>Ga0208884_100004_pt1 | contig 715188 bp, 604 predicted proteins | sample LakWasMet68_HOW9_2_FD_183898 | JGI IMG/M metagenome (GOLD analysis project Ga0208884, IMG submission 183898) | Freshwater sediment methanotrophic microbial communities from Lake Washington under simulated oxygen tension - Sediment Metagenome... | ecosystem: Environmental > Aquatic > Freshwater... | reverse complement strand
GTCGTTCATCAAAGGCTTACAACTTATCATTATCAAGCAAGCGTGCTAAATCATCAGCCGAATATATCGTATCAAAAGGCATCGCCAAAAACAGAATCGTTGGTAAAGGTTATGGCGAAAGCAAACTCATCAACGGTTGTGAGTGCGAAGGTAAAGTTCAATCTTCCTGCTCCGAAGATGAACACCAAGCAAACAGAAGAACAGAGTTCTTGATTACTAAGTTTTAATTACGCCTTGGCGTGATTTGAAAGTTTATAAAAAGAAAAACCATAGTTGTTTTTACAACTATGGTTTTTTATTAATTTTTGATTATTGTTTTCAGAATGGAAAATGAATATACCCATATTTCCATAAGTAATACAATGCTACTCCTGTTAAAACAGATACAATAAAAATAGCCGGAAGAATTGGCTTTTTCTTTTTAGTAAATGGATCGTTTAAATTAATTTTTGCACCTTTAGGTAATTCGGCTAAGTGAGTTAAGGTATTACCAAATTGGATATTGACCACAGCACTAGCGTTAATTGCCCAACCGTTAGCATCCAAAATAGGAGCTAGGTTTCGTTTGCGAAGTTTTAAATAGGCTATAATCATCGAAGGGCCAGAAATTAATAGTAAAAGTCCAATAAAAGCTATTGGCATTTTCCACCAAGTTAACCCTAAAAATCCAGCAACGAGAGAGGCGATAGCGGTTCCAATTGCGCCAACAGCTAAACCAATAGCAGCAAAAATTCCTACAAATTTACCCACATCAAATGGAGCTGGTGGATCTTTTTTCGCTTTCGGTTCTTCTGCTTTTATAGGAACATTTTCAATTCCCTTTGTCATGTCTCCAGTAACTTTATCATCTTGGGCAGTTGCAAATTTATTAATTTGAGTTTCAATAAACCTAGACACTTTTCGGTATGGAGAAAAAAACGCTTGACGAATACTAATAGGGTTATCTACAATTTTAGTCACAGTGGCATCCCAATCCAAACCATCTCTATCATAAAACAAAGCGTTTTTACCAACTACTAAATTATCTATATCACCATTAGTTAGAGCCGCAACAATGATCATCTTTTCGTTTGTTGATCTTGATGTACAATCGCAATACATTAAAAACATTCCACTAAACGACACCATACTAGCGTGTTTTCCCATATCAGATACTTTAATACATAAATCACAACTACGTTGGTCTATATATAATGTCCCTGCTTGAAAAATGGCTTTTGACCCTGGTGTGTAGAAATCAAAAAAGGTAACGAAGTTTTTTAAAAGTGTAAATAAATCGCGATGGTAACGAACCAGCTTATCTACTAAAATAATATTATTTGCTTCATCTTCTAACTCTTTATCTTGTTCTAGCAATGAAGTAATTTGTGCTTTATAGGAACTTGATAGAATAGTTTGAATGCGTTCAATGCCTAAAGATTCAATACAAACACCTTCTTCTTCAGTCTTCCATTGTGCATAGGCTTTAAAAGAATCATTAATTTTATTCCATTCTAATTCTGTGATATGTTCTTTGTTTTGAAAAAGTGGTGTAACAATTAGTTTTCTAAAATCAGCCATTGCTGTTTCCCAAGCTGGATTTATTCCTGAAACAATAGGCAAGGCTTTACCACCTTCAATTTTAGCTAAAGGATAAGCAGCAATTTCATTAATACAGTTAGTTAAATCATTGGCTGTTATACTTTCTACACGGGCTACTTGTAAATTTAATACTTCAGTAGATTGAGAATCAAATGCGGCTAACCTACAACGAATGAAGTAGTCATCTATTTTAGATTTAAGAGAACAAAAATTTTGATAGGCTTCTTCTGTTAGATTGCCATATGGAAGAATAGTGCTTACGCTTGCTTCTTTTTTTGCAAACCATGCGGCATATTTCTCGCAGTTTTCAATAAAGTTGTTTAATAATTCTATGGTAATACCCTCTTTTCCGCTTCTATCAGTTGCGGAACCTAAACAAGTGATAATTTCATTAATAAATTGAATTAATTCTAGGTCGCTAGTAGTATCTTCTGTAATAATGCCATCTCCATTAAATTTTGTGCCAGCAAATATTTTTTCAGTGTCAGATGTTTCTTCTACGGTTAATTTAGTTGCGCCTTCTTTTCCTAAGTTTTTTAAAATAATTTGCGCCGACTCTAATAAAGTTTTGCCAAGTTCTGTCGTTTCATCGATAGATGATAATTGAAACACAGATTCTCCACGCAATAAATCATCTGGATTTTTTAGAATACTAGTTACCCATTCTACAGCGCTAATAATTTCAGGAACTCTAATTTTTCCATCCGTATCGCTATCAATAATTTCTAAGGTTTTTTTATCTATCTCTAAGCCATTTACAGGGCAGCTTAAAGCTGTCCATAATTTAGGGTCGAGACTAGATAAATTTTTCAAATCTGCTCCAGATTCTAAATTAACTCGTTTTACCCCACCTACTGTAGAGAAATTCCATACATGCGTGTTTTCTTTTCTATCTAATAATTGTTTTATCATAAATATTTCTTCCTTGAATTTTTATACAGAGAAACAAAATTATAAATTATATTGAGTTGTGAGGCTCTAGCTTTTATTTTAACAACAATTATCATGAATTCTGAAGCATATCATTTTGTATTTTTACTGAACTTTTTATTGTAGGAATGAAAAAAATTAAAACAGAGTTAGTTAATTATAGCTTTATTATTTTAGGGAGTTTTGTGATGGCTTTAGGAGTTGTAGGCTTTCTATCTCCTAACCGAATTGCTACTGGGGGAACAGCAGGTTTAGCCATCGTATTGCATCATGTCATAAATTTGCCTATTGGTGTTTTAATGGCATTGGTCAATATTCCTTTATTATTAATTGGATTAAAATATCTAGGAAAACGATTCGCTATTAAAACAATTTTATGTATCGGATTTATTGTATTATTTGTTGATGCATTATCACAATGGATTCACTTACAAAGTTTAAGTAGTAATTTAATGCTAGCGACTTTATATGGCGGCGTAACTATTGGAATAGGCTTAGGTTTAATTTTTAAAGGTGGAGCTTCGGCTGGTGGCGGAACAATTTTAGCGAAAATAATTTCCTCAAATACTCATATAAAAACAAGTACTGTTATTTTGATTCTTGACGCTTTAGTAGTTGCTTCGGCAGGTTTTGTATTTCACAGTATTGAATTAGCACTTTGGAGTTTGATAAGTATTTACGTAGGATCAAAACTGATAGATTTAATTTTGGTTGGGGCTTCTAGTCAAAAAATTGTTCACATATCTTCTATCAAAAATTTAAATGAACTAAGTTTGATTATCTCCGAGAACCTTGGAATATCAGGTACAATCATCAAAGGAAATGATTTAGGTAATACAGAGTATAAAGACATTATTTTTATCATGATTGATAAAAATAAATTAAGTCCATTGAAGCAGTTAGTTTTGCAATACGATGAAAACGTGAAAATGATTGTGATGGAAGCTACAGAAGTATTAGGGAAAGAATAATCATCCTAAAACACTGTTTCTATTGCTATCTTAAACCAGCTAGTATAGTGATTGGGATTTTTTTTAATGTCTGATTTAACATCTTCAATCAACATCCATTTAAAACTATCAACTTCTCCTAAATTTATAATAGGTTCCGTATTACTGCACCCAACAATTACATGATCAAATTCATGTTCCGTTAAATCATTGTCAAAAGGTGTTTTGTAAATAAAAGAGGCTTTGTGTTGTAAGTCTGCTTTCATTCCCATTTCTTCTAACAAACGACGATTGGCTGCTGCTATTGTATCTTCGTTTGGCCGTGGATGTGAACAACATGTATTTGTCCATAAACCAGCACTATGATATTTACTTAGAGCACGACGTTGTAATAACAACTCGTTTTGATCATTAAAAATAAAAACAGAAAATGCACGATGTAATATCCCCTTTTCATGAACTTCTATTTTTCCCATAGTACCAATGGGATTATCATGGATGTCAACTAATATTACTTGCTCTTCAGTCATTAATTATTTTTTTTTCTTGCTCTGTTAACTTTACTTGCGTTAAAAAGTATGCACTAATATTTGCGAACAACTCTATATCTGTTTTCTTAATTCCTTGTAAATTTTTAAAAATAAAATTTTTATCGTCGGTGGTATTTTTATTATAACCTAAAATAGAAGGAGCATTACTTTGTATGGTAAAACGAATATATCTAATTTCTATATTATTAGCATCTTTCGCAATGGCTGTTTCTAGTATCTTTTTACCGGAATTAAAAGCACTAATTTTTGAAGCGGGGTTAAGTTTATATTTCGCTGAAGTCATTTCAGCTGCCGCATAATACGCTAATTTTAAAGCATCACTCACCTCTTTTGTAGTAGTACTTATTGTTTTCAACTTTACAACAGCCTCCTCGCTTTTGTTAATTTGATTGAATTCACTCCTCATCAACTTTAAATCATTTGATGAAGATAGAAAGAGAATAATTATTACAATAAATTTCATTATAGCATATTAAAACTGTTTCGCAAGTAACTACCAGCAAATAAGGCAATTTTTTGAGGATTTGGAATGCGAATTCGTTCTTCTATAATGTTAGATGCTTTTAATTTTTTAATTTTTTTAAATAAAGAGTTATAATAAATGTAGGCTACATAAACACCAAGGCGAGCTTTTTTTGGTAACATTTTTATTCCTTGCAAGCCCATTTCAAAATCAGCTTCTATATCCTTTTCGATAGTTGATTTTGTTTCATCATTTAGTTTTTGAATATCTACATTTGGAAAGTAAATTCTGCCCATGCCGATATAATCCGCATTAAGATCTCGTAAGAAATTTATTTTTTGAAAGGCTGAACCTAATGACATGGCATATGGCGTTAGTTCATCATACATTTTTTGATTTCCTTTAACAAAAACACGCAAACACATTAACCCAACCACTTCAGCACTTCCTAAAATATATTCTTTATACCCATCAAAATCATAGTCTTTTTTTTCTAAATCCATCTCCATACTTTTTAAAAAAGTATCAATCAACTTCAAATCAATTTTAAAATCATTTACTACTTTTTGGAAGCTGTTTAAAACAGGATTTAAACTAATACCTCTTTCAATGGCACGGTAAGTTTCCAATTTAAACTCATCTAACAATTCTCTTTTATTAAAATCATGAAAAGTATCTACAATTTCATCAGCAAAACGAACAAAGCCGTATATGCTGTAAATAGGATCTTGAAATTCTTTATTCAAAAATTTTATTCCTAACGAAAAAGAGGTGCTATAAGTATTGGTAACCATTTTACTGGTTTTTATACTTGCGCTATCAAACAGGTGTTTCATATTTTTATTTCATGTAATTTGACAATAAAACATGATATTTATCATGTTCTATATATTAAAACACACTAAAAAAGATTTTGTTTAATCTTTTTTATTTTTTGTTTAAAGTATTTTGCACCTGATTTGCGACTAATTTACCGGAAATTAATGAGGGTGGAACTCCGGGGCCAGGGACTGTTAATTGGCCTGTATAGAATAGGTTTTTTACTTTTTTGTTGATCAATTTTGGTTTTAAAATCGCTGTTTGACTGAGTGTATTTGCTAATCCGTAAGCATTTCCTTTAAATGAGTTGTAATCTTTAATAAAATCACTTCCCGCATAGTCTCTTCTAAATACAATGTTATCTTTAAAAGAAACACCTATATGTTTTTCTATCCTCTTAATTACTAAATCAAAATAGTGATTTTTTACTTCATCACTTTCTGTCAAATCAGGGGCAATTGGTATTAAAACAAAAACAGTCTCGTTGCCTTCTGGAGCAACTGTTTTGTCCGTCAAAGAAGTACAATTTACATAAATAAGAGGATTAGTAGGCCATTTTGGAGTCGTGTAAATTTCTTTTGCATGAACTTCAAAATCTTCATCAAAAAGTAAATTATGATGTAATAAATTTGGTAACCTTTTATTTACACCTAAATAAAAAATTAAGCTCGATGGAGCCATTTTTCGAGATAGCCAGTATTTATCGGAGTAATTTCGATATGGTTTTTCTAATAATTGCTCGGTAAAATGATAATCGGCGCTTGATACAACCGCATCAAAATCGGTAAAAGTTTTGTTTGAAATTAACTGACTTACTTTAAATTGTTGAACGTTTATTTTATTTATATCAACGTTAAATTCAAATTTAACACCAAGTTCAATGGCTAATTTTTGCATTGCATAGACAATTTGCACCATTCCACCTTTTGGATACCATGTGCCACCAACAATATCAGCGTAATTCATTAAACTATATAGGGCGGGTGTATTTTGAGGTAATGCTCCCAAAAATAAAACGGGAAACTCTAGCAACTGAACTAATTTAGGGTTTTTAAATAATTTACGAATGTGAGATGAAATGGAATTAAACACATCTAATTTAAATACGCCTTTCAAAAAATCGGCATTCATAAATTCAGTCAATGATAATCCTGGTTTATAAACTAAATCATTCATGCCAACCTGATATTTGTACTCGGCTTCTTTCAAGAATTGTTTAAGTTTCTCGGCACTACCAGTTTCAATACTTTCAAAAAGCTGATACATATCATTTATATCACTTGGAATATCTATTGGACCATCGCTAAAATATACTCTGTAGGAAGGAGATAAACGTTCAAGTTCATAATAGTCTGATACTTTTTTGCCAAAATCAGCAAAAAACTTTTCAAACACATCAGGCATCCAATACCAACTTGGTCCCATGTCAAAGGTAAAGCCATTATTCTCGAATTTACGAGCTCTTCCTCCTACGCTGTCATGTTTTTCGAGAACTGTTACATCGCATCCAGATTTTGCAAGGTAACAAGCAGCAGAAAGACCTGAAAATCCTGAACCGATAACTATTACTTTTTTAGACATTGTATATTAAACAATAAACTATAAATTTTGTTTAAACTTACGAAATATTTAAGGAAGCAGAAATCAAAATGATGTACTTCTGATTTTAAATAATTTATTAATTTTTTTTAGATCTTATGATTTTGTAATCTGAAAGATTTATCAAACAAAAAACATTTATGCAAAAACAAATTGTAATAATAGGTTCGGGAGTGGCAGGTTTAGCCTCAGCTGTTAGACTTGGTGCAGCAGGACATAAAGTTACAGTTTTAGAAGCAAATGATTATGTTGGAGGTAAATTAACTGCTAAAATGATCGGTAGATATCGTTTCGATTTAGGCCCATCTGTATTTACAATGCCCCATTTAATTGACGAACTCACTAAGATTAGTAAACAAGATGTAAAATTTGACTACCTAGTTTTAGATAAAATTTGCAATTATTTTTATGAAGATGGTACAACTCTGACGGCATATCCAGATAAAGAAAAATTTGCAGAAGAAGTGCATAATAAATTGGGTGAGACCAAAGAATCAGTTTATCAGCAATTAAAATACAGTGCTACGGCCTACGAATTGATAGGAAATTTATTCATGGAGCAATCTTTGCATAAACTCTCAAATTTTTTAAATTTAAAAACAGTTAAAGCCTTAGCGAATGTTGGAAAGTTGGAACTAACCAAAACTATGAACGAGGCTAACAGTAAGCGTTTTAAAAATAATAAAACAGTTCAGTTATTTAATCGCTTTGCTACATACAATGGTTCAAATCCGTATCAAGCGCCAGCATTAATAAATATTATCGCCCATTTAGAGCATAACATGGGAGCATTTGCACCAAAGGGCGGAATGCATGAAATAACAAAGCATTTACATCATTTAAGTTTGAATTTAGGGGTTGAATACAAAATGAATACCCGTGCCTTAAAAATTAATACAGAAAATGATATTGTTACAAGTATCGATACTAATAATGGTAATATAAAAGCGGATATAATTGTAAGTGATGCGGATATTAAACATTTATATACTAAACTACTTGACAAAAAATATTATCCTACAAAAATTTTAAGCCAAGAAAAATCATTGTCGGGTTTAATATTTTACTGGGGAATAAAAAAAGAATTTAAAGAATTGAGTTTACACAATATTTTATTTAGCATTAACGCTGAAGCTGAATTTAATTGTTTTTTTAAAGATAAAAAGCCTTATCACGACCCGTCTATATACATCAACATTACATCAAAAGTGACGCCGACAGATGCGCCAGAAGGTTGCGAAAATTGGTTCGTCATGGTAAATGTACCGCATAACGAATCGGGTGAACCAATTACGTATGTGGATGAGATGAGAGAAAAAATAATTGCGAAAATAAACAGAGTATTAAAAACAGATATTGAACAATATATTGAAATAGAAGAACATTTAGATCCTTATTTAATTGAACAACGAACCAGTTCATCAGGTGGCTCATTATATGGTAATTCTTCTAATAATAGATATGCTGCGTTTTTAAGGCATGCAAATAATAGCAGTAAAATTCAAAACTTATATTTTTGTGGGGGTAGCGTTCATCCTGGCGGAGGAATTCCATTAGGAATACTCAGTGCAAAAATTGTTAGTGAACTAATTAGCCTAAAAGAACAGTAAATGATTAAATGGCGCACATATGCTCTGTATTTTTTAATCCTGGTATACGTATCTGGCTCTATTGGCTTTGTATATAACCCTTCTTTCTTTTTACCATTTACGCCATTCACATTATTGTTAACCTGCTTTGTTTTTTTGTGTTATCAACCGTTAAAAAAGAAAACATTTATTTTTGCTTTTGCGGGAATAGCACTTGTCGGTTTCGTTAGTGAAGTTATTGGTGTAAAAACGGGATTAGTGTTTGGTAATTATTATTATGGTCACGCATTAGGGATTAAATTATTAGGTGTTCCTTTAACCATTTCTATTAATTGGGCCTTATTAGCTACTGCTAGTATTCTAGTAAGTACATATATTTTTAAAAACAAATGGATGATTGCCTTTTCCTCTGCTATGATTGCAACGAGTATAGATTTTTTAATTGAACAATTAGCGCCTCGCTTAGATTTTTGGTATTTTTCGGGCGGAATGGCAGGCTTACACAATTATATTGGATGGTTCTTCGTGTCTTTTGTGGCTGCATTATTATTTCAGCATGACTTAAAGAGTGGAGATAAAAAAATTAGCTTAATTATTTTAGGCCTACAGTTACTATTTTTTGGCGTCATTTATTTTATAAATTTTAAAATTTAATTCAATGAACATGATTATTAATATGAGTATCGTTTTATTAACCTTTGTGTTAACCGAATTTTCGGCATGGGCTAATCATAAGTTTATCATGCACGGTTTAATGTGGTATTTTCATGCCGATCATCATAAGCGTGATCACAATAGTTGGTTTGAGCGTAATGACATCTTTTTTTTAGTGTATGCTATTCCTAGTTGGTTATGTATTATGTTAGGAATTATGAATGGCTATGCTTGGTACACTTGGGTTGGTTTTGGAATTGCATTATATGGAGTGGCTTATTTTTTTGTGCATGATATTATTATACATCAGCGCTTTAAAATATTTACAAAATCTACTAATGTATATATTTTGGCTTTACGTCGTGCTCACAAAATGCACCATAAATATATTGGCAAAGAAGATGGCGAGAGTTTTGGGATGTTATTTATTCATCCTAAATATTTTGCAGAGGCTCGAAAACTAAAAGGAACTTCGTCTTAAAAACATGAGTAACCATTTCACATACGATTATATTATTGCTGGTTCGGGATGTGCTGGTTTATCTTTAGCAGTGCAATTAAAACAGTCGGGAATCTCTTTTCATAAAGTTTTAATTATAGATCAAGAAATTAAAAACAAAAACGATCGCACGTGGTGTTTTTGGACGAATCAACCAAGTAATTGGTTTGATGAAATCGTATATAAGCGTTGGGATAAATTCAAGTTTAAATCTAGTCATATAGATATGGAGTTACATCTGAAGCCATATCACTATTTGTTGGTGAAGGGTTTAGATTTTTATACATACTGTTTAAATGAATTGCAAGATGATACTCGATTTGAATTTGTAACAGATGAAATTTCACAAATTTACACTCATGAAAATCTTGGAATTGTAAAAACAAAGTCAACTACATTTCAAGCCCCCTACGTTTTTAATAGTGCTTTGCGGGTTCATAATATAAAAAATCACCACATCAATTACGTTCAGCATTTTAAAGGATTTGTCATTGAAACTGAAAAAGAATGCTTTGATGAAGATTGTCCTACGTTTATGGATTTTAGCGTTGAACAGTATAATGATTGCAGATTTGTGTATGTGATACCATATAGCAAAACAAAGGCTTTAATAGAGTACACTGGTTTTTCAAGAACTGTTTTGAGTGATGAAGAATATGATATAGAGTTAAACAACTACATAAATAAGTTTTTAAAATCAGAAAGCTACAATATCTTACAAGTGGAGAAAGGTTTGATACCAATGGCAGAAAGTGAGTTTGTTAATCCATTTGGGAATCATGTGATAAATATTGGAACAGCTGGCGGTTATAGTAAACCAAGCACGGGATATACATTTTATTTCATACAAGAGCGCACAAAAAAAATCATTGAAAATTTAAAGCAAAGTAACAAACCAGATTCTTCATCTCAGCAGAGCAATCGTCATAGATATTATGACAAGATTTTATTAGATGTGATGGATAAAAAGAAAATTTTACCAAAAACAATTTTCGAAATTTTGTTTCGAAAAAATAACGTTTCAGAATTGTTGTCATTTTTGAATGAAGAGAGTTCAATCACTCAAGATTTAAAAATCATGAATTCTGTTCCAAAATTAAAATTTATTCCTTCAGCTTTCAAAAAGATGTTTAGTTAGTGGTTGTCATTAACCCGCGGATATTCTGTTATTTGTCTTTTTCTTTATCATAAAGCTTTAACCCCATAGCTAAACGATTTATGGTTTTTGCTAATCGGTCAATTTTTGTTTCTTCCTTTTTAGCTGAGTAAATCCATTGGACATAGTATTTTTGCTCGCTCTCTGATATGGAATTGAAAAACGTTAATGCTTTTTGTTCATCTTGCAAACACAGTAGCATTTCCTCTGGAACATCTATTGGTTCATTATCAGTATAAAGAATGACATGAACTACATCACCTTCTTTTTTCTTAGTATGTTTTCTGATTTCAGCTTTAATGGGTAAAAATAAACCTTCGTTATTGCCCATCGGAAATATATGATACTTTCTTATTTCAAAACCGTCGATTGTTCCTCGCACTTTTTTCCAAAGTAATTTTTCTTCTTTGTTTTTAAATTGTTTTGGTATGCGAACAAATGTCCAGCCTCCTTTGCCTGGATATTTTTCTAATTGAAATTGTTTATCTAAAAGAGGTTTCATCTATTGTTTGAGATTTTCTCTAACAAATATAATATTAGGAAATTAAATAGTTGAACTGGGAACATTAAAAATGAATCCAACTCCAAATACGTTTTCAATAGTGATAGTAGAATCTTCTTTTAAGTATCTGCGCATTTTGCTTATAAACACGTCTAAACTTCTGCCCAAAAAGTAATCATTTTCTCCCCACAATTCTTTTAACATAGCTTCTCGTTTAATAACATGATTACGATGCTGTGATAAATAATTTAAAATATCGCTTTCTTTTTCAGTAATACGTTGTATTTTGCCATTAAAGGTTAAAGACTGATTATTAAAATCAAATTCATATTTTCCAATAGAAATGATTTCTTGTTTTATTTCGTTTTTGTTTTCCGGAACTCTTCTAATTACAGCCTTAATTTTCCAAAGTAATTCTTCTTCATCAAAAGGTTTAGTAATATAATCATCAGCACCCAAATCATAGCCAATCAATTTATCTTCTTTTAAAGATTTGGCGGTAATAAAAATGATAGGAATGTTTTTGTCTTTTGTTTTAATTTCTTTTGCCAATGAAAATCCATCCATATTAGGCATCATCACGTCTAATAAACATATATCAAAAGATTGATTTTGAAATGCTTTTAATGCTATTTCACCATCTTTACAAAGCTTCACAGCAAAACCTTCGGTTTCTAAATAATCAACTAGCAAAACACCGAGGTTTAGGTCGTCTTCGGCTAATAGTATATTTATTTTATCTTTAAACATAAGGTATAGTAATAGTAAAATTAGTGCCTAATAGTTTTTTACTTTCAAGTTTAATTTCTCCTCTGTGTAATTCTATAATTGTTTTTATGTAAGCTAGTCCTAAACCAAATCCTTTCACGTTGTGAATATTATTCGTTGGGACTCTATAGAATTTATCGAATACTTTATCTTGATATTCTTTTTCAATACCAATTCCTTTATCAGATACCATTATTACCAAATTAGAATCGCTATTAGATGTTTGAATGTAGATTTCAGGCTTTTCTATTGAATATTTTATTGCGTTATCAATCAAATTACAGATTGTATTTGTTAAGTGAGTTTTATCTCCCATCACTACAAATCTATCGGCTTTTAAATTTAAACTTATTGATCCTTGTTTATTTTCAAGCTGTAAATTCATACATTTTACTGAATCATGAATCAGTTGATGAATATCTAATTCTGATTTATGTAATGGTATTTCGCCTCTCTCAAGCGCCGTCATACTTAATACTTGCTCCACTTGAAGTCTTAACTTTTCGTTTTCTTCAAGAATTATTCCTGAGTAGTGTTTTATTTTATCTTCTTGTTTAATAACAGAATCTTTTATTATCATTTTACTAGCTAAAGCAATATTGGTTAAAGGTGTTTTAAACTCATGAGTCATATTGTTTAAGAAGTCATTGGTATGCTCTGATATTTTTTTCTCGCGAAGAAGTGAGAGAGTTGTTTTCAAAAACAATATTAAAACAACGATAATTAAAACAACAGACGTAGCAAACTGAATGCCCATTTCCGCTATAATAAATTGTTTTTTTTCAGGAAAGTTGAGTTTTAATTCCCAGCCATATTTGTTAACTTCTTCCTTTAATCCTTCTTGATAACAAGCTGGTTGTGTTGGCGATAAATTTGTTGTGGAGGTATTTATTACCTTAAATGGTAATATCGGCGGCTTTACGATTTCAAAAGAATAATTAATATTGAAGCTATAAAATGCCATGTAATAGTTTAGTAACGAATCTATTTGATGGATTTCATCTTTACCAACCCTTGTGCCTAAAGCTTCGCATGTTTTTTTATCAGACACCAAGGCATCTGTAGTTCGAGCTAAAATGATATTTGCTTTTTCATTAAATAACTCCTCTTTAATTTGCGCGGTTTCTAATATCCAATTAACTTGAATAATGAGCACTACTAATAATGCAATTGACGAAAGTGCAATAAATATGTAGGTTTTATTTAATTTCATTTACTCAATCAAAATTAACTAATTTCTGCTGTTTGCAACACACATTAACATGTCGTTAACAAGTCAATAACTAGTTTATAACAACCTTACTGTAAAATAAAACTTATTTTTGTTATGAATTAAATACTTATTATCATGAATAAAATCATCACATTAATCTCTGCAGTTTTATTGCTTTGTAATTTAAGCAGCTATTCGCAAAGTGTATTTCCAAATAATATTATAGAAAAAGAAAGTGAATTGTATTATGAGGTTCATGGAACATATAAGCGCTCTGTTAAAAAAACGCAGTTTAATAATGCCAAGTTGATTAGAGATGTTGTTTCTGGTTATCCAAGCAATTGGATTAGTTCTTATGTATCTGTTGAAATTATTGGCACCTGTGCTGGTAAAGTTGTCAAAGCTTCTGGCTTAAATGAAAAACTAACTACCGAACAAATACAAATTTTAAATACTATTGATTTAGCTTCTATTTTGGTAATCAATGTAAAATACCTGTATAATGATTTTGGAAGAAATAAATTAGAAAATAGTGAAATGCATGTAGAGATGACCGTAGTACCAGAGTTTGAGGCTGAATTTATTGGTGGTGAAAAGCAATTAATTAATTATTTAAAACTGAACAGTTATAGTAAACTTCCTACAAAAAAACCAAGTGATTTTAAAGGCGCCGTTATTAAGTTTACTATTAACGAAGGTGGTGATGTGATTAACGCTAGAACTACTCAAAAATGGGGTGATGCAAAAACAGATCAAATGCTATTAGATTTAATTAAAACTATGCCAAAATGGAAACCTGCTATTAATACAAATGGTATAAAAGTAAAACAAGACTTTGTGTTTAGTTTAGGAGCTGGAGGTTGTTAAGTCGATATTTTTAGAGTGCAATAAGAAACTAAATGCTAAACCCAGCGCTGAACGGATTGCACTGTATCCATTGGATTTGTATTAAAACAAATTTTGGCTTTTGGGGCATACTCATGAACAACGTTTACCATGTTTTCAAATAAGTTAAAATTTGAATCTACTTTTCTAATTCCTGCTCCAATTAATACACAATCAAAAGTTCTTTTTTGCAAATGTGTTTTTATAGTGTCAATTGCAGTTTTACCTAAATCGGTCCAACATAATTCGGCATCGTAACCAATATCATTGAGTGCATTAATGGAACCGGTAATTCCCATGAATACTTTTTCGGCAGTAATGCCAGGCATTGCTGTAAATTCTGGAGAGGAAAAATCAATACATTTTGGATCTATTCCTATTACTAAAACTGATTTTTTGTTTGACATTATTTTAATTTATGAAAGTAAAATTACTAAAGAATTTGAAATCTCATTTATTATTTTTTACACTTAAAGTCTGTCCATAATGTATCTAGTCTTTGCCAGATAAGATGAGATAAAGGTTTGGGAGATAATTCGTAAAAAATAAAGGTGTGCGTTTTGCTAGCACATGATTTTACATGAACTTTGCAATGGAGTTTGATTGGTTGTTTTGTCATGTAATCTAACATATCAATTGTTCCACTAAATGTTTTTACACCAGTGTTCTTTTTTGTCACTTCTTTAAATGATGCCACATTAGCACTCGATGTATCAATACCATTTGCTGTAATTAAGCCACTATAATACTGTTGTAAATTGTTCTCAATAGTTTTAGCGTCCATTTTTATGTCTCCCTCCAAATACCACAAAAAGGCATAAGTCCAATACTCATCAGTTGTGGCTTTTGCCCAGCCTGGCGTGAAACGAATATCCTCAACGCCTTTGTAAGAAATCTGTGGAGCAAAACCAATTGGAATTGGAAAGCGCTCAATGCCCCAATTACCAGGTGCTGGAAAAGTGTATAAAGAATCAGTTTTTATTTCCTGACTATAACTCGTTAAAGAACATAAACTAAAAATGAGTATAGCTAAAGTTTTCATAACTCAAAGATAGACTTTGTAATAAGAGTTATTGTTATTGAGATGTTAATGAGTTTAAAGTAATAAGTTTTTCGGATATTTGGCCTTTATTATAAAAGATCAAATGGATTCCTTATCACACATAGTTATTGGCGCTGCTATTGGCGAAGTTTTTCTTGGAAAAAAAATAGGGCGATGGGGAATGTTGTTAGGAGCCATTGCCAAAAGTGCTCCTGATTTTGATTTATTTGTGACAGGATTAACTGATCCTCGAGCTTATATGTGTGATCACAGAGCACACACACATTCCTTATTTATTGAAACACTTTACGCCATACCCATTGCTTGGTTGTTAGGGAAATTGTTTAAGCAAAAAGTTTCTTTTAAACGTATGTTTATTTTTTTACTAGCTTGTTTATGGGGTCATTCATTGTTAGATTGGTGTACTAATTTTGGAACACAATTATTGTTACCATTCACCAACGAAAATTATTCTTTAAACACGCTAGCCATTGTTGATTTGTTATTTACGATGCCAATGTTAATCTTAATAGTGATTGCCATTTTTTATAAAAAAAATGAGGCAAGAAGATACAAGTTATCACGTGCTGCTTTAATTTATTGCTTTGCCTATTTGGGATTAACCTTTATTAATAAAGTGCAAGCAAACAGTTTGGTTGAGGACTCAATGGCGAAAAATAATATCCCTGCAACTGAATTTATGACTAATCCAACCATGCTCAATAATGTTTTGTGGTATGGAGTAGGGAGTAACGATAGCACAGTGTTTATTGGAGAGTTTAGTTTGTTACACAAGCAAAACCCGATTACTTGGCATAGCTACCCACGTAACCAACATTTAATGCAGCAATGCAAAAGCAAAAAAGATGTAGAAATATTAAGGTGGTTTAGCAACCCTTACACCATTGCTCAAACTGATGGCGATACCTTGAATATGTACGCTGTAAAGTTTGGGAGAACAAACATGCAAGAAAGCGAATTGCAAAAAACATTTGTGTTTCATTACAAACTCTATCAAAAAAATGGCATTGAAACGATGGGTATGTTAGAGGCTAACAATAAAAACATGGATGTTAAAGAAAACTTTACGGATTTATGGGAAAGAATTTGTGGAAGGAGATATTGAGTGGTTTCAAATAAAAAAAGGGTTAAAACATTGTTTTAACCCTTTTTTGTACTTATTCGTACCCAGCGCCGGACTCGAACCGGCACGGTTTCCCACAGGTGTTTGAGACCAGCGCGTCTACCATTCCGCCAGCTGGGCATTTAGTTTTTTTTATTGCTTAACTCTGCAATCTGGGCGCGCCTACCTCCCGATAACTATCGGGACCGCCCTGGGCATTTTAGACTCCATTTTGCCAGTTATCCAACAATAAGGGCTGCAAATGTAATAGAATTTTGTGGATTCAGAAAAAAACAGGCAAAAATAGTATGCAAAACCACTAAAAATGCTATATTTGCGTCCCTTAAACACAACATGGAAACAGACGTTAGATTATTTTCAGGTGGCGCCACCAACACACTTGCCGAACAGATTGCAAAATCTTATGGTAAAGATTTAGGTAAAATGGCACATTATCGCTTTAGCGATGGCGAATTACAAGTGTCTTACGATGAAAGTATTCGTGGACAAAGCGTATTTGCTATCCAGTCAACTATGCCTCCTGCTGATAATTTAATGGAATTATTATTGATGTTAGATGCAGCTAAACGCGCATCTGCCAAAGAAATTATTGCTGTATTGCCTTATTTTGGGTATGCTCGTCAGGATAGAAAAGACCAACCTCGTGTAGCTATTGGCGCTAAATTAGTAGCCGATATGTTAGCGTTAGCTGGTGCCACTCGTGTTATGACGATGGATTTACATGCTGATCAAATTCAAGGATTTTTTGATATTCCTGTGGATCATTTATATGCATCGTCTATATTTTTGCCATATATCCAAAGTTTAAATTTACCACACTTAACCATTGCCGCTCCTGATATGGGCGGTAGTAAACGTGCAAACGCTTATGCCAAACATTTAAAAGCAGAAATCGTTATTTGCTACAAACAACGCACAAAAGCTAATGTGGTTGATCACATGACGGCTATTGGTGATATTGAAGGAAGAAACATTGTGTTAGTAGATGATTTAGTAGATACCGGTGGAACACTTTGCAAAGCAGCTGATATGATGATGGAACGCGGTGCATTAAGCGTGAGAGCGGTTTGTACACATGCAATTTTATCAGGTAAAGCATACGAAAACATTACTAATTCAAAATTAACAGAGCTTATTGTAACAGATACAGTGCCTTTAAAACAAGAGAGCGAAAAAATTAAAGTAATTTCAGTAGCTGAACTATTTGCTAAAGTAATTCATAGCGTACAAAACTATGAGTCAATTAGCAGCAATTTTATAATGTAATTAAACCTGCCTAACGAAGGCACTCGCATTAAATAAATAGAAATAATCGAGGTAAATAAAATGAAGCGAGCATTTTAAATATCTCACAAAAATAAAACAAATGAAATCAGTACAATTGAGCGGTTCGTTACGTGCGAACGTAGGAAAAGTAAACGCTAAGGCGGTTAGAGAAAAAGGAAATGTGCCATGTGTAATTTATGGTGGAAAAGAACAAATTCACTTTGAAGCAGATATCCGTGCTTTCAAACCAGTGATTTTCACTCCAAATGCACACATCGTTGAAATCGACTTAGGTGGTAAAGTTTACAAAACTGTATTGCAAGAAGCGCAATATCACAAAATCAATGATAAATTAATTCACGCAGATTTCTTAGAAATCGTTGACGGAAAACCAGTAACTGCTAATATTCCAGTTTTAATTACTGGTCAATCTGATGGCGTTAAAAAAGGCGGTAAATTAGTTTTAAAAATGCGTAAGTTAAAAGCTCGCGGTATTGCTGCTACATTACCTGATTCAATCGAAATCGATATTACTAAATTAGATATTGGTGATTCAATTGCAGTTGGTGATATTAAAGTAGAAGGCGCTACTTTATTAAATGCTAAAAATGTATCTGTAGTATCAGTAGTTACAACTCGTGCGGTTGCAGCTGAGACTCCAGGGCCTCAAGGTAAAAAATAATAAGTAATTGATGTCAATAAAAAATCCTCTTTCGTTATCGAGAGAGGATTTTTTATTTTATCATTTTTTGTTTTTTGTAACGGCAGTCCCAATTGCTATCACAAAAAACAAAACTGATAAGGTATTTAGTTTAAAACAAATTTAGATTTCAAATCGGCTTCTGTTTTTATAAGATGAATAAATAATTTAATTTTTGGTTTTAAATAGTCTTCTTTTTTTATAGCAGAATTTGTTTTTAGTAACTCATATTTCTCTAAAGAAGATAAATCTAATAAACGAGCAATCCCATAAACATTCGAGTGGTCAAAAGCATCAATGGGAATTGTGTTTTGTTGAGATATCCACATATATTCTTTTGTTAATTCTTGTAAGGCATGTGATGGTTTTTCAAATATCTCTTCTTCGTATTGAATAATGCCAGCTCCATATAATTTTGGAGGAAGTACTTTTGAAAATTCAATCATTTTAAAAACACGAACTCCTTCAATGGCAATATCCATTTCTCCATTTTCGTATTTTTTAATCACATTGCTGATTTTTACTTCTATACCATAGTCGCCCATGGATGTTTGATGTATAAATGGAATTCCAAAGTGTGCTTCGTTAAGCAGGCAATCTGATACAAGCTGTTTATAACGTTCTTCAAAAATATGAAGCGTTTTTGTTTCTCCTGGCAGTAATACCATATTAAGAGGAAACATTGGTATGGTGAGTTGTTGTGTTGCCATTTTTATTGAGTTTAATGGATTAACTGATATTAACTCGGGGATTGTACACTAAGTTAACGAAAAATAATGCCATTTATTTTATTGTTGTGTGAAACCTTAGTTTTAATTAGTGAAACCACTAATGTAATTAACAAGCCATTTATACGATTGTTTTATAAAAATATATAAATGAAGCATTTTGATGTATTTTTTACAGTATTTTTATATATCCATTAATAAGACTTTAACCAGATGAAAAAATATATTGTTATAATTTGTTTGAGCATTGCCTCTGTATTTGCTCTAAATTTTTCGCAAGATTATTTCGAAATTTCTAAAAACTTAGATGTATTTAATACACTTTATCGCGAGTTAAACATTGCATATGTAGATGAAACAAAACCAGGACAATTAATGAAAACTGGAATTGAAGCGATGCTAGCCTCTCTCGATCCTTATACAAATTATATTGCCGAAAATGATATTGAAGATTATCGAATGATGACCACGGGTGAGTACGGAGGCATAGGTGCATTAATTCAGGACGTTGATAAAAAAATTACGATTACAGAACCGTATGATGGATTTGCTGCTTATAGAGCAGGGTTAAGAGCTGGCGACGAAATTGTAGAAGTAAATGGTATAAATGTAGTTGGTAAAAAAACAGAAGATATTACCACGATGCTAAAAGGACAAGCAGGCACGCCAATTAAATTAAAAATTATTCGTTTGGGCCAAACCACCCCAACCGAAATAAGTTTAAAACGCGAAGAAATTAAAGTAAAAGCAGTGCCATATTTTAGTATGTTAAACAGCGAAGTAGGTTATGTTAAACTAACGAGTTTTACTGATAACTGCTCAGGCGAAGTGAAAGAAGCTGTATTAAAGTTAAAAGAAAAAAACTGTAAGTCGTTAATTCTTGACTTAAGAGGAAATCCAGGAGGGTTATTGCATGAAGCAGTAAATATCGTCAACTTATTTATTGACAAAAACAATGAAGTCGTTTCTACGAGAGGAAAAGTAAAAGAGTGGAATAAACAATACTTTTCTCTGTACTCGCCAATTGATACACAAATTCCATTAGTAGTTTTGGTTGATAATAATTCAGCTTCTGCTTCCGAAATAGTATCAGGTGCATTACAAGATTTAGATAGAGCTGTTATTGTAGGCCAACGTTCTTATGGTAAAGGCTTGGTTCAACAAACCCGTCCTTTAACTTATAACACACAGCTAAAAGTAACGGTTGCAAAATATTATATCCCAAGCGGACGTTGTATTCAAGCTTTAGATTACACTCACAAAGACGAAGACGGCAGAGTTGAAAAAGTCCCAGATTCTTTAATTACAGCATTTAAAACCAAAAACGGACGTATTATTTATGATGGAGCAGGTATCTTGCCTGACGTGAAAACAGAGGATGTAAAATATAGCAACATCCTAGCAACCCTGTTAAACAAAAACCACATATTTACTTTTGTAAACCAGTATTTGATTAATCACCCACAATATCAAACTACGGCAGCTACAGTGTCTTTATCAGATAATGATTATAATGATTTTATCAATTATTTAAAGACCAAAGATTATAAATATAAAACTCAAAGTGATTTTGCATTGGAAGATTTAAAACAAGACGCTACTAACGAAAAATATTATGAAAGTATAAAAGCAGAATATGAAGCATTACTCAACAAAATGGCTTCTAACAAAAAAGATGATTTGGAGCGTTTTAAACCAGAAATTAAACAGTTTATTGAGGAAGAAATAGCCTCTCGCTTTGAGTTTCAAAAAGGAAGAATTGAAACTGCTTTAAAGTATGATTTAGAAGTAGAGGAGGCTAAAAAGCTGTTAGCTGATAAGCAAAAAGTGACATCTATTTTAACGGCAATAGAAAAGCCAACAAAACCATTTAATCCAAACAAACGATTTTAAATCATAAAAGACTTGGATTTTATGTTTGAAAATACCATTTATTAAGCTAATTTTGAGAACATTAATTTAAAAACACATTTATCATGGGAAAAGGCGATCAAAGATCAAGACGTGGGAAAATTCAAGTAGGTTCATTTGGTAACCTTCGTCCACGTAAAAAAACAGCAGCAGTTACTGCAGAGCAAATTGCGGCAGGAGCAGCAGCAAAAAAAGCAGCTCCGAAAAAGGCAGCAAAAAAAGCAGCTAAATAATTAAAGAAACCGCTCTCGTAGCGGTTTTTTTATGTGAAGAATTTGGGCGTTGCAGCGAAAAGCGGCCGGGCTGTCACTACAATCTTTTTTATCTCGCTTTGGCGAGTAAAAAAGGATTTACGTTTGCATCCCTAACGCAATTCTAACTAATTAAACTAAAATCTACATACGAGCGTGAAGGATTGTAACGAAAATCCTTTGCATCTTTTTCGATGCAAAGATTGCAGTGTAAAGCCTGACCCTGCTGCCTCTTTGCAGGGGCACGCCCAAAAACTACAAACGCACTTAAATCTTAATTTTAGTAAAAAAATATTTACCTTTAATCCGTGAACTATTTTCAACCCGATAAAATCAAAATAGGCGTATTAGGCGGCGGACAACTTGGCCGAATGATGATTCAAAGCGCTATAAACTACAATCTTTACATTTGTTGTTTGGATCCAGATGCAAATGCACCATGCAAAGCCATTGCTAATGAATTTACAAAAGGTAGCTTAACCGATTATGATACAGTTTACAAATTTGGTAAGGATAAAGATATTATCACTATCGAAATTGAAAATGTTAACGTAGAAGCCTTAAAAGATTTACAAAAGCTCGGCAAAAAGGTATTCCCTCAGCCCGAAGTAATTGAAATTATTAAGGATAAAGGATTACAAAAAATGTTTTATCAACGTAATGATATTCCAAGTCCTGATTTCTTCTTAGTAGAAAATAAATCTCAAATAGAAAAGTATAAAGATTTTTTTCCCTTTTTTCAAAAAATGCGCACTGGCGGCTATGATGGAAAAGGTGTTGTAAAACTAGGCCATCCAAATAAAATAGATCATGCCTTTGAGGTGCCAAGTGTATTAGAACGCTTAGTAGATTTTGATAAAGAAATTTCGGTAATTGTAGCTCGTAACGAAAGTGGAGAATCGAAATGTTTTCCAGCCGTGGAATGCGAATTTAACCCAGAAGCTAACCTAGTAGAGTTTCTATTTTCGCCAGCAAACATTAAAAAAAGCATCGATAAACAAGCTACTGAAATTGCAATTAAAATTGCCGAAAAATTAAATATTGTTGGAATACTTGCCGTTGAATTATTTGTGACGAAAGATGGCAAAGTATTAGTAAATGAAGTAGCACCTCGCCCTCATAATAGCGGACATCAAACAATCGAAGGCAATATTACTTCGCAATTTGAACAACATTTACGTGCCATTTTAAATTTACCGTTAGGAGATACTAGTATTATTAAACCAGCTGTTATGATTAATCTATTGGGAGAAAAAAATCATGAAGGCCCAGCAAAATACGAAGGCTTAACAGATGCTATTAAATACAAAGGAGTGTATGTGCATTTGTATGGAAAAACAACTACTAAGCCTTTTCGTAAAATGGGACATGTAACAGTGATTGACGATGATTTAAGTTTAGCAAAAAAGAAAGCAATTACAGTAAAAGATTTGATTAAAATAGTAAGTTAATTAGTCATGCTGAACTTGATTCAGCATCTCATGAGACCCTGATCTCACGCCAAGGCGTGACAGGGTGACATAACAAAACCAAACAAAAACAGTAAATATATGGTAGGTATAATAATGGGAAGCAGCAGTGATTTAAAAATCATGAATGATGCAGCAGATTTTTTAAAAAAATTAGATATTCCTTACGAAATAACCATTGTATCGGCGCATCGCACACCAGAGCGCATGTTTGATTATGCTAAATCAGCACATGAAAGAGGTTTAAAAGTAATTATTGCAGGAGCTGGTGGGGCAGCCCATTTGCCAGGTATGGTAGCTTCTTTAACACCATTACCGGTAATTGGCGTTCCAATAAAATCAAATAACTCAATAGATGGATGGGATTCTTTATTATCTATTGTTCAAATGCCAAATGGCGTGCCTGTTGCAACGGTTGCGGTTAATGCTGCTCAAAATGCAGGAATTTTAGCCGCACAAATTTTAGGTTGCCAAAACAAAGCAATTTTTGACAAATTGGTTTTATTTAAAGAAGAGCTAAAAGAAAAGGTAATGAAGAGTTTAGAAGAGATTGGGAAGTAGTTTCTTCTAAAGTTTTTTAGTGAATATTATCTGGGCGTGCCGGCGCAAGGAGGCAGCGCCGTCGGGTTGTCGCTACAATCTTTGCAAAATGCAGGCAAAGGATTTTCGCTTGCACCCCTCACGCAAAAAAAGTAATCATTTTGGTTCAACCAAAAATTCCACCCTTCCCAAAGTCTCCATTAACTGAAGCATACTTTTTTCAATAATTGGAAATTCTAATTCCTCGTTGCTTAAGCAAATAAACATTAAATCTATTTTTTGAATTTTTAATGATTCGTAAAGTGTATGTTTATTTAAACGATACACTTCACGCATACGACGCTTAATGTCATTTCGCTTATTGGCTCGTTTGTGTTTCTTTTTAGGAACGACAAACATTGCTCTTACTGGATAAGGGCTTTCAAACTCAGATACTTTGTATATTAATTTAAAGGGAAATTGGGTTTTAGATTTACCATTAGCAAATAGATCGTCTATAGCTTTCTTGCTACACAAACGTTCTATTTTTTTAAAAGTAAAATCCATGAGATGAACCGTAAATTAAATTTTCGGTTTTAAAATCTCAAACCGACGTTATTTTATCGTTTGTTAGATTCTTTCATATATTCATCCAATGCCCCCGACATACTTGGGTTTTTTGGATTTGGAGCATAAATATCTAAACGATAACCATGTTTTTTTAGTGCATTTGCTGTAGCTGCACCAAAACACCCAATACGAGTATTGCCTTGCTTAAAATTTGGGAAATTTTGTTTTAAAGAATTAATCCCAGCAGGAGTAAAAAACACTAAGCAATCAAATTCATTTAAATTTTTAATGTCTGATAAATCAGCGCTTACTGTACGGTACATAACCGCTTTAGTATATTTTATATCGATAGCGTCTAAAAACTCACAAATTTGCTCTTTTTGCACATCAGCTGCCGGAAGTAAAAACTTCTCTTCTTTGTTTTTTCTAATAACATCCACTAAATCCTGAATGGTTTGATGCCCAAAGAAAATTTTGCGCTTACGATATTGAATATACTTTTGTAGGTAATATGCTGTTGCTTCATTGATACAGAAGTACTTCATAGATTCTGGAACTGTTACGCGCATTTCGTTACACATTCTAAAATAATGATCTACAGCCATTCGGCTGGTTAAAATAACAGCTTTGTGCTCTAAAATATCAACGCGTTGATTTCTAAAATCTTTAACTGGCAAACCTTCAATTTTAATGAATTGACGGAATGTTTCAATTAGATTATATTTATTAGCCAAATCGTAATAAGGATTTTTTTCAGTCTCAGGTTTTGGTTGGGAAATCAAAATCGTTTTGATTTTACTTTTTGGGTAATTAGACACTTCAATAATCGGTTGAGGTGTAACTGGGACTAATTGTTTTTTGGTTTTAACTCCAATTTTTACAAATTTTTCGGTGCTAGTTACTAATTCAGCTTTTGGCGTCGAACTAGTTTTAATTTTAGGCTCCGGTTTAGGCTTTACTGTTTCGGCTACTTTTTTGATCGGGGCTATCTTTACAATCGCTTTTTTTACAGACTTTTTTACAGTAGCCTTTTTTACTTTAGCAATTGTGGTTTTCGCAGTCGCTTTTTTACCCGCTTTAACAACGGGAAGTTTTGAAACTTTTTTTGCAATAGCTTTTATTTTTTTGGCTACAACTTTTTTACCTGATTTAACAGAAGGGGTAGCAGCTTTTTTGGCTACTACTTTTTTTGTTGTTTTTTTAGGCGATGCTTTTTTAGTTACTTTTTTTACTGTTTTAGTAACAGTAGCTTTTTTTACCTTTTTACCATTTGTTTTCGCAGATGGTTTTTTGATAGATTTTTTTTTGTTGATAGCCATATTGAAAATCAATGCTTAAAAATTAACTAATAGAAATTTTATCAATACTAATAGAGGTAAAATTTCCAAGGCACAAAGGTACAAAAAAATATACAAAATTCCTACGTTTTGTTCGGCTGCGGATATAATAAAAACTCTAAACATTCTTAGGGCATAAAAACCAGCTGTAATGATTAACGCGGGGTATAAGAACCATTCAGTTGGATACTTTGTAAATTGAAGACATACAACTAGAGGAAATAAAACAATGCCAATTGTTTGAGAAAAAACAAATACGTTAAAAAGGTATTCTCGACCTAAATCATTGTTTGAGGAAATAAAGGCTAATATGTAATTTGCTATGAATTTAATCACATACATGGCACTAATAGTGCCAACAAAAAACATATATTGTTTTAAATAACTTTGTTCGTGAAGGATTAGTCCGAAATATCGATTTATAATTTGTACTAAAAAAGCCATTACTAATATAAATGCTACTACCAAAAAAAGCGACATTCGTTTAGTTAATTTAAATTCTTCTCTAAATAGCTGTTTGGCTTCCTGTAAACTTAAAACAGAAGTGAAAATCTTTACTATTTTTTTTGGCTCTGAAATCCTTATTAATACATATATTACAAAAATTGAGAACAAAATAATACCTGGCCAATAGCTTGTTTCACTTGCATTAAAAATAGGGGTTGTGTGTATTTTTTTTAATGAATGATTTTGGAAAACAGATGGCACTATAGCTAATGATGAGCTGTCTTTATGAGAAATCGAGTCTGGTGTAAAGTGTATTGTAGAATCTTTTTTACTCACGTGATGAAATCATTAGTAGTCAACTGCAAAAACAAAATTAACTAGTGAAATTTTATAGCCCAAATATATAAATAAAAAGCGGAAACAACCGTTTCCGCCCTTTATCAAATTTAGTAATTAGAAAAAAATTATTTTTTTATAAATTTAGATTCATATACTTTTCCATTATTAGAAGAAATGTTTAAATAATATACTCCATTTGATAATTCGGAAACTGAAATAGTTTTAAACGTTAGTTCTTGTTCTGATATCATTTTTACCAATTTCCCGTCCATTCCATAAATCATACCTTTATCAAAAGATTCACAAGAAGCTAAATGAATATTTTCAGTTGTAGGATTTGGGAAAATAGATACATGTAAATAGGATATTGTTTCATTGATTCCAGTTGTATTAGCTAAGTGTGTAACTGATGATGTTTTAATAATATCACCGCCAGTCCCTCCTGTGTTATTGGCATAATTAAATGCACCATAAAAAGTAACAGTTGTAGCTGTAGAAGGCGCAGTCCATTGAAAAGTCCAAGTGGCATTTGTGCCTGTTTTTTTAGCAGATTGTTTTGTTTATTTTGCTGTATATGCTTTTATATAGTTGATAATAAGTTGAGGGAAACCTATGTTTGATAGTTTATGACGATTCAATGGTTGGAGTTTTTGAGAAATAATTGGGGTTTTAAGTTTTAACTCATAAAAGATAGCATATAAATGCTGATGCGATAAAATATGTTTTTTTTGAGGTGTAATTGAAACAACTTGCGCTCCTTTTGCCAATTGTTTAAGTTCCTTATGTTTTAAAACAGACGCGGGATCAGTTTCTTTTTCTGTTTCTATAAGATAAAATTCATATAGATTTTGCCAGATATCTTTCTCTGTTCGCTTTTGTACATAAACACTATCCTTATAATTGAAAATAAAATAATGTAAGTATCGATTTCTTATTTTTATTTTTTTGTCTTTTATGGGTAACAAATTAACGGTGTCTTTTTCGTATGCCAGACAGTAGGCTTGTAAAGGACATTCTTCACATTTTGGATTTTGTGGTTTACACCATAAAGCACCAAATTCCATCATCGCACTATTGTGCAGCCCAGGATTTTTGTGATTTAATAAGTCATTAGCCAATAACTGGAATTCCTTTTTGCCTTGCGTTGAATTAATGGGTGTATCTATATTAAATAAACGAGATAAAACTCGATAAACATTGCCATCTACTACGGCATGAGGCAAATTAAAAGCAAACGAAGCAACAGCAGCTGCTGTATAATCACCAACACCTTTTAGTTCCTTAATAGATTCATAAGTATTTGGAAAATTTCCTTTGTGAATAGTTTTTACTGCTTTAGCGGCGGTGTGTAAATTTCTTGCCCGAGAATAATAACCTAGTCCTTGCCAAAGTCTCATCACTTGGTCTTCTGGTGCATTTGCTAAATCAATAATTGTTGGAAAGGTTTCGGTGAACTTATTGTAATAGTTTAATCCTTGAACCACTTGTGTTTGTTGAAGTATAATTTCAGACAGCCAAATTTTGTATGGATCGCTAATGTTACGCCAAGGTAAATCGCGCTTGTGTTTTTTGTACCAAGTAATTAGTTTGCCAGAAATAGGATGATTTAGAGGCATTGTACTAATCCTCTACAGCAAAAATTTTATTAATAGCATCTATATTTTTCTCTTTAATAATTTTGCGTTTTAAACTCATTTTCGGGGTCAATTCACCACCCTCAATACTCCATTCTTTACTCAAAACTGCTACTCGTTTTAGTTGTTCAAATGGTGCTAATGATTTATTAATCAATTTTACATGCTCATTAATTAATTTCTTTAATTCCTCATTTCCACTCATTTCTTCGTTTGTTGTCCAAGTAATGTTATGATCTTTGCAATACTCTTTAAAGTTTGCAAAAGAAGGAACAATAATAGCAGAAGCAAATTTTTGATTTTCGCCCACCACCATGCTTTGTTCAACAAATCTACACTCTTTGATTTTATTTTCTATCATTAAAGGAGCAATGTATTTACCTGAGCTCGTTTTGAAAATTTCTTTTTTTCTATCCGTAATTTTTAAAAAACGGCCTTCAACAAATGTTCCGACATCACCTGTGTGAAACCATCCCTCACTGTCCATTACTTCGGCAGTTGCTTCAGGATTTTTGTAATAACCAAGCATTAAATTAGGCCCTTTTACTAAAATTTCTCCGTCTTCTTCGGCAATTTTAACGGTTACACCAGAAATTACTGGACCACAAGTTCCAATTCTAATATTGTCTTCTCCATATCTATTAACGCTTACTACCACACAAGTTTCTGTTAAACCATATCCTTGCAAGCAAACAATATTCGCGCATAAAAAAATACGTTCTAATTTTGGATTTAAAGCTGCACCACCAGAAGCAATACATACTAAGTTTCCGCCAACTGCTTCACGCCATTTACTAAAAACAAGTTTATCGGCAATTTTATGTTGAATTTTATACCATAAACCATTTTTATTATTTAGCTCATAAGAGTTTGCAATGCGCATGCTCCAATCAAAAATTTTGCGCTTAAAGCCGGTTAATTTTTCTCCAGTAGCTGTAATTTTCTCATATACACGTTCAATAAGTCGAGGAACCGAAACAAATATCTGAGGTTTTATTTCTTTTAAGTTATCGCCAATGGTTTCTAAACCTTCGGCATAATAAATAGAAATTCCTTTATATAAATAAAGTGTGCTAACCATACGTTCATAAACATGGTTAAGCGGTAAAAAACTTAATGCTTTCCAAGTGCTATTAAATGGAGCAAATCCTTGACATGCTGTAACATTAGACACTAAATTATGATGTGTAATCATCACCCCTTTTGGAGTTCCAGTAGTACCCGAAGTATATAATATAGTTAATAGATTACTTGGTAAGATTGAACTTTTTATATCGTTTAACTTTTCTGGATTTGCATTTTGCTCGCCTAATTTTATAAAATCAGCAAAAGACATAAGTCCTTCAATAGGATTAAAGCTAATAATGTGTTTTACATGAGGAATTTCTTTTTCAATAGCAACTAGTTTTGCGTAAATCGATTTATCCGAAATAAAAATGGTAGTTACCTCGCCATGATTTAATATAAATTGTAAATCAGTATTACTAATGGTTGGAAAAATTGGAACCGTTACAAGGTTTGCTTGCTGACAGCCATAATCGCAAAAATTCCACTCAGGGCGGTTATTAGAAATAATGGCTACTTTGTCTTTATCTGTTAAACCAAGCGATAGTAGTCCATAGCTCACTGAATTTGTTTTGGTAATTAAATCATTGCTACTATATTTTCTCCACTGTTTATTTTCTTTTGCGGATAAAACATCTTCTTTTTTATAGGTTGTTTTATATAAGTCTAAAATATCAAATACGCGTGTTATCTCCATTATCTTTTAATTTCTGAATTTATTTACTACCAAAGATTACGAAAATTGTACAATAATACAAATCCATAATTTTAAAATGTTTAAGAATTAAAATTTTAAAAGTTCTAAAATTTGAGTTAGATATAATTGGTCAATTTTGTTGAATGTTTTATAACTATCGCTATCAACATCTAAAACACCTATGACTTCTTTATTGGAATTATAAATAGGCAATACAATTTCTGATTTTGATAATGAGCTACAAGCAATGTGTCCAGGAAAAGCATCTACATCATCTACAATAATAACTTCTTTATTTTGCCATGACGCACCACAAACTCCTTTACCTAAATTTATTCTGGTACAGGCTACTGGCCCCTGAAAAGGTCCCAAAACCAATTGATTATTTTTTACTAAATAAAACCCCACCCAAAAAAAATTTAAACCAAATTTTAAAGCAGCACAAACATTTGCCATATTTGCTGTGATATCTGATTCTCCCTCTGCTAGTGCTTTTATTTGAGGAAGAATAGATTGATATATTTCTTCTTTTGTGTTTCCACTAATTTGAAGGTCTTCTGCCATAGAAATGAATTGCTGTTTTGTGATTAACTAAATTTGACTATTTTTATATACAAATATAAAAGTAAATTGTTTGTTTACTTTTTTAAATTTTAATTTGATGAGAAGCCTTTTTCTTTTAGATATTAATGTGACTTATGAGTTGGGGCCAACTCATGTAATTGTATTTTTAGGATTAGTTGCGTTTATACTCTTCAAATTAAGAGATAAAAGATTAAAAAAATCTAAAATTGAATTAGAACGAATTGTAGAAGAAAGAACAGCTGCTTTAAAACATAAAGAACAGGAAATTACAGATAGTATTCGTTATGCTTTAAGAATTCAGTTATCAATCATACCTACTCAGCAAAGAGTTAAATCTTTATTGCCAAAAAGTATGGTGTATTACAAGCCAAAAGACATTGTAAGTGGAGATTTTTATTGGATAGAAAGTATTGGAGATGAGGTTTTGTTTTCGGCGGTTGATTGCACGGGTCATGGAGTGCCAGGAGCTATGATGAGCGTAATTGGCTTGAAATCTTTAACACAAGCAGTTCAAGATAAACAATTATCTAAACCAGCTGATGTTTTACAGTTTTTAGATGTGGCTGTAAACGATACGCTTCGTCAGTCGTATGACCCAGGCGCTGTAAAAGATGGAATGGATTTAGCATTATGTAACATCAATTATAAAACATTGACATTGCAATATGCGGGAGCGTTTAATCCCTTGGTTTTAGTTAGAAAAAATATTGCAAACACCTATCAAGTTACTAATACAAGAGAAACGTTTTATGGAAACGATTTATTAGAAATAAAATCTGATAAATGCCCTATTGGGAGTAACCAAGATGGGGTCGCAGATATTTTTACAAATCATACCATTCAATTACAAAAAGATGATTGCATTTTTATTTATACGGATGGTTACGCTGATCAGTTTGGAGGGCCAAAGGGTAAAAAGTTTAAGTACAATAAACTAAAAGATGTATTAATTGAAAACGCACATTTACCGATGGACGATCAATATAATGCGTTGGATAAAAGTTTTAATGCATGGAGAGGTAAGCAGGAACAAGTAGATGATGTATTAGTAATTGGCGTGAAGATTTAGTTATGAGAAAAATAATATTAGGTTTATTGTTTTCAATAATATTTGTTGGATATTCTCAGGACAAAGAGCTAGATAATTTAAATAGAACATTTAAACATGCTACACATGATACTTCTCGATGTAATTTATTAGTAAGTATTGCTGAATATTTATATTATTCAAATCCAGATACGGTTATTCCTCTAAGCGAACAAACAATTAAATTGGTAGATCTAAATTTATCTAAAGCCAATTCTAAGGAGAAATCCGCATACTTAAAATCAAAGGCATCATCCCTGAATAATATCGGCATCATCTATGCAGATAAAGGTGATTTGAATAACGCAATAAATTATTATTTAAAATGTGTACAGGTTCATCAAGAAAATCTTTATAAAATTGGAATTTCTGAAGCGTTTAATAATTTAGGAGTAGTTTATGATAATTTAGGTGACACCCCAAATGCTTTAGTATATTTTCATAAAGCACTCAAAATTCAAGAGGAATTAGGATTGAAAAGTGAAGTAGCACTTACATTAAATAATATTGGGTATATATATGTAATGCAAAATGAGCCAATAAAAGCTCTTGAGTATTATAATAAAAGTTTAAAATATAGAATTGATGTTGATGATAAAGAATGGATTCCTCAATCTTTAAATAATATAGCTAGTGTTTATGAAAAATTTGGTGACCCAGATTGTAAAAAGGGTAAAGATGTGTGTTTAAAAGAAGGGCAAATATTAGCTTTAAACTATTATAAGAGATGTTTAACTCTACAGCAAACTAATAATGATAAAAAAGGGATTGCCTATTCTTTAAACAATATCGCTAGTATTTATCGAAAATATGGTGACCCAAACTGCGCAGGCACACTTCAGGAGAGAAAAATAAATGGAGAAAAATTAGCTATGGAGTTTTTGACTCAAAGTTTGAAGATACATGAAGAAATAAAGAACACTATTGGAATTGCCTATGTTTCGAATAATATAGCACAGGTTTTAATAAATCAAGGTAATTTATCGAAAGCCTTATTGTTTTCTATTAGAAGTATGAAAATTGCCAAAGAGGTTGGCTTTCCTGAAGTTATTTATAGAAATGCAATGACCTTAAAGAAAATTTACAAATCTCAAAATAATCTAGAGAAGGCTTTTGAAATGTATGAATTGGAGATTCAAATGCGTGATAGTATCAATAACAGTTCCAATCAAAAAGCATTAATAACTCAAAACACTAAATATGAATATGAAAAAAAAGCTACAGCAGATAGCGTAAAAGTTGCCGAAGAAAAAAAGGTCACAACAGCCCAATTAAAACAAGAGAAAACACAGCGTTTTGCTTTATATGGCGGGATTTTTCTAATAGCATTATTTGGTTTATTTATGTTTAATCGCTTTAAAGTCACTAAAAAACAAAATCACTTAATTCAACTTCAAAAAGCTGAATTGCAACTGCAAAAAGACATAGTAGAAGAGCATCAAAAAGAAACTTTAGATTCTATTCATTATGCAAAAAGAATTCAAACGGCATTAATTGCTAATTCTGATTTTATCTCACAACATATTACTAATAATTTTATCTATTTCAATCCAAAGGATATTGTGAGCGGTGATTTTTATTGGGCAACTAAACATAATGATAAATTTTATTTAGCCGTATGTGATAGCACAGGACATGGTGTTCCTGGAGCCTTTATGAGTCTGCTAAATATGGGATTTTTAAGTGAAGCCATTAAAGAAAAGAATATTGAAAAGCCGAATGAAATATTTAACTATGTAAGAGAGCGACTTATCAGTACAATTAGTGATGGAGGACAAAAAGATGGCATGGATGGAATTTTGATATGTATCGATAAAAATTCAACTGTAATTGAATATGCAGCAGCCAATAACGAACCTATTTTGATACGTAATAGTGAAATTAATGAATTACCAAAAGATAGAATGCCAGTTGGTAAAGGTGAAAAAACAGATGACTTTTCATTACAGTCTATAGAAATGGTAGAAGGAGATATACTTTATTTATATACAGATGGATTTGCCGACCAGTTTGGCGGTCCAAAAGGAAAGAAATTTAAATATCGACAGTTAAATGAATTGTTGTTAAAAGTTAAAGAAGAACCTCTAGCAAATCAAAAAAAAGAATTAGAAACAGCATTCGCTAACTGGAAAGGAAATCAAGAACAGGTAGATGATATATTAATAATCGGGATTAAAATATAAATTTGTGCATCAAAAGTATTTCCTTGCCATAGTTCCTCCAGAACATTTATTGAGTCAAATCCAAGATCTTAAGAAAAGTATTTATGAGGAATATGGAACCAAAGGAGCTTTACGTTCTCCTGGACACATTACCTTGCACATGCCTTTTAGCTGGGAAGAAGATAAAGAAGATAAGTTAATTACTTCTCTTCAAAATTTTTCTTTTGAAAAAGAGTTTCAAATTATATTGTCAGGTTTTTCTTGTTTTGAACCAAGAGTTGTATTTATTAATGTTTTGGAAAATGATTCGTTATTTCAGATGCAACAGCAATTGGTAAGATATACCAAGCAAAACCTTCAATTATTTAATCAATCAGATGATATGAGAGGCTTTCACCCACATATTACGATAGCTTTTAGAGATTTGAAAAAGCCTATGTTTTATAAAGTTTGGGAAGAGTATAAATACAAAATATTTGATGCTACTTTCACTTGTAAAGACATTTGTGTATTAAAACACTTAAACGATAAATGGGAAGTTTATAAAACATTTAGCCTTGTGAAATAAAAAAGCCCTGATAATTTTATCAGGGCTTTTTATAATAATTTGGTTTATTTTTTAATTAAAACCTCGTCAATCATACCGTAATCTTTTGCTTCTTGAGCAATCATCCAGTAATCACGATCACTATCCGCCCAAACTTTCTCATAAGTTTGTCCGCTATGTAACGCGATGATTTCATATAGTTCTTTCTTTAATTTTTGAATTTCACGCGCTGTAATTTCGATATCAGATGCTTGCCCTTCAGCTCCACCTAATGGTTGGTGAATCATAATACGAGCATGTTTTAATGCCGTACGTTTTCCTTTTGCACCTGCACATTGTAATACAGCACCCATACTTGCGGCCATACCTGTACAAATAGTTGCAACATCTGGCTTAATAATTTGCATCGTATCATAAATACCTAAACCAGCATACACAGAACCACCTGGTGAGTTTAAGTAAATTTGAATATCTTTTTTAGAATCAACAGATTCTAAGAATAATAATTGAGCCTGAACGATATTAGCAACTTGATCGTTAATACCTGTTCCTAAAAAGATTATACGATCCATCATTAAACGTGAGAATACATCTAATACCGAAACGTTTAACTGTCTTTCTTCGATAATATTTGGAGTTAAGTTTCTAATTCCAGGAGTAATAGCAGATACATAACTATCGTAAGTTAAGCTACTGATGCCAACATGCTTAGTGGCGTATTTTTTAAATTCATTTTGATCAAACATAATCTGAGGTTTTAAGTTGTTAAACAAATATACTTGTTGGATTGGGTAAAGCCAAATGAATGCCAAAAAGTTTTTAACGTCAATTCGTCAGTAAGGATATCTAAAAAATGTTACATATTATATATATGTATAGTCATTCCCAAAAAATCACTTTCTTTGTATAAAAAATTGCAAAAGTTACTTATATATATATGTATTGTTTTATTTGGCGCACGTTGTGCTCAAATAACGCCTTTAACAGGTGGTAAAAAGGACGTCACTCCTCCAAAGCAATTATCTTCAATACCAGAAAATGCTTCTTTAAATTTTAAGTCAAAAACAATAGAGGTACAGTTTGACGAATATATTACGATAAAAGATATCGCTAATCAATTTATTATTACGCCACAAACAAAAGAAACACCAGAAATTCAAGCACAAGGTAAAAAGCTAAAAATTACCTTCAACGAAACATTATTACCTAATACAACCTATAAATTGGCTTTTGGAAATGCCATCAGTGATTTAAATGAATCCAACACCTTATCAAATTTCGAATATATATTTAGTACCGGCTCAACGATAGATAGTTTGAAAATCCAAGGGAAAATTTTGAACGCTATTAATAGGTCGCCTTCTGCAAATATTCTTGTTGGTTTATATGATGCAAAGTCAAACGATAGTATTATTTATAGAGAAAAACCATTGTACATATCTAAAACAAACCAAAACGGAGAATTTAAATTTAATTATCTACCCAATGCTTCGTTTAAAATAGTTGGGATAAGTGATCAAAATAAAAATTTATTGTATGATGGCTCAGAAGAACAAATTGCATTTACGAAAGCGTTAGTTAATACAAGTGACACAACACCTCGTGCACCTTTTTTGCTTTTTAAAGAAATTCCTTCAAAAAGTTTCATCAAAAAGTCTTTTTCTCTCGAATACGGAAAAGCATATATTATATTTAATAAGCCACAGTTAGATATTAAGAAAGTTGTAGCGGATGGCTTACTTGACTACACATTAAACACGTTGAAAGACAGTTTGACGCTTTTTTTCGACAACAAGTTTGATACTCTTAAAACATATATACAGTATGAAACAAAAAAAGCAGATACGCTTTACATCAATATACTATCTTCCACAGCCTTTGATAGACAAATCAACAACAATGCTATTAAATATATCTTAAAATCAAATTTTAGCACCTATTTGCCGTTTTATGTTATGCCATCCTTCGAATTAAATTTTCCAGTTCGAGAAAATGGCATTGTTGCAGAAAAAATATCACTGATTGAAAAAACGGATTCACTGACTAAGAATTTATCTTTCAAAATCTTATATGAATCAAAACGGAATGCGTTGTTTACAGTGCAAGCCGATTTTAAACCAGAAACTAATTATACCTTAACTATACAAAAGGGCGCCATTTCTGGTAATTCGAAAAGAATGAACGATTCTGTCTCTTATCAGTTTAAAACAACGGCATTAGATGATTACGCTCAGTTAAAGATGAAATTATTGTTTCCAAAGAAAGAAAATTATTTAGTTAGACTTTTAAATGATAAAGAACAACTAATTAACGAAAAGGTAGTAGAGCTATCTTTAACATCAACTTCAGAAAAAATAATAGAGTACAATAACTTACTGACAGGAAATTATTTTATAAGAGTAGTTGAAGATGCTAATAAAAATGGGCTTTTCGACATGGGGGATTATTTTTTAGGCACTCAGCCAGAAACAATTTTTGTAAATACTATTGCTATAAAATTATTAGCGGGTTGGGAAATTGAAAACGATTGGATAGTGAAATAAACTTTTTCAAAATTATTTTTTCATTTCAGTAAATTATTTTTACAGCTATTTTTTCAAAGAATACTCAATTCTTTTTTCGTTTAAAAAATGTTTCTCGAAATCAAAAAACAATAGACGCTTCAAATCACCTTTAAAATCAATGCTTCTAGAAGCCTTCAATTTTAATTTTAATTTTAATTTTAATTTTAATTTGCCACATTGTTATTTTTAATCGTTGAGTTTGAAAACGGTATTAACAATTTCAACATTTTTATGTTAATAAATTAAGTGCTTGGAAATTAGTTAGCGTTAATAAATTTATTTACTTCGTAGTAACAAAAATCTTAAAAACAAAAAACCATGGCAACAACTAAAAAAGCAGCTCCTAAAAAAGCAGTAAAAAAAGCAGCTCCAAAAAAAGCAGCAGCTAAAAAAGCAGTAAAAAAAGCAGCTCCTAAAAAAGCAGCTAAAAAAGCAGTTAAAAAAGCAGCTCCTAAAAAAGCAGTTAAAAAAGCAGCTCCTAAAAAAGCAGCAGCTAAGAAAAAGTAATAAAAGCCCCGCATTAGCGGGGTTTTTTGTTTAATGCCACTACCAAAATAGTGGCATTATTATTTTTGTAACACACCTGTTTGCATTATATTTGTTCAGCAAACTAAAAACAACCATGAATAGCTAGTGTAAAAAACACAATCAAATGATTCACTTAGCTTATCATGATATAACTAACAATCATTAAATATATAACCATGAAAAAACTATTTACAATTTTATCAGTTATTGCTTTATCTGCAACAATGCCATCTTGCGGAGGAAAAGACACAAAACAAAATATAGAAGCGCCAGCAGGAATGGTTGCTTTAGATTTAAGTAAGTACGGAAAACAATTCTCTATTTTTGTTCCTGATACAACTGCGGCAAAATTAGAGGTTGTAGAACAAAGTTGGGGGGCTTTAGAAATTAAAATCGGTAAAGGCTTTCATCTTTCTATTACCGAAGATCCAGGTGATATAGAATTAAGAAAAAGCGATATCAAATCAAATGATGTCAATATTTTTAAATCATTTGTTTTAGAAGAGCCTTTAACTATTATGTGGGAAAGTGCAATTACTCAACCAGAGTATCATTTTTATTCAATACAAAAAGTTGGCAATAATACATATGTTTTTGAAGATGTTGTTCCTGCAGATGGACAGCCATTAGGAAAAGAAGCGATTCAAAAAATGCTTGATTCAGCAAAAAATATTATAGCAAAAGAAAAAGCAGACGCTTAAACAATGATATAGAATATAAAAAAGCCCATCTATAATTTATAGATGGGCTTTTTTATGTGTCTTAGTTTCTTTATTTCAATTTAAAAGAAATAGGAATATTAAATCTTACTTTAACTGGATGACCTGCATTTTTTCCGACTTTTTTCCAACGAGGCATTTTTGAAACAACTCTTACTACTTCTTCATCACATCCTAAACCAATGCCACGCATGATTTTCACATTTTCAACATTTCCAATCTCATTTACTACAAACGAAACATATACAGTTCCTTCTTTACCAGCTTCTCTTGCCAATGCTGGGTAAACTACATTTTGTCCCACAAATTTCATTAATCCTGTAACGCCACCTTCAAATTCTGGCATCTCTTCGGCAATAACTACCACTTCAGTTGACGAAACAGATGCTGTATTGGCAACATGAATAACTGTAGTAGCTGTTGAGGTTTCAGGACCTAACGGAGCAACCCCAGTTGCCGTTTCTGTTCCAACGCCACTAATAGGATTAGTAGGATTTATGGCCGTTGTATTAGTTAGTACATCAACAATTTGAGTTGGCATACCACCAGTTGGAGCTGTTGCTGCTGCTGCGGTATTTTGTACTGGTTCAATTACCGGAGGCTTCATATCAACTTCCGTAGAATAAGTTAATGTTTCGGCAGCTAAATCGTCGAGAATAGTTGGCTGTTCTAATATACTATCAGCATTTATTTTATTATTAATAATAACTGAACCAAATAGCAATGACACTATACTGGTTAAAAATAACAATGATTTTTTCAAAGAATCATTATAACTTGATCGGATGGCATACGCACCATAATTTTTATTTCTGTTTTCAAAAATCACGTCGTTTAGCTTGTTGGCATTATTTCCTAAAATATTCATAACAATGTTTTTTAGAGGTTTATACTTGTTTTATGTTTTCAAACTTTTCTGTAACGCGCTTAAGATTTGTTTGCTGATGTAAAGATATATTGGGTATAAATAAAAAACCACATCTGTTTGAGATGTGGTTAGTTTGAATTGGTAAGTGGTATGTTTTTACGGAAAAATGGAATTATTGTTTAGTATAAATTGCTGTGCATGGATCAGCTGGACTAGAACCTATTGTATTAGTATAGCTTAAAGAAATGTTAGTTGCACTGGTTAGGGTGCCTGTGCCTTGTGTAAAGCCTATACTACCTAATTGCTGATAAGGAATTGTAAGAATGTTATTATTTATAGTAGCTCTTGCAGATATTGAAAGCCCCGAAAAATTACCAATTTGAACTTCACTTGAATTAGAAGTGGATTTTACAATATTTACTGTATGACTAGTAGTACCAGCAACTGAACTGTTTTCACTAACAGACCAATATGCTACAAATTTATCTCGAGCATCGGTTGATGGAGCTGGCGCATTAGGATCATCACTTTTATCTGAAGCACACGATGTAACTGCTAATCCAATAACTAAGCAGGTAAATAAGCCTATTTTTTTCATCTCTTTAATTTTAGATTAAAGATAAAGCAAAAAACGTTCCGATAATGATCACTTAACTAATTTTGAGAAGAATCATGTTATTTTATACTCCCTACACTTTAATTTAGCTTATGTAAAGCATATTTATGCTTTGTCATTCAATCAAAAGTATATTTATTATACCTTTGCTTTATGATAGCTATAAACCATACCCTTATTTCGGAAGATATATTTGATAAAAAATTTGTTTGCGACTTAAATGCTTGCAAAGGCGAATGTTGTGTTTCTGGCGATAGTGGCGCTCCATTAAACAAAAAAGAATTGAAGATTTTAGATAAAGTTTATCCATCTGTTAAACCTTATATGAACGAAAAAGGAATTGCAGCTGTTGAAAAAAATGGAACTTATATTTTAGATAGCGATGGAGATTACACTACTACTTTAGTGAGCGATGGAGCAGAGTGTGCTTTTGTTTTTTTTGACGAAAAAAATATTGCTAAATGCGCTATTGAACAAGCTTATTTAGATGGAAAGATTGACCCGATAGCTATCGGGTGGAAAAAACCAATTTCTTGCCATTTATATCCCATCAGAATTAAAGAGTATAAAGAATATGATGCCGTAAACTACCATTCGTGGCATATTTGTAAACCAGCATGTGAATGCGGACAGCAATTAAATGTACCTGTATATAAGTTTTTGAAAGAACCTTTAATTAGAAAGTACGGAGATGCTTGGTATGAAGAATTAGATGCTGTTTATCAAGCTTACTCAAAAAAGTAAACTATTTTTCAAATTGGTAATGACTATAATCTAATAAAACAGTTTTTAAAAATTGCTCGTCAGTTAAGGTGGTTACAACATTCATTTTAGTTTTTACTTTTTGTGTTAAAGCTTTAAGGTTTTCAGTTTTATTATTTGCTAAACTATGTTCTAAAATTTCTTTGATAATTCCCACATCTTTATCTGATAATATAGCTACTTGTTCAAACACTATTTTATAATCTATCACTTGTTTATAAAGGATAGTATTTCGTAAAGATACATTTGAGCCTATTTTAATTACTGTTGTTCCAGCTGCCATATCACCTAAACGTTGACTTTTATCGGATGCGGCTACACTTATTAATGCCACTAAACCATTTAGTAGTTGAATATCAATAACGCGAAGTATTGAACGAAGAATAAATGAGCCAATGCCAGGCTGTGTCCCATCAAGTTTTACCACTTTTATAGCTACAACTTTTTTTCCTAAGCTTTGACCATTCATAAAGGTTTCGCTTAAAAAATGATAGAGTAGGACAGGTAAACCTAAAATAATAATTAAAGTGGACGCTAAGTATTGATTGCTTTCATAAAAATAATTAAACCCAAGTTGCATACAAAGCAAAACAATAATAACAACATAAACTGCAATAAACACGCTATCTAATAATGTTGCTAAAATTCTATATCCAACACCCGCTGCTTCATATTCTAAATCTACATTTTGAGAGGTTGTAATTTTAATAGTTTCCATTGTAATTACAGACGATTAAAAATCATTCTTTTAATAATATAACATATAAATATAATTAATTTCTCTACATTTTTTATAAATTTAGAGAGTAATTAAATAAGTAGTGAAAGAAATTACATTTTTAAAACAAAATGCTTCTAAGTGGGAGGGCTATGAATCTTCTCTCGATAAAAAGGAAGCTGAACATCCTGCAAAGGTTGCCGAAATGTTTATTGAATTAACGGATGACTTTTCTTATTCAAAAAGTAATTACGAAGCAAGTAAAACAACCCAGTATTTGAATTCTCTCACTTCAAGAGTTCATCAGTTGGTTTATCGTAATAAAAAAGAAAGTAATAAACGCGTTTTTTTATTCTGGAAAATAGAAATACCAACTTTGTTTGGCAAGTATCATAACTTGTTGTTAATCTCATTTGTTGTAGGAATTATTGGCACATTACTAGGAGCTGTATCTCAATTATACGACGAGTCATTTGTTCGTATAATTATGGGAGATGATTATGTCAATCAAACTATTGAACGTATTAAAAATGGTAATCCAATTGGGATATACGGCGAAATGCCCCAAGGTTTTATGTTTTTTTATATCACTATAAATAATATAAGAGTGTCGTTTATGATGTTTGCTATGGGAATGGTTTTTTCGGTTGGTACTGGTTTTTATATTTTATACAATTGTATTATGTTGGGCTCATTTTTTGCCATGTTTTATCAGTATAATGTTTTAGGTAAGGCTTTAAAAGTAGTTTGGATACATGGCACACTTGAAATATCGGCTATTGTTATTGCAGGTTGCGCTGGATTTATTTTGGGAAATAGTTTTATGTTTCCGGGTTCTTATAGCCGATTAGAATCATTTAAACGTGGGGCAAAGGATGGTATTAAAATAATTGTTGGATTAATTCCAATTTTTATATGTGCCGGTTTTTTAGAAAGCTTTATTACGCGTTATACTGAAATGCCTTTATGGTTAAGTTTAATAATCATTTTAGGCTCGTTAACATTTTTAGTATGGTATTTTATATGGTTACCCCTTAAATTTAATAAAATCAATTATGCAACAACAAAAAATTGAATTCAGAAAAGAACGTGATTTTGGCTCAATACTGGGCGATTCCTTGAAATTTATTAAGCAAAATTTTAAATCTTTTTTCGGAAGTGTTATTTTAATAGTAGGCCCCTTTATTTTATTAATGGGATTAGGCTATGCTTACATGCAAACGTCTATGATGAACATGATGTATTCAAAACCTAGTAATCCATTTGCAATGTTTAATAGTACTTATTTTTTATCAATAGGTGTTATGATGTTTTGTGGCTTGTTGGCAAATATTTTATTAAGTGGAGTAGTATATAATTACATGATTATATATCAGGAAAAACAATTTGGAGAAGCAATTACTGTGTCGGAAGTAGGTAAACGAGTTTGGAGTAATATTGGAAGATTAACTATTGCTTCCATCATTTTTATTCTTGTATTTATTTTAGTTTTAACTGTTTTAGTTCTCATTGGTGTTGGATTTGTATCCATGTTGGGAGCAGTAGCTGGAGTATTATTAGCTTTGGCACTTATTTTTGGAATATTAATTTTCGCTCCTGTATTTGCTTATTTTATTCCCGCTTCTTTTTTTGTGGTGGTAAGAGATGAGAGCTTCATTTTTGCTTCCATGGCTAAGGTGAAAAAATATTTATCGGGTAATTTTTGGTGGACCTGGTTAATTATGGTGGTTGCTTTGTTTGGATTAGGTATTTTACAAATGTTATTTAATTTACCAGCAAGTATTGTATCGATGATGAACACATTTACTCGAATGAGTGACATGAGTAATGTTCAGCCAGAAGCAGGAAACAATATTTTATTGATGGTATTCTACACTTTAGGAATGTTTTTAACTTACTGTACAAGCTCCATTTCTCATTTAATTTCGGCCTTTAATTTTATGAGTCACGAAGAGCAACATGAAGGTAAAGGCTTGATGTCACGCATTGATGAAATCAAGTAAATTTCGTTGAGCATTTTAAAATTTATATCTAGCTTATTATTTGTTTTTATTTGTTTTAAAAACACTAGTTATGCTGCGCCAATCCACAAAAAGGTTCAGTTCGATTCTTCTGTGGTAAAAATTAGTATTCCTTCAAAGAGTGCTGAACAAAAAGTGTTTAAAGAAGTTAACCTTGATTTTGCGAAAAAAATAGAAGATAAAGACATTGACTTATGGGACAGATTTTGGAAGTGGCTTTTAGAATTATTATTTGGTAACGCTGATTATGAAACAAGATTGAACGCTCAAAAAATAGTTGTTTGGATTTTAGCCATTGCGGGATTTATTTTGATTATTTGGCTTCTTACCAGAACGCAGTTTACTAGTTTTTTAAGAGGGAATACGAAAAATACGCCATTTAATTTTTCTGATTTAGAAGAAGATATTTCGCAGATAGATTTTAATTCCCGTATTAATAAAGCTATTGATACTGGTGATTATAGATTAGCTATTCGTTGGTTGTATTTAAAGCAACTACATCTTTTAAATGAAAAAAAAGCAATAAACTACCAGCCATATAAAACTAATATAGATTATTCTCATGAGCTTTCTGCTACAAGTTTGATAAAAGCGTTTCAATCTGTTAGTAGAATATATGATTATGTTTGGTATGGGAAATATCCTATTACTATGAGCGACTTCCAAGCATTTGAAACAGAGTTTAAACAATTTGAACAAAGTATAAATGTTTAAAGGGAATAAAAAATATTATTATATACTGGCAATAGTTTTTATTGGTGTTATTGTACTGCAATATATGCAACCTAAACCCATTAATTGGAGCAGGACTTATTTAAAGAAAGATAAAATCCCCTTTGGTTGTTACGCTATTTTTAATTTACTGGAAACTAATTACGCCAAATACGTTGTGGTTAATCAGCAAACGATGTATGATATTAATAACCAAACCAACGACTCCTCAAACACATTAATTGTGGTAAATGATAAGATTGAATTCTCGAAGCTAGATTTGCAGAGTTTATATAGGTTTATTAAAAAAGGAAATACCGTTTTTTTTGCTTCCAATGAATATCAAAAAGCTTTAATAGATACTTTTAAAATAGATACACAGTTCAATTGGGGAACAACCAATAGTTCTTTAGATTCATTAATATTAAAGCCCTCTTTTGAAGTGAAGTATGTTGCTCCAAAAAATAATTTTTTAAAGTCATATGTTTACCCACAAGTAGCTGCCGAGAGTTATTTTACTAGTTTTGATACTACATTATTTAAGGTTATTTCAATAAATAAGCAAAATCACCCTGTTTTAATAGAAGCTAATATTGGGAAAGGGAAATTAATTTTAAGTTCATTACCTGATGTTTTTGGCAATATATTTATCGTAAATCACAATAACCGCTTTTACACTTACACTCTTTTAAGTAAAATAAAAAACAATACAATTATTTGGGACGAATATTACAAAACCTATAATGTTCAGCAAAAAGGTATTTTTCAATTTATTTTCAGTAACGATTCTCTTTACATGGGTTACATTATGCTTCTCATAGGGCTTTTTGTATTTATGATTTTTGAAATGAAACGCCGTCAAAGACCCATTCCAATCATTAAACCTCTTCAAAATTCAACACTTGAGTTTGTAGATGTAATAAGCCATGTTTATTTTAATTCGAATAATCATAAACATATTGCTGAAGAAACTATCCAGTATTTTTATTTTTATGTAAGAAAAAAATTTAATGTTAACACAAACGAGATGAACGATGAGTTTTATGGTGTAATTAGCAAATTAAGTGGTGTGGATTTTTCTGATGTAAAAAAACTATTTTCTTATTGTCAAACTTTAAAGCAAGCTCCCAGTCTTACACAGTACGATTTACTAGAATTAAATGATAGAATTAATAATTTTAAACAAAAAAGTATACGCTAATGGAACAATTTGAATCAAGAGTAAATTTGACTGATTTTACTCAAAAAGTAGAACAAATTAAATCTGAACTGGCTAATTATTTAGTAGGGCAACATCAATTAGTTGATTATTTAATTATTGCATTATTAGCAGACGGACATGTATTAATTGAAGGCGTTCCGGGTGTTGCCAAAACATTAACCGCTAAGCTGATGGCAAAAAGTATTAATGCAAATTTTAAGAGGATACAATTTACGCCAGATTTAATGCCAAGTGATATTACAGGAACATCTATTTATAATTCAAAAACCAATGAGTTTGAATTTAAGCCAGGTCCTTTGTTTACCAACATTGCTTTAGCTGATGAAATTAACCGCGCCCCTGCAAAAACACAAGCAGCTTTGTTTGAAGCTATGGAAGAACGCCAAATTACCGTTGATGGAAAAACATATCCTTTAGATGTGCCTTTTATGGTGTTAGCAACTCAAAATCCTATTGAACAAGAAGGGACTTATCGTTTGCCAGAAGCACAACTTGATCGTTTTATCTTTAAATTGGTGGTTAATTATCCTACGGTAGAAGAGGAAACAACTATTTTACAAAACGCTCATACTAACAGCGACCAATTAGATTTAAGTAAAGTAAAAGCTATTTTGCATAAAGAAGATATTCAAAAACTAAGAAAAACAGTATTTAGTGTTTTAGTGGAAGAACATCTTTTTAAATACATTGCTCAAATAGTAAGTAGCACTCGTCAAAATCCTTCTTTATATCTTGGGGCTTCTCCTCGAGCTTCTATTGCCATATTAAATGCTGCAAAAGCATGCGCATGTTTAAGAGGAAGAGATTTTGTGAGCCCTGATGACATAAAATATGTGTGTGCTCCCGTATTAAGACATCGTGTGATTTTAACTCCTGAAAAAGAAATGGAAGGAATTACTTGTGATGCCGTTATACAGCAGTTAGTTGATAAAATAGAAATCCCTAGATAAGTATCAAAAAAATAAAGTACATATTTTCTTCATTATTTTTCACTAAACGTTTGTATATAGCGTTTGGTGTAGTGGTTTGTTGTTTTGTATTTGCGTTTATTTATCCTTGGCTGCATTTGATCGGACTTTTATTATTTTGGGCTTTAGCTTTATTGTTATTAGCTGACATTATTATTCTATTTGCTAACAAAAACGGCATAGAAATTTTAAGAAAAACAAAATATCAAAAATTGTCGAATGGCGACGATAATGAGTTTAGTTTAAGCATTCAAAATAATTATTCATTTACTGTTCATACAAAAATTATTGATGAAATACCTGATCAATTTCAAAAACGAGATTTTGTATTTAATAGAAAATTAAAAGCTCAGGATACTCACGAAATCAAATACAAATTACGCCCAGTTTTTAGAGGAGAATATTATTTTGGAAATAGTGTAGCGTTTCTTTCTAGTATTATTGGTTTAGCGCAACGTCGTTATGTTTTTGATAATGCAGAAATACTGCCATGTTATCCATCATTTTTAAAGTTACGACAATTTGAATTGATGGCTTTTACGGATAGATTAACGGATGTTGGCATTAAAAAACTAAGAAAAATTGGATTGAGTTCAGAGTTTGATAATATTAAAGAATATGTTATTGGAAACGATATAAGAACTATTAATTGGAAGGCGACCGCTCGTAAAAATCAATTAATGGTCAACCATTTTCGAGACGAGAGAGCACAACAGGTTTATTCTATTATTGATATGGGACGAATCATGAAAATGCCTTTTGAAGAAATGAGTTTATTGGATTATTCGATTAACGCTTCATTAGTTTTGAGTCATATCAGTTTTATTAAACAAGATAAGCCTGGTTTAATTACGTTTTCAAACACGATTCAAAATTCAGTTTCTGCTGATAGAAGAGGTAATCAATTATTTAGATTACAAGAAGCCTTATACAATGCTAAAACTGGTTTTCAAGAAAGTAATTATGAAGTCCTATTAAATCACATTCGAACTAAAATCACTCAACGTAGTTTATTGTTATTGTTTACTAATTTCGAAACCTTAAGTGGTTTAAAACGACAGTTAAAATATATCAGACAACTTGCTAAACACCATTTAGTGGTAGTTATTATTTTTGAAAATACAGAGCTGCACAATTTGTTAAACACCAAAGCCACTAGCACTTCCGAAATTTATAGTCAAACCATTGCTAAGAAGTTTGATTACGAAAAAATGCAAATCACCTTTGAATTACAGAAATTAGGAATACAATGTGTTTATACAAAGCCTGAGCAATTAACTGTAAACACATTAAATAAATATCTAGAGTTAAAGTCAAGAGGATTGATTTAATAAAAAAGATTGGATTTTTCTGCAGACTTAGCACTTAATTGCCATTTGATTTTTTTATGTCTATTAATAGGAATTGAAATTTTTTATTTGAGAATACCCTGCGGAGGGTATCACCTTGTGGAATATTAGTTATACGTTTGTAAAACATTAATTAATAATTTCATGAAAAAAATAATTTTAAATAGTTCAATTTTAATATTTGCGGCGACAATTGCATTTACAGCTTGCAAGAAAAAGTCTTCTGATCCTGAGCCAGCATCAACGTCAACAACTACAGGAGGCGGAACACCTGCTTCAGGTGGATTTACTTGGACACCAGCTGGTGGTTCTGCAACAGTTGCTGATTCAGCATTTTACTATCAAGCTTATAATACCATTCACGCATATAAAAATGGAAACGCCAATCATTTCGAAATTAATTTAACGGCTTTAACTGCAGCCACCTATAGTATTAGTTCTTCTAATGCATTAACTTATGTGATGGGGTCTACTTATCTTACAGCATCATCAGGACAAATTAATATTACAGCTAGTGCTAATAACAAATTATCAGGCAATTTCAACACACCTCTTTCTGGAGGAAGTATTACTTCAGTTACTGGACAATTCGTAGATATTCCTAAAAAATAATTTGTCTTTATAAAACAAAAGCCGACTTCAATTTAGGAGTCGGCTTTTTTTAGTATTAATCAAAACGATTATTCAACTGTTACACTCTTGGCTAAGTTTCTTGGTTGATCTACATTACAACCGCGCATAACTGCGATATGGTATGATAATAATTGCCAAGGAATAACTGATACTAAAGGCACTAATGATTCATCAGTTTCAGGAATTTCAATCACATGTTCTGCCATTTTTTTCACTTCTGTGTCCCCAGCGGTTACAATGGCAATGATACGTCCTTTACGTGCTTTTACTTCTTGAATATTGCTTACTACTTTTTCGTAGTTAGGTCCTTTAGTTGCAATAACAAAAACAGGCATCTCCTCATCAATTAAAGCAATTGGACCGTGTTTCATTTCAGCTGCAGGGTAACCTTCAGCGTGTATATATGAAATTTCTTTTAATTTTAAAGCGCCTTCTAACGCAACAGGGAAAGAGTAACCTCTTCCTAAGTATAATGCATTTGATGCATCTTTGTATTCAGCAGCTATTAATTTAATAGCGTCATTCATTTTTAAAACCTCTTCCACTTTTGCAGGAATAGATTCCATTTCATATAACAATTGACGGTAACGACTTTCTGCAATAGCTCCTTTTACTTTAGCAACATGTAATGCCATTAACGTTAATACAGTTACTTGAGCTGTAAATGCTTTTGTTGAAGCAACACCAATTTCTGGTCCTGCGTGTGTGTAAGAGCCTGCATGAGTCGCACGAGCAATCGAAGAACCAACTACGTTACATACTCCAAAAATAGTTGCTCCTTTTGCTTTTGCTAATTCAATAGCTGCAAGAGTATCAGCTGTTTCTCCACTTTGAGAAATAGCAATCACGATATCATCTGGGTAAATAATTGGATTACGGTATCTAAATTCAGAAGCGTATTCTACTTCAACAGGGATACGAGCATATTCTTCAAATAAATATTCGGCAACCATACCAGCATGCCATGAAGTTCCACAAGCAATCACTAAAATACGTTTCGCATTTTTAAATTTACCTTCGTGTTCTTCAATACCACCCATTTTTAAATGGCCAGTTTCCGAATTTAATCGTCCACGCATACTATCAAAAATAGAACGCGGTTGCTCATAAATTTCTTTCAACATAAAATGGTCGTAGCCGCCTTTTTCAATAGCTTCTAATTCCATTTCTAGTTCCTGAACATAAGGAGTAATTTCTTTATCGCGAATGGTTCTGATTTTTAACTCTTCTCCACGACGAATAATTGCTACGTGCTCATCTTCAATATACACTACATTTTTAGTGTATTCAACAATTGGTGAAGCGTCTGATGCAATAAAATATTCATCTTTACCAACTCCTATTACCATTGGACTACCTTTTTTAGCAGCAATTAAAGTATCAGGATCGTTTTTATCTAAAATCACAATCGCATAAGCGCCATTTACTTGTTTTAAAGCTGCCATGACTGCATGCCCTAATTTCATAGCTGGTTCATGCTGACGGATGTCTTCAATTAAATGAATCAACACTTCCGTATCTGTTTCAGATAAAAATGTGTGCCCACGTTTTTGTAAACCTTCTTTGATGGAAGCGTAATTTTCAATAATACCATTATGGATAATTACTAAATCCTTTGATTGAGAATAGTGAGGATGAGAATTCACATCATTAGGCTCGCCATGGGTTGCCCAACGAGTGTGGCCAATACCAATATTACCAGATTTATCTTTGTCTTTACAAGACTCTAATAAATCAGATACTTTCCCTTTTTTCTTATATACATTCAGGTTTCCTTCTGGCGAAATCATTGCCACACCAGCACTATCGTAACCACGATATTCTAAACGTTGTAAACCTTTAATTAAAATAGGAAACGCATCGCGATTTCCAATATATCCTACAATTCCACACATAATATTTCTTTAAAAAGACAAGGCTAATATAACGCTTTTTTTGCAAAAATATTGCTACAAAATCACAATTAAACCTAAGTTATTTTTTAGAAACAATGTCCATTAGAGCTTTGTTAAGACTAGCGAATTGAAACGGAAATCCAATATTAATAAGCTTTTGATTGCTTACACGCGAGCCTTCTAAAAGCACATTGGCCATTTCGCCAAACACTAGTTTTAAGGCAAAAGCCGGAACATTTGGGAAGAAAAATGGTTTTGCAAGGCTTTTGGCTAGTTGTTTTGAAAAGGACTGATTAGTAGTTTCTTCTGAGGAAACTGCATTATAAATTCCGCTATAATTTGGATTAAAAAGTGCTTCGTAAAAAACAGACACTAAGTCGTTTATGTGAATCCAAGGCATATGTTGTTTTCCAGAGCCAACTGCTGAACCTAATCCTAAATTAAACAAAGGCAATAATCTTTTTAAGGCACCGCCATCTTTACTCAATACAACGCCAATCCTAATAATGCAATTTTTAGCGGAAAGTGTTTGAATTTGCTGATAGGAGTTTTCCCATTGGGTACATGATTGTGTCAAGAAATCATCTTTGCCCGTATCGGTTTCAGTATATATTTTTTCGGAAGTAGTCATGCCATAAATACCAATGGCACTAGCCCCCACAAAGGATTTTAATTGAATGTTTTTCTTTTTTACAACATCTGTAATTAGCTTCATACTATTTACTCTCGAATCAATAATGTCTTGTTTGCGAACATCTGTCCAACGTTTATCAGCAATACCACTTCCTGCTAAATGCACTATGTGTTCCACGCCCTCAAATGCTTTTTCATCAATTTCATTTTTTTCAACGTTCCAGTAAAATGATTTTAGTTGAGAAGATGATTGAGGATTTCTCGACAAAATTCTAACTTCGTGCCCTTCATTAATTAAACGTTTAGTTAAAGCTTTTCCAACTAAACCTGTTCCTCCTGATATTAATATTATTGCCATGATGTAATAATTACAATTTAGCTGTAACTTTGTTTAAAGTTAATACAATTATGACTCCTATTTTTGATATTCATATTTTTGTTTGCACCAACCAACGCACAGGTTCTGAGAAATTAAGTTGTGGAGAAGTACACGGATTAGAATTAGTTGCTGAATTTAAAAAGCAATTGAAAGATTTAAACGTAGGATTAAAAACGCGAGCTAATAAAAGTGGTTGTTTGGGTATTTGCGATTTTGGCCCTACCATCGCTATTTATCCAGAAGGTGTTTTTTATGTAGGAGTGAGAAAAGAAGATGTTACGGAAATTGTGCAATCACATATTGTAAATAAAATACCAGTTGAACGTTTACGTTTAAAAGAATGGAAATAGAACGCATACAAGATCTGCAAAAACCTGATTTATTTGAGAAGTTTAAAACTCAATTACATCGAGATTTTGAATTGTGTGGTTTTTCAGAAGAAGCTCCAAAGTTAAATTCAAATAATCTGGAGCACGTGTTTCAAGAAGTGTTGAAAGCGATTATGATTATTGAGAAAAAGGATTCTGCATCTCTTCAAAATTTATTGTATAGAATTGATGTGACAGAACTTCAAATAAAAAAAGAGGCAGCAAATCATTCGGATAAAAATTTCCAACAAATTTTATCAGAATTAATCGTAAAACGCATTTTACAAAAAGTGATTTTAAAACAACAGTATTCTAAATAATATGAGCATAGTTATTAGAACGGGAACTAAAGCAGACATTCCATTTGCATTGAATTTAGTAAAAGAATTAGCAGCTTATGAAAAAGCGCCAAATGAAGTAGAAGTAACTGTTGAGGAAATGACAGAGTGGGGTTTTGGTAATGACAAACAATTTGATTTTTTTATAGCTCTTGAAAGCAATGTTATTGTTGGTTTAGCTTTATATTATTACAAGTATAGCACGTGGAAAGGTAAGTGTTTGTTCCTAGAAGATATTATAGTTACCGAATCTCAGCGGGGCAAAGGACTTGGCAAATTATTGTTTGATAAAGTGGTTCAAGTGAGCAAAGAACAAAAAGTACGTCGTATGGAATGGCAAGTATTAGATTGGAATACACCTGCCATAGAATTTTACAAAAAATATGATGCCACTTTAGATGGAGAATGGGTAAATTGCAAATTAACTAATCATCAATTGGAGAAGATATAGATTATTCTACAATTAATTTTTTCCTATAAATAGTTTGATGAGAAGTTGCTGTGATTATGTATACGCCTGATGATAAGGTATAAGTTGGATCAATAACAAATACAGAACTTTCGTTTTCATTGGTAATTAATACTTTCGAAAACGCTTCTTTTCCAGTAACATCATAAACTACTACTAAAACTTCTTGATTGTCGGCGCCTTCAAATGCTATATTGAAATTAGTTCCTTTGTTTGGGTTAGGGTACACTTCAAACGAAAAATCTTTAGAAGAATTAAAATCAACAGATGCAATTTTTGAATAGCTAAAAGTTTCATTAAAATCAACTTGTTTCAATCTGTAATATGTTATGCCGTTATATGGTTTTTCATCAACGATATTGTAATTTAATTTTGATAAACTATTACCAGCACCTTTTACTTGGCCCAAAAGCTCAAAGTCTATACCGTTTTTCGATTTTTCTACTAGGTAATAATCGTTATTAATTTCAGTAGCCGTTTCCCATTTTATATCAACTACTTTATTATTTTTTGTGGCTGTAAAAGAAATTAATTCAATTGGGAGAGGGTTTGAACCTCCTGCTTTATTACCCAACGTAAACCGACTGTAAGATGTAAAAGCAGTTGGTGCAGATGTTGATAATACACTTCCTGCACCTGCACTTGCTCCAGAGCCACCAATATCAATCCAGGTAGTTGTTGCTGTAGATGTATTTTTACAAATAGTTAGGTTAGTTGGATCAGTAACCATATCGGTATTTAAATAATATAAAGTAATTGCTTGATTGCCTGTTAAAGATTGTGTAGGAAGCGCTGCGCCGGAACTTGTTAATGTCCTGTCAAGATCCCAATAACTAACATCTGATACATGACTAACCGTAGCTGGTACTGTCCAAGAAAATGTTCTTGCCGAAGAATTAAAAGACTCTGCTTTATAGGTAATGGAAGTGGCAACACTATTTCTTTCAACTAAAACAACAGGCCTCCAATCTGTTCCTTTACCAATTGGAAAAGTTAAGGTATTCGCTAAATTACTGGTAGTATTGTAATAACAAGGACCGTTGATGAATGAATTTGCGTTCCCAATATTTGATGTTACAGTTTCATCAGTCAACGTGATGCTATTAGTTGATGTGGCGATGATATTACCTGACGTCATTAATAAAGTTGAGGAAATATTTAATGGTGCATTTAACGTTAACGATCCACTCGCTGTAGTATTCATTACTAAGTTTCTGATGATTGGAATACGAGATGAAGACGCCGATAATGTTTGACTGCCATTTCCATCAATAGTTACCGTTCCTGTTGTTGAAGATGCACAAAATGTTACAACGCTATTTGAACCCACAGTAGATATATTACCTGAAAAAGTACCATTAGTTAAACTTGCAGGAGTTAAGATGCCTGAGTTATTTCTATTAAAAACAACATTTCCATTGAAGTCATCTGCAGCGTTGTTGCCTAAATTCCAATCACCAGTTCCGTTATTTATAAAAGTGCTTGTTCCATTAAAAATATTACCGCCATAACTCGATAATGCAGAAACACCATTTGCGGTAAAATTATTAGTTCCGTTAAACGTACCTCCCCTTAAATTTATATTTGGTGACGTAAAATTCACATTACCATTAAAAACACACCTTGTAGCTGCTGAATTGTTATTTGCTACAAAAATCGTTGAATTTGTAGTTGCCGTACTTATTGTACTTAACGTAGTAGCATTCACCTGATTTATGCTATTAAAATAGATATTAGTTGCGCCTTGTATAGTACCGTCAATAATTTGGCCTGCGGCTGTTAAAGTTAGCGAAGAGTAACCAGTGGCAGAGCCAATATATATATCACCGACAGAAGTTGAAGAAGAGTTTAAAGCTAAAGTGCTTTCAATGGTCACGGTACTTGTATTTGATGCTGCAGCGTCTCCAATAGTAACATTGCCTGTAGCGGTTACTGAAACAGTAATTGGCCCATGAAAAGTATGACTACTATTTCCAGTTCCGTTAGATCTTCCAACAAAAAATCCGCCCGGAGTGGTACTAATTAGTGTGGTTGTTCCGAAGTACTCATTGCCAATGGAATTAGCACCTACAATAAAATTATTATTGGTAGCACCTGCAATGGTTGTTCCATTTGCATCAAAAGTTGCATTATAAAATATGTCAGGTGTAGGATTATTGTGCCCCATTCTCCACCTTGCTGCAGTTGCAGTAGTTTTAAAATAACAACTTGGTCCGTAAAAAATATTGCCCCCCGCAAAATCATCAACCGATGGGCCAGTTTTTGTGAAATTTGTTGCCCCATAAAATTTACTATCTATCCAAGAACTACTGTTTGAAGTCATGGTAACAGGAATTGCTCCAGTTGTAGTATTAGTGCCTATAGTAAAATTATTAAAATCAACTGTATAGGTATCTGTTGGGTCTGTTATTGTGATTGAAGAGCCAGGAACGGTTGTTATTACGGTTCCATTACTTAATGCAGAAGTAGCTGTGCCGCCAGTAATTACTATGTTTTTTCCCGAAAGGTCGAATACGCCTGCTGTCCAATCAATATCGTTGGTAATATTAATATGTGAAGTTGTAGTAATTTGTGGGCTTGAGCCAAATGAGTTACTAAAGGTTGCACTATAAAACGTTTCGGATACTAATGGTGTTATAATAGCTTGTGATGCAGTCGAACCATTAAATGTTACTCTAGAGGTTTGTTCTATGAATGGATCGGCATTGGTACTGGTAACCGACCAATTACCTGCAACAGTAATATTGAACGGTGTTGCTGTTGGATCTAATTGAGCAGTTCCAGATATTATTAAATTTTTATTAATAGTAGCGTTAGCGGCTAATGTTTTTGTTCCTGAATTAGAAAGTTCTAAATTATCATAGGCAAAATTTCTAATAGTTTGATTTCCTGCAGCATTATAGTTAATAGTTGATGTTCCAGAAAGAGTAATACCTCCAGCGCCACCTAGAAAAGAACCTGTAATATTTAAAATTCCTGCTCCACTAAAAAGCACATAGTTTCTATCCGCCGCTCCTGGCATTGTAATATTGCCTGTTACGTTAACTGTTCCTGTTGATATACTTATAAAACAATCTCTATTAGCGCTACCTCCTCCTGTCATAAATACCGAGCCACAATTTAATATGCCTGTACCAACTATTATTCGTTTCACATTATTATTTACAGTTGGAGCATTAATAGTAATAGTATTGGTAACACCAAACGTAAAACCATTTAAGTCGAGGGTTGAATTATTAACACCTGCGTTAATAGTGAGTGACAAGCAATTATAATTGGCATCTAAAGTCACCGTACTTCCGTTTGAAATAATCACATCATCTCCAGCACCAGGAACAACTCCTCCGCCCCAAGTTGCTGTTGCCGACCAAGTGCCCGATGTTGTATTTGTAATGACAGCTGCATTTAATGCCATATTACTGATAAAAATTGTAATAAAAAGTAAGTAGATTTTTCTATACATAAATATTAAAGTAAATGTTTGCAAAATTTTGTACCAGGGAACAAATGAAGTTAATTCTTACATCATTAAGATAAATATATTAAAAAATTACTTATCAATATGGTTTTTAACACTTTAAGTCAAAATAATTGACTGATTTTTGAGTGAAAATGAGTTTTTATTGAGTGAAGTTTTGATTTCGCTTATAATAAAAAAAACCTATTGTCATTTCAATTGACAATAGGTTGTAATATTAAGTTTTTAAAAAAAGAGAGTTATAATCCCTTCACACAATCAATAAAGAATTTTACTTTGTTTTTATCTAAGTCTGGATACAAACCATGACCTAAATTAGCAATGTAACGCTGTTTACCAAAGGCATTTACCATTTTACGCGCCGTTGCTTCAATGCTTTTTTCATCAGCATATAACATGCATGGGTCGGCATTGCCTTGTAATGTTTTTTCGTGACCAATAATAATTCGTGCATCTTGCGGATTAATGGTCCAATCTAAACCAATAGTATTGCATTTTAATTTGGCCATATCGGCTAGAGCAAAATGCGCATCTTTAGCAAATACAGTTACTGGTGCTAAAGGCTCTATCGCATCACAAATTTTTGAAATGTATTTTAAGGAGAATTCTAAATATTGTTCATGTCCTAAAACGCCCGCCCAACTATCAAAAATCTGAATCATATCAGCGCCTGCAGCAACTTGCGCTTTTAAATAAGCGATAGTACTTTGCGTAATCTTTTCTAATAATTGATGCGCTAAAGCTGGCTCTTGATAAAAGAATTTTTTAGCTTGACTAAATGTTTTACTTCCACTTCCTTCAACCATATATGCCATCAGTGTCCACGGAGCACCAGCAAAACCAATCAATGGCACGCGATTATTCAAATCTTTTTTAGCGAGTTTAATGGCTTGAATTACATAATCTAAATCTCCAGCATCTGCAATTCGCAAATCATCAATGTCTTTTTGTGACTTAATTGTTTTTTCAAAGTTGGGTCCTTTTGCCTCAATCATTTGATATGGCAAGCCCATTGCTTCAGGAATCACTAATATGTCCGAAAAAATAATGGCAGCATCAACTCCTAAAATATCAACTGGTTGTATGGTTACTTCTGCTGCTAACTCAGGATTTTTCACAAATTCAATGAAGTTTTTAGCACGAGCGCGTGTAGCTTTGTATTCAGGTAAAATACGGCCTGCTTGACGCATTAACCAAATAGGCACACGTTCAACTTGTTCTCCTTTTGCTGCTCTTAGTATAATGTCGTTTTGGTACATATTAATTTAAAATTTCGTTTAAGTTTGTTTTTATTCTTCCACAAATATCATCTAGTGGTAAGTCGTTATCGTCTTCACCAAATGGATCTTCAATTTCTTCGGCAATTAATTCAATACTTGCAAATACGTATAACACAATAATTGAAATTGGCACAGTGGTGTAACCAAACTCACTACCAAAAAAAATGGGTAAAGACATGATGTATAAAAAAATCATTTTCTTTAAAAAGATATTGTAAGAGTAGGGGATTGGTGTATTTTTAATTCTCTCACAAGCACCGATATTATCAGTAAAGGATTTTAATTCTTCATTTAAAATAATAAGCTGATCTCCAGTTATATCTTTGTTAAGGTATAAACTATTTATTTTAGAATACAATGATTTAGCAATGTAATTTGGTTTATGATTAGCATCAGCAAATTGTGATAAATTGATATTGTCAGTTGGGGTAAATTCTTCTTGAATATATTTTCCCCTTAAATGATTTTTGAACGCAAACACATAATTGGTGATTAAATGTTTTATCTCTTGCTTGTCTTTTTCATGAATTAAAATGGCAGATAATTTTAAAGCCAAATTTCGGGAGTTATTTAGAGTACTTCCCCATACTTTTCTTCCTTCCCACCAACGGTCGTATGCTGAGTTTGTTCTAAATACCAAAAGCATCGATAATACAAATCCTAAAATGGAATGCATGACCGTTGGATTTTTTGTTTCTAAATGAAAAAAATGAGCCTCAGAATAAACTATAATCGCAGAATAAATACCAATACTTACAAGCGACCAAAATAATCGTCGAAACGTATCACTTTTGTGAAATTGTATAATAAGGGTGAACCAGTCTTTAGGATTATATGTTACCATAATTGAATTGCAAAGTTAACAGCTTTCGGCAAACTAGCACTTTAAAATATGACCAAATCGTGCAATAAATTGCTTGTTTTTTAAGGATTTAAATTGTTTCTTTTTTAGTGAATTTTCAAACTGATTCATAAACAACTCATCATTACAAGGAATACCGCATTTTTTGCCTTTTAAAAATTTGATGATTGAAACTCTACCATCGTTGTTTATTTCAATATACATATCTGCATATAAACTTTCGCAGTTTTTGCAATTCAGGGTTTTAACCTTCCATGCTTTTTTGATTTCAGTATAGTCAAAATAATTCCAGTTGTTTTCAAAGGCTGTCCACTCAGCCTTTCCTTCGTTCGAAAACGATGGATATACTTGATGTAAATGCAAGGTGTCGGTTTGTGCGTTTAGCGCGTTTTTAAATAACAAACTAAAATAAATATTGAAAATAAAAATCCAGAAAAATTTCATAATTAAGCAAAGATTAAACAAAATTAAATATAAAAATTACCGTTCATACAGTTTTCGACTAAAGATATTGTGTTTAACAAATTTATAGTTTAGCTTAGATATTCAATGTGTATAACAAAGCATTGATGAACTTAAAAACACTAACCACATGAAAAAAATAGTTACTTTTTCTTTAGCATTATTTTCGATGCTTAATTCATTTTCTCAAACACAACATTATTGTGCCGACCACAAAGCACAACGCTTTAACAAGCAAATTGCTATGAATGCAGCTGTTGCAAAAACGGCTCAATCTACTGCTGTGCCTAAAGAAAACATGTATGATTTAAAATTTTATCATTTAAATGTAAACGTTGAACGTAATACTACCTACATAAGTGGAAATGTAAAAAGTAAAGCAAAAGTTTTAACGGCAAGTTTAGATTCTTTTGCGTTTGTTCTTCATCAAAATCACACCATTGATTCCGTTTATGTAAATGGAGCTAAACGTAATTTTGTGAGAAGAGATAGTTTGGTTTTAGCTACAGCAGGAACCCCAATTGCTCAAAATCAATTATTTGATGCAGTTGTTTATTATAGAGGTACTGCCCCAACTGGAAATGCTGCAGCAATTGGTGACGGGTACAACATGGGAACTTCAGGTTCATGGGGTAATCAAGTAACTTGGAGTTTAAGCGAGAGTTTATGTGCTTACCACTGGTTTCCATGTAAACAAGATTTAAGAGATAAAATAGATTCATCTTGGGTATATGCAACTACAGATTCGGCTAACATGGTTGGGTCAAATGGATTATTAAAAAACATAGTAACGATTGGGAATAAAAAACGTTACGAGTGGAAGTCAAAATATCCAATTGATTATTATTTAATTTCAGTTGCAACCGCTAAATACAAACCATATATTTTATATGCAAAACCTCAATATTTGGTAAATGACTCTATTTTAGTGCAAAATTTCATTTATGATAATGCTATTAATAACACAGCTTGGGCCACACAAAAAGCCGCATTAAATAAAATTACTGCTACGATTGAAATGCAGTCAAAACTGTTTGGAATGTATCCTTTTTATAAGGAAAAGTATGGCCATTGTATGGCTCCTTTTGGGGGAGGTATGGAACATCAAACTATGACAAGTTTAGGCTTTTTTGATTTTGAATTAGACGCACACGAATTAGGCCACCAGTGGTGGGGAGATCATGTAACATGTGCAGCTTGGAAAGATATTTTTATTAACGAAGGTTGGGCAAGTTATTCGGAATATTTATGCCACCAATATATGACAGGGACAGGAACGACTCCAGTTCAAAAAATGTTAGATGTGCACACGAGCGTTATGTCTCAGCCAGGTGGAAGTTCTTATTTTACAAATGCTGATACGATGAACGCGAACGTGATTTTTAGTTCTCGATTAACGTATGATAAAGGAAGCGCAATTATTCATAGTTTACGTTATGAAATCAATAATGACTCTATTTTCTTTCCAGCAATTAGAGCATTTCAAAATACTTATGGTAATAGCACGGCTAGTGTGATTGATTTTAAAAATTTTATGGAAGCGCAAAGTGGATTGAATTTCAATCAATTTTTTAATCAATGGTATTACGGACAAGGTTACCCAACCTTTAGCGTATCATGGAACCAATCAAACAATGTATTTTATTTAAAATCTACGCAAGCACAATCTTTCCCTAGTTCTGTTCCATTATTTATGACACATGTGGATTACAGAATAAGTAGAACTGCTAAGCCAGATACCATTGTGAGATTATATCACGGCCAAACTGTAGAAAACTATACTATTGCTTTAACAGGAACTGTTACTAGTATTGGCGTTGATCCAAACAATTGGATTTTAAATAAAGTGGGAACTAATACAAAAGACATTAACTTAAGTGCCTCGGAATTAGATGCAAATTCAGTAAACGTTTTTGTTGGTCCAAATCCAACTTCTGATGCGTTAAATATTTATATGAATAATAACGAAAAGGCTTCCGTTGAGATTTTTGATATTACTGGAAAGTTAATGCTAACTCAACCATTCGAAACCCATGTTGAGTTTGATATTTCGAAATTTGCCAACGGTATTTATACGGTATCGATTAAAAATAAATCGGGTGATGTCATTAAAACAACTAAGGTAGTTAAGAATTAATTTTTCAAAGTAATTTAGTATTAAAAGTCCCGACATATGTTGGGACTTTTTTTGTTTTGGGGCGTTCCCGCCATTTGGCGGGCGGGCTTTTCGTTGCAATCTTTCGCTTCTGAAAAGGAAGCGAAAGGATTTCCACTGCAATCCCTAACGCGTGGCTTGCGGTAAATTCGAAGTTTTAACTCTAAACTTAAATTAAAATCAGCGTGAGGGATTGAAGTGGAAATCCTTTTACGTATCACGCGTTGGCGTGAGAAGTAAAAGATTGGAACGAAAAGCCCGACGGCGCTGCCTCTTTGCGCCGGCACGCCCTAGTCCTAAAAAGAAAAACTACTTCATCTTCCCAATCCAATGCGGAAATTGAGTTAAGTGTTTTATATCAGGTTCTTTTTCAAATAATCCAAACACCGCGCTACCACTGCCACTCATGCAGGCATACACAGCGCCTAAGTCATACAACTCGTTTTTTGTTTTTTCTACAATTGGGTGCAAACAAAAAATAGATTTTTCGAAATCATTTACTAAATCTTTTTTCCACGTTAAAATAGGTTGCTGAATTACATCCAATAAAGATTTACTAGGCTGTTGAGGTTTTACTAAACTATATGCTTCTTTAGTATTACTATGAACATTTGGATAGATGATAGCAATATATAGATCACTTAAATTTATTTTAATATCAGTAAACACATCGCCTTTTTGAGTGGCATATACAGGCGTGTTTTTAATAAAGAAAGCACAATCACTTCCTAATTGTCGAGCAATATCAATGCGTTCAATTTCAGTAAAATTTAATTGAAATTGGTCATTCAGCAAATTTATAAAAAAAGCAGCGTCTGCACTACCTCCCCCTAAGCCAGCGCCCATTGGTAATGTTTTGTGTAAGTAAACATCAACGTGAGGTAATGCTTTTGTTTGCTTAATAATTTGATATGCTTTATATAATAAGTTGTCTTCTATATTTCCTGCAATAGCTAATCCACTTAAATGTAAATTAAATTCTTGTTGCGAATCTTTATTGACAATTACTTCTAAAGCATCATTCCAACCAATAGGATAAAATACAGTTTCAATGTTATGAAAACCATCCGAACGTTTTTCTGTAATATTTAGTCCTAGGTTTATTTTAGCATTCGGGAAGCAAATCATGTTGTAAAACTATACATTTTATTTTCATTTTTATATGATTATTGGTTTGGGCGTGTTCCGCCAGCTGGCGGATCGAGCTATCGCTTCAAGTCCTCGCAACTCGTGCATCGTTGCTGCGGGCTTTTCGCTACTATCCCTCACGCAATTCAACCTAATTTAAAATGTTTAGCTCTGATAATCAATTAGTTGCAAAGTGGCGTTTTTTCAAATTTTTAGTATCTTTGCCCCCTAACTAATTACCACTATACTATGATTTATCTTGATTTTGAAAAGCCAATTCAGGAGTTAGAAGAAGAATTAGAAAAATTGAAAAGCGTTGCTGAAAAAAGCAAGGTGGATATGAGCAAAGGCATTCAAGAGCTGGAAGCAAAAATACATTCTAAACGCGAAGAAATTTTTTCTAACCTAACTGCATGGCAACGCGTTCAAGTGAGCCGTCACCCAGAAAGACCTTATACTTTAGCATATATCGACCACGTTTCTAATAGTTCATTTATTGAGTTACATGGAGATAGAACAGTTGGAGATGATAAAGCCATGGTTGGAGGTTTTGGTGATATTGATGGACAAACAGTGATGTTTATTGGACAGCAAAAAGGAATTAATACCAAGATGCGTCAAATACGTCGTTTTGGTATGGCAAATCCTGAAGGCTACCGTAAGGCATTACGTTTAATGAAAATGGCCGAAAAATTTAATAAGCCAATCGTTACTTTTATTGATACTCCAGGTGCTTACCCAGGTTTAGAAGCTGAAGAGCGTGGACAAGGCGAAGCCATTGCTCGTAACTTGTTAGAGATGGCTCAATTAAAAGTTCCTGTTATCTGCATCATCATTGGCGAAGGCGCAAGTGGTGGAGCATTAGGAATTGGTATTGGCGATAAAGTATTAATGTTAGAAAACACTTGGTACTCTGTTATTTCTCCTGAATCTTGCTCATCTATTTTATGGCGTAGCTGGAGTTTTAAAGAAACTGCTGCTGAAGCATTGAAATTGACAGCGGATGACATGAGTGCAAATGGATTAATTGATGGAATTATTAAAGAACCATTAGGTGGCGCTCATAATGATCAACAGGCGATGTTTGCAACTGTGAAAGCAGAAATTTTAAAACACTTAGAAACATTAAAAAAACAAACACCAGAAGAACGCATCAATGCTCGTATTGAAAAATTCAGCAACATGGGTGTGGTTCATGAATTAGAAAATTAAAAAAATTATAACACAATAAAATTTAGAACAAATGGCAGATACAGGCGATATTAACGTAGGATCGATTATTAGATTTAATAATGAATTAGTAGTAATTACAGAATGGCAACACCGCACACCAGGTAACTTACGTGCGTTTTACCAAGCTAAAATGCGTAACTTATTAAACGGTAAACAAACCGAAAACCGTTTTAGAAGTGGTGAAGGTGTAGACGTTGTGCGTGTTGACTTTAAACAAATGCAATACATTTACCAAGAAGGTGAATTTGCTGTTTGTATGGATAAAGAAACATTTGAGCAAGTGTATGTTCCTGTAAAATTATTTGGAGACAGTTTTCAGTTCTTAAAAGAGGAAATGGAAGTAAAAATTTCTTTTGAAGGCGATACAGTTATTTTAGCAGAAGCACCAACATTTGTAGTTTGCGAAATTACTTATGCAGAGCCAGGAATTAAAGGCGATACTGCCACTAACACTTTAAAACCAGCTACATTAGATTCAGGAGCAACTGTAAGTGTTCCTTTATTTTGCAACGAAGGCGATTTAGTAAAAGTTGATACTCGCACCGCTACTTATGTAGAGAGAGTTAAGAAATAATATTACTTTAAATTATATATTGAATCCCTTTGTTGTTTAGCAAAGGGATTTTTTGTTTTAGGGCGTGTCCCCGCAAAAGAGGCGGCGGGGTCAGGCTGTCGCTTCAATCTTTTGCAAGAGACAGGCAAAAGGATTTTCGCTTGCATCCTTCACGCGGGGGTTAATTTTCAAAGCTAGAATATTATAGAAAAATCGCGTAAGGGATTGATGCATTTGTCTGAGCTCTTTTTATCCCGCAAGGGAAATAAAAAAGCGAGTGCCGAAAGCCCGACCCGCCAGCTGGCGGGATACGCCCAACTCGTTAAATTACTATAAAACCTCCATCTTATTCCCTTCCGCCATCGTCACCGAACGGTTTATATAAGTCTTCATCAATTCCAAATCGTGAGAAGAAACAATGATGAGTTTACCTTGCTCAGCACATAATTGTTGGAGGGTTGCAAATAAATGATGTTTGGATGTGTGATCTAAAAAAGCTGTTGGTTCATCAAGTACGATAATCGGCGTTTGTTGCGCTAAGGATTTTGCAATCATTACCTTTTGGCGTTGCCCGTCGCTGAGTTCGTCAATCAGTTTATCTTTTAAAGGCAATAGATTTAATTGTTCTAATGCTTTGGTAACAATGCCTTCATCTTCTGGGTTTAGTTTTCCAAAAATATTAATGTATGGCGTACGACCTGTTGCTACTACATCCCAAACGGTTAAATTAAAGCCGCCAATTTTTTCGGTAACCACAATAGATAATAATTGCGCTAATTGTTGAGCAGAGTATTGTGTGATGCTTTTCGAATTGATTTTAATTTCACCTGTTAAAGGACTTAAATTTCCTGTCATGGTTTTTAAGAAGGTAGACTTACCAACACCATTATCTCCCATTAAGCCCACTAAATCACCAGCATTTAAAGTCAGATTAATGTCTTTAAACACAGAGTTGTGTTTGCCTTTGTTTTGGTAACCAATTTCTAAATCTTTAATATCTATCATCCTATACTTAATTTAGATTTGAATAGTAAATAAATGACAACTGGCGAACCAATTAAGGTGGTAACCGTATTAATAGGTAACATAAACTGGCTGCTTAGTACTTGACAAATAACATCAGCTGTTAAAACTACACAAGCACCCAATAATAAACAAAAAGTCATTTGGTGTAAGTGGTGAGAGGTTTTAAAAAACAAACGTGATGCAATAGGAACAGATATTCCTACAAAGGCAATTGGTCCACAAAAAGCAGTAATAACGCCTACTAACACTGCCGATATAATAATAACAGATAATCGTAAAGTATTGACATTTACTCCTAAATTTTGTGCGTATTGCTCGTTTAATAAAATAGCATTGAGTGGTTTTATGAAAAAGAAACTCGCTACGATGGCAATGGCATAAATAGGAATCACAAAATATAAATCTTGTAAAGTGTTACTTCCCACGCTTCCCATGCCCCACATCACAAAGGTTTTTAAATTGTCAGCATTACTCATGTATTCAATTAATCCTTGTAAGGCGCTTAGTATTTGTCCGAGCATTAAGCCTACTAACAAAACGGTAACGTTACTTTTGTTTTTGCGAGAAACTAATAAAATAATCAATGTCACAAAAAATGCACCCATGATGGAGAATAAAGTGACAATGCTTTTTCCCATTATAAAAAATCCAGAAACATGTATGGATGAAATCATCATAGTGGCAATAGCCACAAATAAACTAGAGCCGCTACTCACGCCTAATACATAAGGCCCAGCCAAAGGATTTCGAAATAAACTTTGCATTAATAAACCACACAAGGCTAAACCCGAACCTGCAATAATAGAGGTTAATGTTTTAGGTAATCTAATGTCGTATAAAATAGAAGAGAACATGGGGTTTGATGACTCCATGCTAAATAGATTTGTGCTTCCAAAACATAAATCACACATAGCAAGCACTGCTAAAACTAGCAGTAGCATCAGGGTTGTGAATATGAATTTCGATTTTGGCATTTGATAAATTTACACTTCTTTTTTAATATTTATACTTGTTAATTGGAACACGGATTTAGCGGATTAAACAGATTAATTTATTTAAAAAATCAAGATTTTAAGTTATATCTTTGTCAAAAATTAAATTCATGGAAACTACTATTCCTTACATTATATATATCGAAGGCACACCAAATCCAGCTTCTATGAAGTTTGTTGCTAATAAAGTATTAATTAACGAGAAAGGTGCTAGCGCAGAATATAAAAACGCTTCAGAAACCTTAACAGCTCCAATTGCTAAACAATTATTTCAATTTCCGTTTGTAAAAACTGTATTTATTGCAGCTAATTTTATTACCATCACTAAAACAGATGCTGTTGAGTGGGATGAGATTAATTTAGAACTTCGTTCGTTTTTAACAGAGTATTTAAATGCAGGCAATCTAATTGTAACAGCTTTACCAAAACAAGACGTTGCGGTTGATAATACGTTTACTGAGAAAATCACAATTAGTACGCAACACGTTGCCGCTAAGGACGAAGTGGAAGCAAAAATTATTGAAGTGTTAGATCAGTATATTCGTCCAGCAGTGGAGTCGGATGGAGGCATGATTACTTTTAAAGAATTGAAAGATGGGGTGGTGACGGTTCAAATGCGCGGCGCTTGCAGTGGTTGTCCAAGTAGTACCTTAACTTTAAAAGCAGGTATTGAGGCGTTGTTAAAGCGTTTATTGCCAGATGCTGTGAAAGAAGTGGTGAGCGAGGCAATGTAAATCTTAACCGCAAAGAGTGACAGGTCATTTTGAACTAGATTCAGAATCTCATTGGATAATGTTTTTGTTCTTATCGACTTCGCTCGAAGTGACAAAATAAAAACTTACTTATCCGCGTAAGCAATACTCAACACACTAATTTTTATTCCCTCTATGTGTTGTAATAGTTGGCAACAAGCTTCAATAGTGGCGCCTGTTGTAATCACATCATCTACCAACACAATATGCTTATTTATAAAAGTTTCGGGGACAATTAACTCAAATACATCTTCCACGTTTTCCCAACGTTCGTATTTACTTTTTTTAGTTTGAGTTTGGGTAAATTCTTTACGTTGTAAAACATTGGTGTTTAAAGGTATTTTTAACCCTTCGGATAATCCTCTAGCAAATTCTTCACTTTGGTTATAGCCTCTAATTTTAAATTTTTTGCTGTGTAAAGGAACAGGAATGATAAAATCAGCTTTGCTAACAGTGTCATTTGTTTTTAAATCTTCGGCGTACCATTTTCCTACTAGTACGGCCAAATCTTTATTATGTTTGTACTTAATGGCATGCAGTATTTTTTGAATGCTTCCTTTTTTTTGAAATACATAAAAACTACTTGCTAATAGTAACGGCGTTCTTCCATAAAATAAAGCGTCTACGGGATTTTTTTGTTGTTTATGAAAATTACTTTTTGGTAAATGCGAATAACAATAATTACAAACTTGGTCTTCGTGCTTAAATAATGAGTTGCCACAAGCTACACAATTACGAGGATAGATTAAAGCAAGAAAATCGTTTAGCATTTACAACTTACCAGCTAATGTGCAACTTAGTTTGTATTTATTTATTTTTCCTGATAAATTAAACAACTCAACATACACCACATAAATTCCTATGGCTGCTTTTTCGTTATTATCACTAATACCATTCCAGCTAACAACACCGTCCATTGACAATTGCTCATTTTTAATTAAATGTCTTATTTGTCTACCCTTACTATCATAAATAAAAATATTAGCAGCAATACCAGTTTCATTTAATTTGTAGCTAATATTTAAGACATCATTATATCCATCATTGTCGGGAGAAAATAATGGATTTGGAATAGAAACACCACTACCGCCATCTGCTTGCAAATATTGAGAATTGCGATAAGCTGGCGTAGCAAAGCCTACACCTTCCGAAGCACTGTTCCAGTTTGTTCGATCGTCAGTAGCTCTATTAAAATCAATTCGTTCTAACGACACACCATCCACATCTACTAATAAGGGAAAGTGCATTTTTTCAGTGTATTTTAAATTGTCAATCACCACCATGTTTTTGTCGCTAAGTGTTACAACATCCGCATCATTATTCATACTTGGCAAATCGTTTACATCATAAAATCCTTTTGGGTTAATGGTTTGATATTTTTGCTTTACAGTGTTCCCATTTTCACTTAATGCTAAATAGCTTTCAGGAAACAATAAATATCCATCTTCTGTGATGACTTCTGTGTCTTTTAAAACACCGGTCAAAGTATCCATTGAGCCTATTCGTAAATCTTTTAGATTAATTGTTTTTTTGCTTCTGTTGTACAGTTCAACAAAATCAACACCACCAGTAGGTTCATTAAATAATACTTCGTTAATAACCACGTCATTAGGTGCAGGTGCTTCAGGTAATGCAAAAGGAGCCGTACCATTAATTAAAGAATTACCAACACAATCTGTTATACCATTTAGCACAGTTACATTGTAAATTGTACCTAACTGAATAGGAGATGATAATTTTAAAATTACTTTTTTATATTCGGGAGCCACCGCACTTACGTAAGTTGGAGTTGTTAATCCATTATCAAATGTGTAGTTGTTTGGATTTGAGATGGCGGCAAAGTTTAAAGACTCCGTAAATAAAACGGCTATGGTATCTGTATCAATTACAATTACTCTATCTACACTTGGAGAGGAGGCATCTGTATTGGATGCAACTACTGAATTTGCAGTAGATGGTGTTCCTCCATTTGGGTGTGTACTAGCGTGCCAGTTATTTTGTCCGCCACATGGATTATTGGCATCAATTTGTTCTAAACTCCAACCACCACTACTTTTGTTGGCATCGTTATACCAACTAGAAGAATAGGACACGGAGCTAATTACAACATTATTTGAGTCGCTTAAAGTAATGGTTGTGCCATCATTTAATAGCGAAGGAAAGCTAGCAATCTCATAAGTAATAATACCAAAATTATTAAAAAATTGATTCGCTACACCAGAACCAACTAATACTACATATCCATTAGGTTCAATAGTTATATCAGGAATTTTTTTAGTACTAGTAACACTCGAAAAATTCCAATTTTTTAAATTAATACTAAAATTGGTTCTGTTTTTTAATTCTACATATTCTTCGTTTGGTAAACTAATAGATGGGTCTGGGTCAGGCATTAATTCATTAATAACAATGTCATAAGGTTGTGCTTTGTAAAACGAAAATGCTTTAGTGTTTGGTGATAATACATTGCCACTACAATCAGTAATTCCAGAAATTGTAATGGTATAATTAGTGGCATTTATCAATTTATTTGAAAGAGAAAGTGTCACACACATGTTGCCAGATGAATTAATTGCTAGGCTTGGAGAACCAATACTGCCATTAATCAAATAATTTGATGCGATAGTTAATTGAGATGGAGCAATGGCATCATTAAAACAAACAGAAACATGAAGTGAATCTAATACAGTTACAGAACTTATTTTTGGGGCAATAACATCTGGCGCTAGAGAGTAGACCGAATTTACAAATCCTGGCGTTCCACCATCAGCATCATTTGATGCAATCCAGTTACTTGACTGAGAGCAGCTAACATTTAAATTCGGATTAATTTGTTCTAAGGTGTATCCACCATCTTTTTTTACAGCATCTTGATACCAGGTGTCTTTGTAATTTACACTATCAATAAATACACCGGCGTTTGTTTTTAAATAAACATTATCCCCTGCATTATTTAATGATGGGAACGAGCTCACTCCCAATTTATTGGTGTACCCCAAAGCAGTAAATTGAGCGGTATCTGCTATAGGGCAAATAATAACGTAGCTGTTTGGAGGCATAACATAATTGCCCAAAGTGGCGCCAGCTGCTGAGTAGTTATCAGATAATTTTAAACCATTTAAATTAAATGTGTTGCTACTACGATTATATAATTCAACAAATTCAGTATTAGTTAAATTTATGACTGGAGATGGATCAGCAAATAGTTCATTGATGACAATATCTTTATATCCCACTGTAACTGGAGCCAAGTAGGTAAAATTAGTTGTGGCTGATGTGATGGCATTTAATGCAATATCTTGTACAGAGGTAACTGTTAGAGTATTGGCAATAGCATTTGTAAAAGGTGTTGTAAAAGATAAATGAACTAAAGATAAATTAGAGGCATCTCTTGTTGCTGAACTTGGATTGCCAATTCCATTATTTACAATGTAGTTTGTGGTCGTTTGAGCTGAGGTAATTTCCGCAGGTTCGCTAAATAAAACATCTAATTGTGTGTTCGAAATAACGGTGTTGCTCACAATACTTGGTGGAGTTATATCTAATACAATTGCTCCTATGTTAATATCATCAAAAACATGTTTCCCAAAAAAACTAGCAGTTGATTGTTTGACAACAAATCCAAAAGTAGTAGATGTTAAAAAACTAGCATCAGTAACGGAACCCTCCGAAACGTAAGAAGAACCAGTTCCTGTTATGTCTCTTTCTAATGTAAATAGATTGGCACTTGTACGAGTTACTTTTATTTTTATCAAGTTGTTAGAACTACTCGCCACACTAGAATTTACACCATCAATGATAACGCTTGGAGTTCCTGCTGTACTTTTATATAAACTGATGTCATCGCTCGTATTACCTATTCGCACAAAATATCCATTAATTGCTGATGCTAATAGATTTGAATTATCAGATATTAAATAAACATCCACATAATTAGCGCCAGAAGTGGCAAACTGAAGATTCACCCAAAATTCCCAGGTGCAATTAGAGGTTAAAGTATTAGTAGTACTAATATAAAAAGCACTATTGGTAGTTGTATTGGCGGATTTTAATTGCCCAACGTTTACCGAAAAATCAGTTGCAGAACTAACAGTCCAAGTTGGATTGGAGGTGTAGTCTCCATCTGTAAAGGTTTCGCTAATTTGAGCGCTAAAAAAAAGTGGAAATAAAAGACTTATTATAAAGAGGTAAATGCGAATCATTTTGAAAATTTATGAAAATCTAAAATAAGAAATTTTTTTGATAGAGAATAATTTAACAACTTTGGGGCTCGTGATTTAACCTTATAATAATATATCAAAAATGAAAATTGCTGTTGTAGGTGCTACAGGTTTAGTTGGCACCAAAATGTTAGAAGTATTAGCGGAAAGAAATTTTCCATTAACAGATTTAATTCCAGTGGCCTCTGAGAGGTCGGTTGGTAAAGAAATAACATTTAAGGGCAAGAAGTATAAGGTTTACTCTATGACTGATGCTATTGCTGCTAAACCACAAATTGCTTTATTTTCAGCTGGTGGAAGTACGTCTTTAGAATGGGCTCCAAAGTTTGCAGAAGCTGGTATTACAGTGATTGACAACTCTAGTGCTTGGCGTATGGATGCTACCAAAAAATTAGTAGTTCCCGAAATTAATGCTCATGAATTAAAAGCCACAGATAAAATTATTGCTAATCCAAACTGTTCTACCATTCAAATGGTAGTGGCTTTAAATCCATTGCATAAAAAATATAAAATTAAACGCGTCGTAGTTTCTACCTATCAATCGGTTACAGGAACTGGTGTAAAGGCAGTTGATCAATTAATGAACGAACGCGCAGGTAAAGACGGAGAAATGGCTTATAAATACAAAATTGATTTAAATGTCATTCCTCAAATTGATGTGTTTACAGATAATGGTTATACCAAAGAAGAAATGAAAATGGTTAACGAAACAAAGAAGATCATGAGCGATGATTCTATTCGTTTAACAGCCACTACGGTTCGTATTCCAGTAATGGGTGGCCATAGTGAAAGTGTAAATATTGAGTTTGAAAATGAATTTGACGTAAAGGATATTTTTGAGATAATGAATAACACGAAAGGTGTTATTTTACAAGATGATATTGCCAATCAAATTTACCCTATGCCAATGAATGCTCATAATAGAGATGAGGTATTTGTAGGACGTATTAGAAGAGATGAAACACAACCAAAAACATTAAACATGTGGATTGTATCTGATAATTTACGTAAAGGTGCAGCTACTAATGCGGTTCAGATTGCCGAATATTTGATAGAGGCAAAGTTAGTTTAAAAAAATGGACATAAAAAAAGCTGCTGTACCCATCCCCGTTTAAAGTACAGCAGCTTTTTTGTATTGGTTTAAACTAAACAAAACCTATGATATAAAGAACTGATATAAAATTAATACCTAAACTCACCATAAAAAACCACAAACTAATAAGTGGTAGGTTTGGTTTGATAAGTGGTTGAAAAATGACCTATAAATGGAAAATTAAAAAAGCCCTTCTGCTATCAATCAGAAGGGCTTTTTGTTTACTCGGGCCTGTTAGTCATAATTAAAAACCGCTCGTTTTTGCAAATTGAACTAAAACCTGAGTAAAACTAGCTCAAATGCTTTAGATTTTTAAGAGAAACAAATAAGTGCTGGCATTTTTCTGATAAGTGTATCAGTTTTATCGAAATTTGATCTAATTCAATAAAAAAACCCTTCTGCTATCAATCAGAAGGGTTTTGGTTGTTTGATAAACGGTTTATGTTGTTTAATTGCTCGTACAGGTCTTTTAGAATGAAATTAATTTTACTCCGATAGTAAATGGTGATAATTCCGGACCTTTTCCGTTTTCAAACAATGGGGTTAGTGCATAATCAGCATATAATGATACTCCACGGTATCCAATGCTAGCGTGCGCATTTACACGAAATGGATTCAAGTTATAATCATCTTTATTAATTAGTTTTATTTCCTCACCATTACGCTCAAGTATTTGTCTTGTTCTTGATCCTAACTTAAAACCACCAATAACACCAAAAGCTAAGTGAAATGATTTTTCTGGATTTTTATTGGTGTTAAATTCTAATAGTAAAGGAACGTTTACAAAAGTGCTTTTCAATCTGTTTTTCTTATAGCTAAAAGTGTTCGTAGAGTCAATAGTGCCAAATGTGTAGCTCGAATCAGCTTTTAATTTTGTTTTATTACTAAATTCATATTGATTCCATTCAAAACCTAAGCCTATTACTAAGTTTATGTAGTTTTTATAGATATGAAAATCTTTTTCGAATGGGTTTAATTGAAAGTTTAGAGATTTTCCATAGTTTAAAGCCATATATTCTTTTGTTTTAGGCATCGACATGTTTCCGTTCGACATCCAGCCATTAACTCCAATTCCAAATCCTGCCCAGTGATGAAAATCATCATCTTTTGTTTTGTCTATTTTAGTTTCAGAATCTTTTTCTTTATTAATAATGACATATTGTTTTTTTCTAAAATTAATAGTGGTAGTATCTTTTTTATCATCCGCTTTTTTAGAAATATCATCGCCAACTACTTTTGCTATTAAAGAGGAACTAGAGGCCTCGGCACTTACATCTTTAGGCTCGCCTTTAAATTTAATAGAACTAGAACCCGTTGCATTAGCATTGATTTTATCATTAGCGTAAACTTTAGCCGAAGAGGCACCAGACGCAGTAATATTGGCTGTATTTGTAGTTAATTTGTAGGCTTTTAATGAAGATGCGCCGCTAATGGTACTATATAATGTCTCTGAATTACCTTCCAAAGAAACCGAAGATGCGCCACTTAACATTACATCAATAGCTTTTGCTTTTATAGTAGCTACCACATTTCCAGCACCCGAAACATCAATAGATAAACTATCGGCTGTTAAAGTGTTTTGTGTACTTAATTTAGAAGCGCCGCTGCAAATAATTTTAGAAAGTGAGTTGCTACTAACATATACTTTATAAGAATGGCTAAAACTTCCTTTTGCTTTGATAACTAAAGTTTCTCCTTCAAATGTGGTGTGTATATTATTAATTTCTTTATCATCTGCTACAACTTTTAAAGCAAGTGTATCACTTTGAGTGTAAACGACGCTCGCTGCACCAGATAATTCAATTTGTTTGAATGGTTTTATTTCTCTTGTTTGAGTTGTTTGTGCTTTAATTGCTAATGAGCTAATTAAAAGAACTGAAGTTAATATGATTGTTTTCATGGTATATTTTTTAAATTAAATAATCTTTTTCTGCAGACCTGCCGACCGGTAGGCGGGTTTTATACATAGGACGCGCCTCGTTACATAAAAGTTACAGGAAATATAAAATAATTTAAAAAAAGTATAAAAACCCATCAGAACAAGGCTCCTAGGTAAACTTATTTGCTTTTTACCCAGGTAGAAATATCCGAAATAATCTGAAAATCGACATTGCCTTGTTTGTCATATTCAGCTGGATTAGATTTTCCTTCGCCTTTCATAAACAAATGGTTTAATGTTGGGTAAGATATAAATTGATTTTTAGGCTTATCACTTAAATTTTGTTTCCATAAATTAAAATCAGTCATAGTTACTTGGTAATCTCTTTCGCCTTGTAATACTAAAATAGGTTGTTTTACTTTTTTAGCTATTTGTACTTGGTTGTATTTAACTAATGATTGCCAATATTTAGAGTCTAAACTTAAAGGCAAATCTTCGGCTTTAGCTGTTTTTAAAGCCTTTGAATCTTTAAGTGTTTTAATTTGTTGAGTTATTTCTTTTAATTGTTTCTTCTCATCTTTATCAACACTATCTAAGCCAAAAATGTAATTATATTGTTCTAGTACAACATCCTCCAACGGACGAGCATTCCCTGCTAATAATACAATTCCATTTACTTTTTTTGATTTACTGGCAATCATTGGTGCACACATAGCGCCTAAACTATGGCCAACAATAAATATTTTTGATTCTTTAAAAAGTGGATTCTTTTTCAAAATAGTGACAGCATTGATAGCATCTTCAATAACTTCAGTATTTATATCAACTTCTTTCATGTCTTTGCCATAAACCAAAGTGCGTTTATCATATCTGTAGGTGGCAATGCCATTTGAAGCTAAGCCAACTGCTAAATCTTTTAATGCTTTATTTGGCCCGATGGTTTCATCTTTATCATTAGGACCAGAGCCAGCTAATAAGATGACAACTGGTGGATTTTTGATATTGTTTGGTACGCATAGCGCGCCAGGTAACGACATGGTGCCAGTTTTTACAGCAATTTTTGTTTCGTAGTATTTATTTTGTTGAGCGTATTCGGGAGTAGCATAAGCTGTTTTGTTTTTTGGAGGCACAAAAAACATTCCTATAATTTTTTTGTAATCGTTAAAACTAAACTGCAAATCCATTTTCGTTTTTTCAAACGTACATCTCACCGCTACCACATCTATCGAATCTTTTTTGGTAGATTCCACAGTAGTATAGCCTTTATATTCGCCCATGTATCTTGGGATGCTTCCCCACATTTTTTCTAACATAGCGGCATTAAATTTATTGGCCATACTAGTATCAAACATCGAGTAACAACTATCAAATTGCTGACGTTCCAATTTTTTAATAAATGAAATGGAAAGTTCTTCGTTAGTTTGAGAAAAAGAATTTAAGCCAACAAGAAGAAATAGAAAAAGTGTGTAAATGAATTTCATAATAGAATTAATAGGCAACTAATGTAAAATAAATTTGAAGAATATATAATGATTATTTTTTCAGATAATCAGATGTATTTATTTTTTCCTCACTACCATTAATCCATCTCTAATTGGTAACAATATATTTTCAACTCTGTTATCTTGTTGAACAAATTGGTTGAATTGATGAAGTGCTAAGGTTTCTCTATCCATTTCTTCTTCAGGCATGGTAATTTTACCGCTCCATAAAACATTATCAGCAATAATTATTCCGCCAGATTTTATTTTATCAATCATTAAATGATAGTAGGTTAAATAATTTTTTTTATCAGCATCAATAAAAACTAAGTCTACTGGCTCCTTAATTGCTGCAACGTATTCTTTCGCATCAGCAAATACCAATTCTATGTGATTTGCATATTCGGTTTTGGCAATAAATGATTTTGCAAAAGAAGAAGTTTCTTCATTTACGTCAATGCTAATCAATTTACCTTCTGGATGTAATCCTTCTGCTAAACATAATGCAGAGTAGCCTGTGTATGTACCAATTTCTACAATTAACTTTGGTTGTTGTAATTTAGAAATAAAACTTAAAAAACGCCCTTGTAAATGCCCGCTCAACATGCGTGGAGAAACCACTTTTAAATGTGTTTCTCTATTTAATAGAGCTAATACTTCCGATTCGGGAGAGGTATTGTTTTCACAATAATCGCTAAGGTCTTTGCTAATGAATTCCATTCTACAAATCTAATGATAATTGTTTTGGCAACAATTGAAACGTTAATCGGTGCAGTGGGGTAGTGCCATGAATTCTAATAGCATCACGATGTTTCTTTGTAGGATAGCCCATGTTCTGTTCCCAAAGATATTGAGGATATTTACTAGCAGCTTCTTTCATAAAATCATCACGATAGGTTTTAGCTAAAATACTAGCAGCGGCGATACTTAAAAATTTAGAGTCGCCTTTAATGATGCATTGGTGAGGTGTTTTTTTGTACGGTGTAAAGCGGTTTCCGTCAATTAATAACAACTCAGGTTTTTGTGTTAACTTATCAACTGCACGATGCATTGCTAAAAAAGAAGCTTTTAGAATATTGATTTCATCAATTTCTATATTATCAACTACACCAACAGCCCATGTTTGAGCTTTCTCTTCAATCTCAGGCCTTAACTCATATCTATCTTTGTCACTTAATTTTTTGCTATCATCCAGCCATTTATTTTTATAATTTTTAGGTAAGATCACAGAAGCCGCATAAACAGGACCAGCTAAACAACCTCGTCCTGCTTCGTCGCAGCCTGCTTCAATTAAGTTTTTATCGAAATATGATTTAAGCACTATGATTTTTTAAACCACATAGTCACATAGGTTCACATAGATTATAACCCTATGTTTTCTATGTTCCTATGTGGTTAAATTTTAAAATTATATTTTCTCCAAACAAGCTTTAATGGCATCAAAATTTGGTTGCTTACCAGCATCTTCTAATATTTCCGCATATTGAATAACTCCATTTTTATCAATCACAAAAGCCGAACGTTTAGTCACTCCAATCATTCCAAAACCAAACGTTTCATATAACGAATCATATGCTTTAGCTGTCGTTTTATTAAAATCAGATAATAAATCAAAGTTATAGCTTTGCTCTTTTTTAAATCTTTCTAAACTAAATAATGAGTCGATAGAAATGCCCACTATTTCTGCATTTAAAGATGTATACACATTATAATTATCTCTAATGCTACATAACTCTGCTGTGCAAACGCCTGTAAATGCTAAAGGGAAAAATAAAATCACTAAATTTTTTCCGTTATAGTCCGATAAAGAAATTTCTTTTTTTTCGGTGTTAAATAATTTAAAGTCTGGAGCTGCTTGTCCTACTGTAATTGCCATATTATATGTTTTTATGTTTACTTGTCAGTAAACTGGTTATTAATTGTTAGTTAAACAATCCTAATTTAGAACTGTTTAAACAAAGTAAATGATAATTTTGCACAAAAATTTAATAAACTTAAAAATAAAAATCATATGGCATTAGTAGGAAAAAAAGCGCCTTTATTCAAGGCTTCAGCAGTAATTAACGGAGAAGAAATCGTAGATAACTTTTCATTAGAACAATACATTGGAAAAAAACATGTGGTGTTTTTCTTTTATCCAAAAGACTTCACTTTTGTTTGCCCAACTGAATTACACGCTTTTCAAGAAAAATTAGGTGAATTCGAAAAACGTGGGGTTGCTATCGTTGGTTGTAGTACTGATACAGAGCAAAGTCACTGGGGTTGGTTACAATTAGACAAAAAACAAGGTGGTATCAAAGGCATTACTTATCCTTTAGTAGCTGATACAACTAAGATTATCTCTATCAATTTCGATACATTATTAGGAGATTATGATGTAAACGAGAATGGTGATTTAATTGCAACTGGCGATATGATTGCTTTCCGTGGCTTATTCTTAATCGACAAAGCGGGCGTTGTTCGTCACCAATTAATTAACGATTTACCTTTAGGACGTAATGTTGACGAGGCTTTACGTATGGTAGATGCTTTACAATATTTTGAAGAAAAAGGTGAAGTTTGCCCTGCAAACTGGACAAAAGGTAAAGAAGGCATGAAAGCTGACCATAAAGGAGTTGCTGATTACTTAAGCAACCACTAATTATTGATATTTAAAAGGATAGAGAAGGGATTTTCCCTTCTCTATTTCATTGAAAAAGAGCGGCAAAGCAATTATTTTTGAAAAAAAGCAAAAAAAGTTATATTTTTTTTTGCAACAACAGAAATTGTTATTAAATTTGCAACCCCATTTAAAAGGGACGTTCTTTAAAATCAAAAAAAATAAGCCGAAGTAGCTCAGCTGGTAGAGCCACTGATTTGTAATCAGTAGGTCGGGGGTTCGAGTCCCTTCTTCGGCTCTTTTTAAAATGGGGATATACCAGAGTGGCCAAATGGGACAGACTGTAAATCTGTTGTTTCGACTTCGGAGGTTCGAATCCTCCTGTCCCCACATTAAACGATGGTTGTCGCATTGTTAAGAGTAAGATTAAGCGAAAGTAGCTCAATTGGTAGAGCTCCAGCCTTCCAAGCTGGAGGTTGCGGGTTCGAGACCCGTCTTTCGCTCCATAGAATAGATTGAAAGTGAAGTTGATGAATAACCGTATATACGGACAAAAGACAGGAAAGACTTGCGCATGCGGTCCAAAGCCTTTTGAAAGTCCCCAAAAATAGAGGGACTTTTCGTGCATACAAAAAGTAAGTTCTTTAAAAATAAAGCGAGCAGCAGAGTTTACAAGCTGTTGTAGCTCAGTGGTAGAGCACCTCCTTGGTAAGGAGGAGGTCGGCGGTTCAATCCCGCTCAACAGCTCAAAAAGATTGAAAAGAGGATAATTAAATTTAATATAAATAACAAATAAACAAAATAACAATGGCTAAAGAAAAATTCGACCGTTCCAAACCACACGTAAACATTGGAACAATTGGTCACGTAGATCACGGTAAAACTACATTAACAGCTGCAATTACTACTGTATTAGCATCTAAAGGTTTATCAGAAGTAAGAGATTTCTCTTCTATTGATAATGCTCCAGAAGAAAAAGAGCGTGGTATCACGATCAATACTTCTCACGTTGAGTATCAAACTGCAACTCGTCACTATGCTCACGTTGACTGTCCAGGTCACGCGGATTATGTGAAGAATATGATTACTGGTGCTGCTCAAATGGACGGTGCGATTTTAGTTGTTGCTTCAACTGATGGTCCTATGCCTCAAACTCGTGAGCATATCTTATTAGCTCGTCAAGTAGGTGTACCTGCTATCGTTGTATTCATGAATAAAGTGGATATGGTTGAAGATGCTGAGTTATTAGAATTAGTTGAAATGGAAATCCGTGAATTATTATCATTCTACAAGTTTGATGGTGATAACACTCCAATCATTAAAGGTTCTGCTTTAGGTGGATTAAATAACGATCCAAAATGGGTTGATAAAATTATGGAATTAATGGATGCTGTTGATAGCTTTATTCCATTACCTCCACGTGAAAAAGAAAAACCATTCTTAATGCCGGTTGAAGATGTATTTACAATTACTGGTCGTGGAACTGTTGCTACAGGTCGTATCGAAACAGGTGTAATTAACTCTAATGATCCAGTTGAGATTATTGGTATGGGTGACGAAAAATTAACGTCAACTGTAACAGGTGTTGAGATGTTCCGTAAAATTTTAGATTACGGTGAGGCTGGAGATAACGTAGGTTTATTATTACGTGGTATTGACAAAGCTGATATCCGTCGTGGTATGGTTATCGTTAAACCAGGTTCTATCAAAGCTCACAAAAAATTCAAAGCTGAGGTTTATATCTTGAAAAAAGAAGAAGGTGGACGTCATACTCCATTCCATAACAAATACCGTCCTCAATTCTACTTACGTACAACTGACGTAACTGGAGAGATTACTTTAGAAGCAGGACGTGAAATGGTTATGCCAGGTGATAACGTTACTATTCAAGTTGAATTACATTCAGCTGTAGCTATGGATAAAGGTTTACGTTTCGCAATGCGTGAAGGTGGCCGTACTGTAGGTGCTGGTCAAGTAACTGAGATCTTAGCATAATAAGTGCATTTTTTTAGCAAAATGGCTTGCCGAAAGGCTTAGCCATTTTGCTATTTAATAAATAATGTATTTACGGGAGTAGTTCAAGGGTAGAATATCGGTCTCCAAAACCGCTGATGGGGGTTCGAATCCCTCCTCCCGTGCTAAAATGAAATTAGATTTTGGACCTTAGAAGTTAGAAGTAACAAATACTTTGAAAATCTTAAGTCTTAAATCATAAATCTAAAATAAATTGATATGAGTAAGTTTGGAACATACATAGAAGAAACTAAAGACGAGTTATTTAACAAAGTAACTTGGCCAACTTGGCCTGAGCTTCAAAGCAGCGCTATTTTAGTAATGGTTGCTTCTACAATTATTGGCTTAGTAGTTTGGGGAATGGATTTAGGTTTTAGTAAGTTAATGGAATTGGCTTACCAAATGGTAAATAGTTTATAATTTTTTACACTTACAAAATGGCGGAAACAGTTAGCAAAGATACTTCTTCGATTGTAAAAAAATGGTACGTAGTTCGTGCTATTAGCGGACAAGAGAAAAAAGTAAAACAATATATTGAAGTGGAAATTAATCGTTTAAAATTAAACGATTACGTGTCTCAAGTTTTAATTCCTACTGAGAAATTTATTCAAATTCGTAACGGTAAAAAAATCCAAAAAGAACGTTCGTTCTATCCTGGATATGTATTAATTGAAGCTGCTTTAGTAGGTGAGATTACACATATCATCAAAAACATCACTGGTGTTATTGGTTTTTTAGGTGAAACAAAACGTGGAGAAGCTGTGCCAATGCGTTTATCTGAAGTAAATCGTATTTTAGGAAAAGTAGATGAATTAACTGAAGCTGATAGCGTAGTTACAAGTAATTACACAGTTGGTGAATCTGTAAAAGTAACTAACGGTCCATTTAACGGATTTAGTGGTACGATTGAAGAAATTAATGAAGAGAAGAAAAAAATCAAAGTAACAGTTAAAATTTTCGGACGTAAAACTCCAGTTGAATTAAGCTTTGGTGAAGTAGAAATTGAATAAAAAAATTGAATGGTATAAATCAAGTTAAAATGAGCCGCTTTGCTGCTTCCAACTCAAAGTCAACTTTAACTTCCCGATTTATACTTAACAATGTGTAACAAATAAATAAAAACAAAAAAATGGCAAAAGAGTTATCAGCAATTGTAAAGCTTCAAATTAAAGGTGGAGCTGCTAACCCGTCGCCTCCAATTGGTCCTGCATTAGGTGCTAAAGGTGTAAACATTATGGAGTTCTGTAAGCAATTTAATGCTAGAACTCAAGAACAAGCAGGTAAAGTATTACCAGTTTTAATTAATGTTTATGTTGATAAAACGTTCGATTTCATTATCAAACGTACACCAGTAGCAGTTCAAATTTTAGAGGTTACTAAAGTTAAGCAAGGTTCTGGCGAAAGCAACCGTAAAAAAGTTGGTTCTATTTCATGGGATCAAATTCGCACTATTGCACAAGATAAAATTGTAGACATGAACTGTTTTACAATCGAATCTGCGATGTTAATGGTAGCCGGTACTGCTCGTAGTATGGGAATCACAACAACAGGCGAGGCACCTGTAAAACCTTAATTAAATTAATTATAAACCAAAAAACAAGCTTTTTAAAAAATGGCAACGTTAACTAAAAAAAGAAAAGTAGCAGATGCTAAGTTCGATGTGAACAAAGCACACACTGTTGCTGAAGCTTCAAAAGTAGTGAAAGAAATTACCACTACTAAATTTGATGCATCCGTGGATATCGCTATCCGTTTAGGAGTTGATCCTCGTAAAGCTAATCAAATGGTTCGTGGAACTGTTACCTTACCTCACGGTACTGGTAAAGTGTTGCGCGTTTTAGCTATTGTTACTCCAGATAAGGAGGCAGAAGCTAAAGCAGCAGGTGCGGATTACGTTGGATTAGACGAATACATCGAAAAAATTAAAAACGGATGGACAGATGTAGACGTAATCATCACTATGCCTTCAGTAATGGGTAAAGTTGGTGCATTAGGTCGTGTATTAGGTCCTCGTGGATTAATGCCCAACCCTAAAACAGGAACAGTTACCATGGATATTGGTAAAGCTGTAACTGACTCTAAGGGTGGTAAAATTGATTTTAAAGTTGATAAAGCAGGTATCATTCACACAGGAATTGGACGCGCATCTTTTGATGCTCAAAAATTAACTGAGAATGCTATGGAAGTTTTAAATGCAATTGTAAAATTAAAACCATCGTCTGCAAGAGGTACTTACGTTAAGTCTGTATACATGAGCAGCACAATGAGTGCAGGTATTCAAATCGACACTAAATCTTTTAATTAATTAAAAAAACTCTTTTAGTATGAACAAACAAGAAAAAACACAGGAAATAGATAGATTACTTAGCATTTTAAATGCTAACAATAAAATCTATTTAGCTGATTGTTCTTCTTTGTCAGTAGAAAAGGTTAATCAATTACGCCGTTCTTGCTATGATAAAAAAGTAAGTATGTCTGTTGTTAAAAACACTTTATTAGCGAAAGCTTTAGAGCGTGCAAACGATAGCAATCTTGCTCAATTAATCCCAGCATTAAAAGGCCAAACAGCTTTAATTTTAACAGAAACATCTAATGTTCCTGCTAAATTAATTAAAGAGTTTCGCAAAGGTGGTGATAAACCTCAATTAAAAGCAGCGTATGTTGAAGATATGATCTTTATCGGTGACGATAAATTAGATGCATTAGCAGGATTAAAATCGAAAAACGAGTTAATCGGCGACATCATCGGATTACTTCAATCTCCAATTCAACGTGTAATCGGTGGTTTAGAAAACAAAACCAAAGGTGGCGAAGAAGCAGCAGCTTAATTGTAACTGAATCAAAGAATAATCAAGCTTACACTAGGTAAGCAAAACAAATTAAATTAATAACAAAAACAAATTAAACTAATAATAAAATGGCAGACGTAAAAGCAATCGCTGAAACATTAGTAAACTTGACAGTTAAAGAAGTTCAAGAATTAGCAACAGTATTAAAAGATGAGTATGGAATCGAACCAGCAGCAGCAGCAGTAGTTGTAGCAGCAGGTGGCGGCGGAGACGCAGCAGCAGCTAAAACATCATTTGATGTAATTTTAGTTGAAGCAGGTGCAGCTAAATTAGGTGTAGTTAAAGTTGTAAAAGACTTAACTGGATTAGGCTTAAAAGAAGCTAAAGATTTAGTAGATGGTGCTCCAAAACCAGTTAAAGAAGGTATTGCAAAAGAAGAAGCTGAGTCTATTAAAAAGGCTTTAGAAGAAGCTGGTGCAAAAGTAGAAGTAAAATAATTTTACTTATAAATTTAGGCGTTAAGGTCTTTCTTGCCTCGGCAAAAGACCTTAACCCTTTTTCTGCTTTTAGTAATTGGCGTAACTCTTTTAGAATACTAACTAATAAACTTAATTACATTGGCTACAGCAATTAAAAAAACACAGAGAATTAATTTCTCTTCAAACAAATTTCCAATTGAATATCCAGATTTTTTGGATATACAAGTGAAATCTTTCCAAGATTTCTTTCAATTAGAAACTACACCGGATAACCGTAAAAACGAAGGTTTATTCCGCGTATTTGCCGAAAACTTTCCTATTTCTGATGCGAGAAATAACTTCGTATTAGAATTTTTGGATTATTTCGTAGATCCACCACGCTACGCACTAGAAGAGTGTATTAGCCGTGGTTTAACTTATTCAGTGCCTTTAAAAGCTAAATTAAAGCTTTACTGTACTGATCCTGAACATGAAGATTTTGAAACCATTGTGCAGGACGTTTATTTGGGAACAATCCCGTACATGACACCAAAAGGTTCTTTCGTAATCAATGGTGCTGAACGTGTTATCGTTTCTCAATTACACCGTTCTCCAGGCGTGTTCTTCGGTCAAAGCCGTCACGCAAATGGAACTAAATTATATAGTGCTCGTGTTATTCCTTTCAAAGGTTCTTGGATTGAGTTTGCTACAGATATTAATAATGTCATGTATGCATACATTGATCGTAAGAAAAAGTTACCAGTAACAACGTTATTACGTGCTATTGGTTTTGAAAGTGATAAACAAATTTTAGAAATTTTTGGTCTAGCTGACGAAGTTAAGGTTTCGAAAGCTGGTTTAAAACGTGAGGTTGGTCGTAGACTAGCTGCTCGTGTTTTAAAAACATGGATTGAAGATTTCGTTGATGAGGATACCGGGGAAGTCGTATCAATTGAGCGTAATGAAGTTATCTTAGACCGTGAAACGGTTTTAGATGATAATCATATCGACTTAATTGCTGACGCTGGTGTTAAATCTATCATCTTGCACAAAGAAGACGTAAATACAGCAGATTTTGCTATTATCTACAATACTTTACAAAAAGATTCAACTAACTCAGAAAAAGAAGCAATCGAGTATATCTACCGTTTACTTCGTAATGCTGAGCCACCTGATGAAGAAACAGCTCGTGGAGTAATCGACAAGTTATTCTTCTCTGACAAACGTTATGATTTAGGTGAAGTAGGTCGTTTCCGTATCAACAAAAAGTTAGGTATCGATATTCCTATGAATATTCGTGTTTTAACTAAAGAAGATATTATTTTGATCATGAAATATTTGATCGAATTAATTAACTCTAAAACTGATGTGGATGATATCGATCACTTATCTAACCGTCGTGTACGTACAGTTGGTGAGCAATTATTCTCTCAATTTGGTGTTGGTTTAGCGCGTATGGCTCGTACTATTCGTGAGCGTATGAACGTTCGTGATAACGAGGTATTTACACCAACCGATTTGATTAATGCTAAAACATTATCTTCTGTAATTAATTCATTCTTTGGAACGAATCAGTTATCTCAGTTCATGGATCAAACCAACCCTTTATCGGAGATCACGCATAAGCGTCGTCTTTCGGCACTAGGGCCAGGAGGTTTATCTCGTGAGCGTGCTGGTTTCGAGGTACGTGACGTTCATTACACTCACTATGGTCGTCTTTGTACAATTGAGACACCAGAAGGACCAAACATTGGATTAATTTCTTCATTATGCGTTTTCGCTAAAGTAAATAAATTAGGATTTATTGAAACTCCTTTCCGTTCTGTAACTAACGGTAAAGTGGATGTAAATAAAGGAATTACTTATTTAACTGCTGAAGAAGAAGATCAAAAAAATATTGCTCAAACAAGTGCAGAATTAGATGAAAAAGGAAACTTCGTTAACGACAAAGTAACAGCTCGTTATGAAGGCGACTTCCCCGTAATTGAGCCTGAAAAGGTAAATTTAATGGATGTTGCTCCTAATCAAATTGCTTCTATTGCGGCGTCTTTGATTCCGTTCTTAGAGCATGATGATGCTAACCGTGCCTTGATGGGATCGAACATGCAACGTCAAGCAGTTCCATTAATGCGTCCAGAAGCACCAATTGTTGGTACTGGTATCGAAGCTCGTGTAGCTGAAGATAGCCGTGTATTAATTAATGCTGAAGGCGAAGGAGTTGTTGAGTATGTTGATGCTCGTGAAATCGTAATTCGTTACAACAGAACTAACGACGAGAAATTAGTATCATTTGAAGGTGATGTTAGAACTTATAAATTAACTAAATTTCAAAAAACTAACCAAAGTACTTGTATGAACTTAAAACCTATCGTTAAGAAAGGTGATAAAGTTGTTAAAGGACAAGTATTATGTGATGGTTATGCAACCGATAAAGGTGAATTAGCATTAGGACGTAACTTAAAAGTAGCGTTCATGCCTTGGAAAGGTTATAACTTTGAGGATGCGATCGTAATCTCTGAACGTATCATTCGTGATGATATCTTTACATCTATTCATATTGATGAATATTCTTTAGAAGTGCGTGACACAAAACGTGGAATGGAAGAGTTAACTCCAGATATTCCTAACGTAAGTGAAGAAGCAACTAAAGACTTAGATGAGAAAGGTATTATTCGTGTTGGTGCTGAGGTTAAAGAAGGTGATATCTTAATTGGAAAAATTACTCCAAAAGGTGAAACTGATCCATCTCCAGAAGAAAAATTATTACGTGCTATCTTTGGTGATAAAGCAGGTGATGTGAAAGATGCGTCTTTACGTGTTTCTCCTTCATTAAAAGGTGTTATCGTTGATAAAAAATTATTCTCTCGTGCTATTAAAGATAAAAAGCAAAAAGCAGATGAAAAACCATTAATTGAAAAATTAGATGCAGATCATCACAAAGCAGTTGCTAATATCAAGTATCAATTAATCGAAAAATTATTTGAACTAGTTAATGGCCGTACATCTCAAGGTGTTCATAATATCTTAGGTGAAGAAGTAATTACAAAAGGAACTAAGTTTACTCAAAAATTATTAGAGAAAGTTGATTTCTCTGAAGTTAACCCAGGAAACTGGACAACGGATAAAGATAAAAATGAGCAAATTGAGCGTTTGTTACATAACTTCATGATTAAGTATAATGACTTCTTAGGTCAATACAAACGTGAGAAATTCCAAATTACTGTTGGTGATGAATTACCAAATGGTATTGTTCAATTAGCTAAGGTTTATATTGCTCAAAAACGTAAGTTAAGAGTAGGTGATAAGATGGCAGGTCGTCATGGTAACAAAGGTATTGTTGCTCGTATCGTAAAAGACGAAGATATGCCATTCTTAGATGATGGAACTCCAGTTGATATCGTATTAAATCCATTAGGTGTACCATCTCGTATGAACATCGGACAGATTTATGAAACAGTATTAGCTTGGGCTGGTAAAGAGTTAGGGTTAAAATTCTCTACTCCAATTTTCGATGGAGCATCTATGGAGCAAATTGACGAGTATACTACAAAAGCTGGTGTACCTCAATATGGCCGTACATTCTTAATTGATGGCGGCACAGGTGAGAAATTTGACCAACCGGCTACTGTAGGTATCATTTACATGTTAAAATTAGGACACATGGTTGATGATAAGATGCATGCTCGTTCAATCGGACCATATTCATTAATTACGCAACAACCTTTAGGTGGTAAAGCACAGTTCGGTGGTCAGCGTTTTGGTGAGATGGAGGTTTGGGCACTAGAAGCATACGGTGCAGCTAACGTGTTACAAGAATTGTTAACTATTAAATCGGATGATGTAATGGGTCGTGCAAAAGCTTATGAAGCTATTGTAAAAGGCGAAAACATTCCAGCTCCTGGTATACCAGAGTCGTTTAATGTATTAATGCACGAATTACGTGGATTAGCGTTAGATGTAACACTTGACTAAGATAAACTTTAAACACTGGTGGCTGACGCTTGTTGAGCCTGTCGAAACATCGAAGCCACCAGTGAATAAGTAAAAGAATTTTTATTATCACTAAAACCAAAAAGCAAAAAAATGGCTTTAAGAAAAGATAACAAAGTAAAATCAAACTTCTCAAAAATCACTATTAGTTTAGCGTCTCCGGAAACTATTCTACAACGTAGTAGTGGAGAGGTTTTGAAACCAGAAACCATTAATTACCGTACTTACAAACCAGAAAGAGATGGTTTGTTTTGCGAGCGTATTTTTGGACCAGTTAAAGATTATGAATGTCACTGTGGAAAATACAAGCGTATTCGTTACAAAGGTATTATCTGCGATCGTTGTGGTGTTGAAGTAACCGAGAAAAAAGTTCGTCGTGAGCGTATGGGTCACATTAATTTAGTGGTTCCTGTTGCTCATATTTGGTATTTTCGTTCGTTACCAAACAAAATCGGTTACTTATTAGGATTACCGACAAAAAAATTAGATATGATTATTTACTACGAGCGTTATGTAGTAATTAATGCAGGTGTTGCTGCTCAAGGTGGTACACAATATTTAGATTTCTTAACAGAAGAAGAATACTTAAACTTAGTTGACACTTTACCAAAAGAGAATCATTTATTAGACGATACAGATCCTAATAAATTTATCGCTAAGATGGGTGCTGAAGCTCTTCAAGATTTATTATCTCGTTTACAATTAGATGAGTTATCTTATGAGTTACGTCACAAAGCAAACACTGAGACTTCTCAACAACGTAAAAACGAAGCATTAAAACGTTTACAAGTTATTGAAGCTTTCCGTTCAGCTCAAAGTCACATTGAAAATCGTCCTGAGTGGATGATTATCAAAACAGTTCCAGTTATTCCACCAGAATTACGTCCTTTAGTTCCATTGGATGGAGGTCGTTTTGCAACTTCTGATTTAAATGATTTATACCGTCGTGTTATTATTCGTAACAACCGTTTAAAGCGTTTAATTGAAATTAAAGCACCAGACGTTATCTTACGTAATGAGAAACGTATGTTACAAGAATCAGTAGATTCATTATTTGATAACTCTCGTAAATCAAATGCTGTTAAAACTGAATCTAACAGAGCTTTAAAATCATTATCTGATTCATTAAAAGGTAAACAAGGACGTTTCCGTCAAAACTTATTAGGTAAACGTGTAGATTACTCGGCTCGTTCGGTAATTGTTGTAGGGCCAGAAATGAAATTACATGAGTGTGGTTTACCTAAAGAAATGGCAGCTGAATTATTCAAACCATTTATCATTCGCAAGATGATTGAGCGTGGTATTGTTAAAACAGTAAAATCTGCTAAGAAAATTGTAGATAAAAAAGAACCAATTGTTTGGGATATTTTAGAAAATGTATTGAAAGGACATCCGGTAATGTTAAACCGTGCCCCAACATTACACAGATTAGGTATTCAAGCATTCCAACCAAAATTAATTGAAGGAAAAGCAATCCAGTTACACCCATTAGTGTGTTCTGCATTCAACGCCGATTTTGATGGTGATCAAATGGCGGTACACGTTCCATTAGGACATGCCGCAGTATTAGAAGCACAAATTTTAATGTTAGCTTCTCATAACATTTTAAATCCATCTAACGGTGCGCCAGTTGCGGTTCCATCTCAGGATATGGTTTTAGGTTTATATTATTTAACTAAATCTAAAAAGAATTTACCTGGTGATGCAGTTAGAGGAGAAGGAAAAATTTTCTATAGTGCTGAAGAAGTTAATATCGCTTTAAACGAAAAGAAAATTGACATTCATGCACAAATCAAAATACGTGTTACTAACGCATTAGACGGTGTTAACTTAGTTACGAAAGTAATTGAAACAACTGCTGGTCGTGTTATGTTTAACCAAGTTGTTCCGCATGAAGTAGGTTTCATCAACGAATTGTTGACTAAAAAATCGCTTCGTGATATTATCGGAATGGTGGTTAAGAAAACAGGTATGGCTAAAACTGCTAAGTTCTTAGATGATATCAAAGATTTAGGATTTAAAACAGCCTTCCGTGGTGGATTATCATTTAACTTAGGTGATATCGAAACTCCAGCTGAGAAATTTAAAATTATTAAAGACGCGCGTGCGCAAGTTGATGAAGTAATGAATAACTACTCAATGGGTTTCATTACAAACAACGAACGTTACAACCAAGTAATTGATATTTGGACACATGCTAACTCAAAAGTTACTAAAAAAGTAATGGATGTATTAAGCACTGATAAACAAGGTTTCAACTCTGTTTATATGATGCTTGATTCTGGTGCTCGTGGATCTAAAGAACAAATTAAACAGTTATCAGGTATGCGTGGTTTGATGGCTAAACCACAAAAAGCAGGTGATACAACGGCTTCCATTATTGAGAATCCGGTATTATCTAACTTCCGTGAAGGTTTATCGATCTTAGAATACTTTATTTCTACCCATGGTGCTCGTAAAGGTTTAGCGGATACGGCGTTAAAAACAGCGGATGCTGGTTACTTAACTCGTAGGTTAGTTGACGTTGCTCAAGATGTTATTATTAACGAAGAAGATTGTGGTACATTACGTGGTTTAACAGCTATGGCATTGAAAAACAATGACGATATCGTTGAATCATTATCAGATAGAATTTTAGGTCGTATTTCATTAAACGATTTATATCATCCAACAACTGGCGAGCTAATCGTGACTGGTGGAGAAATGATTGATGAAGATGTAGCAGCAGTGATTGAAAAATCTCCAATCGAATCAGTTGAAATTCGTTCGGTATTAACTTGCGAATCTAAATTAGGGGTTTGTGCTAAATGTTATGGCCGTAACTTATCTAATGGACGTCAAGTTCAATTAGGTGAGGCAGTAGGTGTAATTGCCGCACAATCAATTGGTGAACCAGGTACTCAGTTAACATTACGTACGTTCCACGTTGGTGGTACAGCATCTAACACGGCAGCATCTTCTAGCTACGTAGCAAAATACGATGGTATTGCTGAAATCGATGAATTACGTACTGTTGAGCGTATCAACCCAGATGGCACAAAAGCTAATGTTGTAATTGGTCGTTCTACGGAAGTTCGTATCGTTGATGCAAACACAGGTATCACATTAACTACTGGAAATATTCCTTACGGTTCTCAATTATATATCAAACCTAGCGCGAAAGTGAAAAAAGGAGATATGATTTGTGATTGGGATCCATATAATGCGGTTATCGTTTCTGAATTTGCTGGTGCTGTAGAGTACGAAGGAATTAAAGAAAACGTAACTTACCGTGAAGAATCTGATGAACAAACAGGTTTCCGTGAGAAAGTAATTATTGAAAGTAGAGATAAAACATTATCACCATTAATCAGAATCGTTGACAAAAAAGGCGAGCCTTTAAAAACATATAACTTACCTATCAGTGCGCACATTGTTGTGAACGAAGGAGTGAAAGTTGAATTAGGTCAAATTTTAGTTAAGATTCCTCGTGTTACTGGTAAAACGGGAGATATTACAGGTGGTTTACCTCGTGTAACGGAGTTATTCGAAGCACGTAACCCAAGTAATCCAGCGGTAGTTTCTGAAATTGACGGTATCGTTACTTTTGGTAAAATTAAGCGTGGTAACCGTGAGGTAATTGTTGAAGCTAAAACTGGTGAACAACACCGTTACTTAGTGTCTTTATCTAAACATATCTTAGTTCAAGAGAATGACTTTGTGAAAGCAGGTGAGCAATTATCTGATGGCGCAACTTCTCCTGGTGATATCTTAGCAATTAAAGGCCCTACAGCAGTTCAAGAATACTTAGTAAATGAGATTCAAGAGGTTTACCGCTTACAAGGACAAAAATTGAATGATAAGCATTTCGAAACGATTGTTCGTCAGATGATGCGTAAAGTTCAAATTGAAGATCCAGGTGATACAACATTCTTAGAGTTACAGTTGATTAATAAAATCCACTTCATGTCAGAGAATGATGAATTATACGGTAAGAAAGTAGTTGTTGAGCCAGGTGATTCTGAAAACTTGAAACGTGGACAAATTGTGACTGCTCGTAAATTACGTGATGAGAACTCAGTTTTACGTCGTAAAGATTTAAAATTAGTAGAAGCTCGTGATGCAGTTCCTGCAACAGCAACTCCAATTTTACAAGGTATTACACGTGCTTCGTTACAAACAAACAGTTGGATTTCTGCGGCATCGTTCCAGGAAACAACAAAAGTGTTAAACGAAGCAGCTGTAAACGGAAAAGTAGATACATTACAAGGCTTAAAAGAAAACGTTATTGTTGGTCACTTAATTCCAGCAGGTACAGGTTTACGTCAATACGAAAAAATCGTAGTTGGTAGTAAAGAAGAGTACGAGCGTTTAATGGCAAGTAAAGAAGAGATCGAAGAAGAAGCTTAGGCTTTTGGTGGCTGAGGCACTCGAAGCCACACTCTTTAAAATATAATTTAAAAACCCTGATAGAAATATCAGGGTTTTTTGTTTTCAAAATCAGAATTGAAGAATAGTTTTTGAAACTACCTCATGTTTAAGTAATAATAAAGCTGTTGTTTTTAACTAATAATTGGTTTACATTTATTACTTAAATTGAATTTATGAAACATATCATTTGTACTTTATTATTACTCATTACAGGCAGGTGGATTGGAGCTCAAACTAATCCAACAATTTCTTTGCAACAAAAAATTCAAAACAAGGAAGCTGCAGCTTTCAATTCAGTATTATTACCCCTAAATAAAACCACTAACGTTAATTCGTTACCAGAACAAGATTGTAGCGCTGCTATTATTGTTTGCCAGCCAACATTTTCTGTAGCAAATTCATATGTTGGACATGGTAATGTCTTCGAAAATATCCAGAATTCGTGCCTAACTAGCGGAGAAAGAAATTCAGTTTGGTATACCCTAACAACCAATACGGTTGGCAATATTGAGTTTTTAATTACTCCAAACAATTTGGTTGATGATTATGATTTTGCTTTGTATGATATAACTAATCAAAATTGTAATGATATACATAGCGGTATTTTACTACCAATTAGATGTAGTTTTTCTGCAACCGGAGGCGTTACTGGTCTTTCATCTTTAGGAACGAATACTTCTGAACCTGCATCTGGAAGTAATTATAATACCATTTTGAACACGCAAGCTGGTAGAACTTATGTATTAGTGTTGGGTAATTATTCATCTTCATTATTTGGATATACGTTAGATTTTAGCGCATCTACTGCTGGTATTTTTACTGGAACTGCTTCAGCATTACAACAAGTAACAACGTATTGCGGCATAGATTCTTTAATTTTAAATTTATCTCGACCAGTTATTAATACTTCGATAGCCTCAGACGGCTCCGATTTTTCTTTATCTGGCCCCGGCGGACCGTACTCCATTATTTCTGCTCAAGGCTTAAGTAGTTTAAACTCTTCTCAAGTAAAAATCAAGTTTAATTCCGCACTTTCGGGCTCAGGGCCTTGGAATTTAGGGGTTTTAGTAGGTAGCGATAATAATACACTAGTTGAAAGTTGCAGTTCGCAAAGCACAGCAATAAGTGCAATAACATTTAGCGCTCAGCCTCTTACTACTATATTAAGTCCAACATCTGTTTGTAAGGGCGTTCCTTTTACATTAACGGCGAGTCCTTCAATAACCTATTCATGGTCGGGAAGTTTAGTGCCTGGTTCCCAAGCAAATCAACAATCTATTTCTGTGAATACGAGTTCTGTTGGCGTATTTAGTTTTTCAGTTCAATCAAATGGAGCTTGCGGAATGATTTCTTCAACCAAAACTGTTACGATTTTAGATTTTCCAACTGCCGATTTTTCTTTATTGTCAGCAAATCCCATTTGTGTTGGCGCACCTATTAGCTTTTCGAACACGAGTGTCTTTCCTTGTTCAATAGGTGGTAATGGTAGTAATATATGTAATTGCGGTGCTTTTTTGTGCAATCCAACACCAAATCAGAACGTTTACGCTTTATATGTTTGGGACTATGGCGATACAACCGCGCAAGTGCTTGGATATAACCCCACTCATACATATACAAATTCAGGTTCTTACATCATACAATTAAGAGCTCAACATCTCGCAGTTAATTCAGGCTGCGTTTCCTCAAAAACATTAGCTATAACTATTTTGCCCTCTCCTACAATATCTGCTACATCTGGCACTATTTGTAGCGGCAGTAGTTATATTTCTTCAGTATTAGGCGCAAACACATATTCGTGGAGCACAGGAGCAATTACTTCAACTATTAATGTTATGCCAACAGCAACAACTATTTATTCTGTTACAGGAACAAATTTAAATAATTGTAGTAATTCGCAAACAGTTAGTGTTGTAGTAGATCCTACCTGCCAAGACGTTTGGCCAGGAGACGCAAACAGCGATGGAACAGCAGATAATTTAGATGTATTGGAACTTGGCTTACATTACACACAAACAGGCGCGCCAAGAGCAGCTACAAGTAACGCTTGGCAATCTTATTTTTCTAATAACTGGACAGGAACTATTACTAACGGCAAAAATTTAAATCATAGTGATTGCAATGGAGATGGTATGATTAATGACAATGATACACTAGCTATTTATAATAATTATGGTTTAACCCATGCATTTAAATCAGCACAAACATCAACGGTTAATCCTCAATTAAGTATTGTGCCCGATCAAACATCCGTTGTAAAAGGAACTTGGGGAACAGCTTCTATTTATTTAGGTGACGCTGCAACAAATATAAATAACATTAATGGCGCAGCGTTTACAGTTGATTTTGATAATACCTTGATTGAAACAAATAGCATTTATATCGAGTATCAAAATTCATTTTTAGATGCTGGACAAAATTTACATTTCAGAAAATTAGATTTTGCTAATGGAAAAATTTTTACCGCCACTACGCACACCATTAATAATAATGTGAGCGGAAATGGATTGATAGCAAAACTACATTATCAAATTAAATCAAGTTTAACAACAGATGAGGTTTTAAATATTGGGTTATCTCAAGCCAACCAATCAAATGCGTCTGGGATTATTACACCATTAACGTCTGGAACAGGCACATTAACGGCCTTAGGTTCAAGTGTTGGTTTACAAGAGTTAAATGGAAATATAATTTCAATTAGTCCTAACCCAACTAATGGTTCGCTTACTATCAATTCAAAAACTGAATTACAAAAAATAGAAGTTGTGGCTATTACAGGACAAGTATTATTAAGTGAAGTTCCAACTAACAGTTCACATACATTGCATTTAGATAATTTTGCGAATGGTATTTACTTTGTAAATGTTTATCAAAAAGATAGGATTTTGAAGAGGGAGAAGATTATTTTGAGTAAATAATTGAGCATTACAAAATAGACGCATTAAAGTGCATTTGAGTTGTATTTAAATATAATAATTTATATGTATAAAATATTTTCATTTTTCATTTTATTTCTTTTAATACCATTGAAAGTACATTCCCAGTATATGTGTTTCAATCAATTTAGTGTCGCCGATTTGTCCCTTTCTTCAGATAAAATCTCAGTTACTTCAGGAGATTTTAATCATGATGGTAGGCAAGACATGGCAGTGGCTAATTTTACATTGAATAATATATCAGTATTACTAGGTTCGGGAAGTGGAAGTTTTTCGACTCCTGTATATTATTCAGCTGGACTCAATCCATTTGATCTTGTTTGTGACGACTTTAATAATGATAGTTTTGCCGATCTAGCGGTCATTAATTTAAATTCCAATGATGTGTCTATTCTTATTGGGTACGGAAACGGAAGTTTTGCCAGCGCTTTTAATTACACTGTTGGCACTAAGCCATCAAGTGTGAAAACAGCCGACATAAATGCAGACGGCATAAAAGATATTTTGATCACGAATGATAATTCAAATGATATATCTGTTCTTTTGGGTTCTGGAACTGGTACTTTTTTTCAAGCGGTCAATTATACTGTTGGAATAAGACCTTACTCGATATCCGTTAATGATTATAATGAAGATGGCAATGTCGATCTGGCAGTTGTTAACATTACTTCCCAAAACATTTCGATTTTAATAGGCTCTGGAGCAGGCGTTTTTACTTTATTAAATAATTATAGTGCTGGTACTAATCCAGTAGGTGTAACTTCTTCTGATTTTAATGGAGATTCTCATATGGATTTGGCTATAATAAATGATTATTCTAATATGTTGACAGTTCATTATGGAAATGGTTCTGGGACTTTTAGTTTAGCCGCCAGTTATAGTGTTGGATTGAATCCTTCATATATTAGTTTGGGAGAATTCAATGGAGATTCATCGAAAGATCTTGTTATAGTTAATCGAGGTTCTGATGATGTTTCTGTACTTATTGCTTCTCCTTCTGGTTTATTTATGCAACCGGTTAATTATGAGGTTTATGATGGCCCTCAGCGGTTATGCATAAATGATTTTAATAGCGATGGGAACTCTGATTTTGCAACTTCAACCAATAATAGTGTTTCTTTGCTTTTTGGTTTAGGAAATGGGTTATTTGCTGCTGCTGTTAATTACTTGACGGGCGTGAATCCCAGAGACCAAGTAATTGCTGATTTTAATGGAGATGGGAATAAAGATATTGCTGTTGTGAATTATAATTCCAATACCACTTCTGTGCTCATGAACCTAGGTGCAGGTTATTTTTCTCCGGCAGTGAATTATAGTGTTAATGCTCTTCCCTATGCAATCACTGCCAACGATTTTAATAACGACGGACATACGGATCTCGCTGTTGCAAATTACGGTGCAAATAAATTATCCATTTTACTTGGTTCAACTACAGGAACATTTGCTGTGACCACACAAAATTATGGTAGCTCGTTTACTAATTATAATCCTGTCTCAATGTCTACGAATGACTTTAATAACGATGGAAACGCTGATCTGGCGGTTGTGAACTATGGTACAGATAATATTTCGATATTTAAAGGGAACGGGAACGGAACTTTTGCAACACCTATTTTTATCTCGGTGGGTTCTGCGCCACGAAGAATAATAAGTGCAGATTTTAATAATGACGGTAATGCGGACTTAGCTGTTACAAATTTTTATTTAAACACTGTTGTTGTTTTATCAGGCACAGGTTTGGCTACTTTTGGCTCAGGCATTAGTTATAGTGTAGGGCAAAACCCCTTGGGACTTACTACAGGAGATTTTAATAACGATGTTAAATTGGATCTTGCTGTAGCTAATTCTACTGGTAATAGCGTTTCTGTTCTTAATGGCACCAGTAGTGGTTTTTCTACTCAGATAACATATACTAATTCAATTAGTAGTCCAGGCTCATTAACTTCGGCTGATTACAATGGAGATGGCTTTTCTGATATTGCGGTTGCAAATAGTACAAACGATTATAATATTAGCTTTTTAGTTAGTAATGGTAGCGGATTTTCAGTTAGCTCTTCAATACTTAAGGCTGATGCGTTTCCGGGAGCCATTGGTTCCGCAGATTTTAATGGAGATAGCAAGCCTGATCTGGCGGTTACTAACTATGGGTCGCGTAATCTCACTGTTTTTGTTAACGGTACAGCTCCTGTTATAATATCTACTCCAATAGATAGTATTTGTCCAGGATCCAGTTCTATTATCACCGCTAGTGGTGGCGATTATTATCAATGGAGTAACGGCGATGTCAATGCCAGTGCAATAGTGAGCCCAAACACTACAACTACCTACACCGTGATAGGGACCACACTATATGGATGCAATAATATGGCAGTTAATACGGTATATGTCAAGCAAGCGCCTTCTATTATAGTAAATAGCGGTAACATCTGTTTAGGAGAATCGTTTACAATAATTCCTTCTGGCGCAAGCTCATATACCTATTCGGGAGGAACATCTGTCGTGAGTCCAACAACTAATGAGACTTATACCGTTAGCAGCATTGGAAGTAATGGTTGTGTGGGCACTGCTGTAAGCTCTGTGTCTGTTTCCGTTTGTGCGGAAATATTAGAAAACATCGATAGCAAAAACACATATATCAATCCTAACCCAACCAACGGTTCATTAACTATCAATTCAAAAACAGAATTACAAAAAATAGAAGTTGTGGCTATTACTGGCCAAGTATTATTAAGTGAAGTTCCAACTAACGTTTCACATACATTGCATTTAGATAATTTTGCGAATGGCATTTACTTTGTAAACTTTTATCAAAACGATAGGATTGTGAAGAGGGAGAAAGTGGTGTTGAATAAATAATTTAAGTTTTGAAACACCTGTCAGGTTTATAGCAAACCAAGTTGGTAAACCCGACAGGTGTTATTGAACACTATTTAACCTTCGTTGTATCGCTAACTCTTTTAGAGATATCTTTCATTTGTTTAATTAATGTTTCGTAGCTTTCGTTTGCGGCACTAATTTGTGTTTTTATTAATTCTAATTCATCCACGTGTGCTGTATATTCTTTTTCAGCTTCTTTCGGGTTTACTGAGTCATCATTTAGTTGAGTGATTAGTGCTTTGTTTTTTTGAATGATGATTTCTAGGCGTGTAATCAAGGTGTTTTGCTCCGTTACTAAAACAGTCAATAGGCTATCTTCTGGCGTTATTATTCCTGAAGAGGCTGAAGTGTCCGTAAACACAAGATTTGAAAGTTCATTTCGTTGATTCGTTAAAACCGAATCTTGTTTTAGCAATTCTAATTGTGAGCTTTCAATTTTTTGAATTAAAATGGAATTATCTTCTTTACAAGAAGCAAAACTGATCATTAAAGCAACAGTGCTAGCGATGGTGATGATGGAATTTTTCATGAGAAGTTTTTTTAAATTGTTTTTAAATGGCCTCATGTTGCAGTCATGTTGTTTTTCTAGAATTATTGAAACACGACTGGTTCATGGTGATTATGTTTTATGGTTTAATGATTGATTACTGTTTATGATAAATAGTAACCCGCCATTAACATATTTAAACAAAAAAGTCTCTATCCTTGGATAGAGACTTTTTTTGAAAATTATTGGTGTTTCTTATTCAGTGATACCAAAAAACTCATTATAACTTACTTCTTTAGTATCTAATTTACATGATGTTTTTAAAACATCTAATACTTTTTTACTATACAAGCCTTCAAATATTTTTTGTGCTTCTTCTTGTTTACCTAAAATTCCGTCAACAATTTTCGCTACTTCTTTGTCTTCTGGAACTTGACCATAACGTGCAAATTGAGAACGAACATAAGACGCAGCCTCTTCTTTAGCTTCTTCAATGCTTACTGAAATGTTGTTGTTTTTAATGATTTTGTTCTCAATTAATTTCCATTGCATAGATTTTGCATAGGCTGGATATTCCGCTTCTAATTGCTCTTTAGTTAACGGTTTTTCGTTAACTGCCATTAACCAACGTTTTAAGAAATCATCAGGTAAAGTGATGTTCAATTTCTCTACTAAAGTTTTCTCAACTCCTTCAACAAATTTACGATCTGTATCTTGAGCAAACATTAAAGCTAATTCGCCTTTAATTTTCTCTTTAAATTCTTCTAAAGAATTAATTGTTCCAGCACCGTACAATTTATCAAATAACTCTTGGTTCAATTCAGCATCTTCCATACGTGCAATGTTACGAACCGTTAATTGTAAATTTGAACTGAAGCTTTCAGCTACTTCTTTGTCGATACCTAAAGAAATTGATTTATCTACAGCTGAATCATATAATTCATTTGCATTGATGATAATTTTATCTTCTTTTTTAGCACCAGTTAATTTTGCTTTTGCCGCTTCGTTTTTCAAACGATCAATTCCAATACTTGTTGACTTGAAAATACCACCCGCTACTACATTGTTATCAGCATCTAATTCAACGATATCAATATATAAAACGTCTTTTCCTTCAGCTACATCTGGGTTAGAAGGCTTGCCGTAGTTACGTTTTACATCTTTTAAATATTTTTCCACTAACTCATCATCAATTTTAACAGTTTTGTAAACAAACGATTGAGAGTTATCTAATTTCACATCAAAGTTAGGAGTTAAGCCTAATTCGTAGTTAAATGTCCACTCTGTTTGGTTTTCAAAATCAATTTTATTGTCTTCTTTAGGCATTGGATTTCCTAAGATTTCAATTTTATTATCGTTGATGTAATTGTATAAAGCTTCGTTTAATATTTTATTGATTTCATCTACTAATATAGATTTACCATGTTGCTTCTTAATTAAACCAACTGGCACTTTACCTGGTCTGAAACCTGGCATTGCCGCCTGTTTTTGTACTTTTTTAATCGCATTGTCAACCTTTGTTTCGTAATCGGCTGGAGTTAATGAGATACTTAATTCTGCAGTTAATGCATTAATGTCTTTTTTAGATATGTTCATGTTGTTTTTCTTAGAAAATATAAGGGCTGCAAAAATAAGGGATTTTAGCTAAAAATCAACGATTTAAGCATTTTTTTAGATAAATACTTTTGTGTGTCATTCAAATAAAAATACAGACAAAGCCATCGTTAAGCAACTGGAATTCAATAACTTATTAAGGAATAAAGAATTAATAATTAGCCAATGTGATTGTAAACACCTAAAAAGTGGATGCATGATTAAAAAAATAAATAGATGATTTGCCAAAAACTGTTATTTACAAGGCTTTTGTGAAAAACTAATTTAACAGAGAGAATCTGATCGCAAAGTATTTTAGATATTGCTTTTTGTTAATTTATTCATGCAAAAACCCTTTCATACATTATTATTTTTAGCCTGCACATTTTTGGTGTTGGGTTTAATTAGCTTGGTGTTTCCTGAAAAAGGGATTTATTTAACTGATAATTTTAAAATTCAATACCCAACTTTTGCTTCTTTATTCTTGGAGAAGAAGGCTGAAAAGACAGATATTTCAAATATTATTGCCTTAGCAGATGCTGAAGACAAAGCAATTGAAGCGGAGTTTGCAGATACATTATTGACTGACAAAACAGATAGTACGTCTTCAAATGCTGTTGCCAAATTGGTAAAGGTAGATACGTCACTTAAATTAATTACCACGATTCAATATAAAAACGAATCAAAAACAGCCATGACTAATTTCTTTAACTCATTAGCCAATATTTCTAATGAAGAAAAAAGTATTCGTGTATTACATTATGGCGATTCGCAAATAGAAGGAGATCGGATTAGTGACTACATCCGTTTAAAGTTGCAAGGCGAATTTGGTGGCGAAGGCCCAGGATTAATTTCGTTTATGCCAGTTGCGCCGAGTGTGGTTAATAAAATTTCTTGGAGTTCAGGTTGGGATCGTTATCCTGTTTTTGCTGGACGAGACAAACGCGTGAAGCATAATAATTTTGGCGCTCTAGCTCATATCACACGCTTTAGTCCTTACGCAACGATTTCGGATACAGCGCAAGCCAAATCAGCTTGGGTAAAGGTAGTAACGAGTAAAAACGGCGGACCAAAAGCGGCTGCTTACAAAAAAATAAAATTATTTTATGGAGGTGCACAAACAAAAACTCATGTTGAGTTATACGAAAACGGTACATTAAACACTTCTGATTCATTAGTTGCCGGAGGCAATTTTAATATCAAAGAATTTAATTTAAATCAAGGAGCCTTATTACAAGAGTTTAAATTTAAAGGTAAGGATAGTCCCGATTTTTATGGTGTTTCGCTAGAAGGAGGTAAAGGTGTGATGGTAGATAATTTCGGATTACGTGGAAGCTCTGGAACCTTTTTTAATCAAATAAACTTTAACCAACTTAAAAGTTTTTACGATTACTTAAACACTAAATTAATTATCCTTCAGTTTGGCGGTAACTCCTTGCCATACATTAAAACAAAAGAACAAGCAGATGCTTTTGGAACATATTTAAGAGCACAAATCAACATTATCAAAAAGCTTGCACCTCAGGCTTCTATATTAGTGATTGGCCCTGCTGACATGAGTGTGAAAGTTGGAACAGAATATGAAACGCATCCACAATTAGAAGATTTACGTGATGCGATTAAAAAAGCGGCTTTTGATACCGACTGCGCCTTTTTTGATATGTATAGTTGTATGGGTGGCCGAAACAGTATGTTAACTTGGGTGGAACAAGGGATTGGCGCAAAAGATTATATACATTTTAGTTCGGGCGGTGCTCGAAAAATAGCTGTGTTATTGTATTCATCATTGATGAATGACTACAATAATTTTGTAAAAAACAAATAGAAAGATTAATGAAAAAAAACAGAACTATACATATAATTTTCACTTGTCTTTTGTCATGTGTCTTTTATCTTGTGTCCTATCAAACAAAGGCACAGCAATATCCTTTCATCAATTACGATCAAAGTAAATTGTATTTAGCAAAGGATAGTTCGCAGATGATGAGTTTTTATAAAAAAATTGATGAGCTGAGAGAAGGAAAAAGAAAAAAGGTAACGGTGGTTCATTTTGGAGGTTCTCATATACAAGCAGGATTTTGGACAGAAGTGTTAATGGATGGCTTTCAAAGTATGGGAAACTTTAAAGGAGGCGGAACTTTTATTTTTCCTTTTAAAATTGTGAAATCAAACAGTCCTCATTTTTTTAAATCATTCACCACCGGAAAATGGATTCGTAAACGCAGTGCTTTAGCAAAAGAGATGTGTGATAATTTAGGAATGGCTGGAATGGCAGGCATTACTAATGATAGTGCAAATACGTTTGGATTTAATTTATTAAAGAATAATCATCACCAAAAATTTAATTCATTAAGAGTGTATCACAATTTTAATCCAAGTTTCGAATTTTCCATTGCAAACCAAACTGGATTACAATTTACTAGAAATGATTTCAAAAAAAATGGCTACTCCGAATTTTTCTTTGAATCTTATATCGACTCAGTGAATTTTAATTTAGCAAGAAAAGATACGACCATTCCTGATTTTATGTTACGTGGCTTTAGTATTGAGAATGATAATCCTGGGTTTTATTATGCATCCATAGGTGTTAATGGCGCTAGTACATCATCTTATTTAAGATGCCAAGAATTTGTGAATGAGTTAAGCACTATCCCACCTGATTTGGTTGTTTTTTCGTTGGGCGTAAATGATACACACAGTGTCAATTTTTCTAAAGACCAATTTATGGCTAACTATGATAGTTTGATTTCGTTAGTAAAAATAGCATCTCCTAATACTGCCATTTTATTTACAACAGTTACGGATAATTATATGACTCGTCGCACGGCCAACAAGCGACCAATTAAAGCAGAAGAGGCCATGTTTGAACTAATGGAAAAACATAAAGCCGCGGTGTATGATTTATATGCGGTGATGGGAGGATACAAATCTATTTACAAATGGCAAAAGGCTGGTCTAGCTGCAAAAGACAAAGTGCATTTTAATGGAAGAGGCTATAGCATTTTAGCAAATTTAATGTTTGATGCCATTAACAGAAGTTACAGGTTTAACAGTAAGATTAAGTAAAATTGAGTGACATTTTTGAATATTTAAAATCTTGTTTCCTTTATGTAAAAGGTCAGCCAGTGATTTTCACCCAATTATATTTTTGGGGATTTTTTGCAGTTGTTCTTGGAATCTATTCTATGATTTATAAAAAGAATACACTGCGTACCTTTTATTTATTGTTGGTTAGCTTTTTCTTTTATTATAAAACAAGTGGAGTCTTTTTAATATTACTCATCTTCACTATTATTAGTGATTACAATTGGGGAAGGCTCATCTTCGAATCCAAATCTGATAAAAGGAAAAAAGTATACCTAACCATTAGCTTACTGCTTAATTTAACTTTGTTATGCTATTTTAAATACGCGTATTTCTTTACAGAGAGCATCAATCAATTAGCTGGAACAGATATTTCTTTCTTCAATCACTTCACACAATTCAGTAATACTTTTTTAGGAACGGATGACCCCGTAGATAAATTAATATTACCAGTAGGTATTTCTTTCTTTACGTTTCAGTCTATCTCTTATACCATTGATATGTATAGAGGAAAAGTAACACCAGTAAAATCTATTTTTGATTATGGTTTTTTTGTTTGCTTTTTTCCTCATTTAGTAGCAGGGCCAATAGTAAAGGCAAACGAATTCTTGTATCAAATCTATCAACCCTATAGTTTAAAACGCAAGGAATTTGGCTACGCTATTTTTTGGATATTAAATGGTTTAGGAAAAAAAATAATGGCAGATTATATCGCCGTTAATTACATCGACCGTATTTTTGATAATCCTAATTACTATTCAGGTGTAGAAACCGTGTTCGGTATTTTTGGTTACTCCTTGCAAATTTATGCTGATTTTAGTGGCTATACCGACATTGCTATTGGTGTGGCATTATTGTTAGGCTATCGTTTAAAAACTAATTTTAAGTCTCCTTACAAAGCACAAGATGTGAGTGAGTTTTGGAAACGTTGGCATATTTCCTTATCTACTTGGCTCAAAGATTATCTATACATTCCATTAGGAGGAAATAAAAAAGGAACGATTGGTTCTTATATCTGCATTGCTTTTTTATCCATTGTTTTAGTAATGCTCACAGGTAAAATTTGGTTGCTCTTAGTATTATTATTTATAGCTATCGCATTAGTGTTACTAGCATATTTCTTCCCTAAAGTAAAGCAGAGCGTGAATACCAATATCAATTTACTAGTAACGATGTTGCTAGGAGGCTTTTGGCATGGCAGTTCTTGGCTCTTTATTATTTGGGGTGGTTTAAATGGCTTAGGATTAGTAGTTCACAAACTCTGGCAAAAAATCTCTCCGTTTAAAGATTCTAATTCATTTGTTGTGAAAGGGATGATGGTTTTTATCACATTAGCTTTCATCAGTTTTACACGTATCTTTTTTAGAAGTGATAGTTTAGACACCGTTAGTTTAATTTTTGATAGAATTACTAATCATTTTGGAGCAGCCTTAACCTTTAATATTATTCAAGGTTATGCATTAGTGTTTTCGGTGATTTTAATCGGTTACTTGATTCACTGGATTCCAGAAACAATCAAAGAAAAATACCGTTTAAAATTTGCAGAACTGCCTTTGCCCGTAATGAGTATAGTGGCAGTGGTATTTGTGTTTTGTATTTACCAAATGGTAAGTGGAGAGATGCAACCTTTTATTTATTTTCAGTTTTAATTTGGGCGTATATTCTCTAGGGCTGTCATTTCGAGCGTAGTCGAGAACCGAAGTGATATAAAAACTAAATCACTTTATAATTCCTATACTCCCCAACCTTCCAGCCAGTAGTTTTTTCAATAAATAATAAGAATTTATCTTTTGTACTTAATTTGATTTGTGACTGATCGAATTTAAAATTCCAATCTGCCGCCTCTACACGTTTTTGAAACACTTGAGGATGCGTTCCTTTAAATTCTTCTAAACTATCTATTTGTGAGTAATCAAATTCTTCTACCTGAGCAATGTTTTTTTTCATCCATTCGTCATCGTGCCACATTTTATGAAAATTCTCCTGCTTGGCTTGTTGTGCTTTTGGTGGTTTTACCCAACCGTAATGATAAATCTCTGCGCTAATTGGTTTAACGTTTAGTTTAGTGGTTGCTGAGCCAGTCGAAGTATCTATTTTTCTAAAGCCTTGCGCATCTTTATAAGAACGAATGGATTTGTCATTTTTAATGATGCGAATTTCTTTACGGTACCAGCGACGTGAATTACCAACGTAATTGTAAGTGCCATAAAAATGAATATAGTTAAATAATAAACCTTCTACCTGTTTATCGTCTTTGTATTTCTGCATCGCTTCTTTAATTGAAGCTAAATGTTTTTCGTGAACACATTCATCACTTTGAATATAGAAACACCAATCCACATCTTTACTAATCGCATCAAATGCTTTGTTAGTTTCAATGGCTAGTACTTGTCCGCCTTGGCGTAAATTATCATCCCAAACGGTTTCAATAATTTTGATTTTTGGCGAATTGATGTTTTTGATTAATTGCAGGGTTTCATCTTCGCTATTACCAACAGCCACAACAAATTCATCACAAATGGGTAAAATAGAGGTAATCGCTTCTACCACTGGATAGTCGAATTTAATCGCATTTCGTATGATGGTAAAGCCTGCTACTTTCATTGTAGTTTTTGTTTAACGCGCTTAGCTGCTACAAAATATAAAAGTGTAAGTTCGGTAGGTTCCAATTTAAAAAATACAATATGTTGTTGGTAAATAAAATAATTTATGCCTTTACTATTCCGATAATTTACTTTTTTGAATGGGTAGCTTTTCAACTCACTTATTTCAATTATATATTCAGTAATTGCTCTAAGTTTTTTAATATAGTGTTCTAACTCTTCAACAGAAGTTATTTTATATTCTTTCCAATTTTTAAGCTGATTTACGAAGCTTTTTGTTCTTATTATTTTTCTCATGGAAATCAGCTTTTATTTCTTTAATCGTTTGCTCCATTTCATCTCTAAACTTTTGTTTATAAATGTTTTTTACTGATTTGTCTTTTGTAGGACCAAGAGTTTCTGTTTTAACAAACGAAAGATTTTTAAGTAATTCCATTACAAAATCCACTTTATTATCTTTTATGTCTAATAATACTTTCATGATTAAAAGCTAAATGTGTTAAGTAAAGTTACGAAATAATTTTCAAATTTAAAATTCCGGATTTTGTCCTACAAAGTTTTGCGGTGTAATGTTTAATAACTCTGCTTTTACTTCTGCGCTTACATTTAATCCATTAATGAAAGTATGCATCGAATCTTTTGTGATGTGAGTGTTGGTGCGAGTTAAATCTTTCAACGCTTCATAAGGTTTTGGATAACCTTCTCTACGTAAAATAGTTTGAACTGCTTCTGCAACAACTGCCCAGTTGTTTTCTAAATCTCTATTAAAAATTTCTTCGTTTAATATTAATTTATCTAAGCCTTTTAAAATGCTTTTGTATGAAATTAAAATATGAGCCACAGGAACTCCTAAATTTCTTAAAACCGTACTATCTGTTAAATCTCTTTGTAAACGTGATAATGGAAGTTTAGCAGATAAGTGTTCTAAGATAGCATTCGCTATTCCTAAGTTACCTTCAGCATTTTCAAAATCAATCGGGTTTACTTTGTGTGGCATGGCCGAAGACCCAATTTCTCCTGCCTTTAATTTTTGCTTAAAGTAGTCCATACTTACATATGTCCAAATATCGCGGCATAAATCTAATAAGATCGTATTGATACGCTTTAAGGCATCGCAGTATGCAGCAATATTATCGTAGTGCTCAATCTGTGTGGTAAACTGACTTCTGCTTAAACCTAAGGTGTTGTTCACAAATTCGTTTCCAAATTTAATCCAATCGTTTTTTGGATAAGCTACATAGTGCGCATTGAAGTTACCAGTTGCTCCACCAAACTTTGCAGAGAATGGAATAGCATTTAATTGGTTGATTTGAATTTGTAACCGCTCTACAAATACATAAATTTCTTTTCCTAAACGAGTAGGGGAAGCAGGCTGACCGTGAGTACGCGCTAATAAAGAAATATTTTTCCATTCTTTAGCTAAGCCGGTTAATTTATCAGTAACTTGTTTTAAGTTTGGTAATACCACTTCATTGTTAGCTTGCTTTAAAGATAATGGAATAGAAGTATTATTAATATCCTGAGACGTTAATCCAAAGTGTACAAACTCTAAATAGTTTTCTAAACCTTGTGCTTTTAGTTTTTCTTTAATGAAATACTCCACTGCTTTTACATCGTGGTTTGTTGTCTTTTCAGTTTCTTTAATTACCTCTGCGTCCGCAAACGAAAAGTTTTGATACACTGCTTTTAAAGCTGTAATTTGACTTTCGTTTAATTTTGGTAATTGAGGTAAATCTTGTTGTGATAGCAAGATGAAATAATCAATTTCCACTTGCACACGGTATCTAATTAATCCGAACTCAGAAAAGTAAGCTGCTAATTCGTTAGTTACTCGGCGGTAACGACCATCAACAGGAGATATAGCAGTCAAAGTATTTAATTCCATAATTTTAAAAATAAAGGGCAAAAATACAAAGAATATACTGATTATAAAACTATTAGAATGAGTGTATTCCCTCTTTGACTGAGTTAAATTTACCCTAAATGCTATAAATCTATCTAACTTAGATTATCATTAAACTTACTATATATGAAGAAATTTATACTGACCATTATTATTTCTTTTTCACTAGTTATAAATGCACAAAACACCTGTTATAACCCATATAATTTATGTAGCAGTATCACCTTTCCAGCGAGTACTAATGTATCAAGTGCTGCTGGACCTGATTATGGATGTTTATTCACTCAACCAAATGGAACCTGGTTTTATACTCAGGTTATCCAGTCTGGAAACTTACAGTATAACATTAGTAATTTACAAGGTGGTGATGTAGATTTTGTTTGTTGGGGACCTTATTCAACTATGAATAATATTTGCTCTCAGTTAGATGCTGCTCATACTGTTGACTGCAGCTATTCAGCGAGTGCTTCCGAAACATTGACAATCCCAAACGGTATAGTTGGAGAGTATTATATGATTTTGGTAACCAATTTTAGTAACATGGCCAGTAACATTAGCTTTCAAATTATGCCCAGTACAGGTGTTGCTTGTTCTTATTTTGAAGGCATAAGAGGCACAGTGTTTAATGATAATAACGCCAATTGCACATACGATAGTACAGATATTTTTTTACGAAATATTCCTGTAAAAGAATATGATAATTCAGGGACCTTTTTGGGCTTGAGCTATCAAAGTAGTTATGGCAGTGTTAAAATGCCATATAGATTTTATAATGATACGGGTGCATACACCTTAAGTATAGATACTACTAATATGCCCTTTACGGCTCAGTGTATGTATCCAGGATTAGATTCTTTAGTAATGCTTACAACAGCAATGCCAGTTGATAGTAATGTGAATTTTAATATAAAATGTAAGCCTGGATTTGATTTGGCGGCACACTCTATTTACAGATCTGGCTGGGTGTTTCCAGGAATGAATCACACGATTAAATTAACCGCTGGCGATGTAGTTCAGCAATTTTATAATTTGAATTGTGCTGCAAATGTTGGCGGACAAGTACTTATTAGTATTAATGGACCAGTTAATTATTTAAGTACTTTAAGTAATATTCAACCTTCGTCTGTTTCAGGAAATTTAATTACATATAACATAGCCGATTTTTCGACCGTTGATATTTATGATGATTTTATGCTTGCATTGATTACTCATACAAATGCTACTGTTGGCGATTCTGTTTGTATTGATGTGAATGTAATAGCCGCAGGAGACAATAACCTATCAAATAATCAGAAGCATTATTGTTATCCTGTTACCAATTCGTACGATCCTAATATGAAGGAAACGTATCCTGAAAATGTGATGCCAGGCTATAACGATTGGTTTTATTATACGATCCATTTTCAAAATACAGGAAATGCACCAGCACACAATATTGCATTAACAGATACTTTAAGTAATTATTTAGATATCTCCACATTTGAAAGAATAAATTATAGTCATGATAATACAACTACATTATTAGGACATGTATTGCAATTCAATTTCAATAATATTAATTTGCCCGATAGTACAAGTAATAGTTCAGGTTCTAAAGGTTATGTGCAATACAGAGTAAAACCAAAACCTAATTTACCTGCAGGAACAGTAGTTAATAATACTGCCTATATTTATTTTGATTACAACGCTCCTATTATTACGAATACTTCACATAATACTTATTTAACGATTACAGGTATTAATGAAAATATAAATAATGTGTTTGCCGTATTTCCTAATCCAACTAACGGAATAGTAACTATAACTTCTAAAGCACTAACTCCAATGACTATTTTAGTTTATAATATTGTAGGAGATATGGTTCACGAAAGTAAAACCACACAAAGCAAAACTCAATTAGATTTAAGTTATTTAAATTCTGGTGTTTATTTTGTGAAAGTATCTATAGAAGAAGGAAAAACAGCAACTTATAAATTGGTGATTCAGAAGTAGACATTGCTAATATTTATCATTAACACATTTATTAAATTTAAACCTGTCAGAAATCAAAAATCTGATAGGTTTTTTTAATTCTTATTCTACCACCACAATCTTTTTATACTCCACTTTTTGGTTTCCAATTAATCTCACAACATACATGCCCTCTGTATAGTCTGATAAATCAACCTTTTGTAGAATACTTTGAATTTTATTTTCAGAAATTAATCTTCCGTTTAAGTCATAAATTTCATATTTAGTAAAGCTTGGTTCTGTTTGAGAAATCGTGATACTGTTTTTGGCAGGGTTAGGAAAAATTCTCCATGTGTAATCCGAAGAAACAGATTCTTGAATGCTTGTATGCAATCCATCATATTTAATTTGAGCTTGTTGAGCGCCCGTAATTAAATTCTGTAAACTATCTCCGCCTATTAACGCATAAGCTACTTTCACGGTTTGGTTTGGCGCTAATTTAATGGGTCCACAACTCATCACGTTTAATACATCAACGCCTAATCCACTCACTCCAGCCGCTAATCGTTGAGTAGATAAACTTAAATATTTGTCTTTTGCATCTGCGCCATTGGCAAAGTCAAGTCCGCCGTTACCGCCACTCACATGATCGATGGCATAAAAGTTTGGCGCCGCCGTGTTGGTTAATAATTTAATGCCGCCATACTTGCCGTTAGTTCCTGTGTAAAAGCTATAACCCATTTTTGTTCCAGCATCATAGGCACTTCTGTTTTGACCAAAAGTGGCACCATCAATATCCCAATCTGCAAAAATACCTGCATACATTTTTTTAATAGTATCCGTAGCATGAGTGTTTGTGATATAATATTCCCAAATTACAAATTGAGTATTTGGGGCGGTTGCCCATGCGTATGTGTTTTGTTCAATGGTTACTGGAAGTGGATTAAACGACATGTTATCATTTATTTTTGCCTTGGTATCAAAATCCGACAACACGGATGGTATTTGAAGTGCAATTCTGTTTACCGTACCAAAATCTGTATCTCCTGAGCCTCCAGCAATAGCGCCTCTTACACAATCAGAAACTTTTGTTGTGTCTGCACCTACCATTAATCCTGCCTCGTATAATAAATCAGTGCCGTTGTATTTAAATCCTAAACCTTGCGCTTGTGCATCTTGATTGAATCCAATTTTCCCTTTGCTTGTGGCAGTAGTTCGTACATCGTTTACCTCAATATTAAGATAATCAACATTAATAAAAATGGTAAAATATTGTTTAGCCTGATACGTTCCATCATTCATCACAACTTCAAAATCCACAGCTTGATTAATCGGAATAACACCTGTTAATTTAAATGTAAATGGATCTAATGTATTGGTAGCACTGGCTAATGTATTAATAACTCCTAATGCCGTTGTATTATCGATACTTGTTGCATAGGCTGATAATGGAGTAACAGTCACATTTAGAGCCGATGTAGGATCTAAATAATTAATAAAAGTTCCAGAGATAAATAAGGTATCTCCATTAATAAACGACATATCGTTACGATCTGAAACTTGTTTATTTGTCATTACAACGCTTGGAGAGGCAGGGTCGGTTAACGCTCTAAATAAGTTAATTCTTCCTGTTCCTAATTTATTTAAGTAAGAAGGATTTGAACCATAAATATTATCAGCAGTTATTTTTAATCGTTCACCTACTTGCAAGCCATTATATGAAGGAAAGTGATTTTTGACAATTCCTGCTGCTCCCGCAACAACCGGCGAAGACATAGAAGTTCCTGAAGAAGTGATATAAAAACTACCAGGCCAAGTTGAGTTAACATTATCTCCTGGAGCACAAACATCTACCATGTATCCGTAATTAGATGACGCCTGTTTAGTATCAATAGCAGTTGTGTTTCCAACAGATAAAACATAATTATAAGCAGCAGGAAAAAAATCTCCATCTACATTATTATTTCCTGCTGCACACACCACTAAACAGTTTTTGTTTATGCTAGCGTAGTCAACAATATCTTGCCCGTATTGACTGGAGCCACCTCCGCCCCAAGAGCAGTTAATGATTTGACAGCCATGATCGGCCGCATATTTGATTCCTTCATAAGCAGCAATTAACGAACCGTTAGCGTCAGCAATTTTCACTGGTAAATATTTGCAATGAAAGCCTGTTCCAGCTCCTCCTAAATTATTATCAGCGCTTGCACTCGAAAGACCGCTTACGTGAACGCCGTGAGCATTAGTTTGCCATGTAGGGTCGTTATCATTCATTCCTAAATCCCAGCCCAAATAATTATCTGTGTAACCGTCACCATCATTGTCAAGTCCGTCAACAATATCATTATAATTACGTTTGATGTTGTTAAATAAATCAGGATGTGTAGGGTCGTTACCAGTATCTGTGATGCCAATCACAATAGCCGAATCACCTTTGTTCACATTCCATGCGTTAAAAGCATTAATGGTTTGTAAATGATATTGATCTGTTGGATTTGCCAATGGGTCGTTTGGTGAGTAAGTTACTTTTGGAATAAAATGAGGTTCGGCATACACTAAAATATTTGATAATAGTAATTTACTGATAGCTTTTTCAATAGATAAGGCAGACGTATAATTTAACTCATATATTAATGATAAATCTGCATACGTTTGTCCAGCGGAATTTGTAGGTTTTTCAGGGCTTTTATCCAATGGAAATTTCTTATGAAGATTAATCACTCCAACAGCATTGGCAAAAGCTTGAAACGAGGCATGTTCAATTTTGTTAACAGAGCATACGGAAGCAAATGATGGCTTCACTTTAATGATAATGGTTTTAGCCATATAATCGCTGCTTATGATGTTAGACGGCAATTGATATGTTTTTTGTGCATTCATTTGAATGAACATAAATGCGCATATTAAAATAGAGATTATTGTCTTCATGTGATGTTTTTTAGTCTAACAAATAATTTTGGTGTTTGTTGTATTTTTCGAGCGTACGTATACCAGAAGAACTAATATGTTCAAATTCTTTATCGCAAAAAATATTAATGATTTTAATATCTGGTTTTAATTCTTGTATGTAACGGTATTGATTTTGTTCGTATTGAAAATCAGTTGAGTTTCTTAATCCACGCACTACGGTTACATCATAACCAAAAGATTCAATATGGTCAGTCAACAAACTATTGTATGAAGTAATTTGTCTATTTGAAATGGTTTTAGGCACTGGCCAAGTATGAACATCCTTTGCTGGATTTTTACCAAAAGCAATAATGACTTTATCAAATAATTTTTCCGCTTTTTGTAACACGTTAAAATGTCCTTTATGAAATGGACTGAAACTGCCTGCAAACACACCAATTTTTGGCTTATTAGTTTTTACATAATCATGTAATGCATTTACTGACGCAGAGTTTAAATGCTTTTCTAAAAACGTTAAACGTTGTTTTTGATAATCCAAAAAATCGTGATGTTGATATAAAGCAAATTCTTTTCGCTCTAACTCTAGCAACTCAGCAAATGTGCTATTTGGGTTTATGGAAGAAAATTGTATCATCTTTTCAGTTTCTTAACCGCAGAGTTCGCAGAGTTTTTTCGCAAAGGCCACGGAGTTTAAATATGTATTTTCTTTTTTTCTTTGCGCAAATATCTTAGCGTTCTTTGCGGTTAAGCTTTTTTCTTTAAATAAAATAAAGTACTGCAATTTGTGTTCTGTAAAATTTTATTGGCTTGATCTTTAATCCCTTCTGCTGTTACCTTTTGGTAATTTTCAATCTCTAAGTTTATCAAATTAGCATCACCTAGTAATTCTGAGATGGCAAGGTTTGTGGCTTTGTTCAACACATCTGCTTCACTATAAGTAACTGTTGATTCTATTTTGTTCTTACATTTTTGTAATTCATCAGCAGCTACTAATTCGTTTTGCATTTTTGCAATTTCAGCATCAATTCCAGCTTCCGCTTGTTCAATGGTAACCCCGTCATTTATTTTGCCAGAGATTACAAATAAGCCTTTATCAAAATCACCCATTACATAGGCGTTGATATCACTAAACAACTGTTTGTCTTTAATTAAGTTTTTGTATAAACGAGATGAATTACCACGAGACAAAATATCTGATAAAATATCTACGGTGTGATATTCTTCGTCATTACGAGCACACATGCGGTATGCTCTGTAAATGCTACTAATAGGCACGTCGCGTTCAACAGTTAAACTTCTGTATTCAGTTTGCGGTGGTTCTACTGGTAAATTGCGTTTTGGTTTTATGCCTGCATCAATTGGTTCAAACCATTTTTCGGCTAAAGCTTTTACTTGCGCCACTTCTACATCACCAGCTACAACTAAAACGGCATTGCTTGGATTATAGTGTTCTTTAAAAAATGCTTTCACGTCTTCCATGGTTGCATCTTCAATATGCTTAATTTCTTTACCAATGGTAGCCCATTTATAAGGATGTACTTTGTAAATTAGTGGACGCAATAACAACCAAACGTCTCCGTATGGTTGATTTAAGTAACGTTGTTTAAATTCTTCAATTACTACGCTACGTTGCACTTCCAAACTTTTTTTGTCAAACGCTAAACTCAACATTCTATCACTTTCTAGCCAAAAAGCCGTTTCTAAGTTTTCGGAAGGAACAGTGCAGTAGTAATTGGTGATGTCGTTTGTTGTAAAGGCATTGTTTTCTCCGCCCACTAATTGTAATGGTTCGTCATAATTGGGAATATTGATACTTCCACCAAACATTAAATGTTCAAATAAATGGGCAAATCCTGTTTTATTTTCGTCCTCATCGCGTGCACCAACATCATAAATAATATTTAAGCAAGCCATAGGCGTACTTTTATCTTGGTGAACAATGACAGTGAGGTTATTTTTAAGTTTAAATTTTTCGAACTGAATCATATTTAATAGAACTAATTTATGTTTAAAGATACTAAAAAGGCTTTAATACTAATAGTCGTCAATAAAAAATAACCACATAGAGGCATAGAATACTATTTGTTGTGAAGTCTAAGATAGAAAACATGTTTTTTCACATAGTTGAACTATGTAAAAGCGAAGCTTCTTTAATCATCTTTTTTGAATCAGTGAAAACCTATGCGCCTATGTGGTTTAAAAATCTTATTTTAGCTTGTTTTATGGAACTCTGGGAAAAGATAAAAAAGTACGAGAGTATGCACATTGTTTTTTGGTTAATAAAAGACAGTTGTTGGATGCTTGAATTTAAATGGTTAGGAATACTAATGGTAATTCCAACGTTGTCTATAGCGGGAATAATCGTTTACATTACCCGCAAAACCGTCGATGTTTTCTTGAATTTAGCCATTTTGTTCTGGATTTGCGCCAATAGTTTTTGGATGTTTATAGAGTTTTTTACATCTGGAGAATTGAAATATTGGGCTTCTATTCCTTTTACCTTAGGCTTTATTTTTGTAGGAATATATTACTATAGAACCCTTATTATTAAGGCTTCTTCTAGCAACCAATAAATAAAGTATTTCTTAGGACAAAACTCGTCTAATTTCTTGCTTAAAAGCGATAAAAACTATTATATTAGTCACTTCAATTTTAAATCTTATTTCCTATGGAAACTACACCATATCAATCAACACATAAAATTCGTATTGTAACAGCTGCCGCTTTATTTGATGGACACGATGCTGCTATTAATATCATGCGTCGTATTATTCAATCAAGTGGGGCAGAGGTTATTCATTTAGGCCACGACAGAAGTGCTCAAGAGGTTGTAAACTGCGCTATTCAAGAAGATGCGAATGCTATTGCGGTAACGAGCTATCAAGGGGGACACGTGGAGTATTTTAAATACATGTACGATTTGTTGAAAGAGAAAGGCTGCGAACATATCAAATTATTTGGTGGCGGAGGCGGTGTCATTCTTCCTGAAGAAATAGAAGAGTTACACAACTATGGTATTGCTCGTATTTATGCGCCAGATGATGGTCGTGCGATGGGATTGCAAGGAATGATCAATGACTTGTTGCGTCAGTGTGATTATGCAACAGGAACCAATATCAAAGATGATGTGGCTAAAATTGCAGAGAGAGATTATAAATCGATTGCTCGTATTATTTCTGCTGCTGAGAATTTTAACGAAGAAAATATTGGTTTATTAAATGAATTAAAAGCTAAAGCAGAAAAATCAGCAACACCTGTGTTAGGTATTACTGGTACTGGTGGAGCTGGTAAATCAAGTTTAGTAGATGAATTAGTGCGTCGTTTTTTAATTGACTTCAAGGATAAACAAATTGCGATTATTTCGGTTGACCCTTCTAAACGTAAAACGGGTGGCGCTTTATTAGGCGATCGTATTCGTATGAATGCGATTAAAAACGATAGAGTGTACATGCGTTCATTAGCAACTCGTCAAAGTAATTTAGCATTAAGTAAATACGTGCAAGATGCGGTTAACATTTGTAAGGCTGCTAACTTTGATTTAATTATTTTAGAAACGTCGGGTATTGGTCAATCGGATACAGAAATTATTGAACACTCTAATATGAGTTTGTATGTAATGACTCCTGAATATGGAGCAGCCACTCAGTTAGAAAAAATTGATATGTTGGATTTTGCTGACATTATTGCTTTAAACAAATTCGATAAACGCGGTGCTTTAGATGCGATTCGTGATGTAAAAAAACAATACAAGCGCAATCATAACTTATGGGAAATTGCGGATGAAGATATTCCAGTGTTTGGAACCATCGCTTCTCAATTTAACGATCCAGGTATGAACCGTTTATACAAAGTGGTGATGAATACCATGGTTGAGAAAACAGGTAACAATGCCTTAGCTTCTCAGTTTCATATTACCGAAGAGATGAGTGAAAAAATTTATATCATTCCTCCTTCAAAAACTCGTTATTTATCAGAGATTTCTGAAAACAACCGTAATTACGACAAAAGAGCAAATGCACAAGCAGAAGTTGCTCAAAAATTATACGGTATTCAAAAAACCATCGAGACGATTTCTGAATCTAAAATGGATGATAAAGATCGTTTGATTAAAGGTTTGCAAGAAGCATTCGAAAAAACGAAATTAGATTTAGATCCTCGTCATTTATTAGTGATTGAAGGATGGGAAGCAAAGAAAAAATTATACAGCAGCGAATTCTATGAATTTAAAGTGCGTGATAAAGTGCTGAAAATCGAGACACATTACGAATCTTTATCTCATTCAAAAATCCCAAAAATTGCTTCGCCAAAATATACTTCTTGGGGAGATATTTTAAAATGGACTTTGCAAGAAAATTTTCCTGGAGATTTCCCTTACACGGCTGGTATCTACCCATTCAAGCGTGAAGGTGAAGATCCAACACGTATGTTTGCAGGAGAAGGTGGACCAGAAAGAACTAATAAACGTTTTCACTATGTGAGTAAAGGATTACCTGCTGCTCGTTTAAGTACAGCGTTTGATAGCGTAACGTTATATGGTAACGATCCAGATTACCGTCCAGATATTTATGGTAAAATTGGTAACTCAGGTGTGAGTATTTGTTGTTTAGATGATGCTAAGAAATTATATTCTGGATTCAACTTAGCAGATCCTAAAACGTCAGTGTCGATGACCATTAATGGTCCAGCGCCAACGATGGCAGCATTTTTTATGAATGCAGCAATTGACCAACAATGTGAGTTATACATCAAAGAAAATAAATTAGAAAAAGAAGTAGAAGCAAAAATCGCTGCTATTTATAAAGCAAAAGGAACGGTTCGCCCAACTTACCAAGGCGAATTACCTGAAGGTAATAATGGCCTAGGCTTAATGTTATTAGGTGTTACAGGAGATCAAGTATTACCTAAAGATGTTTACGAAAAAATTAAAGCAACGACTTTATCACAAGTGCGTGGTACCGTGCAAGCAGATATTTTAAAAGAAGATCAAGCGCAAAACACTTGTATTTTTAGTACAGAGTTTAGTTTGCGAGTAATGGGTGATGTACAACAGTACTTCATCGATCAAAAAGTACGTAACTTCTATTCAGTTTCTATTTCAGGTTATCATATTGCAGAGGCAGGGGCTAATCCTATTTCTCAATTAGCATTTACCTTAGCTAACGGATTTACGTTTGTAGAATACTACTTAAGCCGTGGAATGAACATTGATGATTTTGCGCCAAATTTATCTTTCTTCTTTAGTAACGGTATCGATCCTGAGTATAGTGTGATTGGCCGTGTGAGCCGCCGTATTTGGGCTAAAGCCATGAAATTACGTTACAATGGAAATGAAAGAAGTCAGATGTTGAAATACCATATTCAAACGTCTGGTCGTTCGTTACACGCGCAAGAAATTGATTTTAATGATATTAGAACAACGCTTCAAGCGTTATATGCGATTTACGATAACTGTAATTCATTGCATACAAACGCGTATGATGAAGCCATTACAACTCCTACAGAAGAATCGGTTCGCAGAGCAATGGCCATTCAGTTAATCATTAATCGTGAATTAGGTTTAGCGAAAAACGAAAACCCCTTACAAGGTTCTTTCATCATTGAAGAATTAACGGATTTAGTGGAAGAAGCAGTGTTAACTGAGTTTGATCGTATCTCTGAACGTGGCGGTGTGTTAGGTGCCATGGAAACGATGTACCAACGTGGACAAATACAAGAAGAAAGTTTATACTACGAAACATTAAAACATACAGGAGAATATCCAATCATTGGAGTAAATACATTCTTATCAAGTAAAGGAAGTCCAACGGTATTACCTCGTGAAGTTATTCGTTCAACTACTGAAGAGAAGGAATACCAAATTACGATGTTAGCAGAGTTACATAAAACACATGCTGATAAACATGATGAAATGGTTAAGCGATTACAAACTGCTGCTATCCACAACAAAAATATTTTTGCTGAATTAATGGACGCCGCTAAGTTTATGAGCTTAGGTGAAGTGACTAAATGCTTATTTGAAGTTGGAGGACAGTATAGAAGAAATATGTAATCTCTCATCATTGCAGCTAAGAAGCAGCCTCAATCTAAAAATCAAAAGCCCTCAAAAATTTTGAGGGCTTTTTTTGTTATATTTATATGGTGAAAAAGACTATTCTCATTTTTATACTTGTTGTTTTTTATTGCAGTTTTTTTGGACAAAATATTGATTCATTAAATACCGAACTTAAAAAAGCTAAGCATGACACAACAAAGGCTTTAATATATTTGAAGCTAAGCGAGGTATGTTCTTTAAATGAAATTGTAGTTTTCTCTAACTCTGCTATTACTATTTGCAATAAAAATTTAAAGAATGATTTGCAAAAAGAATTAAATAGTTATTTGTCATATAAAGCAAGGGCTTTAGGTAATATTGGTTTTTTTTATAGTGAAAATGAAAAATTTGAAACCGCATTAAAGTACTATGATAGTTCTAGAGTAATACAAGAAAGAATAAAAGATAAAACAAGTCTTGCCGTTACTTTTAATAATATTGGCTACGTATATGAATTGCAAGGGCTTGTAGAAAAAGCACTGGAGTGTTATTTTAAAAGTCTTAAATTACATGAAGAGTTAAATAACAAGCTAGAACTAACGAGTTGCTATAATAATATCGGAAGTCTATTTGACGAATTAGGCGATGATGTATCAGCATTAGAATATTATAAAAAGAGCTTAGCTTTAAAAGAGGTAATAAAAGATAAAAAGGGAATTGCAACTGTTTTAAATAATATTGGACTCGTTTATTATAATCAAAATGACCTAGCAAAAGCCATGGATTATTATAATAGAAGTCTAATAATAAATGAAGAAATAAATAACACTAGTGGAATTTCAATTTTACTTGACAATATTGGTGGCATTTACCAAATTAAAGGAGATTTAAATCAGGCTTTATTTTATTTTAATAAAAGTTTGGCTTTGCAAGAAATTGATAAAAATTATGATGGACAAATTGTGTCCCATACTTCTATAGGAGAAGTTTATTTTTCAAAAAAGGATTACAACAATGCTAAAGAACATACTTTAATTGCACTGAAATATAGCTTAGAATATGGTTACGTTGATCAAATAAGACTTTCAGCAAATAGATTGTATGCTATCTACATGAAACAGAAACAATTCGAGAAAGCCATTGAAATGCGTAATTTGGAAATACAAATGCGCGATAGTGTGATCAATGAAAAAACTAAAAAGGCAAGTTTAAAAAGCCTAATAAGATACGAATATGAAAAGAAAGCAATAGAAGACAGTTTAATTGTTGTGGAAGAAAAAAAACTAACAACATTGCAACTTAAACAAGAAAAAACACAACGTTTTGCTTTATATATAGGATTAGTATTATCGTTGATTTTTATAGGATTTGTTTTTAATCGCTTTAAAGTAACCCAAAAGCAAAAAAATATAATTGAATTAAAAGAACAAGAAACAAAGAAGCAAAATATAATTATTACCCAACAAAAGGAATTGGTTGAAGAAAAACAAAATGAAATTTCAGATAGTATCAACTATGCTAAACGAATTCAAACCTCTTTTTTGGCTAATGAAATAGAGTTCAAAGACCATTTCAAAGATTATTTTATTTTGTTTAAACCTAAAGACGTTGTTAGTGGAGATTTTTATTGGGCAACATCAATCGAATCTAAATTATTTATTTGTGTAGCAGATTCTACAGGCCATGGTATTCCAGGAGCATTTATGAGTTTGTTAAATATTTCCTTATTAAATGAATCTGTTTTAAGCAGAAATTATACGTCAACTATAGATATTTTAAATTTCATCAGAAATATTTTAATACTAGGATTAAAACCTGACGAGACAGGACAAGGAGGTAACGATGGGATGGATTGTAGTTTAATTATAATTGATTTTAATACGCTAGAGATGGAGTTTTCTGGTGCTAATAATCCTTTATGGATTATCAGACAAAATAATATAATTGAATTAAAATCAGATAAAATGCCAGTGGGCAGATCTCCTAAAGAAAATGTTTCTTTTTCAAGCCAAAGATTTCAATTGCAGAAAAATGATTTACTTTTTGGTTTTACAGATGGATTCCCTGATCAATTTGGTGGCCCAAAAGGCAAGAAATTTAAGTATAAGCAATTAGAAGATTTATTGCTTTCGAGTTCTAATGAGGCAATGGAAATACAAAAACGAAAACTCGAAGAGATTTTTGAAAACTGGAGAGGTGCTTTGGATCAAGTTGATGATGTTTGTATTATTGGAATGAGGGTTTAGTAATCAAATTCTGTTTAAGTCATTTATCCAATATTTACCGTTGATTTAATTTTTTGTTTAATTTTACTTAAACATTAAAAACAAAATTCAATGAAAAAAATTCTTTACGTTATTATTGGCATTTGTGCCTTGTATTTAATCTTATGTTTCTTTGGTCCCTCAAAGATTAAAGTAGAACGCTCGATAGATATTAAAACTTCATCTGTTGAAGACCTTCAGCATAAATTAGCGGATTTAAAATTCTTTCATGACAAATGGAGCCCTTGGACAAGAAGGGATCCCAATATGAAAACTACTTATTCAGGCGTATGCTGTGAGTCAGGAAGTAGTTACAGATGGGAAAGCGAAAAAGATAGCGTTGGAAAAGGAACAATGACCTTTAATAAGTTTACGCCTGATAGCGTTTTATTAACTTTAAATTTTGATGGTATGGGAGATAATGAACTGTATTTCATTACTAAACCAGCTAACGATGGAAAAATAAATGTTACTTGGGGTGTGATTTTTGATATAGGTTTTTTCGGTCGCGTACCAATGATGTTTATTAATATGGATAAAATGATTGGTCCAGATTATGAAACAGGTTTAGCAAATCTTAAGAGAGAAATTGAATCAATGCCAGCAGAAACCGCTAACTATGAAGTAAAAGAATTAAACTGGGACGCTAAAACATTTTACGGCGTAAAAGATAAATTGTCATTCGAAAAACTACCTACATTTTTTGGAACATCTTATGGGAAAATCGGCGAAGCATTAGGAAAAGCAAAAGCACAACCAATTGGAATGCCAAAAGCTATTTATTTTACATTCGATGAAAAAACGATGGTTACAGAAGTAGCGGCTGTGATGGAAGTTGCTAATGGAACTAAATTAGAAGGGGTTGAAAAATTTGAAATACCTGCCGGCAAAGTATTATTGATTGAATATTTTGGTGCTTATGACAAGTCTGCTAATGCACATTATGCCATGGATACATACATGAAAGAAAAAGGTTTAACGCAAGCTTTTGTTTTAGAAGAATATGCAAACGACCCAATGGTAGAAAAAGACACGGCTAAATGGCAAACTAATATTTACTATTTGGTTAAATAAAAGTTAAAAAAAAGCCCTCATGAAAGTGAGGGCTTTTTTTTAACTTTTATGCAGCTAATTTTCTGCCTAAAACTGCTTTTAACGCAGGTTTTTTTAACGCATCTTCTGTTTCTGATTCAGAGGATGTTCCTTCATCAGTTCCGCCAACTACTTGGCCTAATTGTTTTTTGTTTAATTTTTCTGTTACAACACTTGTAGTTGCTACTTTTTTCTTGAAAAAATTGAATAAACTCATAATATTTTTTTAATGATTTTAATCAAATGTATAAAATATAATTAACCTATCAATTTTTTAAATTGAGTTTTAATCTTACCTTAGTATATTATCATCTACCTGTTTTATTAAATCTTTCTTTTACATATTCTTATTTGTTTTTGTTAGTTCCGTTAGCTCTCAAAATTTAGATAGTTTGCATAATAATTATATTAAACAAACTGATGAGAAGAAGAAAGTAGAAGCTTTGTTAGAATATGGTGAAGAGCTTTCTCAATATAACATCGATTCAGCTTTATCTTGTGGCTCCATTTCTATTAAAATTGGAAAGAGATTAAGAGATACAAGTGTAATCGGACAGGGTTATATTTTATATGGTTATAGTGCATTAGCAAAAGCAGATTATAAAACTGCTCTACAAAGTTTTTTGATAGCTCACGATTTATTTAAAAAATCAAATAATAAAGGCAAACTTGCTCAATGTTATACTGCTATCGGTATTGTTTATTGGTATCAGGGATTTACTGAAAAGGCAATTTATTACTATAAAAGAAATATTACTTTAAGTATCGAAATAAATGATGAGAATGGATTAGCGGCAAGTTATGGTAATTTAGCAATTATTTTTGATGAGAATAAAGACTTTGAAAACGCTTTACAATATTACAATAATGCTTTATTGATTTTTGAGAAAAAGCAGAAGATGAATGAAATGGCTGCTTGTTTAGATAACATGTCGCTTGTTTATAAACAACAAAAAGATTTTAGAAAAGCATTAAACTTTAATAAACGAAGTTATAAAATACGAGAAACTATCAGAGATACACTTGGTATGTTAGCTAGCATGGAAAATCTAGGCAGTATTTTTATTGCTCTCGAAAAGTATGACGACGCTATCGCCATTAGCCAACAGGTTATTAGCATTGCCCAGCGCCTTGGTTCTAAAGAAGATTTAAAGTTCTCTTATCTTAATTTAAAAGATGCTTACGAAGGGAAGAAAGATTACCCTATGGCTAATATTATTTTAAATAAACTAATGTCAATTAAAGATAGTTTGCGAAATATTGATAACGCCAATCAAATGATGGAGTTAGAAACAAAATTTAAAACTAAAGAGAAGGAAATTGAATTAAATGAAATAAAATTAGTTCAGCAGTTAAAAGAAAAAGAAAATACTGAAAAACTTCAAAGGAAGAATTATCTCATTATTGTGCTCATTATTATTGGTGTTTTAATCGCGTTAATTGGAGTTTTATTATTGAAACGATTTATTGACAAACAAAAAATTGTTGAGGCAATTAATAAAAAAAATGAGGCCATTGAAGCTCAAAAAATCGTTATTGACAAAGCTTATCGAGAATTATCAGAGAAAAACAAGGATATTACAGACAGTATTAAATATGCTCAAAAAATTCAGCAAGCGGTTTTACCTAGTCATAAATTTATTTTAGATGAATTAAGAAAAACAAACACCGATCATTTTATTTTATTTAAACCAAAGGATATTGTTAGTGGTGATTTTTATTGGTTTCATAAAACGGATAAGTCTTTATTTTATGTGACTGCGGATTCAACAGGACATGGTGTTCCTGGTGGTTTTATGAGTATGTTAGGAATTAACTTATTAAACGAAATTGTTATTGAGCGTGGCATTACAAATCCTGGCGAAATATTAAATAGACTAAGAGAGGAAATCGTTAGATCATTAAAAACTGATGATGGGTATTCTAAAGATGGTATGGATGCTGTTGTTTGTAAAATTGATTTTCAAGCAAATCAGTTGGAATATGCTGCAGCCAACAATCCAATTTATTTAATTAGAAAAAATGAGTTAATGATTTTATCAGCTCAAAAAATGCCGGTAGGTTATTCAGATGTAATGAATTCTTTTGAAACCGTGTCACTATCTATTGAGCCAGGAGATTCTATTTATACCATTACAGATGGTTTTGCCGATCAATTTGGAGGAGAAAAGGGAAAGAAATTCAAGTATAAGCAACTAAAAGAGTTGCTTGTTTCAATAAATAACGAATCAATGAAAAATCAATCAAGGACACTAGATGCCACTTTTGAAAAATGGAAAGGTGATTTAGAACAAGTTGATGACGTCTGCTTGATTGGTATTAAGATTTAAAATTGCATACATGAAAAAAATATTCTTGATAAGTTTTTTAGTTTTGTCTTGTGGCTTGTTCTCTCAACTAGATTCTTTAAAAAATCAGTCTCGTTTCACTACGCATTTAACATGGAGCGATACTTTTTTTGGTAGCGAAGACATGTATCAAGTTTGTTATCCAAAGGATCATCGTTCGATGTTTTATTTTATTATCATTTTTTCATGCACAACCTTAGCATTAGGATTATGGATAATATACATAAAGCATCATAGTAACAAGCGCTTGAAAGAGAAAAATGAAATCATTGCTGAACAAAACAAAGATTTAATTGATAGTATTAATTATTCTCAACGTATTCAGCAAGCTATTTTGCCTGATAAAAAATTAGAAGAGCTCGTTTTAAAAAATGGTTTTGTTTTATATAAACCAAAGCATATTGTGAGTGGTGATTTTTATTGGCTACATAAGAGTGATGATATATTTTATTTTGCCGTGATTGATTGTACAGGTCATGGTGTTCCAGGCGCTTTATTAACGATGTTAGCCTATAATGCTATTATTAGAGCTGTGATTGAAAAGGAAATCATGGACCCTACTGCAATTTTGGATAGCATGAATACAGATATCAAGCAAGCACTGAAACAAAATAAAGATAATCCTATTCAAGATAGTATGGAGGTTGGAATAGTAAGCTTAAATACAAAAACAAATAAGTTGTTATTTGCGGGAGCTAATACATCATTAACCTATATTCAAAATAATGAATTAAAAATTGCAGCAGCAGGAAAGTGTTCAGTTGGTTCAGTTCAAGAAGGAGGAATTGTATTACCTACAACTCATGCTCTTCAATTAAATAAAGGGGATAGTTTTTATTTGTATTCTGATGGATACGCTGACCAATTTGGTGGACCAAAAGGTAAAAAATTTAAATACAAACAGTTAGAAGATTTGCTTTTATTGAATCACGCTAAGTCTTCTCAGGAACAAAAAGAGATTTTGAATTCAAGTATTGAAAAATGGAAAGGTAGTTTAGAACAAGTGGATGACATAACTGTAATTGGTTATACAATTGTCTAGTAGTTGCCAATTACTTTTTTTATCACATCCATTTGCACGCCACAATATAACTCATAAGAACCAATTCCTTTAGGCAACGCAAAGCACAATTCATCGCCTATGTTTTTTTTATCATGAAGAATATATTTTAATAACTGCGTTTCGGTTTCCTTAGTGATTTTAATATTTTTATAAATAGAAGAAATATAATCTGTTATATCTTTACATTCTTTTGCTGAAATTCTTTTTAAGGTTAGTGCGATTTCAGCTTCCATAATCATTCCCGCAGCCACAGCCTCACCATGCAATATATCTTTCTTTTGATCGATTAAAGAGCTTTCCAATGCATGACCAATATTATGTCCAAAGTTTAGTGATTTGCGTAAATCATTTTCGTGTAAATCTTTTTTAACAATACTGTTTTTTAATGTAATAGCTTTTGCGATTACTTTTTCAGAGCTAAATTCTTTTACTGATTTTAATTTTTTTAACTCTTTCCAAAAATCTGCATCTGCTATTAAGGCTATTTTAATGACCTCTGCATAGCCATTTGTTATTTGCCTTTCGGATAAAGTTTCCAAAAAAGTTGGATTTACAAATATAGCTTTAGGCTCACAAGTTGTTCCGATATGATTTTTAATGCCTTCAAAATCAACGCCCGTTTTTCCTCCTACACTAGCATCTACCATGCTCAGTAAAGTTGTAGGAATATTAATGCAATCAATCCCTCTTTTAAAAGTAGAGGCTACGAAGCCCCCTAAATCACTTATAACACCGCCTCCTAAATTAATAATTAAACTTTTTTTATCAGCACTAGTATCTGTTAATGCTCCCCAAACTTGCAAGCAGGTTTCTAATGTTTTTTTGTCTTCACCACTTTCTAATTCAATAATCTCTGCTTCATTTAATAATGGAGAGTGAAATAATAATGTTGGTAAACAAAACTCAAATGTATGTTCATCACAAATAATGTAATAATTACTGTATTTGTTTTTAGTTAAAAAAGTATTTAGTGCATCAAAACTTTTTTCGCCAATATAAATAGAATATGAAGTGGATTTAATAGTCGCCATTTTAAAGCATTTGTTTTATTTGTGTTAAAGCTTGTTTAGCTTTTAAATTATTTGGATTGCGTTTTAGTATTTTGTTTAAAAACATTTCAGCTTGTTTAAAATCTTTTTTATAGGCATATAAGCCTGCTATATTTAACAATAAAGCTTCGTAATCTGGGTCAAGTGATAATGCTTTAAAATACAATTGCTCTGCTTCTCGCGCATTACCTTGTGCTAATTTCACATACCCTAAATTGGTGAGTGCTGAAACATGTTTTGGATTTTCTTTTAAAATTTCCGTAAATTCTTTTTCTGCATTTGGTAATAAGCCTTTAGCAGCTAATGCAGATCCGTATTTGTTTTTAAAATCTAAAACAAAGGGAGCTAAGTCAACCGCTTTTTTATAGTAATTAATAGCACGTTGCAAATCTCCTAAATTATAGAAAGCTTCACCGATACGGTAACTTGTCCAGGCATGTTCGTTTGAGTACGATTTTTTAATCAGTAAAGTATTTAATATAGTTTGGTCACTTAGTTTATTAGTGTAGTTTGCAATTTTATTAAAATCATTTTTTATAAAATATAATTGAACTAACGGTTCTAGGTTTGTTTTGATTTCAGTTTCTGTTTTATCTTTTAAATAAATTAATGCGCTATCCAAATAGTATGATTTGTTTTCAAACTTTTCATACTGATTCAAATAAGCTCTAGCTTTAGTTATTGGGCTTGGATTTTTTTCATTAATAGCATATAAAGCAATAAATTCTTTAATGCCTTTTTTATCAGTGTTTGTTAGTGGTTTACGAATGTAGTGGTCATGAACTGTGACGTGTGGAATATCAATAGACCCAGATTTAGGCATATGACAATTAACACAGTTCGAGGTAATTGTTATTCCTTTTTTACTACAATTTAATTTTGATTTCCCGGTTTCGTTATGACATGTATTACAAGCATCGTTAAATACATTTGGATTTGTTTCTCTTACACTTACATGTGGATTATGGCACGTTACACATGTCATTGCATCTTTGTATGGTTTTAAAGAATTTGTGTGATTTGCTTTTGCATTCTCCATTGATTTCATAAAACATTTGCTCTGCTTTAATCTATCCGCATGTGATGCCATAATAAACTCATCATCGGCGTTTTTATATTTTGGTAAAAAAACGGTCATGTAATCGCTTAATTTCATTCCTGGCTTAAAATCATAGAATGATTTTCCTTCTTTTAAAATGGTATTACCTTGCAGGTGGCAACGTTGGCAAATATCAAATTGAGCATCAATGCTTAGCTTAGCAGGATTGACAATGCTGTAATCAATATATTTAGATGTATCAATTCTACTTCCTGTTTGTCTTTCTGCTACGTGAATACTTCCAGGTCCGTGGCAACGTTCGCAATTAATACCTTCAGGCACGGCAGTAAATTTATTTTCAGAGCCTAATACAAATTCAGGATAGTTGTTATGACAACTCATACACTCTAGTCCAATCTTTCGCATAAAACGGCTATTGTGCCCATCTTCAAAACCTGGCGGTAAATCCCATTTCTTTTTTTGAGTGTAAAAAGTCATTGGCATTTGATTTAAATAACCGTTGACTGATTGTATATGTGAATTCGTATGCTGCCCTGAACCTACAATGTAATTAACTGTTTCCAACCTTTTGTAAATAGTATCTCTTCCTTGCAAACGATATTCTAAAAATCGTAAACTATCATTTTGCCAAAATGCTTTGTAATAAAAGTCACCAATCTTGTCATAAATCACCGAGTTGTGATAATCTGCTGATGATTTAGTTTTTGAAGCCACATCAAACGATTTGCCCATTCCTGTTTTAATATAGGTGTTGTAAATATCTTGATGACATAATTTACAGGTGTTGATGCCGACGTATTTTGCGGAGTCAGAATGATTTAAATACAACAACGTATCTTTTTTAATTTCTGTTGACGTTGTTTTTCCTTCCGGTGTTTCGCATGAAAAAATTACCACGCCAACAATAATTGTGAAGCAGAATAATAGATATTTGAAAGAATTACGCAAACTCAATTTGTATTCTCCAAAATTAGCATAACAATTTGTAATTGCATTAAATCATAAAAATCATCTAATAGTCATAATTTAACGCTTATTTAACGATAAAGTGTAGATTTTCAACAAGATAAATTGGTTTCTCACTTAAAAAGCACTACTTTTGCGCCCTTATTAAAATATAACATGTCAGAAATTAGAAACATTGCCATCATTGCCCATGTCGATCACGGGAAAACAACATTAGTAGATAAAATTTTACACCAATGTAATTTATTTAGAGAAAATCAAGCATCAGGAGAGTTAATCCTTGATAACAACGACTTAGAGCGTGAGCGTGGTATTACTATTTTAGCTAAAAACGTATCAGTTACTTATAAAGGAACAAAAATTAACATCATTGACACACCAGGCCATGCTGACTTTGGTGGAGAAGTTGAACGTACATTAAACATGGCGGATGGTGTAATTTTATTAGTAGATGCTTTTGAAGGGCCTATGCCTCAAACACGTTTTGTGACTCAAAAAGCAATTGCTGCTGGTAAGAAAGCAATCGTTGTAATCAATAAAGTTGATAAGCCAAACTGTCGTCCTGAAGAAGTTCATGATAACGTTTTTGATTTATTCTTTAACTTAGATGCTACTGAAGATCAATTAAACTTCCCAACTGTTTACGGTTCTAGTAAAAATGGTTGGATGGGTGAAGATTATAAAACTCCTACGACGGACGTTACTTATTTATTAGATACTATTTTAGAAAATATCCCAACGGCTCCTGAGCGTGTTGGAACTTTACAAATTCAAATTACATCATTAGATTATTCTTCTTTCATCGGTCGTATTGCTGTTGGTCGTGTTTTCCGTGGTATTATTAAAGAAAACATGCCGGTATCCGTTGTAAAACGTGACGGTAGTATTCAAAAATCTCGTATTAAAGAATTATTTGTCTTTGAAGGTTTAGGTAAAGTTAAAGTTACCGAAGTTCAAACTGGTGATATTTGTGCATTTACTGGAATTGAAGGATTTGAAATTGGCGATACAGTTGCTGATTTTGAAGCTCCTGAAGCAATGCCAACCATGAAAATTGATGAACCAACAATGAGTATGTTGTTTACCATTAACAACTCTCCTTTCTTTGGTAAAGATGGTAAATTCGTTACTTCTCGTCACTTACGTGATCGTTTATATAAAGAATTAGAAAAAAACTTAGCAATGCGTGTTGAAGAAACATCTTCACCTGATTCTTATTTAGTATTTGGTCGTGGTATTCTTCACTTATCTGTATTAATTGAAACTATGCGTCGTGAGGGCTATGAGTTGCAATTAGGTCAACCACAAGTTATTGTTAAAGAAATTGATGGTCAGAAATGTGAGCCAATTGAGGTGTTAACAGTTGATGTTCCTCAAGAATCAGCTTCTAAAGTAATTGACTTAGTAACTCAACGTAAAGGAAATTTATTAATCATGGAAGCTAAAGGAGATTTAACTCACATTGAGTTCGAAATCCCTTCTCGTGGTATTATCGGTTTACGTAATAACGTTTTAACGGCTACAGCTGGTGAGGCTATTATGGCTCACCGTTTTAAAGATTATGAGCCTTGGAAAGGTCCAATCCCAAGCCGTATTGCAGGTGTATTAATCTCTAAAGATAAAGGAACTGCTGTTGCTTATTCTATTGATAAATTACAAGATCGCGGTAAATTCTTCGTAGAAGCAGGAGACGAAATTTACCCAGGTATGGTAATTGGCGAGCATATCCGTCCTGATGATTTAGTTGTAAATATCTGTACTGAGAAGCAATTAACAAACATGCGTGCATCAGGTACTGATGATAAAATGCGTATTGTACCAAAAATTAATTTCAGTTTAGAAGAAGCCATGGAATACATCCAAGGCGATGAGTATGTTGAAATTACTCCATCTTTTATCCGTTTACGTAAAATCTATTTAGATGAAAACGAGCGTAAACGTATGGGAAAAACGTTATTAGCTAAATAATCATTCTTACAAATAGTTAAAAGGCAAAGTAAAACCATTGTGTTTTCTTTGCCTTTTTGCATTATATAATTACTTTCGCAGTATGAGCAAGCCTAGTTACGAAGAAATATACATGGAGTTAGCCGAAAAGCTAGCCCTACGCTCACATTGCGTAAAAGCTCAAGTAGGAGCAGTTTTAACAAAAGATACACGTATTGTGTCCTTAGGGTACAACGGTCCGCCAGCAGGTACTCATAATTGCGATCAAGAGTGGCCAGAACATGGGTGTGCTCGTGATAGTAAAGGAAGTTGCTCTTTAGCGCTTCATGCGGAGCAAAATGCCATTTTGTATGCCGTTAAAAATAACACGACAATTGATGGTTCTACACTGTATGTTACTTTATCTCCATGTATAGCCTGTGCAAGGGTTATTTATACCATGGGAATTAAGAGAGTATATTACAAAAACAGCTATGCTGAATACAAAAAAATTCCGTCTGATGAAGGCGTGGATTTTTTGAGAAAATTTGGTGTAGAAGTGATCCGCTATTCAGGTAAAGGGTAATTAGCTAAACGTTATATTATAATTATAAAATAGTACACCATGTTTTTAAGAATCTTTTTTTTACTAGTTGTTTTTTCAATCTTTCAAAATCCTTGTTTATCGCAAGAAGGAGGCGGCCCACCTAAAAAAGAGCAGTCGATGAAAAGTAAGCGTAAGCAGTATAAAGAAGATAAACGTAAGTGGAAAGAAGAACGTAGGAATAAACGCGCCGAAGAAAAAAAAATCCGTGATCATCATAAACGAATTCAGACAAAAGAAGTTCGTAAAAGAATGAAAAGAAGTAAAGGAAAGGCAGTAAGAAATAATACTCACCAACGTGAACCTTTTTTTCAACGTTTATTTCAGAAAAAAAGAGGTAAAGCTTCAAAACAACCTAAAGAAAAGAAGTCGAAAGTACAGCAGCATTAAAAATGCTGAAGTTTTTCAGTTTTGGATATTTTTTTACCACTTATTCCAAAAAACCCACCACTTATCAATTTAATTGCTCCATTTACCAGAACACTAATTTCAAGCCATCCATTATTTGTAATTTCGTGTTAATTCTTGTTAAGTTTTAATACCCTTTAACAAAAAAAAGTTGGAAAATAACATACACATAATCAGAATATTACAAAAAAGCAGAAGAAAAATTTGCACTAGTTGCCTATCATTTATATATTTATCCGCTCGTACAAATCGAACTTAATTAAAAAACTATCAATATGTTAAGAAAAATTTACTTTTCAATCGTAACACTTTTATTAGCTGGAGCTTCAGTAGTTGCCCAAAACGGTGGCGGAGCCATCAAAGTTCTATTAAAAGATAAGTCAAATGGCGAAACCATTCCATTTGCAAACGTTGTAGCCTATCAAGGTGGAGTGCAAGTAGGTGTTGGTACTACAGACATGGATGGTTATGCAATGATTAAACCTTTATCACCAGGTAAATATGATGTGAAAGGTGTTTATGTTGGCTATCAAGCACAAGAGATAAAAGGAATTGTAGTAGGTGAATCTAAAACAGCTTATGTTACTATTGAGTTATCAAATGGTGAAGGCGTTAGATTAGATGAAGTTGTAGTAGTTGATTATCAAGAGCCATTAATTGATGGAGATATGAAATCGGGTGGTACAGTTACTCGTGAAGAGTACCAAAATATGGCAACAAAAAACATTAACTCTGTAGCTGCAACAACAGCTGGTGTTTATCAAGCAGATGAAGGTGGTGCCTTAAGCGTTCGTGGTGGACGTTCTTCTTCAACTATTTATTTTGTTGATGGTGTTAAAGTAATTGGTGGTTTAGGCGTTCCTCAGCAAGGTGTTGAGCAGTTAAACGTCATTACTGGAGGTGTTCCTGCTCAATATGGTGATGCTACTTCTGGTATTATTTCGGTTACAACTCGTGGACCTCAAAGTAAGTTTTTTGGTGGTGTAGAGTTAATCTCTTCTCAATTAACAGATAAATACGGTTATAACTCTTTAGGTTTCTCGCTTGGTGGACCAATTTTACAAAAAAGAGATTCTACAGGACAAAAAAAACCAGTAATTGGTTTCTTCTTGTCAGGCCAAGGTACTTATGAAAAAGATCCTGATCCTTCTTATGTTAATATGTGGAAATTAAATGACGATAAATTAACAGAATTGGAAAAAACTCCTTTACGTTTAGTAACTGTTGGTGCTAATGACGCGTTTTACCGTGAATTAGATTACATTACTAAAGATGATATGACTCAAACAGCCGTTCGTCAAAACGTGGCTAGCCGTCAAGTTCAATTAAATGGTAAATTGGATTTCAAATTAGCCCCTAACACAAACTTAACAATAGGTGGTGCTTTTGATTATGGAAATAGTCATGATTTCATTTACACGTACTCATTATTCAATCCTCAAAACAATCCTCAAACAATTAATACAACTTGGAGAACCTACGCACGTATCAACCAAAAATTTGGTACAGCTCAAACAGGTACTGAAAAAGAAAAGTCTCAAGCATTAATTTCTAACGCATACTTTACTTTCTTAGCAAGTTACGAGCAAACTAAATCGAAAACTCAAGATGATACACATAAAGACAAAATTTTTAATTACGGATACCAAGGTAAATATAATTGGTCTGTGGACACTTCAAATAACTACGCTTTAAGATTTGATGAAGTTAATTTAAAATACTACTTAGACTATCAAGGCCCACGTAAAAGTGCTGTTTCTTATGAGAAAAGTGACTTAAACCCTACAACGGCAAATTATTCTGCTCAAGTTTTCGATTTTTTCGGAACATTGCCTACTATCCAAGATGCACAGTCAAATAATGCGTTTGTGAATGGTGATAGACCACAAAGTATTAACAATTTATTTGCTTCAACGGGCCGTCAATACAACGGTTATGGTATTTCGGACCGAACTCAATTACGCTTTGCGTCTAGCTTCTCCGCTGATTTTAAAAATCATGCGATTATGGTTGGGGTTGAATATGATCAACGTAATCAAAGTGGATATCAAGTATTACCAATTGAATTATGGACACGTATGAGAAACTTAACAAATACCCATTTAACGTCTTTCGATACAGCTAATCCAATTATAATTCCTGGTCAAAACGGTAACTTAGATAGAATATACTATAGATACTTATATAACTCAAGTAATCAAAATCAAATTGATAAATCATTACGCGAAGCTTTAGGATTAGGTATTGACAATCAAACAATTATAAACTCAGATGCATTTGCACCAGAAGATTTAAAACTAAGTATGTTTAGTGCTCAAGATTTATTACAAAGTGGTAATGGCGCTTTAGTTGATTATTATGGATATGACTATTTAGGTAATAAAAATAATAATTCTACTAATATCGATAAGTTTGTAAATGATAAAGATGCTAATGGGAACCAAACTTTAAATGTTGGGGCATACAAGCCAATTTATGTAGCTGGATATATTCAAGATAAATTTGACTTTAAAGACATAAAGTTTAATGTGGGTGTTCGTGTGGATCGTTTTGACGCTAACCAAAAAGTATTAAAAGATCAATATATGTTTCACGAAGCTTTTACAGCTGGTGAAAAATCTGAAGGAAAGCCTGATAATATTAAAAATGATTACGTGGTTTATGTTGATAATTTGTCAAGTTTAAATGTTCTTGGTTACCGTCATACGGATGAAAAAACTCAAAATACAACTTGGTATAATTCCGAAGGTAAAGAGGTTTCAGATCCTAAGACTTTGGCTTCTGATGGTAAATTAACCCCTTGGTTAAAAGATGCAGATTTTGCAAGTAAGAATGCATTCAGTACAAGTGCTTTCAAAGATTACAAGCCACAAATCAATGTGATGCCTCGTATTGCTTTCTCATTCCCTATTTCCGATGTAGCTAATTTCTTTGCTCATTATGATGTGTTAACTCAACGTCCATCTGATGGTTTAATGCGTTTTGATCCAAAAGATTATTATTTTATTGGTTCAACTTCAAGTAATCCATTTATCACAAATTCAAACCTAAGACCTGAGAAAACTATTGATTATGAAATTGGGTACAATCAAGTGTTAAATCAAAAGAAAAATGCTGCTTTAAAAATCACTGCATTCTACCGTGAGTTAAGAGATCAAATTACTTTAGTTGCCTTAACAAATGCATATCCAAAAACATATCAAACATATGCTAATAAAGATTTTGGAACGGTAAAAGGTTTAAGTGCAGAATTTGATTTACGTCGTTCAGGCGGTGTATCTTTAACAGCTAACTATACCTTACAGTTTGCTGAGGGGTCTGGATCAAATGCTAACTCAGGAGCAAACTTATCAAATTCAGATCAACCTAACTTACGTATTACTTTACCTTTAGATTATGATCAACGTCACACCATTACTTTAAATTTTGATTACCGTTTTGGTGAAGGAAAAGATTACAAAGGACCACAATTTAACCGTAAGAAAAAAGATGGAACAGCTCAAACAGTTCAAGTGTTGCAAAATGTTGGGGCTAACTTAATTTTCCGTATTGGTTCAGGCACGCCTTATACACGTGATGTTGCCGCTACACCAGTGGGAGGTCGTTCTCAAATTTATGGTTCAATTAATGGTTCTTACAAACCTTGGCAGTTTAGAACTGATTTAAGAGTTGATAAAAACATTGAGTTAACTTGGGGTAAAAAAGATAGTGAAGACAAGAAAACTGCTAACTTAAATATTTACTTACAAGTTTTAAATTTATTAAACACACGTAATATTTTAGGTGTTTATAATTATACTGGTAACCCAGATGATGATGGTTATTTATCTTCTCCTTTAGGATCATTATATGTAAATAGTAATCCTGCAACTGCCGCATCTTATACTGACCAATATAATATTTACCTAAATAATCCTGGAAATTATTCTAGACCTCGTACAATCAGAATAGGAGTATTATTAGACTTTTAATTTTTAACGACCTTTATATCATGGAAACTATGACTAAATTTAACAAACACTTACTAATTGCAGCAGTAACCACTTTAAGTGTTATTTCTGCTAATGCTAGAGAAAAATTCGGCAACGTATTTAGAAGCGCTGCTCCTGAAAAGGTAATGGCTGGTTGTAGCCCGGCGCAATCTTTCGCAGAGTTATCTGTTAATAACGTAAGAACACTAATATTTTCTGGATCTGATATGTGGTGGGATTTATTTGGTGGAGGTAATCCTCGTTATGGTGTGCCTAAAGTACCAGATTGGAGTAAACAACCATCTTCAAACTTTGCGGGTAACGTTTGGTTTGGAGGATTAGATGTGGGTGGTCAATTAAAAATTGCTGCTCAAACGTATCGTCAAGGTGGTGTTGATTTTTGGACAGGACCTTTAAGTACCGTTGATGCTTCTACTACCGCTGATCAATGTCAAAAATACGATAAGATTTTTAAATTAACTCGTTCTGAGGTGGATGAGTTTGTGTTATCAGGTGGCCCAATAACTCCAAGTATTAGAGATTGGCCAGGTAATGGAGATATTTCATTAAATCATGCTCAAGTATTAGCTCCTTTTGCCGATCTTAATGGAGATGATGTATACTCTCCAATCGATGGCGACTACCCTTATTATGATGTTTACAATACAGGTGATAAGGATAATTTAGGTGTTTGTAAAGCACGTGTATTTGGTGATGAAACATTATGGTGGGTGTATAACGATAATGGTAATAATCACATTGCTACAGGTGGAAAAGCAATTGGAATGGAAATTCGTGCGCAGGCTTTTGCTTTTAAAACAACTGATGAGATTAATAATATGACGTTCTATAACTATCAATTAGTTAATCGTTCGTCCTTTGCATTATTAAATACATATATGACAGTATGGACAGATGCAGATTTAGGTTACTATTTAGATGATTTTATTGGCTGTGATGTTAAAAGAGGTTTAGGTTATATTTATAATTCAGATCCTTTTGATCAAACAGTTGGAGCTACAATTGGTTATGGAGATTTTATACCCGCTTTAGGATGTGACTTTTTTCAAGGACCTATTAATACAACTGACGGTATTGATAATAATGGTGTAAATGGTATTGATGAGCCGGGAGAACAAATGGGAATGACTAAATTTGTTTATTTTAATAACAATATTGGGGGACCACCAATACAAACAACCGATCCAGATAACGCTTCTCAGTATTATCAATATATGACAGGTTTTTGGAGAGATGGAACTCCATTTACTTGCGGAGGTAATGGTTATGGTGGAAGTATCCCAACCGACTTTGTTTATCCTGGAGATAGTGATCCTACTGGCCCTTGTGGTAATTGGTCAGAGTCTGGTACCGCTGGAGATAGACGTTTCATGCAATCATCAGGCCCTTTCACACTTCAACCTGGTGCTGTAAACTATATCACTGTTGGTTTACCTTGGGCTAGAACCACTTCTACAGATCCAAAAGCATCAATATCTTTATTAAAAATTGCGGATGATAAAGCACAAGCTTTATTTGATAACTGTTTCCGTGTATTAAGTGGCCCTGAAGCACCAGATATGACTATACAAGAAGTGGAGAATGAATTAATTATTTATTTCTCAAATAAGCCGGCTTCAAATAATTACCTATACCAATATAAAGAACTTGATGTTAGTATTTTAGTTGATACTGTTGGAACCCCAGCATCTGGTACCGTTGCAGCAACACCAGCTCATTTTGACAATGTAGATAGATACTACCGCTTTGAAGGGTTTAAAGTATATCAGTTAAAAAATAGCTCAGTTGTTCAAGAAGAATTATCTGATCCATCAAAAGCTAAATTAATTTTTAATTGCGATATTACGAATGGCATTAATCGCTTGGTAAATTACGAATATGACCCTTCAACAGGTGGTGATGTTCCAAAAGTAAAAGTTGATGTAAATGACTTCAGTGATAAAGGTGTTAAAAGTTCTTTCCGTTTCACAAGAGATGAATTTTCTTCTGCTCAAGATAAAAAAGTAATTAACAATAAAGAATACTATTTTTATTGTGTGGCTTATGGTTATAATCAATATGGCCAGTACAAAGAAGATCAACCGTGGACTGCCATCGGTGTAGCAAGTAGCGAGGGACAAAAACGCCCTTACTTAGAAGGACGTAAATCTAAAAAAGCATTTGGTATACCTCATAACCCTGCTCCAGAAAAAGATGGAACTATTAGCAACTCAATGTATGGTTATGGTCCAAAAGTAACTCGTTTAGAAGGACAAGGAAATGGGGGTAATATTTTAGATTTAACTCAAGAGTCTATTGACAGAATCTTAAATAATGGTGATAGAGAAGATGTAATTACTTATGAAAATGGGCGCGGACCAATTAACATTAAAGTGGTAGATCCATTAAACGTTCCCAACTCTAATTTCTCAGTAACGTTCTTAAATAGAAACTGGAATTCTACATTAGACACTGTTAATACAATAGACCCTTGTAAGTCTAACTCTGTATATCATCAAACTAGACCATTAAATCAATTAAATATCAAAAACACATTATTTGGTAATGTAATGGCAGATTCTACAACATGGATTTTAAAAGATTTAAACACAAACAAAACGTATTTCCCTTGTAAATCAATTAAAATTAATGAAGAGTATTATTTTAGTGATTTAGGATTATCTATTGCAATAGGTCAAGCAAGAGATGTAGCTCAAATTAATACGCCTACTAATTCTAATACAGATAAAGTTGTACAAAAAACAGATTTATTAGATGGTTCAGGTGTATTTTTTGCCAATTCTAGTACTAGTTGGTTAAGTGGTATTCAAGATCAAGACGGGACCTCTCCTTATAACTGGATTAGATCTGGAAGTTTTGAAAACCCCCAAGCCACTATTGAAAATGATATTTCATCTAACTCGGCTGCTGGATATGTTGATCCTAATCAATATTTTGAAAATCTAATTGGCGGTACGTGGGCTCCTTATGCTTTGGTTTCTGGAGCAAAAAATGCAACGCTTGCTGGTGCACCAGGTTATAGTTTATATACAACTGCGTCACAAGCATTAGCTAGTTCTTTCGACTTAAGAGGTTTAGCGAGTGTGGATATTGTGTTTACGAAAGATAAGAGTAAATGGACACGCAGTTTAGTTTTAGAACAATCAGATGAGGCTTCTAATAACCCTACTGGGGCTAAAAAGTTCGAACCTAGAAGAAGTAAATCTGTTGATAAACAAGGTATTCCTTTAGGAGCTCCTGGTTGTAATATAGCAGAAGCTTCATTAGATTCAGTTCCAGGCTCACCTTTCCAATATGGTTTATCTTGGTTCCCAGGCTATGCAGTTAACCTTGAAACAGGCGAGAGATTAAACATTGCGTTTGGAGAAGATTCTTACCAAGATGCTTCTAATCCATTAGCACCTAATAATGGTAATGACATGATGTGGAATCCTACAAGTAACCAAAATGTTAATGCGGCATACCCTTATGCATTTGGCGGAAGACATTATATTTATGTGTTTGGTCATAATAGAAGTAATATGGTTTACACAGGGGCTACAGGACTTAATGCTCCATTAAATGGTAAGCCAGTTGGTGTTAGTACTTACAGTAAATTTGCAGACTTTGCTTTCTCTTATAAACTGGCGTACAAAAACAATGCGAATAATTTTTTATTAAATATATGGTCGGAAGCGATGTGGGTAAATATGCCTGTATTAATTGATTCAAGATATGCTTTCAAAAATCCAGCTGATATGCCTTGCGATGCGAAAGTTAAATTAAGAGTTAGTAAACCGTACAAATATGGTATGAGTGGAGTATATTCAAATACTTTATCAGCATTCGTTAGTGGAGCAATTGCATCGCCAATTATTCCAGATATTATCGGAGCTCCTAACTACTCTCGTTTAACAAAAGATTTATTAGCGTCTCCAGTAAATAACAACTTCGGGTTGTATACATTTAATACAGCAGATATTTACACTGAAATTAATAATTCTGATAAAATTAAATCTGCACTTGATTTAATTAACGTAGTTCCAAATCCTTATTATGCATATTCTACTTATGAAACTGGTAGAATTGACAACAGAGTGAGAATTACTAATTTACCTAACAAGTGTAAGATTAAGATCTTTACTTTAAATGGGACATTGATTAGAACGTTTGATAGAGATTTGAGTGGTCAAGAAGATTTAAACACTATTGATGATGCAGATTTTATAAAAGCTAAACGCTTACCTTATCAAGATTGGGATATGAAAAATCAAAATGGTATTTCTGTTGCAAGTGGATTATACATTATCCACGTTGATGTGCCAGGAGTTGGTGAAAAAATATTGAAATGGTTTGGTGTAATGAGACCATTAGATTTACAAAGTTACTAGTCGTTATAAATTAGCATAAAATTAAATAGTATGAAGTCATTTATAAATATATCATTAGGTGTTGTTTTAACAGGTAGTTTTTTAACTACAAGTTTTGTAGCAAACGCAGGGAACCCTGAACGTGCTGGACAAGCTGGAGCATCACAATTATTAATTAATCCTTACGCTCGTTCTTCAGGCTGGGCAGGTGCAAATGGTGCTAAAGCAAAAGGATTAGAGTCTCAGTATACAAACGTTGCTGGTATTTCATCAACTAAAAAAACTGAATTAATGTTCATGAGATCTGCGTGGTTGGTAGGAACAGGCATTAATATTAACACTTTTGGATTAACACAAAAGGTTGGTGAAACTGGTGCGATTGGTTTAGGGATTATGTCAATCAATGCGGGTAAAATAGAGAGAACTACGGAAGAACAACCTGAAGGCGGTTTAGGTACGTTTACACCGCGCTTTACTAACATTGCATTGTCTTACGCTAAAGGCTTTTCTGATAATATTGCTGGTGGTGTTACCCTAAGAGTAATATCAGAAGGTATTGATAACGTTAAGGCTCAAGGTGTTTCTATTGATGCAGGTATTCAATATCATACTGGAAAATACGACCAAGTTCACTTAGGTGTTGCTTTAAAAAATGTAGGCCCAAAAATGCAATATAAAGGTGATGGTTTATCTTCTCAAGGAACTGTTACTAATGCGTACGGTAACGAGTATGAGTTAACTATCTCTCAAAAATCAAATGCATTTGAATTACCAGCTTTATTAAACATTTCAGGGGCTTATGATATTTATTTATTAAAAGACTCTACTGGAAGATCAAAAGCTCACCGTGTGTCTATTGCTGGGAATTTTACTTCTAATTCATTTACAAAAGACAATTTTTTAGTAGGTGTTGAATATGGATGGAAAGACATGGTAATGGTTCGTGCAGGTATGGTGACTGAAAAAGGTATTTTTCAAGGTGAAGGAAACCGTACAACAGCATTTACAGGACCTTCTTGTGGTGCAACGGTTGAGATTCCTTTTGGAGAGAAAAAATCAACTATAGGTATTGACTATTCTTACCGATTCACGAATCCTTTTGGTGGCGTTCACTCTTTTGGAGCTAGAATTAATTTATAATTAGTATATTCGCTTAACGAATTTTGTAAAGAGTCCCGAATTTATTCGGGATTCTTTTATTTTAAAAACATACAAGACATGGCTACAGTAGCATATTACACAGAAGAAGGATTGCAAAAGTTAAAAGATGAATTGCAACAACTACGAACGGTTGAACGTAAAAATGTCATTAAAGCGATTGCAGATGCAAGAGACAAAGGAGATTTATCGGAAAATGCTGAATACGACGCTGCAAAAAGCGACCAAGGGTTATTAGAAATAAAAATTGCTAAATTAGAAGAAATAGTTGCAAATGCTCGTATTGTAGATACTTCGAAATTAGACATTTCAAAGGTTAGTATTTTAACAACCGTTAAAATAAAAAACTTGAAAAACAACATGGAAATGAAATACACCATTGTTGCGGAAAACGAAGCAGATTTAAAAGCTGGTAAAATCTCTATAGATTCGCCAATTGGTAAAGCTTTGGTAGGAAAAAGTGTTGGTGATAAAGTGGATGTTACCGTACCTGCTGGTGTTATTCCTTTTCAAATCATCGATATTTCAATTTAAAAATGCCGAGTATTTTTTCTAAAATCATTGCAGGAGAAATTCCTTGTTACAAAATTTCGGAAACGGAAGACTATATTGCCTTTTTAGACGTATTTCCTTTAAAAAAGGGACATGTTTTAGTTGTCCCTAAGAAAGAAGTAGACTATATTTTTGATTTAGATAACGAAACTTATCAAGGTTTAATGTCGTTCGCTAAACAAGTATCTCTGGCACTAAAGCAAGCGATTTCCTGTATTAGAGTAGGAGTAAGTGTCATTGGACTTGAGGTGCCTCACGCTCACATTCATTTAATTCCCATTAATACTATGAATGACATGAATTTTTCTAACGAAAAACTTAAGTTCACTAAAGACGAATTCGAAGAGATTGCTGCGCAAATTAGAAAGTACATCTAACCGACTGTCAGAATCCACTCACCTTATTTATCATTTTTTGACGAATTCTCGTTCATAAAAACACTTATATTTGCACCCTAAAATTAAATTCCCATCATGGATAAAAAATCGCTTATTGGTTTAGGTTTAATAGCTGCCATTTTAATTACTTGGCTTGCTTTAACAGGACCAAGCAAAGAACAAATTGCTCGTAATAAACAAATTAAAGACTCCGTAGAATTAGCAACCAAAGCAGCACAAGTTGCCGAAGAAGCAAGATTAGCTGTAAAGAAATTAGCAATTGTTAATGACACAACGTCTAAAGTTGTTGTATCTGATTCTATTTTGCAATTACAAAAAAGCAGTATCTATAAAGATTTTGCAGTTTCTGCTGAAGGTAAATCAGAAGTTGTTACCATAGAAAATGAAAATATTAAAGCATTTATCTCTACTAAAGGTGGTGATGTAGAAAAAGTAATCCTTAAAAACTATAAACGTTATGGTAATTCAGAGCCTTTAGTTTTGTTTGATAAAGATTCTACAAACCAATCGATTCAATTTGAAGCTTATGCAAATAACATGAGTTTTAATACAGATAGTTTTTACTTTAAACCTTCTTCTTTAACCGAAGTAGCAAACGGTAATGATTCAAAATCAATTATCTTGAAATTAGAGACGTCAAAGCCAGAAAGTTATATTGAATATATCTATACTTTAAAAGGTAATGATTATATGCTAGATTATGACGTGAATTTTGTAGGAATGCAAAACATTATTTCAAGCAAAAGCAATAAGGTAACAATGCATTGGGCACAAGGATTGCCTTCTCAAGAAAAACATATTACAAAAGAAAGAGAAGCCGCTACCGTGTACTATAATCAAACTAAAGAAGGGGTTGATTATATTAATGCAAGAAAAATGGAAGAGAAATTATTAAATGAAGATAATATCAAGTGGGTAAGTTTTAAGCAACATTTTTTCAATTCAACATTAATAGCTGATTCAGAATTTTTAAAAGACGGAAGCTTAGTTAAAACTTTTGAAAATCCAAATTCTAAACAATTTGTAAAAACAATTACTGCACAGCTATCCATACCATACAAGCATTCTTCTTCCGAAAAATTTGGCATGGCCTTTTATTTTGGACCAACTCAATACAATACGTTAAAAGCGTATGATATGGATTTAGAGGAAATTATTCCTTTAGGTTGGAGCGTATTTAGCTATATCAATAAATGGATGATTATCCCATTATTTAGTTTATTGTCAGGATTAAATAGCGGTATTATCATTTTGATTTTAACCTTAATCTTAAAAACATTATTGTTCCCAATTGCTTATAAAACATACATGAGCAGTGCTAAAATGCGTGTTTTAAAACCAGAAATCGATGAGCTAAACGCCAAATTTGAAAAGGTGGATGATCCAATGAAAAAACAGCAAGAAACAATGGCTTTATACAGAAGAGCAGGAGCTAACCCACTTTCTGGCTGTTTACCAATGTTATTACAGTTCCCAATTTTAATTGCCTTATTCGGATTCTTCCCAGCAGCAATTGAATTACGTCAAAAAGGATTTTTATGGACAGATGATCTATCTACTTACGATTCGGTTTATAATTTTGGGTTTGAAGTGTGGGGCTTTGGCGATCACGTGAGTATGTTTGCTATCTTAATGTTTGTGTCTACCATTATTTATACATGGATGAATCAAGCCATGTTGCAGCCACAACAAACACAAATGCCAGGTATGAAATACATGATGTACTTAATGCCAGTTATTTTCTTAGCAGTAATGAATAGTTACGCAGCAGGTTTAAGTTGGTATTATTTTTTAGCAAACGTGATTACATTTTTACAAACTTGGATGATGAAAAAAATGATTGATGATGGAAAAATAAGAGAGACTTTGTTGGCTAATATGCAGAAGCCAGAAAAAAAATCCAGCTTCCAAGCTAAACTAGAAGAGATGGCAAAGCAAAGACAGCAATTGCCAAACAAAAAGAAATAAAAAATAAAAAGCCGCTTATTTAAGCGGCTTTTTTCGTTAAACAAAAATATATATTCAATTTTTCTACAAATTGTTTTGGCTTAAGAGTGCGATAAAGCCTCAATTTTTTACTGAATTTCGTTGGTTTTTATTTTTTATTGAATTAGATTAGAGCATTATAGTTAACTGATAAATCGATAATAAAAATGAAAACAACATTCAAAATATTAATCTTGTTATTTACTTTAATTCAATTTAAAGCAAGCGCACAATTGTGGGTAGAAAAATTTCAAGATACAACACAAAATTTTTATACAATACAACAAGAGTTTAATAACTATTGGCAAAACAAACCTTACGAAAGAGGTAAAGGTTATAAAGCATTTAGACGTTGGGAATGGTTTACAGGACCTAGAGTGTACCCTTCAGGAGATTTAAGACTAGCTTCGCGTTCAAAAGCATTTGAAGAATTTCAAAAGTATATTCAACAAAATCCTATTGCCGCTCAAAAAATTCATTCATCTAATTCAACTTCAACAACAGGAAACTGGACATCGATGGGGCCTTACGGTTCGCCAATTGGCGGAGATGCTGGAAGATTGACGTTCATCAGATTTATGCCAGGAGACGTAAATACGATTTTTATTGGCACAGGTGCTGGTGGCTTATGGACATCAACGGATGCGGGGTCAACTTGGAGCACAAATACAAATGGCTTAGAAGTTTTAGGCTGCTCTGATTTAGCAATAAACCCGGTAAATACAAATATTATGTATTTAGCAACTGGAGATATCGATGCTGGTGACACTCACTCAACGGGCGTTTTAAAATCAACAGATGGTGGCGTAACTTGGGCGCCTACCGCTCTAACATTTTCTGTGTCAAGTCAAAGAAGAATAGGAAGATTATTGATAAATCCTTTGAATCCAAATAGTTTATTTGCAGCTACGTCTACAGGTATTTATAGAACAAATAATGGTGGTACTAATTGGACACTTGTAAAAAGCGGCAATTTTAAAGACATGGAGTATCGTCCGAGTGATACAAGTACCGTTTATGCAGTAACATCATCTCAGTTTTTTAAATCAACAACAGGTGGAAATACCAGTGCTTCATTTGTTCAGGTAACAAGCGGATTAGCTACTACCGGCGCTAGAATGGTTGTTTCTGTTACGCCTGCCGATCCAAATTATGTTTATATCTTAAGAAGCGCTTCTGATAATTCATTTGGTGGAGTATATCGTTCTACAAATTCTGGAGCTAATTTTTCTTTAAGATCTAATACTCCAAATATTTTTGGTTGGGATCCGGATGGAACTGATGCAGGTGGACAAGGATGGTATGATATTGCATGTGGAGTTTCGCCAACTGATAAAGAGGAAATCACGTGTGGTGGTGTTAATACATGGAAATCATTAGATGGTGGCGCAACTTGGTTTTTAAATACTCATTGGTATGGTGGAGGCGCTCCTTACGTTCATGCAGACTTACATGCAGTAGAATACGTGAGTGGTACAACATGTTATTTAGGCCATGATGGTGGAATATCTAGAACAACTGACGGCGGAAATACTTGGACAACGATTAATGGACAAATGAATATTGCGCAAATTTATCGTATTGGTCAATCATCTAATACTGCTAATTATGTATTATCAGGACATCAAGATAATGGAACAAATTTATTAAATGGCACCGTTTGGAAAGAAGTTTATGGCGGCGATGGCGCAGATTGTTTTGTAGATTGGAGTAATAATAATACCATGGTTGAAAGTTATGTAAATGGTGATTTTAATATCTCAAACAATGCCGGAAATAGTTGGACAAGCATCACAAATGGTTTAACTGGAACTGGTGCATGGGTGGCGCCGATTATTCAATCACCGCAAGTTGCAAATACTTACTATTGTGGTTACCAGCAAGTATTTAAATCTACTAACAAAGGAACAAATTGGACACAAATGGGAACATTAAGTTCTAGCGGTCAAATATTGTATTTAGCAGCAGCTCCTTCTAATTCTCTAGTGTTATATGCTGCTACTAGTGGCGCACTATATAAAACGACCAACGGAGGTACTACTTGGTCAACAATATCTAGTGGTTTACCAACTGGTGCTGCCGAAATCACAAGAATGGTTGTAGATAATACAGATGCAAATAACGTATTTGTTACTTTTTCTGGCTATTCAGCTAGCAACAAAGTATTTAAAACAACTAATGGAGGTGCCAATTGGACAAATATTTCAACAGGATTACCTAATTTGCCAGTTAACTGTATTATTTACACCAATAATTCAAATGATGCTATTTATGTGGGAACTGATGTTGGCGTTTATTACAGAGATGGTAGTATGTCGTCTTGGACACCTTTTATGACAGGATTACCTAATGTTATTGTAAATGATTTTGAAATATTTTATCCAACAAATAAGTTAAGAGCAGGTACCTATGGAAGAGGTGTTTGGCAGTCTGATTTATATTCAGACCCTTCTTCTTCACCTACAGCTAATTTCTCAACATCATTTGCTTCAGCATGTGTTAATACGCCATTCGTTTTTAATGATCAATCTTCTGGAACTCCAACGGTTTGGAGTTGGACATTAACGGGATCTTCTTCACCTACTTCATCTGTTAAAAACCCAACAGTTAGCTATGGAGCGCCTGGCATTTATACAGTGTCTTTAATTGCGTCAAATGGTAATGGATCAAGTTCAGTTTACACAAACACTATTGCAGTAAGCGCACCACCTGTAGTTACAGTGCCTTCGTTAACAGTGTGCGCTGTTCAATCTAAAGCATTGGTTGCAAGCGGAGCTTCTTCCTACACTTGGTCTACTGGAGGAACATCAAATGTTATTATCGTTTCACCAACTGTAACAACCGTTTATACAGTTACTGGTTTTGTTGGAGCCTGCAGTGCATCAAATACTGCAACAATTTCAGTTGGAAGTTTTCCGGCTATACCAACGGTTTCTCAAAATGGGAATATCTTAACTTCTAGCGCATTAGCAAATAATCAATGGTATTTAAATGGAGTGCTAATTCCTAGTGCTACCGCGCAATCTTTTACGGTTACACAGGACGGTGATTACTCTGTTGTTGTTACTGGAAACTATGGTTGTTCTAAAACATCAACTATTACAACCATTGTTCTAACGGATGTGGCAGACGCTACGCACATTAATACAATTCAGTTAAGTCCTAATCCAGTAAAAGATATGATTTACATTAATAGCGCTTTAAAAGTAGAAAAAACAGTAAATTATACAATTTATTCAGTGACAGGACAAGTAGTAAAATACGGTTCTGTTAATTTAAATAATCGTGAAGCAGTATCTGTAAATGATTTATCAACAGGGGTTTATGAAATTAAATTCAATATAAATGGATCAAACTCATCTTATAAATTTGTAAAAGAATAAATTTTCGTTAACTCTTTATTTAAAAGCCGTTTATTATTAATTAATAAACGGCTTTTTTATGCTATTTTTAAACAATCTAACCTTTAAAAAAATAGACCGAATATTTGATGATTTACTTAAAAATAGTTAATCTTACAATCAATAATTAATATAGTTATATATGAACACAGAGTCATCTCCTTTAGATTATTTACCAATATTATTAATGTTTATCGTTGCCCTAGGATTTGTAGTAACTACAATGATTGCATCGCATTGGTTAGGGCCAAAACGTAAAACAAAAATCAAGTTAGATTCATTTGAGTGCGGTATCGAATCAGAAGGAAACGCGCGTTTACCATTTGCCATTAAGTATTTCTTAGTGGCTATTTTGTTTGTGCTTTTCGACATAGAGGTCATTTTTATGTATCCTTGGGCTGTAAACTTTAAAGAGTTAGGTATGTTAGGTGTTATAGAAGTATTCACATTTATCATCTTATTATTAGTTGGATTCTACTACATGCTTTCTAAAAAAGCATTGAAGTGGGAAGAGTAAATTAAGAAGTTAGAAATCAGATTGTAGATGTAAGAGTTCTAAAATCTTAAATCACAAATCTTAAATCTTAAATTAAAAATGGCAAAAGAAATTATAAAACGCACCAAACTAGAAATCGCTAAAAGCCCTGAAGGACTTGAAGGACCTGGTTTTTTTGCAACAAAATTAGAAGATGTTGTTGGTTTAGCTCGTAAAAACTCTTTATGGCCTTTGCCTTTTGCAACGTCTTGTTGTGGTATTGAGTTTATGGCTACTATGGCCTCTCATTACGATTTAGGTCGTTTTGGGTCTGAACGTTTAAGTTTCTCTCCACGTCAAGCAGATATGTTAATGGTAATGGGAACCATTGCTAAAAAAATGGGACCAACATTACGCCAAGTATACGAGCAAATGGCTGAACCACGCTGGGTACTATCAGTTGGCGCTTGCGCTAGTACAGGTGGTATTTTTGACACTTACTCTGTTTTACAAGGGATTGATAAAATTATTCCAGTAGATGTTTACGTGCCAGGTTGTCCTCCACGTCCAGAACAAATTTTGGAAGGCGTTTTAAAAATTCAAGAAATGGCTCAAAACGAATCTTTCAGAAGAAGAGAATCAGAAGAGTACAAGAAAATGTTGAACTCATACGGAATAGAATAATTCAAAATATACTATGGAGCTTTTAGAAATTGTAAACACTAAATTGAAAGAAAACTTTGCCGATGCAATTGAATCAGCAGAGCAACTTTACGATTACCCTGTTTTTACTGTAAACAAAGATAAAATACACGATATTCTTAAATTTTTAAAAGAAGATGAAACGTTAAACTTTCATTTCTTAACAGATTTATGCGGTATGCAAACAGCTGACGAAAAGCAGTTAGGTGTGATTTATCATTTACACAACATGCCAAAAAACTATCGTATTCGTTTAAAAACTTTTTTCGATATCAATAAGCCAGAGGTTGCTACTGCTACTGACTTGTGGCCTGCAGCTAATTGGATGGAAAGAGAAACTTACGATTTCTTTGGAGTAAAATTTAAAGGTCATCCAAACTTAAAGCGTATTTTAAATGTAGATGAAATGGATATTTTTCCATTAAGAAAAGAATATCCTTTAGAAGATCAAGGAAGAACCGACAAAAATGATAGCATGTTTGGTCGTTAATCAAATTATATTCAACTCATGAGTAAAAAAGAAACTACATATTCGGTTAATCAGGAAGTTATAGAAGAGAAAGAATACTCTACGCTTAACCTTGGCCCCACGCATCCTGCAACACACGGTATTTTTCAAAATGTATTGAAAATGGATGGTGAAATTATTCACGATGCCGTTCCAACAATTGGGTATATTCACCGTGCTTTCGAAAAATTAGCAGAGCGTCGTCCGTATGCTCAAATTACACCTATTACCGATCGTTTAAACTATTGCTCATCTCCAATCAATAATATGGGTTGGTACATGACAGTAGAAAAATTACTAAAAGCTGAAATTCCAAAACGTGCACAATATCATCGTGTGATTATTATGGAATTGTCTCGTATTGCCGATCATATTATTTGTAACTCCGTTATTGGTGTTGATACAGGAGCCATGACAGGTTTCTTATACATCTTTCAATGGAGAGAAAAAATTTACGAAATCTTCGAAGAAATTTGTGGCGCTCGTTTAACCACTAACATTGGTCGTATTGGCGGATTTGATAAGGAATGGAGTAAAACAGCTTGGGATAAAATCAATGAATTTTTAAAAGAATTCCCTAAAGGATTAAAAGAGTTTTCTAATCTATTAGAGCGTAATAAAATTTTCATGGACCGTACCGTTAATTGCGGACCAATATCAGCAGAGAGAGCCTTAGCTTATAGTTTTGTTGGACCTAACTTACGTGCAGCTGGTGTTGATTATGATGTACGTGTGATGAATCCATATTCTTCTTACGAAGATTTTACATTCACAGTTCCAGTTGGTACACAAGGTGATACTTACGATCGTTTCATGGTTCGTCAACACGAAATGTGGCAATCACTAAGTATCATTGAACAAGCAATTAAAAAAATGCCTGAGGGTGCTATGCATGCCGATTTACCAGATTTCTTCTTGCCTCCAAAAGAGCAAGTGTATAATAACATGGAAGCCTTAATCTATCACTTTAAAATTGTGATGGGCGAAACAGATATTCCTAAAGGAGAAGTATATCACTGTGTAGAAGGTGGAAATGGAGAATTAGGATTTTACTTAATTAGTGATGGTGGTAGAACACCTTTCCGTTTACATTTCCGCAGACCATGCTTTATTTATTATCAAGCATATCCAGAAATGATTAAAGGAATTATGTTATCAGATGCTATCTTAACAATGAGTAGCATGAATGTGATTGCAGGAGAATTAGATGCGTAATTAAAAAATAAAAATTAAATAATAGTTATGAAAAAAATAGGATCAATTTTATCAGTAGTAGTTTTAGTGGGGATTTTATTATCATCATGTGCTTCACAAAAAAATGGATTAGCAATAAAAAGAAAGTATCACAAAGGATACTATATTGCACACAACCATAAAAAAAATAATGAATCAGTAAAAGAAAATAATACAGATAAAGTAGTTAAAGTTACTGAAAGCAAAAAACTAAATGTAGTGGAGGCAGAATTGCCACCAGTTAAAACGATTTTATCAGTAGTTAATTCAGAAAATCTTCCAGTTGCAAAAGCTGAAAAAATTAATGATGTAAAACACAATACTGTAATCATTGATACTAAAAATGCGACAGCATCAACAGTAACTGAAAAAACAAAAACGGTTCACAAAGAAGTAAATATTGAAAAGGAATCTGCTAAATCTTCTTCAGGAAGCAGCGATACACAACTTGTTTTATTGGTTATTCTTTCTCTTTTCCCATTCTTAGCTTTGTTAGCTATGTATTTGAAAGATGGAAAAGATATAACACTTAACTTTTGGGTTGATCTTATTTTACATCTAACGGTTATTGGATATATTATTTTTGCATTGTTAGTAGTTTTCGACGTAGTAAATTTAGCGTAACATGAGTAGTCAAGTACACGGAGCACAAAAATTTGATAGCGCTAAACGCGCTGAAACAGTTTTCAGCGAAGAAGCGATGAAAACGGCACAAACTATTATTTCTCGTTATCCTGAAGGAAAACAGAAATCGGCTTTATTACCCATCTTACATTTAGCGCAAGCTGAATTTGGCGGATGGTTAAGCCCAGAAACAATGGATTATGTGGCATCTATTTTAAAAATCAGACCAGTAGAGGTGTTTGAAGTGGCATCATTTTACACGATGTATAACTTAAAGCCAATGGGCAAATGTGTATTAGAAGTTTGTCAAACAAGTTCTTGTTGGTTAAATGGTGCAGAAGACATCGTTAAATACATTGAGAAAAAATTAAATATCAAAGTTGGTGAAACAACTAAAGATGGAATGTTCTCTTTAAAAGTAGCCGAATGTTTAGGTTCTTGCGGAACAGCGCCCATGTTACAATGTGGAGCTAGTTACCACGAAAATTTAACTTACGAAAAAGTAGATGCTATTTTAGAAACCTACAAAAACGAAGGAAGATTAAGAAGTTATACAGATTTAGATTATAAAAACACTCTTTAATATTTTGTCACTTCGAGCGTAGTCGAGAAGAAAAAATAAAAATTGAAATGGGAAGAAAATTATTAATACATAACGATAAAGTACCTGGGATAAATACATACGAGGTTTATCGTGCACACGGTGGTTATGCTTCTGTAGAGAAAGCATTAAAAACAATGCAACCAGATCAAGTAACTGATGAAGTAAAAAAATCAGGCTTACGTGGTCGTGGCGGCGCAGGTTTCCCTACAGGCATGAAATGGAGTTTCTTAGCGAAACCAGAAGGCGTTCCTCGTTACTTAGTTTGTAATGCGGATGAGTCTGAACCAGGAACATTCAAAGATCGTTATTTGATGGAAAAAATTCCTCATGCATTAATTGAAGGAATGATTACCTCTTCATTTGCATTAGGGGCGAAAACATCTTATATCTATATCCGTGGCGAATACTTTTATGTAGCTCGTATTGTAGAAGCTGCCATTGCTGAAGCTTATGCTGCAGGATGGTTAGGAAAAAATATTTTAGGTACTGATTTCTCCCATGATTGCTACGTGCAAGTTGGTGGTGGCGCTTATATCTGCGGAGAAGAAACGGCTTTATTAGAATCATTAGAAGGTAAGCGTGGTAATCCACGTATCAAACCACCATTCCCAGCTGTAGCTGGTTTATGGGGTTGCCCAACGGTTGTTAATAACGTTGAGACTATTGCCGCTGTGGTTCCAATTGTAAACATGGGTGGAGAAGAATATGCTAAAATTGGTGTAGGAAAATCTACTGGTACAAAATTAATTTCTGCTTCTGGACATATTAATAAACCAGGTGTTTACGAAATTGAATTAGGAATTACTGTTGAAGAATTTATTTATAGCGAAGAATATTGTGGAGGTATCCGTAATGGAAAAAAATTAAAGGCAGTTGTAGCTGGTGGTTCTTCGGTGCCAATTTTACCAACCGAATTAATTTTAAAAACTGCTAAAGGGGAACCTCGTTTAATGACTTACGAAAGTTTATCTGATGGTGGATTCTTAACTGGTACGATGTTAGGTTCTGGTGGCTTTATTGCTATGGACGAAGACACAAGTATTGTGAAGAATTTATTTACGTTCTCTCGTTTCTATCATCATGAGTCTTGCGGACAATGTTCGCCTTGCCGTGAAGGAACAGGTTGGATGGAAAAAATATTGAAGAAGTTTTTAGATGGAACGGCGAATGAAAGTGATGTAGATTTATTGTGGGACATTCAAAGTAAAATTGAAGGTAAAACAATTTGTCCTTTAGGAGAAGCAGCAGCTTGGCCAGTAGCAGCAGCTATTCGCCACTTCAAACATGAATTTATTGAAATTGCACAAAAGAAAAAATTTGTAGATATTTCTCATTACGATAGATTAAATAAAATTAGAGCTTAATTGTATTCTTGATGAATAAAATAGGAAAAATAAGAAGTCTTGTAACATTGTTGATACTTTGTTGTTGCTTTACTATTTCCTATTCTCAGGAGTTTGAGAGTAAACTTGGAGGTTTGGTTGAAGGAAATATTGGCGATCCACTTATAGTTACAAGCGACGGCGTTACAGTTTTTGCCGTTTGTGATTACGCTAGTTATTCTATTTATCTATCTGCTTATAACGAAAATCATAAACCTTTATATGTTCGTAAGAAGCTAAATTTTAGCAAAAAAGAAGTTACTGAGAATGTTTTTAATTTTATGTCTGATGTGCGAGCTCTTTATTATAAGCCAGGTGTTAGACCAATTCCAATAATAGCAGGTATATTTCAAAATAATAATTCTATTTTCTTTAATTTAAGTAGTAAAAAACATTCTTATGCAATTGAAGTCGATTACCGAAATGGAACAATTGTTACTGAAACGGAAAAAGAATATTTAGGCGCATACATATCTGAAGGTAGAGAGTATAATTTAGCGAAGACTAAATATGTCAAAATTGTTTCAAGTGAAATTGATAAGGATTCAAAACAGAGAAAGCTAGTGATATATGACTTGAATAATAAGATAGTTGACGAATGCGCTCTTCCTAAGGACTTTTATGCATATTCATTCTTACGTTTCGAAAGAGATCAAGTTTTTATTGCAAAATTTTTAGAAAATACACTACAGGTGATTAAGTACGATACGGAAAGCAAAAAAATTACATCAAAATATGTTGCCCTTGAAAGGAGAAATGAAAAAAAGGATTATTCAAAAGAATTCATTGTATTTAGTAAAGACGGTAAATCATTAGTTGCCTATTGGGAAGATTACGATAAAACTGGGGATAAAAAACGTGTTTTATATGCAAGTATAAGCACGGATGATTTAATAAATTCTGAGGTAAAGGAATTAAGTTATGCTATCAGAGATCAATATTTAGATAGTTATAATTTAAAACTAAAAGATCCAAAATTTTTACAAATAGTTTCAAATAATTCGGGAAATACTTTAGGAATGAGTATACCGTATGATCATATTAATAGTGCAACTCCAATAATTAGTTTTTCATGCCATAATCTAAAAGGTGAGGAACTTTATAGTTTTGCTTACAAATTTAAGGTGAGAGCCGAAGATCATGATGTATTTTTTGAAAACGTAATCCCATTGAGTCTAAATAATAAACACATTGTTTTTTTAAACAATATCGCAGAAAACTTTAATTTAAGAATTGAAGATAAAACAAAAAAAGTTATTACTAGAATGGGTCAAAAGCCAATTGCAATTGAGTTAGATGAAAAGGGAAATACGTCACAATATTATGTTTTTGGCACCAAGGAAAATCAAGATGAATCGAGTTATATAGAGTTCAAGAGCTCTTATTTTGATAAAAAAACTAATACTTTAGTTGCCACAATGTATATTGATAGTTATTTGGGTAATTCAAAGCCTGTTTGGATAAAATTAAAATAAGGAGATTAAAATATTGTACAAATTAATTAAAGAATGAAAGTAACGATAGATGGAATAGAAATTGACGTACCAAAGGGTACCACAATTCTTCAAGCAGCACGTATGATTGGTCAGGAGGTAGCTCCACCAACCATGTGCTATTATTCTTCATTAAAAACCAGTGGTGGATATTGCCGTACTTGTATTGTAAAAGTAACACAAGGTAGTGCTGCAAATCCTACGCCAATGCCTAAACCTGTGGCTAGTTGCCGTACAGAGGTGATGGACGGAATGGTTGTAGAAAATGTCACTAATAAAGATGTATTAGAAGCACGTAAAGGTGTGGTTGAATTTTTATTAGTAAACCATCCTCTTGATTGCCCAGTGTGCGATCAAGCTGGAGAATGTTCTTTACAAGATTTAGGATACGGACATGGTGCTGCAACAACACGTTACGAATTTCCTCGTAGAGAATTTGAACGCATTGATATTGGTAAATATGTGCAATTACATATGAATCGTTGTATCATGTGTTTCCGTTGTGTGAAAGTGGCTGAGCAATTAACAGATAATCGTGTTCATGGTGTGATGCACCGTGGAGATGCGGCTGAGATTTCTACATATATTGAAAATGTAATTGAAAATGATTTTTCTGGTAACGTAATTGATGTTTGCCCAGTGGGGGCATTAACAGATAAAACATTCCGATTCAAATCTCGTGTTTGGTTTACGAAGCCAGTTGATGCAAGTTGTGATTGCAAAAAATGTTCTGGTAAAGTACGTTTATGGATGAAAGGTGAAGAAGTGTTACGCGTGACTGCGCGTAAAGATCAGTGGGGAGAAGCAGAAGAATTTATTTGCAATACTTGCCGTTTTGATAGAAAGAAAACATCTGATTGGAAAGTGGAAGGACCATCACCAATTCATAGAAGTAGCGTGATTTCTCAAAATCATTACAATCATTTAAATGAATTAAAAGTGCAAGTGATGAAACAACAAAAAGCACTTGGATTTATGGATATTAATAAAAGACCTTAATTAAGTATGACAGCATTTATAATATACAAAGCAATTATGTGCGTGGGGATTTTTGTTCTCCTACTTGCATCCGCAGCATACGCTACTTTATGGGAAAGAAAATTCGCCGCTTTTTTACAAGATAGAAAAGGACCTAGCAGAGCTGGTTGGGGTGGTTTATTGCAACCAGTTGCAGATGGTGTAAAAATGTTTATGAAAGAAGAAATCATTCCTAATGTTTCTAATCGTGCGCTATTTATTTTAGGGCCTTCATTATTTATGGTAACAGCAGTTATCACAAGTGCTGTGGTGCCTTGGGCAAAACCAGTAATCATTGGCGGTCAAACCTATGATTTACAAATTACTGATATTAATATCGGTGTGATTTATTTATTAGGTGTTGCTTCCATTGGTGTGTATGGTATTATGATTGGTGGTTGGTCATCAAATAATAAATTCGCTTTATTGGGAGCCGTTCGTGCATCATCACAAATGATTAGCTACGAAATTCCAATGGGTATTGCGTTAATAGCTTTAATTATTTCTTCAGGTGGTTCTTTAAGTTTAAAAACAATTGTTGAGGGACAAGATGCAGGATTAGCAAATATTGTTTGGCAGCCTTTAGGATTTTTAATTTTCTTTATTTGTGCATTAGCAGAAACCAATCGTGCACCATTTGATTTACCTGAGTGTGAAACTGAATTAGTTGGTGGGTACCACACAGAGTATTCATCTATGAAATTAGGTTTGTACTTATTTGCTGAATACATCAATATGTTTATTTCTTCAGCAGTTATTGCAACACTTTATTTTGGTGGATATAACTTCCCATTTGCGCATGAGATTTACGCAAAATTAGGATTAGCAGAAGGTTCAGCGATGGTGTCTTTAATTGGCTTCGGAGTTTTATTAGCTAAAATATTTGGCTTCATTTGTTTATTCATGTGGATTCGTTGGACATTACCACGTTTCCGTTACGATCAATTAATGAACTTAGGTTGGAAAACTTTATTACCGTTATCGCTATTTAATTTAGCTGCAACAGTAGTGATTGAATTTTTTAGAGGAAACATTCATTTTTAAAAAATATTGAAAATGCAATTAACAAACAGAAAAGTAGTCGTATCAAATAAAGAGCAAAGTCTTGCTGAAAGAATGTATTTGCCGGCTATTGCAAAAGGGATGATGATTACTGCAAGTCACTTGTTTAAGAAATCTCCTACCATTAATTATCCAGATGTAAAACGTCCTATTGCAACCGTATATCGTGGTCAGCATGTATTGAAACGTGATGATAATGGAGCAGAACGTTGTACATCTTGTGGTATGTGTGCTGTGGCTTGTCCTGCAGAAGCAATTACCATGACAAGTGGTGAGCGTAAAAAAGGCGAAGAGCATTTATACCGTGAAGAAAAATATGCAGCAACTTATGAAATTGACATGTTGCGTTGTATTTTCTGCGGACTATGCGAAGAGGCTTGTCCGAAAGAAGCTATCTTTTTAACGGATAGATTAGTTGATGCACAATTTGAGCGTAAAGATTTTATTTACGGTAAAGATAAATTGGTTGAAAAAATGGATGCGCGTATTGATGTTTCTAAACGCCAAACTCCAGAAGTATTAGCATTTAAAAAAGTTGAAGGATTAAAACACAACGAATTATTTGATGCAAAAAAATTAAACAAAGGTCACAAACACTAAAAAATAAATATGTTAGGATACACAATTACACAATGGCTTTTTGGAATATTATCATTCCTTGCTATTATGTTCGCGCTTATGGTTGTTTTTACTCGCAACCCAGTTAACTCAGTTTTATATTTAGTATTAACGTTCTTCTGTATTGCAGGACATTATTTATTATTAAATGCTCAATTTTTAGCAGTGGTGCATATCGTTGTATATGCTGGAGCTATTATGGTATTATTCTTATTCATTATCATGTTAATGAATTTGAATGCGGATACAGAGCCTCGTAAACATATTGCTACCAGATTAATTGCTGGAACAATTGGTGGTATGTTATTATTTGTAATGGTTGGTGCTTTAAAAGGTTCTGAGCAATTACAATTAGTGCATGGCGGTTCTTCTCAAATTGGATTGGTTAAAAATTTAGGTAAAGTATTATTTAGCGAATTTTTATTCCCATTCGAAATTGCTTCAATATTATTATTAGCAGCTCTTGTAGGCGCTATTATGATTGGAAAAAGAGATACGAACATCAATTCTAAAGAGACTATAAATAACTAATCACTAACAACTAATCACTATTATATGTTAAACGGAATTCCTATTAATTTTTACATCATGTTAAGCGCTGTGCTTTTTATTATTGGCGTGGTTGGTGTGATGGCTCGCAGAAATGCAATCATTATTTTTATGTGTATTGAGTTAATGCTTAATGCGGTTAATTTATTATTAGTTGCTTTTTCAACTTTACATAACGATGCAAACGGACAAGTATTTGTATTCTTTATTATGGCGGTTGCAGCGGCTGAGGTTGCAGTAGGATTAGCTATTTTATCGATGGTGTATCGTAATTTCAAAACAATTGATATTGATTTATTAAGCAGATTAAAGAACTAAGTATATGATTAAATTAGTAGCCCTTATTCCATTATTCCCTTTATTAGGTTTTATAATAAACGGTTTTTTTGGTAAAAAAATTAGCAAAAGCTTATCTGGTTGGATAGCTAGCTTAGCTGTATTAGCTTCGTTTGTAGTATCGTTGCTGATATTTATGGAATTAGAACATTCTGAGGTTAAATCTCAAATTGTTCCTTTATTCTCTTGGATAAACTCTGATACATTAAAAATTCCTTTCGAGTTTTTAGTAGATCCATTATCATCTTGGTTTTTATTAATCATTACCGGTATTGGTTTCTTAATCCATATATATTCTATGGGTTATATGCACGACGACGAAGGATTTGCTCGTTTCTTCACGTATTTAAATCTATTCGTATTCTTCATGTTGTTATTAGTATTAGGTAACAACTACCTAATTATGTTTGTGGGTTGGGAAGGTGTAGGTTTATGTTCTTACTTATTAATTGGTTTCTGGTTCAAAAACACAGCTTACAATAATGCCGCTAAAAAAGCATTCATTATGAATCGTGTTGGTGACTTAGGTTTTTTAATGGGAATCATTTTAATTTTTGTAACATTTGGAAGTATCTCTTACGATCAAGTATTCTCTATTGCATCTAGCGGTAACGAAGGAACGGTGACGGCGATTGCTTTGTTATTATTTATTGGTGCTATGGGTAAATCAGCTCAATTACCATTATACACTTGGTTACCAGACGCGATGGCTGGTCCAACTCCTGTTTCTGCATTAATCCATGCGGCAACAATGGTGACGGCTGGTATTTACATGATTGTTCGTTCAAATGTATTGTACTCCATGTCTGCTGAAGCTTCTCATGTAGTGGCGGTAGTTGGTGTAGCAACAGCATTATTTGCTGCAACTATTGGGTTATTTCAAAACGATATTAAAAAAGTATTAGCTTATTCAACAGTATCGCAATTAGGATTAATGTTTTTAGGTTTAGGTGTTGGCGCTTACAGTTCATCTGTATTTCACGTAACTACTCACGCTTTCTTTAAAGCATTATTATTCTTAGGCGCTGGTTCTGTTATCCATGCGATGGGTGGCGAACAAGATATGCGTAAGATGGGTGGTTTATGGAAACATTTACCTATCACCGGAAAAGTAATGGCTATTGGTACTTTAGCAATTAGTGGTTTCCCTTTACTATCAGGTTTCTTTTCTAAAGATGAAATTTTAGCGCATACGTATGAGCACAGTCCAACCTTATGGTTCTTTGGTCAAGTAGCATCTATTCTTACTGCTTTTTATATGTTCCGTTTATTATTCTTAACCTTCTTTGGTAAATTCAGAGGAACACATGAACAAGAACATCATTTACATGAGTCGCCAAGCACGATGACCATTCCATTAATTGTATTAGCGATATTATCAATATTTGGTGGTGTATTAGGTTTACCAGAATTCTGGGGAACAACTAATTGGTTTCACCATCATTTAGATCCAATCATTGCTCATAAAAACCCAAGTATTTTAAATCATACTAAAGAGTGGACGTTGATGTTCATTGCAACGGCAGCAGCTTTAGCAACTATCTTCTTTGCATACATGGTGTATATTAAAAACAATATTTTACCTGAAGCAAAAGATGAAAAATTAACGGGGATCAAAAAATTAATTTTCAATAAATATTATGTAGATGAAATTTATGAAGTAGTTATTCGTAAACCGTTAGATTTACTTTCTGAAGTATTCTATAAGTTTTTAGATTTACAAGTAGTGGATGGAATTGTAAACGGTGTTGGAAGTGCTGTAACTGGTGTGAGCTCATTAGTTCGTAAAGCACAAACTGGTCACATTGGATTTTATATTTTCGGAATGGTATTAGGAATTATCGCCATTTTATTTTTCACATTCATTAAGTAGTATTAAATAGTAAATAATAAAAAGATATGTTAGTTGGATTATTAATCATTGTACCTCTTATAGCAAGCTTATTGGTGTTTTTCACAAAAGGAAACACGAGTAGAACAGTTGCTTTAGGTTTATCTGTTGTAGAATTTATTTTATCACTGGTAGTGTTGTTTCAATTTAAACACAATCCCGCAAGTGCTGATTTGATGTTAAACTGTCCTTGGGTTGAATCTTTAGGGATTCACTTCGCAGTAAGTGTTGATGCCTTATCTATGTTAATGGTATTATTAACCACTTTCTTAGTGCCTCTAATAATTTTATCATCATTTAATACGTCTTACGAAAAACCAAATTCGTTTTACGGATTAATCTTATTAATGCAAATGGCATTAGTAGGAGTATTTACTGCTAACGATGGTTTCTTATTTTATGTGTTCTGGGAATTAGCTTTAATTCCAATTTACTTTATCTGTTTATTATGGGGTGGAGAAAATCGCGGACGTATCACTTTCAAGTTTTTCGTTTACACTTTATTCGGTTCTTTATTTATGTTAGTTGGTTTAGTGTATTTATATAATCACACTGGATTTGAAACAGGCATTAAATCATGGGCGGTAACAGATTTATATGAAGCAGGCAAATCATTAAATTTAGAACAACAATCTGTAGTATTCTGGTGCATCTTTTTAGCATTTGGAATTAAGATGCCGATTTTTCCTTTACACACTTGGCAACCTGATACTTATGTAAATGCTCCAACACAAGGCACGATGTTGTTATCAGGTATCATGTTAAAGATGGGAACATTTGGATTAATTAAATGGTTAATGCCTATGACTCCTTTAGCATTAGCAGAGTGGGGATGGTTAGCAATTGCATTATCTGTATTTGGTATTTTCTATGCATCATGTATTGCGATTGTACAAAAAGATTACAAACGTTTAATAGCGTATTCATCTATTGCTCACGTTGGATTAATTGCAGCAGGTATTTTATCAGCTAACCAACAAGGTATTCAAGGAGCATTGATGCAAATGTTAGCGCACGGTGTTAATGTGGTAGGTTTATTCTTAATCGCTGATATTTTAATGCGTCATACAGGAACTCGTGAGATGGAGAAATTAGGTGGCATTAGAAATATGAATGGCAATTTTGCCGTTTTATTTTTAATTGTGATGTTAGGTTCTGTAGCTTTACCATTAACTAACGGTTTCGTAGGTGAGTTTTTATTAATCAATGGTGTGTATCAATACGGAGCATGGGTTGCAGCTTTTGCTGGTTTAACTGTTATTTTAGGAGCTGTATATATGTTACGCAGTTACCAGGCAATTATGTTAGGTGAAAAAAGAGATTCTGCTATTGCATTTGGTTCATTAGTGAGTACCGACAAATGGGTATTATACATTATTTGTTTTGCCATCATTGCATTTGGTGTATATCCAAAACCATTAAATGATTTAGCTGAAGAAGGAACAAAAGCAATTTTAACTTACATTAAATAAAAAAAATAATTTTCGAATTACGATTATCATAATTCATAAAGCATAAAACAAACGTATGAAAGGTCTTTTTATAATTAGCGGATTAGGGGTTTTAGCCATGTTGGCCGAAATTTTTAAATTCAAAAAACTATTGTATCCATTGGTATTAATTGGAATTTTAGCAGCTTATGTTACTAATTTCATGGAGTGGAATAATAATACCAATATCGAAATGTTTGCTAACATGATGCGTTTTGATAACGTAGCATTAGCATTTAGCGGTGTAATTTTAGTGACTGCTTTCTTTTGGTTTATTTTAGCTAATGATTATTTTGAGCAAGACCATGTGACCGATCACTTTGCATTAGTGTTGTTTGCATTAGTAGGTGCTATTATGTTAACTGGTTTCAGTAACATGACTACTTTATTCTTAGGCATTGAAATTCTTTCTATTCCTATGTATGTATTAGCTGCTAGTCGCAAAAGAGATTTAGCATCTAACGAAGCTGGATTCAAATATTTAATCATGGGTTCATTTGCCTCTGGTTTCTTATTATTTGGTATCGCTTTAATTTATGGTGCTACTGGAAGTTTTGATTTAATGGCAATTCGTTCATTTATTTCTCACTCTCAGGGAGATTTACCAGCATTCTTTTATGCAGGTGTGTTAATGGTATTAGTAGCGATGTTATTTAAAGTAAGCGCTGCACCTTTCCATTTCTGGGCACCAGATGTTTACGAAGGTTCTCCTACTGTAATCACAGCCTTAATGAGTACAATTGTAAAAACAGCTGCCTTTGCTGCCTTTATGCGTTTATTCTTAGTAGTGTTTGGCGGTGTTAATGAATCATGGAGCATGGTATTAGCAGTAGTGATTGCGTTATCATTAGTGGTTTCAAATATTACAGCGGCTACACAACAAAGTGTAAAACGTATGTTAGCATACTCAAGTATTAGTCACGCGGCATTTATGTTAATGGCTATTTTAGCTAACCAAAGAGGTATGGCTAGTGTAAGTGCTATCTTATATTATTCATTAGCTTATTCTGTAGGTTCTATTGCTGCATTTACTGTTTTATATAATGTTTCGAAGGCAAAAGATAATGCAAACATTGAAGCGTTTAATGGTTTAGGAAAACGTCATCCATTTATGGCTGCTTGTATGGTAGTTGCGATGTTATCATTAGCAGGTATTCCAATTACTGCAGGTTTCTTTGCTAAGTATTTCATCTTCTCAGTAATGATTGGCACTACTTTTAAGTGGTTAATTATCTTAGCGATTTTAACGTCTGCTGTCGGTGTTTATTATTACTTCAAAGTAATTATTGCTATGTACTTCAAAGAAGAAGATGGAGAACAAGAAGTAACGATGGAAACATCTCATGTGTTATTGTTAGCTCTAACAACAATCTTCACATTAGCATTAGGAATTGTTCCTAAATATGTGATTGAAATTTTCAGCTAATAAAATCCTATTTCTATTAGTGAGTATTTTGATATAAAAGCGTTCTTAGATAAGAATCATTCTTATTTTCAAAAACTCAATCCTTCAGATAAAACTCGGTTTATTAATCGAGTAGAATCCTTTATTGATTCTAAATCTATTACGGGCAGGCAAGGGCTTTTAATTACACCTTTAATTAGCGTGCAGATTGCCTCTGCGGCTGTTCAGGTAACTTTTGGGCTTGATACTTGGGATTATTCTCACTTCAGTCAGATTTTAGTTTATCCGTCAGAATATAAAAACCCACAAACTGGCAACATGCATAAAGGCGAAACTAACTTAGGTGGTTTTATGTGCTTTAGTTGGAAAGATTTTCAATTGGGAAATCAAACGCCAGATGATAAAATAAATTTAGGCTTACACGAATTTGGACATGCACTGAGATTTAATGGTGTAAGCGGTGATGAAACGGATTATTTTTTTGAGCATTACTTTAAGCGTTGGCTAGCTTGTGCAGCCAGAGAGTTTACTAAAATGCGAAAAGGTCATTCAAGTATTTTAAGGAAATACGGTTCGGTAAATATCAATGAATTTTTTAGTGTCGTTATAGAAACTTTTTTTGAAAAACCTCAAGAGTTTAAAGCTAATCTTCCTGAATTGTACAATCATACTTCTATTATTTTAAATCAAACATTTTTAGATAATGGTTCAGTAGAATTAAATTGTCGCGAAAAATTAATGCAACAAAATAAATCTATATTTAATAAAGAAGTAGATCATCCTTTGTCTTACAATAAAAATGAAAATGGGCATGTTATTGCGGCTTGTTTATTTTTTGTAATTGGCGCACTTAGTCTATTAGGAGAAGGCTATAAATATCCGCCAGCTTATCTATTATTTATAATTGCGAGTTTATTTTGGATGTATTTCGAAAGAAAATTTACGCGCTTTGATTTTAATAGAAATACATTTACAGTTACAAAGGGATATTTAATTTTAAAAGGTTATCACACAAAAACATTGCCTTTATCTAACATGGTGTCATTTTATGCAAACTGCGTAAATCAATATGATAGGAGTGGAAATTTTATTGGAGAAATAGCATACATCACGATTATGTATTATGATAAAGGTGATTTTTATGAGGAAGAGATAACTTGTGATATTTATCGAATTCAATTTGATGTACTATGTGATGAATTAATTGATAATTACATACATGTGTTTATTAAAAAGTAAGGATAATTAAACCCATTTAAGTGTTAATTAATGTGTCTCAATTTGACATTCATCGATTTTTGTTTACCTTTGCAAAAAATCTACTTTTATGCTAATTAAAGAAAACAGCTCCATATTAATTCCAATCGATTTTTCAAAACAATCATTAATTGCGATTGAGCAATCTTATAATTTGGCAAAATTCACAAAATCCAAAATTATTGTGATGCATGCATCTCCAAATAGTAATCAAGAGCATCAAAAAGATTTAGAAGAAATCGTAGCAAATATTAAAAAAGATGCTGGTTTGGAAGCGGAATTTTTGAACTTAAAAGGAGATATCTATGAATTAATTGATCCTAAAGCAGAAGAATTAGATTGTGCTTTAATTGTGATTGGCTTAGATACTCAAGTGCGTTTTAGAAGTTTCTTGGGAGGCACAAACGTCAGTAAATTTATTAAGAACGCACCATGCCCTGTAATTACAATGCGTTCAAAAGATAACAGAAATAGTTGTTCAAATATTTTAATGCCGATTGATTTAAGTGCACAAAGCCGCGAGAAAGTTGGTATTGTTGTACAATTAGCAAAATATTATAACGCTACTATTAAAATTGTTTCTGTATTCAGCCCTAGTGATGAGAAATACGAAAACGAATTATTACCTTATTTAAATCAAGTAAAAAAATACATTAAAGATAGAGGAGTAGCTTGTACTAATAAATCAATTCCTTCTAACAGTCCTGCCGAAGCTATTGTTGCTTATGCTAACAATAACGACTGTGATTTAATTGTATTAATGAATAAAAGAGATTTAAGTATTGGAGAAATGTTTGGCGGCGCTATCTCTACAAAAATTATTGAAACAAGTAATGTTCCTGTTTTAACGGTTAACCCAATGAAACGTGAAAGTATTAGTACTGGTATTCACTAGTCACAACATCTCTTCGTTTTCAATTGTCATATTCCCGGTTTTATTTGCAGTCGAATGTTTAATCATAGCACTTGCTACTTGATTAACATGTATGGCTTTGTAGCGTTTTAATTTCCCTATAAACATAAAGGATAAACCTTGCATCACTATTTTGCCAATATTTTCGCCTAATCTAAATTCCGTTCGATTGCCTAGTAACATGGATGGCCTGAACGTTGCGAATGAAACAAAATTCAACTGGCGAATCAAGTCTTCTGTTTCTCCTTTTACTTTCAAGTAAAAATTATTGGATTTGCTATCGGCACCTAATGAACTTTGTAAACAGAAAGTAGAGACATTATTTTGTTTCGCAATTTTCGCGAACTCAGTTGGATATGTGTAATCTACTTTTTTAAATGCTTCTTGCGAGCCAGCTGTTTTAGTGGTTGTCCCCAAGCAACAAAACACCACATCTCCCTTTATTAAATCTTTGTATGCACCTAATTGGTTAAAATCAATACAGTGTTGTGTGAGTTTTTTATGCGTGATATTTACTTCTTTTCTCAAAAAAATAACGACAGCATCAAATTGTTCATCTTTCAATAATTGATTTAATAAGGATTGTCCAGTTAAACCAGATGCTCCAATAATAATAGCTGTTTTCATGTTTTTTTAAAATAGTATTTAGTAAATGTAAAATTAAAGTTTAACATTCTGGTAACATTGAAATTAACTTAACTTAAACTCTGTTGGGTTTATTTGTAATATGAAAAAGGATATTGTTTTAATTATTATTTTATGCTTATTTGTTTGCGTTTTAGGCTTTGCCGGCGAGAAACCGAAGGCTAATAATACTAAATCAATCCTATTAAGCGGTAAAATCATTGATTTTAAAAACAATGAAAATTTAGCAGGCGTAAAAATTTCTTGCTCAAATTGCGAAAAAACATTTTACTCAGATTTAGATGGTAACTTTTTCATTTACCTAGAGACAACTACTTCTGAAAATTTAACATTGGAAATTTCTCAAGTAGGGTATTCTTCTAAAACCCTTAATTTAAAGGAACTCCAAGGCAATTCAAGTAGCCTTCAGATTGATTTAGAGTCAGAATAAGTAAGTTTCAATGTAAAGTTAAGGTTAAGGTTTTGTTATCCTTGCAACAATTTATTGTATATTTTGGTATAATTGTATTAGAAATCAGATAGAGATTTTCAAGTACTCACAATTTAATACCAGAAATCATGAAAAATTTAATTCTTTTAGCTTGTTTATTCTTAGGAAATGCAGCTTTTTCTCAAGACATCAGTTTTGATAATGGCTCTTATACGCAAAATCAAAAGGCTTACACGGGTAAACAAACGCTTTATTACGAAAGCGGAGCTGTTAAGGAAGTTTTAACCATCAAAGATGGTAAATTGGACGGGGAAACTGTAAAGTACTTTGAGAACGGACAAAAAAAAGAAATTGGTCAGTACGAAAGCAATTTAAAATTTGGCTTATGGACTCGCTTTAACGTAAATGGTGCTGCTATTGCAGAGGCTCGTTATAAAAACGACAAAAAAGATGGCACTTGGATGGTGTATGATGATAAAGGAAATAAATTGTTTCAAATGGAATATAAAGACGGAGAAAAAGTAGGAACTTGGACTCAGTGGGATGAAACAGGAGCTGTCATTAAAACGACGGATTACGCAGCAATGTAGTCAATATGATTATATATAAAGCCATCTACTGACGAGTAGATGGCTTTATTGTTTTATTTCAAATCAAACCCTAATTCCAACCACACACACATCATCTACTTGCTCTAAATCACCTTTCCAATTATTAAAGGTATTTTCAAGTATATCTTTTTGTTGTTTCATTGGTTTATCGGAGGCCGCAATAAGAGTTTCTTCAAAAGTTTTTCGCATTAATTTTTTTCCTTTTGGCCCACCAAACTGGTCGGCATAGCCATCTGTAAATAAATAGATGCAATCACCGTCGTGTAATTGTGTTACACAATTATCAAAAGGTAAAACAACATCATTCATATTTCCGATGGCTTGTTTATTTGCCTTGAGGGTTTCTAATGATTTATTTCTAACAATATAAACAGGATTGTTAGCACCCGAATATGCTAATTGTTTAGTCTCTATATCAATCGCTATTAAAGAAATATCCATTCCATCTCTAATTTTTTCTTCGCCATATCCATGATTAAGAGTGGTAATGATTTTTTGATTTAAAAAATCTAAAGCTTGTGCTGGCGTATTCACGTCTTTCTCTACGGCACTTTGATGAAGAAAATTAGATCCTAGTAAACTCATAAATGCACCAGGCACACCATGACCCGTGCAATCAGCAACAGCGACTAATAAAAACTCATATGATTTTCCATCACGAGGTGTGGTTTTTATTTTTCGAGCCCAATAAAAATCACCACAAACAATATCGCGTGGATTGTATAAAATAAAGTAATTATCGATAAAGAAACTATCTAGTAAATTTTTAGGGGGCAGTAATGCTTCTTGTAAACGTTTCGCATACCTTAAACTACTAATAATTTCCGCGTTTTTTTCATCTACCTCTTCTTTCTGAAATTCAATTAAGGCCTTAGATTTCTCTAATTCTAATCTGCTTTTAATTTCTTTATATGTTAAACGATAACGGTTTCTGATTAGAAACACACAAAATATTAATACAGTTAAAACTAATAAACCTCCGTTAGTAATAAATTCGTCAACGGTTAACGGGCTATTTAAAACATAAAAGACAATATTACTAACAATGGTTGTAATCAATAGTATAATGGATAGTTTCATTTCCCACAATACCATCATGCCAACACCAATAAATAGTACCATGTAGGCAAATGCATGTTTTTGTAAATGTGGAATATCCATCACGCTCCACATGTAAGCGTTTTGAACAGAAATGCCCAACACTAAGATAAACATACAGGTGTATATGCTAATCTTTAAAAAGTTTTTTGCTAATAAGGCAATGGCACTTATGCTAGAAACTGTAATTCTGAAAATTAGAAAAGGAATCCAATACTCATAAATACTCAAGTAATCGCCTAAAAACCACACTAAATTTAATGCAATACCAATCCAACTAACAAGCACATGAGCTTTCTCAGTGGATTTATTGAATTCTTCTTTTACTTGACTTTCAGTTATAGTCGTAGGCATATACTCCATCAGAAATCTAATGTACTAAATAAAAACCAAAAAGTAAACGCGATGTTTAATTTAAATTAAACCGATGCAACCTTGTGTTTTTCCATGAACGCCATCGATGTTTTCATCATTTCAGTAGAGCCTAAAAATAATGGCGTACGTTGGTGTAATTCAGAAATATCTAATTCCATAATACGCTTATAACCATCTGTAGCAACACCACCAGCTTGTTCTATTATGAATGCTAACGGATTACATTCATATAGTAAACGTAATTTCCCATTAGGCGATTTAGTAGTTGTTGGATAAATATAAATACCACCAGTAATTAAATTACGATGAATATCAGCCACACCAGAACCAATGTAACGACTTGAGTACGGACGATTAGTTGCTTTGTCTTCTTCTTGACAATATTTAATGTATTTTTTTACGCCTTCAGGAAAGTGTAAATAATTTCCTTCGTTGATAGAATAAGTTTTGCCATCTTTTGGCATTTGCATTTGAGGATGTGACAAACAAAATTCTCCAATACTTGGATCTAATGTAAATCCATTAACGCCTTTGCCAGTTGTATAAACTAACATTGCCGAAGAACCATAAATAATATATCCTGCAGCTACTTGTTCAGTGCCACGTTGCATAAAATCTTCGTGAGTACCTGGTCCGCTTAAACTTACGCGACGGTAGATAGAAAAAATGGTTCCAATTGATACATTCACGTCAATGTTTGACGAGCCATCCAATGGATCCATCGCTACTACATATCGTGCGTTTTTTGAAATCTCTGTATCAATAGGAATAATATCTTCGTTTTCTTCACTGGCAATAGCGCAACATTCGCCACCAGCTTTTAAAGCGGCAATAAACTGATCGTTAGCAAATACATCTAATTTTTTAACTCTTTCTCCTTGTACATTGGTATCTCCAGTTTCACCCAAAATTTCTACTAAGCCAGCTTTTGTTACTTCACGATTCACGATTTTTGCTGCAATACCGATATCACGTAATAAGCGAGATAATTCGCCTTTTGCAAATGGAAAATCGTTTTGTTTTTCGATGATAAACTGACCTAGAGTTTTTGCGTACATAGTTTAATATTTTATAAGTTAGATAATCTTTTTTTACAATTACTTGTTAGCCATAGCTATTTTGTAAAGGTAAAGTTATTATTAATATAAAAATAAAAAAGTGCTTCGTTTTAGGAAGCACTTTTAGTTAAATTGTAGATGAAATATTATTTACTGTAGTCGTCTTTTAAAAACTCTCTCCAGTCGCCAAGGTTCGAAATAACTTGTATTTGACGGTATTGTAAATGAAATTGTTCTTCGTTTTCTTGAGAATTTAAGATGTTCAATCTGTATCTATCGAAGTTAGCTAATGCAAATTTTTCTTCAGCAGTTAATGATTTTCCACTAAATTCTTTATCGCGTAAATCGTTGATGCTTTCGGCACCACCAATATCTTGTTTGCTAAAAAATCGTTTTGCTATGTCATTCTTAAAGTCCATCACTTTCAAAGATATGAAATGGATTGATTAAATTAGCGTTTTATACCAGTCTATTGCTAACAAACCAATGTTAAAATCAAAACATATTATTTTCTGTTGTCTTTTCTTGTGTTCGGCAAAAAATTTGTTAGCACAACATGAAATTAGTAAGTACGAGTATCGATGGGCTTTTATGTATCCTTTTGCTGCAAAAAAAGTTCAACGACATTTGAAAGAATCCATGCAAATGTATCTTGATGTTAAAAAATCTAAACAATTGGATACGCTTGAGAGCGGGGGAACATTAGATGCTTTTCGACACACATTTACGATGGCTTATTTGTCACGCTTTGTAAAAGTAAATAAACTCAGAAAACTAGGGATAGCCCACGAAAAAGGAAACAGGTATTTTTTTTATAAAAATCATCAAGAATTTGGAGAAAGAGCGGACAGTTTAGCTTGTGTGATGGATTTAAGAAATAATGAACTAGGTTTTGAAATTGGGAAAAACAATAAAAATATATCAAAAGACGAATTAAAAAACATGATTATTGAGCAAATTAAAGTAGGAAATGCATGGAAATTGAAGAAAAATGATCAAAAATTATACGTTTCTTGTCAAAACGAGCCAATTTTGATTGAAAAATACAAAGGAAAGTGGTTTTTGCCAAAATGCTTAGTGAGAAGCAACGACTAGCTAAGCACTTAATTAATAAGGTTTTATATATTTTGATAAAATGATATTGTTTTTTGCTAATTTGTTGATAAGATTGAAAAAAAGTGTATATTTGCCGTCCATTTTGGAAATAAGCTATGGGTAAAAGTCAGTACAAAATACAGTTTGGCGGTTTATCAATGGGTGAACACCAATTTGAATTTGAGATTAAAAACAAGTTCTTTGAGCAATTTAGTGAAAGTGAAATAACCGAAGCTGATATACAGGTTAAAGCTAAATTAGTAAAGCAAAATACGCTGATGCATATAATGTTTACTTTTGATGGCACTGTAAAATTAAGCTGCGACCGTTGTTTAGTCGATTATAATTGTCCTATTTTTGGACAAGAAAAATTAGTGATTAAACATGGTAACCCTGAAGAAAGTAATGATGAAATATTAGTACTTAAAGAAGGATTTGATGAAGCCAACTTTGCACAATATCTATTTGAATATATAGAGCTTTCTATTCCAAGTCGTAAAGTGCCTTGTGAAGATGAAGATTTAGATATAGATGTTGAATGTGACGAAGAAACACTAGCTAAATACAACGAACTAAAAATAGAAGAAGAACCGAGTGAAAATCCTGAATGGGATAAATTAAAAAATATAAAGTTTAACAATAATTAAAATTAAATACCATGCCTAATCCAAAACGAAAACTATCCAGATCACGTAGAGATTCTCGTCGTTCAACTTACAAAGCTCCAACAATGACGATTGCTAAAGATACAACAACAGGTGAAGCTCATTTATTTCACCGTGCTCACTGGTTTGAAGGAAAACTTTACTACAAAGGAAAAGTAGTAATGGAAAAAGCAGCTAAAGCTTAATCTTTTTTTGAATAATATATATTCAAAAACCTCCTCGTGAAATCGAGGAGGTTTTTTTGTTTAAACTCATGCAATCAGAAATAAAAAATAAAACCATCTGCGAACGCTGTCATCAGCCATTTATTTGTAATCCTACAAATATTGCCGCCTGCGATTGCTCAAAAATTGAGTTAAGCTCAGAAGAAATATCATTTATTGCAAAACACTATTCTAATTGTGTTTGTAATACTTGTTTAATAGCTTTAAAAGAGGAATTTCGCCTTCTAAATAAAAGCTAATACGGACTCTGCTTTCTAATAATCTTTCCAAACAACTTAGGAAAAAAGCGTTTGATTTTTACCGCCAACAATTCTTTTCCGCCAATAAAAATTTCTTCTTTATCATTTAAAATACCGTCAATAATTTGTTGAGCGCATTCTTGTGCACTCATCGCATTTTCATGACTCTCATCCATTTTATTGTGAGTATCACCAGTTGAGGAAATAGCATTTAATGATACGTTTGTTTTTACTTTACCTGGGCAAACTAATAATACAGTCACACCTTTCTTCTCCACTTCTAGTCGCAAACTTTCAAAATAACCATGTAAGGCATGTTTGGCTGCCGAATAAGATGAACGTAAATAAAAACCAAACTTACCCGCTATGCTGCTTATCACGACTATTTTACCGCTTTTGTTTTTTAGCATAAATGGCAAAACCGCTTTTGATAAATTAACGGCGCTAAAATAGTTGATTTCAAACAATGTTCTCTCCGTTTCGGATGGTGTATCAATCGCTTCGGCACGTTGGCTTTGTCCGCCGTTATTGATTAAAATATCAATGCGTCCAAAAGTAGATGCCACTTGTTGGGCTAGTTCTTTTACTTGAGAAGTATCAGATAAATCAAAAGGTAATATTAGTGAGTTAGAAGAATTTAAATTGGCAGCTTTTGCTACTCTTACCAATTCACTTTCTCTTCGAGCCGATAAAATAATTTTTGCATTTTGTTTAGCGCATTCATAAACTAATGCTTCGCCAATGCCTGAGGAAGCGCCTGTAATCCAAATGACTTTATTTTGTAAACTACCCATTATTTCTCTATCAATTTTATCACTTCCATTATTTTAATTTCTCTAATGCAATGGCAATTCATGGTTTTTCTGCAATCGCTACAATCTTTATTTAAAACCAAATAGTTGGCTTGTTTTCCGATTGGCTTCCATCTACCTGGATGAATAGGACGCATCGGCGCAAATAGTCCTATTGCTTTTTTACCAAGAGCAGCTGCAATATGTAAAGGGCCCGTACTAGCAGCTATCAACACATCGCATTGATTAATAAAAGCAATAAATTGCTGTAAAGATAATTTACCAGTTAAGTTTATAACTTCAGAATGTTTCTCAATTAAATCTTTTACTAATTCTCCTTCTTGTGCTGTGCCACTAATAAAAATTTGATGTTTTGTTTTATCTAATTGCGTAATGAGATTTGAAAAATTATCTAAGCCCCATTCGCGCGCACTACCTTTAGATTTTGGATGAAGTATAATCGAAGTTTTAGTTTTATCAATTAAATCTAAGTGTATTTTTTCTAATGCAGGAACTTTTGTAAAACCATAAGCAGATACTAATTCTTCTAAACTAAAATCCTTTGTAATGCCTAATGGTGCTAATAATTTAGTGTTTAATTGCGCTTCATGTAAATCAGAGTTCTTACGTGATAATGAAATTTTAACATTACAGGTAAACCAGTGCCATAAACGATTTGTAGTTCCTATTCTATTTTTAATTCCTGCCTTCTTAGCTAAATCTGCAATTTCTTTTACAGGAAATACATGAATAATATGAGTCGCTTTTAATTTCTTGAAAGCATCAATTTGCTCAGCAGCATTTAATTTTAAAATATCATCATAACTTACAAACTCATCCACATGTTCAGATAATGCAATCACATCTTTAGTATAGTGTCTTCCTAAAAATATAATTTTACTTTGTGGCAAAAACTGTTTAATAATACCAGCCATGGGCAAGGTTAATACCACATCACCAATACTATCCGTTCGGCTAATTAATATAACAGGGTTATTTTGCAAGCGCTTGTTGTTTGTAAATGTCTCTGATTTTTTTGTACTTTAAATAGGTAGCGTAAGCCGATATTTTAGAAATTAAATAGCCAGCTTTTCCATCTAAAAATCCTAAATGCAACATATAGTGATCAATAAATTTAGCAATAGGATTGGCTATTAATTTATAAAAAGGCGCTTTTTTTCCTGCTTCCACAAAAGCTTTGGAGGCAATATTTGTAAAATATTCTACTTGCTTGTAATGATCTTCTTGTGTATAGTAACTGTAATGTAAAATATCACCTTTGATGTGTTTGGTATTTTTGTCGCCGTTTTTTAATTCGTATTTATCGTGCGGATTAATGCCAGTCCAAGAACCTTTTCTACTATCCCATAAACGCATTTTAGTATCTGGGTACCAATTGCAATGTCTTACCCAATGTCCACAATAGTTGGTCAAACGATTCATGTAATAACCATCATGCGTCCAGTTATTCTTAATATCAAGAATCGATTTTTTTAATGTGTCATCTAATGCTTCATCAGCATCTAAAGACAAAATATATGGATTTGAAGCATACGTAATAGCTCTGTTTTTTTGCTGAATATGCCCGTCAAAAGCATGCTCATAAAATTTTACCCCGAAAGACAAGCAAATTTCTTTAGTTCTATCTTTACTGAAAGAGTCAAGCACCACAATTTCATCGGCAATCTCTTTAATGGATTCCAAGCAGCGAGAAATATTCTTTTCCTCGTTAAATGTTATAATGACTACGGATAATTGTGGCACGATGTAAATTTAAGATTTAGTTCGTTTGTTTAGTAACAAATATTAAATTTGTTTAATTGAAAACCAACGAGAAAAATATAGCTTTTAAACCAACGATTTTGTATGCTCTTATATTGAGTATATTAATTGTTGTGGTTTATTTTAAATTATTTTCTGCTCATTTTATTAGCTGGGATGATGGCGATGTCGTATTGAACAATAAAGATGTTCATGATTTTAACATCAAAGCATTTTTTACCAATTACTATGTAGGAAACTATGCGCCAATAGCCATGATTGGCTTTGCTTTAGATTGGTTAATTTTTAATGGTAACGCTGCAGGTCATCATACCATGAGTTTGTTGTTTCATATTATTAATGGTGTATTGGTATATTATTTAGCCAGCCTTATTTTAAAAGACAATTTAAAAGCTTTGCTATGTGCTATTATTTTTTGTTTCCATCCTTTGCAAGTAGAAACCGTAGCTTGGGTTTCAGCTAAGAATAACTTAGTGTACAGTGTTTTCTTTTTATTAGGCTTAATTCAATACTCCAAGTTTATTTTAGAAGGGATGAGAAAACATTACGTTTATGCTTTACTATTTTTTGTTTTATCTGTATTAAGCAAGCCTTCTGCTATTTGTTTCCCTTTGGTATTAGTATTATTAGATTATTTATTGAAATCGAAAATGGATTTCAAATCTTTAATCATTAATAAAATTCCATTTATTATGGTGGCTGCTATTTTAGGATTAGCTACTATTTATACTAGAACGGAAGATAAATTTATTAATCAAAATCATGCATATGCTATTCACGAACGCATTGGCTATGCGGGATATGCTATACTTCAATACATTTATAAATTCTTTATCCCAATGGATTTATCAGTGATTTATCCTTATCCTCAAAATAAAACAGTAAGTATTATTATTGGCTATGTTGTGATTGCAATATTGATATTTGGTATCTATAAACTTTATAAATCTTCTTCTAAAATCATCTTCTTCGGTCTTTTATTTTTTATCGTTAATCTATTATTAGTCTTACAATTTATTCCATTTGGTGAGGTGTTAACAGCAGATAGATATATGTATCTTCCTATTATTGGGATTTCTATTGCTTTATTATCTATCATTCCATTAAAAGAAAGTCAATTAAAAATTGCAGGTATTACATTAATACTAGTTTTTGGAAGCTTAACGTTTATGCGAGCTAGTGTTTGGAAGAATAGTATTTCTCTATACTCTGACATTATTAAAAAATATCCGCATTCATTTGTTGCTTTAAATAGTTTAGGGGCAGAGTATATGTTGAACAAAAACTATGACATGTCGTTGAGGTATCTAAATGCGGCAATTAATGAAAACACAGAATATTATAAAGGGTATTATAATAGAGGCTTGCTATATGCACAAACCGATAGAATGAAAAATGCTTTACGTGATTTCGATAAAGCTATTGCCCTAAAGCAATATCCAAAAGCTTATGTAGCGAGAGCAAATGCCTATTACATCTTAAAAGATTTTTCAAAAGCGATTAATGATGCAGAGTCTGTTTTAAAAGCAGACGCCAATAATCCCAAGGCTAATTATATTTTGGCGAATTGTTATGATGACTTAAATCAATTAGATAATGCTCTAGGTTATTATAATAAAGTAATTTCAGTAAGTTCAGAAAACCCGTTATATTTTATGCGCCGAGCTATTTTATATGGTAAGATGCAGCAATTTCAAATGTGTTTACAAGATTTGGATGCTTGTACTAATATAGATGCAAATTATGCAGAAGCTTATTATTGGAAGGGTGTAGTGAAAGTAAACATGAAACAAAATCCTTGTGCTGATTTAAGAAAGGCATTGGAATTAGGATTCACTGCAGCACAACAGCCTTTACAAACTTATTGTAGATAAATTACTTTTTCTTACCAGGGCATTTTTTGCAACGATCTCCTTTTTTGAAATTCTTGCAACAATCTTTACCCTTTTTACTACATTCAATAAAAGGCAGCAAAGGACAGTTAAGATTTAACTGCATTGTTTTTTCGAATTTAAAATCATCTTGCATATCTCAAAATTGATAATTATAAAGAAAGAGAACAATACCTCAAAAATGGTATTAGTATCTATAATTGTACTTTTTTAGCAGTATTATCAAACATTTTTTTGTTTACTTTGTATCCTATTAAAGTGGAAATACAAGCATTACATACATGGATTACAAATCCTAACGAACCCCTGATTGTTGCCGGACCATGCGGCGCAGAAACAGAAGAACAGGTTTTACAAACCGCCAAAGAGATTTCTAAAATCCCCAGTGTAAAGTTGTTTAGAGCCGGTATTTGGAAGCCGCGCACACGCCCCAATGCTTTTGAAGGAGTGGGTGAGGAAGGGTTGATTTGGTTGAAAGAAGTTCAAAAACAGTTTGGATTAAAAACTACTGTTGAGGTTGCCAATGCTCAACATACAGAGCTCGCTTTAAAACATGGTGTTGATGTATTGTGGATTGGAGCTCGTACTACCGGAAACCCATTTAGCGTGCAGGAAATAGCCGACGTTGTAAAAGGTGTTGATATTCCTGTATTTATTAAAAATCCTATTCATGCAGATATGCAATTATGGTTAGGTGCCATTGAACGTTTTGCAAACTCAGGAATTACAAAGTTGGCAGGAATCCATCGTGGATTTCATTACGCAGGTAAAACCAAATACCGTAATAAACCTTTATGGGAAATTGCTATCGAATTAAAAACATTATTGCCAGAATTACCTATCATTTGTGACCCAAGTCATATTTGTGGTAACAGAGAGTTAATTCCTCATGTGGCACAAAAAGCTTTAGATTTAGGCATGAACGGCTTAATGATAGAGTCACATATTAATCCAACTGTAGCATTAAGCGATGCTCAACAGCAATTAACGCCATCGGCTTTAAAAGACTTATTAGATAGTTTAGTATATCGCCAATCATCAACTCAAAATCCTGATTGTGTGGATAGATTAACACAGTTCAGAAAAATGATTGATGAAGTAGATGATGAATTAATCAACGTGCTGAAGAAACGAATGACCATTATTGAACAAATTGGGGAATATAAAAAGAATCAAGAATTAACTATTTTTCAATTAGGACGTTGGCAAGAAATTTTACGTACACGTACTCAATGGGCCGAAAAATTAGGTATTCCAAGAGCTCATACCGAAAAAATTTGTCAATTATTGCATGAAGAATCTATTCGTATTCAAACAGAATTAATGAATAAAAAATAATTTATTCTTAATCTTCTCTACTGTTTCCTAAAAATCTCCAGATGTAATAAGCTAATGTTGCAATGGAGCCTAATGCAGAAATAAAATAAGTGTAAGCAGCCCAAGTTAAAGCATCTTTTGCATCTGTATTTTCTTGTCCTCTTGTAATTCCTGAATTATCAAGCCATACAAGAGCTCGTTTGCTAGCATCAACTTCTACTGGTAAAGTAATAATACTAAACAATGTTATGATACTTTGTAATACAATAAACAGTAACAACATTCCATTAGTTAAGTTTGGAATCATATAGGCAACTAATGCTAAACCAATGGTTAAAAAATTCATGATAGTAGAACTAATTTGCACTACCGGCACTAATTTACTTCGCATAGTTAACCATTGATAAGCTGTAGCATGTTGCACTGCATGTCCGCATTCGTGCGCAGCAACTGCAGCGGCAGCCACATGTTGCCCATGATAAACATCTGAACTTAAATTCACTGTTTTATCTGCTGGGTTATAATGGTCGGTTAATTGGCCTTCAACTGAAACCACATTAACATCGTAAATGCCATTATCGCGCAACATCTTTTGTGCAATATCTTTGCCTGTTAGGCCGCTACTTAAACGTTCGTGAGAGTAGGTAGCAAATTTGCTTTTTAACCGACTGCTTACAAGCATACCAATGCCCATAAACACTAAACTGATGACTAATAAAATTGGATCAAACATGATTTGTATTTTTTGTATAGATACGGCAATTTAAATACCAGAGTATTTTTTCTGACAAAATATCATTTTTGTGACAATTAAGACGAACAAGTTTAGTCAGAAATACGTTTTCCTAGTATAATTAAACCCCTTTCGGCATCAATCATATTAGCTATTTTAGGAAGATGGGCCCATTTTTCGAAACCCATTTTATAAAATAATTGCAAGCTAGGTTCGTTGTGATCGAAAATAAAACCTAAAAGCGTTTTAATATTTAATTCGTGGCATGCATCAAATGCTTTTTGTAAACATGCTTTTCCTAATCCTTTACCTCTGGCGGTTTCTTCCAAATAAATACTGACTTCAACTGTACCGTCGTATGCTGGTCGACCATAAAACGAATTAAAACTCATCCAACCTGCATAAGTTTCATCAACTTCTATTACCCATAACGGTCTTCGGTTTGGTGTATGCGCATCAAACCAAGCTTGTTTACTTTCAATAGATACATGCTCTAAATCAGCAGTTACTAAACGAGAGTTAATAGTAGAATTATAAGTCGCTACAATTTTTTGTAAATCGGATTGTTGTGCGTGGTTAAAATCTATTTTCATTTTTTGATTTTTATTTAAAACAGGCCCTTAAAAATTTCTTTAGAGCAACATTGCTTTGCCTAGGACTTTCTAAAAAGCCCATGTGTCCATCATGTTCTAAGTATAACACATGTTTTTCTCTAATTAATTCTGATTGTTCTAGTAATTGCTGATACGGTAAAACATTGTCTAACTCGCCAATTATCATCATAATAGGATAGTGCGCCATTCCTAAAATAATATCACGGTTAGGCCTATCCTTCATGCCTTCAAGAGATGCAATAATGGATTGCTTAGATGTTTGTCCGGCAATTTTTTGCGCAAAAGCAATTTCTTCCCTTAGGTATTTTGCATTTTTTGTCGCAAATAAATTTTTAATAACCTCTGTTGTGTAAATTTTATGATTGGCTTTGACTACTTTTATGGATCGAGTTCTATCTTTTTTTTTCTCGTCGCTATCGGCGTATGCTGTAGAATGGTACAAACATAATCCTCGTAAATTATCTGGATATAAATCTGCAAAAGCTAAGCCAGCGTAGCCGCCCATGCTGTGCCCAACAATCACGTATTTTTTTAAACGTAAACTATCCATCACCGCCTTTACACATTTGGCATTTAATTCTGTTGTGTGAACGTATCCAAAACAATCTGTATCGCCGTGCCCTGGCAAATCAATAGCAATTACTCTAAATGATTTAGAGAGACTTTGAATAGTGTTATTCCATATTTGATGTGAACCTAAAAAGCCATGCAGCAACACAACAGCTCTCCCTTTTCCTGTATCCGAAAAAGTAACCGTTCCTTTTTTAAATGCTGCAGTTTTTATCATGGTTGTATTTCAAAAAAATCACTATCGTTGCTAATGTGTGGTTTGTTTTTTGGTTGATCATTCAATACGTATAAAAGAGTTAATTCTTCTTCCGTATTCTGAGAAAATAGTGTAGGTGATGTTTTCCAATTTTGATATTGCACGATGCTATCAAATCCTCCAGATACTTTATTGTTAAAAAACAGTTTATCATTGTTCCATTTTTTGCCTAATACACATTTCCAATATACACCAGTATCAGGAAGTTTAGAAAATTCAATCGTATATGAATTTTTTAAATATGCATGTTGTAAATATGCATTTGTTATTTTATCAAATACAACAATCACAGCGTCATAATTACTCGAATTATTGATTTGTAAAACCTGCTGACTATCAAACGTTTTAATATCGCCAAAAAAACCATTATAAGGTTTGTCGCCATTATTTAAAGTTGTATTGGAAGTTGATGGTTCTGAAACGATAGCTTCTGTTTTCTCTAAAGGAGTTACAGTTTTTGGTTCTGAACTAAAAAATGAAATAATAATCATCAACAATCCTACAGCTATAGGGGTAGCAAATAAAACATATTTATAATCGCTATAAGTTTGTTTTGGCTGCTCAACGTTGGCTGCTTTTGTTTTAGCATGATTATAATGTTGTTTATAATACTCTCTTCGTTTTAAATCATCATCAGATGTATTCCATTCTTTCTGCCCTTTCTTTCTGGCATCGGATGCTCTTGTTGTTGTTTTTATATTTGAAGACTGAGATACACATATGGAATCGTAACGTCTTCGGGAATAAGGGTTAATAAGAGTGTCATATGCTTTTAATATATGCTCAAATAATACTCTTGCATTTGGATCTGGATTTTTATCTGGATGATAAATTTTCGCTAGTTTCCTAAACGCAGACTTTATCTCAATATCAGTAGCATTTTTTGTAAGCCCTAGTATTGAGTAGTAATCAGCCATTAAATAAAAAAAACAGTGTTTTGGTTTTGTGTTTTAAAACACAATAGATACTTATTTTACCTTGTAAGTTTTAGTTAAATCGTAATAACGCATGGCGTTTAAATTTAGTCCTTTCACTTTATTTGTTAACAAACGATATGATCCTTCGTACCAAAGGGGAATAATAACAGCATCATTCATCAACACTTGTTCAGCTTGCATAAAATAAGCATAACTAGAATCCCTTACATTTGAATCACGTCCTTTTTTGAAATACAAATCGTATGTCGCATTTTGATATCTAGAAGTATTTGGGAAACTAGCAGCGCTTGAATCTGATGGCACATCATCTCCTACAAATAAACTTAAAAATGATTCAGGGCTAGAAAAATCTGCAACCCATGCATCTCTGTATATATCACTCTTGCCATGCATTTGTAACTCATATTTTTGAACGTTTGGTAAGGATTCGAAATTGACATTAATATTTAAGTTTGCTTTCAATTGTTTTTGTAATTCTACGGCTACTGAACTATTTCTTGAATTACCAGAATTAACTATGATTCGTACTTCAGGAAACCCTTTTCCATCAGGAAATCCAGCTTCGCTTAATAGTCTTTTTGCTTTTTCAATATTCAAACTATACCCATTAATTTTTTTAATATCATAACCTATAAATGTGTTTGGTGTAATTCCATGTATTGCTGCACCAATAGCTTGCCCTTGTAAAACATTATCCACTAATTTTTCTCTATCAATAGCATAATTAATTGCTTGTCTCACATTGGCATTGTCAAAGGGTTTTTGTTTGGTATTAAATACATAAAACTGACTTAACATTTCAGGCTCTCTTTGTAACAAAGATTTAGGAGGATGGCTAATAAACTCTTTAATGTTTTTTTCAACGACATCTTTAACTCTTAACGAAGGCAAGGTATTAATTAAGTCTATTTTTTCATTTTCAAACATAGATAATCCATCTTCAATAGAAGGCATTAAATTAACCACAACACTATCTAGGTATGGTAGCCTACAACCAGCACTATCCTTTAAAAAATAATTTGGATTTTTAACTAAAACAATTTTATCAGCACTAGATGATGGGTCGTAGATAAAAGGTCCAGCGCCTGTTTTAATGTTTTTACCATAAGCTTTAATCGCTGTTTCGCTCATGATAGCAGCAGCAGGATTTGCCAATAACTTCATAAAACTTAAACTTGGATTAACTAATTCAAGAGAAAAAGTATAATCATCAATAATTTTAATACCAGAAATTGTCGGACTTTTCTTGTCAAAAAAATCATTTACACCAACTAATCGATCTTTTAAAATAGTATTGAACTGATAATTATCATCAGTTTTAGTGGCTAAGTGCTCTATACTGAACTTAATATCTTTGCTCGTAATCTCGGGTCCCTTCCCATCTTTATAGCACTTATCATCCTGAAAATGAGCCCCTTTTGTTAAATAAAAGGTAATTATTCGCCCATCTTTCGATACTTCCCACTTTTCTGCTAAGCCTGGAATTGCTTCCAAAGTCTTTGAGTCTAATCGCACCAAAGATTCGTGAATTTGCCCAGCAACCAAGGCTTCCACCTGATTGGTGATTGAAATTGGATAAATACTTCCTATTTGAGTATTTTCAGCCATTACAAAAGTGCCACCATTCTTATCAGATAACTTCCCGCTACCATTGTCTTTACAACTAAAGAGAAAAAAAGATGAGGCTATTAATAAAATCGAAATGTTAAAATTCATATGTTTCTAGAAAAAATTAAAACTGCCTAAATATAACAATTAATCGACTATTTTTGAAATTTTACTGACTATTTGCATTTTTTAAATAAAAAAGTGTTTTTTATTTTGTTTTTCTCAAATATCGTTTTAATATTGCAAGACTTTTTGCAGACGTGCTAAAACAAATAGACTATGAAACAAATTTATTCGATACTAATACTTTCTTTATTCCTAACCAACAAAGGATTTGCGCAGGGCGGTGTTATTATTTTAGAAGGTAATTACCAAGGTAAAAACTTATATGTACAAAATCCTTTCGGTAGCGGAGGTGTTGGTTTTTGTGTAACCGAGGTTTTGGTTAATGGAAACATCACAACTGATGAGACTAACTCAAGTGCATTTGAAATTGATTTCAAACCACACAAATTAGCTATAGGCGAAAAAGTTGAGATTAAAATTAAACATAAAGAAGATTGTAAACCTAAAGTTTTAAACCCTGAGGTTTTAAAACCTAAGAGTACTTTTGAAGTTATATCAATGACGGTTGATAAAGATGGTACAGTTAAATGGGCTACAAAATCTGAAACTGGAAAATTATCTTATGCTGTTGAGCAATTCCGTTGGAACAAATGGGTAAAAGTTGGTGAAGTTGATGGAGTTGGAACGCCAAACACAAATAATTACACATTTAAAATTCAACCGCACTCTGGTAAAAATCAAGTGAGAGTTCGTCAAACAGATTACAGTGGTCAACCAAGATTATCTAAGCCAGTTGATTTTACATCTGATGTTCCTGAAATTTCTTTTGCTCCCGTAAAAGTTTCTAAAGATATTAGTTTTGTTGCAGCAGATAAGCCATACGAAACAATGTATGAAATTTATGATCAATATGGTAATGTGGTTAAAAGAGGTTTTGGATCTTCTGTAGATGCATCAAATTTAGCTAAGGGAGGATACTTCTTAAACTACGATAACAAAATGGGAGAATTTATTAAAAAATAATCCTAAAGATAAAAAAACTTAAAACGCCTCGAAAATCATTCGGGGCGTTTTAATTTACACTAATTTCCTTTACATTTGCTATATGTACACAATTAAAGTAAACAGCTCAAAAGAGTTTAAAACAGAACTAAATAAGCAGAATAATAATACTATTTCTGGCAACTTAAACGGAAAAGAATTTTCTGCAGACATTATTAAAGTAAGAGAAGGGGTTTATCATTTATTAAAGGATAATGTTTCTTATAATTTAGAAATTGTAAAGCAAGTTCCTGAAGAGAAAAAGATGGTTGTTAAAATCAATAATACCTCTTATACTCTTGATATTAAAGATAAATACGATGACTTATTACATAGCTTAGGTCTTGATAATTTAGCTACTAAAAAGGTAAATGACATTAAAGCGCCAATGCCTGGAATGGTATTAAACATATTAGTTACCGAAGGACAAGAAGTAAAAAAAGGAGATGCTTTAATAGTTTTAGAAGCTATGAAAATGGAAAATATTTTAAAATCTCCAGCCGACGGTGTTATTAAAAAAATAGCCATTAGCAAAGGAGTTGCTGTTGAAAAAAACCAATTACTAATACAATTTTAAAATGAGCGATAGAAGAGAGTTTTTTAAGAAAATAGGATTATTAGGGCTTTCTGGAATTGCTACTAAATTGGTAAGTAACGAACAACTAAATGCGCTTGAAACATTAGGAAAAGAAGCCAATCCTTTTTCTTTGCCAGCATTACCCTACGCATACAATGCTCTAGAGCCCTTTATTGACGAGCAAACGATGATAATTCATCATACGAAACATCATCAAGCTTACGTAAATAAATGTAATGAGATTAAATCGACAGACATGGATTATCAAGTTGACGATATCACGAAATGTCGTCAGTTTGACCCATTAACTAAAGGAAAATCAGCCTTACGAAATAATTTAGGTGGCCACGTCAATCATACTTTATTTTGGACTTTGCTAAAGCCTAATAAAGATACTAAGCCAAATTTACCGACAGGAAAATTAGCTGAAGCTATTGATAAAGAATTTAAATCTTTTGATGAGTTTAAAAAAATGTTTTCAGAAAAAGCTACTAAACACTTTGGTAGCGGCTGGTGCTGGTTAGTTTTGCGTAATGATAAACTTGTTATGGAGACAACCGAAAATCAAGAAAATCCGTTTATGCGCACAAGTGTGGTTGATAATGATAAAGTGAAAGTTGTGATGGCACTAGATGTTTGGGAGCACGCTTATTATTTAAAATATCAAAACAAACGCGCTGATTATATTGCTAATTGGTGGAATGTGGCTAATTGGGAAAAAGCTGATGCTTATTACTTAGCGCTTTAAATTCAAAAACATTTAATATACTAACTCACTAAAATGTACTCGAAAACGAGTATGTGTCCGAATTTGACAAACTAGTATTTTTGTTTTTGAAAATAGTAAATTTATATTTCTTAAAACAAATTTTCAAATCTCTAACACTCTTCAATTGTTATTTAACGTCAATTATAAGAAGTATATTTTCTCTGGTTTATTGCTAGTTGTTCTGTCGATAGTTAGCGCTCAAACAACTAACAAAAGTATAAATCTAGATATAATTGAAGCTAGTACTAATTATGATCAAAATATTATTGATTTGGAAAATGAGTTAACTCGGATTCATGCAAAACCAGATCAATTACTAAAAATTCAAGTTCTCCTTATTAACAACTATTTTAATCTTTCTCAGTACGAAAAAGGAGCCCTTTTATGTCAAAAAGAAATAGTTTTTGCTAAAAAAAACAAACTTTATTATAATGAAGCCACGTTATATCGTTATTTAGGCAATGCTTATTATCACTTACGACAAAAAGACAAAGCAATTTTGTATTGGAAACAATGTTTGGATATTGCCAGTAGATTTGAGTACTATGATTTATTGAAATACTGTTATCATAATTTAGGATCTGTAATTCTAGAATTGAATACAAATAATAGTTTAGCTGAATCCTATTTTTTAAAAGCGATTGAATATGGAAAAAAAACTCCATCCACAAAACAGTCCAATTTAGCAAATAATTATAGACTTTTAGGGACTACCTATGACGTTACCGGAAAATACAAACAAGCTGATAGTTTATTTAATATTGCTAACGATATCTACAAGCAATACAATGATTCTTTTGGCATAGCAGAAATTTTAGTTTTTAGAGCAAGATTAAATCTTTCTATGAATAATATAAAACAAGCAACGGATTTAAGTAAATCTTCTATTGCAGTTTCCAGGACATTAAAAAACAAAGATTATCTCCAAACGGCTTTATCTATCTATCATAGAATTCAATTGCAATTGGGAAATTATAAAGAAGCTTATTTAACTCAAACGGAAATATTGAGTTTAGAAATTGAAAAGAATTCGCAAAATCAAAAAAAAGAAATCGCTGATTCTGAAGCAAGATTTAAGGTTGCTGAACTCAAGATAAAGCAAGAGTTAGCAGAGGCGCAAACAAAACAAACCAAACGAAACTACATTACTGTTTTTTTAATTTTAATATTGGTGGTGATTTTTTCTCTAGTATTGTTTTATCAGAAGAAAATTTCGGCAAAAGAACAAGCTTTGAACATTAAGTCAATACAGGATGTATATGAAGCAGAAGAAAAAGAAAGGACTCGTATTGCAAAAGATTTACATGATAATATGGGAGCATACGCCACTTCAATGCTGGCCCAGATTGATGTTTTAGAAGGCTCATCAACTGAGCCCATAGATAACAAATTGAAAGATTTAAGAAATGATGCAGAATACATCATGGCAACATTACGAGAAACCATTTGGATATTAAAAACAAAAAATATTACCGCAAATCAATTATTTGATCTATTAAAAACATATACAAATAAACATCTCGTCAAAAATTTAAATATAAGTGTAGTTTATCATGAAGATGTTTCGCATGTAAAATTTCTTAGCCCAACAGTTAGTTTAAATTTGTACCGCATTATACAAGAAATAGTGCAAAACATTATTAAACATGCCAATGCAACACAGGTAATTTTCAAATTAAGTTCAATTGAAAAAATTATTATTGAAATCTCTGATAATGGCATTGGCTTTGATTATATGTCACTTCAAAGAAAAAGCGGATTAGATAATATTGAGTATAGAGCAAATGAAATAAACTATCTGATTGAAATAATTTCTGAGCCTAGATTGGGTACGACAATAAAAATACAAGAAATACTGTAAATACTCAATAACGAGTATTAATAATAATAAATCATATCGTAATTTTACACTCATGACCATTCGCATTGCTATAGTTGATGATAAGAGTATAAATAGAGATACTGTTAAAAAAAAGTTGTTGTCTTATACTGAACTAGAATTGGTATTAGAAGCAGGAAATGGTAAAGATTTTTTAGAACAAATAAAAGAACTGCCTGAAAAAAATATACCTCATGTTGTTTTAATGGATTTAGATATGCCTATTTTAGATGGTATTGAAACAATTCGCGTAGCATCAGCTATATATCCACAAACAAAATTTATTGTACTCACTGTATTTGAAGATACAGAACGAATTTTCGAAGCAATTAAAGCTGGAGCTAATGGCTATCTTTTAAAAGATGACAGAGCGGTTAATATAGTTGACGCAATTACTAATGTTTATGAGCATAACGGTGTTCCAATGAGTCCAAGTATAGCTCGTAAAGCAATGGAACTAATGCTTGGAAATAAACCTTCTGTAAATAAAGAAAGTGCCAATGTTGACGATCTTGGATTGACTAACAGAGAAATTGAGATATTAAAAGAGCTTTCTAGCGGGGCATCATATAATGTAATAGGAGAAAAACTGTTTATAAGTCCTTTGACTGTAAGAAAACATGTAACTAACTTATACGAAAAATTGCATGTGAGTTCTCGCGCTCAAATAATTAATCTGGCTCATAAAAACAAGCTTATTTAAATACAGATATTTTACTCGTTTAGAATCATTCTATATTTGGGAAGCTCTTATAATTTATAATATACTCTAAAGTGAGTATGATTGTGTATTAAAAAAGTATATAACTTTGTTTAAAACATAATTATATGAAAAAAATATTACTACTCGTTTGCTTTATTATAACAACTTTTACAAACGCTCAAACTCAATTTTTTGGGTTAACGCGTTTAGGAGGCGCTAATAATTTAGGTACCGTATTTAAAACAGATGGTACAGGTGCAAATTGCACTATTTTAAAAGATTTAATTCCTACAGATGGAACACAACCACAGGGCGCATTAATAAAGGCTACAGACGGCAAATTGTATGGTTTAACAAGTGCTGGTGGCGCAAGTTTTAGCTACGGGACCATATTTCAGTTTGACCCAATTACAAATATTTATACTAAAAAAGTTAATTTTAATAGTATAAATGGTGATGGACCAAAAGGCTCATTAATACAAGCTACAGATGGTAATATGTATGGCATGACGTTTTATGGCGGTGCTAATGATTTAGGAGTAATTTTTCAGTATAACCCTATTAGTAATGCTCTTGTCAAAAAAATTGATTTAAGCACAACCATTGGAAACTCTCCTGCCGGATCTTTAATACAGGCCACAGATGGTAATATGTACGGCATAACATCTGTTGGCGGAGCAAATAATCTAGGAGTACTATTTCAATATAATCCAACAACAAACACATACACTAAAAAGGTAGATTTTGCAGGAGGTAGTAATGGTAGTGGGCCAGTGGGGTCTTTAATACAAGCTACTGATGGAAAACTTTATGGCATGACAAGAGTAGGCGGCGCTAATAATTCGGGTATTATATTTCAGTATGACCCAACAACAAATATTTTCATTAAAAAAATTGATCTAACTGGAACTTCGGGTGCTGCTATTGGCCACATGCCAACAGGTTCCTTGATGCAAGCAAATGATGGTAAAATGTATGGTGTAACAGGTGGATACCCCATTTTATTTCAGTACGATTTTATTAATAACATTTATACTTATAAAGTTAATTTGCCTCCAACGCCCGAGGGGTATTTATTGCAAGCTAGTAACGGTAATTTATATGGTACTTCTATTTACGGAGGCACAAATGGCAAAGGCACAATTTATGAATACAATTATAGCGCAAATACGCTTACAATTACTACAGATTTTAATACAACAACAGCTAATTTTCCAACAATAGCATTAATCGAAGTTTCAGGAACTGTAAAAATAAAAGAGTATGAAACGCAAAATGAGTTTAAACTATTTCCAAACCCAGCAACTTCCATTTTAAATATTAATTTTTCAAACTTGCCTGTGACTGAGGCTCTGGAAGTCAACATTTCTAATACTTTAGGGCAAATTGTTTTAACGGATAATATAACTTCAATTCATTCTTCTATTAATATTGAATATTTAGAAAGCGGTGTCTACTATGTAAACATAAACGATAGCAAAGGAAATACACATACACAAAAAATAATTATACAGTAATTTCATTTTTAAATTTGAAAAAGCCTCAGAAATATTTTTGAGGCTTTTTTTGTTTTAAATATACTCTAAAGTGAGTATTGCTTTGGCTACAAGTCGAGTGTAATTTTGATTCAAATATTTTATTTATGAAAAAACTATTGCTACTCTTAAGCTGCACAATTGCAACAACATTATCATTGGCTCAAAGTCCCTCTTTTCAATGGGCAAAAAACTTACCTGGACAAAATGGAACAGCCGCAGTGGCTGTTGATGGCTCAGGTAATGTTTACTCCATAGGAATTTCTTATGGCGGTGATTTTGATCCAAGCGCTGCCAGTTATACTTTGCCATTAGTTTATGGAGGAACGTATGTTTCTAAACTTGATGCTTCAGGAAATTTTTTATGGGCTAAACAATTTGGAGGTGATGATTCTAATAGCCCAGTAACACCGAAATCAATTGCTTTAGACGCTTCAGGGAATGTTTATATAACAGGTTATTTTCACGGTGCACCAGATTTCGATCCAAGTGCAGGAACATTTAGTATAACGACTTCAATTTTTGATGAAGCATTTATCGTAAAATTAGATGCATCAGGAAATTTTGTATTTGCAAAAAGTATTGGTGGAGCAAATATCGATCAAGGCGTAGCTATAAAAGTGGATGCCTCAGGTAATATTTATTCTACAGGTTATTATAGAGGAGTAGCTGATTTTGATCCAGGAGTTGGAACTTATACTTTAACCACTATTGCTTCATCATTCGATGTGTTTATTTCGAAATTAGATGCATCTGGAAACTTTGTTTGGGCTAAAAACACATCTGGTGGAGGAGATGAGAAACCAGTTGGACTAGACTTAGATAATGCTGGAAACGTTTATGTAACTGGAAACTTTTTATATACCACAGATTTTGATCCGAGTGCTACCGTATTTAATCTTGTACCTTCTAATACAGGACAAAACAACACTTTTGTTTTAAAATTAGATCCATCAGGGAATTTTGGCTGGGCAAAAATGTTACAAGGAACAAGTGATGTTGTTTCAACATCCATAACAATTGATGGGTTAAATAATATTTATACAACTGGGCACTTTTTAGGAACTGCTGATTTTAATCCAAGTGCAACTACAAATACATTAACATCAAACGGCTCATACGATATTTATATTTCAAAATTTGATGCAGCTGGTGATTATGTTTGGGCAAAAAGCATGGGTAGTACTCAAATTGACTTAGGGCTTTCTTTAACAACTGATGCTTCAAATAATATTTACAGCACGGGTTCGTTTATGCTAAGTGTTGATTTTGATCCAAATATTGGCACTAATACACTAACGGCTATGCATTCTTCCCATTCGGATGCTTATCTATTAAAAATAGATGCATCTGGAAACTTTGGTTGGGCCAGACAATTAGGAAGTACAAATTTAGTTGGCACACAGGGTAATTCAATTAAAACAGATGGTTCTGGAAATATAATTCTTGGTGGGGGATTTCAAGGTCCTGTAGATTTTGATACGGAAGCTACCACTTATACAATGACCCCTGCACCTGGTTATAATTTCGTTTTAAAAATGAACTCTGGAACAGTTGGAATTAACGAGAATATCTTAGATATAGATTTTAAACTTTATCCCAATCCAAATAATGGCAATTTTAATATTGTAACTGAATATATAGAAAAGGAATTATCACTCGATATCTACAATTTACTTGGTGAAAAAGTATATAGTCAGGGGATTTCAGAACAAAATAGTGTTTTAAATCTTAATTTAATACCAGGCGTCTATTTCGTAAATATGATGGATAACCAAGGAAATAAAGCCGTCAAAAAAGTCATTGTACAATAAGGTTTGCGTAAAAATTACAAAAAAGGCTATTCTTTAATTGAATAGCCTTTTTTATTGTAAAAAATCATCAATTTTAGGTAAATTAGCACCTCAATTTTTTTATTATGTTACGTACACACACTTGCGGCGAATTGCGCTTATCAGACATCAACAAACAAGTTACTTTAAGTGGCTGGGTTCAAAAATCTCGTGATTTAGGAGGAATGACTTTTATTGATTTAAGAGATCGTTACGGTATCACACAATTAGCGTTCAATGAAGATGTGGATAAAGAAATGAATACGCATGCGCGCAGCGTAGCTCGTGAATATGTGATTCAAGTAACTGGAACTGTAATTGAACGCGAAAGCAAAAACAAAAATAATCCAACAGGAGAAATTGAAATATTAGTTAAGGAATTCAAAATTTTAAATGAATCTGTTACTCCTCCATTTACTATTGAAGATAATACCGATGGTGGCGATGAGTTACGCATGAAATACCGTTATTTAGATTTGCGTAGAAATGAAGTGCGTAAAAATTTAGAGTTGCGTCACCGTATGGCAATCGAAACTCGTAACTACTTAGATAAATTAAATTTCTTAGAAGTAGAAACGCCTGTTTTAATTAAATCAACTCCTGAAGGAGCGCGTGATTTTGTTGTTCCTAGCCGTATGAATGCCGGACAATTTTATGCCTTACCACAATCGCCACAAACCTTTAAGCAATTGCTAATGGTGGGTGGTTTTGATAGATACTACCAAATCGTAAAATGTTTCCGCGACGAAGATTTACGTGCTGATAGACAACCAGAGTTTACGCAAATAGATTGCGAGATGAGCTTTGTTGAGCAAAAAGATATCTTAGATACATTTGAAGGTTTAGTTCGTCATTTGTTTAAAGCAGTGAAAAACATTGATATGCCATTTGTACCGCATATGACTTATGCTGATGCGATGCAATTTTATGGTAACGATAAACCTGATACACGTTTTGAAATGAAGTTTGTTGATTTCAAACAAGTAACATCAGGAAAAAACTTTAAAGTATTTGACGAGGCAGAATTAGTAGTAGCTATTTGCGCCAAAGGTGCAGCAGAGTATACTCGCAAACAGTTAGATGAATTAACAGAGTGGGTAAAGCGTCCGCAAATTGGAGCAACAGGTTTAGTTTACGCACGTCATAATACAGATGGAACAATTAAATCAAGCGTCGATAAGTTTTATAATGAAGAAGATTTAAAGGCTTGGTCGGTTGCATGTGGCTCACAACCTGGCGATTTAATATTAGTATTAGCTGGCGGCGAAGACAAAACTCGCAAAGCCATGAGCGAGTTGCGTTTAGAAATGGGTGCTCGCTTAGGTTTAAGAGATAAAACAAAGTTCTCGGCTTTATGGGTAATTGATTTTCCATTATTAGAATGGAATGATGGCGATCCTAATTTATTAGCTTCCCTAGCTGGTCGTTGGCATGCAAAGCATCATCCATTTACGTCTCCAAACCCTGAAGATTTTGAGTTATTGAAAACAAACCCAGGTGCAGTAAGAGCAAATGCATATGATTTAGTGATTAATGGTGTTGAAATTGGTGGAGGAAGTATTCGTATTCACAATAAAGAGTTACAGGCACAAATGTTTGATTTATTAGGATTTACCAAAGATGAAGCTCAAAAGCAATTTGGATTCTTGATGAATGCCTTTGAATTTGGCGCTCCTCCACACGGCGGTTTAGCGTTTGGTTTTGATAGATTATGCTCTTTATTTGGAGGAAGTGATAGTATCAGAGATTTTATCGCCTTCCCTAAAAATAATTCAGGACGAGATGTGATGATTGATAGCCCCAGCGAAATTAGCGACGAGCAATTAAAAGAATTGAATATTTTATCTACCGTAGAAGCTAAATAATTGCTAGTAGCGGGAATCATAGCATTTTTAATAATCGGATTAATTCTAGGATTAATTGGAGGAGGCGGTTCTTTGTTGGGCGTGCCTGTTTTGGTATATGTATTATGTATTGAAGCAGATTTAGCAACCACCTATTCGCTTTTTATAGTAGGCATGACCGCTTTAGTAGGTGCGGTGAGTTATATCAAAAAAGGAGAAGTAAGCGCTGAAGCAATTTTAAATTTTGCTCTGGCTTCTGTAATTACAGTGTTCTGTATGCGTAAGTTTATCATGCCAAATCTTCCTACGGAATTTATTATAAAAGGAATTCATTTTAGTAAACAGAATTTAATAATGGGGGTGTTTGCACTTTTAATTTTAAGCGCCTCTTATTCTATGATTATCAGCCGCAAACCAAACAGAATAAAAGATGTGAAGTGGAATGAATTTACGAAAACACCTTTGGGAATTCCGTTTGTTATTTTATTAGGTATTTTAATTGGTGTGATTACTGGTTTTGTTGGAGCAGGTGGTGGTTTTATTATCGTGCCAGTTTTGATGATATTTGTGCGATTGAATTTTAAGAAAGCAATAGGAACTTCGTTGTGTATTGTTGCTTTAAATTCTATCATTGGTTTTTTAGGAAATCTTGGGCATCAAAATCTTGATTGGATGTTTTTATTAGGAATATCTGCCGTATGTGGCGTTGGAATTTTGTTGGGTAGTTTATTGTCAAACAAAATTTCTTCCCAAAAATTAAAACCGGCTTTTGGATGGTTTACATTAGCAGTTGGTTTATTTGTCTTAATCAAAGAAACGTTTTTTAGTTAGTGGCAAAATCGGGAGGAATATTTAAGAAAATAATTATGTTGTTGCTGTTTTCAGTAATAGCATTTGGCGCTTATTGGGCATACGAAAATATGTTTAAAAGCAATGTTCATTTAAATGGTAAAAAATTTACCTACATCTATATTAAAACGGATGCTAGTCTTGAAGATGTTTTAGATGAATTATATTCTGAGAATATCATTGATGATCACAAAAGCTTTGAGTGGATGGCTAAAAACATGCATTTGCAAGACCACATTAATTCTGGAAAATACAGAATAGATGCTAAGATGAGCAATCGTTCTATCGTGAAAATGATCATCAATGGCAAACAAGAAAAAGTAAAATTGTTTTTCAATTCACAAATTAGAACTAAAGAGCAATTTATTGATTACGTCTCTGAAAAATTAGAAATTGAAAAAAGTGAATTAGATGATTACTGTTCCAATGAAGATATTTTAGCTGATCAATACGGTTTAAATTCAGAAAACTTCATGTCATTGGTAGTTCCGGAAACTTATGAAGTTAATTGGACTACTCACATCAATGATTTATTTATTTTGTTAGAAAAGTCGTATGATGAGGTTTGGACAAAAGCTAAAAAAGAAAAAGCAAAATCTTTAGGTTATCGTATCCCAGAAATAGTAACGATAGCTTCCATCGTGCAAAGTGAAAGTGCCATTAAAACTGAACAACAAAAAATTGCTGGTGTATACATCAATCGATTAAAACAAGATATGAGATTACAAGCCGACCCAACGGTTGTGTTTGCTAATGGTAATTTTGATGTACAACGCGTTTTGTCTGCTGACAAAGAAATTGATTCGCCTTATAATACCTATCGATATAAAGGATTACCTCCTGGGCCAATTTGTTTAGTAAATCCATCTGTAATAGATGCTGTTTTAAATTACACCAAGCATAATTATACCTACTTTTGTGCAAAGGCAGATTTTAGTGGATATTCTAACTTCACGAATGATTATAAAGTGCACATGAAAAATGCAGCTGCTTATCAAGAAGCATTAAATAAAAAAGGAATTAAACGATAATTAAGATTATGTTCAAAGAAAAACTTCATAAAAAATTATCATCGGCTTTATTGGAACACGGGTTTGAAGAACCTAAAGAAATACAAAAAAAGTGCATTCCAAAAATTAATGGAGGTGCTGATGTGATTGCAATTGGACCAAATGGTTCAGGAAAAAGTACCACGATTATGATGAGTGCGATTCAAAAATTAGGAATGGCTTTTGAAGATGCTCCTCGTGCTTTAATTATTGTGTCCGATGAAGTGAAAGCATTGGAAATGAAAGATCAATTTAGAATGTTATCTAAAAATACGGATCTAAGAGCTGAAGTAGCTTTTGATGGAGGGAAAATAGATGCGCAAACAGAGGCTATTTATTTTGGAACAGACATTGTAATTGGTACCGCAAAACGTGTATTAGAAATTTATTTCCGTAAGAATTTCAATTTAAATAAAATAAAATTATTTGTGATTGATGATGCCGAAATGATTATCAAACACGGCTTACAAGGTCAGATAGATAGATTAGCTTTGAGTTTACCTAAATGCCAGCATTTAGTGTTTACAAACGATTTAACTCCTAAAATTGAAAAGTTGATTGAGAAATTCATCATTGCTCCTATTGTTATTGAGGTGGAAGAATGAGTTGTTTAATTTCTTTCTCTAAGTTTAGAGTGTAATTATATGCGAATTCAAAAATTTCATCCGATTTTTTAACCTCAAAAATACTGAATCGACTCATGTTCGGTGGTTCAATAAATAAATTACAACTGTTTATTTTATTTCTTACCGAATTGCTCATTGCTAGATGAAAACTTCGGTCAATAATATCTGTCATGTGTATTTCATTAACTTCTTTTCTAAGCGAATTAACATGACTTCCAATAATAATATCACATTGACCAATTAGTGGCTCAACAGGAAAATTGTTTAACACACCTCCGTCTACATAATACGTATTATCAAAGTGTAATGGCTGAAAAACCAAAGGAATACATGAAGAAGCCATTAAAGCTTGCGATAAATTGCCTGAAGAAAAATAAACGGTTTCTCCTTTTAAAATATCAGTTGCAGCTACATAAAGTGGAATTTGTAAATCGTCGAATGAATTGTTTGGAAAATATTCTTGGTACATTTTTTCAAAACCTTTCATACTAAACAAGCCTTGTTTTTTAATCAACACATTTGACAAATTAAAAATATCTCCTTTTTCAACTATGTTTTTTATTTCTGATAACGAATAACCATCCGCATAAAATGCCCCTGCTATGGCCCCTGCGCTTGTTCCAGATATGACTGAAGGCTTTATTCCAAATTCTTCTAATGCTTTTAAAACGCCCAAATGCGCTATTCCTCTTGCGCCGCCACCTGATAAAGCTATACCAATTTTTTGTTCCATAATTATTCACAAAACTAATGTTTTATAAATTTTTGTCGTCTATAATTTTTATAAATGTCTTCTAATTCAATGATATAAATTCCTGTTTCATATTTCGAGAAATCAATTATCATATTTGATGACATATTAGTATTAGCGTAAATGTTTTTTCCAAAAATATCATACACCTTAATACTTTTTATATTCAAATTTATATTCTCAATGGTAAGATAATCTTTGAAAGGATTGGGATATATTTTAGTGGTTATTTGTGTGTTAGTATTCACAGACGTAACGCTACAATCTAATTTATTAATATAATCCCAAAGTACATTATCAAATGCCGACGCTGCCAAATTAAACCCCCCAGCTGTATTGCCCTGTCTTACCACAACCATATTTGTGCTAGGCACTACGTAAATTTTTTGATCATTTTTTCCTAAGGCACAATACATGTCGCTTGGTGCGTTACTCATCAGTGGCCCGGGAAATACAAATTGAAAACCTGGAGTCATTAAACTTGCTTTGCCATTGAGCCACCATAAATAGCCATAAGCTTTATTTAAATTTTGTGATGTATTAGTCATTGCCCTAAAATAGGCAGTATCCTTCATAATGGTATCCGTATTCCAAATCCCTTTGTTTAAATTTAATAAACCAAAACGTGCCATGTCCCTTGCTTTACTGTAATATACTTGTTGAAACCATGTGCCACTCATTCCTGTTATATTCTCTATCCAATTGTTTGTTATTACATTATAATTTTGACCAACAGCATTGCTCACTACATCCTGCACCTTACGATAAGGACCCGTGTGATAAGCCCAGCGTGTGCCTGCATCTGCTAAATACGTTAAACAAGCTTTTGCAGTATCTTCATTATCGCAAGGTAAAGGCGGAGCATCCTCTAAGCCGCTATTCATGCTAATTAAATTTTTGACCGTAATTAAATTTTCTTTGGCTATTGGAGCGCTTGTCCAACCCGAGCCTAAATATTGTGATACTTGATTGTTGATATTGATATAACCTTTTTGTTGTGCTACACCAGTGATAAAACCAGCTAAACTTTTGCTGGCTGATGCCCAATACCAAATAGAATCGCGTTTATAAGTGCCAAAGTATTTTTCTAATACACGTTTCCCATCTTTTAGTAAGATAAATGATTTAGTGTTTTTTGCTTGTAAGTAATTGTACAATGAATCTATTCTCGCTTGACAATAATTTAAGTTTGATGGTAAGATAGAATCCCACACATTGCCAGTAGTTGGCGGAAAATACAAATTTTGTGCTTTAAACGTAATGCTATAAAGTGTAATCGCAAATAAGAGTGTAATGGTTTTCTTCATGTATAATAAATTTAGTCCATTGGACTTAATGAAGGTACAAAAGTTTAATCACTATGAAAAGATTTGTTATATTTATACAAATGGAAAACACAGCAATTACCAAATGGTTTTTAATAGTAGGAAAAATAGAAGGCTATAGCTATTTATTATTATTGTTTATCGCTATGCCTTTAAAATACCTTTACAATACACCTGAGTATGTGCGTCCAATGGGTTCGATACACGGTGTTTTGTTTGTGGCTTTTATGCTTTTATTAGCACTGATGTTTTTTAAAGTGAAGTTATCTTTCAAAAATGCTTGCTTCGCTTTTTTACTATCGTTGGTGCCCTTTGGGACTTTCTTTTTAAAGCGCTTGGTATAATTAAATTCTAATTCCAATAAAGGTAACATCGTCTATTTGTTCTAAATCACCAACCCATTCAGTAAAAGCATGGTCAAGAATTTGTTTTTGTTTTTCCATTGTTTCGTGATTTATCGTGATGAGCAATTCTTTTAAATTTTTTGCCATAAACTTTTTCCCTTTAGGCCCACCAAATTGGTCTTGGTAGCCGTCCGTAAAAATATATAGTGTATCGTTCTCAAACAATTCTATCGTATGTGTAGTAAAATGTTTTGTATCAGCATATTTGCCAATCGGTTGCTTATCTGGTTTTAACTCTATAAGTTCAGGCACACTATTTTCATGATTTTTTCTTACGATCCAAAGTGGATTATTGGCGCCTGACCAACTTAATGTTTTATTTTGTAAGCAACATAACGAAATATCCATGCCGTCTTTTACTTCTTCGTCACTTTTCTGAAATTCTTCAATAACAATTTCTCTTGTTTTATCTAATATTTTTCCAGGTTCTGTTAATCCGTATTCTCTTACACTTCGGTTAAGAGCATTATTACAAACTACACTTACCATCGCCCCAGGAACGCCATGTCCAGTGCAATCTGCAGCCGCCATCATAATTGGTTTTTGATTTATATTATTGTTGTCTGGCACTTCTAACCAATAAAAATCTCCTGCAACAATGTCTTTTGGTTTGTATAACACAAAACTGTTTGGCAAAAACTCTTTTATCAAACGTTGTGGCGGCAAAATAGCACTTTGAATGCGTTTAGCATAAGTGATACTGTCTAAAATTTCATTGTTTTTTTCTACCACTAAATGTTTTTGATGTTCTACCTGTTGTTTTTGTAACTCAATTAAGTGTTTTTGTTTTTGAGTAATTTTTATACGATTATACAAGAAACCAGAAAAAATAATGACTATCATTAATCCAATACCTAAACCCCATTGTTGCAATTGTTTTGATTTTATTTCGGCTTCTTTTTGTTTTAACAATGCAGCACTAACTTCACTTTCTTTTGCATAAGCTACGCTATCAGCTGCCGCTTTTTTATCAAACTCATATTGGATTTCTTTTTTTACAATCAATTTTTTATTTTCTTCGCTATTAATACTATCGCGTAGTAATATATGTTTTTTATATCGATAGATAGCGTTTTTCCAATTGCCTCTTTTCTCTTCAAGCGTGCTGTAAAAGTCTTCTTGTTCGCTTATTAAATTTAACGCTCCTGTTTCATTGCTCAATTTTAATGCTTTGTCAAGATATTCTTCAGCAAGGATTAAACCTTTTTTTGAATTTCCTTTTTCAATAGCTAATTGTGGAGCTTTCACATATAGAGCCCCTATGTTTCCTAATTGTCTAGATATGCCTTGTTTGTCACCAGCCTCTTGTTGAAATTGAAGCGATTTTAAATAGTATTCCTTTGCCTTTGCATAGTCACCTTGATGGAAATACACAACCCCGATGTTGCCAATCGTATTTTTCTTAATTTCATTAAAGCCCTCTTTCTCTGACATTTCTAGCGCATCAAAAAAGTAAGTGAGTGCTTTACTATAGTCGTTAAGTTTAAAATATACCATCCCAATATTACCTTTTTGACTGGCCATCTTGATTTTGTCGCCAGCTTCGGTAGATAATTTCAAGGCTTTAAATAAATAGTCTAGCGCTTTTTTGTTTTCTCCTAAATTCCAATATACCAAACCAAGATTTCCAATCATAGATCTTATGCCATCATTGTCTTTTCGCGCTTCTTTATATTTTAAAGCCTCAAGCCAACATTCGATAGTTTTAGTAAATTCAGATTGGGAGTAATAGTATATCCCTTTAGTATAAAAGGCTTGTTCTTTTCCTTTATCCCACTTTATTGCTGTAGATTTTTGTAAAGCGTTGGTAATAATTTTCAAGGCTTCAGTTGGTTCTTTATACATCAAGTATTTTGATGCAGCAACCATAGCATTTACTTTGGAAGTGTCGTTTTTGGCAGTTTTAATGGCCGATAACAATGAATCTTTTTTAGCATCTGATTGAGATTTTAAAATCCCTTGAAGAAAGACAATAAAAAATATTGAATATAGAATTGCTCTCATGCCTCAGATATTATGATATAAAAATAGAACAATTGTTTTATAATGCAAGATGCATTTTTTGCTTTTCATGTTATCATTTTGTGAAGGAGTATGTTAAATCACCTTTTTTCACAGATTTTAAAACCCAATTCCAATAACCAAAATATCATCTACTTGCTCTAAATCGCCTTGCCAATTTTTTATAGAGTTGGCTAGCATCTTTTTTTGGTCTTTTATCGGCAAGTGATTGATTTCAAGAAACAATTCTCTTAATCGTTTAGAAGAAAACTTTTTCTCTTTTTCTCCACCAAATTGGTCAACGTAGCCGTCGGTAAACATGTAAATTTGATCGCCTTCTCTATAGTTTATAGTAGTTTCTTCAAATTCTTTATCGCCAGTTAACATACCGCCTAGCGAAAATTTACTTCCTTTAAATTCTTGAATTTCTTTATCCCGAATTAAAATAACTGGACGTTTTGCTGAAGTAATAATTAATTCGCTTTTTGATTTATTTACTTTAATTAAAGTAAGGTCCATTCCATCTTGTACCGTTAAATTGCTGTTTTCTTGTTGTTTTAAGGTAAAGTTAATTTGTTTATCTAGTTCCAGTAAAATAGCGGATGGTTTGAAAGTTTTATTATCAATGACTGTTTGGTTTAATAAGCTACTTCCTATGACTGTCATAAACGCTCCTGGAACACCATGTCCAGTGCAATCGGCGCACACTAAAATATATTCTTCTTTATTAAGTTCATGATACCAAAAAAAATCTCCACTCACAATATCTTTTGGCTTGTAAAAAATAAACGATGATGGAATGTTTTTGTAGATTAGCTCTTCTTGCGGCAATACAGCATATTGGATTCGTTTAGCATAGTTGATACTATCTGTAATATCTTTTGATTTTGATTCTATTTCTGTATTCTTCTCCTCAATTTTACTTTGTTGCATTTGCATGTACACGTATGCTCTATTAAATAAGATGATAAATCCAAGATTTACAAAAATTATCATGAGTGCATACTCTGAGCTTGAACCCATATAGTAAAAAAATAGGCCGGTAATAATTGATAAAAAGGACATAAAGTATTGTCCTATTTTGTAATTATTAAACATAAAAAATGAACCTACTGTCATGTTTATTAAAGTTAACCATGTTGGCGACTGTGCTCCTGAATAATACATGTAAGGAAAAAATAACAATCCGTTAATCACTAAAATCCAATAACCAGGTTGAAAGTTTTTTTTCTCAGAAAAATAGAGGATGCTGGAGGCAACAATTGGAATAATGATGGCTAATACTGCTGTAATTTGCCTATGATTTGATGAATAAATAGCTAAGGCATTAAATGGTAAATCAACTAAAGGAAAGACTTTGAAAATAAAATTCCATTGTTCTTTTATTTTATTGTTTTTAATTTTTGACATTAAATGTAAAATATAGGTGCCCTATTATTAATATTTAAATATACTATTTTTATAAAATATAGGAACCAAATCTATTTCAATTTATCCAAAACGTTTTACATTTTAGTGTATTTTTCATGCAAAAATTAATTGTCACCACATATTTATAACAAAGGTTTTTTATTTTTTGTCTGTGTATTTATTGGAGTAAGGATATTCGAAATTTGATTTCTCCTTAGTAAATACCTGCGTATTTAGACTATAATAAAAATTAACGTTGTAATCGTACAAAGGCCACCAGTTAATCTTTTTAGACACCTTCTCTGTTTTAAAAAAAACCAATTTAAAAAGACACACCTCTTTTTTAAATTCGTCTACCATATTAATGTAGGTTATAGACCTTCTGTTGGCATATTTGTTTTCTGCTTCGGAATTAGTTAGTAAGATGATTTTTGTGTTCTCAATTTCTGTTGGTAATATTATATCTGGAAAATCTTCATGTTTGCCAAAGAACAAAGTATCAAAACTTGTTTTATTTGTTGCATGCATTGTTTTAATGTAATCACCAATCGCTAGCGTATAGCCTTTCGCCTGCACATCTTTTGGCAATACAAATGTTGATTGACAGAATGCAAATGCCGGAAGTACAAGTAGTGTAAAAAATATTTTCATACAACTAAAATATGATATCAATTATATGAAACCGTAATCGTGGTGTTAAGAAATACAAAAACAAAATATTAAAAAATATAAAATAAGTTAAACTATATTTTTGAGCAAGACCCGAAAGGTTTCCAAAACCTTTGGGGTCTGAGCGCGGCTATTTCAACCTCTCTAAAACACCTTTGCGTTTTACAATGTTTTTATAATCCCACTGTATATCATTAGCTTTTTTCAACCAACGTTTTAGGTCTTTTATATTAATTTGTGAAACAGAAGTGTAAAAAATAGCAGCATCTTTAAACTTACCGCTTTTGCTAGGCAATAGTTGTTCTTCTTCAAAAGTAACACCGCTCCAAAACATCAACTGTAACCCTGCTTTTAATTTGCTATAACCTACAATGGGGTTGCCATCTAAAAACCAAACAGGATGTCCGTGCCAAATTTTATTTTCTGCTTTTGGCAAATGCTTGCATATTTCTACATGTAACAGCTCACAAATTTCTTTGTCTTCTGCTACTTGTGAGTTGTGGTAGGCTTGGATTTCTTTGTTCATTTTTAGTTTCGTATAATTTAGTGATTAATACAGTGAATTGTTATATTTTAATTCCGATGACACACACATCATCAACCTGTTCTAAATCTTTTCTCCAATTTTCAAATTCTTTATCAATAAGTAAGGATTGTTCCTGCATCGTTTTATCATTGATAGAGATAAGTAATTCTTGAAATTTCTTATACTTAAATTTTTTTCCTTTTGGTCCGCCAAACTGATCTGCTAAGCCATCTGTAAATAAGAAAAAAGTAGTGTCTTCTTTGTACTCAATATCATGTGTTGTAAATGGCTGAACTAAATCCGTTTTTCCAATTGGTTGCTTGTTTGCTTTGATTTCAATCAATTTATTGTCTTGAATATACCAAAGTGGATTGTTTGCTCCACTCCAAAATACTTTTTTATTTTGTATATCAATACAAAGAAGAGAAACGTCCATTCCATCTTTTATTTCGCTCGCACTTTTCTCAAATGTTTCTATAACAAGCTCTCTTGTTTTGTCAAGTATACTTCCAGGTGTTGTATATTTAAATTCTTTTACAGAACGATTTAACGCATTTGAACAAACTACCGAAACCATGGCGCCTGGAACACCATGTCCAGTGCTATCTGCTGCTGCAATAAAAAACAGGTTGTCAATTTTTTCAGCCCAATAAAAGTCTCCGGCTACTATATCTTTTGGTTTGTAAAGAATAAAATTTTCAGCAAAAATTTTAGTAACAAATTCTTGCGGCGGTAAAATAGCATGTTGCAAGCGTTTTGCGTATGTTATACTATCCAAAATTTCGTGTTGCTTTTCTTCAATGAGCTGCTTTTGTTGATGTATTTCGTTATTTTTTATAACCAAGTCATTGCTATACCTTTTCTTAATATGATAGTTTCTCAATATAATTGCTATAATTATACACAGTAATAAAAACCCAAATATTAAACCATTACGCAGTATTTTTTGTTGATTAATTTCGGCCGAAATTTCGGCTTCTTTCTTTTGCTGTATCAATTGGTCTTTTTCTTTCTCCTGATTAAATTTTGCTTGTAAATCTTCTTTAATGGATGCTTTTTTGATTTCTTCTATATTCAGTTTTTTTTGAAGTTGGGTGTATGCTATATAATGTAAAAAAGCACTTTTGAAATCTCCCAAAGCGGAATCAATTTGATAGCAAAGTTTTTCGTCTTTCATAATATTCTCGGCGCCGCTTATTTGCTTTTTAATAAGTAAAGATTGCTCTGCATACTTTTTTGCTTCGTTATTTTTTTTAGAAGCAAATAAATCTTTTGCTAGTTCATAGCTCGAAACTGCTGTACCGCCGGGAAATCCTAATTTTTTGCTTTTTTGTAACGCAAGTTGATGATAATCAATAGCAGCATTATAATTATTAAACTGATATTCAAGTCGTCCAAGTTCAATCAAAATTTCTGTATAAAATACCTCATATTTTCCTAGACTATCTAAGCATAATAAAGCGTGTTTTAAATTTTTATTTGCATTTTCATAATCATTTAAACCGGCGTATGTATTTCCTAATCCTAAGTACACATATACAAATTGGAGACTGTCTTTGTTTATACGATGCTCGGCAAATGCTTTATTGTAGTATTCAATTGCCTTTTGATATTGATGTATTTTAAAAAAAAGGTCTGCACCCAATTCATAACCCTTGGCAAGTCTTTTAGGGTCGTTGATTTCTTTTTCTAATAATATACCCTCATTAGCGTATTGCATCGCTTTTGCTGTATCTTTGATACGTGCATAAAATGTCGCTAGCTGATAAATGTACCTTGCAACAAATGTTTTGTTTTTATTTGACTTTCCAAAATCAATAGCGCTTTTATAGTTTTGTAGCTGACTGTAGCTATCGCCTAAACGCATGTGTTGGTCGCCAATAGCCGAATAAGTCTCGTTAATTTTATCCCATAATTTTATTTGCTTGTATATTTTTAGTGCTTTATTAAAATAGACAATTGATTTTTCGGAATTGTAATCTTTATTTTTATTATAATAATTGTTTTCACCATAATATACTCCAATATAATAATAAGCTTCTGCTTCGTAAATTAAAAGTTGCTTTTGAGTAATGGTATCTTTTGTACTTTTTTTTAATTCATTAATAAGATTAATAGTATTTGTGGCATATTTTAAATTATCGCTAAGTTCACAGAATTTACAAAGTTCGCTTAGAATTGATAGTTTTTTGAAATCATTCTGTTCTTGATTCAGTTTTTGATTAAGGGAATCTACCTTTACTTTTTGACCAAAGCAGAAGCTAGAAATTAAAAGAATTGTTATGCAGTATATTAACTTATTCATTAATTAAAATTAATTTTTATAGTATCTTAAAGATCTAGTTTAAAAAGCTTTTTTGTCTTTGAGTATAATAGATAAATAGGGCATTATTTTTTTAAATGAGGCTACAAGTTCTATCAAATTTAACCAATTTCTGTAAATCATCAAATCTGGTTTTGGTCCAACTTAAGTATAAAAAATCCGCATTTATTCCCTCATTTTTTTTATATTTAATGCGGATTATCATTCACTACTACTATGAACAAATTACAAAACTACGCCTTAGGGCAATGGGCTGCTGGTTCCGAAAACGGGCAGGAATTATATAACGCTATTACAGGTGAGGCAATTGCCACTGTAAGTAGCAAAGGTTTAGATTTTGCGGCTATGTGCAATTATGCTCGTACCGTTGGTGGGCCAAAGCTTCGCAACATGACCTTTCAACAAAGAGGTTTGATGTTAAAGGCTTTAGCGCTTCACTTACAAAGTAAAAAGGAAGATTTTTATAAAATCTCTTGGGCAACAGGTGCTACCCGCGTGGATAGCTGGGTAGACATTGAAGGAGGTATTGGTAACTTATTTGCTTATGCGTCTTTACGTAAATCGTTTCCTAACGAAACCTATTGCTATGAGGGCGATGTAGCGCGTTTATCGAAAAATAATACATTTATTGGTCACCATATTTGCGTTCCAAAAGAAGGCGTTGCTATTCACATCAATGCCTTTAACTTCCCGGTTTGGGGGATGTTAGAAAAAGTCGCGGTTAACTGGTTGGCGGGAGTTCCAGCAATTGTGAAGCCTGCGGCATTGACGTCTTTTTTAACGGAGGCCGTGGTTAAAGAAATTATTGCGAGTAAAATTTTACCGGAAGGTGCTTTGCAATTAATTTGCGGTAGCGCTAATGGCATTTTAGAACATGTGGAAAGCCAAGATACAGTAACCTTTACAGGCTCTGCTTCAACAGGTAAAATGTTGAAAGCGCATCCACGTTTATTGCAAGAGGCGGTTCATTTTAATATGGAAGCAGATAGTTTAAACTGCTGTGTGTTGGGAACTGATGTAACGCCATCTATGCCTGAGTTTGATATTTTTATTAAAGAAGTAGCAAGAGAAATTACAACGAAGGCTGGACAAAAATGTACAGCGGTCCGTCGCATCATTGTTCCTGAGAACATGGTAGAAGATGTGCAGATTGCTTTAGGTAAACGCTTAGCACAAAATGTGATTGGTGACCCTAACGTAGAAGGTGTTCGGATGGGTTCATTAGCTGGGCAATCACAATTAATTGAAGTAAAAGAAAAAGTAGAATTACTTTCTAAAACTCAAAAAATTATCATCGGTAATTTCGAAAATTTTGAAGTAAAAGGTGCTGATAAACACAAAGGTGCTTTTATGCCGCCAATCATTTTCTTAAACGAAAAACCATTTATTAATACAGATTGCCATAACGTAGAAGCTTTTGGGCCAGTAAGTACCATTATGCCATACAAAACCATTGAAGATGCGATTCAGTTAGCAAAAATGGGTAAAGGAAGTTTAGTAAGTTCTGTCGTAACGGCTAGCGAAACTATTGCTCGTAAATATACTATTGGTGCAGCTTGTATGCATGGTCGTATTTTAGTGTTAAATGCAGACTGTGCTAAAGAGAGTACAGGGCATGGTTCTCCAATGCCAATGTTAGTGCATGGTGGTCCAGGTCGCGCAGGTGGTGGAGAAGAGATGGGTGGAAAACGAGGTGTTTTTCATTACTTACAACGTACTGCCATTCAAGGTTCACCAAGTATGATTACAGCTATTTTAAATAGTTACCAAGTGGGTGCTAAAATGATTATTAAAGATGTGCATCCGTTCCGTCAATACTTCGAAGATTTAGAAGTAGGTGAAACAACCATAACGCCAACACATACCGTAAGCGAAGATGATTTAGTGAACTTCGCGAACTTAACAGGAGATAAGTTTTATGCACATTTACAACCCGATGCTTTAGAAGGAACAATCTTTAAACGCACCGTTGCTCACGGATATTTTATTTTATCTAAAGCAGCTGGTTTATTTGTTGATCCACCAAAAGGACCAGTGTTATTAAACTATGGTATTGATGAATGTCGTTTTACGCGTCCTATTTACCCAGGTATGACCATTGGTGTGAAATTTACTTGTAAAGAAAAATTAGAAAACGATAAACCATTAACAGCAGCTAATGGCGAAGACGTGAAGGTAGGTATTGTAAAATGGGTAGTAGATATTTATGATGCTAGTTCGATGGACGTATTAGAAAAATACGATGCAGTTGACCAAGCTGGACAAACTGTAGGTATTGCTACCATCTTAACGATGGTGAAATTAAAGAATCAGATGTAAAGCAGTTTATGGAACACTTTAGTTTGTTTTATTTAAGTAAGCGTATATTCTATAGTTTTAGTGGCAGACTTAATGGATTCCAGACCTGTTCATTAAACCAAGAGGCATAAATTTGGAAAGTTATTTGAGATAAATTCCTAGTTACAAATGTATCTGCAAAAGCTATAAATCGTAACTAATTTAACTAATTGAATTTAAAACAAGTTTATGATGTAATGTTATTAGTGTAAAAATTAAACGAATCTATTTATGAAATTTTATTTAGTAATTATTTTGTCATTAACTTGCTTAGTGGGTTATTGTAACTCTTCAAAAATAGATAGCCTTGTCACTGAACTAAATAAGAAAACAGCAGATACTAGTAGAATATCGATTTTCAATCAATTAGCCAATGAATATCGTAGTGATGGAAACTACGATAGTACCATTATAATGGCAAATCAGGCTTTAGCACTTAGCATTAAATTACTTAATGAAAAAGGAAAAGCAACTGCTTATGGTATTTTAGGCGCGGCATACTATCATAAAGCATTGTACCCTCAGGCACTTCATAATAATTTTTTATCACTTAAAATAAAGCAAAATTTAAATGATAAAAAAGGTGTTGCAGCTTTATATAACAATATTGGTAACGTATATCGGGAAATAGAAAATTATAAAGATGCCATTGATTATTTCAACAAGAGTATTGAAATTAAACGTGAATTAAAAGATGAGAAAGGAATTGCAGCATCTTACATAAATATTGGTAATGTATATGCAAAGCAAAGCAAACATGACGAAGCATTGAACTTTTATCAAAAATCGTTAATCATCAAAAAAAAGTTAAACGACCTGAAAGGTGTGAGCATTTTATACAACAATTTAGGAATTATAAATAATGAGCAAGGATTACATGAAAGAAAAAATAAGCATTTTGCGAAAGCAGATTCGTTTTTTAATGCAGCAACTTTAAAATATCAAAACGCGATAGACATTAAAGAAAAATTGAAAGATAAAACTGGATTAGCTAATGCATATTGTAATATGGGTAATTCATTTTGTAATTTAAATAATACTAAAAGCGCAGAGAAATGTTTGAATAAAAGCTTAGAATTATCTTCAGAAGTATCGAATTTAGAAGATTTGAAGAATGTTTATCACGCATTTTCAGTGCTTGACTCGATGAATGCAAATTATAAATCAGCTTACATTAATTATAAAAAATATACTATTTATAGAGATAGTATAAACAATGAAGAGAATACAAAAAAAAGTGTTCAGGAAAAAATTCAATACGAATTTGATTTAAAAGAAAAAGAAACAAAATTAATTCAAGAAAAAAAAGACGTTATTAATTTAAAAGAAAAACAGAAACAGTTTATGTTTCTCATTTTTACTTCTGTTGGATTATTAATAGTTGCAGTATTTGCTTTTATTATGTTTAATAGATTTAAATTAACAAAAAAACAAAATAGCATTATTAAAACTCAAAAGCTTTTAGTTGAAGAGAAACATAAAGAAATTACGGATAGTATTAATTATGCGGAACGAATTCAACGGTCGTTGTTGGCAAGTAAAAAAATGTTAAATGAAAACTTAAAGGATTATTTTATTTTATTTAAGCCAAAAGATATTGTAAGTGGTGATTTTTATTGGGCGACTTCGATAGGCTCCGTCATTGATAAAAAATTCGTTTTAGTAACCGCCGACAGCACTGGGCATGGTGTTCCTGGCGCTATTATGAGTATTGTAAATATTGCTAGTTTAAAGGAAGCTTTTGTGCAAGGTATTCAAAGCCCAGATTTAATTTTAAATGAAACGCGCCGATTAGTGATTGAAAATCTAAAAAATGACGGCAGCGCAGAGGGCGGAAAAGACGGAATGGATGCTAGTTTAATATGCGTTGATTTTAAAAATTATAAAATGACTTGCGCTTGTGCTAACAATCCTATTTGGATTGTTAGACAGGGAGAATTAATAGAAATAAAGCCTGATAGAATGCCTATTGGCAAACATGATAAAGATACAACGCCATTTAAGTTACATGCTTTTGATTTACAAAAAGAGGATGTTATTTATACCTTAACAGACGGATATCCTGATCAATTTGGCGGGATTAATGGAAAAAAATTTAAGACTAAACAACTACAAGAAATTCTAGCCTCAATTGCTCATGAATCAATGGACATACAAAAAGAAAAACTGGATAGTGCATTTGATCAATGGAAAGGTAATTTAGAGCAAGTAGATGATGTATTATTAGTAGGCATTAGAATTTAGAAAGATGAATAAATTAAAATTATTGATAGTTTTAGTATGTAGTATTTTATCATTGAATGGAACCAATGTGCTAGATAGTCTTAGGCAAAAATTGGCATCTAAAAACATTTCAGATACCGCTAGAATTAATACAAATAACAACATTGCGCTATATCTTATGGAGCAAGCAAATGACAGCTGCTTATATTATGCCAATTCTGCATTAGTACTGTCTCAAAAAGTAAATTATTTAAATGGTATTGGGAAATCTTATAATAACATCGGTGAATATTTTAATAGTAAAGGTGATTATGAAAAAGCTTTGGAAAATTTTATAAACGCCTATAAAATATACGAAAAAAATAAAAATCGGAAAGCTATGAGTAATTTGATGAACTCTATCGGCAATACGTATTTAGGAATTGATAATCAGAAAAAAGCTTTGGAGGCTTATACTCAGAGTTATGAAATAGCTTATCAAGACTCTAACAAATACATGATGGGGATTTCTTCTATTGGTTTAGGTAATATTTATTTATTGAAAAAAGAGGCTAACCAGGCAATTTATTTTTTTAGTAGAGCAAAAAATGTTTTTGAAAAACCTCCAATTGCCTTATATCCGTTATCTGTATCATATACTTTAATTGGTGATGCATTTGTTGAATTAAATAAATATGATGATGCATTTGTAAACTTTAATAAAGCAGTTGAACAACTTAAAACATTAAATAATACTTACGGAATAGCTGCTACTTACCAAGTAATGGGTGAAGCTTATAAAAAACAAAAGAATTTCAATAGAGCCCTAGAGTATTTTTTAAAATCATTCCCCATATTTGAAGAACGAAAAGCTTATGATGATCTCAAGCATCTTAGTTTAAACATATCTGAAGTTTACAAACAACAACATAATTTCGAGAAAGCCATAGAGTATCAAGATAAATATATCAGTTTTAAAGATTCTGTTTTAAGTGTTGAAAAAAACAAGCAATTATTAGAAGTTGAAGCTAAGTACGAAATAGAGAAAAAAGAGCAGCAAAATGTGATTTTAAAAAAGCAAAATGATTTATCTAATGAACGTATTCAAAGACAAAATATTATTAGTTATTTTATTATAGGCAGTTTAATTATTTCTTTGTTATTTGGAGTGTTCATGTACCGTGTTTATTCACAAAAAAAGAAAGCGCATCAGTTAATCACTATACAAAAAGAACAAGTTGAGCAAAAACAAGGTGAGATTGAATTGCAGAAACAGGTGATTGAATCAAAGCAAAAGGAAATAGTAGATTCGATTAATTACGCAAAACGCATCCAGTATGCATTATTAGCAAATGATGAGCTATTAGCAAATAATTTTAAATCACATTTTGTTTTATTTAAACCAAAGGATATTGTGAGTGGTGATTTTTATTGGGCAGCTGAGCATGAAGATAATTTTTACTTAGCTGTTTGTGATAGCACTGGACATGGTGTTCCAGGAGCTTTTATGAGCTTACTGAGTATTGGTTTTTTAAGTGAAGCGATTAAGGAAAAAGGAATAAAACATCCTAACGAAATTTTTGATTATGTTAGAAAAAGGTTGATTGAAAGCGTGAATAATGAAGATCAAAAAGATGGATTTGATGGAGTTATTATTCGAATTAATAAAGTATCAAAAAAAATAACATATGCTGCAGCCAATAACCATCCAGTGGTAATTGCAAACAACGTTTTAACTCATTTAGATTACGATAAGATGCCGGTTGGTAAAGGGGAAAAATTAGCACATTTTACTCAATTTGAAATTGTACCAGAAAGTAATGCTGCTATATACATTTATACCGATGGTTACGCGGATCAGTTTGGCGGCATTAAAGGAAAAAAATTTAAATACAAGCAATTAAATGAATTATTGTTGACTATTAATCAAACATCATTTATTAATCAGAAAGATGTGTTGTCACAAACATTTAAAAATTGGCAAGGCAATTTAGAACAAGTGGATGATATTTGTATCATGGGAATTCAAGTATAATTTTCTTATATTTATAAAGTCACTATTTTTTGCAATTTGAATTCATTTTTAAAAATATTATTGTGTGTTCTATTAGCAGGACTCATTTCTAACCTGTTTTCTCAAACACAAGAAGATAGTTTGTTAATTGTTTTTAAACAAGCCAAACATGATACTGATAAGGCAAAAGCATTGTACAATTTATCTAAATTATATAATGATTCTGATCCAAATAAAGGAAATGAGTATCTTAAGCAAGCCTTTGAAATTTCTACAAAAACTACCAACTATCGAATTCAGTCTGATGTAACCAATCAAATTGGGTACAATTTTTATTTTTTAAGTGATTTTAATCACAGCGTTGAATATTTTTTGAAAACACTTAAAATATGCGAATTGCAGGGTAATAAATCTGGAATTGCAGGATGTCATAATAATATTGGAAGTATTTATTTAGAATTAGAAGATACTGTCAATGCCTTACATCATCATTTATTAGCACTAAGGATTAGAAAAGAAATTAATAAAAATGATGAGGAGAGTAAAAATGCCATTGCTATGTCATATGGCAATGTTGGTAAAACCTATTTTTTAGCGTCTAATTATACTAAAGCTATGGAGTATTATAATCTCTGTTTAGCAATATCTAAAGAAGTTGGCAATAAAAAACGTGAAGCCTTGATGCTTAATAATATTGGAAGCATTTTAGCTGAACAACAACAATATGGTGCCGCGCTTCCTTATTTTTTAAATGCACTTAACTTATACAAAGAAATTGATTCCCCCGAAAATATAGCCCTTTGTTTAAATAATATCGCCGAAATCTATTTTCGCAAAAAAGACTACACTAATTCTATAGAAAATTACAAAGCGGCCTTAGTCATTTCCGAAAACAATTCTAGCTTATCTGATATGAAGACAAGTTATGATGGTTTAAGAAACTGTTACGTAGCATTAGGTGATTATAAATTAGCGCATGATTATTTATCAAAATCTGTATTAATTAAAGATTCTATTTTTAATGAAGAAAATTCATCGCAGATTAATGAGTTACTGGCAAAATTTGATTCAGATAAAAAAGAACAAGAAATTATGATTCTTCAAAAAGATAAAGAGATGGCTTCTTGGCTCAGGAACTCACTTATTGTTGGATCAGTACTATTAATATTTTTAGCCATTTCATTGTATAGTAGAAATAAAGTGAAACAGAAAGCTAATTCTGAACTCTTTCTAAAAAATAAAAATATCGAAGAACAAAAACAAGTTGTTGAATATCAAAAACTAGCACTAGAAGTTCATCAAAAAGAGATTGTTGATTCGATTAATTACGCCAAACGAATTCAATATGCTTTATTGGCAAATGAAGATTTATTAAGTAAAAATTTAGATTCGCATTTTGTTCTTTTTAAACCTAAAGATATTGTGAGTGGAGATTTTTATTGGGCAGCCGAACACAATAATAGTTTTTACATAGCAGTTTGCGATAGCACCGGACATGGTGTTCCAGGTGCATTTATGAGTTTATTGAGTATTGGTTTTTTGAGCGAAGCCATTAAAGAAAAATCTATTGCCGAGCCCAATCAGATATTTGATTATGTGAGAAAACGATTAATTGCGAGTATTACAAACGAAAATCAAATGGATGGCTTTGACGGTATTTTATTAAGGTTTGAAAAAACATCAAATACTATTACTTATGTGGCAGCTAATAATCATCCTATAATTATTTCTAATAATGAAATTCGACATTTAGCTTATGATAAAATGCCTGTTGGTAAAGGTGTAAAATCGGATGTATTTACGTTGCAAACAATTAATGCGTCGCAGGGAGATGTTATTTATTTGTATACGGATGGTTATGCTGATCAATTTGGAGGCGAAAAAGGTAAAAAATTTAAGTATAAACCACTTAATGATATGTTATTAGTAAATGCTAATAAATCATTATTTGATCAGAAAGAAATTCTTGATACTGCGTTTAATGATTGGCAAGGCAGTTTAGAGCAGGTAGATGATGTTTTAATTGTAGGGATAAAAGTATAGATATGAAAAAATGTTTATTGATATTTTTAGTAAGCTTTATGCCTTATTATTTTGTTTCTCAAAATCAATATCTTGATTCATTAGTACGTTATACTAATACTGCGCCAGAGGATACCCATAAATTATCTGTTTTAACTGTGGTTATTGAAGCTATTAGTGAAGATGCCGTTTGGTCTAAATACAACGATCAACTAGGTCCTTTGTCTGAAAAGTTAATGTTGTCAAATGATAAAGCTATTAAGTTAAAAGCACAAAAACATTATTCAGATTATTTAAATAATAAAGGATACTTAAGTAATAACCAAGGAGATGTTACCCAAGCGTTAGAAAATTTTCATCTAAGTTTAAAAATACAAGAACAGATTGGAGATAAATCTGGTCAATCGTATTCACTAAATAATATTGGTTATATATACAACACCCAAAAGCAATATTTAAAAGCCCTGGAGTATTATATAAAAAGTTATAACTTACAATCTCAATTAAACGATAAGCATGGGCAATCACAATCCCTTAGCAATATTGGAAATGTGTACGATCGAACTGGAAGCTTGAAGAAAGCGCTCTATTACTATTTCAAAGGACTAAACATCCGAAAATCAATTAATGACAAGCAAGGCATTGGTTATTCCATGCAAAATATTGGAACAGTTTATTTTAATCAAAAAAATTATTCGAGTGCAAGATATTATTTATTGAAAAGTTTGGAAATTAGAAAAGAAATAAATGATGTCCAAGGAATTTCATACTCATTATTTAGTCTTGGTAAAATTTATCTCGAAGAAAAAGATATTACCATAGCAAAGAAATACTGTTTGGATGCTATTGCATTAGCGCAAGATATGGGTTATCCAGAAAACATTGGTTCAGCTGCTACCCTTCTTGAGGAGATTTATTTAAAAGAAGGAAATTTTACTAAAGCACATGAAATGTTAAAACTTTCAGTCAAAATGAGAGATAGCCTTAGTAATAATGAAACCCATAATAGCATTGTCAAAAAACAGTTGCAGTACGAATTTGAGAAACGAGAAGTTGTTTCGAAAGCAGAACAAGAAAAACGAGAACTTACTTATCAAGCTACATCAAAACAACAGAAAATAATAATATTTGCAAGTATCGCTGGTCTTTTATTATGCTTGTTGTTTGGAATTTTTATTTACAATCGATTTAAGTTTTCTCAAAAACAAAATCAAATTATTCAGGAACAAAAGAAAGTTGTTGAAGAGCAAAAACACATTGTTGAAGCTCATCAAAAGGAAGTGTATGATTCTATTAATTATGCGAAGAGAATTCAGTATGCATTATTAGCTCACGAAGATTTACTAAATAAGCAATTAGAATCACATTTTATTTTATTTAAGCCAAAAGACATTGTAAGTGGCGATTTTTATTGGGCAACCGAACATGAAAATGATTTTTATTTTGCTGTTTGCGATAGCACTGGCCATGGTGTTCCAGGTGCATTTATGAGTTTGTTGAGTATCGGATTTTTGAGCGAAGCGATTAAAGAAAAAAATATTAAAGAGCCAAATAAAGTATTTGACTATGTTAGAAAAAGGTTGATTGAAAGCATTACTAACGAAAATCAGAAAGATGGTTTTGATGGAATTTTATTAAGATTTAATAAAGTATCCAATGAAATAACCTATGCTGCATCTAATAATCATCCGTTAATTGTTTCTAAAAATCGGATGATTCATTTAACATGTGATAAAATGCCAGTTGGTAAAGGTGAAAAGGTAGATGAATTTACATTACAGACGATTAATGCGTCTAAAGGCGATATGATTTATTTATATACTGATGGTTATGCCGATCAGTTTGGCGGCCCTAAAGGCAAAAAATTTAAGTATAAGCCTTTAAATGATTTACTACTTTCTTTTAATAATGAGGATTTAAGTAATCAGAAAAATATTCTTGAATCAACGTTTACCAATTGGAAAGGTAATTTAGAACAAGTAGATGATGTTTTAGTAATTGGTGTCAGGGTTTAAAATTGCCTTTTTTGCTGCCATTTTAGGCTATAAAACACTTCAATAATTGCGATAAAAAAGTTATCTTCGCGCCTGTGACTTTTCAACCTCATATACTGTTTATTTCTTTTGGCATAACAGATGCTATTGATATATTATTAGTGGCTATTATGCTTTATCAATTGTATAAAATGGTAAAAGGCACGGCTGCCGTAAATGTATTTATTGGATTGGCATTAATTTATATCGTTTGGATTGTAGTAAGAGCTTTCGAATTAAAATTGTTAGGCTCAATCTTAGGTAAATTTATTAATGTGGGTGTTATCGCCGTAATGGTAGTCTTCCAGCAAGAAATTAGAAAATTTTTACTTTATATTGGTTCAAATGAATTTTTAAAAAATAAAAATTGGAAAACTATTTTTTCTTTTACAAATCAATCTGCGGCATCATCCCGATTTGCGTTAGATGCTGATGCAGTTATAAATGCTTGTTTTAATATGAGTGAAACAAAAACAGGAGCTTTAATTATTATTTCTCGTAAGTCAGATTTAAAATTTTATGTAAATACGGGGGAAATAGTTGACTCTGCTTTAACAGATAAAATGTTAGAAAACATATTCTATAAAAACAGTCCAATGCACGACGGAGCTGTGATTATAAAAGAGAACAGAATTGTTGCTGCGCGCTGTGTTTTACCTGTTACTGAAAAAGAAAATTTCCCCTCTCATTTCGGAATGAGACACAGAGCGGCCGTTGGTTTAACAGAAACAACAGACGCATTAGCAATTACTGTATCTGAGCAAACCGGAAATGTATCGATAACAATTGCTGGTGAAATAAACTCTAATTTAAATCGAGATAAACTAAGGTATTTAATAGAAAAAAATTTAAAAAATTAATTTAATAAAAATCAATCTCTTTGCGCTCTTTGCATAACCTCTGCGCTCTTTGCGGTTAAATCAAATAAACAGTAATGAATCTTCTTTCAGTAAATCAACTAAGTAAAAGTTTTGGCGATAAAAAATTATTTCAAAATATTAATTTTGGAATCAACTATGGCGATAAAGTAGCTTTAATCGCAAAAAATGGTTCTGGTAAATCTACGTTATTCAAAATTTTACAAGGCATCGAAATTCCTGACAGTGGAGATATCGCTTTTCGTAAAGAATTACGTATTTCTTTTTTAAGTCAAGAACCTAACTTAAATGATAATCACACGATTGAAGAGGCTATTTATGCTGGCGATAGTGAGATGGTAAAAACTGCTATTGATTATGCTCATTTAGTTGAAACCCATTACGCAAATCCAACAGAAAAAACGGAAAACCAATTAGACATCTTAACGAATAAGATGAATGATTTAGAAGCCTGGAATGTAGAAACACAAATCATGCTAGTATGCGCAAATTTGGGATTAAATGATTTAAAACAAAAAGTTAATACATTAAGTGGAGGTCAGAAAAAACGTTTAGCTTTAGCTCAAGTGATATTAAATGAGCCTGATTTATTGATTATGGATGAGCCTACCAATCACTTGGATGTTACTGTAATTGAGTGGCTAGAAGAGTATTTAAGAAGCTATAAAAAAAGTATTTTATTGGTAACACATGATCGTTATTTTTTAGATGAAGTGTGCGATCGTATTATTGAAATAGATGACCATCAGCTGTTTGAATACAAGGGTAAGTTTGATTACTATATGGAGAAGAAAGCGGAACGAATGGTAATGCAAGCTTCCGAATTAGAAAAAGCAAAAAACTTATACCGTCGAGAGTTAGAGTGGGTTCGTAAACAACCACGCGCCCGTACAGTTAAATCTAAATCTCGTGTTGATGCTTTTGTAGATGTAGAGGCAAAAGCGCGTAAAAAAAGTGTAGATAAGAAAATTGAACTGAGTGTAAAGGTTGAACGTATTGGGAGTAAAATTATTGAAGTACGAAATCTGCAGAAAGCGTTCGGAGATAAAAAAATACTAGAGCCATTTACTTATACTTTTATTAAAGGTGAAAAAATTGGAATAGTTGGTCCAAATGGTATTGGTAAAAGCACCTTTATTAATATGCTTCAAGGTATTGAGCCACCAGATAGTGGTAACGTAACTGTAGGTGATACCATTGTGTTTGGATACTATTCTCAAAAAGGAATTCAAGTAGCGGATGATAAACGTGTGATTGAAGTGGTAAAAGATATTGCTGAATTTATTCCTTTAGCTAATGGAACGTCATTAAGTGCATCAGGATTATTAACGCGTTTTAATTTTGCACCCGAAGTACAATACGGACACGTTAGTAAATTAAGTGGTGGAGAAAAACGCCGTTTGTATTTGCTAACTGTATTAGTTCGTAATCCTAATTTTTTAATATTAGATGAGCCTACCAATGATTTAGATATTATTACTTTACAAACATTAGAGCAATTTTTATTAGATTTTCAAGGTTGTGTATTAATTGTATCTCATGATCGTTATTTCTTAGATAGATTGGTAGATCACGTTTTTGCGTTTGAAGGTAACGGCATAGTAAAAGATTTTCCTGGAAACTATAGCGAGTATCGTCAGTGGAAATATGACTCTGAGGCTGAAGCCGAGGATTTAGCAAAGGAACAAAAGCAAATTAATAACGCATCTGTGAGCGCAGTTGTTTCTCAACCTGAAGTAAATGTAAGTGAAGCTGTTTCTGCAAATGTTGTTGTCGAAAAAAAGAAATTATCATATAAAGAACAAAAAGAACTTGAATCTTTGGATATTGAATTGCCGCAGTTGGAAGCTAAAAAATTAGAAATAGAAAATTCACTCGCTAGTGGGATTTCCGACGCTAAGGAAATTGAAAAATTATCAAAACAATTTACTTTTATCTCATCACAAATTGACGAAAAAACGATGCGTTGGCTTGAGTTACAAGAGTAAATTAGCTCATTTATAGATATAAAAAAAGCCCTTAGTAAACTAAGGGCTTTTAATTTAATATTTAATAAAATTACTCAGCTATAACTTCAAAGTTGATAGTTGCAGCAATTTCTTTAAATAAACGAACTTTAGCAGTATAAGTACCTAAAGCCTTAATTGCATCTTCGTTCATTTCAATGTTTTTACGCTCAACTTCGTAACCAGCTTTTTTCAAAGCCTCCGCTAATTGAATGTTAGTAACTGAACCGAAAATCTTTCCAGATTCACCAGCTTTAGCACCAACCTTAACTGTTACATCAGCAAATTTAGCTGCCATAGCAGTAGCTTCGTTGCGTAATTTTTGTTCTTTAAATGAGCTTTGTTTAATTTCTTCAGCTTGCATTTTTTTGTTACTTTCTGTAGCTAAAACTGCAACACCTTGAGGAATTAAAAAGTTACGACCGTATCCGTTTTTAACTTTAACGATGTCGTTCTTATAACCTAAACCTTTATGGTCTTTTTTTAATATAATTTCCATGTTGTTTTTCCTCCTTTAATTATTTTAAACCATCTGCTAAGTAAGGCATTAAAGCAATGTGTCGCGCACGCTTCACAGCTTGAGATACCTTACGTTGAAATTTCAATGAAGTTCCAGTTAAACGGCGAGGTAATAATTTACCTTGCTCATTCACGAACTTTAATAAAAAGTCAGCGTCTTTGTAATCAATATATTTAATACCTAACTTTTTAAAGCGACAGTATTTTTTCTTTTTAACCTCTGCACTTGGCGGGTTTAAAAAACGTACTTCATTTTTTGCCATTTTCGTAATGTGTTTTAGGGGTTAATAATTAAGCCTCAGCTTTTTTAGTTTTAGCAACTTTAGCATCAGAACCTTTAGCACGACGTTTGTCAGCCCAAGTAGCTCCATGTTTTTCTAAAGCAATCGTTAAGAAACGTAAGATACGTTCGTCACGTTTGAATTGTAATTCTAATTCAGCGATTTCTGTTCCTTTTCCTGAGAAATCAAGTAAGTGGTAAAACCCAGTTGTTTTCTTTTGAATAGGGTAAGCTAATTTTTTTAAGCCCCAGTTCTCTCTGTGATTAATTTTTGCTCCCAAATCCGTTAGGATTTTTTCAAACTTTTTTGCGGCCTCCTTTGCCTGATCATCAGACAAAACGGGAGTTAAAATGAAGACCGTCTCATAGCGTTTTTCCATTATTATTTATTTTAAATTAGGGCTGCAAATATAGGCTAATTATTTGATTATGACGCATTTTAAATAAAAAAACACTATGTAATAACATAATTTGCTAGATTTTCTTCTAATATATTTTACATATACTTGAAAATCAGAATTTTATGTATTTTTTTGAAAATGTTAAATATGTGATTATTTTGGCCAAAAGCCATAGACATTCAACGTTTTTTTAAGAGTATTACAATTTTAATAACGAATTATTTTATAAATTTCATTTGTTGAAAAATACACTGATACTAATAAATTGGCTAGGTATTATAATAGTATCTTTTGGCTGCTATAAACTCATGAATTTCTTTATTTCTATCATATTTGCCCTAAAATTTTTCACGCATCCGCCTGATAGCAACATCGTTTTTAACTCTTCATTTGATATTCGTGAAGATGTGATATCAGTGCCTAATTTTAAAACCAAAGAAAAAATGGATTTTGTGTTTAATACTCAAATCTATCAATTAGGCTGTGATACGATGCCAAATGTGAAGTTTTGGAGAAATATCATGAATCTTCATAAAGATTCTGCATTATTCAACACACCAAACACACGAAATATATTAAGTAAACAGCATATTAAAGATTGGGAAAGTAAAGATTTAGTAAAAAAATCTTGCTATAAAGACAGTCTGCGTAATTGGTATTGCTTAGATGACTCAGCAAGAATTTTATTAACCAACGGAAAAAGTTTTTTCTATGATTTCGAAAAGGCTTCTGCAAACTTTCACAAAGGCATCAATGATTTTATTGCAAACGGAGTTGATCCTTGGTATGCTCAGGCCATATTAATGATTGAAAGCCCCAATAAATTACAAAAATCAAATGCTGGAGCTTACGGCTCTTTTCAATTAATGAAAGATGTGGCTAGATTATTTGGATTAAAGGTTAATAAGCATGTTGATGAACGTGCTGACTTCGATCGCTCTGCTTATGCCGCATCAAGTTTGATTAAAAAAATATGTATTCCTAAAACAAAGGAAATATTAGATTCTTTAGGTATTAAAAATTATAAAGAAAACGAATTGTGGTTTCGATTATTAGTGATGCATTCTTACCATGCAGGAGCAGGTAATGTGAAGAAGGCATTGTTTACGTTTAGGCCAACAGAAGGTAATATGAATTTAATTTATACACTTTGGCGTACAGAAACAAAACATTTTAAATCTGCTTCGCAAAATTACTCTCAATTGGTTTTAGCTGCCATGTTAGAAGTAAATCAAAAATTTGGCTTAGCTCCAAAGCCTTTAAATATAGAATATAAACCAAAAGATAGTGTTTTAAGATAAACTGTTTTAAACGATATATTAAAACTAAAAAATGTATTTTTTTTGAAAAATGTATTTTATTTAATTTTTATTTTACATTTAGCTAATCAAAATTATTGTTTATGAGAATTTTAATCATTGAAGACGAAAAATCGTTGCGCGAAGATGTAGTTGATTATTTAACAGAGAATGGCTATAAATGTGATTTTGCAACCACTATTAAAAGTGCTATGCAAAAATTAAGTGATATTGTTTATAGTTGCGCCTTAGTGGATGTTGGTTTGCCTGATGGTTCTGGAATTGAAATTGTTGAGTTTATCAAAAAAAATAACCCTGAAATGGGCGTTATTATAGTAACAGCCAAAAATGCATTGGAAGATAAATTAGAAGGTCTAAAAATAGGCGCAGATGATTACTTAACCAAGCCGTTTCATTTATCAGAACTAAGCGCTAGAGTATACTCAGTATTAAGACGCAGAAATTTTGGTGGTAAAAATTCTCTAGTATTTGATGGTTTAGAAATTGATACAACCGAGAAAAAAGTCATTGCTAATGGTACGCAATTGCAGTTAACCAAAAAGGAATACGAGATTTTAGTTTACTTGGCTAGTAACCCAACGCATCTAATTACTAAGGAAGCTTTAGCGGATGCTATTTGGGGTGACAAGGCCGACATGGCAACTTCATTTGATTTTGTTTATAGTCAAATAAAAAACTTGAAGAAGAAATTAAATGAAGCTGATTTAAAAAATTACATCAAGGTTGTTTACGGTATGGGATATAAGTTTAAGGATTAGTTCTTAATCATGAAACTTCTTACTAAGTCTAATATTTACACTACAATAACTACTGTGTTGCTGTTTGCAATGGGTATTTTTATTGTGTATCAGGTTATTCTTATAAGATTAGATAATGAGGTTGACAAACAACTACTTTCTACAAAAGAAAAAATAGTAAAGGGTTTGCAGGACGGGATTTCTGCTAACGACTTTCTTTCTAATATCGGGCAAAAAATTTATGTTCGTAAAGTTGAATCACAAACTGTTTTTGGAAATCAATTTATTGAGTATGTCGAAAAAGACCCAAAAGATCCTTCTAGCGATGGCGATATTACTCAACGAGAACTATTATTTCAAACCTCTGTTAATGGTGATGTTTATGAGGCAACAGTTTGTAACTCATTAGCCGAAGGAAGAAAAATTGGAGATTATATTGCCGTTGTTGTATTAATATTTTTAGTAGTATCGGTTATTATTTTGTTTTTATTAAATAGGTTAATTTCTGCATTTATCTGGTCGCCTTTTTACGACACACTTACTAAAATTAAAACGTGGAATATTAAAAAAAATGAGGTATTAAATTTTAAAGATACAGACATAGATGAATTTTTTTTATTAAATGATACCGTTAAAGACTTAACACGTCAAATTCAAGCAGATTACCATAATTTAAAAGAGTTTACTGAAAACGTTTCTCATGAAGCACAAACACCTCTATCTATCATTAGTACAAAGTTAGAGTTGTTAATGCAAGAGGATAATTACAACGAAAAACAACACAAATTATTAGTGCAAATTTATAACGCTACCCAGCGTATGCATAAATTAAATGAGGGATTAATCTTATTAACACGTATTGAAAATAAACAATTTGTAGAGACAAGTGCAATTGAATTAACCCATGCATTTGATGAGAAAATAGAGGTGTTAGAAGATTTTATTGAAGCAAAACAAATTACCATTGAAAAACAGTATAATAAACAAATTACGAAAGAGGTTAATCCTGTTTTATTAACGATTCTATTAAATAATTTGTGCATCAACGCTATTAAGTATAATTTAGAAGAAGGTGGTACAATTAAAATTACCGTAGACGAAGATTCTTTCTCCGTAGAAAACACAAGTTATATTGAGAAAATAAATCGTCAATTTTTATTCGATAGATTTAATAAAAATTCTATATCAGGTTCATTAGGACTAGGGCTTTCTCTTATTAAAAAAATTGTAGATTTTTACAATTGGCAGGTTACCTATTCTCATAAAGATGGGTCGCATAAATTTAAAATTTATATGTAGTTTTAGCCCTCTAAATTTTATTTATGAACGCTTCTATTTGGCACAAGCAACCTAGTCTATCCGACATAAATTTATTAAACAAAAATACCTTAGGAGAAACACTAGGAATTGAATTTATTGAAGTTGGCTCTAACTATCTCATAGCAACAATGCCTGTTGACGAACGAACTAAACAACCATTTGGTTTATTACATGGTGGCGCTAACGTTGCGTTAGCAGAAACATTAGGAAGTGTGGCGTCATTACTTGTAGTTAATAGCGAGGTTTTTATTGGAGTAGGAGTGGAAATTAATGCTAATCACATAAAAGCAGTTCTAAGCGGAAAGGTAAAAGGCGTTTGTTCTCCATTAAATGTGGCAGGGAAAAACCACGTTTGGGACATTAAGATATATAATGAGGTCAATGAATTAACTTGTGTGTCGAGATTTACATGTACCATCATCCCTAAAAGTAAATTTGTATAATGCTTAAGTCTAAATTTGTTTTACTTTTCATTTTTGCTCACTCAGTGTTAATTTCACAAACTAAATTAAAGCCTGGGTTTGATGCCCAAGAATTTTTAGATGTCTTGCATTTAGAGTGGGCTCATCAAGATAGTGGAAGCAGGTATTCTCCCAAAGTTTTGCCGTCAAACTACAAGAGAGTATATCGTTCTCCCGAAGTTGGTTTAAAAAACAAAGTTGATTTTTGGTTAAGAGATGATTCTGTTGGGGTTATTTGTTTACGATATACAGTTGGTGGAACAAGTTGGTTAGAGAATTTTTATAGCGGTCTAATAAAAGCTCAAGGCACTTTAAAATTAAATGATTCGACTTCTTTTGATTATAAATTTTCAAAAGATGAAAAAGCATTTATTCATCACGGTTGGGCCATAGGTGCCTGTCATTTAGCACCTTATGTCACACAAAAAATAAATGAATATTATAAGCAAGGCGTTAAAGAATTTATTATTGTTGGTCACAGCCAAGGTGCTGCTTTATCTTTTTTAATGCGTTCTTACTTACAATATGCACCAGATTCTGTTGTCCCCAAAGACATTACTTATAAAGTATATTGTTGTGCCGCTCCAAAGCCAGGTAATTTATTCTACTCGTATGATTTTGATTTTATGACTCGAAACGGCTGGGCTTATCGTATAGTTAATACAAATGATTGGGTTCCGCAAACTCCTTTTTCGGTTCAAACTATTGGCGATTTACATCCTACTAATCCGTTTTCAAAACGTAAAGAGATTATGCGAAAAAGGCTAAAAAAACCTTTAGTTAGATTATATGTCAATCATGCCGTGAAAGATATGGAAGGTTCGGCTCAAAAAACAAATCGAAAATACCATAAATACCTGACAAAACGTATGGGTGTGTTTGTAAAGAAAAATCTAAAAGAGTATAAAGACCCAAACATTGAAAAAAGTAATTTTTACATGCCAGCGGGGTGTCCTATTATTTTGCAGCCAGATAGCGCTTATAACGAAAAATTTATGTTTGATGGGGAAAATGTGTTTTTACACCATATGTTTGAACCCTATATATACCTAACCAAACAAATTTACTTGAGCAAGTAATCGTAATTTGTCCCACGATTTTAGCCAATTAACCAATTTAATAGACGTTTATCTAAAATCTGTATTTTATTTGTCAAATTCTGTTAAATTAGCCTCGATTTTAAAATAAAACTCCGTTATGAAATAATTATTCCATAACACCATTAAAAAACAATATAAATCCGTTATGAAAAAACTAGTCCTATCTATTGTATTATTATCATTTTTATTTCAACCAATTGCCAAAGCCGATGAAGGTATGTGGCTACCTATGTTATTAGGTGAGCAAGTATATGCTGATATGGTTAAAAAAGGCCTTAAAGTATCTAAAGAACAATTATACAGCATGAACCAAGCGTGTATTAAAGACGCTATTATTATTTTTGGCGGCGGATGTACTGGTGAAATCGTAAGTAAAGAAGGGTTGATTTTTACTAACCACCACTGTGGTTATGGTGCCATTGCTGCAGCTAGTACAGTTGATCATAACTATTTAAGAGATGGTTTTTGGTCAAAATCTAAATCAGAAGAGATTTATGCTCCTGGCGTTCATGCACAATTTTTAATGAAAATTGTAGATGTGACTGATAAAGTAAACGAAAAGATTAAAGATATCCCAGCATTAGAGTTAACACAAAAATTACCTGGGATTTTAGCTGAAATGGCTACTAAAGAAACTGAGGGTTCTTCTTACGAAGGGCGTATTGCTTCGATGTTTAAAGCTAATCAGTTTTTATTATTTGTATACGAGCGTTATAAAGATGTTCGTTTAGTTGGAACTCCTCCTGAGAGTATTGGTAAATTTGGTGGAGATACAGATAACTGGGAGTGGCCTCGTCATACGGGTGATTTCTCTATTTTCCGTGTGTATACAAATAAAGATGGAAAAGCAGCTGATTATGCGGCTGATAACGTTCCTTTGAAGTCTAAATATTCATTGCCTGTTTCTATTAAAGGTGTAAAAGATGGTGATTATACAATGATTTGGGGTTATCCTGGTGGGACAAACCGTTACGAAACATCTTATGGTGTGAAATTAAAAACTGATATCGAAAATCCTTCTTTAGTTGATTTACGTGACCAACGTTTAAAATTTATGTTAGAAGAAATGAAAAAAGATCCCGCTGTTAAAATTCAATTAGCAGGTAACTATGCTCAAATTGCTAACTACTGGAAGTTTTTTGATGGTGAGTCAAAACAATTATTAAAATACAAAACATACGAAGAAAAACAAGCAAATGAAGTAGCGTTTTTAGCTTGGGCTAAAGGTAAACCTGAATTTGAAAATGTATTTAACGAATACAAAAAAATATATGATGCATGGCGCCCTTATGCTAAGCAACGTGTGTATATGACAGAAGGTATTTTCGGTTCCCCACTAATTGCTTTTGCATCTTCATTACAAAGATTAGATGCAACATTAAGCAAAAAAGACGTAACTAAAGAAGAAATTACTAAAGCAGCGGATGCAGCTAAAACAGCTCGTATTAATTTTATTAAAGGAGAAAATGTGGTATCTGATAAAAATATCTTAGCATTTGTTACACAAGCGTTTTATAATGATATTGAAGTAGCTCAGCATCCAGCTGGTTTTTACACTATGGTAAATAACAAGTTTGGAGATTTAAAAACAAAAGCTACTTACGAAGCTTTTTCTAATTATGTATTTTCTAACACCGCATTTATAGATAATGCTAAGTGGGATGCATTTATTGCTAATCCTGATACAGCTTCGTTACACAAGGATCCAGCTTTTATAATGGCTAATGCGTTTAACACAAACTTTAACAGTAAGTATGCAAAATCATTTACTGATTTCAATGCTCAAAATTTTGTGTTAGGTAAAGCATATTTAAAAGGTGTTTTGGATATGAATAAAGGCAAAAAAATGTATCCTGATGCTAATTTTACAATGCGTGTTAGTTTTGGTAATGTAAAATCGTATTCTCCTAAAGATGCTGTAAAGTATAGCCATGTTTGTACTTTATCTGGTATTTTAGAAAAATACAAACCAGGAGATTATGAGTTTGATGCGCCTGTTAAATTAATTGAATTAGCTAAAGCAAAAGATTTTGGTCAGTATGCTGATCCTGCTGCAAAAGATATCGTTGTTTCGTTTATTAGCTCTAATGACATTACAGGTGGTAACTCAGGTTCACCAGTAATAAATGCTAAAGGAGAATTAATTGGTTTAGCATTTGATGGTAATTACGAAGCTTTAAGCCATAAAATTAAATTTGATAAAGATTTAAACCGTACTATTAATTTAGATGTACGTTATTTATTATGGGTTGTAGAGAAACTAGGAGGCGCTACAAATATAATCGCTGAATTAGATTTAAGAAAATAATTACTGATTACTGATTAAAAGCCCGATTTGAATAATCGGGCTTTTTTTATGCTTTACATTCATGCCAAAGTGTTGTATATTTGGTATGGATAAATCAATTTTATGAATTTTTTAGCGAAACTTTTTATTTCAACTTTTGCCGTATTAATTACTGCTTATTTTTTAAATGGAGTAACTATTGGTAAAAATCAATTTTTTAGTGTTGATTCTCCAGAGATTAATAAATTTTTTACGGCGTTTTTAGTAGCCGTTGTTTTAGCATTTTTAAATACAATTGTAAAGCCTATTCTCACTATTTTATCGCTACCTATTACATTTTTCACCTTAGGATTATTTTTATTAGTCATTAATGCATTGATTATTTTATTTGCAGATAAGTTAGTAGATGGCTTTAAAGTAGATGGATTTTGGACAGCACTTTGGTTTAGTTTAGTGTTATCTATAGTTAGTGCAATTTTAGAAGAATTTACTGGTAAAAGCGAGACAGAACGCCGTTAAAAAACGTTAACATCTCGGATTTTCACCAGTTTACTTTATTACATTTGTTTTAATGAATAAGCATAATTTAGGTATTATCTCAGTATTAGTTGGCATTGCACTTTGTGTGTTAATTGCCGTTCAGATATATTGGATTAAAAGTTCTATTAAACTCAAAGAAGAAGAGTTTGAGCGCTCAGTGAAAGAGGCTTTAAAATCAACTTCAAACAAACTCGAAAAAATAGGAACGGCTAATAAAATTGCCAAAAAAATTAAGTTACGTAAACAAGGAGTTCGAATTACTAAACCAGGAATGGTAACTGTTGGAAATCCTAGTGGAAGCGACGTGCAGGTTCGTATTTTTGAAGAGTTAAGTACCGATTCCTCAGGTGTTATCACAAGCAAAATGTCTCAAAAAGAATTTGTTGGAGATTCCGCAAACTCACATAACCATTTTTTGCCTTATGAATTACTAAATGCCTCGCAATCTACTTCTAACAATATAGAAAGTTTACGAGACGAGTTGTTCCAAACTAAAACCGAAATTGTTAACGATTTATTTGATGAGTTAATCAGTATCAACGTTTATAAAGATTATAAACCAAAGGTAGATTCGTTGATGTTAGATACAATTCTTCGCCAAGAATTAATAGCAGAAGGAATTACCACTAATTTTGTCTATTCGGTTTCTAGTAGGTTACAAGACTCAAAAATCAATGGTAATTATAAAGACGCACAAAAAGACTGCGACTCAACAGGCTGTTCTATTAAAATCAATTTATCACCTAACAACGTTTTTGTTACCCCTCAATATTTAAGTGTACAATTCCCCAATCAAAAAAATTATCTATTAAAAACCATGTGGATGATGCTGGTAGTATCTGGCATGGTGATTTTAATACTCATTTTTGCTTTTTACTATACAATTGCCACTATTTCAAGACAAAAGAAGCTATCGGTGATTAAAAATGACTTCATTAGCAATATGACTCATGAGTTTAAAACGCCCATTAGCACCATTTCTTTGGCTGCTGAGATGCTTAATGACGATACGGTAACAAAGACTCCTGAAAAACAACAGCGTTTTGTAAAGATGATTAGGGATGAGAATAAGCGTTTGAGTATTTTGGTGGAAAGCATCCTTCAAACTTCTATTTTGGACAAAGGCGAATTTAAACTAAAACGTAGCGATATTGACGTCCACGAAATCATTAATCAAGCTATTCAAAATACCCAACTTTTAATAGATCAAAGGCAAGGAACTATCACTAAACAATTAGACGCCCTTAAGTGTTTAATTAATGCAGATAAAGTGCATTTGACAAACATTATTTTTAATTTGATTGATAATGCCATAAAATACACAAAAGACAGCCCCAACATACTAATTACCACTAAAGATACGTCAGAAGGCATAGAAATTAGTGTAAAAGACAATGGAATTGGTATTAGTAAAGAGAATCAGCGTAAAATTTTTGATAAATTTTACAGGGTTCCAACGGGCAATGTTCATAATGTAAAAGGTTTTGGCTTGGGTCTTAGTTACGTTCTGGCAGTAGTGCAAAAGCACAATGGCACAATTAATGTAGTAAGTGAGTTAGGAAAAGGTAGCACCTTTAAAATTGTGATGCCTTATAAAAATCTAGATTAAACATAAAAGAATAAATACAATTATGGAAAATGTAAAAACACAAATATTATTAGTAGAAGATGATCCAAATTTAGGAACATTATTACAAGAATATTTAGAAGCAAAAGGGTTTGAAACAAAATTAGCTACTGACGGAAAAAAAGGCTTTGATGCATTTTGCAAGCAGGAATTTGATTTATTATTATTAGATGTGATGATGCCAGTTAAGGACGGTTTAACCTTAGCTAAAGAAATCAGAGTAACGGATAAAAATGTGCCTATTATCTTTTTAACTGCTAAAAGCATGAAAGAAGATACAATAGAAGGATTTAATGCTGGAGCGGATGATTATATCACCAAACCTTTTAGTATGGACGAGTTATTAGCTCGTGTTACTGCTGTTTTACGTAGAAGTAATAAGCAACGCGTTCACAATACAGAAGACGTTAATTTTACTATCGGAAACTATACATTTAATTCAGATACTCAGGTTTTGGTAAATAATGGGGCAGAACAAAAATTAACGACTAAAGAAAGTCAGTTAATGCGTTTGTTATGTGTTCATAAAAACGATGTTTTAGATAGAAATTTTGCCTTAAAAACGATTTGGCACGATGATAATTATTTTAATGGTCGTAGTATGGATGTTTATATTGCTAAACTTCGTAAATACTTAAAAGACGATTCTAAAGTAGAAATCGTGAACATCCATGGTAAAGGATTTAAATTATTAGTTAATTCATAATAGATTAGCTATTTCACTAAAAAGTGGTTTATTTTGTATAAAATAAACCACTTTTTTATTTTGTACACTCCTCAACATATTTCTAAAATAATTAATGCCAATTTGATTGGAGAATCAAATCAAACGGTTAAACATTTGTTAATTGATAGCCGTCAGTTAACGGAGCCCTCTCATAGTGTTTTTGTGGCTTTAAAATCTGAAAGAAACGATGGGCATCAATACATTTTAGGCTTAATACAAAAAGGCGTTAAAACATTTATCGTTCATCATATTCCCAAAAATTGCGTTGGGTTGCAAGACGATATTTGTTTTTTAATGGTGGCCGATACATTAAAAGCGCTTCAGCAACTAGCAACTCATCACCGCGAGCAATTCGATTCGCCTGTGGTTGGTGTTACTGGTAGTAATGGTAAAACCATCGTGAAAGAATGGTTATATCAATTATTAAAAACGGATTATAACATTGCGCGAAGTCCTAAAAGTTATAACTCACAAGTTGGAGTTCCTTTATCGGTTTGGCAATTTAATAGCAAACATACTTTAGGAATTTTTGAAGCAGGTATTTCTGAAGTAGGTGAAATGAATGTATTAAGGGAAATTATTAAACCAACTATTGGTGTGTTTACTTCTTTAGGAACCGCACACGACGAAGGTTTTAAAAACATCTCCGAAAAATTAAAAGAAAAAATGCAGTTGTTTGCTCAATGCCAAACGATTATTGTAAATGCATTATCTTTTAAACAACAACATATTGAGTTATTAAATCAGCACACCTTTTTAATTTCTAGAAGCGAGAATGCAACACTTCAAATTATAGAGGTTGAAAATTTATATACACATACAATTATCATAGCCCAATACAAAGGCGAACAAATTAGTATTAATATTCCATTTACTGATTCAGCAAGCGTGGATAATGCCATTACTTGTTGGGCTACTTTATTGCATTTAAATATTCCTCAACAAGAAATAGAAAAACGTATGCTGCTATTGCAAGCAGTAGCCATGCGTTTAGAGCTGAAATTAGGTAATAATAATTGCATTTTAATTAATGACTTTTATAATTCTGATATCAATGCTTTAGAAATCGCCTTACATCATCAAAAGCAACAGCATCGTGGCGGAAAAAAAGTGGTTATACTTTCGGATATTGAACAAAGTGGTAAATTAAGTTGGGAATTGTATGAGCATGTTTCTAAACTCATGGCTCAATTCCATATTGATACCGTTATTGGTATTGGGAAAGAAATTTCTTCGCAAAAAGAATTGTTCGAAAAAGACGCCCACTTTTTTAATGATACTGAAAGCTTTATTAAAGAAAGTAAAACGAATCCATCGCTACAATTTCATAATGCCATTATTTTATTAAAAGGAGCGCGTAGTTATGGTTTTGAAAATATCAGTAAATTATTGCAACAAAAAAGTCACGATACAGTTTTAGAAATTAACTTAAATCGCTTAGTACATAATTTAAACTTTTACCGATCACAAACGACTAAAGATACCTTGTTGATGTGCATGGTTAAAGCTACTGGTTATGGCAGTGGAAGTACAGAAATAGCCTTTACATTGCAACATCATCATGCAGATTATTTAGCAGTGGCTTATGCTGATGAAGGTGTAGAATTACGGAAAGCGGGGATTCATTTGCCAATTATGGTGATGAGTCCTGAAGAATCATCGTATGATGATATGATCGATTATCGTTTAGAACCAGAAATATATTCATTTAAAGTAGCGAAAGAGTTTTTACAAGCATTACAACAAAAAGCTATTTCAGAACCTTATCCAGTGCATATTAAATTAGACACTGGGATGAAACGTTTAGGTTTTGAAGCCAATCAAATCAATGAATTAAATGAGTTTTTGAAGACAGAAAGTTTACTAAGAGTAAAAAGTATTTTCTCTCATTTAGTAGCAAGCGACGATAAAGCATTTGACGATTTTACTAATACTCAAATTACTTTATTCGAAAAACTCGCTTCGCAAATTGAAACATCAATTGGTTATCATGCATTAAAACATATTTGTAATTCGGGAGCCATTACTCGTTGGAAAAACGCTCATTACAGCATGGTACGTTTAGGTATTGGAATGTATGGTATTGGTTTTAATGATACTGAAAAACAAAATTTAGAAAACATTAGTTCTTTAAAAACTCGTATTTCTCAAATTAAACAATTAGAGGTTGGAGAAACAGTTGGTTATAATCGCAAAGGTGTGGCTGCTAAAAAAACAATGATTGCTACTATTCCAATTGGTTATGCGGATGGTTTTAGTAGAAAGTTAGGTAATGGAAATGGAACTGTTTTCATAAATGAAAAAGCATGTAAAACCGTTGGCAATATTTGTATGGATATGTGTATGGTGGATGTGACTGATATTGATTGCAAAGAAGGTGATGAAGTGATTGTGTTTGAAACCAACGCACAGTTAATGGAATTATCAAAAGCTATGGAAACTATTCCTTACGAAGTATTAACGAGTATTTCTTCACGCGTAAAAAGAGTGTATGTTCAGGAGTAATGTTAGAGCAAAGTTTTTTGTTTTTGGTTGTTTGAAAAAAGCAACGATTACTTTGTTTTCATATGTGTTACTTTTTCTTTACGCATGTAATACGGATTCAAACAACTTATCTCAAACAACTATAAACTTTAATCCTACTTTCGAAGATATCGCTCCTATCATTTACAAAAACTGTACGCCTTGTCATAGAGCAGGGGAGAGCGGACCTATTGAATTTATGACTTATGATGACGTGAAAAAAAACGTCAATAAAATAAAATTTGTGACACAAAGTGGTTACATGCCACCCTGGCCTGCCGATGATAGTTACACGCATTTTATTGGAGAACGTAAGTTATCCAAAGAAGAATTACAATTAATTAAAGTTTGGGCCGAAAACGGAGCTCCAAAAGGTGACGAGTCAAAAATACCTTCTCCTCCTGTTTTTTATGCGGGTTCGTTTTTAGGCAAACCAGATACCGTTATTAAATTTAAAAATCCAGTTCCGATTAAAGGAAATGGCGCTGATCATTTTTATGTTATTAAATTACCGATGGAATTAATTAAAGATACATTTGTTCGTTATTTTGAGTTTGTGCCTAATCACCGTAAACTAGCGCATCATATCAATGGCCATTTAATTAGTTATGACCCTGGTAAGAAAAAAGATATACAAACAGGTTTAACGCACTCTCTTGATCAGTTTAAAGATTATAAAGTGTTGTATTCTCAAATGAATATTTTAAATGATGATGGTTCATTTCCTGTTTTAACACCAAATACGGTGTATTATTTGCCAGGCTATACACCGCCTGTTTATCCTCAAGGAATTGGTGGGTATAAAACCAATAAAACATCAGCTATTTTATTAAAAAATATTCATTACGGACCAAGTAACCAAGATGTGTTAGATAGTTCTTTTATCAATGTGTTTTATGGACCAAAACCTAAACGTCCCATTTTTGAAACACAATTAGGAACGTTTGGAATTTCGAAAATTGAACCTGAATTAATTTTACAACCAAATAAAATTCAAACCTTTCATACACAAGCTACATTAAACGGAGACATTTCCTTACTATCCGTTAATCCTCACATGCATTTATTAGGAAAATCGTTTTGGGCTTTTGCCGTTCAGCAAAATGGAGATACCATTCCTTTAATTAAAATAAATAAATGGGATTTTAGATGGCAGTATTATTACACCTACGAGCATCCAATTATTATTAAAGCAGGAACGGTAATTCATGCTTATGGCACCTTCGACAATACCGATAAAAACCCTTTTAATCCTAATCATCCACCAAAAGTGGTAACACAAGGCGAAGGAGTGAGAAGTATGCAAACAACCGAAGAGATGTTTCAGTTTATTTTTTCATACTTGGCTTATCAAACTGGTGATGAGAAAATGGATTTAAGTAAGAGTAAAGACAATTAGGATTTGGGCGTGTCCCTGCGGGTCGGGCTTTTCGTTCCAATCTTTTACGAATCACCCGAAGGAGTGATTCATAAAAGGATTTCCACTACAATCCCTCACGCAACGATTTTAACTTCTTTTTTTGAAATGGTTTCTGCGTTAAGGATTAAGGCTTTGTTTGAGCTCTTTTTATTTGTCACGCAGGGAAATAAAAAAGCGACTGCCGAAAGCCTGACCCTTAGGGACACGCCCTAATTCTTTAAAAACAGATAACGATTAAATAAAAAACTGTATTTTTAACTATTGTATGACACCAAAACTTTACATAGTACCAACACCAATAGGTAATTTAGAAGACATGACGTTTAGAGCCATTAAGGTTCTAAATTCTGTTGATTTGATTTTAGCAGAAGATACACGTAATACCATTCATTTATTACGTCATTTTAAGATTGAAAAACCTTTACGTTCTTATCATGCGCATAACGAACATGCAACGGTGGAGCAAATTGTAGAAATGATTGAATCTAATAAATCAGTCGCTTTAGTTTCGGATGCAGGAACACCAGCCATTTCTGATCCTGGTTTTTTATTAGTGCGCGAATGCATTAAACATGGTGTAGCGGTTGAAACATTACCTGGCGCAACCGCTTTTGTGCCTGCTTTAGTAAATAGTGGATTACCTTGCGATAGTTTTGTGTTTTATGGATTCTTACCACAAAAAAAAGGAAGACATACCAAACTACTTTCGTTAAAAGAAGAAACGCGCACCATGATATTTTACGAATCACCTTTTAGATTAGTAAAATTATTAGAAGAGTTTAAAGAATATTTAAGTGGCGACAGACAAGTATCTGTATCTAGAGAACTCTCCAAGATGTTTGAAGAAAACGCTCGTGGCACCGTTGATGAATTAATAACACACTTTAAAGCGAAGACGGTAAAAGGCGAAATTGTGGTGGTATTAGCTGGGAAAGAGGATTAATTCAAATACGCCCGTCACCCTGAATTTGTTTCAGGGTTTCGGAGATGCTGAAACAAGTTCAGCATGACTTTTACGATACAGATATAACGGAATGTGCAAGGGAAAGCGCCTTCGTTTGCATTAATTTCTATCTGCTATATTTCTTTTCTTTGAAAAGAATACAAAGTGTTTCTAATTCAAAAATTATTTTTTCGAGTTCTGCTTTTACAAAACGAGTTTGCTCACTAATCAAAAACACATCAGAATTTATACTTTCTTTTACTTTACTAAAATCGGGTAAGGCCTCATTTATATATGGTTGCGTTAAGTGTGATGATGCCCAATTCATTATTTTTTCAGCTTGCAAAAAATAGTCTGATAGTTGTGGAATTACTGCGGGACGTTCTTTTTCGTTAATGGTTAAAGCTATTGATGTAATTTCGCGTGATAAACGAATCGTGACACCTGCCATAGCAAAACTCAAATCAACATTGCTTTGAATGTGTTCGGGCTCTTGCACCATACGTTGCACAGAAGCAAATACATGGTTGTTGGATGCTTCTGCTATTCTACGAAATTTATTCCATGATTCACCTAATGTATTTTCGTTATTATAGTGTTGAAGCACACGTTGCAAATAGTTTTTGTTTTGCAATAGTGCATACTCCATCAATGGTGGAAAACGCTTTTTTTCCCACACGGGCCAAAACACATAGCTAGCAACTACCGCTAATAACGCACCTATTAAGGTACACAAAACTCTCCAACCAATTAATTCCCATGAGGCTTGTTGCGAAATCTGCATCAAAATAACCATCATAATGGTTACAAAAAAAACACCGACCTTATAGTTGTTTCGTAAAAAATAAGCTACAAAAAAAGATACGATAATTAATAACCCAACAAACACATCATGCGGCAATGGTAATAGCATAATGGCTCCTCCTAAAACAATACCTATAACAGTTCCAACAATTCTTTCTATTCCTTTTTTTCGGGTAGCGCCAAAATAGGGTTGTATCACAATAAGCATGGTTAACGAAATCCAATGACCATGATCTATTTTAAAAAATTTATATACAAATACACCAATAGATAATCCCACCGCTACACGCAAGGCATAAATAAAGTGTTGTGAATTGACGTTAAAAGCTTCGCGAACTAATTCCATAATAGCGCGAGGTTTTAATCCAACTAAAAAGTTATTAAATGTGAGTTTATAATTCTCTAAATAATCACTCTTTTTTAAATTTAATTTTTGCTCAATTTGTAAAACGGTCTGTTGTAAATAGCCATACGATTTATGAAGCGTATTAATAAAATGTTGTATTGCTAATTTCTCTTTATGTGTTAACGTTAATTCTTTACTTGCCTCTTCAAATAATTGAATAGCTATTTCGCAACGCTTTAATCGTATTTTAGTAAGACTCAAATCTTCGGACCTAAAAGTAAAAATGACGATCGATAAACGAGCGCTTGTTTGCGCAAAAGCCGACAATGTTTTATAGAGAACGGTGTTTCTTATTTTTTGAAAATCAGGATGATCTAGTATTTCCAATTCTTCATGCATCGTATTTAATGTTGCTCCAAATAATGATGATGTTTTACGAATCTCCATCATCATGTCATAATGCTGTGTTTTTAAACTTGATTTTTTGTTATCTCTACGTGCAAATAAATTAATAGAATGATTAACGGCATCTCTAATAGCGGTTTCTTTTTCAGTAACATCTATATTATCAATAATAGTATCTGAAGCATGTTTTTGAATTAAAATATCTAAAAACTCAGTGTTTGTTTTCCAAATTTTTGCTACCGAACGCCTAATAGGATTTGAAGGACGAAACGGAAAAGCAAGGATGGTAATAACTACCGACCAAGCAGCGCCTGCAAAAATATACATTCCATAATTTACAGATTCGGAAAAAGAAACAGGATTTGATAATCCAAACAAAAAGAAAAAACCAACTGCTACGCCAATGCTTGCACCATAATCGCTCCAATTACGAATTAATGCAGCAAACATTCCCACAACAAACATGGCCACTACCGACACTTGCCACGAGTTAGCTGTATTCATACCAACAATAGCCGCTAAGGTCATTAGTATGGCTTCTATCGATTGAATGACTATTTTTTTATAATGTAGCCCTCGGTAATCAATCAACGCTAACATATAAGCACCAAAAGCCATCCACACCACCTCATAAGAAAAATGACCTTGATATAATGGCACAACAATTAAGGGAACATTTAATGCCAACACAACTCTAAAAGCCCAAGTAATAGTAGGCTCAAAATACTCTTGTTTTAAAACGGTTTGTAATTGTTGTATGGGTTGAAAACGCATGCTTGCTAAAAAAGTGTAAAGATAGCCATTTTAAAAAACCAAAAAGCCACTTATTAAAAGCAGCTTTTCGATTTATTAAAGTGGACTGGCTCTCCCGTATCCCATCCGTCGCTTAAGCTAAAATGTCGGGTTGTGGTTACTACTGTAAAGGTAATTCATCTAATGTTATAGAATGATTACCACAACATTTTTTAACAGGTTTACTTTTCAACTATTGTGCTTTTCGGTTTAAGGTTGTTAACTGTAATTGTTAAATAGTTAATTACGTTTGCAAATAAAAAACGCCTCACATTTCTGTGAGGCGTTTTTGTTATTCTTATTGTTGTCTGAGCTTGTCGAAGACTACATCATTCCACCCATTCCACCCATGCCTGGGTTACCCATTGGCATTGCTGGAGCGTCTTCTTTTTTCTCTGCTAAAACACAGTCAGTAGTCAACAACATAGCTGCTACAGATGCTGCGTTTTCTAAAGCTACACGGCTTACTTTAGCTGGGTCAATAACACCTGCCTTTAATAAGTTTTCGTATTTCTCAGTACGAGCATTGAAACCATAATCATCTTTTCCTTCTTTTACTTTTTGTACAACAATAGAACCTTCGATTCCACAGTTAGCGCAAATTTGACGTAAAGGCTCTTCAATAGCACGACGTACAATTTGAATACCAGTGTTCTCATCTTCGTTTAAACCTTTTAATTTATCTAAAGAAGCAATAGCACGGATGTAAGCAACACCACCACCCGGTACAATTCCTTCTTCAACTGCTGCACGAGTAGCTGCTAAAGCATCGTCCACACGGTCTTTTTTCTCTTTCATCTCCACTTCAGTAGCTGCACCAACGTAAAGTACTGCAACACCACCAGCTAATTTAGCTAAACGCTCTTGTAATTTTTCTTTATCGTAATCAGAAGTTGTAGATTCGATTTGAGCTTTAATTTGATTAACACGAGCAGTGATATCAGCTTTTTTACCAGCACCACCAACGATTGTTGTATTGTCTTTATCAACCGTTACTTTTTCTGCTTTTCCTAAGAAAGTTAAGTCAGCGTTTTCTAATAAGAAACCTCTGTCTTCAGCAATAAAAATACCACCAGTTAAAATTGCTAAATCTTCTAACATTGCTTTTCTTCTATCACCAAATCCTGGAGCTTTTACTGCACAGATTTTTAAGTTAGAACGTAAGCGGTTTACTACTAATGTTTGTAAAGCTTCTCCGTCAATATCTTCAGCAATAATTAAAATTGGTTTACCTGTTTGTACTGCTTTTTCTAATACAGGTAATAATTCTTTCATTGAAGAAATTTTCTTCTCGTAAATTAAAATTAATGGGCTATCTAAAACAGCTTCCATTTTATCTACGTCTGTAATAAAGTAAGGAGAGATATAACCTCTGTCAAATTCCATACCTTCAACCACCTCAACAGTTGTATCAGTACCTTTTGCTTCTTCAACAGTAATTACACCTTCTTTTTTTACTTTAGCCATAGCTTCAGCAATTAACTTACCAATAACGTTATCGTTGTTAGCAGAGATAGTAGCTACTTGTTCAATTTTTTTATTGTCGTTACCAACGTTTTGTGATTGTCTTTTTAAATCAGCAACAATTGTTTCAACTGCTTTATCAATACCACGTTTCAAATCCATTGGATTAGCACCAGCAGCAACGTTTTTTAAACCAGCTGTTACGATTGCTTGAGCTAAAACGGTAGCAGTTGTTGTTCCATCACCAGCTGCATCAGCAGTTTTAGAAGCCACTTCTTTTAATAATTGCGCACCCATGTTTTCTACTGGGTTTGATAATTCGATTTCTTTAGCTACCGTAACACCATCTTTAGTGATTGCTGGTGAGCCAAATTTTTTATCGATAATAACGTTTCTTCCTTTAGGACCTAAAGTTACTTTTACTGCATTTGCTAATGCATCAACTCCGCGCTTTAGAGCGTCGCGAGCTTCAATGTTAAATGTGATGTCTTTTGCCATTTTTATAAATGTTTAGTTGTTAAATTGTAATTAGATAATTGCGTAGATATCGCTTTCGCGCATAATTAATAAATCTTTTCCGTCTACTTGGATTTCAGTTCCCGCGTATTTTCCGTATAAAACAGTATCGCCAACTTTTACAGTCATTGGTTCATCTACTTTACCGTTTCCAACAGCTAATACTTTACCTTTCATTGGTTTTTCTTTTGCTGTGTCAGGGATGATTAATCCACCAGCTGTTTTTGTTTCTGCTGGAGCCGCTTCAACTAATACTCTATCAGCTAAGGGCTTTACATTTACAGTTGTACTTGATTTTGCCATAATTATGTGATTTTAATAATTTAAATTTTTTACGGTGGCTATTTGTCCAAAAACATGCCAATAGCCGTTTTTTAGCATTAAGGCGACAATATTACCGTTTTTAACTGGTATGGAATAAAAAATGTCAGTTTGATGTCAGTCTGTTTGACTATTTGGGCGCGTTCGGCGGTAGCCGAACCAGGCTTTTGCTGCAATCTTTTTTCGTCCCTCAAAAAGGATTTTCGCGACAAACCTTCGCGCGGCTGAATATTAAATTTGAAAATTGTACTCCGATTTAAAAGTATTATTGTGTGAGGGATTGCAGTGGAAAGCCCATAGCCATGAGGCACGATTGGCGAGGACTTGAAACGAAAAGCCCGACCCGACCCTAGGAGGGACACACCCAAATACTAGAAATAAAAATAAATATTACTTTCCTACTTTGCTACCATCATAAGCCCATTTAATCCAAATAGAGCCCCAAGTAAAGCCGCCACCAAAAGCCGATAAAATTAAATTATCGCCTTTTTTAAATAACTTTTCGTAATCCCATAATAATAAAGGAATAGTACCAGCAGTGGTATTTCCATAGCGTTCAATGTTCATCAACATTTTATCTGAACTTAAACCCATACGGTTAGCCGTAGCCTCACAAATACGTTTGTTGGCTTGATGTGGTAATAACCAAGTCACATCATCGGATGTTAAATTGTTTTTAGCCATAATCTCAGCGCTTACTTCTGCCATGTTTACAACAGCATGTTTAAACACCGTTTGGCCTTCTTGATGAACGTAGTGTAATTTTTTCTCAACGCTTTCTTTTGAAGGAGGCATAAATGAACCACCTGCTACTTGGTATAAATAATTACGACCAGAACCGTCGGCTTTTAAAATAAAATCTTGTATTCCGCAATCATCTTCAGATGGTTCTAATAATACAGCACCACCACCATCACCAAAAATCACACAGGTTGCGCGATCTTCGTAATTTAAAATAGCACTCATTTTATCTACACCTACTACTACTACTTTTTTGTAGCGGCCAGTTTCAATAAATTGTGAACCTGTTGCAAGTGCATAAATAAAGCCCGAACATGCGGCAGATAAATCGTAACCCCAAGCATTTTTAGCGCCAATTTTATCGCAAATAACGTTTGATGTACTTGGGAAAATATAATCGCCCGTAATCGTACCAACAATTAATAAATCAATATCTAAAGCTGTGATACCGCGTTTTTTTAGTAATTCTTCTACAGCAAATACCATCATATCTGATGTAGCTTTGCCCGGTATATTTAAAACACGTCTTTCTTTAATCCCGGTACGTGAGGTAATCCATTCGTCGTTAGTATCTACAAATTTTGCTAACTCATCATTAGTCATTACAAAATCAGGAACGTAGCCACCAACGGCAGTTATTGCTGCTCTTTTCATTATTGAAATACTGTTTTAATTTTTCCGTTTAAGTCTGCTTCAACGATGTCTTTACTTAACACCATCATATTTTTAAATGCCAATGGTGTTGATTTACCGTGAGCAATCATAACGTTTGAATTGATTCCTAAAATAGGAGTGCCGCCATATAATTCGTAATTGAATTTATCAAAATACTCATCACTACGGTTGCGTTTTTTAATCAATGAATAAAATGCTTCCGCTGTCTTTAAAAACACGTTACCAACAAATCCTTCACATACAATTACATCAGCTTTATCTTCAAACACTTCTTGCCCTTCTACATTACCGACAAAATTAAAGTCTTTGCTGTCTTTCATTAAAGCATGAGCGGCTTGGGCTACTAAGTTTCCTTTTTCTGGTTCTTCGCCAATATTTAATAAACCAACTTTAGGATTGTCGATTTTATAAACTTCTTTTGCAAAGGTTGAACCTAAAATAGCAAATTGATATAATACATCTGGTTTGCAATCGGCATTAGTACCTACGTCTAACACAATTCCAAAACCACCATTTTCTTTTGGGATGATAGAAGTAATACAAGGACGAATAACACCTGGCACTGCTTTTACTGAGAACATAGAGCCAACTAACATAGCGCCTGTATTACCAGCACTTGCAAAACATTGAATCTCGTTTTCTTTTAATAATTTAAAACCTATAGAAATGCTGCTTTGTGGTTTTTGAGCCAATGCTTTTGTTGGGTGTTCACCCATTTCAATCACATCCGTAGCATGCACATAGTCAAATTTATCTTCTGCAATTCCTTTTGCTTTTAAATGACTTTTAGCTTTTTCGCTATCGCCAATTAAAACCATTCTAACGTCAGATGGCAACGAATCCAATGCCATGATAGCGCCATCTAAACAATTTGCTGGGGCAAAATCTCCCCCCATTATATCTAATCCAATTTTCATATATCTATTATGTTGTTTTTAAACTCATTTTTTAATTCTAAATGAGCCAAAATCAAGCGACTAAGCAACTAATTTATGTGTAAATATGCAATATTTAGATGGCAAAGTTATTAACCTTACTTAGATAATAGTGTTTAAACTTTTTAAATTATGATGCTTTCAATCTAATTTCTTGACTTTGTGAAAGATAAAACTAGATTTGGAACTCATTTTTACCAAAATTGATTGTACTTTTACCGTCATGACCATTGCTGAAATAGAAAACGAAATTATTGATGAATTTGAATTGTTTGGCGACGATTGGGAGGGAAAGTACGAGCATTTAATTGAGCTAGGAAAATCGCTGCCAAAAATCGAAGAGAATTTAAAAACTGAAGATAGAATTATAAAAGGCTGTCAAAGTAAAGTTTGGCTTCATTCTGAAAAAAAAGATGGAGAAATTATTTACACCGCTGATAGCGATGCTATCATTACCAAAGGGATGGTGGCATTGATGGTAAGAGTTTTGTCTCATCAAAAACCTCAAGATATTGTAAATGCAAATTTGGATTTTATTAATAAAATTGGATTAACCGAACATTTATCGCCTACACGTGCTAATGGTTTAGTAAGCATGATTAAACAAATGAAATTAGATGCGATGGCATTAAGTTAGTAGTAAGATGAACAAAAAAGCTATCTCTTGGATTATTTTAATTGCACTTTCATTAGTTTGGGGTAGCTCGTTTATGTTAATGAAACAAGGCTTACGAGCTTTCAACAGTGATGAGGTAGCAGGGTTAAGAATTACCATTGCATCAGCATTTATGTTGCCATTTTTAATTAGTCATTATAAAATTGATTTAAAAAAAAATTTAAAGGGGTTGTTATTAATGGGCGTTTTCGGGAATTTAATTCCTGCCTTTTTATTTACTAAAGCCGAAACTCAAATTAGCAGTAGTTTAACTGGGATGTTAAATGCTTTAACCCCAATGTTTACAATCATTATTGGAATGATAGCGTTTAACCACAAGATTACTAAAAATCAAATTTTTGGTGTTTTGATAGGTTTTATTGGTGCTATAGCACTAGTGGCTTTAGGAGATAACAAAGAGAGCGATCAAACTAAAAACATTATGTATAGCTTATTAGTTGCAGCTGCTACTTTGTGTTATGCTATTAGTGTTAATGGTATTAAAGCATATTTAGGCCATGTAAATTCTTTAACGGCTACAGTTTGGTCCTTTACATTAATTGGGCCAGTAGCGGCTATTTATTTGTTTGGTTTTACAGATGTGTTGGCACACGCTACGCAGCACCCTGAAGGGTTAAGATCATTAGGCTTTGTAAGTATTTTAGCCATTGTGGGGTCTGCGCTTTCTGTGGTAGTTTATAACACATTAATTAAACTATCAGGAACTGTGTTTGCGGCTAGTTGTACATACTTAATCCCGATAGTAGCTATTGGCTGGGGATTATTTGATGGAGAAATCATTAATTTGGTTCAGGTATTGGCGGTTATTGTTATTATTGCTGGTATTTGGATGATTAATTCGACCAATAAACCAGTTAAGGAGTGATTTGAATTTGGGCGTGCCGGCGCAAAACAACAGGCGCCGTCAGGCTGTCGCTGCAATCTTTTGCAAAGAGGCAGGCAAAAGGATTTACGCTTGCATCCCTCACGCAGATCTGCTTTATGTTTGAATTTTTTGCTTCGATTTCACTTAAGCTGCGTGAGGGATTGTAGTGGAAATCCTTTTGCGAAACGAAGTGGAGTAAAAGATTGGAACGGAAAGCCCGGCCCGCAGGGACACGCCAAAATCTTAAACAATTGCTTCATTGTTAAATCATTGATTATTAGATGCTTAATAGAGTTAACCTCTCAAACAGTCAAAAAATGCAGGGATTCAACTTAAAAAACTACTCAAAATCTTTGGCAGATACAAAAAACCACCTATCTTTGCCGTCCTTAAAAAAATTATTAACAATAAAAATTAACACTCATGTATGCAATTGTAGAAATAGCAGGGCAACAATTTAAAGTGGAACGTGGAAACAAAGTTTACGTTCACCGCCTAGATGCTAACGAAGGTGCTAAAGTGGAATTTGACAAAGTTTTCTTAATTGATAACGGCGGAAAAATCACTGTAGGCGCACCAACTGTTGATGGCGCAAAAGTTGCTGCCACAGTAATTGAACACTTAAAAGGCGATAAAGTTATCGTATTTAAGAAATTACGTCGTAAAGGTTACCAAAAATGGAATAACCACCGTCAACACTTAACTCAAATCTTAGTTCAAGGTATCTTAACTAAAGGAGAGACTTTAAAAGATGAATTAAAAGCTGAAAAATCAGTTCGCGAATTCTTAGCTCCAAGCCGCAGAAATCCTGTTGCTAAAGTTGAGGTTGTTGCTGAGAAAAAAGCTCCAGCTAAAAAAGCTGCTGCTAAGAAAGCGCCTGCAAAAAAAGCAGCTAAAAAAACTGAAGAATAATTAAACATTAACCATTAAATTTTTAAACAATGGCACATAAAAAAGGAGCCGGCTCCACAAACAACGGTCGTGAATCACATAGTAAACGTTTAGGCGTTAAAATTTTCGGTGGCCAAGCTTGTATCTCTGGGAACATTATCGTTCGTCAGCGTGGTACAAAACACAATCCAGGAGTAAATGTAGGAATGGGAAAAGACCATACTTTATTTGCTTTAGTAGATGGTAAAGTTGTTTTCAAAAAGAAAGCAGACGACAGATCTTACGTTTCGGTTGTTCCTGCATAAGGGATAATAGAAACTTAATTTATTAAGTACTTAAAGCCCTCCGAAAACCGGTGGGCTTTTTGTGTTTTATGCTGTTATTAAAAATAATTGTAAAACCGATGAAATTTCATTTCAACCATTAATTTTGTCACACACAAAAAATCAATACTATGTTACAACTTAGTTACATCAGAGAGAATAAAGAAGACGTATTAAAACGTTTAGCGATTAAAAATTTTAAAGATGCTGAAAGCATTATCAATTCAATTATTGAATTAGATAATAATAGAAAATCCGCACAACGTTTAGCTGACGATGTAAAAGCAGAAGCGAATGGTTTAGCTAAGCAAATTGGCGAGTTAATGAAATCGGGAAAGAAAGATGAGGCTGAAATTTTAAAAGCAAAAACCGCTGAATTAAAAGGGAAAGAAAAAGAGTTTGATGAAACATTAAAAAACATCGAACAAGATATTCATAAAATTTTAGTAACGGTTCCTAACTTGCCTAATGTAACAGTACCAGTAGGTAAAACTCCTGAAGATAACGAAGTTGTGAATGAATATGGAACGATTCCTACTTTACATGCTGGAGCTACTCCACATTGGGAATTAACCACTAAGTATGATTTAATTGATTTTGAATTAGGTGTAAAACTAACAGGCGCTGGTTTCCCGGTTTACAAAGGAAAAGGTGCTAGGTTACAACGTGCGTTGATTAATTATTTTTTAGATAAAGCAACATCAAAAGGATATAACGAAGTACAACCTCCTATTTTAGTAAATACAGATAGTGGTTATGGTACTGGCCAATTACCTGATAAAGAAGGACAAATGTATCACTGTCAAGTTGACGATTTATATTTAATTCCAACAGCTGAGGTGCCTATTACTAATATGTACCGCGATGTAATTTTAAAAGAAAGTGATTTGCCAATTAAAAATTGTGGCTACACACCTTGTTTTAGAAGAGAAGCAGGAAGCTACGGAAAAGATGTACGTGGTTTAAATCGTTTACACCAATTTGATAAAGTAGAGATTGTACAAATTGCACATCCTGATAAATCTTACGAGATTTTAGAAAACATGCGTGAGTTTGTAAGTAGCCTTTTAGAAGAATTAGAATTGCCATACCGTACTTTAAAATTATGTGGTGGAGATATGAGTTTTGGGTCGGCTTTAACATACGACTTAGAAGTGTGGAGTGCTGCACAAGGTCGTTGGTTAGAGGTAAGTTCTGTTTCTAATTTCGAGACTTTCCAAACTAATCGTTTAAAATGCCGTTACAAAGATGCTAATGGAAAAACTCAATTAGCACACAGTTTAAATGGTAGTGCCTTAGCATTGCCACGTATTGTAGCGTCTTTATTAGAAAACAATCAAACAGAAGCTGGTATTAAAATTCCTAAAGTATTAGTGCCTTACACAGGCTTTGATATAATTGCGTAACATTATCTTTCATTATAAAGTAAAAAATCCCGCTTAGAAATTTCTAAGCGGGATTTTTTTGGAAATACACTACAAATTATTGCTTAACTATTTTCTGAGCATATATTAATTTATTATTGCCAATCACTTTCGCGTGATATAAACCATTTGCTAATGAGGTAGTATTAACTGTATTATTTAGTTCAGATAATTGTTGTGTTAAAACTAATTCCCCAACCATATTGTAAATCTCTACAGAAGCACTTGAAGGAATATTATCAAAATCAATATTTAATAATTCTGTTGTTGGATTTGGATAGGCATTTACATTGATGCTAGTGCCGATTTCCGTTTCTTCATAATCAGATAATGCAAATCTTGCTCTTGGAGCAGCAGCAGGTGTAGTAACTGTACACGCAGTTCCAAAAGTTCCCCATACTCCGGCAGAATAAGCTCTTACTTTAATGCTGTAAGATTTATTATAAGTAACCTGGGGAATATAAGATAAGTACATGTCTACTAAATTATTTGTGGATTGTTTTAAATATACAGCGTTTGTAATTACATCTGTAACCTCCCATTCATACTTTGTGGTGTTTGGAACAACATCACATTTTAATCTATCGCTCAATGCAGTTAAAGTAGTAGAACAGTATGCTGTCTGCAATTTAGTGATAGGGTTAAGAGGAGTTGTCACATTACATGCAGTTCCAAAAGCCATCCATATACCACCAGAATAAGCTCTTACTCTAATACTATAGGTTTTGTTGTAAATAATTTGTGGAATATAAGACAAATACATATCTACATTATTTGTATTACCAGTTGATTGAATTGTATATACTGCGCTAGTAATAACATCTGTCACTTCCCACTCATACTTAGTGGTATTAGGAACAACATCACATTTTAATCTATCATTCAATGAAATTAATGTAGTGCCACAGTATGCTGCCTGCAATTTAGTTACTGCAGATAAAGGAGTGTTAACTATACAAGCAGCTGCAAATGCTCCCCAAATGCTTCCTGAATAAGCTCTTACTTTAATGCTATAAGATTTGTTATAAGTAACTTGTGGGATATATGACAAATACATATCTACTAAATTATTTGCAGACTGAATGGTGTAAACAGTGTTAGTTGATATGTCTGTTACCTGCCACTCATATTTTGTCGCTCCTGAAACCAAAACACATTTTAATCTATCGCTTAAGCTTGTTAAAGTTGTGCCACAATATACAGCTTGTAAGCTAGTATTTGGTACACATAAAAACGTAGTTACATTTACACTAGCTATATTTGAACATCCATTTCCATCGGTTCCAATAACAGAATAAGTTGTATTACTTGTTGGTGTAACATTATTAACAGCTGTTGTTGGACCATTACTCCAAACATAAGTAATTGCACCGTTAGCAGTTAATGCAGTTGAATAACCTGAGCATACAGTTGATGTTCCTGTAATGGAAACCGTTGGTATAGCATTTACCGTAACAGAACTAACGGCTTGGTTGCTGCTTAAGCATCCTTGAGCACTTGTTCCAGTAACAGTATAATCAGTGGTTAAAGATGGTGATACAATAAAAGAACCACCATTAATTGTATAGGTGTTTGCTCCACTTGGAGAAATTGTGAAAGAATCTCCTGAACATATAGAGCCAGAGTTAACATTAATTGTTGGATTAATGTTAACGGATACGGTTAATACAGCATCACTAGAACAGCCATTAGATGTTCCTGTTACCGTATAGTCTGTAGTTGTTGTAGGGCTTACGATGTTGCTTCCACTTGAATAAGCATAACTAGTTGCCCCAGTTGCATTAATAGTAAATGAATTACCTGAACAAATTGAACCGCTATTTGCAGAAACAGTTGGTATAGTATTTACAGTAACAGAACTTACGGCAGAATTAGAACACCCTTGAGCACTTGTACCTGTAACTGTGTAATCTGTATTTGCTGATGGAGATACAACAGATAATCCTCCGCTAATAGTATATGTATTTGCACCACTTGGAGAAATTGTGAAAGAACTACCAGCACAAATTGAACCGCTGTTTACTGAAACAACTGGAACAGTATTCACTGCAACAGCACTCACAGCAGTGTTTGTACAACCAATTGCATCAGCCCCAGTTACGGTATAGTTGATATTTGCACTTGGGCTTACGGTAAAGCTATTCCCCGTTACCGAATACGTAACACCTCCAGTAGGATTAATTGTAAATGAATTACCTGTACAAATAGAACCACTATTTACCGAAATGTTTGGCTGAGTACACGCACTAACGGTTAAATTTAGGAGCACATCATCTATACGCCAATTTGCCGTGTTAGCACTTGGACTACCTGCGCCGCTATGGCCGTATATTCTAAAAGTTACTGCATTACCAGCATTAGATGAAGTTGAAGTTACTGCAGGAGTTTTTAATCCCCATGAACCGGTAGTAATAGTGCCATTAGCAATGTTTGAAACGTAGTTATCTAAGCTCGAACGAAGAGAAAACGCTTGTGGGCCAGTACTTGTTGAACGAGTTCCAAAACTAATTCCATTTAAGGTTACAATATAATTTGCATTTGGTGTTAATGTAAATTCAAAATAAGCACTTCCGCTTGCTCCTGTATTTATTGCTCCAGTTCTGGCTGCTGCTCCCGCGTTGTTATTCCCAGAAGCACCTGTATATCCTGACGATACTGAGGTGTTATCTAATAAAGGGGTGGTTCCGTTATTGTTACCTTGACTCATAACAGAAACACTTAAATTAGAAGGAGTATTAGTTGCAGATGCTGTTGTAAAATTCCAAGTAACAGGACTAGGGGAAATTACAATTGAAGAACTAGTATTAGGTGTTAAAGTACTTGACGATGTGCTTAATGAATAAGTACCAACTTGATCAAATTGTAATCCATTGAAAGTTGCAATACCTGAAACTGCTGCAACAGAAGTTGTTCCTGATAATGTTCCTGGACCGCTAGCTTTTGATACGGTAATACTTCCATTAAAATTAACATCCACTGAATTATCAGCTCTTCTTGCTTCAACCGTGAAAGTGCCTATATTGCTCGCAACGTATCCCGAAGAAGGAACACCTACAAATGCTAATTGTGTGGCTAATCCTGTAACCGAAAAGGGTGAAGAGGTTCCATTAGTTAAAACATCTCCCGATGTGCGAGTAGCTGATATGTTTACTCCAGTTCCACCAGTTGCTAAAGTTACACCTGATACGACAACAGAGCTCGAGCCCGCATTGATTGTACCAGTTATTGTACCACCTATTGCACCTGCATTACCATTAGTTGATAATGAAAACGCTGTATTTGCTAATACATTTTGTGCTACACTGTTACCATCTTGAGATTGAACAGTCACGCTGAAAGCACTTCCAGCTAAAGGAGTCGCAGGATTAATAGATGTAATGACTAGCTTAGTTGGAGCTACAGGGGCTGATGCAGAAGGGGTTAAAGAAAAATCATCTATTGATAAGCCATCATCGGCACCAGAGGCATTAAAATCAGTCCATCGAATCCATACTGTTCCTCCTACAGCAATTGATAATGAATTGATGGTTGATGAAATAGATGTTTTATTACCAGTTGCATTTCCATTTATTGTACCAGTAGCTGCTGAAGTATTTGGTGTAATAAAATTTAAAGCAGAAACCGATGTCCAGGTTCCGTTAGTTAAACTGGTTGCATTTAAGCTATATTCAAAATTTAACTGATCTGTGCGAGAGGCAGTCCCTAATCGCCACTCTTCTCCTACATAACTAATATCTAAAGATGTAATAGTTGATCCAGTATTATTAGTAAATGACACGCCTAAAGTTGATGTTACCGATCCACTTAGTAGGGTGCCAAATGCTCTATCTGTAGCTGCAGACGCCCCAAAACTATAGGTGTCTCCAGTTGCGCTGCTTCCAGTTCCTGCAGTATATATTGCATTTCCTCCAGTTTCTAGAAATGCCCAACCTGCAGGAACAGTAGAGCTAGTTCCTGAATTTGCTAATCCGTCAAAGTTTTGTGTGTAAGCAGCACCCAAATTTGTTAATGATACTTGCGCTATTCCTTTCAAAAAAGGAATTAATAACAGCGCTGTTATTAATGTGAAGTATTGGAAATTTTTATTCCCAACTAAAAGATTTTTTTTCATGTTTTTTGTTTTAATAAACTGATTTTCCACAAAAGTAGGGCATTTATAATTTGCAGACGCATGCAAGTTTCTAACAAATTGTTACTAAGTTTTGTTCCTGTTTTTTGTCATGTTTTTGTTTGCTGATTATCAATGAATTACTATATAAGCTGGCCGAAACACTTGATTTTATTGTTCGAAATTTAACATTTCGGAAACAATTTAGTAAAGTCATAAATGTTAAAATATTTGAATTGAAACCCTTATTACTCGACATAATTTGTAACCATAAATTCATTTATTTGTCTCACTATTTTTTTCTTTTCACTCTCTGTGAAAAAAACCGACAATCTTTACGTTTAAAAGAACCTGAAACAATATCTCATTTGCAATAGCGTTATATAATTTATACTTTAGTGTCAATGAATATCTACTCGCGAAAACAACAATGGAAATGGGCTTTATTTATAGTAGCCATTTTCATAGTGTTTACATCATTATGGTACACTAATAAATTAGTAAATAGTATTAAAAGTGACGAAGAGAAAAAAGTAAGGTTATGGGCAGAAGCCGTTCAAAAAAAAGCGGGACTTGTAAAATTTACCAACGATTTGTTTCAAAAACTACAAACTGAAGAACGTAAAAAAGCAGAGTTGTACGCTTTAGCCACTAAGCAATTAAGCTCAGATGTATTTACGGTTTCTGAATTTGTATTGAAAGTATTGCAAGACAACACCACTGTGCCAGTTATTTTAACGGATGATAATGATAATATTACAGCAAGTAGAAATTTAGATTCGGCGATTGAACGTAATAACGAAGCTCTTAAAAAAGAATTAGCCAACATGAAAGCCATGTATGAGCCAGTGGTGATTGATGTTTACAGAGGAAAGAAAAATTATTTGTATCACAAAGATAGTCGCTTGTTTTCGGATATTAAAGTGGTGTTTGATAGTTTGATTAAATCTTTTATTTCGGATGTAGCAATCAATAGTGCAGCGGTTCCAGTTATTTATACCGACTCTTCTCGAACATCTATTATTGCTAAAGGAAATATTGATTCATTGAAAATTAGTACACCCGAAAAGTTAAGTGCTACCCTTAAATTAATGGAACAACAAAACACTCCCATTTTAATTGACCTAGGAGATGGGTCTAAAAATTATATTTTCTACGAGCAGTCACCATTGCTCACGCAATTGCAATATTATCCCTATGTGCAGTTTGGTGTCATCGGTATCTTTTTATTAATCGCTTATATTTTATTTAGCGTGTCGCGTAAGGCGGAGCAAGATCAGGTGTGGGTTGGTATGAGTAAAGAAACAGCTCATCAATTAGGAACACCTTTATCGTCTTTAATGGCGTGGACAGATTATTTGCGAGCTAATGGAACAGATGAAATTATTGTGAATGAAATGAACCGTGATGTGATGCGTTTAAATATGATTACAGAAAGGTTCTCTAAAATTGGCTCGCAACCAACTTTACAAGATGAAGATGTTTGCTTGGTGGTTAAAAATGCCATGGATTATTTGAAACAACGTACATCCAAAAATGTAAACTATGTTTTAGAAATTCCAGAAACAGAAATTCATGCGCAACTCTCTGTACCTTTATTTGAATGGGTGATTGAAAACCTTTGTAAAAATGCGGTGGATGCCATGGATGGCAAAGGCGAATTTAAAGTGACAATTATTGATATTCCAGAAGGTGTAGCCATTGATTTAGCTGACACCGGAAAAGGTATTCCAAAATCAAAACACAAATCTGTTTTTAAACCCGGTTACACTACCAAAAAACGCGGTTGGGGCTTAGGCTTATCTTTATGCAAACGCATCATAGAAAATTACCATAGCGGTAAAATATTTGTGTTGCATAGTGAAGAAGGAAAAGGCACAACCTTTAGAATTTTGTTGAAGAGAGGGTAGGCTCAATTCTAATTGACTTTGAATAAACAAAAAACCCTCAGCTAGCTGAGGGTTTTGATATTATGATTGTTTTCTGTTATTTATTTCGTCGCGTATTTTTGATGCTAGTTCGTATTGCTCATCATCTAAAGCAGTTTGCAATAAATTTTTTAACTCTTCGGTTGATTTAGATTGATACTCTCCTTCAGGATTTGAAGATGAAGATATTTCTTCAGTTGGTGCAGTTGCCATTGCACTTTCGTTAGATGGTAAAGTTTCATCATCTAATACAATACCAGCTGATTTTAAAATAAATTCATAAGTATAAATCGGACAATTAAAACGAACGGCTAATGCAATAGCATCACTTGTACGAGCATCAATCTCTACTTCGCGAGTTCCATCAGTGCAAACTAACTTTGCGTAAAAAATACCTTCTACTAAATTGTAAATTAAAATTTCGGTTACTTCAATTGAGAATGTTTCAGAAAAGGCTTTAAATAAATCGTGTGTTAATGGGCGAGTAGGCGTCATTTTTTCTAACTCAATTGCAATAGCCTGAGCTTCAAAACCTCCAATAATAATTGGTAAACGACGGCTACCTGTACTTTCGCCTAAAACAAGGGCATAAGCGCCACTTTGTGTTTGGCTATATGATAAACCAACAATTTCTAATCTAACTTTCTTCATTCCCATTTAAGATGTGTTATTGGAGCTTGGTTGTTTGTTGTTTGAGATAATGTATAATTATAAATTTAATAAATATTTCTCAAAAAACTAATATCCAATAACTGATAACTTTTTTAATTCTGATTAGCTTTGAACTTTTTAACTGCTTCTATTAATTTAGGAACAATTGTAAAGGCATCACCAACTACACCGTAATCAGCCGATTTAAAGAAAGGAGCTTCTTTGTCGCTATTAATAACCACAATTGTTTTACTTCCGTTAACACCCGCTAAATGCTGGATTGCTCCTGAAATACCAATTGCAAAATATAAGTTAGGACGAATTGCAACACCTGTTTGTCCAACATGCTCATGATGTGGTCTCCAGTGCATATCAGCAACCGGACGAGAACAAGCAGTAGTAGCTTTTAATTCTTTTGCTAATTCTTCAATCATTCCCCAGTTCTCAGGGCCTTTCATTCCACGCCCAGCAGATACTACTAATTCAGCTTCAGGTAATGGAATCATACCACCAACATCAGTTGATTTTTTCTCTTTTACTACAATTTTAGAAGCCGCTAATTCAACTGCAAAATCCACTACTGTAGAAGCGTTATCTCCTAATTTAACTGGGAAAGAATTTGGCAATAATGAAATGATTTTAATATCGCTATTGATAGAATAAACAGCGGTAGCTTTTCCTGAGAAAACGTTTTTCTTAACTTCTAAGCTTGCACCATTTACTGTTGGAAAATCAACTGCCCCTGCAACAAAACCAGCTTTTAAACGAGCAGCTAAACGAGGAGCTGCTGCTTTACCTGTAATGTCAAAAGAGAAGATAATGATTTTTGCACCTTCTGCTATAGCAGCTTGTTCAACTGCTGAAGAAATTAACATGCTGTCTAAAGATGCTAAAGCATCGTTTTTAACAGATAATATTTTTTTAGCACCTGCTTTTCCAATTTCTTCTAATTGAGCAGCATCTGCATTAATAGCAACAGCAGTAACGCTAGAGCCTGTTAATTCAGCAATTTTAGTAGCGTAATTTACCGCCTCTAAAGATGCTTTTTTTACTTTTCCTTTATTGATTTCTGTATATACTAATACTGACATAATCGTAATTTTAATGTGGTTAAATTGTGATGATTAAATAACTTTTGCTTCTGTATGTAATAAGTTTACTAACTCATCCATGTTATTTTCATCAATCATTTTGCAAGTTGTTCTTCCTGCAGATAATGTATATGATTTTACATTCGTTAATTTATCAGAACCCGAAGCTGCAACAACTGTTAAAGGTTTTGTACGAGCTCCCATAATCCCTTTCATGTTTGGAATACGTTGTTCTGCCATTCCTTTAGCACAAGAAACAATTAAAGGTAAATCACATTCAACCACTTGAGTCCCGCCATCTACATCGTGTTCAACCGTTGCTTTATTTCCTTCTAAATCAAACTTAGTGGCTAATGAAATTAAAGGTAAATCCATAAAACCAGCAATCATAGCACCAACAGATGAACCATTAAAACTGATTGTTTCTTTACCAGTCATAATTAAATCATAACCATTTGCTTTAGCATAGTTTGCAATTTGCTCCGCTACGAAATAAGCATCAGGTCCTTCAGCATCAATACGAACACCGTCATCAGCACCTAAAGCAAACCCTTTACGAATGGTTGCATCGCTATCCGCTAAACCAACGTGTATTAAAGTTACTTTTTCAGCTTTACCAGCTTCTTTTAATTCTAACGCACGAACTAGAGCATACCACTCATCGTAAGGGTTTATGATAAATTGTACACCAGCAGCGTTAAATTCTGTATCGCCGTTAGTAAAAGCTATTTTAGTAGTTGTATCTGGAACATTACTAATTGGAACTAATATTTTCATATTGTATTTTTTTAAAAGGTGAGCAAATTTATAAAAATATGGCTGTAAATCAAGTGATAAACATCCGTTTTTTTATATTGTTTTGACTAAAATATAACCGCTTGTAAGCGAGGGTTTTAAGTTTGAAAAAATCCAGCAAAAAAGAGAAGTTTTTTGGTTTTTTATCCCAATTCTATAATTTCTGTATTCGCTTTTAAATCCATTGCTTTTTGTTTACATTTGAAACTTTATAACTACTATGAGAACAATAGAATTTAGAGAAGCCCTACGCGAAGCAATGAATGAAGAAATGCGTCGCGATGAAACCATTTTTTTAATGGGTGAAGAAGTGGCTGAATATAATGGTGCTTACAAAGTAAGTAAAGGCATGTTGGCTGAGTTTGGTCCTAAACGTATTATTGATACACCTATTGCAGAACTTGGTTTTGCAGGAATTGGAGTAGGAGCGGCAGTTAATGGATTACGTCCGATTATTGAGTTTATGACATTTAACTTTTCTTTAGTAGCGATTGATCAAGTGATTAATGCTGCCGCTAAATTTTTAAGTATGAGTGGTGGCCAATATAATTGCCCAATTGTATTCAGAGGACCAACGGCTAGTGCAGGGATGTTAAGTTCGCAACATTCTCAAGCTTTTGAAAATTGGTACGCCAACTGTCCGGGTTTAAAAGTGGTTGTTCCATCTAATGGATATGATGCTAAAGGCTTATTAAAAGCTTCGATTCGTGATAATGACCCAGTTATTTTTATGGAAAGCGAGCAGATGTATGGAGATAAATGTGAGATCCCTGATGGAGAATATATTATTCCAATTGGAGTAGCTGATATTAAAAAACAAGGTACTGATGTGACGATTGTTTCTTTTGGTAAAATTATGAAAGTGGCTTTAGCGGCTGCAGCAGAATTAGAGAAAGAAGGCATTAGTGCTGAAGTGATTGATTTAAGAACAGTTCGTCCTATTGATTACGATACTGTGATTGCTTCTGTTAAGAAAACAAATCGTTTAGTAATAGTTGAAGAAGCTTGGCCATTGGCTAGTATTTCTTCTGAGATAACTTTCCGAGTTCAAAAAGATGCCTTTGATTATTTAGATGCACCTATCCGTCGTATTACCGCAGCGGATGTTCCATTGCCATATGCACCAACTTTAATTGAAGCGTCTTTGCCAAATGTTGCTCGCACAGTAAAAGCAGTAAAAGAAGTAATGTACGCTACTAAATAAAATTAAAATTCAATCATAAAAAAACTCTCCGCCTGCTGGCGGAGAGTTTTTTGTTTTATAGACTTTGTTGTTTTAGTTTTTCAACTTCACGATAATAAATTCTGTTCTTCTGTTTTGAGAATGTTCAAATTCGGTACAAGTAGATTTTATTTTTCCTTCACATCCACAAGAATTTAATAGTTTACTCTCACCATAACCTTTACCAAAAATTCTGGTTTTGTCAATGCCTTGTTTAACAATATACGCTGCCGATGCCTTAGCTCTGGCTCCAGATAATTTCAAGTTAGAAGCTGCTGCGCCTCTGCAGTCAGTATGCGCCCCTAATTCAATAATCATGGCAGGGTATTCTTTCATGACAGCCACTACTTTATCTAATTCAACAGCAGCATCTTTTCTAATAGTAGATTTCCCTAAATCAAAATAAATTGGTTTGATATCAATCATTTTTGCTAAGTCCATGCCAACTTCCACTTTACCAATTGTTAAGGCTAGTAATTCATTCATTTGAATTTCACCTTCTTTTTTAATTTCATAAGTAAAGTTTGTTGTTTTAGTCACATAGCCTTCTTTTTCAATAGTAACTAAATACAATAATTTATCTCCAATTCTTTTACCTTTTAATGGTTTCTTGTATTCGCCATTTTTTTCTGTTTTTAATAGTTCAAAATCGTTGCTAACCGCTAGGTCTTTAATTTTAATTTTAACTCCTTCAATTCCTGCGCCTGTTTTAGCGTCATAAATACCTGCTAATAAAGTTAAGTTAGGATCTTTTTCTAGTTCAATGGTTTTAGTATATTCATCACCTTCTGGTGTTGTTTTTGTTGAAAGAGAATCTTCAATATCAAAATATTTCTCTCTTTTTACTAATAGTTTATAATTCACATCTTCTTCTAAAACAAACTGGAATTCGCCTTTTTCATTTGTTGTGAAAGAATCTGTATTTAATTTGATAGTGGTGGATGGAAGGATTTCTTGAGTCTCTTTATTTTTCACAATAAAATTAACTGTTTTTCCTCTCGCTACTTTTCTTAACACATCTACATTATAAATATCATCATTCATTCCTCCAGTTTTTCTGTTGGAACTTAAAAATGCTTTTTTGCCTTCTGCATAAACATTGTATGCAAAATCGTCATGTTCACTATTAACAGGCTTGCCCATGTTGTAAACTTTTCCTGCCTTATCTTCTTTTATTTTTGTTTCAAACACATCTAAGCCACCTAAACCTTCATGTCCGTTAGATGCAAAGTATAAAAAGTTCTCATCAGTAATTGAAGGAAATAATTCGTTGCCTTTTGTATTTACTTTTTCGCCCATGTTAACTGGATTGCCCCAAGCTCCACTAGCATCTAATTTGCAATACCAAATATCCATGCCGCCTTGTCCGCCACCCATATCAGAAGCAAAGTATAAGGTTTTTCCATCAGCACTAACCGAAGGATGCGCGCAGTTATATTCATTACTATTAAATTTTAAATTCATTAAAGATTGTAAATCGTCTTTAATAATATTAGCTTGAAAAATTTTTAGTTTTTGAGAGCCGTCTAAACTTTGCTCTTTTTTACTCGTGCCATTTCTTGTAAAAAATATGGTATTACCATCTTTAGACGTAGAGAAAGGACCATCGTTAAATTTGGTAGCATATTCCGCTACGAACATTGCAGGAGTATCATATTGCCCAAAAGCATCTTTCTCCGTTAAATACATATGACAGTAGCTATTTCCTGTCCAGCCATGTCTTCTTGTAATCCACGTTGATTTTGTTCTTGTGGATGTAAAAACAATTTTGTCGCCTAAAAAAATTGTTGCGCAAAAATCATCAAAGGTTGTATTATATTGAAATTCACTTAAAGCATAGGCATCAGCATTTTTAGAAAATGATTGAATATTAGTAATACCTTTCGAAAATGCTTCACCTCGTCCGTCTGCCTTAAACTCGTCCATATACCTTTTTGCATCGTCGTATTTTCCAGCTTCCATTAAAGCTTGCCCGTAATACAATTTATGTATTTCTTCTGCTTTTCCAGTTTTTACCAACTTATTGTAACAAATTAACTGTCCTTTATTGTTATTTGTTAATCGATAACAATCACCAAGGTTAATTAAAACTTCAGAATTTGAGCTATCTTTTTTTAATACACTTTCGTATTTTGGTATAGCTTGTACGTATAATTTTTTGAAATATAATTTATTGGCAGAATTAATAGCAGCAGTTTGTGCATTGCCGCTTAATGCAAATAAACTTATTATGGAAAATAAAAAAATGGATTTCTTCATAAACTTAAAAATATCTTGGTGTTACTACTTTACGTTGTTTGTATGAAAAAACATATCCTAATGTGATCTCGTGAGAACCTTGTGAATATGTTTGAATTTTAGTTAAAGCATAATCATATGAATAATTAACTAAAAACTGAGGTGTTACTTGAAGCCCAATTAATGCCGAAACATCAGCCGCACTTCTGTATGAAACTCCAGCCCAAATTTTACTTTTGATTAAAAAATTTACATTCACATCATATTGCAAGGGCGCATTTTGCACCATTTTTATCATTGCTTGTGGTTTTATTTTTAAATCTTCATTAATATCAAACACATAGCCAGTAGTTAAATAGTAATGAAATTTACTAGGGTTTAATTTATTTGATTTAATGATGTCGCCAGTTTGATTAAACATATAACTATCATCAACCATTCGAGGTACTGATACTCCTGCATAAAATTTATTAGTATAGTAATAAATTCCAGCACCAAAATTTGGAGCAATAATACTAGGTGTATTACTTGAAATTTGAATGTCACCAGTTTCAGTTGCTTTTAATTCGGATAATTTATTAACTTGATTATGAATACCTCCCATTAAACCAAATGATAGTTTTCCTTTTTCGCTTACTTTAAGTCTGTAAGCATAATTTAAGTATACTAAATTTCTATTTAGTTTGCCAATTTGTTCATTTAGTAAACTAATACCTAAGCCCATTTTTTCATTGGCTAAAGGACCATGTAAAGTAAATGATGTGGTAATTGGACGTCCTGGAAAATTAACCCATTGTTGTCTGTGACTTAAGTTAACAGCCATAGCATCTTTAGACCCTGTGTATGCCGGATTGATGTACATCTCGTTAAACATGTATTGAGTAAACATAGCATCATACTGTGCTTTGGCACACATGCTGCTAAATAGTGTTACTATAATTATTACGATTGATTTTTTCATTGTCTTTATTTTCTTTTTATAGATACTACTTATAATTAATACTGTAATACAACGTAACCATTTACGTTTTTGTCATTTCCGTCTTCAAATTCAACGATATAATAGTATGTTCCTTGTGGTAATTTACTATTACCTATAATTAAACCACTTACGTTAGGCATACCTTCCCAAGTGTTATCATAAGCATCATTTTTATATACAATATTACCCCAACGATTGAATACAGTTAATTTTACAGTTCTACCGTCAATACCTTTGATAACAAAGAAATCATTTTTACCATCACCATCAGGTGTAAATACTTCTGGTATAAATAAGTACACATCCGGAAGCTCTAAAACAGTTGGACTGTTTTCTCCACCTTCTGTAGCAACGCCATTTCCATTAGGATCTGGTTCACTTCCTGTTTCCGATGAATCTCTTACAATGCCACCGTCTGAGCCAAACCCAGCACCGATTGCTGTATTGGTTAATGAACGAACTCCATTTGGTGTGATAGTTAGAATTAATGTAATAGTTTCAGTTTGCCCTGGAGCTAAAGCACTTCCAGTTGCAACTAATAAACCTATATCGCTATTTCCGTTATAATTACTATTTGCCGTTAAGCTTCCAGTGGCTGTTGGTCCTGATTTGATTGTAAATGTTGCAGGAGAAGGAATTCTCAATGTATCAAATACTTGAACAGATTTAATAGTGTCGTTACCTAAATTTTTCACAGTAATAACATAAGTCACATCTAATGTTTTGTCTGGTAGTATTCCTGATACACTTCCGCTCTTAGCAACACCTATTTGAGTATTTGGAGTTAAAGTAACAACCGTAGCGGTGTCATTATTTGTTGGATCACCATCATTATCCGGATCCCAAGCAAATCCTGTGTTTGAACTATCAGATACAGTAGTCGTGCCGTCAAATCCAAATCCAACAGCAGAGTTGTTAAATGGTCCAAAGAATCCATTTGGATTAATTTGAACAGTAAATACAATAGTATCTTTTCTGCCAGCAGTTAAAGTACTTGTTGCTGGAATTAGCATGTCGTTTTGCGAAGAACCATTGTAGCCAGAATTAACTGTTAAACTACTATTTAATGATGTAACAACAGGAGTTGATATCACACTATATGTAGTAGGAAGAGGGAATGTATTATTTAAGTTATCAATAATACTGAAGCCGGTTAAATCTAAAGATGATGCATTAGTAGCAACAACCGTGTAAGTTACATTATATGCGTTATTATTTACAAAGGTTGGAGTGCTAACAGCTTTTGTCATTCCTAAAACAGTTGCACTAACTGTTGAACAGTTTGTAGGAGTTAAAAGTACAGTAGTATCTTTGAAACAACCATTTGCGCCAAACACACGAATTGTATATGGTGTTGATGCTACTGGATTATTTAATGTATTTGTTAATATTCCGCTAAAAGGAATTACTGAACCAGTGCTATAAGTTGCAGTTCCTGTGTAAGTTGCTGCTTGAGATAAATCATAAGTATCTGTACTTGAATTTCCAGAAATTAAAATTGTACCATCATTATTAGCAACAGTTCCTGAACAAGTTGCAGGAATTATCGTAGCAGTAAATACAGGAGTTACTGTACTTGTTCCAATTGTAATGTTTACTGTATTTTGACATCCATTTGAAGGATCAGTAACGACTACTGTATAATCACCCGCTACATTAGTTGTTGGACTTTGAACAGATGATGTAAAACTTGCTGGGCCTGACCATAAGTAATTTAATGGAGGAACAGTGGCTGTAATAACAGAAAGTGTTACCGTTGAGTTACAACCTAATACTGGTGCTGGAGATATAACTCCAACAACGGGTATTGTAGTGTTAGCAATTACAGTAGTAGTTGCTGTTGTTGAACAGCCAGTAACTGGATCAGAAACGGTTAAGGTATAATCACCTGGAGTTACAACATCTGTAGGACTTTGAACAGACGACGTATATGAACTTGGTCCACTCCATGAATAATTAACACCAGTAGAAGTTGAGTTCCCAGTTAAGCTAACTGAAGAAGTAAGGCAAGTAATATCTGAACTTACAGTTGCAGTTACATTTGCTGGCCCTGGAGTTACGTCTACGAATACAGTTGTTGTTGCAACGCATCCACCATTATCACCCACTAAAGTATAAGTAGTGGCAACAGTCGGCGTTACTATTGAAACATTTCCAGTAGTATTTTGAGGAATCCATGTATAAGATGTTGTGCCACTTCCCGTTAAAGTTGCAGAAGAGCCCGCACATACAATTGTTGGATTCGCAACCGCTGTAACCGTTGGACCAGGTGTTACTGTTATAATAACCGTAGTTGTTGCAATACAACCGCTACCATTATCTCCATCTACAGTATACGTAGTTGTAGTTGTTGGCGTTACAATAACATTTGCGCCATTTAATGCGCCAGGATTCCATGTATATGAAGTTGCTCCACTGGCACTTAGCGAACCAGATGATCCTTCACATAAAATTGATGGAGCAGATACTGCAGTAATTGTTGGACTTCCAACACTAATAGTTATTGTTTGCGTATTTGAACATCCAATAGCATCTTCACCTGTTACGGTATATGTGGTTGTAACAGTTGGACTGTCAGTTACACTTGGTGTAATAGCCGCTAATGGCATCCATGTATAAGTTGTTGCGCCACTTGCCGTCATCGTTACTGTATTTGATGAGCATAATAAAGTAGATGTTGCAGAAATTGAAATGGTTGGAATAGCATTTACATTAATAGTGATAGTTTCAGAAGCTACACAACCTGTTCCGTTATCAGCATTAACTGTATATGTTGTTGTAGCAGTAGGAGTAACAACAGTTGTTGAACCTGTAATTGCACCTGGATTCCATGTGTAAGATGTAGCTCCTGTACTTGTTAAAGTTGCAGATGAACCAGCACAAATTGTATTTGAACTTGCAGTTGCTGTTATAGATAAAACAGGGCCAACAGTGATTGTAATAGTTTCTGTATTTGTACAACCAACACCATTATCGCCTGTAGCAGTATATGTTGTTGTTACTGTTGGAGAAACAATAGTTGTTGAACCAGTTAATGCTCCTGGATTCCAAGTATAAGTACTTGCGCCGTTAGCATTTAATGTAGTACTGTTTCCTAAACAAATGGTATTATTTGAAGCAGACAATGTTAATGTTGGATTAGTGCCTACATTAATTGTAATAGTTTCGGTTCCAATACAACCAGCTCCATTATCACTACTTACTGTATATGTTGTAGTCACTGTTGGATTATCAACAACACTTGCAGTTGTAGCAGAAATTGGACTCCAAGTGTAAGTTGTTCCACCACTAGCACTTAGAGTTACTGAACCTGCAGCACATAAAGTTGCTGAGCTTGCTGTAATTGAAAGGCTAGGCGAAGAGTTTACAGTGATTGTAATGGTATTGTTAGCAACACAGCCTAAACTATTATCACCGTCAACAGTATATGTTGTTGTAACTGTTGGACTCACAGCAACTGCCGTACCTGTTAAAGCTCCTGGGTTCCATGTGTAAGATGTAGCTCCAGAACCTGTTAATGTTGTTGTACCTCCTGCACAGATTGTATTTGAAGAAGCAGAAGCGGTCACTGTTAAATTCGGACTAACAGATAATGTAATTGTTTGAGTTGTTGAACATGTACCATTATCTCCAGTTACTGTATAATCAGTAGTAGTTGTTGGAGTTACCACAATTGACGAAGTGGTTAATGCTCCTGGGTTCCATGTATAAGATGCAGCACCAGTTGCAGTTAACGTTCCACTATTACCAGAGCAAATCGTATTTGAAGAAGCGCTTAAAGTTAATGTTGGATTTGTATTTACGTTTATTGTAACGGTTTCTGTATTAACACATCCAAGTCCGTTGTCGCTTGTTACCGTATAAGTTGTTGTTACAGTTGGCGAAACGACAACGTTGGTTCCAGTAAATGCGCCTGGAGTCCAAGTGTAGTTTACACTACCGTTAGCAGTTAAAGTAGAAGAACTACCAGCACAGATTACAGTTGGAGCTGCAACAGCGGTAAGAGTAGGACTTGGTATAACATCTATTGTAATTGTATTAGTTGCTGAACAACCAAAAGCATTTACTCTATTAATTGTATAAGTTGTTGTAACAGTTGGAGACACAGCTACTGAGTTTCCAATTAATGTACCTGGATTCCAAGTATATGTAGCGGCGCCACTTCCTGTTAAAGTTGTGGTGTTTCCAGCACAAATTGTATTTGATGATGCTGTAGCTGAAACTGTTGGAGCACTTACATTTACATCTACAGTTTGAGTAGCAGAGCAACCAAGTGCGTCTTCACCAATCACTGTGTAAGTTGTAGTTACTGTAGGAGTAACAGCAATCGTAGACCCTGTTAATGCACCTGGATTCCAAGTGTATGTTGAAGCGCCTGTTCCTGTTAAGGTTGCTGTATTACCAATACATAATACTGTAGGGTTAGAGCTTGCTGTTAAAGTAAGAGTTGGATTTACTGTTAATGAAACTGTTGTTGTATTCGAGCAAATACCATTATCTCCAGTTACTGTATATATCGTAGTTGCAGTTGGAGTAACGACAGTTGTTGTTCCAGTTAATGCTCCTGGATTCCATGTATATGAAGTTGCTCCATTCGCTGTTAATGTAGATGAGCTTCCTGAACATATAGCTATTGGCGATGCGATTGCTGTAACTGTTGGACTAGCAATTACATTTATAGTAAGCGTATTAGTAGTTGAGCAACCAGTAATATTAGCACCAGTTACAGAATAAGTAGTAGTAATAGTAGGACTAACCGCTACTGTAAATCCTGTTGTACCACTTGGATTCCAAGTATAACTTACAGCGCCAATTGCTCCTAATGTTGTTGTACTTCCTGCGCATATAGTATTAGCTGCGGCAGCTACAGATAACGTAGGATTTGCATTTACTGTTAATGATAAAGTTGTTGTGTTTGTACAACCTGTTGCAGAAGTTCCAGTTACTGTATATACTGTAGTTACTGTTGGAGTAACAGCAATTGTTGTTCCTGCTATCGCTCCTGGATTCCAAGTATAAGTTGATGCACCATTTCCAGTTAAGGTTGCTGAAGAACCTGCACAAACAGCTGTTGGATTAGATGAAGCAATTAATATCGGTAAAGAATTTACAGTTAATGATACCGTTGAGGTATTTGAACAAGAACCTGTAACGCCCGTTACGGTGTATACTGTAGTAGCCGTTGGAGTAACCACAACGTTAGTTCCTGTTAAAGCACCTGGGTTCCAAGTATAAGTTGTAGCACCATTTCCTGTTAATGTTGCTGAAGCTCCTGCGCAAATTGCCGTAGGATTTGATACTGCTGTTACTGTAGGATTTGGATTCACAACTAAATTAACTGTTCTGGTAGCTGTACAACCTAAAGTGGTTGTTCCCACTACTGTATATGTTGTTGTAGCGGTTGGAGTCACTGCAACTGAAGTTCCTGATAATGCACCAGGGTTCCATGTATAAGTTGAAGCTCCTGAACCCGTTAATGTTGCGGAAGCTCCAGCGCAAATAGCAGTTGGACTTACCACTGCATTTACTGTTGGACTAGAAACCGTTAAAGATAAAGTTCTTGTATTTGAACATCCTGCTGCTGAAACACCTGTTACAGTATAAACTGTTGTTGCTGTTGGAGTAACTGCAATCGTTGTTCCTGCTAATGCTCCCGGATTCCAAGTATAAGTAGAAGCACCACTTCCAGTTAATGTAGCTGTATTGCCAATACATAATACTGTTGGATTAGATGTAGCTGTTAATGTTGGTAAAGCATTTACGGTTAATGAAACCGTTGAAGTATTAGAACAAGTTCCAGTTCTTCCAATGACTGTATAAATTGTAGTTGCCGTAGGAGAAACTACTGCTGTAGTTCCTGTTAATGCTCCTGGATTCCAAGTATATGTTGTAGCGCCACTTCCAGTTAATGTTGCAGAAGTACCAGCACAAATGGCTGTTGGATTAGAAACTGCTATTACTGTTGGAATTGGTGTTACTGTTAAATTAATAGTGCGAGTTGGACTTGCGCAACCAGCTGCACTTGTTCCAACTACACTATAAACTGTAGTTGCTGTTGGTGTAACTGCAATAGTTGCACCTGTTAATGCTCCTGGATTCCATGTGTATGTGCTTGCTCCTGTTCCTGTTAATGTTGCAGAAGAACCTGCACAAATAATTGTGGGGTTGCTTGTTGCAGTTATAGTAGGAATTGAATTTACTACTAAACTAACTGTTCTTGTATTTGAACAACCTAAAGCAGTTGTGCCAATAACTGTATAGGTAGTTGTAACTGTTGGAGATACAACCGTTGTTGAACCTGTTAAAGCACCCGGATTCCATGTATAAGTGGAAGCGCCAGATCCTGTTAAGGTTGCAGAAGATCCTGCGCAGATTGCTGTAGGACTTGAAACTGCCGTTACTGTCGGGTTAGAGTTAACTGTTATAGAAACCGTTTGTGTATTAGTACAAGAACCGTTAGCTCCCGTTACTGTATAAATTATTGTAGCTGTTGGAGTCACAGCAACCGTAGCGCCTGTTAAAGCACCCGGATTCCAAGTATAAGTTGTAGCACCGCTTGCTGTTAACGACGTTGATGTTCCTGTACACACTGTAGCAGAAGTTGCAGAGGCCGTAACCGTTGGTGTGGTTGTTACCGTTAATGATAAAGTTCTTGTATTTGTACAACCTAAAGTTGAAGTACCAACTACGGTATACACTGTTGTAGCAGTTGGTGTAACTGCAACCGTAGCGCCTGTTAAAGCACCAGGGTTCCAAGTATACGTACTTGCACCGCTTCCGGTTAAGGTTGCTGTATTACCCGAACATAAAATAGTTGGATTAGAAACTGCTGTTACCGTTGGTGAAGGATTCACTGTGACAGAAACCGTTCTTGTATTAGTACAAGAACCATTAGCTCCTGTTACAGTATAAATAATTGTTGCCGTTGGACTAACAACTGCTGTTGTTCCTGTTAAAGCGCCTGGGTTCCATGTGTATGATGTGGCGCCACTTCCTGTTAAGGTAGCTGAAGAGCCTGCACAAATTGCTGTTGGACTTGAAACCGCTGTTACAGTTGGAGTAGGATTTACAACTAAATTCAATGTACGAGTTGCACTTGTACAACCTGCGGTGTTTGTTCCTACTACACTGTAAATAGTTGTAGCTGTTGGTGTAACTGCAATGGTTGCTCCTGTTAATGCGCCTGGGTTCCAAGTATAAGTTGACGCTCCAGATGTAGTTAATGTTGCTGTACTACCTGAACATAAAACAGTTGGATTACTTACAGCTGTTAAAGTTGGAATCGGACTTACTTGTAATGTAACTGTTCTAGTATTAGTACAAGAGCCATTTGATCCAGTAACCGTATAAGTAGTTGTTACAGTTGGAGAAACAACAGTTGTTGAACCTGTTAAAGCACCAGGGTTCCAAGTGTAAGTTGAAGCGCCACCAGCAGTTAATGTAGCACTGCTTCCTCTACAAATTAAAGTAGGAGAAGAAGACACTGTAACTGTTGGACTTGGATTAACCGTTAATGAAATTGTATTTGTATTAGAACATGTTCCTGTTCTTCCAATGACTGTATATATTGTAGTTGCAGTTGGAGTAACTACCGCTGTTGTTCCAGTTAAAGCTCCTGGATTCCACGTATAAGTTGTTGCGCCGCTTCCTGTTAATGTTGCAGAAGAACCAGCACAAACAGCTGTTGGACTTGCAGTTGCATTAACTGTAGGATTAGGAGTTACAGTTAAATTTAAAGTTCTAGTTGCAGTACAACCTAAAGTAGTTGTTCCAACTACGGTGTAAACTGTTGTAGCAGTTGGTGTAACCGCAACAGTTGTTCCTGAGATAGCACCTGGATTCCAAGTATAAGTTGAAGCTCCTGAACCAGTTAACGTTGCTGAGCTGCCAGCACATAAAGTGGTTGGATTAGCTACTGCATTAATTGTTGGATTTGAAACAGTTAAAGTAACGGTTCTTGTATTTGTACAACCAGTTGCAGATGTTCCAGTAACTGTATATGTTGTTGTTAATGTTGGAGAAACTACCGTTGTTGAACCTGTTAAAGCGCCTGGGTTCCAAGTATAAGTGGAAGCGCCACCAGCAGTTAATGTAGCACTGCTTCCTCTACAAATTAAAGTAGCAGAAGAAGATGCTGTAACTGTTGGACTTGGATTAACTGTTAAAGAAATGGTATTTGTATTAGAACACGTTCCTGTTCTTCCAATGACTGTATATATAGTAGTTGCTGTTGGAGTAACTACCGCTGTTGTTCCAGTTAAAGCTCCTGGATTCCAAGTATAAGTTGTTGCGCCGCTTCCTGTTAAAGTTGCTGAAGAACCAGCACAAACAGCTGTTGGACTTGCAGTTGCATTAACAGTAGGATTAGGAGTTACCGTTAAATTTAGAGTTCTAGTTGCTGTACAACCTAAAGTAGTTGTTCCTACTACGGTGTAAACAGTTGTAGCGGTTGGTGTAACCGCAACAGTTGTTCCTGAGATAGCACCTGGATTCCAAGTATAAGTTGAAGTTCCTGAACCAGTTAACGTTGCTGAGCTACCAGCACATAAAGTAGTTGGATTAGCTACAGCATTAATTGTTGGATTAGAAACAGTTAATGTAACGGTTCTTGTATTTGTACAACCAGTTGCAGATGTTCCAGTAACTGTAAATGTTGTTGTTAACGTTGGAGAAACCACCGTTGTTGAACCAGTTAAAGCACCTGGATTCCAAGTGTAAGTTGAAGCGCCACCAGCAGTTAATGTAGCACTACTTCCTCTACAAATTAAAGTAGGAGAAGAAGAGGCTGTAACTGTTGGACTTGGATTAACTGTTAAAGAAATGGTATTTGTATTAGAACACGTTCCTGTTCTTCCAATCACTGTATATACAGTACTTGCAGTTGCAGTAACTACTGCTGTTGTTCCAGTTAAAGCTCCTGGATTCCAGGTATATGTAGTTGCGCCACTTCCTGTTAAGGTTGCAGAAGAACCAGCACATACAGCTGTTGGACTTGATGTTGCATTGACTGTAGGATTAGGAGTTACCGTTAAATTTAAAGTTCTAGTTGCAGAACAACCTAAAGTAGTTGTTCCAACTACAGTGTAAACTGTTGTAGCAGTTGGTGTAACCGCGACAGTTGTTCCTGAGATAGCGCCTGGATTCCAAGTATATGTGCTAGCGCCACTTCCTGTTAAGGTTGCAGAACTTCCCGCACAAACAGCTGTAGGATTAGCAACTGCATTTATTGTAGGATTAGAAACTGCGACAGATACAGTTTGTGAATCTGTACAACCCGAAGCGTTTGCCGATGTAACAGTATAAACAGTTGTTACACTAGGAGATACACTAATACTAGTTCCAGTTATTGCTCCAGGAGTCCAGCTATAAGTAATGCCACCACCCGCAGTTAATGTTGAAGAATTTCCACTACAAATTAAAGATGGACTGGCTGTAGCGGTAACTGTTGGATTATTTTTTGCATTTAATGAGAAGGTAGTAGTTGAACTACATCCGGCTGCGTTTGTTCCTGTTACGGTATAAGTAGTATTTGCAGTTGCTGTTATTACTACATTTGCTCCAGTTAAAGCTCCTGGATTCCAAGTATAAGTTAGTGCTCCAACGGCAGATAATGTTGCTGTTGAACCAATACAAATGTTAGTTGGACTTGTAGTAGCAGAAATAGTTGGAGTCACTCCAACATTAATGGTTAATGTTCTAGTGGCTGTACATGCACCTGTACTTCCAGTTACTGTATAGATAGTTGTAGTTGTTGGAGTTACAGCAACAGTTGCTCCTGTTGTTCCGCCTGGATTCCATGTATAGGATGTTGCCCCTGTTGCCGTTAATGTTGAACTTCCTCCATTACAAATAACAGTAGGACTTGCAGAGGCTGTTAAACTTAGGTTTGTAACCGTTAGAGTAACGGTTCTTGTATTCGTACATCCTACTAAATTTGTTCCTGTAACGGTATAAGTTGTTGTTACTGTTGGAGAAACTATTGTTGTTGAACCTGTTGCGGAACCTGGACTCCACGTATAAGTTGATGCCCCGCCAGCGGTTAATGTAGCTGAGTTTCCAGAACAAATAGAAGTTGGATTAGAAACTGCGGTAACGGTTGGCGTTGGTAGAACTACCACGTTAATAGTTCTAGTTGCTGTACATGAACCAGTAGTACCTGTGACCGTATAAATAGTTGTCACGGTTGGCGATACTGAAATAGAAGCACCAGTTAAGTTTCCAGGATTCCATGTATATGTAGTTGCTCCAACAGCTGTTAATGTTGATGATGAACCACGACAAATACTTGTTGGCGATGCTGTTGCTGTAATAGTTGGAGTGGGGGTCACCGAGACTTGAACAGCACTTGTGTATGTTGAGATTCCTGCACCACAATTAGCTTCTCTTAAAGTTGCAGTATAAGTACTTGTAACAGTAGGACAAGGAGCAGCGGTTAATCCCGTTGCTGTAAAACCACTTGGTCCAGTCCAGTTTACTGTAAATGTTGGCGCGCCAGTTGGTGTAAAACGCCAAGCTTCGTTTGTTGCAGTCCATGGAGTTAAAACATTTCTTCCTGGGGGAGTTACAGCTACATTCCCAGCTGCATTTTGAATACCAATTAATCCTGCACCACCTTGCCATGTACAAGTTCCTGGACTACTTTGAATATTAATATCAATGATATTTGATTTTTCATATAAAACGATTTGAAAAGTTACAGTTGTGGTATTACAACTATATAAAGGTACAGTTGTCCAGTTTGCTATAAATCTTCTACAAGGAGCAGTTCCAGTTGATGTGTATGTTACAGTTGAACCAACCCCTACTGACGGATCAATATCTCTATAAGCTCCACAAATAGTATTGGGCTGATGCTCCACTAAATTTGGTAAAACTGTAGTTACTTGATAATTTTCTCCACCATTAGCAACAGCTGTATTAAAAGTTATTTCCCCATTACTTCCAATTAGTAATTGATTGAATGTGTTGCCGAAATAACAAAAATTAAATCCAATTGGTATCACACCACTCCACACATCATCCACATTTGGGATAGCTGTTGTTCCAACCCCGTATGGGAAAGGAGCGTAAGGCGTTGCAGCTACACTATAATTAGAAGTTGTATTTAATGCGGCAATGGTTGCTGCTAAACTGGCACAATTTCCTCTACAAATAGTTGTATTGGAACCAGCGCTAATGCTGGATGTAGGACAGGTTTGAGAAACAGAAACTTGTTGAGTTAAGATAACAAGTAAAAGAACCTGAAGAGATTTAATAAAAAACTTCATATACGTAATTATTGAATGGTTAAAGTAAGATTGTTAAGGCTTTGAGGATTCATGGCATCTAAGCCATCAATAGTTTTGATTTCTGAAGTCGAAAGCACTTTTGTCTGATCTTCAGATGATGACTTATTGTAGTTTTTTTCTGATGAAATTATTTCAAAATATTCAGTAGACCCTTGAGTATGTTTTTTTAAAAAGTCTAACGCCTCAGTTCTTGCCAAAAATGCAAAGTGACAACTTGCTTTTTTATCAGTACTGTAAAGCTTTACAGCAGCTTCTTGATTTTTTAGAATATTCTTAAATGTAGACACATAAGAATTATTTGCTTCACGAATCATGTTCTTTTGAACTGATCTAATAGCAACACTATTTTTAGTAATAAAATCTTTTAACTCTATGTCTGTTTGGGATTTGGCAATGCCACAAAACAATAAAAAGGATAAAAACAGTTTCATTCTCATAATTTCAATTATTAAAAAATGTTATAAAAACATAAAAATACAACAATTATCAACACGTTTTGAACATATCACGTGGGCGTAGCCTTATTTTTCATTAAATTATTGAAATACAATACTTTAAGTTGAATCCCTTTCGGATTTTTGTCTATAAAATGGTTAAAAAAGGGCACAAAAAAGCCGCTTACGTTATGGTAAGCGGTTTCTTGTTTTTTTTAGTTTATGCTACACCAACTCCGTGGCAGCTTTTGTATTTTTTACCACTTCCACAAGGGCAGGGATCATTTCGACCTATTTTTTGTTCAACTCTTATAGGTTGTTGTTTTGGTTTTTGAATCTCTTGTTGTTCTTGAGCTTCTTCTTCACTTCTACTTTCTACCAATTTTTCTTTTGGTCGTTGTTGAACTGGTTCTTGAGTAAATTGAGCTTTTTGTAATTTAGGTCTTTCGTTGTTATTTTCTTCAATCGGCAATCCACCTTTCATTAAAAACGAAATAATGTCTTTACTAGTTTTTGCAATCATTTCTTTAAACAAGTTAAATGATTCTAGTTTATAAACCACTAATGGATCTTTTTGCTCGATAGATGCGTTCTGAACGGATTGTTTTAAGTCATCCATTTCACGTAAATGTTCTTTCCATGAATCATCTATCATTGCTAAAATAACTGTTTTTTCAAATACAGACACTAACTCTCTACCATTTGTATCAAACGATTTTTTTAAGTTAGCCATTACTTGAATTCCTCTTACACCATCTGTAAATGGAGTGACGATGTTTTCGAAATTATTGTTTGGATTCGTATACACGTCTTTCACAACTGGGAAAACCATCTCAGCAATTTCAGCAGATTTTTTTCGATAATGTTGTTCTCCTGCTTCAAATAACCTTTGTATTAAATCATCTTCTCTTCCTGATCTAAATTCTTGTTCAGTAAATGGAGATTCAATACCAAAGTTTTTAATACATTCAAATGTAAATCCTTCAAAGTCTTTTAAAACATGGAATTCAGACACGACACTTTCTGCCACTTCGTAAATCATGTTAGCAATATCAATGCTAATTTTATCTCCATTTAGAGCATTTTTACGACGTTTGTAAACAACATCACGTTGCGCATTCATTACATCATCGTATTCAATTAAACGTTTACGTGTACCAAAGTGATTTTCTTCTACTTTCTTTTGAGCACGTTCAATAGATTTCGAAATCATAGAATGTTGAATTACTTCACCTTCTTGTAATCCCATTCTATCCATTAAACTAGCAATACGTTCGCTTCCAAATAAGCGCATTAAGTTGTCTTCTAAAGAAACAAAGAATTGAGAACTTCCTGGATCACCTTGACGACCAGCACGACCACGTAACTGTCTATCTACACGACGAGATTCATGGCGCTCTGTACCAATAATTGCTAAACCGCCAGCTTCTTTCACGCCAGCACCTAATTTAATATCCGTACCACGACCAGCCATGTTTGTGGCAATCGTAACGGTTCCTGCTTGCCCTGCTTCAGCAACAATGTCTGCCTCTTTTTGGTGTAATTTAGCATTTAATACGTTGTGTTTAATATTTCTTAATTTAAGCATACGACTTAATAACTCAGAAATATCAACTGTAGTGGTACCAATTAATACAGGACGCCCTTCCGCTACTAATTTTGCAGTGGCTTCAATAACGGCGTTGTATTTTTCACGTTTCGTTTTATAAACTAAATCTTGCTCATCTTTTCTAGATATTGCACGATTTGTTGGAATAACAACTACATCTAATTTATAAATATCCCAAAATTCTTGTGCTTCAGTTTCTGCAGTACCAGTCATACCTGCTAACTTATTATACATACGGAAATAGTTCTGTAATGTAATAGTTGCATACGTTTGAGTTGCTGCTTCAATTTTTACATTTTCTTTTGCCTCTAGTGCCTGGTGCAAGCCATCGCTATAACGACGACCTTCCATAATACGACCCGTTTGTTCATCCACAATTTTAATTTGCCCATCAGCAATTACGTATTCTTGGTCAATTTCAAATAAAGAATAGGCTTTTAATAATTGATTTACAGTGTGAATACGTTCGCTCTTTACACTAAAATCGCGCATTAACGACTCTTTCAACAATATTTTTTCTTTTGGATCGGCAAATGTTTTCTTTTCTAAATCTGCAATTTCTCCACCCACATTTGGAATCACAAAGAAATGAGGATCGTCGGTTGTTCCTGTAATTAAGTCAATACCTTTTTCAGTCATATCAACTGAATTATGTTTTTCATCAATTACAAAAAATAATTCTACATCAATTTTATGCATTTCCTTTTGTTGGTCTTGCATATAAAAATTTTCAGTTTTTTGTAATAGTGCTTTAACACCAGGTTCGCTTAAAAATTTAATTAAAGCGCCATTTTTTGGTAAGCCTCTGTATGCTCTTAATAAAGGAATACCAGCTTCTTTTTCATTTCCTTCAGCATATAAGCGTTTTGCATCTGTTAAGAAAACTTGTACAGCTGCTTTTTGTGCTGCTAGTAATTTTTCGACACGTGGTTTAAATTCTATAAACTCATGTTTATCTCCAGTAGGTGTTGGTCCTGAAATAATTAATGGTGTACGAGCATCGTCAATTAAAACTGAATCGACCTCATCCACAATCGCAAAGTTATGTTTACGTTGCACTAAATCAGATAATTCACGAGCCATGTTATCACGTAAATAATCAAAACCAAATTCGTTATTTGTTCCGTAAGTAATATCTGCTAAATACGCTTGACGACGCTCATCTGTATTTGGATCGTGTTTATCAATACAATCCACACTTAATCCATGAAACTGAAATAATGGCGCATTCCATTCGCTATCACGTTTGGCTAAGTAATTATTTACAGTTACTACATGTACACCTCTTCCAGATAATGCATTTAAGAAAACTGGTAATGTAGAAACTAAGGTTTTACCTTCACCAGTTGCCATCTCGGCAATTTTTCCTTGATGTAAAACAGTACCACCAATTAATTGCACATCATAATGTACCATGTTCCAAAAAACTTCTGTTCCTGCGGCAATCCATTTATTTTTCCAAGCCGCCTGACCACCTCGTATTTCAACGTTTTTGTGAGTCTTTGCTAATTTAGCATCAAAGTCGTTTGCAGTTACTAGTAATTCTTCGTTTTCCGAAAAACGACGAGATGTGTCTTTTAAAACCGCATACGCTTCTGGTAAAATTTCGTTTAAAACCTCTTCAATTTTTTTAGTTGATTCTTTTTCAAGTTCTTCAATTTCTTTATAAAGTGTTTCTTTAGTATCAACATCCATATCAAACTCTTTTTCAACTCGAGCTTTGATGTCATTGATTTGACTTTGTTCAGCTTTTACAGCATCCTGAATTTTTTGTTTAAAGGAGGTAACTTTTGCGCGAATTTCGTCGTTAGATAATTTAGCTAATGATGGATAAATTTCTAATGCTTGATCAACTAATGGTTGAATGGATTTAATATCTTTTTCTGATTTAGTACCAAAAAATTTCTTTAGGAACGTTAACATAGTGTATTTTGAATTTAAGCTAACGAAAGTACAAAAAATACACGTTCCAAAACGATAAATTTTGCTAAATAATTACTTGATAATCAGTGCGTTTTATTAAGTTAAATATATTGTAGTACAATTTACTGAGAGCAATTCAATCATTAATCAATAAAACATCTGTTTAAATAGTCTTCCAGTTATGAGACAAATGCTACCACTTACAAAAAGATGTAGGCAAACTAATGATTAATCTGTACTTTAGTAAAGCGTCTATGATATTAAATTTTAACACATATTTACAGAGATTATTTATTTTCGGGATTTTGTTTATTTCCTCTCTTAAGCATCAAGCTCAGCAGTACAATTTTAAAAATTATTCTGTGGAAAGCGGATTGCCATACGTGCAAATATTTGCTATGTTTCAAGATAGTAAAGGTTATTTATGGAGTGGAGGTTATGGAGGAGCTAGTAAATTTAACGGTAAAACGTTTGTAAATTATTCTCCCAAAAATGGACTAGCAAATCATTATGTCAATGCTATTACAGAAGATCAGTTTCAATTAGTAACCATTGGCACTATTGATGGATTAAGCGTTATTGATAAACCAAAAGGTAAAATAAGTAATTATACAGTTAAGGATGGTTTGCCATCTAACCACGTTAATAGTTTTTGTTTAGATCCACGTATTGGGTTATGGACAGGAACAACGAAAGGATTGTGTATTTGGGATGGAAAAAAAGTATTACAGGTCCCTTTTTTTAAAGATTATAATATTACTTGTTTATTATATTCAGAAAAACGCGGAGTTTATGTGGGAACTAATAGAGGATTGTTTGTTCAAAAAAGCAATTCTAAAGATTTTACTTTAGTACTAGATAGTATTAATGTAACATCTATTTCAATTACAAAAAACCAACAAACTTTATATGTAGGAACTAATAGCGGATTGCTTATTCACGATGTAGAAAAACAAAAAACCAACATATTTCATGTAAGCAATGGTTTAATTGACGAGGAAATTACAAGTATTTTATGTCAAAAAAATGGTGTCGTTTGGATTGGTTCAAAATCTGGATTAATTAGTTTTAATGGTTCTGATTTTTCATATTATACTATTGGATTTGATAATAACTCCAATCACATCCGCTCGCTATTAATAGATTATGAAGAGAATTTATGGATTGGGACACACAGTGGTTTGTATAAATACAGAGGAAAAGGCTTTACTGTGTATGATAGGCAGTATATATCTGGAAGTCCCTTTATTTATCAAATAACGCGAGATGTTAATCAAAATTTATGGTTTGGTACAGAAAATAATGGTGTATTTAAATTTTCGAATGGTTTTTTTAAAAATTATTCCGTTAAACAAGGCTTACTTGATAATAAAGTGTCATCACTTCTTCCTATGGAAGATGGATCTGTATGGTTTGGAACTGATAAAGGCATTTCGGTTTTTAAAAATGAAAAAGTAGAATCACTTTTTCTTGAATCTGTTTTTAAGCAACAAGCACCTATAAACTGTTTTTATAAAGATTGTAGAGGACTTATTTGGGTTGGAGGTCAAAATGGGTTGTGTTCTATCAAGAAAAATGGGTCTAGTTACCAAATCACTTACTACAAACTTCCTATCATTACATTTGAAAAAGAGGGATATGCCGTTTGGAGTTTTATTGAAGATAATAAGGGAAATATTTGGGCTGGAACCTATTTAGAAGGGTTGTTTAAACTCGAAAACAATCAATTTATAAGACAAAATATATCGTCGCCTGAGCCCGTTGCTACAGCATTAGATTTGTGTAAAGATAAATACGGAAATATTTATGCCGCTACTATGAATGGCGTTTTGATGTTTAATCCAGATAAGCACACATACAAATTGATTTCCGAAAAAGATGGCTTGAGTTCGGAATTGGTTTATGCTATTGGTATCACAAAAGATTATAATTATTTATGGGCTGGAACAAATCAAGGTGTCAATAGAATTGATTTAAAAAAACTACAATATGATTTTATTGATATTTTAAAATATGGGAAGAACGATGGATTTACAGGAATAGAATCAAACTCTCATGGTATTTATGAAGATGCTGACAGTAGTATTTGGTTTGGAACGGTTAATGGATTAATTAAATATTCTCCAAAAGAGTTTATTGAAAACGATAATCTATCCAGAATATCTATTACAAATATTAAATTGGCTTATGCTGATACCCTTCTTGCAAATGGTTCAATTTTACCTTACTCTTTAAATAATATTAGTTTTTATTTTGACGGAATTTGCTTAACAGCTCCTGAAAAAGTATTGTATTCGTATAAATTGGAGAATTATGACAAAGAGTGGAGCCCTTCTTCAGATATCAATTATACAAAGTATGATAACTTGCCTCCAGGAAAATATACTTTTAAGGTAAAAAGTTGTAACAATGAAGGTATCTGGAATATAGAGCCTGCAACTTTTTCGTTTATAATCAAACCGCCCTATTATAAAACATGGTGGTTTATTGTCATTTGTATCGTATCAATTACTGGAATTGTAATTATTATTTTTAGAATAAGAGTTCGTCAAATCAGATTGAAGCAACAGGCTGAATTTGAACAGCAGGTAGAGATTTCTAAAGCAGAGTTAAAGGCATTACGTGCGCAAATGAACCCACACTTTGTTTTTAATTCGTTAAACTCTATTCAACATTATATTTTAAATAGTAAAGGTGATGAAGCCGTAAAATATTTAAACAAGTTTGCTAAATTGATTCGAATTATTTTAAATAATTCAGAAAAACCAACCGTAACAATTAATGAAGATATAGAAGCTTTAAAACTGTACCTAGAGTTGGAAAGAATGCGATTTGAAAATAAGTTCGACTACAATATTAATATTGATGATACTATTGACGGTGATTATGATGAAATTCCGCCAATGTTAATTCAACCCTATTTAGAAAATGCGATTTTACACGGAATTAATCCGAAAGAAGGAAATGGACATATTGATATAAATATTAAATTAGTGAATCAATTTATTAAAATATCAATTAAAGATGATGGAATAGGTAGAGATAAATCAAAAGCTATTCAGAGTTTGCAACCGGCTGCCCGTCATAAATCTTTAGGTATGAAAATTACAAAAGATAGGGTTCGGATTTTAAATACATTACATCAATCTAATTTAAATGTAAATATTATAGATTTGTACAACGATAAAAACGAAGCCATAGGAACACAAGTAGATTTGTTTATCCCATACGTAAAATAATCACTACCTTAAAACTAAAATAAAATGAAAGCTGTTATCATTGAAGACGAAAAAAAGAGCCGCGAAATGTTGGCCGATTTATTGAAAAGTAATTTTCCGCAAATTACTATTTTGGGATTAGGAAAAAATGTAGCAGAAGGCGTAGAATTAATCCAAACTTTAAAGCCTAATTTATTGTTTTTGGACATCAGTATGCCTGATGGCACAGGCTTTGACGTATTGGAAAAAGTACAAGGTGCAAAATTTGATATTATTTTTACCACCGCCACAGATAAGCATGCGCTAAAAGCAATTAAGTATAGTGCTTGTGATTATTTATTGAAGCCAATAGATATCGATGAACTTAAATCTGCTATTAATAGATTAATCGAAAAGAGATCTTCTAATATGCCAAGCATGGATAATCTGCAGTTCTTGATTCAAAATTTAAAACGCGCAGATGATAATTACAATAAAATTACGTTGCCAACTGGGAATGCTTATGAAATTGTAAATATCAAAGATATTATTAGATGTGAGGCAGATGGTAGTTATACAAATTTTCATTTAATAGGCGGCAAAAAATTGATGGTATCTGCAAGTTTAAAGCATTACGAAGATTTATTGCCAGCTAATGATTTTATTCGTATCCATCATCATCATTTAATTAATATGAATCATGTGTCACGTTTTTTAAAAATTGATGGCGGTTATGCGATTATGAGTGATAATACTCAATTAGAAATTTCTCGCCGTAAAAAAGATGCGTTTTTAGAGAGATTGAATGCGGTTTAATTTTTTTTCATCATAATGTACTATAATAAAAAAGCTCGTGTGAAATTTCACACGAGCTTTTTTATGTATTGTTTGAAATCTAATTATTCTAAAATCAATTTAAATAATTTAGTTCCTTCGTTAGTACTTGCTTTTAAATAGTAAATACCTCTACTCACTTTACTTAAATCAATTTGTAATTGAGCAGTATTTAATGCTGTTTCGGAAAGTATAGATTGTCCAATGGCATTAGTTACTAAAACATCTAGTTTTTCTGTTACAATGGCATTTGAAATCGTAAACAAACCATTACTAGGGTTAGGATAGATACTTAAGTTACTTGTAGCATTTTGGATTTGAGCAACACTCGTTCCAAAACTAATGCATGTTGTTTGTATTGCTGAACATCCATTTCCATCGGTTACTGTTGCGGTGTAGCATCCAACAGCTAAACTACTAGCATTTGGAGTTGTTAATGCGAATGGCGTCCATGAGTATGAATAACTAGGTGTACCGCCAGTTGCAAAAACACTTGCAGCTCCATCAGTACAACTTGAACATGTAGCATTAGTATTAGAAATTGTTGCAACTAATTGAGTTGGTTGTGTAATTGAAATATTAGAATTTGTTGAACAACCATTTGCATCCGTTACAATCATTGTATAATTACCAGCACATAAACTTGTACAAGTTGTAGCGGCACATATTGGCGTTCCTTGCACTAATGAATACATATATGGAGAACTTCCTCCGCTTGCCGTAACAGTCATGGCTCCATTGCATAAACCAAAACATGTTGCGTTCGTAACAGTATTATTAATTATTGGATTTGCATTTACATTAACTGTAAATGTTTTTGGAGCACTAACACAACTGCCATTAGCACCGGTAACAGTATAAATAGTTGTTGAAGATGGTGTTAATGTACTTGTGTTTCCAGAGCCTGAAGGTAACCATGTATAGGAAGTTGCTCCAGTAACACTTGCTATTACCGATTTGCTATTACAAATTGTAGTATTTGTAATTGAAGTTGCAATAGTTGGCGTTGTGCTTACGTTGATAGTAATTGTTTTACTTGAACTACAAGCTCCAGTTGTTCCAGTTACTGTATACGTTGTATTACCTGTTGGATTTACAGTAATAACAGTTGTTGTTTGAGCGCCTGGTAACCATGCATAAGTACTCGCACCAGTTGCTGTTAATGTTACCGTTTGTCCAGCACAAATGCTTGATGAAGATGCAGTAACATTTGTAGTTGGTGTAGGCGTTACAGTTACGGTAAAGTTTTTTGTAGCACTTACACAAGAACCGTTACTGCCTGTAACTGAATAAACTGTTGTGGAAACTGGAGATAATGTACTAGTTGCTCCTGAACCTGATGGTAACCAAGTATAAGAAGATGCTCCAGTTAAATTTGCGACAATCGATGTTCCGCTACAAATAGTTGTATTAGTAATTGATGCGACAACAGTTGGTGTTGATGAAACATTAATGGTAATTGTTTTACTTGAATTACAAGTTCCGTTAGCACCAGTAACAGTATAAGTAGTGTTTGCTGTTGGAGTTACGGCTACTACAGTTGTAGTTTGCCCTCCTGGTAACCATGCATATGTTGTTGCGCCACTCGCAGTTAAAGTTGCTGTTTGTCCAACACATACAGTAGAAGAAGACGCTGTAACATTTGTTGTTGGAGTAGGCGTAACAGTTATTGTAAAGTTTTTCGAAGTACTTACACAAGATCCATTACTTCCAGTAACTGTATAAACGGTTGTTGAAATTGGAGATAATGTACTTGTTGCTCCTGAGCCTGAAGGCAACCACGTATAAGTAGTTGCGCCGGTTAAATTTGCAACAACAGAAACTCCACTACAAATAGTTGTATTTGTAATTGATGTTACAACTGTTGGTGTAGTTGTAACATTAATAGTGATTGTTTTTGTTGAGTTACATAAACCATTTAAACCAGTTACAGTATATGTAGTATTTGTTGTTGGAGTTACGGCCACTACAGTAGTAGTTTGCCCTCCAGGTAACCATGCATATGTTGTTGCGCCACTCGCAGTTAATGTTGCTGATTGGCCAGCACAAATAGTTGCAGATGATGCGGTAACGTTAACTGTTGGATTTGGAGTAACTGTTACTGTAACATTTCTAACCGCACTAGTACAACCTCCTGTAGAACCTGTAATTGTGTAGATAGTAGTTGATGTAGGAGAAAGTGTACTTGTTGCTCCAGACCCCGAAGGTAACCATGTATAAGTTGTTGCTCCAGTTAATGTTTCAACAACAGAGCCACCCGCACAAATAGTTGTATTAGTTATAGAAGCTGCTACTGTTGGAGTAGCAGTGATTGTAATAGTTTTAGTTGCAGTGCTAGTTCCCGATCCATTTGCAACAGTTAATGTTATAGTTTTTACTCCTGCAGTTGAATAAGTTACTGAGGTGTTTTGTGTTGTTGCAGTAGTTGGTGTTCCACTGGCCATTGTCCACGTCCAACTTGATGGGCCTCCAATTGAAGCATCTGTTAATGTAATTGGAACTCCTGTACATCCAGTACTTGCCGAAGTAATTGCAGCAGTTGGCGTTGTAGCTGCTACACCAGTGATATTAATATTATCTAAATAAATAGCATCACCATAATGCCCTCTATTTATAAATGATACACTAACATTGGCGTTGCCTACATATGGAGTTAAATCAACGGAATCCTTTACCCACTGAGAAGCAGCTGTTGGTGTGAATACTGCAGATGAAGTAGCAGTTGTTGCTGTTGCTAGTTGTGAACCTCCTTTTAAATATGGATATACAGATGATGTTCCGCAGTTTGTAGACACTCCAATCTGTAATGTATCAACATATGGAGCGGCAAATGTTTGAGAATAGGATCTATAGAAAGTCATTTTAGCACTCGAATAGCCTGATAAATTAATATATGTTTTTAACTCATCATTATAATATGCACTATCAGTCCAATTATCAAAAACAGTACTTTGGGAAGTATTGTAACCTGCAGTTGTCGCTAATTTCCACGCAACATTATCATTACCTGCATCAATTTTATACCAGTTTGTTGGTGGAAATGTTGCTGATTGAAAACCTTGAACTAAAGGCAATGCAGAAGCGCTAGTTACATTTATATAAGAAGTAATAGAATATGTGCTACTTCCATTAGCATTGGTAGCAACTAACTGAACACTATATGTTCCAGGTGTGTTATAAGTGATGGTAGGATTTGAAACGGCTGATGTTGATGGTGTGCCTCCAGCAAAAGTCCAAGCTAAAAGAGTAGGTGTGCCCGTACTTAAATTTGTAAATGCAACTGTTTGTGTTGGACAAATTGTTGTTCTGTTAGCTATAAAATTTGCTGTTGGAGCTCCTAAAGCACAGTTACTAACCGTTAGTGCCGTCATGGTGCCAATAGCACAAACGCCACCACTTAAATTTCTGGCCATTACGGCATTACCACCTGCCAAATCATTTACGCTCAGTGTCCTTTTTTGTTGTCCATTGGCGATGGAATAATTCATAATTTCAGATGAATTAATCACATGTCCTAGTTCGTGACCATGACCTAATTCATGCACTGCTACTGATTCAAAATCATATTGAGAAAAAGTTGGAGCAGCAGGGCCAAAGTTCCAATTGGTTCCATCATCAAAAACAATATCTAATTCATTCACAAACCATGTTTGATTAGGTTGAGCACCGCATCCACTGAATCTATTTGTACATCTTCCTAAAACACCCGCAGGTAATTCAGCTCCAACATCAAAACGAATCACATTAACACCATCATTGGCAATCGTATTTACGGTAGTTGTCGCCCCAGCCGACCAATTAATATATGTGCCGCATCTCCATGACTGAAAAGCTCTTAAAAAAGAAGCTTTCGCTGCTGCGTTTGAATCAAACCCTGTAAACATTTGCCATACATAACCGCCAGATTGTTTTGCAACATGTCGTGTATTATAAATAGTTGTAGGTGCGGTGCCGTTACTATATACATTTATTTGAGCATGTGTTACTGTTAGTGAAGAAGTACTTGTAGTTTTTGCACCACCAACATCTACACGAAGTACACCAGTACCTGGAGTAGAATTAACCGTTCCTGCACCTGTTGTTGTTAATCGCACTTGAATTTGTGTGTCGCTCCATGAAACATATGACCACGCATCAGGTTGGCAAAAAGTTGCTCCACCATCATCAGCTCTTTTGAATTCAACAAATGATGTACCCTGAGTAGCACCAAACCCAGTTCCGTTTATGGTAACAACCGAGAATGTGCCAGCTGTAATAGTAGACGGAGAAAAACTGGTAATGGTAGCTGCAACATTTTGAGTTGAGTTTACTTGCTGTATAAAAAATGGATTTGCAGGCTTAACAACGGTATACACTGTTTGAGTGTACTGTTGAATTTTATTATATAAAGTAGAACTGATATTTAAATGTTTTTCAAATGGTTCGTTTGCTTCGTTTTCTGCAATATTATATTTAATAAAACCTTGAGAACTTCCATAAGCTTCGTAAACAGGCTTCCCAAATTGGCTAGGTAAGTTGTTTTGGTTTAAGGTAAAGATTCCTATCTCTCCAATACTTAATTCTAATGCTGGATGAACTTCTTCTTTATCTAAACCAACGGTACCACCTTCTGAAATGATTTCTATATATGCTGGCGCTGAATTCTTAAATGATTTATACACTTCAACTAAGTTTGATGTGTATATATTAGAGTGACTGGGATCCCAAAACGAAATTTGATTAATGACTTTACCTTCTATGACATTAGAAGAATTTGAAATTCTTTGGTTTAATAACACAGGTGTTAACATACACTGTGCAGATATCTGGAAAACGGAAGCAGTAATAATTAAACAGATTAGTAAAATTTTTCTCATAGTAATAGGATATTTAGTTATAGTAAATATAATAAACGCAGTTTATAAAGTCAATGATTTCAATAATTCTACCAAAAATTTAACAAATACGCTTTAAACAATTTAGTGTTTATTTCTATTTGGTGTTTTTTTAGCTATTATCCTTTTAAACAAATAGATTTATAGTAAATCAAAATCTAAGTTTTATGGCAAAGAAAGCAGTTTCAAAAAGTACCGAAAAAAAGATATTTGTTCTCGATACTTCCGTGATTATTTATGATCATACAGCAATTAAAAATTTTCAAGAACATGATGTTGTTATTCCGATTACTGTTTTAGAGGAGTTGGATAATTTTAAAAAAGGAAACGATACCAAGAATTTTGCAGCCAGAGAATTTACACGTTATGTAGATAATATGTCGGGCGACAATTCTTTACAAGAGTGGACGCCAATTAATGGTAAAACTCATGGTTATTTTAAAATTGAAATGCATAACTCTTCAAAGTTAGATGCTGAGAAAATTTTTCAAGAACGTAAAGGCGATCATCGTATTTTAAATGCTGCTTTATATACTGCAGATACTAATCCGGATAGAAAAGTAGTTTTAGTAACGAAAGATATTAATCTTAGAATTAAGGCTAAATCTTTAAACTTACACGCCGAAGATTATACTACGGGGAAAATTTTGACAGTAGATGAGTTGTATACAGGCAACACAACGTTAGATAAAGTAAATCCAACTACTATTAATCAGATTTACGAAAAAGGAAGTTGTTTAGCGAAAGATGTGTTGAAAAAAGACACTCCAGAAGATAATCATTATTATGTTTTAAAAAACGGCAATGCTTCCGTTTTAGCACGTTACGAAAACTCTTCAAAATCGTTAAAGCGAGTTACAAAAACATCGTCTTATGGTATTATTCCAAAAAACGCTGAGCAATCTTTTGCTTTGGATGCGATTATGAATCCTGATATTCGTTTAGTGAGTATACAAGGTGTGGCAGGAACAGGTAAAACTTTATTGTCATTAGCAGGTGCTTTAGAGCAACGTCGCAATTATCACCAAATTTATTTAGCTCGACCTATTGTGCCTTTAAGTAACAAAGATATTGGGTACTTGCCAGGTGATGTGACTTCTAAATTAAACCCTTATATGGAACCATTATGGGATAATTTAAAATATATTAAGAGTCAGTTTTCTGAAAAAGACAAAGAGTTTAAGGCGATTAGCGAAATGATTGAGAACGAAAAAATTGTGATTTGTCCACTTGCATTTATTCGAGGTCGTAGCTTAAGTAATATGTTTTTTATTGTGGATGAGGCACAAAACTTAACTCCACATGAAGTAAAAACAATTATTACTCGTGCAGGAGAAAACACAAAAATTATTTTTACGGGTGATATTTATCAAATTGATACGCCATACTTAGATGCACAGTCTAATGGTTTGAGTTATTTAATTGATAAAGTAAAAGGTCAGCCATTATACGCACACATTACTTTACAAAAAGGTGAAAGAAGTGAGTTAGCTAATTTGGCTAACGACTTGTTATAATTTTATTTGATCCCAAACTAAAAAGGCTTATCTAAATTTTAGATAAGCCTTTTTTTGTTTAAAAATGGTTTTACATTCCAGGAAGCATTCCACTTGCTACTGATTTCATTTCATTATCATTTAATTCGTTTGCTTTTAATAAAGCTTTATTTAAAGTAACAGTTAGTTGTTCTTCTAGTTCTTCTGTATTACCATGTTGTAATCCTGGTGAGATGGTTAAAGACTTTATTTCTCTATTTCCTGTAATGGCAATTTTGATATCGCCGCCAGCTCCTTCCACAGTAATAATAGTTGAATCTAATTTTAATTTAATTTCATCGGCCTTTTGCTTCATTTCTTGAAGCTTGCCCATCATGTCTCCTAGTTTTCCGAACATTGTTTTTTATTTTAATTATTTTCCCGCAAATCTCGCGGATTCCGCAGATACAAATTTAAGAAATTAATCTGCAGGCATCAGTGAAATCTGCCGTAGAAACAACTATTTAAAAAAGCCAGATAATTTCCCTAAAATACCAGCAGCACCTCCGCCGCCAAGCGAACTCATAATATTTGTAAAATCAAAACTTTTGTCATTAGGGTCGTTTGTTTTGCTTACAAATTGTTCCATTACTTTAGGTAGTAATGTTGATGCAATATTACTAGCTTGCGCATTATCAATACCAAATTTTTTCATTAAATCTGTTACAACATTGTTTTGTACTGATGAGTTAATCCCAGAAGCATTTACATTTCCGCTTTTAAACATATCAGTAATTGAACTTAAATTACCACTTGTTACTTGAGCTTTTAAGGTTTCAACTATAGAGTTAGTTGTAGTGTTAATAGCCTCATCGTTTTTTTCGTTTGGTATAGCAGGGTTGTTAATAATAGCATCACCTGCGTTTTCTTTTACTAAGTTCAATAAATTTTCAAACATGTTTTTAATTTTAAATTGTTAAGCTACTAATGTAATGTGTTTTTATTTTAAAATCCTGAATTCATTTGGTAAATAATTGTTAAATCTTGACCCTAGATGCTTTATCCATCCAATTCCAAAGTTTTTATGACTCATTAAATTCCAGCCTTTGTTTCCATCTATGAACTGTAATTCTTTTTTTAGGAATTGAATAGCTTGTTCTTGATTGCACTCTATCGTTTGGATGTTTTCAGATTTATGAATACTCCAAGCTAAATCGTGATGAGGAATCACTTCGTTTTTAATTAAACTACCGATGGTTGTTCCTACTTTTTTGTAATACAGATTAGAAAATTTATTTATGAAATCTAAAGTTGTTTGGTTAGTCAATAAATAATCATCTTTAAATTTCGTAATTACATGATCGTCTAAATTTTTAATCCAATCAGTAAACAACTCTTTTTCTTTTGGTTTAATAATGGAAAAGGCTTCGTACTTTGCTTTTCGAACTTGATGATGGCTATCAAGGGCACCAGGTTTTTTGAATACGGAGCAAAAGAAACCTTCTGATTTTGTTTTATCTGGATAAAAACGATAGCCAAAAGCTTTTTGTTTTTCGCTTGTTGTTTCAATAACACCCCAGTTTTTTTCGGTAGGAATTTGAATAGTCATCAAACCAAATTCAGAAATTAACCAATCGGCAATGTCTTCATTTTCAGATGGAGAGTAGGAGCAAGTTGAGTAAACTAATGTTCCGCCTTGTTTTAAAGTCCTGATAATATCTGATAATATTCGTTTTTGACGTTGACTGCATAAATTAACATTGTCTAAACTCCATTCGTCAACGGCATCGTGTTGTTTTCTAAATAAGCCCGAACCGCTGCAAGGAGCGTCCACTAAAATGATGTCAAATACATCGTTGATGTCGGAGTAAGAACTTGGATCATTGTTTGTCACCACAACATTGCAAGTTCCCCATTTGCTGAGGTTTTGCGCTAATACTTCCGAACGTTGTTTGATGATTTCATTAGCTACTAGTGCACTTTCACTATTTAATAATGAATTTAATAAAGTGCTTTTTCCTCCGGGCGAAGCACATACATCAAATGCTAAAAGTGTTTGGTTAAAATCAACACATGATTTTAATGCATGTTCAATAAACATAGAACCCGCCTCTTGCACGTAGTAACAACCGGCTTGAAATAAAATATCATACGTGAAATTAGGGCGTTCTTCTAAATAAAACCCATTTTTATTCCAAGGAACTGGTGTATTTAAATTAAAATTTAATGTGGTTGATTTAAAAGGATTGATGCGAATGCTTGTAGGTGAGGAAGTTTGATGCGCTTCTGTAAACGCCGCTTCTTCAAAGCCAGGGCAATTGCAAATAGAGTTTATAAATTCGGTTGGTAGTTTTAGCATGTTTTGTTATTAATTGGAACGCTGATAAGACAGATGTGACGGATTTACACAGATAGGATTTGCAAAAAATCAGTGTTAATCTGTTTAATCCGTTTTATCCGTGTTTCAATTTCTGTCTCATTAAATAAATAGTGTGTTTCAAATATAAAGAAATATTACCTTTGTTTGTGTTTGAAAAAAAAGCTTCTATAAAAATAACTGACCCGCATTTAGCATTAGTTAAAATGCAAAGCTGGTGCGCCTATCAAGAGCGCTCTCAGCAAGATGCACGCGATAAGCTGTATGAATTAGGCATGTGGACAGATGCCGTTGAAAATATTATTGTTCAATTAATACAAGATAATTTTTTGAACGAAGAGCGGTTTGCTTGTTCATTTGCTCGTGGTAAGTTTACCATAAAAAAATGGGGGCGAATTAAAATTAAACAAGAGTTAAAGCAAAAACGAGTTAGTGAGTATTGTTTGAAAAAAGCTTTGCAACAAATTGATGAAGCGGAATATATTGAAACACTTAAAAAGTTGATAGAAACAAAACGTAAACTCATCAAGGAACCAAATAAAATCAAACTTCAATACAAATTAATGAACTATGCTTTATCTAAAGGCTACGAAAAAGACTTAGTTTTTGATGTGTTGAACGATAAAGAACATTAGGGCGTGTCGGCTAAAAGAGGCAGCGCCGCCGGGCTTTGCGCTTCAATCTTTTGCAAGAGGCAAGCAAAAGGATTTTCGCTACAATCCCTCACGCTATACTTGACAATCTCTAATGCTCTATTTCAAACAAACATTCTTTAATCAATCACCATCTTTTTATAAAAAATCCCTGTTGCGTTCTCTAGTTTTATGATATATACACCCTGACTTAAATTAACCACATGAATATTATTTTCTCCTTTAACAATTAGTTGAGTATGCATTGTAACTCCTTTCGTATCTATAATGTAAAGAGTTGAATTTTCATTATTTTGCAGATTAAATAACCCTTTATTCGGATTTGGATAAATTATAAAATTGTCATTTTTTTCATTGGTCAATTGATTAATGCTAGTTACTGTTGTATGGCAAAAAACATAATTCATCGTATCAATTAATGGCGTGCTTCCCACATTTCCAGAACCTGGTGCTGTTTCCATATAATCTCCAGTTATTTCCCAAATTATGGTTCCGCGAGCGTTATTGTTTACAATGTATTCTGCCTTCATTCCAATTGATTGTTTGTTGTCGTAAGATACAAATGTACCTGCCGCTGAACCAGAAGGTTTTCCGGTTAGATAAGGTACTTTCGCAACATTATCCCAATGGTAATCAAACAAGTTCATTTTATCTATGATGTTAAAGTATAGTGGCGTTCCAGCATCAACTTGAAATGTCATATTATCTTCTCCACAATTGGTTGCTTGATGTAATGTTGTGGCTCCAGTTTGTGATCGACCATAAAAAGCAGTTCCAATATTGATCTTACTTGAGGGAACGCCATAAGTACTAGTAAGCATTGTAAAAGCACTATGAATATTAAAGTTAGGGTCACCACTAGTAGGAGCATACAAAGGCGCGTTGTGATTTGCTTTGCAATCAAACGCACCAAAAAAATCATATGACATCAAATTAATCATATCTAAAAGAGGTGAAATATTACTCCATTCAATATCATCTGCTTTTGTTGGATCGGCACTAAAGCAAGCAGATAGTTTATAGGTTTTTCCATTAGTATTACCTAACGTAGTGATAGAGTCTTTTACTTGTTGAAGTAATAAGGTAAAATTTTGTTTGTCGCTAGTAGTTCCCGAATGATCTGCAAAGCCAGGGTATTCCCAATCAATATCAATGCCATCAAAATTATAAAACTTTAATAAACGATTACATTCAGATGCGAACAATGCACGTTTTGTTGCACTAGCTGCGATCGTTGGAAAATTATCAGATAAGGTCCAACCACCAATGGATACCATCACTTTAGTTCCAGCATTATGAGCCAAATCAATAATTGAAGTGTTTGGATAATAACTTACAGGTGTTGTTGACCAATTAATTTGTCCTTGTAATAAATTTTCATCAGCCCAAGCATCGGTATTTGAAATCAATCCACTTGCTTCCGGTTTAAAGAAGCTGTAGTTAATAATTGAATATTTTGAATAAGCAATCGTAGATGGTTTAACAAGTTTTGCTCTATCGTACCATTGCCAATTTGGATAGTAGCCAATAACTTCCTTACAAGTTTGGGCTTTGATGTGATTTAAGAAAACATTTAGTAAAGTGAAAAATAATATCTTTTTCATAAAATAGGTTTTTGTTTTAAATTAATTTCGACACAAATTTATACACTTGTTCATGTATTGTAGAACGCAAATGCGTTAACTATGACTTTCCTAAATTTATTCGCTTAGAAAATTGGTTAGTTGAAAGCCTTGATATAAAAGGATTTTAGAGGAGTAATTCAGAAGAACTACAAGAATTGTTTGAGTTAGGCTTCCAATAGTTTTTAGTAAAATTGTCAAACTACACAAACAACTCGCTTGCAATTTTATCCGCTAGTAGCTTACCCTTTTCAGTTAATGTGTAGGTTGTATTTTTTGCTATCACATATTCTTGTTTAATAAAAGTTTCAACTTCATTTAAAAAGGTTTTTACAAAATCGCTATTAAAATTTGTTTTTAAGTAATTCAAATCTATCCCCCAAATGGTTCTTAGTGAAGTTAAAATATATTCGTTAAATCTTTCTTTTTCCGTGAGAATTTCCTTTTCAAAGTAAGCCTCTGTTTTTTCGGAAATCTGTTTGATGTAAATATTGTTATTAGCAACATTCCATTGTCTTGATGTTCCATCAAACGAATGAGCAGACGGCCCAAGTCCAATATAGTGAGCGCCTTTCCAATAGTTTGAATTGTGAATACTAAAAAAACCTTCTTTACCAAAATTAGAAATTTCGTAATGGATAAAATTATTTTTCTCTAATCGATCAATCATTTCTAAAAAAAGGTCTGAACTTTTTTCATCGTCAATTGCTACTTCTTTTTTTATTTTAAAATCGTGCCCAAGTTTTGTTTTTTCTTCAATCGTTAAGTTGTAACTAGAAATATGAGGCACTTGCAATGCAATAGCTTTGTCTAGTGTTTTTTTCCAATTAGTTAAGTTCGAAAATTTGGAGCCGTAAATTAAATCAATCGTGATATTTTCAAAACCTCTGTCTTGAGCTCGCTTCACGCTTGCTTCACTTTCTTTTGCTGTGTGAGCTCTGTTCATCCAAATGAGTTCTTCTTCGTCAAAACTTTGCAAGCCAATACTTAAGCGATTAATTTCTAATCGCTTTAACTCTTTTAGTTTTTCGTCTGATAAATCATCCGGATTACATTCAAAAGTTATTTCTGCATTTTTAGATACATTGTAGAGTTTGTAGATTTTCTCAAGAATTAAAAAACTTTCTTTCTCTGATAGTAAACTTGGAGTTCCACCGCCAAAGTAAATGGTGTCGATGTTTTTATCGTGCAAGTAATTATGTCGTAAATCAATTTCAGTTAAAATACTTTTAACTAGCGTTTCTTTAGTTTGTAAAGAGGTTGAGAAATGAAAGTCGCAGTAATGACAGGCCTTTTTGCAAAAAGGAATATGAATGTATATTCCACTCACAAATTATAGTTTTACAGGTATTTTGTAATAGCTAACTAATTCTGTAATCAAATCTCTCACATGTAAAAAATCTCCAGCATCATCAAATGTTGCTTTCAGTTTTTCCATGTATTGCTTACGTTGGTTAGTTAAGTATTGTGTCGTAAAATAGTACGCATCAATTGTTAAATCATTTTCTTTGACAACAATTTGATCAGATGTGATTTTTTTGTAACGCTTATATGTACTAATTACTTTGTCATGTTGCGATAAACTAAAATATCCCATAATTAAGGCCACAAACATTCCATCTAGAAATTTTTGAAAAGGAATTTGTTGGTAGGACACCAAAGTATCTTCTAAAATTCTAACAGATTTTGCTTTGTCATTTTCATTACCAGCTAATAAAATAGCTGAGTAAAAACATTTTAAATTAATTAATTTAATAATATATTCGCCATCATCCCAAATGTTTTTTGCTAATTCTGATTCTAATTTTTGTTTCAAGAATTGCATATTTTCTTTGATGTCGTGCGGTAAGGTTTTATGATAATCATCTCTAAAGATGAATGCATAAGAACTAAGGTAATGACTTGCTTGAACAGAAAATGAGAATATCTCAGGAATATTGATGTAACTTTTCCAAAATTTCAAAAACGAACTAATACTGTTCATCTTTTTAACTTCCTGCAACATAGATTCTGTATTGTTATTGTTTACGTCTAATTGTAAACGTAATCCCAATATTTTAAAATACATGTCATCTAAATAGTGGAAACAAACATGAGCATTATTTAAAAAATCTCTTTCTAAATCATCAAGTTCTTTAATCGTTTCTTGTTTAAAAAAATCAGGATGACTTAAAAAACTTAGTTCATAGTATTTTCCAAAACGTGCTAAAATGCTAATAGAATTAGACTTATGATTTATGTGTTGATTAAAAAAAGCGAGGTCTTTATTTGCTTGTGATTTCGATATATTTTCTTTTCCTTTAAAAAATAAATTTTCTCGCAAGTACAAATACATTGAATTTTTGATTTGTTCTAACTCAATGTATTCAGCTACTTTCTTATGATATTTATTCGCGTCTTTTGACTCAGTGATAAAACATTGCTGAGCAAAAAACTTGGTCACTTCAATTAAGGTTGTGTAGTCTTCAATTTTTTCAGCAACATCTGATAGCCATTCAGCAATATCATTTGCTTTTTGCTTTTCTCCTTTGCTCAATAATTCTTCAATAACTTGTAAGTTATGTTTTAAATAGTTGGTGTAGTTTCTACTTAAAAAGCCACTTAGTTTAAAAGTATGATGCGTTAATTGAAGAAATTTCTTTTTTGTTTTTTCTGCTGCGTCGCCATAAATTAATGTACATAATTCGTCAGATTCATGATGTTTTTTTGAATGGCGAATGGTGGTCACCAATTTATAAGGTAAATCAGCATTTGTATTAATAAGATATTCAGAGAATTCTTTAAAATGAAATTCCGATAACAATAAAACTTGTTTTTGTATACTAATCATGGCTCAATTTATTGTTCAAAGATTTGGTTAAACCTAAATATAAAGTTTAATTATTACAAGTCCTATTGTCGAATTTATTTATTGAAATAAATCAGCATTTGGGATATCCCAATTTATAGTAGCTATATTTTTTGAAATCAAATACTCGTTTGTTTTGGAAAAATGCTTACATCCAAAAAAAGCACCGCCAGCTAAGGGAGAAGGATGAGCAGCCATTAAAACGAGGTGTTTTTCTAAATCGATTAAGTTGATTTTTGATTTAGCGAAATTACCCCATAATAGAAAGACGCAATGTTCTTTTTCGTTGGAAATTAATTTAATAATACTGTCAGTAAAAGTTTCCCAGCCTTTTTTTTGATGACTTCCTGGTTCGCCAGCTCTTACAGTAAGGGTAGCATTCAATAATAACACACCTTGGTTAGCCCAGCTCGTTAAATTTCCATGACTTGGTAAACTGAAATCAATATCTGACTTTAATTCTTTGTATATGTTTGCTAATGATGGAGGAATTTTAATGCCGTAGTTTACCGAAAAACTCAGTCCGTGTGCTTGGTTTGGCGCATGATATGGGTCTTGGCCAATGATGACAACTTTTACATCTTCAAACGAAGTTAGATTGAGAGCGTTAAAGGTATGTTCTGGTTTTGGATAAATAGTAAATAATTGACTTTCTTTTTTTATGTATTCTTCCAAAGATCTAAAATAAGGTTGTTGGAATTCTGAAATTAATTTGGATTTCCATGTGCTGCTTTCAATAAATTCCTGCATTTAATTATTTGTTAATTGTTTTTTACAAAAAACTATGATTTTAATCAGCCTTTTTTTTTGTTCCTAGCGAAATTAGTATATATTTGTTACTCTATTTATTTAAACATTGAAAATTATGAAAAAATTAGCTTTACTATCAGCTTTGTTAATTGCTTTTTGTGTGTCATTAACTTCTTGCAAATCGCACGAAAAATGCCCTGCTTACTCTAAAGCTAATACTTCAATTTCTGCTAAAAAATCTGTTTAATTTTTATGCTTTGGCATAAGCTTTCAGATATTAGTCAGTTAAACGACATTCAAATTCTTTCAAAAGAACAGTCGAGCAATGGCTTGACTGTTCTTTTATTTAAACATAGTACTAGGTGTTCAATTAGTTCTATGGCGTTAAGTCGCCTCGAATCTAAATGGAAGGATGATGAAAAAATCCCTACTTATTATCTTGATTTATTAAATCATCGTGATATTTCAAATGCAATAGAATCGATGTATTCAATTGAGCACGCTTCACCTCAAGTTCTTTTAATAAAAAATGGTGAGTGTATTTATCATGCTTCACATACCGCTATCAATGCGGCTGAAATTTTAGAAGCAGCTAAAGCGTAGATTACCAAACAAATTCAATCACTTGTTTTAAATCTGGATGCAAGCTTTTTGCGACTGGGCAAGTATAAGCGGCGTTTTCGTAAATTTTTTTCTCTTTATCTGTGTAATTTTTCTTTGGAAAGGTAACTGTGATATGAATTTCGCCAATTCTTCTTGGTTCGGCATACATTACCTTAGTTACTTCAGCTGTTGCTCCGTCCACAGGTGTAATACCATCTTTCATGGCCACAATTCCCATAATTGAAATCATACAACTTGCTAAAGCTGTTGCCACTAAATCAGTTGGCGAAAACATTTCGCCCTTTCCGTGGTTATCTTTAGGAGCATCTGTGTAAATTGTAGTATTTGATTGAATATGGGTTGCTTCCGTTCTTAATTCACCTAAATAGGTTACTTTACTTGTAATCATGAGCTTTATTTTAAGTCAAATATAATAAAGCATTAGGTATTTTATTAATAAATTATTAATTACTTTTGTTACAGGATGATGAAACAATTTTCATATATTTTTTTGCTTTTGTTTTTAAGTAGTTTGTGTTTTTCGCAAAGCACTTCGCAAGCAATTGCAAACGGACAAGATCCCAATGTACTATACAGAAACGAAATGTCGTTTGGTGCATTTGCTCATAGCCGTGGATTTGGAATTAATTTTATGCGAGCCAAACATGTTACAGGAACCAGAAAGCGGTTGTTGGAAGTGGAAGCTTTAAACATGAAGCATCCAAAAGAAATTAAAGTGTCTAATAATGTAGATAACAATAAGCGTTTTATATACGGTAAATTAAATAGTGTTTTATTATTTAGAGCAGGAGTTGGTTATCAAACAACTATTTTCAGACGTTCCGATAGAAAATCAGTAGAAATACGTTCGTCATATTTTTTAGGTGGAAATTTATCTTTTGCAAAACCTAACTATGTTTTAATTTACCGCAAAACTTCTACAGAAATTAGTTACCAAGAATCAGTTAAATATAATCCTGCTGTTCATACTATCGATAGTATTTCAGGCAAAGGGCCGTTAGTTGATGGCTTAGGTGAGATGAAAGTGTATCCTGGTTTTTACGCTAAAGCAAATTTAAGTTTTGAATACGCTCCATATTCAAACAAAGTAAAAGCTATCGAAACAGGAGTTATATTTGATTTTTATCCAAAAGCATTGCCTATCATGGCACAAAATCCTGCCGAAAATTTTATTATTACCTTATACGTAGGTTTTGTGTTTGGTAAAAAATGGTTCTAAAAAATGGAAAACACTAACGAAAAAACAATTCTCGAAAAGCCTCGTAAGCCAGATTGGTTAAGAGTGAAATTACCGATTGGAGAAGAGTATTTAAAAGTAAGAAATATAGTTGCTAAACATAAATTGCATACCATTTGCGAAAGCGGTAATTGCCCTAACATGGGCGAATGCTGGGGCGCAGGGACAGCAACTTTTATGATTTTAGGAAATATTTGCACACGCTCATGCGGTTTTTGCGCGGTGGCAACTGGTAAACCAAAACCGGCAGATTGGGATGAACCAAAACGCGTAGCCAATTCAGTAAAATTAATGGGTGTAAAACATTGTGTGATTACATCGGTTGATAGAGATGATTTAAAAGATGGGGGGTCTATTATTTGGGCAGAAACCATTAAAGCCATTCGTGAAATTAGTCCTGAAACAAAATTTGAATGTTTAATTCCTGATTTTGCAGGTAAGTGGGAAAACTTACAACGTATCATTGATGTGAAACCTGATATTGTTTCACACAACATCGAAACCGTTAGACGATTAACCGCTCAAGTTCGTATTCAAGCTAAATACGATAGAAGTATGGAAGTACTAAAACGTTTACACGAAGCAGGCGTAAGAACTAAATGTGGTTTAATGGTTGGGCTAGGTGAAACAGAAGAAGAAGTATTAGAAACCATTGATGATTTAGCGGCAGTGCATTGTGATGTGATTACGATTGGACAATATTTACAACCAACACCAAAACATTTGCCAGTGGCTAGATATGTGCACCCTGATGAATTTAAAAAATGGGGCGAGATTGCTTTATCTAAAGGGTTTAAGTATGTAGAAAGTGGCGCATTAGTTCGTTCTTCATATCACGCCGAAAAACATGTGTTCTAAATCATATAAACACATTCCTGACTGCGGTAGGCAGGGTCACATAGATTTTTAGGATAAAAAAGGATGTCAGTTCGAGCGTAGTCGAGAACATCACGAAATTTAAATATAAAACGCTTCTCGACTACGCTCGAAGTGACAAAATAAAAACAAATTATACAGATCAATGAACTCTCTCTTTTCTATTCTTTTAAAAAACCTGGTGTTACTAGCTTTAATTACGATTAGTTTAGTATTTATATTTACACCATACATAGGCTATAAAGAAGTGCGTTATATTTTTTTAGGAATGGGTTTGTTGTTTGTATTTGCTTCTTGCTTTGAAGCTTATACTCTTTCGCAAGTTAAATCGGGAACTCAAAAATTTATTTATTTTCCTGATGGCTTTGTAGCTAAACGCATTATTAAAATTATTTCGTTTGTGTGTATAGGTGTGCTCATGTATATATCAGGAAGCATTATCAAGTACATGGCCTTTTTATGTTTTTTAATTGCTTTTACGGAAATAGTAGTAACTATTTGGCGCAAACTTAAAAACTTATGTTTTGTGGCATTAGAAGATGATAAAATTATTATCTCCACAAATAAAATAGACACTACAACAGCTAAAGAAATTCAAAAAATTGAAACCAGACATGGCTTAACCTATTTTATAAATTACAATAAAAAAGCCATCACATTACGCACCGATATGATGAATGAGAATGCTGAATTTAAATTAGCATTAGATACTTGGATTGACTCCAATGGTTTGAGAGATAAGTTTGTGATAGATTAATCCTCCATTCCAATATGAATCAACGCATCGCCTTGGTTTACTACAGGTTGATTGTTGATGCCAACAATATAACCATCTACGGTTGAAAGTATATTATGTTCGATATTTCCAAAAGGATTGCAAATCACACCTAGTAAATCGCCTTTAGAGACATAAGAACCATTTAATTTATTCATGTGAAATAGGCCACTCGTGTTTGCTCTTATCCAAGTGTCTTTAGTAATTTTTACCGCATGATTTTTTGGAATATCAATATCAATCATATGGTAGCTTTTCATTAACCGCAAACAACCATTTACTCCTTCGTTAATAGCAGAGTAATCAAAGCGCATACTTTCGCCGCCCTCATATACCAAGATAGGTTTACCTTTTTTAGCGGCTTCTTTTCTAAAAGTTCCTTCGCGGTATTTACTATCAATAATTAATGGCGGTGAGAATTTTTTTGCTAAAGCAATATTTTCAGGAAACTCAAACACGCATCGTATTTGTGGGCTATTACTAATCTTTGCTCCACCTGTATGAAAGTCAACGCCAAAATCAATTAAGGGTACAATGTGTTTCATCAAATCATAAGCAATTCTACTTCCAAACGATCCATTTTTGGTACCTGGGAAACAACGGTTCAAATCTCTACCATCTGGTAAATCTCTGCTGCCAAATAAAAAAGATACACTATTGATGACAGGAATAGCAATGATGTTTCCACAGTTTAAATGTTTTATTTCATCACGCGTAATTATTTTACGGATGATTTCAATGCCATTGGTTTCTTCGCCATGCATCCCAGCAGATAGCAAAAGAGTTGGGCCTTTATGTTTACTTCTAAAAACAAAAACAGGGATTTCAATATTTGTTTTGGTATGAAGCTCGTATGAATTTAAAACAATTTGTTTGCTTTCGCCCGCACTAATGGTTTGGTTATTGATGATGAAATCTTGCATTATTGTCCAGGTGCATTAAATTCGTTACGTTCCACATATTCAATAATTTTACTTGCAATATCAATACCAGTTGCACCTTCAATACCTTCTAATCCTGGCGAAGAATTAACTTCCATTACTAAAGGACCTCTATTACTTTGCAATAAATCAACACCAGCAATTCCCAGTCCTAATTTTTTTGCTGATTTAATGGCAGTAGCTCGTTCTTCATCACTTAACTGAATAAGTGATGCTGTTCCACCACGATGTAAATTACTTCTAAATTCTCCTTCTTTAGCTTGGCGTTTCATGGCACCTACAATTTGTCCATCAACCACAAACACGCGTATATCAGCTCCTTTAGATTCTTTAATATACTCTTGCACCAACATATTCGCATCTAATTTCAAAAATGCTTCAATAACCGATTTTGCAGCTTTATCGTTTTCTGCTAAAATAACACCAATGCCTTGAGTGCCTTCTAATAATTTTACCACACATGGCGCGCCACCAATACTAGCAATAACCGATTCAATATCTTTGGGTTCGTTCGCAAAAGCCGATTTTGGCATACCAATACCAGCACGAGCTAATATTTGTAAGCTACGTAATTTATCTCTTGAACGAACTAAGGCTTGTGATTCAACTGCTGTAAATATTTTCATCATTTCAAACTGACGAACAACAGCAGAGCCATAAAAGGTTGCACTAGCACCAATACGAGGAATAACCGCATTAACGCCAGTGACTTCTTTTCCGTTATAGTAAATGTGTGGTCTACTTTGTTCAATTACCAAAACACATTTCATGTGATCAAGTACTAATACTTCATGTCCACGAAGTTCAGCGGCTTCAATTAAACGTTTGGTAGAATATAAATTCTTGTTGCGAGATAAAATGGCGATTTTCATTGCGGATAAAGTGTATTTATTTTAATAAAGTATTTAAATGTAACCCATTCGTGTAAATTAAATTCACATCTATGATGAATTTTCCTTTAAGTAATCGTCTTCCAATAAGCACTGGGTAGCGCATATTTTCGCGATCACTTAGTGAAATGGTTGTTTTTATTTTTTTTCGTCCAATAACTACTAAGGTTTTAATAATATAGCGCTCTTCCATTTCACCAAACGAATTTTTTATTTTTTTGCGACTAAACTCCTCAAAGCGATAGATTCTATCATCTAATAATTGAAAAGTCAGAATTTGTTTTTCACCCTCTGTTTTTAAAACAATATTATTGCAGTGAATAGCACAAGTGTAGGCGCCTGTATCAATTTTAGCTTCTACTTTATTAATTTCTAATAAAGGAAAACTAACAAATTCTCTTCGGCCAATTAATTTTATTTTGGGTTTATGGGGTAGCATATAATACTACTCCAAATTAATTCATTTTATTGGTAAACAAAAATTATTTTAGGTTAAAAATTACTCTAAAAAGTAAATATCGTTAAAAGGAGAATTAATTGGAGAACCCATATTAACGGGAGGCAACCAACTTTGAGTAGATTCGTTCCATTCGCTTTTAAAAATATCATAACCTCCCATATTTTCATAGCCTTTTGATGAAAAGTATAAGGTTTTACCATCTTTTGAAAGACATGGATATTCTTCATCCAAAGGAGTATTAACGCTTGTTATGTTTAATGGAACGGGAGCCCATTTGCCATTTGCCATCTTTTTAAGTTGGTATATGTCTTTTCCATTCGATTCATCTTCACCATAACTTGAGTATAGCACGGTGTTTTTATCAGGTGATAAAAATAATAGGGATTTAAATTCTTTCTTTTTATCAATAGAAGAACGCATATCATCCGTAATTACTAAAATTTTGGCCCCCGATTCAATTTGCATTAATGAATTTTGAATGGCATTTTGATCGACGTGTTTTTTACCATATACTTCTAAAACAACAGGATTGTTTACTAGCTTAATTCCGTGTTGACAATATTTAATTTCTTGTTCAAGATTCAATACTTTAATGTCTTGAGGCGTGCATACGGCCATGTACTTTTTATAATAATTTATGGCAGTGCTAAATCGGTAGCTTTGTTGATTAGCTTTAGCTAAGTAGTAAAACACTTCTACGGGCACAGTTTTCATACCTAAACATGCTTCTAAAGCTGTAATACAATTTGTTTTATCTTTTTTAGTTTTAAATAAACTCACTCCATATCGGTATTGATCAATAGGTTCTAAGTCGATATATAATTCTAAATTTTGATACACCAAGGCGGCTTCTTGATACACCTCTTGATTATATAAATTTAAAGCGAGAGCTAAATCTTCTTTGTCTTTTTCGGCTTGCTCAACGGTACGTTTTAGTTTTTTTGATTTAATAGGTTTTTGTTCAATTGTTTTAGCAGTGGCTTTTGGAGCCGGAGCATCAAACGAAATCTTTGCGGCTTCTGCTTCTGTGAAATAATTATTTACTTTGATGGTTTGTTGAGCGCCGTTTTTTTGAAGCTTAATCATTTGTTTAAGTTCAAATTCTCCTTTTTTATCTGGCACTTCAAACGAACTAGTAAGACTTGTGTAACCTTCAGATTCAATCGACATATCATACTTGTTTCCAGATACTAGTATCATTAAATATTGACCTGTGGCTGGATTAGTTTTGTAAACACCAGCTATCTCTCCAGTATTTGAATTAAAAATGGTGATGTAGGCGTCTTTTTTTGGAACCGAATCTAAGGTGCTAAAACTTCCTTTAATGATAGAATTGGTAATGGCTTGTTGGGGCATACGGATTTGAATGTACTCAAAAGAATTATTTCTTCTATTACTACAATAAGAAGCCGTTTGATTACTTTCATCGGGAATAAATAAAATATCATCGTACGTTGAATTAATTGGATAGCCCACATTTAGTGGTCTTGACCAAGGAGATACACTATCTTTACGGGTACACTTAAAAACATCATAGCCGCCCATGCTGTTATGTCCTTTTGATGAAAAGTATAAAGTGTTGCCATCTTTTGTAAGATAAGGGTAACTATCATCATACGGTGTATTGATTTCGGGGCCTAGTATTTGATTTGGGCTTAGTGAGCCATTGGGCAATAATGTGTTTTTATATAAATCCAAATGCTTTTGTTCTTTTTCACCATAACTCGGATGGTAATATTCTGAAGAGGAATTATTACTCATCAAAAGTTTTGTATTTCTTTTCTTATCAATACTTGAATTGAAAAAATCCATTTTTAATCTTACTCTTTCATTTATTAAATCAGGATTGTAATTAGATAAGATATTGTCAAGTTGAGTAGCTGTTCTTTTTACCACTTCAATATTTACCTGATCATTCATTAAATTAATTCCATTTAAACAATTTTTTTGAAGTAATGGACCATCTAATCCTTCAAAATCGTATGGTTTTACTCTCCCTCTGTATTGTTCATAAGCTTTTATCGCATCTTGAAAAAGATAAGATAAATGATAAGCTCTTCCCAAATAATAATACACATCAACAGGAACTTCCTTTACATTAGAAGCAATTAATAAAGAAGAGATAGCTTTTGCCTTATTTCTATCAAGTTTTAATAAACAAATACCATAGTAGTAATTTACAAAAGGATCGCCCGCATCATTTTTTAATAAACTTCCGTATAGTTCTAGGGCTTTTTCAAAATCATTATTTTTAAAGGCAGCTAATGCTTCTTCGGGTTTTTTCTTTTCTTCTTCTTGTTGCTTTTTTACAAGTTCATCTATATTATTTGATTGACCCGTTTTATTAATTTGTTTTTTAATTTCATCGTTTGTAAAAATTTGACCATCTCCATTAATTTTAGAGGTATCAATAACCGATTTTAAATAAAACACTTTTTCATTTTCATCAGCAAAAAAGCTGTTAATCATTAATACAGGTTTATTTTTTTCGTTCAGTTTTATTTTAATGTCTTGTTGGCATATATCGAAATCTATTTTCAATGGAATTTCAACGTATTCTTGGGTAGTGCCATATCCGGACACTTCCACTTTAAATAAATACTTTACATTAGGAGCTAATATCATTAAATAATTGCCAGTGTAAGAGCTCGAATTGTAAATACCTACTAAGTCGTTATTAGAAGCATTATAGACACTAATTTTTGCTTTTTTCTCGTTGGCATTTCCAATCACTTCCATGTGTCCTCTGATAACAATTAAAGCTGGAGTTTGTGAGCTTGGAGATAATTTAAATACATCAAACTTATCATCATCACTTAACCTATCAGAAATTAAATAAATGAATTTTCTTTTTTTGGCAACGTTAACTTCTTCTTTTATTTCGTTTGGTTTTGAAACAAGACTGTCTTTTTGTTGCGCATTCATAAATAGATTTAAAAACGCCAATACGCTAGTAAAAAAGTATTTAGAAAACTGCTGGTACATAATTACATTAATACCCTAATGTAAAAAGAATCTTCAATAAAAAAAATAAAAGAAATGAAGAGATATGCAATTATAAGAACCGATCAGAGTTCACGTCACTATCAATGTTAGCTTTATTTTGAAGATAATCTACAAATTGATTGGCAAAATAAGGCGCAATCATAACCGCTTTTGTTCCTAAACCGTTAAATACATAAATGTGTTTATACACAGGATGAGTCCCAATAACAGGTCTTCTATCAATAACAGATGGGCGAACACCTGCTTCGTGGGAAATTATTTTATAAGGAGTAGAAATGACCGCATTGATTTTTGTGACTAATTCTTGTTTTGCTTTTTCTGTTGGTAAATCATTTAAGTCATGCCACTCATAGGTGGCACCGACCTTAAATAAATGATTACCGATGGGCATGATAAAAAAACCTTTATTGAAAATGTCATTATTTAAATGGATATGTTGGCTTTCAATAGTTAGGGTTTCGCCTTTTGCAGGTTTCATTGGAATCCAATTAAAATATGGATTTTTTGAAATTAAATGCCCCTCACAAAAAATAATATGTGATGCTGTAACTGATTTATAGCGAACTTGTGATGTTGAAACATCTAATTGATTGTGATCAAACTCTTCTTCTAGATAAGTGTGTGATTGTTGTATGTATTCTTTAGTAAATTCTAGAAATTTTGGTACATCTAAGTTTCCCGCCTGCAAAACTTTGGAGTATGATTTTACTTGGTAGTTTTCATCAAGTTGATAGTTTTCATAGGTTTCCTTATCTAAAAAAACATTTTCAATATCCTTATCTAAAGATTTTTTTACCCATAAATTTTTTTCTTGTTCTTCGGTAAACGGTTTAATGATTTCACGTTTACAAATAAGCGAGGTGTTGAATTGTTGTTCCCAATATTCATAAAATGAAATGAGCTCCGGCACTAATTCATCAGCCATCCAGCTTTTGGTTAGGCGTTTAAAAACAATTGGATTCCAGATGCCACCAGCTACCTTTGAGCTTGATGAAAGTGTGGGTTGATTTATGACGGTTACTGAATAACCAGCATTGATTAAAGACAGTGAAAGGACGGATCCTGCAATGCCTTGCCCAATAATAACAAAATCTTTATTTAAATTATTTCTTTTTTGCTGGAGCACGATATCCGTATTTGATGCCTCTATAAGCTCCCGAAAAATAGGCAATTAATCTTACACCATAAACCATTTGAACCTGATTATAGTCACAAAACACTTGCATACCAATACCAACATCATATTTAAATTTATAAACGGCTTCCACACTTGCGTGCAATCCTGCTTCATTATAAACTGTTGCTAGATTGTGATTTGCCGAATCGCTTAATGGTCTTCTAAAATAAGATGTTGATGGGCCAATAGAGGCAGAAAGATTGTATTTTTCTCTTTCTTTTCTTAAGGTATAGCATAAATGAAAACTATAATTATTAGATGATGAAAAACTAGTGCCACTCATAAATGCTCCTACTCTAAAATGATGTGTTTTTATAGGAAATGTAAAATCAGCTCCAATGTTTCTTTCATCTTTTGGCCATCTTGTATTGTATCCGGCGCCGGGGCCAACCGATAGCCAGCTGTTGTGCACTCTGTATCGTTTTCCATCGTAAACGATTTCTTGTTTTGGATTATATTTTGCCGTATCCGATTGAGCGAAAACTATTTTTCCAAAAAAAATACAAAATGCAACTATGAATAAACTTCTCAACAATGCGAAGATAAAGAAAACAATTTAACTATTTATATTCGAGTATGTCTTTTATAAAGACTACTTTTATTATACTGAAAACGCAAACGAACATATTAAATTGTATTGTAGCCCTGTTTTTTTTGACGGCATGTTCTGAGCAACAACAAGAAACGAGTCAGGGATTAGACAACCCAACATCATTTAAATGGATTTCAGGAAACTATCAATTGAATTCAGACTTTGGCAGTTACACCGAAAAATGGAAACAAGAAGATAGTTGTACTTACTTTGGTTTTGGATGTTTTTTAGATAATGAAAATCATGATACTTTGTTTAGACAAAGGATGAAGTTGTTACAAACTCCTGAAGGCGTGTTTATGTATTTCAATGTTAAGAATCAAAACGACAATAAGGATGTGGAGTTTAGATTAACTAAACAAGAACGTGAACTATATACATTTGAAAATCCATTCAGAGACTACCCTTCAATTATAACATACAAAGTTCTTTCTGATACAACTGTAAATGTGGTGATGTTTGGATTTAAAAACGGAAAAGAAAAGAAGGAAGATTTTATAATTACTAAATAAAATTATTTAGCCATTACCCAAGCGTTAGGAAAATTAGTTCTTATAGATAACAATAAATTACTAGCGTCTTCTTTTGAATCAAATCCACCACAACTAACCACGTGTAAGCCTTTGTTATTTAATCCGCTAATAGCTGCTGTAATATTTTTATTTTTTAAATCCTTAATTAATTTGTTAGCATTTTCTTCCACCCCAAAACAACCTACAACTACTTGGTATTTACCATCAAAAGTATGATTGGTTTTTGAAGCTGTATAGATAGGTTTAACTACTTCTGTTTTATCAATTTTTGCAATGCTATCATTGATAGATGCGATTAATACATTTCCGTTTTCAACGAGTTTAAAAGACGCATAACCATTAGCATCAACTAATAAAGATGATTTTTGTATATCGTTTATAAAAATAGCTTTACTGTTTGTTGATTTATTAGGACTATATGTTTTTTCAGGTGTATAAAAAGGATTAAATGAAGATTCTAATAATGGCTTCATTGGTTTAGAGTAAGCCGCGAATAATAAAAATGCTAAGGTCACAGGAACGCCGATGGCCAAGGTTGCCATTTTTGCGTAGGATTTTCTTTTAGGAGTAGAAACAGTTTCAACAACTGCTTTTCTATCTTCAAATTGTTTTACAACAATTGGCTTCTCTTGCTCAATAATCAATTCATTAGCAATTACAGGCTCAAACCCAAACGAATCTAAAAGAAAATTAACATCTGCTTTTGCTTCAAAACGTAATGCATTTTCTGCATCAATGTAAAGCAATCCGATATTATTTAATTCAAAACGTTTCTTTGCCGATAATAAAGATTGAATATAATCTTTGTAATCTTCAAGTTGTTTAGTTGATTCGTTTGAAGATATATTAGCTTTTTGCATTAAAGCAGAAACCAATAAACCATCATTATGAATTAAGTTTTTATTAAAAAGAATATGTTTGGATGCAGGGTAAAGTAAATTACTGCCTTTACTAAAACTTGATTGATAATTTCGAGCTACAAATCCTCCAAAATTAGGAACAATAACACAATCGTACTTAAACAAAAGCTCAGCAATTAAATTGGTTATTTGGTTATAGTGTAACATTTTCGGTATCGAATGTACTGCTTTTTTAACTTGAATTTACCAGTGAATTTAGCTAAAATCAATGTTTTAAACTAATAAGCTTATTACCAGTGGATTAAGAATTGTTAATAGAAATAAACAGCTTATGCACATCTTTTTAACATAATGAGAGTTTTCAGAACTTTATTTAATGATATCTATCGTTGAATTGTATAATTTCTAAATTGCTGTTAAACAGCGAGTTATTTATTTAGATATGATATAAATAACTTTAAATTTATTAAAGATTATTTTACCTTTGCTGCCCATGTTTAAAGTGAGAAATTACATATTTATAGGCCTTTTATTCAATTTATTTTTTTGTAACTCATTTGTTGCTCAAAAGCAAGAGATGAATGCGAAAGACATTGTATTTAAAATGGTGAAATCAATTCATGATTTAGAAAGATTAAAGTATAGTTTAAAAATCATTGAAAGAGGAAAAAAAGGATTTAATCATTACGAGTCTTCTGTTAAGTTAAACAGAAAGCCTCGCAAAATTTATTTATACATTAAAGGCATCGAATTATTGTGGGTACAAGGGTGGAATGGGAATAAAGCTTATGTTAAACCTAATTCGTTCCCTTATGTTAACTTAAGCCTAGATCCTTTGGGTTACTTAATGCGTCAAGATCAACATCATACATTAAACGAAATGGGAGTTGATTATTTTGCAAGCATTATCGAATACATTGCACTTAAAAAAATGGATCAATTTGATACTTATTTTAAGTTGGAAGGAGAAGAACGAATAAATAACAGGCCATGTTACAAAATCATCATTGATAATAAAGATTTTGCTTACGAAAATTATACCGTTGGAGAAAACGAAAGCATTACATCAATTGCACGTAAGTTACATATCAGTGAATACATGATATTGGAAGTAAACCCAAAATTAAACGACTACTTTCATATATTAAAAAAAGGCCAAGTTTTAAAAGTACCAAATGCTTATGCAAAGCATGTAACGTTGTACATTGATCAATTATATTTTTTACCAATCAGCATAAAAATATTAGATGATAAAGGATTGTTTGAACAATACGATTATCATTTCATGCAAGTAAATCCAAAAATTGAAGACGCGGAGTTTACAAAAGGATATAAGGACTATAAATTTTAAGAATAAACAATAACCACATTAATTGGTTATATCTATCAAATGAGTGCAATCATCATAACAAAAAATACCGAATTAATGCAGCGAGTGATTGATGAAATCAAAACTTGCTATGACCCTGAAATCCCGGTTGATATTTGGGAATTGGGATTAATTTACGAGTTGGATTTAAATGATGATAACGAACTTAAAATTATAATGACTTTAACTTCACCAAACTGTCCCGTTGCGGAAACACTACCCGCCGAAGTAGAGAATAAATTAAAATTAGTACAAGGCATTAAATCTGCTGTATTAACTTTGACTTTTGAGCCAACTTGGACAAAAGAGATGATGAGTGAAGTGGCTCAATTAGAGCTTGGCTTTATGTAGTTTTAGAGTAATATAAATACCATGTCAGACGAAATCATAAATAAAGTAGCTAACAGTGGTTTAATAACGATTGATTTAGAAGAGTTTTATCCTAAAGGAGAAAGAGTGTTATTTGATATAAAACCTCTTTTATTTCACGAACTCATTTTAAAAGAAAAAGATTTCAGAGAATTTATTAAACAGCATGATTGGTCTCAATATAAAGACAAATTAGTAGCCATTACCTGTACAGCCGATGCCATTATTCCAACTTGGGCATATATGTTAGTAAGCATAGCTTTAGAACCTTATGCTAAAAAAATAGTGTTTGGAAATTTAGAAACTTTAGAAGCAATTATATTTAATGAAGCCTTATTGGCTATTGTTTACGAGGATTATAAAGACAAGCGCGTTGTAATTAAAGGATGTAGCAACTTGCCTGTTAGCACAAACGCTTATGTAGAATTAGTGAGAGGATTAAGACCCTTTGCTAAATCTATAATGTATGGCGAACCATGTAGTACAGTTCCTTTGTACAAAGCTCCAGTTGTAAAGTAATTTAGGTTTCTTTACAAAATCACAATTATTTTAAATTGTATATTTACAACCTTGAATAGCCAATTAAAATATTTGCTTTGCTTTGCTTTCATTTTTTTATGCATTAGCCTTGATGCTCAAGAAGATGGAGGAAAGAGATTACGTAACAGACGAAAAAATCCTATTGTAAAAACAAGAATTGGAATTTCCCCTGTTTTATCTATATATAATACCAATAAAAATCACACGGCAGGATCTAGGTCAAAAATGGCGTTTAATTTCTCAATTAAAGAAGAGATTAGATTAGATAGAAATAACCAAAATTTCTTACTGGTAGGAGCGGAGTATATGTTTCATGGAGTGAGTTTTAGTTCTTATTATTTTTATAGTGATAGTTTAAAATTATACACGCCCGAACGTTTGAAATATAAATACAATCTTACGATTCATGAATTAGATTTCCCTATTTTATTAAAACATTCTTTCCAAAAAGAAACCAATTCTCTTTTATCGAGTTATATTTTTGCAGGTTATAATTACAGATGGATAATTGACGGATGTTTAAATGTGTCTGAAAATGGTAATGAATTAGTTAATCAATACGAATTATTAAAATTTAAGAATCCTGCCTTTGGCAAAGCCAATAGCTCTTTTTTTACTTTAGGTGCAGGTTTTCAAAAAAACACTCCGCTTATGCATAATGCCGTGTATGCCGAGTTACAATTTAAATATGCTTTGTCTCCATTTTATTTTAATGAATCTTTTGCACCTAGTAGCATGTATATTAACGGACATTTTTTATTGCTAACAATTGGTTTTAAAATTTAATGAATTTACAACTGCATAAACCAACACAACCAATTAAAGGTGAAATTCATTTACCAGGTTCTAAAAGCATTAGTAATAGAATTTTGGTTATTAAAGCTTTATCTGGATTGAATTTTGAAATCCAAAATTTATCAGATTCAGATGACACTAAACATTTGAAAGTAGCCCTTGAAAAATATACTTCTACTAATTTAATTGACGTCGGTCATGCAGGTACCGACATGCGTTTTTTAACAGCATTTCTTTCTTTGAAAAATGGAGAGTATGAACTAACAGGTTCCGAAAGATTACAACAACGACCAATCAAAGATCTAGTACATACATTAAGAATTCTCGGCGCAGACATTCAGTATAAAAAACATGAAGGTTTTCCTCCGCTGAAAATTAAAGGAAAGCAATTACAAGGTGGTGCAGTTGAAATTAGTGGTAAAGTGAGTAGTCAATTTATTACCGCACTTTTATTGATAGCTCCTTATTTAAAAAATGGATTAGAATTAACCATTAAAGACGAGTTAGTTTCTAAACCTTATGTTCACATGACGATTGAACTGATGAAAGAATTTGGAGCGTCCGTAGTTTGGCTAGAAAATAAGATTGTTGTAGAACCAATTCCATATACTTATCATAAAAAAGAATTTTTGGTTGAAAGCGATTGGAGTGCTGTTTCGTATTATTATAGTTTAGTGGCCTTATCAAAGATTGATACTCAATTAGCGATTAAAAGTTTATTTAAAAACAGTTTACAGGCAGATAGTTCTTGTGCGAACATTTATAAAAATTTTGGTGTAGAAACTCATTTTAGTGATAATGAAATTACTATTTCAAAAATTAGTGAAGTTAGTACATCAGAGTTGAAATTAGATTTTATCCAATGTCCTGATATTGCTCAAACTGTTGTATGTACTTGCATCGGATTAAATGTTCCATTTTATTTTACTGGACTTCAAACATTAAAAGTAAAAGAAACGGATAGAATTGTGGCGCTTCAAAACGAATTAAAAAATTTTGGATATGTAGTGGAAACAACCGATAATGCTATGCAATGGATAAATCAAAATGTTATAGCTAATGATAATTTATCTATTGCTACTTATAATGATCATCGTATGGCCATGTGTTTTGCGCCTTTGTGTTTGATATATGAAAATATAATCATTGAAAATGCAGAGGTCGTTTCTAAATCATATCCTTTATTTTGGGAACATTTAAATTCTATTGGAATTACTCAAACTCAACTATAATGACTTACACAGACATCATTAGTACAATAGGAGTATCACTAATTCTGCTTGCTTTTTTCTTAAATACCTTTAAGTATTTAGCTGATAATAGTAAATTATATTTTGTGTTAAATATTATTGGCGGTGCTTTTGCTTGTTACGGAAGTATATTGTTAAACTCTTTTCCATTTATTATTTTAGAAGGTACTTGGAGTGTAGTGGCTTTGATAGGCTTACTCAAAAGTTTAAAACAATAAATTACCTTTCGCTTTTTTGTCCTTTAAATCTTCTACAAAGATTTCGTGTACAATAATAAAGGCAGGGTTTAATTTAATTGATTCAAAAATCGTATGATTGTATAAATAACGATTATCACCTTTTATCAATAAAAAATAATCTGAGTTTTCTAATTCTGGAATTAAGCGTGTCGTTTGTTCTACATCACCTGCAAATAAATCAAATTCTTTTTGTTGTGCTCCTTCTATTTTTGGCTGAAAGGAAGTTTGATTGGGCAATAAATTAAATTCAATGTTTAATTCATCATGTGTAAAGGTGTATAAGGGAAAATAAAAATCCTCACCTTCTTTATGAGTAAAATCTAGCAAATCATTTAATTGTAAATCAATATTTAATGCTTGATTGAGTTCATGAACCACTCTGTAAATACTCTCGGTACAGGTAATAGAGAATATATCAAAATCAAAATGCTCTTCAGCGTTAATATCTAAACTGTATGTTGCCATGTTAGTTTAAGCTGAAGAGCATTTATTTATATTTTAAGTTTATTATCCTTGAACTTTTTCTAACAGTTCAGTACTAATCCCCGTGTTACTATAACCGCCATCATGGTATAAATTTTGCATTGTAACCATGCGAGTTAAGTCTGAAAACATACTAACGGTAAACGCAGCACAATCATCAGCACTAGCATTTCCTAATGGTGATTGTAATTCAGCAAAATCATAAAAATCAGAGAATCCTTTAATTCCATTTCCAGCTGATGTTTTAGTTGGCGACTGAGAAATGGTATTGATACGTACTTTCTTTTGTTTCCCATAATGGTACCCAAATGTACGAGCAATAGATTCTAACATAGCTTTAATGTCAGCCATATCGGTATAAAAAGGATAAGTACGTTGTGCTCCAATGTATGAAAGGGCAACAACTGAAGCGTGTTCGTTTAAGGCGTCTAATTTGTGAGCTGCGGCTAACATTTTGTGAAATGATAAAGCCGATACATCTATTCCTTTTTGATAATAGTCGTAGTTTAATTCAGTATAAGGTATGTTTTTACGAATATTCACACTCATGCCGATAGAATGTAATACGAAGTCAATTTTACCACCTAATACATCCATCGATTCGGTGTATAGTTTGGTAATATCTTCCATATTTGTTGCATCAGCCGGAATAATTTTTGCGCCAGTTTCTTCTGATAGTTTATTGATTTCTCCTAAACGCATAGCGATGGGAGCGTTTGTTAAAGTAAAAGTAGCGCCTTCTTCGTGACATTTTTGAGCCACTTTCCAAGCGATAGAATTTTCATCTAATGCACCAGTAATAATACCGCGTTTTCCTTTTAATAAGTTGTATGCCATAGTGTTTATTTTAGTTGTGCAAATATACTAATTATGCTTTAATTAAGCATTCAGTAATTCTTTTGCGTTTTTTAAAGCTGTTTCTGTTGGTGTACCTGTACTTAACATTTTTGCTATCTCTGCAATACGTTCTTCTTTGTTTAATTGCTTAATGCTTGATGTTGTTTTGTCTTTTGAATCTGATTTATAAACAAATAAATGATTACTGCCTTTACTTGCCATTTGTGGCAAATGCGTAATGGTAATTACTTGCATAGTTTTTCCCATAGCAAATAAAATATTCCCAATTTTATCGGCAACATCACCACTTACGCCTGTATCAATTTCATCAAAAATGATGGTTGGTAAAGCGGTGCGTTCTGCTAATAATGCTTTTAAACACAACATCAAACGCGATAATTCTCCGCCCGATGCTGTTTTATGTAATTCTTTAAATTCAGCGCCTTTATTAGCTGTAAATAAAAACGAAATGGTATCTAGTCCATTGGATGTTAAACTATCTAATGGTTTTAAATCAATTTTAAATTGAGCATTGGCCATTGATAAACTCGTTAACATGGTTTTAATATTTTGCTCAATACCAGCTGTTGATTTCTGACGTTTGTCAGATAAATCTTTTGCTAAAGTTTTGCATTGTTTTTCTAAGGCAACAATTTCTTTATTCGTTTTTTCAATACTTAACTCTAATGATGAGAACTGTTGCAGTTTGGTTTCAATCCCATCTTTAATCGCTAATAATTCTTCTTCGGTATTGACACCGTGTTTTTTTAATAAACGATTTAATTTATCTAGTTGCGCATTGACTTCTTCTAAACGAACATTGTCATAAACAACATCTTCTTCGCAAGCATCAATATCTTTGGATAGTTCTTTTAATTCAATGCTAACCGAATTTACACGTTCAAATAAGTCATTAAACTGTTTGCCAAATTTAGAAACAGATTGTAGTTGTTGTTTTACTAAGGCTAATGCTGAAACAATATTTTCATCGCCACCATTAATTGCTAAAGATGATTTTGATAAATTACCTTTAATAAATTCAGCATTTTCTAAAGTTTCACTTTCTTCTTCTAATTGTTGTTGAACGCCAACTTTAATTGTCGCTTCTTCTAACTCATTAAATTGAAACTGAAAATAATCTAATTCTTTTTTTGCTTGCAGTTCCTGAGCCGTTAACTCTTCCAATTGTTTTTTGAGTTTTGTTAACTGACTAAATTGTTTTTTATAATCAGAAAATAATTGAGTGGTTTGTGCAAAAGCATCTACTAATTCAAATTGAAAATTAGTTTCTTTTAGTAATAATGTTTCGTGTTGAGAATGAATATCAATTAATTGATCGCCTAATTCTTTTAATACATTTAATGTAGTTGGAGTATCGTTTATAAAAGCACGAGATTTTCCTTCGGGAGTAATTTCTCTTCTGATAGAAGTAACTTCTTCAAAGTCTAATTCATTAACATCAAAAAAGGATTTTAAATTATAAGCTTTGATATTGAATTGCGCTTCGATAATACATTTTTTAGTTTTATCATGTAGCGAACTCACATCAGCTCTATTTCCTAATGTTAAGCCTAAGGCGCCTAATAAAATGGATTTACCAGCGCCTGTTTCTCCAGTAATAACAGTTAAACCTTGATTCAATCGAACTTCCGTTTCTTCAATCAGAGCAAAATTTTGTATGCGTAAATTCTGTAACATATCTAGGCTCTAATATCGGAATTTAAATTCTGTAGAAATCCATATTTTACTCATAACCGAGGGCCATTTTTCAACAATTTAAACTTTTTAGAAAAAACGCCCCTAAATCAAAATTATCATTCAATCATTTAAAATAGGTTTTCACTCAAAACCATGTAACTAAATCCTTTTTTCGCCGTAATACAATACAGAACACTCGGAAAGCCCATTAACAAGTGTTTTAGTCCTTAATTAGTTTAATTTTTAAATTTTACGCCATGAGACAGCTTAAAATAACCAAACAAATAACCAATCGCGAAACAGCTTCGCTTGATATGTACCTACAAGATATTGGTCGTGTTGAATTAATTACCGCTGATGAAGAGGTTGTGCTTGCTCAAAAAATCAAACAAGGTGATCAAAAAGCATTGGATAAATTAGTAAAAGCCAATCTGCGGTTTGTAGTATCGGTCTCTAAACAATATCAAAACCAAGGGTTAAGCTTGCCTGACTTAATTAATGAAGGAAATATGGGGTTAATTAAGGCTGCTCAACGTTTTGATGAAACTCGTGGCTTTAAATTTATTTCTTATGCCGTTTGGTGGATTCGTCAATCAATTCTTCAAGCTTTAGCAGAACAGTCGCGTATTGTACGTTTACCATTGAATAAAATTGGTGCCATTAATAAAATAAATAAAACCTTTGCCAAGTTAGAACAAGAGTTGGAGCGCGAGCCTATTGCCGAAGAAATAGCAGAGATTTTAGATATTTTGCCTGAAGATATTCGAGAAACGATGAAAAATCAGGGCCGTCATATGAGTATGGATGCACCTTTAGGTACAAATGTAGAAGATGGTGGAAGCATGTATGAGTTGATGGAAAATAAACATGAAGCTGCTCCAGATAATGAGTTAATGTTAGAAAGCTTACGCAATGAGATATCAAGAGCTTTAACCTCATTAACCGCCAGAGAAGCGGATGTGGTAAAATTATATTACGGATTAAGCGGCGGACATTCTCATTCCTTAGAAGAAATAGGGGAGAAGTTTGAATTAACAAGAGAAAGAGTGCGTCAAATTAAAGAAAAAGCAGTACGTCGATTAAAACATGCTTCTCGAAGCAAAGTTTTGATGGGCTATTTAGGATAGTTTAGTGTGTACGTTTGAATTAAGGAGGCTTGTGTTTGGCCTCCTTTTTTTGTGTTGAATTTTTAATTAATAGGAACACTGATGCAACGGATTTGGCTGAATTACACGGATTAAAATTTGTAGATTTAAAACTAAAAATCTGTCGCAATCCGTTTTATCCGTAAAATCTATGGTCCTATTTTCGTAATTATTATTTTAACGTCTTTTCTTATTTTTGTTAAAAACAAAATACCTTTTAGCCAGTAATAATTTATAATTTTGAGCATACAATTTATAATATGTCGCATTTAGTAGCACCCTCAGTTTTATCAGCCGATTTTGGAAATTTACAACGTGATATCGAATTAATAAATAATTCAGATGCCGATTGGTTTCATGTTGATATTATGGATGGAGTTTTTGTACCAAATATTTCGTTTGGATTTCCAGTTTTAAAAGCGATTCAAAAGCATGCTAAAAAACCTTTGGATGTACATTTAATGATTGTCGATCCTGATAGATATACACAACAGTTTAAAGACGCAGGCGCTGAGGTTTTAACGTTTCATTTGGAGGCTTGTACTCACATGCATCGTTCTATTCAAAATATTAAGAATTCAGGAATGAAAGCAGGCGTTGCTTTAAATCCACACACATCAATACATTTGCTAGAAGATATCATTGCGGATATTGATTTAGTATGTGTGATGAGTGTAAATCCTGGATTTGGTGGACAAAAATTTATTGAGAATACATTTACAAAAGTAGCAGCGCTTAAAAAATTAATTACCGAAAAAAAATCGAACGCTTTAATTGAAATTGATGGAGGTGTTGATTTAAATAATTACAAAAAATTAGTTTCGGTAGGAGCTGATGTTTTAGTAGCAGGTAACACCGTTTTTGGTAGTGCTAATCCAACACAAACAATCACACAATTAAAACAAATATAAACCCTGTCTGCCGAAAGGCAGGCTATAAAAACAAAACAATATGTCATTCGAATTACCAAAATTAGATTATGCTTATACAGCATTAGAACCACACATTGATGCCAAAACAATGGAAATCCACCACAGTAAGCATCACCAAGCTTATGTTACTAATTTAAATAATGCGATTGCAGGAACAGATGCTGAAAAAATGAGCATTGAAGACATCTGCAAAAACATTTCTAAATTTCCAATGGCTGTTCGCAACAACGGTGGCGGACATTATAACCACTCCTTATTTTGGCAAATTATGGCGCCAAATGCTGGTGGTATGCCAAGTGGAGATTTAGCAAAAGCTATTGAAACAGACTTAGGTGGATTTGATAAATTTAAAGCTGACTTTACTGCTGCTGGTGCAACTCGTTTTGGATCTGGTTGGGCTTGGTTATGTGTTAAAGAAGGAAAATTATGTGTGTGCTCTACACCAAATCAAGATAATCCTTTAATGGATATTGCAGATTGCAAAGGAACTCCAATTTTAGGAATGGATGTTTGGGAACATGCTTATTATTTAAATTACCAAAATCGTCGTCCTGATTATATGACGGCATTTTTTAATGTAATCAATTGGACAAAAGTTAGCGAGCTTTATGCTGCCGCTAAAAAATAAAATTTAATATTTATTTTTTTAAAACAAAAAAGCCTCATCATTGATGAGGCTTTTTTGTTTTAGTGCAGTTGTTGTTCTTATTCTTTTATCAATCGTGTAGTTGAGTAAGAATCATTGCTTTTTAATCTCACATTATAAATACCTTTTGCAAATTGTTCTAAAGATATTACTGTATGATTAGTAGAAGTTGTTTGAGTTAAAACTAATTTACCTATCGCATCATACACTTCAATTTCAATTTGGCTTGATATAGCATTATTAAAGTCAATATTTAAATTACCCGTTGTTGGATTAGGGTAAATCATAAAATTATTGTTAACTAGCTCTGTGATACCTGTACAAGTGCTTACTGTAATAGTTTTTGCTGAGGTGTTTTGTCCTATAGCATTTTCTGCAGTCAACGCAATCGTATAGGTTCCTGGGTTTGCAAAGGTTACCGTTGGATTTTGAGCGTTGGCATTTGAAAAAGTAACGCCAGTAGGGTTTGTTGCGGTCCACGTCCATGAGGTTGGAGCATTGATTGATTGATCATTAAGTGGAGTGCTAATACCAGTACAAATATTTGTAGAAGCGACACTAAAGTTTGAAACCGGAGCAGCGGCAGTATTGTTAACGATGGTAATGGCTGCATTATTTAAATCATAAAAAATATTACCAGCTCCACGCACCATTAAACGACCAGTAGTAGTTGTAACTGACGGAACGGTGATAACTGCTGATCCATTGTTAGGAATATTAGTTGCTAATGTAATTGGATATAAATAGCCACCATTAGTTGATAAGAAAATATTAACGCTTGGTGTATTTACTGCGCCTGTGTTTGTATTAGCTACATTCCACGTTACGGTTTGTGTGGTAGCAGCTGTCCATGTTGTAGCGGTATTTTGTGATGTTACAGAAAATGGCCCAGCTGCTGAACTTACAGTTACTTTCATTAAATCCGAAGCAGTTTGTCCGCCGCCGATATGATTGTCTCTCACAATAAAAGAGAAATTCAACGTTCTAGCAACAGACGGTGTTTTTTCCCAAGTTGAATTAAGATTGTTAGATAATACAGTTGCTAAAGCTGGCATATATCTGTTTGGAGAAGTTGATGGAGAAAAAGAGCGGTATAACGGTCCAACAGAATATGTAGATTGCGGCGCTGCACTTCCTGGAGATTGCGTTGGGTCGTTTTGACTCCAATTGTAGGTTAATGAAGCTGTTCCATCTACATCGCTAGCAGTTCCTTCTAAAATATAGGGTGTAGAAATCGGCACCGTGTAATCTACGCCTGCACTGGCAGTTGGTGGTGTGTTAGTTAAAGTAGTAATAGCAGCGCAAGTACTATTTCCAGTTTTAATATTATTACTTATGTCACGAATATTAACATAGTTAAAATCATCATGGCTATTAGCTTGTACATTTGAAGAGCAAATGCCGGCATAACCCATAATAGAACTTCCACTAGCTGGTTCAACTTCTGTTGTGCCATTCCCACTTCTGCTGCAAGTATTCATCACGTGATAACCTCCAAACTGATGTCCCATTTCGTGAGCCACATAATCAATATCAAAAGCATCACCAGTAGGATTTGAACGGCCCGTCATTCCTCTCCCTTTATGTGTTCCACTCTGCGATGTGCTTAAACAAACGCAACTTAAACATCCTGCATTACCTCCGCCAGATGTATTGAAGTTATGTCCAATATCGTAATTGGTGACACCTACATTTGCATCAATAGTTTGTGCTGTTTTTGTGTTGTACTCGCCCGACCAAGGATCGGCTGCTGTACTTCCGTAATATATAACTGTATCATTATTTGCAACAAACACCATTTTAATGGCAAGGTCTCTTTCATATACGCCATTTACTCTATTCATAGTGATGGTCATTTGCGCTTGAATGTTTGCTTTTTGATTAGAAGAACCTGCGAAAATATTTCCATATTCAGCTGTACAAGATTGCGCTAAACGATAGGTTCTTAATTTTTGATCATTTATATTTTGAACTGATAAATTTCCATCACCAGAATTTCTTTTTAGTGATTGTAAGCTCATCCCATCATCCGTTAAACATTCAAAGCCTTGAGGATCCGCTCCCAGACTACTTCTATCATATACGATATAGGTCGCTAAATCACTTGTGTATGGGTCTACAAACACAGTACTTTTAATGCCTGATAATGACATGGTGTGTAACCCAAATTGTGTCACACTAAAACGCATAGTTGCTGTTGGATCATCAATACCTTGTGCAGCATAGGTTTTAATCATAGGAAATTTAGCTTCTAAGGCTGGATCCATAATTGAGGCTTCATATACCTTAAATTTTTCATAATTTCCTTCCGCGTTTGGGAACTCAATAATTAAATCAGTAGCATTATTATTAGCAAACAAAACTGGAGCATTAGCTAATAAGGATTTTAGTTGATTAAGATTTAGTTGAAATAAATAGTAGTTAGAAGGAAAAGAACTCCTTCTTACTTTTTCGCCTGTTACTTGTTTTGTATCAAGTTTAAACCACAAACCATCATGAGAGCTTTGTGCAAATAAAGATGTTGTTAGTGTTAAAAGTAAAGTAACAACTGTTTTTAAATAAATTTTATTCATGTTTTGAGTGTTTAGTTAATCTAAGCTATAGAAATTTATTATAAAAGTCAATTCATTAGTCTAAAATAACATACAGAAAATGCTCCACAATGATATTTCTATCGCTTTATTATAAAACAATTTACAACTTGATTTTGTAGAAATTATGGAAATGAGATTATTGCGGAGTTTAAATTACTCTATGGCTTTATATATAGGAGCTACATTTTTTAGATTTCCTAAATAGGTTTTATATAAATCTAACTGGATCTTACGTTCATCATCAGTAATACGTGCAGGCGAAAAACATATAAATGGCGGCATTACTGTCATACCTGTAAAATACAACATACCATGTTGTATTGGATATAAAATGGTTTCTAAATTTCCATTTTTCCCTGTATTGTTATAAGCGATTTCAGGCCCACCAGTTGTTAAAGTTAAAAAGGATGTTTTATTTTTATAAATGCCATTATCGTAAACACCTTTTCCAGCTCCATAAACTAAACCCATGGCAAATACTCTATCCACCCAGCCTTTTAAAATAGCAGGTAAACCAAACCACCACAATGGGAAATTAAAAATTATGGTATCGCACCACTCTAATTTTTCCATTTCAGTTTTTAGTTCAGGTGTAAATAAACCATTTTGGTAAGCATTTACTTGTTCCATTTGGTATTTAAAAAAATCTGGATTTTGTAGCTCAGTAAAATCATGTTTATCTCCAATTGGATTAAAACCCATAGCATATAAATCAGAAACTTTTATTTCAGCACCTTGCGATTGAAAATAGCTAACAGCTTCATTTTTTAATGAACTACAAAATGATTTGCTTTCGGGGTGAGCGTGAACGATTAATACTTTTTTCATTATTTTTTATTGAAATATAATTATGGTTGTTTTTTTATCATTAAAAATGCATTATAAAGATATGATTTAAGATGAAAATTATTATAAATCATAGCCAATTACGATTAGCTGATTAGTAAAACTTATATCCTATACTTACTAAACCAGTGAAGCAGTTTTGTTGGAAGGGTTGAAGTAGATGTAGATCTTTTCGGTTAAATAGTGTTTTTTTCCAAGCTGGATTAGTAACATCATACTCTGCCTCCAAAATTATTGAAATTGAAATATGTTTAATAATTACTTTTGGTTGGAGAGTAATTTTTGGCGAAAAGAATTGATTTTTTTGAGATATATATTCATTTTTACTTAAGGTGGTTCGTCCTGTATTAAATCCTAAATATCCAGCGATACCTATTGTTTTTTTATCATTTGCTAATCCGTATCCGATGCCCATTTCAAAGGCATACCCTGAGATTTTAGTTCTTAAGCTATCTTCTAAATTTACGCGCGTTGGAATAACCTTGTAATAATTTAATTGTGCAGTTATGCGACCATTTCTTTCAAGAGTATAACCATGTCCTGAAAAACCAATACCCACAATTTGAATCGGAAGCCTTGGATCTAACTTTTTTTCAGTGCTATTAATTTGATTGTAATAGCTTTTGTCATAAACGCGATAGCCATAATATAAATCAATGGTTTGATTGTGATAGTAATCAGTTTTAACAGGCTTATCTTTTTTCTCTTTCTCTTTTTTGATTTTAATTTTTGTGGCTTGAGCAAAGGAAATAACAGAAAACAGTAGGAATATATAAAGTAAAAATTTATGCATAATAAAGTAAATCTTGTATCAGTGTAACGGATTTTCTACAGAAAAGGTACAGATTTTCGCTGGATAATTTAGTGTTTCTTTAAAATAATATAGCTTTGTTGTATAAATATTTCTAAAATGAAATTATACATTATAGTTACTTGTTTTACAAGCTTGGGTTTATTGAATAATATACGAGCACAAGATTTAAAATCATTTATTCCTGAAGGTTATTCGTTATTAGATTCGACATCAGGCGATTTAAATAAAGATGGATTAAAAGATGTTGTGTTGATTTTGAAAAATAATTTAGAAGAAACTAGGCCTGATACGACACGACCTTTATTAATTTTACATGGAACTAAAAATAGAAGCTACACATTAGTTGCTCGTAATGATTATTTGGTGCTTTGCCAATCTTGCGGAGGTGTATTTGGTGATCCATATGACAATGTTGTAGCGAAAAATAACTTTTTTTCTGTAGAACATTATGGAGGAAGTAATTGGCGATGGACACGCATCATAACTTTTAAGTATGATTTAAAATCTAAACAATATGTACTGCATCGTGACGCTGGGATCTCTTATCACACTTCTGATCCAGATAAGACTGCCAATACTATAACCAATAAAAAAGATTTTGGGAAGTTGCCTTTTGTGAATTACAGTAATCAAAAGTAATTAAGTATTACACCTTTAAATTTAATACTGCGAATCATGTAACTTCTTACAAAGCATGTGTAAGTGTTATACTTATACAATGTTTATTTTTGAAAACGCATTCGTAAGCGACATAAATGTTTGTTTAGTTAACAGGCTTTACACCTAACAGGTCTTCATAGTCTGTTGGGTGTTTTGCATTAGGCTACCTGCTAATGATTTTTTTAACTTTTATACCTGACTGTTGTATATAGTTTAAAAAACAAAAACCCTCACATTTCTGCGAGGGTTTCTTTTTTTATTCTTGTAAATGATTAATCTACGTTATCGTGTAGAAACGAGTTGTTTGGTCTAATCTCATTATTCTCACCTAATGTATAACGAGATACTTGAGAATCCGTAGAAGGCGTAGAACTTGTATTATCTAAGTTTACTTGTTTACGTTGCCAAGCAGATGTTTTTTCTAAGTCGTTTAAACCTTCAGGAGTTTTCATTTTCAATGTCAACTCTTTTAATTTTTTAATACGCTCTTGCGCTAAACGAATTTGCTCTTCGCGGCTATTGCTTTCAGCTTTTATGATTTCGTTTACTTCTTCTTCATTAGAAGAAATATCATTGATGATAAATTCTTGTTTAGAAGCTTCTACTACTGTTTCAGTTACAAATGTTGCAGGAGTTTCATTCACTGGCTCATCTAAAGAATACACTTTAAAAGCTGGTTTTTCTTCTTCAACAATGTCGTTTACAATTGGAGCAGTTGGCTCTTCTACTTTATTAATAATAGGAGTTTCAACTGTTTCTTCTTTTACAAAAATAAACGGTTCGTTAGTTTGTATTTCATCAATAATAGAAGTTTGCACTGGCTCAACTTTAGCAACAGTAGGCTCATCTAAACGAACAATTTTACGTTCTGCAAAAGTTGGTGCTTCGTAACCTGAATTAATTTTTGAATTAAATCCTGTTGCAATAATTGTTACAGATACATTATCACCTAAAGATGGATCAGTACCGTAACCTGTAATTAATTCTGCTGTACCACCAGCTGCTTCTTGAATAAAATCAGTAATCTCACCAAACTCATCCATTTCAATATCATCGCTTCCGCTCATGATATTTAATAAGACGTGACGAGCACCAGAAATATCGTTATCATTTAATAATGGAGAAATTAATGCATTCTCAACAGCACGTAAAGCGCGCTTCTCGCCACTTGCAATGGCAGAACCCATAATCGCTACACCGCTATCTTGCATTACTGTTTTTACATCATTAAAATCTACATTCACATGCATATGTAAGCTGATGATTTCTGCAATTGATTTTGCTGCGCTAGTTAAAACGTTATCCGCATGAGCAAATGCTTCCGTCATTTTTAAGCTTCCGTAAATTTCACGTAATTTATCGTTACCAATAACAATTAACGTATCTACGTATTTTTTCATTTCCTCTAAGCCCTTCTCAGCTTGCTCTCTACGTTTTTTTCCTTCAAAAGAAAAAGGAATTGTCACGATACCAACCGTTAAAATACCTAACTCTTTTGCAATAGACGCAATTACTGGAGCAGCTCCAGTACCTGTACCACCGCCTAAACCAGCTGTGATAAATACCATTTCGGTATTGTCTTTTAATAAGTCTTTAATTTCTTCAATGCTCTCTAAAGCAGAGTCGCGACCAACCTCAGGTTTAGCACCTGCTCCTAATCCTCTTGTTAAAGAGTTACCTAATTGTATTTTATGAGGCACTGGGCTTTTGCCTAATGCTTGTTTATCGGTATTGCATATAATGAAATCTACACCTTTAATTCCTAAACGGAACATGTGATTAACAGCGTTACTTCCGCCGCCACCAACGCCAATTACTTTAATAATTGAGCTTTCTTCTTGTGGTAATTCAAATTGCATCATGGTATGTAGTTTTTGTTGTTATTATTTTTTATTGTTCTTTTTTATTTCTCATCCTTCTGTTCTCGACTTCGCTCGAACTGACAGGCTTTATTTATTCAACGTCATCGCTCATCCAGTCCTTAGCTTTGCTAATTAAGGAGTCGAAGAAGTTTCCTACTTTTTGTTTAGAGTGACCGGTTACTTTTTTCTCAGCTTTTTGTTTTGATTCAACTGTTTCTACTAACACTTTTTCTTCTACTGCTTTAGTAGAGTTAGTGCCGCGTTTTAATTCACGCTCGTATTTTTCAATACCTTTCATTACCAAGCCCACGCCTGTAGCATACATTGGATTTTTTAATTCATCGTCAGCACCCGCTAAGTGTTCGTTAGGTGTTCCGATGCGGCAATCCATACCAGTAGTTAACATCACTAATTGAGGTAAGTGTTTTAATTGAGAACCACCACCTGTAACTACGATACCACCAGCTAATTTGCGTTCGAAACCAGAAGATTTAATTTCAAATAAAACGAACTCTAAAATTTCTTCCATACGCGCTTGAATAATTTGCGCTAACGTATTTACCGATATTTCTTTGTGTGGACGACCTCTTAATCCTGGGATGGAGATCACCTCGTTCATTTGATTTTCTTGCGCTAAAGCCGAACCAAAACGCATTTTTAATTGTTCCGCTTGTGTTTTAATAATACCGCAACCTTCTTTAATATCATCAGTGATGATGTTACCACCAAATGGAATTACAGCCGTATGACGAATAATACCATCGTAGAAAATAGCCACGTCAGTTGTTCCACCACCAATATCCACTAATACAACACCAGCTTCTTTTTCTTCATCACTTAAAACTGCATCAGCACTTGCTAATGGCTCTAAGTGTAAATCAACAGTAGTTAATTTTGCTCTGTCAACACATTTAAAAATGTTTTTCACAGCACTAACTTGTCCTGTAATGATATGGAAATTTCCTTCTAAACGAATACCAGAATGCCCAATTGGATTACGGATTCCGCTTTCGTTATCAATAATATATTCTTGAGGAATCACGTGAATTATTTCTTCACCTGGACTCATCACTAAACGGTGCATGTTATCAATTAATTGATCCACGTCGTTTTGTGACACTTCTTCTTCTAAAGATTTACGAGTAACCATACCACGGTGCTGCATACTTTTAATATGCTGCCCTGCAATACCAACAATTACTTCTTCAATATCAATGTTTGCTTTATCACCAGCAATTTTAATTGCTGCTTTGATTGACTCGATAGTTTGCTCAATATTAGCCACTACACCACGGTGTACACCTAATGATTCGGATTTACCAATACTTAAAATTTCTACTTTACCGTGATCGTTTTTATAACCAACGATAGCGGCAATTTTAGTTGTTCCAATGTCAAGACCTACTACTAGTTCTGCATTTTCTGGCATTTGTTTTTGTGTTGGTTTATTGTCCATAAACTTATTTTTTAGTGCAAACCACTTGGTTTTTATATTTTATATTAATAGTTGAATATTTATTCCAACCATCTGTTTTATTTAATCCGTCTGTATAAAACAATTTTAGCTTGTCAAACTTCTCTTGAAAGTCTTTGGCTTCGCCAAAAATTATTTTATGATTGCCAATAGAAGGATATAACTCTAATTCCTTATCTGGCGTCACATTTATTTGATGTATCAGGCTTGCTAACACTGAGTCTTTGGCAATAAAGGCAGAGATATTATAAATATCATCTAGCACACTTACTTTGCTAAACACTTCATGTTTGGCGATGTCGTTTACCGAAAACTGATATCGTGACGCAAATGGTTCGATAATGTATCCAGTTGCAATTAATACACGTGCTGTGTATTTATCGCTTAAAGGCATTAGTTTTGATTTATCATCAATGTAATAACTTTCACCATCCATGTTCATTACTCGAACTAATGGTGTGCGTTGTGTTACATCAATGTTTACATCTCCATTTACATCTACAGCGATGTCGGCATTTTCAACAGCAGGGTGAGAGTTTAAAGCTTTCTCTAAACTATTCACATCAATATTTTTTAAAGAGGTGTGTAAAATAGAATCGTTTCTGTCTTTAAAAAAATCTTTCACATCCTCTTCATCAATAAAGGTGTTAACCTCGGTGTTGTTTACCGACACGTATAAGTTTTCAGTGACTACGTTTTTTTCTTTGCTAGTGGCAAAAGCTAAAGACGCTAGTAGACCTGATAATCCAATAATCCAAAGAACGATAACTAATATTTTTCTAAAATTAATTTTTTTCATTTTTGTTTTTGTACTCGTCATTGCGAACGTAGTGAAGCAATCTCAAACATAGCGCAGATTGCTTCGGTCGTTCCTCCCTCGCAATGACGGAACGTTTCAAAACTTTATTTTTCCAACTTCTCTTTTAATAAATCTTCAATCGGTAAAATCAACGCGTCTATATCTCCTGCACCTAATGTCATCACTACTTGTGGTGGATGTGTTGTTAAAAAGTCAATCACGTTTTCTTTTTTTACTAAAAACTTGTTGGTGCTTTTCATTTTATCTAACAACATCTGCGAATTGATTCCTTCAATTGGTTTTTCTCTGGCAGGGTAGATATCTAACAACACACATACATCCAACAAATCTAAACTCTCTGCAAAACCATCAGCAAAATCACGGGTGCGTGAAAATAGATGAGGTTGAAAAATGCCCGTCACTTGTTTATCTGGATATAATTGTTTTGCTGCAGTTATTGCAGCTCTCAATTCTTCCGGATGATGAGCATAATCATCTATGTACACAACCGATTTTGATTTTACTCGGTAATCAAATCTTCGTTTCACTCCTTTAAAAGAACGTAAGGCTTTGTTTATCACATCACCCTTAATGCCTAATTGTTGTGCAACAGCCACTGCTGCAATTGAATTTTCTACATTATGTAAACCCGGTAACCCAATGGCTACTTGACTTACAGACTCTATAGGACTGATGATGTTATAGCAAAATTCACCATCAGAAATGTGTATAGAATCGGCAGAATATTCCGTATCTAAATTTAGTGAGTAGATGAGGCGTTTAACCTTGAGACTCAAATCGTTATCAACATTTTTTTTAACAATTAAAAAACCATCTTTTTGAACCTGACCAGCAAACTGAGTATAGGTTTGATGCATGGCATCCTTATCACCATAAATATCCAAATGATCGGCGTCAACGCTAGTAATGATAGTTATATAAGGATGTAAGGTTAAAAAAGAACGGTCGTACTCATCAGCTTCAACTACTACGTAAGCATTCTTATCGTTAGCGTCACCTAGCAATAAGTTGGTTTTATAATTTTGAGAGATACCACCTAAAAAGGCAAAACAATTAATGCCTGCCGTCTTTAAAATATGAGTCACCATGGTAGTAGTGGTTGTTTTACCATGAGTACCAGCAATGGCAATCGTTCGAAACTGTTTAGTGATTTCGCCTAATACCCAAGCGCGTTTTTGCAACTGGTAACCGTTTTCTTGTAAGTACACAAACTCCGCATGATCTTTTGGAACAGCAGGCGTGTAGATAACTAAAATCTCTTCTTTGTTATATTTTGAGAATAGCTCTTTTACTAAGGTAACATCTTCATTGAAATGTAATTGAGAACCTTCTTCTTGTAATTGTTTAGTCAAGTCGGTTGCTGTTTTATCATAACCATAAACGGTTTTGCCGTAATGATTAAAGTATCGCACCAAAGCACTCATGCCAATGCCGCCGGCGCCTAAAAAATAATATAGTTTATAGTCCAGAATATTCATTACAAAGTGTAGTTGGCTAATTTTAAAACTTCGTTGGCAATCATACTTGTTGAATTAGGTAAAGCTAGCAATCCGCAATTTTTACTTAGTTCTTGTTGTAATGATGTATTATTTACTAAAGCAATGGCTTCCTTTATTAAGTTAGCTTTCGCTTGGTCATCTCTTACTAAAATGGCCGCTTTTTTATTGACTAAAGACATCGCATTTTTAGTTTGATGATCTTCGGCAGCTGTTAAGAGTGGCACTAAAATACTTGGTTTTTGAACAATGCATAATTCGGAAATAGCACCAGCACCAGCTCTAGAAATGACTACATCAGCAAAGGCATAAGCTAAATCCATGCGTGTAATAAAATCAACCGCTCTAATATTTCTTGATTCGAAAGCTAAAGTTTGTTGCTTAGCAGTTTCGAAATACGTTTTACCGGTTTGCCATATTAGTTGAATATTATTGTCAGCTAATTGTTGTAAGCTCTCGCCCATAGCTTCGTTTATGCCCTTAGCACCAAGACTTCCACCTACGACTAAAATTGTTTTTCTGTTTTTATCTAATCCAAAAAATTCAAATGCTTCATCACGTTTAGCAGCAATGTTGGTTATGTCTTGTCGAACAGGATTACCTGTTAAAATAATTTTTTCTTTAGGAAAGAATTGTTCCATGCCTTCATAGGCAACACATATTTTACTAGCTTTCTTTGACAATATCTTATTTGTAATTCCTGCGTAAGAATTTTGTTCTTGTAATAATGCTGGAATTCCTTTTGATGTAGCAGCTTTTAATAATGGTCCAGATGCGTAGCCACCAGTGCCAACAACCACATCTGGTTTAAATTCACTCACGATTTTGCGAGTTTTTAAAAGCGATTGTATAATTAAGAATGGTAATTTTAAATTAGCGAGTGTGAACTTACGTTGTAAGCCGGCAATAGGAACGCCAATGATTTTGTAACCAGCAGCAGGAACTTTTTCCATTTCCATTTTGCCTAAAGCACCAACAAATAAAATTTCAGCATGAGGCACTAATTTTTTTATTTCGTTAGCAATAGCTACGGCAGGAAATATATGACCTCCTGTGCCGCCTCCGCTTAATATGACTTTTAATGGCTTCATTTATTCAGTAATCATTTCTTGTTCTTCTTTTCCTGTGCTATCTTCATTTGATTTGCTCACACTTAAAATAATGCCAATAGAAATACAGGTAAACCAAATAGAGGTTCCTCCCATACTTACCAATGGTAGTGGTTGACCAGTTACGGGAAATAAATTTACCGCAACAGCCATATTTATTAATGCTTGAAACACCAAGCTAAAACTTAAACCAACTGCCATCAATCCGCCAAATGTTTTTTCTGAATCCCGCAATATTCTGATACCTCTAAATAGTAAAATCATGTATAAGAATAGCATCGCAAAGCCTGTAAACAAACCGTACTCTTCAATAATAATGGCATAAATAAAATCGGAAGAAGCTTGTGGTAAAAATGCACGTTGAGTGCTGTTACCTGGACCTTTTCCTATAATACCGCCAGTTGCAATGGCGATTTTTGCTTGCTCACTTTGGTAATTGTTTTTTGCATCACCTTTACTAAAGTTTTCGATACGCGCTTTCCATGTAGCTCCTCTAGGAATTAAATCAGGAAATTGAAAAATGATAATCCCTACTAATAATATAAAGCCAACACATGCTCCCAGAATATACCCAATGAATTTTACTTTTACTCTTCCAACAAACATTAAGAATAAACAGTTTGAAAATAATAAAGCTGCTGTAGAAAAGTTTGCTGGAAAAATTAATAAACAAATAAAACCGATAGGAACTAGCAGATATTTTATAACTGATTTAAAATCTTCTAATTGACCTTGGCGAATAGTTAGTGTGCGTGCAACGAAAATTAATAAAATAATTTTTGCAACGTCGGAAGATTGAAATGTTAACCCTATCCCCGGAATTGGAATCCAACGACTTGCTTCACCTGCACTCACACCTCTTAATAATGTAAAAAGTAATAAAGGAACCACTAATAAAATACCTATCTGTGCCACCCTAGAGAACAGTGTGTATTTCATTTTGTGAACTAAATACATAATTATAATTCCACCAACTACTGTAATACCATGTTTTATTAAATACGCTTCGGTATTACCTTGTTTATATTTATGAGCTAAAGTTACAACTGAACTATATACTACTAAAATAGATAGCAACGACAATAGGAACACTATTGCCCAGATAACTCTATCTCCTTTTAAGTATGATAATTGTTTCATTTTAATTAGTTGTTAGAAGTGAGTTTTTAGTTGTTGGATTATATTCTCTAACAACTTTTAACCAATAACTTAGCTCTTATTTACTAGCTCTTTAAATTTATTGCCTCTATTTTTGTAATTGTCAAAAGGGTCAAAGCTTGGACACGCTGGCGAAAATAAAACCGCTTGGTTTTTAATGGCCTTTGCCTTTGATACTTCTACAGCACTTTCTAAATTATCAACAACTATTACCATCACATGTTTATTAAAAATGTTTTTTATTTCAGCAAAACGACGACCATAATAAATAACAGTTTTAATGTTATAGTAATTGATATTGGTAAACCACGAGTAATCTGTTTTTAAATCATCTCCACCTAAAATCAGCACTATCTCTGCGTCTAAAGAGTTAATACTTTCAACAGCATGTTTTGCATTTGTTGCCTTTGAATCGTTAATGAACGTGACGTCATTTATAGTAGCTACAAATTCAAAATTGTGGTCTGTTTCTCTATTAATAGAAAATGTTTTTTGACCTAATGCAATCTCTTTCATATCGGGATATTATTGTTTTTTTATTGTGATATGGTTTATCCATATTTTACAATTAGTTTTTACTTTATTGCAATATGGATAATGCATGATTATAGGCCTCTAACCGCAGATTTAAATTGAACACCTCGGTCTTCATAGTTTTGGAATAAATCAAAACTTGCACAAGCTGGAGATAATAAAACAGCATCACCTTTAGTAGCTAACTTGTAGCACATTGCTACAGCTTCAGTAGCAGAACCTGCTTCCATAATAGTTTCTACAGAACCTTTAAAAGCTTTAATGATTTTTTTATTGTCAACACCTAAGCAAACAATAGCTTTTACTTTTTCTTTTACTAAGTCAAGTAATTCGTCGTAATTGTTTCCTTTGTCTTGTCCACCTAAAATTAAAACTGTTGGTTTTTGCATACTTTCTAATGCATACCAAGTAGAGTTAATGTTAGTTGCTTTTGAGTCGTTAATAAATTCAATGCCATTAATAGAGGCAACAAATTCTAAACGGTGTTCAACGTTCACGAAGTCTTCTAAACTTTCGCGGATAATGTCTTTACGTATGTCTACGATACGCGCTGCCATTGAAGCAGCCATTGAGTTGTAAACATTATGTTTACCAGCAAGAGCCAATTGTTCTAGGGTCATAATTAAGGGTTTAGGGTTATTATTATAATTAAGGGTTATTTCATTTTCTTGTAAAAAGGCGCCATTACCATCTATCTTTTTTTTAATGCTAAACGGAACAAGTTCAGCTTTTATAGGATGTTGTTGCATGTATTCTTCCATCACGGCATCATCTGCACAATACACAAAGGCATCTTTTTCTGTTTGGTTTTGAGTAATACGAAATTTAGAAGCAACGTAATTCTCAAATTTGTAATCATATCTATCCAAATGATCTGGAGTGATATTTAATAAAATCGCTACATCAGCTTTAAAATCATACATGCCATCTAATTGAAAGCTGCTTAATTCTAAAACATAGTAATCAAAGTTTTCTGTTGCTACTTGATAAGCAAAACTCTTTCCTACATTGCCACCTAAACCAACATTATATCCAGCTTTTTTAAGGATGTGGTAAGTGAGTAGAGTAGTAGTTGTTTTTCCGTTACTACCAGTAATACATATTTTTTTAGCGTTTGTATAACGTCCTGCAAATTCTATTTCAGATATAACAGGAATGTTTTTTTCTTTTGCTTTTTTAATTAACTCTACTTTATCAGGAATACCAGGACTTTTGATGATTTCCGTTGCATTTAAAATTGAATCCTCGGTATGAGTGCCTTCTTCAAATGCTATGTTATGTTTTTGTAATTCAGATTTATATTTATCTTGAATCAAACCCTTGTCGGATACGAACACGCTAAAGCCCTTTGACTGCGCTAATATTGCACTGCCAACTCCGCTTTCGCCGCTACCTAATATCACAATTCGTTTATTCAATTTTAAATTATCTTAATTTTAATGTTACTATCGTTAGAGCTGCTAACATGATTCCGATGATGAAAAAACGCATTACAATTTTTGATTCATGAAAACCTGATTTTTGATAATGATGATGCAAAGGCGCCATTTTAAATAAACGGTTTGCTTTGGCGAATTCTAATCCGTGTTTTTTGCGTTGGTATTTAAAATAAAATACTTGCATGATGACAGACAAGTTTTCGATTAAGAACACGCCGCATAAAATAGGAATCAATAATTCTTTACGAATAGCGATAGCGAACACAGCAATAATTCCACCTAACGCTAAACTTCCTGTATCACCCATGAATACTTGAGCTGGAAAGGCATTATACCATAAGAAACCAACGCATGCTCCAACAAAAGCTGCCATAAATACCACCAACTCACCAGTGTTTGGTATGTACATTATGTTTAAGTAATCAGCAAAAACAGTATTACCACTTACGTAAGCTAAAATCCCTAAGGTAGTTCCGATGATGGCACTTGTTCCTGCAGCTAATCCATCAATTCCATCCGTTATGTTTGCGCCATTTGAAACTGCGGTTACAATTAAAATAACAATCGGTATAAAAATTAACCAACCATATTTTACAGCGCTATCACCCATAAAAGACAATACACTCACATAATCAAACTCGTTGTTTTTTACAAATGGAATGGTTGTCTTAATCGTTTTTGTTGGAGTAGTGGCATACTTAGGTAATGCTAAGTCTTTTTTTGCACTAATAGCTTCATCAAATGAATACGCTGCTTGTTGATTAGCGGTTACACGTTCTTTAATTACCACGTCAGGATGAAAATAAAATACCGCGCCAACTAATAAACCAATACCAATTTGTCCTACTACTTTAAATTTACCTTTTAAACCCTCTTTGTTTTTCTTAAATACCTTAATGTAATCATCTAAGAAACCTATGCAACCTAACCATATTGTTGAGATTAACATCAATACAATATATACGTTATGTATTTTAGCAAATAATAGAGTAGGAATAATGATAGCAGCCAAAATAATTAAACCACCCATGGTTGGTGTTCCTGCTTTTTCGTTTTGTCCTTCTAAGCCTAATTCTCTGATAGTTTCTCCAATTTGTTTTTTGCGAATGAAATTGATAATACGTTTACCAAATACCATGGTGATAATCAACGATGATAACAATGCTAAAGCAGCTCTAAAAGAAATGTATTGAAACACTCCTGCTCCAGGAAAGTTAAAGTGTTGATCTAGGTAGTGGAATAAATAGTAAAACATATTATATCTCTATTGTGTTAAAGTTTTCTTTTACAATTTCAAAATCATCAAATGGGTGTTTCACCCCTTTTATCTCTTGGTATTTTTCGTGACCTTTTCCTGCAATTAAAATAATGTCACCTTCTTTCGCAAAAGCAACGGCTGTTCTAATTGCTTCTTTTCTGTCGCTGATACGCAATGTTTTTTTCATTTCTACAGGACTAATTCCTGCTTGCATTTGATTTAAAATATCTTCTGGATCTTCGCTACGAGGATTGTCGCTTGTTAAAATCACTTTGTTGCTATACTCACAAGCAATTTGAGCCATGATAGGACGTTTAGCAGCATCTCTATCACCACCACAACCAACTAGTGTAATTACTTGCTCGTTTCCAGTTCTAATATCTTTAATAGTTTCTAAAACATTTTTTAAAGCATCAGGAGTATGCGCATAATCAACAATAGCCACGATGCCATTTTTAGATTTGATGTATTGAAAACGTCCTTCAACCGAATTTAAATTACTCAGTGTAGTCAGAACTTGAACTTTATCTTGTTTTAATAATAACGCAATTGAGTAAACTACCAATACGTTATATGCATTAAATGAACCAATAAGCTTTACCCAAACTTCTTGGTTATCAATACTTAATAATAAACCATTCAAATGATTTTCAACCACGCGACATTTAAAGTCAGCAATTGATTTTAATCCGTAAGAATATTTTTTTGCCTTAGTGTTTTGCAACATCACTGAGCCATTTCTGTCATCCTTATTTGTTAAGGCAAAAGCATCATCTTGTAAATTATCAAAGAACATTTTTTTGGCTTTGATATATTCTTCAAATGTTTTATGATAATCTAAATGGTCGTGAGTGATATTAGAAAAAGCAGCTCCAGTAAATTTTAAGCCCGTAATACGGTGCTGAACAATAGCATGAGAACTCACTTCCATAAAGGCATACTGACAACCAGCTTCAACCATTTTAGCTAGTAATTCATTTAATGCTAAGGCATCAGGAGTAGTATGAGTAGAAGGAATAACAGCGGTATTGATTTTATTTTCTACCGTCGATAATAAACCAACATTGTATCCTAAACCTCTAAATAAATTAAATAGTAAAGTAACGGTTGTTGTTTTGCCGTTTGTTCCAGTAATACCAACTAACTTTAATTTTTCCGAAGGGTTATCATAAAAATTGCAAGCAATATATCCTAATGATGCTGATGAATCTAATACCTTTACATAAGTAATATTTTCATTTAATGTTTCAGGTAAATCTTCACAAACAACGGCAACCGCGCCATTTTCGATTGCCACTTCAATATAATGATGTCCATCAGATGCCGTTCCTCTTGTAGCAATAAATAAAGAGTCTTTTTTTACTTTACGAGAATCAAAGGTTACCGACGAGATAGCCACATTAGTAGATCCAATGATTTCTTCTAATCGTGTTTTATATAATATGTCGCTTAATAATTTCAATTTCACTTTAGCTAAGTATCAATGTTATTTTATCTCCTTTATTAAATTTTTGTCCTGCTTCAATCGATTGTTTTTTAACTGAACCCATTCCGTATAGCTTTACATGAAAGCCTGAATTCTCTAATAAAAACAAAGCATCTTTAGCTGATAAACCATTTAAGTTTGGAACAATTCCTTTTTTTAATTGACTTTCTAAATTGTTTGTTTGTAACGAAACACGTGTTGAATCAGTTGGATTTCTTGATACATAGCCATCTTCTGTAGCATTTGATTTCGTAGGTAATTTCAAAGCTTTAGAAGCAATTACCATTTCATCATTTTTTGATTTAATGCTTCCAGGAGCTTTAGTTAATAAATTTTGTTTGTTATTAATTGGCTCTAAAAAATCTAAACTACTAGAGTAAACTTTTTCTGCAATTTCTTTAAATACTGGACCAGCAACTAAACCGCCATAGTAAATACCGTTGCTTGGGGAATTGATAATAACGATGCAAGTGTATAATGGTTTATCAGCAGGAAAATAGCCTACAAAAGATGCTTGGTAATTTCTATCTCCTACATCACCATAGGCAGTTTTTCCACTTCCTCTTTTTACGCCTGTTTTTGCAATTTGTGCTGTACCAGTTTTTCCACCTACTTTAAACGCTGTAATATTTAGTCCTTTTCCGCTTCCGTTTTGTACAACGCCTTCTAGCATTTCTTTTGCTTTTTTCACTGTAGAAGGTTTTACAATTTGTTCAGCAATGACTTCTGTTGAAAATGTTTTTACCGTTTTACCGTTGTGTTTAATTTCTCTTTCAAAACGAGGTTTCACCATTTTACCATCATTTGCAATAGCATTATATAGCGTTAGAGTTTGTAAAGGGGTAATTAAACTTTCGTATCCATAACTAATTTGAGGAAGAGACAAACCCGACCAATCTTTGCTTTTAGTTTCTTTTATTAGTGGATTTGCTTCTCCAGGAATTGCTAAACCTAATTTTTCGTTTAAATGAAATGATTTTAATTTATTTATATACTGTTGAGGATTTTTTGAATAATATTTTACAATGGTTTTAGCTGCTGCTACGTTAGAAGACACTTCAAATGCACGTTTTAAAGTTAAAACTGGAGATTCAGGAGCATGAGCATCTTTAATGGTTTTGTTGTAGTAAGTTACTTCACCGTTACCAACTTGTATTTTTTCATCTAAACTAATATTGTAGTCATCCATCACTGCTAGGTAAGATGCTAACTTAAAGGTTGAACCAGGTTCAGTTGCATAACCAATGGCATAATTTAAACTTTCAGAGTACGCGCTAGAATCCTTGCCATCACGTGTTAAGTTTGCAATAGCTTTAATTTCTCCAGTTTTCACTTCCATTAAAATAGCACAGCCATGAGAAGCTTTATTTTTAATCAACGTATTCATTAAAGCATTTTCAGCTACATCCTGAATGTTGATGTCAATCGTTGTATATAAATCACTTCCGTCTTTTGGTTCAACTTCGTTCTCATCATTAATTGGACGCCAAACATCACCCGCAATTTTTTGCATTAAACGTTGTCCGCTAATACCCTTTAATAAAGTATCATAAGCCCCTTCTAAACCAACAGGTTTTACGCCCTCCCGAGCCATGCCAATTGTACGAGCCGCTAGCATTTTAAAAGGACGTTCGCGTTTATTTGTTTGAAGGGTTACTAATCCACCACGTTTCCCCTTTTTGAAAATGGGAAACGTTTTTAATGTTTGTAAATCTTTAAATGGAACGTTGCGTTTTAAAACCACATAACGATCACCACTTTTACGAGCCTTACGTAATAGTTTAATGTATTGTTTGGCTGATTTGTCTTTAAATAAGTCTGCAATCATAGTTCCTAATGAATCAACTTTTGCTTCAAATAATTTTTTATCAATAGATGGTGCGTTAATATCTACAGCCACTTCGTAGTAGGGTAGGGAAGTGGCTAATAAATTTCCATTGATGTCAAAAATGTTTCCTCGTACCGCTTGTATTTCGTGAACTTGTGTATTGAAGGCTTCTGCTTTCGCTTTCCACTCGGCACCTTCTTTAAATTGGATGACACACATTTTATAAAAAATGGATATAGCGAACACACATAAAAATATGTACACTAAATACGTTCTTGATAATATGTCTTTTTTGTTTTCCAATTAATTATTATTTCACTTCTTTTTTTACACTATCCATTTCTATTTTCATTGGTGCAACTACAGGCTCTTTTAAACCTAATGGTGCCACTGCTTTTGCCACTTCACTTTGTTTGCTCACAAACATTAAATCAGATTTTGACGAAATAAACTCTGTGCGTAATTCTTTTATTTGGTTACTTACTTTATTCACTTCTCTAATTTTATCATCGGCATAGTAACCGTTGGCGATGTATAAAATGGCAATTAGTCCTAAGAACAAAATGAACGGAATATGTTGTACCGCTCTGTCATCACTTAAAAACGATCCGCCAAAAATTTTCGATAGTCCTTTAGCTAACACACCTTTCCTTCCTTGTTTAGAAGCCTTGGTAACAACTTGTGGTTCTTCTTGTTCCACTAGTTCTTCTAACTCTTCTAGTTCTTCTTGTTTGGATATGTCTCTAAATTTGTTTGCCACTTACGTGTTATAATTTTATTGCTATTCTTAATTTTGCACTTCTTGCTCTTGAATTTCTTTCTATCTCCTCTGCATCTGGTACAATTGGTTTTGATGTTAAAGACTTAAAGTATTTAGTGATTTTTCCAAACACAATATCTTTCTCTTCAACTCCTTCAATATTTCCCGATCTAATCAGATTCTTCACCAACCTATCTTCTAAACTGTGGTAGCTCATTACTACTAATCTTGCATTAGGTTCTAAAAGAGTCACACATTGTGTCAAGCATTCTTTTAAAGCTTCCATTTCTTGGTTCACTTCAATGCGAATGGCTTGATATACTTTGGCTAAATATTTCCCCTCTTCAAATTTTGGTGTGCAAGCCTTAATTACTTCTTTAAACTGAGCAGTAGTTTCAATACTGCCGTTTGTTCTAGCTTCAAAAATGATGTTAGCTAAACGAAAAGCATTATCTACTTCTCCATATTCCCTAAACATGGCGGTGAGCTTTTTCACATCATAAGTATTTAATACTTTCTTAGCCGTTAAATCGGATTTCTGATTCATGCGCATATCTAAGTCAGCATCAAAACGAGTAGAAAAACCACGTTCACCCTTATCAAACTGGTGAGATGAAACTCCTAAGTCGCCCAATATTCCGTCAACTTGTGTAACTCCGTATAATTTTAGATAATTAGAAATATATCTGAAATTGTGTGGAATAAAAGTTAAACGTTTATCATCAGGGATATTTGCTTTAGCATCTTCATCTTGATCAAACGAAAACAATTTTCCTTTGGCTGATAGATGTTTTAAAATTTCTTTCGAATGACCACCGCCGCCAAAAGTTAAATCCACATATATGCCATCTGGATTTATGTCAAGGCCATCTATGCAAGGTTGTAAAAGAACGGGGATGTGGTAGGGAAGATTACTCATCGTCTCCATCATTAAAATTTAAGTTCCCTAAAACATCTTCAGCTAATTTTTCAATATCTACATCTTGAGATAAGAATTGATCGTATAATTTTTTATCCCAAATCTCAATCACGTTATTACTTCCTAAAACTTTGATATCAGTTGTAATATCTGCGTACTCTACTAATGGTTTTGGTAGCAATACACGTCCAGTGTTATCTGCATCAGCAGCGGTTGCGCCACCCGTAAATTTTCTAACAAAAACATCGTTTGCTTTTATTAAACGATTCAACTTGCTCAATTTTTTATTCAACTTATTCCATTCGTTAATTGGATAAAGCACTAAACATTTTTGATGAAGATTTCTGTTGATGACAAATCCTTTATCAAACACCTCTTCCAACTGCTTCCTGAGGTTAACAGGAAACATGAAACGCCCTTTCGCATCTACTTTACAATCAAATTCTCCTATAAGGCTTGTCATTGTTGGGTTTTGTTTGAATCGAGTCAAAAATAATTAAAATTTTACCACTTTCTACCACTTTTGCCCATTTTTTACCACTTTTGTTGATAAATTGAAAATTGTTAATAGTTATGAAGCAAAATAATTAGTATCAGTTTTAGTCTAAAAAAAACAAAATACATTGATTTTGTTATGGTTTTGGAGGATAAGCTTAAATTGAATTATTTCAAAAAAGATGATTTTGGATAGTTGAGATATTAACAATTATTTTACCTTTGTGACCCTTGCTATGGAATACAAAAAATTTATAGATGTTGAAAAAGTTTTACAGGAAAAAGCCTATAAGCTTTATAGATGGTTACCTCGATTTGCTATAAATTGGCTTAAAAGGAAATTACACGAAGATGATATTAATGAGGCAATGGTTCATTTAAAAGATGACGAAGGCTTAGAGTTTAATAGAAAAGGACTTGAAAAATTAGGCGCTAAAGTGGAGTCGGTTCATTCTGAGTTAGTTCCAAAAACTGGTTCCGTAATAATAGCCGCTAATCATCCATTAGGAGGTTTAGACGGAATGGCGTTAATAAAATCTGTTGGAGATATTAGACCAGATGTTCGTTTTTTTGTAAATGATATTTTAAAGAATTTAAAAAACTACGGCGAAATATTTGTTGCGGTTAATAAAGTTGGCGCTTCTTCAACAAAATCACTCAGAACAATGGAAGAAGTGTTTATGACAGAATGTGCAGTTTTGTTTTTTCCTGCAGGTTTAGTGTCGCGCAAACAAAATGGACTAGTAAGAGATTTGACTTGGAAGAAAAGTTTTGTGACTCAAGCGATTGATCACAAGCGAATGATACAGCCTGTTTTTATTGAAGGAGAAAACTCTAAGTTCTTTTATAACTTTGCTAACTTTAGAAAAAAAATAGGGATCAAAGCAAATATCGAAATGTTGTTTTTACCTGATGAAATGTTTAAGGCAAAAAAAGCAACTATTCGTATTCATTACAGTAAGCCATTTGATACAAGTATTTTAGATAACCGAAAAACCCATAAACAGTGGTCTGATTTAATTTATCAATATATTTATTCTGCTGAATTCATGAAAGGTATTCCTTTTGAAGAATATATGAAGGATAGGTAAGAATTTCGATTTTAGAATTATAATGTTAAATATTTAATAATGATTTAGAATTTAAGAAGTCGAAAAAATCTTAAATCTTAAATCTTAAATCTTAAATTACATGGTAAATATTAGAGTAGGTTTTGGATATGATGTTCATCCATTAGGAGAAGGAAGAGAATTATGGTTAGGCGGTGTTAAGCTAGAATTTAATAAAGGTTGCGTTGGCCATAGTGATGCTGATGTATTATTACATGCTATTTGTGATGCGCTTTTAGGGGCCGCTAACTTACGTGATATTGGATTTCATTTTCCAAACAACAATCTAAAATATAAAGGAGCTGATAGTAAAATGCTATTGAAAGAAGTTGTGACTCTATTAGATGTAAAAGGATACGGTATTGGAAACGTTGATGCTACTTTAAGTTTAGAAGCGCCTATGGTAAATCCACACATTACTGCAATGCAAAATATATTAGCGCCTATCATGAATATTACAATTGATGATATTTCTATTAAGGCAACTACTAATGAAAAATTAGGTTATGTTGGAAGAGGCGAAGGTGTGAATGCTTATGCGGTGGCTTTGATTTATAAAAAGTAAAAGACTAAAGGACAATTTGACTAAAGAGAGTCAGGACGATTTTACGAGTTTATCTCTTTTCAATTTATACTATATCTCTTCTGTCCCTTTAATCTCTTGTGTCTCTTTAATCCCTTCGCTCCTGGCACAACTCCACTAAAACACCATTAGTGCTTTTTGGATGTAAAAAGAATATCAATTTATTATCAGCACCATGTTTTGGTTCTTTATTCAAAACTTCAAAACCCTCTGCTTTTAATCTGTCCATTTCTTGATAAATATCATCCACTTCATACGCAATATGGTGAATTCCTTCCCCTTTTTTATCAATAAATTTAGTAATAGCACTTTCGGGATTGGTGGCTTCTAATAATTCAATTTTGGTTTCTCCTAATTGAAAAAAGGAAGTGCTAACGCCTTCACTTTCAACTGACTCAACCTTGTAATGGTCTTTACCAAAGAGTTTTTTAAATAAATCGTTAGAGTTATTAAGGTTTTTCACCGCGATGCCAATATGTTCAATTTTCTTAATCATGTTGCTATTTTGCTCAAAAATAACAGATTTTCGGCAATTTGCTTAAAACTAATTAAATCGTATATTTGTACCCTAAATTTATAACAATGACACAAGCATTAATCTTAGGTATGTTAGGCGGACTTGGAGCTCCTGAAATCATTATCATTTTAGTTATCGTTTTATTATTATTTGGTGGTAAAAAAATCCCTGAATTAATGAAAGGATTAGGTAAAGGAATGAAAGAATTTAAGGATGCTAAAGACGGCACTTCTGAATCAACGGACGTAGAAAAAAAATAAAATCTATTCATAAACATTTTAAAAGCGTCTTTCTATGTGATTGGCGCTTTTATTATTTAATATATTAACTGTGTATACATTTACAACAATCAAAAATCTTCAAGCTGATTTACTAACAGGTAAAACTACAAGCATTCAATTAGTAGAAGAATCTATCAAAGTCATTGAAGATAAAAAACACTTAAATGCTTTTTTAGAAGTATTTAGCACTTCAGCTTTAGCACAAGCTAAATTGGTAGATGAAAAAATTAAATCAAAAACAGCTGGAAAATTGGCCGGTGTTGTTATTGGATTAAAAGACAATATCTGTTATAAAGTACATAAAGTGTCTTGTTCTTCAAAAATATTAGAGGGCTTTGAATCTTTATATTCATCAACTGTCGTTGAGCGTTTATTAGCTGAAGATGCTATTATCATTGGACGTTTAAACTGTGATGAATTTGCGATGGGAAGTAGTAACGAAAATTCTGCTTTTGGAAAAGTATTAAATCCATTAAACGAAAAAACTGTACCAGGTGGTTCATCTGGTGGTTCTGCAGCAGCGGTTGCTGCTAATTTGTGTCATGTTGCTTTGGGTTCTGATACAGGTGGTTCTATCCGCCAACCAGCTTCTTTTACAGGAACTGTTGGATTAAAACCAACGTACGGAAGAATTTCTCGTTGGGGATTAATTGCTTATGCTTCTTCTTTCGATCAAATTGGCCCAATTACTAAAACAGTAGAAGATGCTGCTTTATTATTGGAAATTATGGCAGGTAAAGATGAGTATGATACAACAGCTTCGCAAAAAGCAGTTGGACAATATGTGAATGCTTTATCTGAAACTAAAAAATATAAAGTGGCGTATTTAAAAGAATGCGTAGAGTCTAACGGTTTAGATCCAGAAGTAAAAAAACAAACTTTGGCATCTTTAGAGAAATTAAAAAATGATGGACATACAGTAACTGCTGTTGATTTCCCTTACTTAGATTTTTTAGTGCCAACTTATTATGTATTAACTACAGCGGAGGCTTCTTCAAACCTTTCTCGTTTTGATGGCGTGCATTATGGATATAGAAGTCCAAATGCGACTGACTTAGAAAGTACTTATAAAAAAACGCGTAGCGAAGGATTTGGTAAAGAAGTAAAGCGTCGTATTATGTTAGGGACTTTTGTATTAAGCGCAGGATATTATGATGCGTATTATAGCAAAGCTCAAAAAGTAAGAAATAAGATTCGTCAAAAAACACGTGAGATTTTGTCTCAACATGATTTTATAGTTACTCCTTCTACACCAAGTACTGCTTTTGAATTCGGAAAAAATAGTACAGACCCTATCAAAATGTATTTAGAAGATATTTTCACAGTTCAAGCAAACATTGTTGGCTGCCCTGCTATTTCAGTACCAAATGGAACTCATAGTAATGGTTTGCCAATTGGTTTACAAATTATGGGACGTGATTTTGAGGAAGGAAATTTATTGAACTTAGCGAATCAGATTTAATGTTGCGTTTAATAGCAATAGTAGTTTTTATCGGAACTGTATTTCAAAATTGTGCTCCAACACGTTTTGTAAAACCCTTAGCTAAAAACCAAAATGCTATTTCGGCTAATTTGGGCGGACCATTAATTCATTTCGGAAACGCAGTCACTCCAATACCTTTTACATCGATTATGTATGGAAGAGGTATTACAAATTCAACTACAGCTTTTGCTTCTGTTCATACTACTGCTATGCTATATGGCAATTTTCAAACAGATATTGGAGTGTGTCAAAGTTTATACAAACATGATAGCTTAAAATTCGGTATTACAGTTAATCCGGCTGTAAACATGGTGTATGATAAGTGGAATAAAAATTTCAGAGCATGGCCACAACTAGATGTAAATGTTTATAAAGACATTTTAAAAGACAAGGCATTTGTATATGTTGGTTTAACCAATTGGTTTGAATTATCTGCTAAAAGAGCTCACGGTGAAGTTCAAAAAAGCCATGCATTAATTAATCCACATATAGGTATGACTTATAATACTAAAAAATGGGGCTATACTTTAGAGTGTAAGTTTTTACAAATGAATAAAAATAACAAACCTAATGTGGTGGATTATGTTGGTATACAGCAAAAAGGTGCGGTTGGTGTTTACTTAAATTTTAGCAGAAGATTTTAAATGAAATACTTTGTAATCATAATTACCCTTCTTGTGTTTTCATCTTGTTTAAGATTAGATGATAATTTGTATAATTTAGAAGATAAAATCACTGAGTATAAATTAGATAATTATACCGGAGAACAAGATTTTATTTTAGATAACTCATATCATATTCCAGATAGTTTAATTCATCATTTTACTTTATCTTCTAAAGGACCAGAAGATAATAATGCCACAACCATTCATGCTATTTATATCGGTAGCATTTCTAGAATACAAACTGATACAGTCATTATGTATTGTCATGGTAATAAATGGCATATGGATTTTTATTGGCAGCGAGCTAAATTATTAGCACATACATCCGGTAAAAATAACTACGGGGTGTTGATGATTGATTACAGAGGTTACGGATTAAGCGAAGGTGAACCAACAGAAAATGGATTGTATGCTGATGTTGATGCCGCTTTACAATGGTTGAAACTAAAAGGTTTATCTAATGACCGTTTAATGATATATGGTTTTAGTATGGGCTCAGCTCCGGCTTGTGAATTAACTAATACACCAAGAAGCATGACTCCTTCTAAACTTATTTTAGAAGCTCCATTTGCATCGGCTGATGTAATGGCAAATGATGGTAGCGGATTAAATATGCCTGGCTCATTTTTTACAAATTTGAAAATTGATAATGCCGAGGAAATTAAAACAATTAACCAACCTTTTTGTTGGATACACGGAACCAATGATAATTTTTTAAATATCAATACGCATGGTGAATTAGTATATAAAAATTACAATGGAACCTACAAAGAAGCTCATAGAGTAAGTGGTGCAGACCATGGCGAAGTGCCCGAAAAAATGGGATTTGATAATTATTTAAATACATTGAGTACCTTTATAAAAAAATAAAATATGCCAATTACAGTAGATAGCGTTATAGACGCCCTAAAATATGTAGACGATCCAGATCTTAAAAAAGATTTAGTGACTCTTGGAATGATTAAAGATGTAGTAGTAGATGGAAAAAATGTAGCCTTTACAGTTGTACTAACTACTCCAGCATGTCCAATGAAAGACATGATACACAATGCTTGTGTGAATGCAATTAAGCATTATGTTGACAAAGAAGCGGTTGTAAATGTGAATATGACAGCTAATGTGACTTCTACACGCGATAAAGATTTAGGAACTTTATCACAAGTGAAAAATATTATTGCTGTAGCATCAGGTAAAGGTGGAGTAGGTAAGTCTACGATTTCTGCAAACTTAGCAGTGGCTTTAGCAAAACAAGGTGCAAAGGTTGGTCTAGTGGATGCTGATATTTATGGCCCATCTCAAACCATTATGTTTGACGTACAAAACGATATGCCAGGTAAAGGCGAATATGAAGGTAAACCAAAAATGAAACCAGTAGAAAGCTATGGAGTAAAATTAAACTCTGTTGGTTTTTTAGCAGGCCCAGATCAAGTCATTGCTTTACGCGGACCTATGGCCTCAAAAGCATTAACTCAATTATTTACTGATACTGCTTGGGGAGAATTAGATTACTTAATAGTTGATTTACCTCCAGGAACGGGCGACATACAAATCACTTTATGTAGCACGGTTCCAATTACTGGGGCTGTGATTGTAAGTACTCCACAACAAGTAGCTTTAGCAGATGCACGTAAAGGAATTGCTTTATTTAAATTGCCTGCGTTAAATGTTCCTGTTTTAGGAATCGTTGAGAACATGGCTTATTTTACACCTGAAGAATTGCCAGAGAATAAATATTATATTTTTGGTAGAGATGGAGCAAAAAATTTAGCAGCTGAAATGAACTTGCCTTTATTAGGACAAATACCTTTAGTTCAAAGTATTCGTGAAGCCGGTGATGCAGGTCGTCCAGCTATTTTACAAGAAACAACGCCTCAAGCTTTAGCTTTTAGAGAAATGGCGCAAAATGTAGCCCAACAAGTAGCAATTTTAAATGCCAATAAAATAAAAGAAACACCAGCTACGGTTTAATGTAATTTATAGATAACAAAAACCTCCTTCAATTTTAAGGAGATTTTTGTCATATAGCAGGAGGCAGTTTGGGTAATTTAAGGGGCAAAAAAAGGCGAGAAATTTTTCTCGCCTTTTAATAATAATAATTTAATTTTTATTTCTTAGCTACCGGCTGCGCTGGTGTTGGCACTGTCACTGTCACAATAGTTGATAAGCCTGATTTTGCTTGTACATGATCTGGTTTCAGTTTTAAACATTGCTCCCAATAGTATTTAGCTTTATCGTATTGTTTGTTTTGATAATAAGCGGCACCTAATTGGAAGAACCCTTCAGGATTTAATTTATCAAGAATAATAGTTTTTCTGAACTCATATATAGAGCTGTCTAATTGTCCGCGTTGCGCTTTTTGAAAACCTCTATTTAACAAATCTTGATACATTACTATATAGTAGTTTCTTAAATACGGATTGTTTGGATATAAGTACTCCGCTTGTTTCCAGTAAAATAAAGCATCTCTATCACGTTTTAATTTGTAGCTACCTAAACCTAAGTTTAAGTATCCATTTACATAACGTGGATGTAACTCAATAGCATGTTTTAAATATTTGATTCCTTTTTCTAAAGATTCTTCGCGTTTAGCTACAAAGTTTTTAGTGTCAGATAAATCAATATAACGTGCTCCAGCATTTCCTAATACTAATACTGAGTTAGGAACGGTTTCTACATCTTTTAAGAATAATGTAATGTCATTTTTCCAATCCCAGTTGCGCTCCCAAGTTTTACAGCCATATAAAAATGTCATAGTGCCTAATAGTAAAAAGAAAGCTACTCGTTTTGTCATTAAAGTGCCTGGTATTTTATCTACTCCTTTCAAAATTAACCATGCAAACGCAATCACAAAACCAATGGTTGAATGAAATAATAAACGTTCGCCCATGGTTGCTCCAATGTCCATTAAAATATTACCGATCATTAATAAAAAGGCAAAGTAAACAGCAATAGCAAATCCTAAGGTGTGTTTCTTTAAAATTAATTTTACGCCAGCTATCAGTAATCCAATGTGCAATACTAATGATACTAAGGTATCCCAGCTCGCAAAGGTGCGGAACTGAATAGTATTAAATGAATAATCAGAAGATAATGGATGAGGGAACCAACATAAGCTAAAGTATTTTAACAATACAAATACTTTAGTAGCCCATTGTTCTTGCTGTGTAGCTAATAAATAAGGGTTATTTAAAATCTCTGTATCTGGCACGCCTGGTTTTAACTTAACAGCTACCAAACGCATTCCTAAATAAAACAACATGATAAAGAAATGCCAGCTCATTAAGGTGGCAAATTTTGTTTTGATTTTAGAACTAATTAATCCAACGCCAACAATTAAATACACAAAAGGGAATAACCAATATGATGTCGTTGCTTTTTGTCCTGGTTGGATGTGCATATCCGAATTTCGTTTTACCATTAACATTAGCAGAGCGCAAATAAAGAAAGCTCCAAACACATAAATAGCTTGTTTAAATTCTTTTGATTTTAATAACGTTTTAGGGTCAAAATTAATTTCGCCATACACAAAAAATGCAATTGGAATTAACATCACTAATACTACCGCATACTCTTTTGATAATAAAGCTAATAAGAAGTTGAAGGCAGCTAAAAATAAATTTTTATTACTCTTTTCATTCATATACTTAAACGAATAAAAGAAAGTTAAGGATATGAATATTAATGAAAAAATCTCATCTCTACTCTTTACGTTGGCAATAGCTTCAGAGTGAATTGGGTGCATTAAAAAGATTAAAGCGGCTAAAAAGGCTAAATCATGCCATTCTTTAAAAATGTAGTTTCTAAAAAATAAATATAGTAACATCACTCCAATTATTAGAGAGATGATATTTACAAAATGTCTTAACGAGGCACCTTTTACTTGGCAATCTACCTCATTAAACACACCATCATCATTAATATCTTCTTCTACATCATTTACTTTATTGCCGTTGGTATCCCAGCATTGCGCAGGATATAATCCATCTTTTGGATAAGCTCCAATAAACTCTTGCTCAATTGCAAAACTAACAACAGATAACGGACGGTAACGACCACCAGCTAATTGATCGGTAGCATTCATACGGCGATAAAAACTTTCGTAGGCATCTTTAGTCATAATGTCCTTAATGCCTTTTATACCTTTAATAACGTGATCGTTTTGGTGAATAATAATACCATCATCCAAAGCATACTCGTTATGTAATGAAGTTAAATTAAAAATCAACCCTAATAAAATAATTACTATGAATGGGGCCGTTTGGTTCTTAAACGGAAAAAAATGAAAGGTGTTTTTTAATTCCTTTAAAACAGGTTGTTTTGCCGTTGTGGTTTGTTTTGCCATAAAAAATAAGGTGTTATTACACAAATATACTTAAAACTTCAAAAAAATGATTTTTAGTCTCAAAAAATTAGTTAAAAAACAGTAAATTGCCATATAATACAGATGGAAAAACGCCCTTTTAGATTAATTGCTATTTTTATTTGTGGCATTTTTTGCGCCTTGTTTTCCTATTTCCTATCTCAACGTAATAATTATACTACTCAAGAACTAGCAAGAGTTGCCGAAACTCATTTACATCAAAAAGAAGCTATTGCTAAATCTAACCTGGATTTATTGTCAGAAACGCTTAAAAAAACAAATCTTAAAACTCTGTTTAATAAGTACCAAGATTTAGTAAGCGATTTATATAAAGATGAGGGCATTGCATTATATGTTTACCGAAACGATAGTTTATATTTTTGGACGGATAACCAACCAGCAATAGATTTATTTGCCTATACCAACGAAACGGATGTTCAGCTTATAAAAATCAGAAATGGTTGGTATGAATACATTAAGCAAGAAAACTTTGATAATTCGCCTTATACGCTAGTCGCATTAATCGCTATTAAACCCGAATATGATTTTGAGAACAAGTACTTGAATAATAATTTTAGTTCGTGGTTGCATTTACCAGAAAACTCAAAGTTAGTGACTCCAGTTAATTTTTTGAATCATGCCGTTAAATCAAAATTTGGGCCTCCATTATTTGAAGTGTACAGAACGGATGGCTTATTTAAAAGTAGAGCGATGAATGGATATGCTTGTTTTTTCGCCATCATAGCATCTCTCCTTTTTTTGTTATCTCTTTTCCTCTTTTTAAAATCTAAAATCAAGCACCATGGATGGTTTATAGTATCCTTTGCTTTTATATGTTTTTTGATTCGAACTGGGATGATTTATTTTAAATTCCCAAATGTGTTTTATAATGCTAGTCTTTATGACGCAAAATTATTTGCCGATGCGTCTTCGTTTTATTTTTCGCATCTTGGAGATGTATTGATCAATAGTGGCTTGTTATTTTTAATGTCGATTATATTGTATAAACATGAAATTAAAATTCAGCCTACTAAGACACTAATTAACTCCTTATTTATTTTTGCGGCATTTTTGGTGATTGTTTTTTTCTCCGTTCAAATTAGACTACTTATATTTAGTTTAGTTAACAATTCTACTATATCTTATAACATCAATGAGTTATTTAGTTTTAGTGCTTATAGCTTAGTTGGATTATTGTCTATTGGTTTACTCATTTTTGCTTTTTATTTGTGCATCGAAAAAGTAATTGTGGCTTTATTACAACTTCATTTTTTCACACCAATTATTACAGCTGTTTGTTTTATTATAGTCTTCGCAGCATTTGTTGTTTGCCAAATTAAACAGGTGAGTTTTGTAGAATATTTTTGGCCATCGTTGCTCATTTTAATTTCCTTTTTCCTGCGTCGCTTTAAAGCGTCGTATAATTTCATTAATGTTGGATTAATTGTATTAACCACTACTTTTTTAGTTTCATCGTTATTTAGTAAATACGAACAACTTAACAAACGACAAACGTTTGAGGCTATTTCTTTAGGTTTAACGGATAGGCAAGATGTAATTGCTGAAAATGAGTTTAATAAAATTAGTTCAGCGATTAAAAAAGATGTTCAGCTCAAAAATTTACTATCGCTCTTGCCTTTAAGCAGTGAACAAATTGAACAAAGCTTAAGACAACGAAACTTTACGGGATATTTTGAACGATATGAAATTTTGATGTCTTTATTTAAAAGTGATTGTACTCCTGTTTTTGTTCATTTGAATTCTGTTTTTTTAAATGAAGATTATTTTAAACAGCAAATCGAAAAAGAAGGTTTTCAAACTATTTGTGATGATTTATATTTTATTGATAAAGAAAAAAAATCTATTCGTTATATTGCTAAAATAGATATTGAAGATGTTAACCGGAATCCTGATAAAACGTTTCACTTATATTTACAATTAGAACCTAAATTGGCTGTTAATTTGGGCGCTTTCCCAGATTTGTTATTAGATAAATCACTCGAAAATAAATTAGAATCAAAACGTATTTCATACGCTGTGTATGAATCTAATAAATTGCTAAATACATTTGGCGAGTATCAATACCCTTTATTTATTAATCAACAATCGTTTAAATCATCCACTAATGATGGTTACGAGCATTTTTTATACACGCCTAAAAAAAACGCCTCAATTATTATTACCGATAAAGAATTTGGAATGTGGGGGCGATTTACATCAAATTCTTATTTATTTATTTTCTTTTCGTTACTAGTGTTATTAAGCGTTTGGTTTAATTCTATAATAATTAAACGAAGTCAGCGATTTAGTTCTTTAAACAATCGAATACAATTTATCTTGGTATCTATTGTAGTTTTATCGTTAGCTGGCGTTGTTGTTGGAACTATTTGGGTTGTAAATAGTCAATTCGAAATAAAAAACGAGAAAGATTTAATTTCAAAATCACAATCAGTTTTAAGAGAGTTGCAACAAAATATTGGTCAACAAGAATCCTTGGAGCCAAGCTATAAAGATGCAACTACTTATAGATTAAAACGATTGTCACAGTTATTTGGCAGTGATATTTCGTTGTTTAATAAACAAGGAATGCTTTTTGCGACTTCTCAACCAGCAATTTACGAGCAAGGATTAGTATCTAAGTTTATGAATCCTACAGCATTTACCAGTTTTACAAAAGGTATTCTTGCCAATTATTCTCAAAAAGAAAATATAGGTTCACTTAAATATTTATCTGCATACCTCCCTTTTTACAGCAAAAATGATAAGCTTTTAGGGTATATTAACTTGCCTTATTTTTCTCGACAAAAAGATTTAGAAAAAGAATTAACGGCTTATTTAACTACGCTAATTAATATTTATACAATACTATTTGCTATTACAACGTTAATTGCATTATTGGTTTCTAACCTTTTAACAAAACCATTAAGGATTATTAAACAACAGATTTCAAACATTCAGTTTGGTAAATTTAATGAGGCTTTGCAATGGAAATCAAACGATGAGATTGGAAATTTAGTAGCAGAGTATAATAATATGTTGGTAAAACTTGAAAAGAGCTCTGAGTTACTAGCTCAATCAGAAAGGGAAAGTGCATGGAGAGAAATGGCAAAGCAAGTAGCCCATGAAATTAAAAACCCTTTAACCCCTATGAAACTCAATATTCAACATTTGCAGCGTGTTGTAGAAACTAATCCAGATGATATTAATGAACGAGTAAATAGAGTATCTCAAATGTTGATAGAGCAAATAGATACTTTATCTCACATCGCTACGGAGTTTTCAAATTTTGCCAAGTTACCTAATGCTAATTTGGAAGAAGTGAATTTATTTGATGTACTGCAAAATGTGACTGATTTATTTAAACAAAATACATCCTGCGAAATCGTGTTGAATGCAACGGATCCTTTATTAGTGATGGCTGATAAAGAACAGTGTTTGCGAATTTTTACCAACTTGCTTAAAAATGCCGAACAATCAATACCTGAAGATAGAAAGGGAAAAATTGAAGTACTAGCTTTTGAAGATAAAAATAGTATTACGATTAAAGTAAAAGATAATGGCTGTGGCATTGCTACTGATATAAAACATAAGTTGTTTACGCCAAACTTTACAACTAAGACAACTGGCACAGGCCTAGGACTTGCGATGGTTAAAAATTCGGTTGTGTCATTTAAGGGTACTATTTCTTTTGAAACGGAATTAAATCAAGGAACGGTTTTTACAATTGTATTTCCTATGATTAAAAACTAAAGTTTTTTTAATACCTGTGTTTTACTGTTAAACAAAAACAACTCATTTTTTTTGCTGCATACAAAAAGGTCGTTATGAATTTTATTAATGGATTCAAATTCGAGGTTTAATACAGTGATGCCATTGTTTTCGATAAGCCCAACTATATCACTTTGAGTGACCGCATACAAATTTGGATGATAGCTTTTTAGTTCTCCGTTTTTAATAGAGAATAATGCTTTACCCGTTTTGTCAATAAGCATGGTGTTGTTTGATTTTACAACAATGGCTAAATCATTTTCAAAATCTGTTGCTTTGTCAAATTCAAAGGGAGTAATCGCTTTTAATTTTCTATCAATAAAGCCAAATTTATTATTTTTTTGAACTCTAATAATATCGCATTTCGCAAAAAACAAATCCGAGTAATTACCAAAGTTGATACTGTATCGTCCATTGGCATCAACGAGTGCCACTTCATTGTTTTTTATTAATTTAAAATATTTTCCATTTGTGTAATCGCTTGGATTAAGCGACATATTAAAGTTATAGTCAATAGAAGTTATAAAGCACTTTTCTTTTATATTATAAAAGCCATATAAATTATTTTCAACTACAATATAAATTTCATTAATACAGTGCGAAATGTAATCATATTCTGTTGGCAGTATCAGTTGCTCATTTACACTTAATATTCCAAATTTATTTTTATTCTTTACTATCACAATATTATTTGTGTCCACTGCAGAAATCCAATCCCATAAAGCGGGCGAACATTGATTGCTGATATTAATCAATCCAAATTTGTTTAATGAATCATTTTTCTCATATTTGGCATAACCTTTTTTAAATGTTCCTATAGATTTATATACAAACGGAATAATAGTTTCTCCTTTTGTATTGATTGCTCCTGCTGCCTGTTCTGTTTGACAAGTAAATAAATTGTCCGATATATCATTTAGGTCGTCATATCCTTTGGTTATAATTTGACCGGTGCGATTAACGAGATAGGATTTGCCTTCCTTTTTTATTATGGCTACTCCATTTTTATAACTTTCTATTTCATCGGTATATAGTTCCGAAATTTTATTTCCTTCTTTGTTAATGTAAAAATAGCTGTTGTTTTTTGACACTACTGCAAAGCCTTCACTAAATGACAAGGCATCATCAAATTGCGGACTGATCACCCAGTTTCCTAGTGTATCAATATAACCAAACTTATCGTCGGTATTTTTTAATGGGATTAAAATATTTTCGGATAGAGCGATCTCTTTTAATAAAACGTCATTAAATGGATATTCAGGATAATTCGTTAAAAAACTACTAAGTTCTTCTTTGCTGTATGATTTAACAGAAGTACTGTAAAGCAACTTCCAAGCGGCTTCGCGGGTTAGGCTCGTACTGTATTTTTTAATAAAATTATATAAGCTATCACTGGAGTGAAAAGGCTGAATTAAGTTAAATAGATTTTTCTCCGCGAAAGATATGTCTGGATTATTTGGAAACTGTTTGATGAATTTTTGATATTGATAAATTGTTTTATCAGGAGTTTCTTCATTGTATTGAAAATCGTAAAATATTTTTTTCGCTTTTTGATATAATGTGCTTTGTGGATGTTGAATCAAAAATTCATTAATTTGTTTACTTGATTGTGATCCTATGACCGAAGTTAATTTTAGTTCGTCGCGGTTTAAATAAGCTTGTTCTAACAAAGCACTATCAGAAAAGTAATACCTTGAAAGAAAATCATGATAACTTTCAATGGAGTTTAGTATGGCGTATTTCCCAAACCCTTTATTACCAATATTAATCGCTAGGGATTGAATAGTTTTTTTGTTGATATGAAATAAAGAGTAGGTAACAGTGTCCTTAAAACAATTTTTACTGATTGCAATGTATTTGGCAGCACTATCAGTATTAGTAAAAGGGTTATCGTTTCTATAATAAATAGTAGCTAAACCAAATGCTGCTTGCGACGGATATTTTGAAAGGCTTTTGTAAAATAGTTGCTTAGCTTTAAAGTAGTCGTAAATAGAAAGTGCCTCATAGGCGGCAGAAATTTTATTAGCTGAAGCCTTGAGTCCAAAACAAATTATAAAAAGAGTAATAATTTTCCTCATCAATTGACCGTAAAATTATAAATTGCACTCAAAAATAAACGAAAAGATGTTGACAACAGGTAAAATGATATTCGCAGCCATTTTTGTGGTTGTTTTTGTAGTTGCTATGCTATGGGCATACAGAAAGGATAGTTTTATCAATAAAATTCATTTTAAGGGGTCTTCCAAAATCCTTGTGATTACTATTTTGGTACTATTGTTGTTGTTTATATATGTTAAAATGCGCCATCGCTTATAAATTTTGGTGCTTTTTTGTTACTTTTACGTTATAAATGCAAATCAATTAAATTTTTAAGAATGAAAAACCTACTTTTTGTTTTTTTCTTTATTGTTTACTCACTTAATTTTAAAGCTGGTGTTTTAATCGTTGAAGGAAAGTTTCAAAATAAAAATATTTATATCCAAAATTCATTTGGGTCTAATGGCGTTGGTTTTTGTGCCACCGAAATTAAAGTAAATGGTAAAATCACAACAGATGAAGTTAATTCTTCGGCTTTTGAGATTGATTTAGCGGCCATGAATATTAAACCAGGTCAAAAAGTGGTGATTGAAATTAGTCACAAAAGTGATTGCACTCCTGTAGTTTTAAATCCCGAAGTTTTAAAGCCTCGTCCAACGTTTGAGGTGGTAAGTATGAATATTAATAGTACTGGCACTTTAAAATGGACAGCAAAAAACGAAAGTGGATCATTGCCTTATGTTATTGAACAGTTTAAATGGAATAAATGGGTGTATGTTGGAGAAGTACAAGGAATTGGTAGTGCAGAGAATCATGACTATTCTTTCCAAATTTCAACACACAGTGGTGAAAATAAATTTAGAGTAAAACAAGTAGGCTTAGGTGTTACCCCTAAAGTGTCATCACCGGTTATTATTAACTCTGGTTCAGATAAGCCAAGTTATATGATTACTAAAGACAATAAAGAAATTCAATATACCGTTGAAACAGCTTTTGAAGTGTATGATGCCTTTGGGTCAATTGTTAAAAAAGGTTTTGGGAAGTCGACAGACATTGCAAATTTATCAAAAGGAAAATATTACTTGTGTTATGACAACCAAGTATCTGAATTTGATAAGAAAAAATAAAACTTTATAAATCAGATTTTAAGAGGCTAAATTTTTATTTAGCCTTTTTTTGTGATATTTGCCTGCTCAAATTATACCACTATGCCAGATACTTTAAATCGTTATTTCATCGTTAATAAACCCTATAAAATGGTTTCGCAATTTGTGAGCCCAGATAAGGTGAATTTATTAGGTGATATTGATTTTGATTGGCCAGAAGGAACGCACGCCATTGGTCGTTTAGATAATAACTCTGAAGGCTTATTAATTTTAACCACCAACAAACGAGTTACTAAATTATTATTTGAAAGTGATACACCACACAAACGAACTTATTTAGTGCATGTAGAAAAAGTAGTAACACCTGAGCGCTTACTTCAATTACAAACAGGTATTACTATTAGAGTAAAGGGTGGAGGATATTATACCACATCGCCTTGTGAAGTGGAAATAGTTGAAAAACCTACAAATTTACCAAAGCGCGCGCATGAGTTTAGAGAAGACTTGCCAAGCTCTTGGTTAATGATTACTTTAACAGAAGGTAAATATCACCAAATACGAAAAATGGTATCTTCGGTTTACCATCATTGTAAACGATTAATTCGTGTTTCGATAGAAGATTTAGAATTAGGAGATTTACAACCAGGTTGTGTACGTGAAATTGAAGAAGAAGAGTTTTTTAGAAAATTGAAGATTGAGAATTGGAAAGAAGATCTAACCGCAAAGGACGCAGAGTAAAAGCAGAGAGTGCAGAGAAGTTTAGAGGATTACTTACTCTTCAAAAATTTCTTTAATGCGGCTATAATTTTGTTAGCGTCATCATCATCTAATTGCATTCCAAATTTTACAATCTTTGCTTGACAAGTAAATTCAATGCGTTCGCCGCCTTTTACCCAAAATGTTTGACTAAAAGTATCTGCAATACTTCCTTTTGTTAACGCAATTAATTCGATATCAGAAACTAAGTTAACATCAAACTCTTTAATTTTCCCTTTGCCATTAATGTCTTGCTGATAAAATATGGTTCCGTTTTTTACCCATAATTTTTCTTTACCAAAGCGTTTCCACATAAACACTCGGATGATTTTAAATTCAAAGTAAGCCCAAAATGCTAACCAAATAACAATAAATAATTTAGCACTTTCTTGTTGTAAGGTGAAGTAATTTGCAATAACAATCACGCCACTCACGCTCCATGCCAATAACCATAAAAACATCCAATTAACTTTCTTTTTATCGTCGGTTGGCAAAATCACTAAACTAAAAACTTGATCTTTAATTAAAATCGAGCTACGTTTTCCTATCACCTGAACATTTTCCATCATAAGAACGAATTACATTTTAACTAGATATTTACCTTCCATGACAGGGATTACAGGACATTGATTTGGACTGAGGCAATATTTAATATCACGTTCTAAATCTAATTTCGCTAAACGATTGCGGTGAGAAGAGTTTGATAAAAACTCATACAAATCTGTTTTTGCAATATTATATAAATGTTTTGATGCAATAGCTGAATCGCAGGTGATTTCAAATCCAGATTCAGTAGTTAATTTTTCTACCACAGCTCCCGCAAAAATAGTGTCTTCTAAATTAAATTTATTTTTCCATCCAGCGCACACTAAAATCACATCCTTTTTTTGCTGTGCTAAATATTCGCACAACACATCTAAATTTAAAAAACTACCCACTAAAATTTTTGATGCTTTTCTGCTAGCTTCAATAGCTTGAGTTCCGTTAGTGGTTGAAATAGCAATGGTTTTTCCTTTTACTTTGTTATTCATGTAGCCAAAAGGACTGTTGCCTAATTCAAAACCTTCAATCACTTCGCCATCTCTTTCGGCAGCAGCCATGTAGCCGTTCTTCTGATACTCTCTAGCTTCTTCTACTGATGCAACTGGAATCATTTTACTGACGCCATTGTAAAAGGCTGTGACAATAGCTGAGGTCGCTCTAAAAATATCTATCACCACCACAATTGATTCGTCTTTATGAAAAAGAGGATAGGCTTGAGGTGTATAACAAACTTCTATGTTCATGTAAATTAGTTTAAAAGATTAAAGTATTAAGATTAAAGATTGATAGTCTTGATACTTTAATCTTAATACTTTTTTGTACTTATTTTTTTAAGAAGGGTATTTTACAAACTTTGGCTTTAATGGCTTTATCTCTAATCACAATAAAAATTTCAGAATCAGCTTTTGCAAAATCTTTATTCACGTAACCCATACCAATAGCTTTATTTAAAGTTGGAGATTGAGTTCCTGATGTTACTTTACCAATAATGTTCCCATTAGCATCAGCAATTTGGTAATCGTGACGAGGAATACCTCTGTCAATCATTTCAAAGCCAACTAATTTTTTAGTAACACCATCTGTTTTTTGTTTTTCGATTGCTGCGCGGTTAGTAAAGTCTTTTGTGAATTTTGTAATCCATCCTAAGCCCGCTTCAATTGGAGAAGTTGTATCGTCAATATCATTTCCGTATAAACAGAAACCCATTTCTAAACGTAAAGTATCACGAGCGCCTAAGCCAATTGGTTTGATACCAAATTCCGCACCTGCTGTAAAAATTGCATCCCAAATTTTTTCGGCATCTTCATTTTTAAAATAAATTTCAAATCCACCGGCACCTGTATAGCCAGTGTTAGAAATTACTACATTTTCGATCCCATTAAATTTACCTTTAGCAAAAGAATAATAAGGAATGTCAGCTAATTTTACATCGGTTAATTTTTGTAAAGTTTCTAAACCTTTTGGTCCTTGAATTGCTAATAAAGATGTTTCTTCAGAAATGTTTTTCATATCAACACCTTTTGTGTTGTGTTTACTAATCCAATCCCAATCTTTATCAATGTTAGACGCATTAACTACTAACATGTATGTTTTTTCTTCAATACGATAAACAATTAAATCATCTACAATACCACCATCATTATTTGGTAAACAAGAGTATTGAGCTTTGCCATCAATTAAAACAGAAGCGTCGTTACTTGTTACTCTTTGAATTAAATCTAAAGCGTTTTCTCCTTTTAAAATAAATTCACCCATGTGGCTGACATCAAATACACCCACAGCATTTCTAACAGTTGCATGCTCATCGTTTAACCCGCTATAAGAAACAGGCATATTGTATCCTGCAAATGGAACCATTTTAGCTCCTAAAGAAATGTGTTTTTGTGTAAGTGCTGTGTTTTTCATAGTATATTTATTTCTGTTTTGAATGTATAATAATTGTAGCTTGTGATAACATTTTTTTAATACGAACTAAGCGGATAAAATCCTTATATCTTTTTACGTATACTGCATTTGGTATAATATCTTTAGAAAAAGATTTCATGGGGGCAAATCTACTATTTTATTAGTGATTTTAAAACCTCTAGATACTTAACTTTATTAGCATTTACCGAGTAGTTTTTAACCACGGTGTCTCTTCCAGTATTGCCCATTATGCGACGTAAATCAGGGTTTTCAATTAATCGACTCAGATAATTGACCCATTCTTGCTGGCTTTCAGCTAAAAAACCATTTTTACCATGTTCAATAATTTCGGAATTCACACCAACATGACTCATAATGGTGGCAACTCCACATGCCATATACGACAACCCTTTTAGCCCGCATTTACCTTTTACCCATTCGTCATTTGGTAATGGCATAATACCAATATCAAAACTGTTTAAATCATCCACTTCTGTAGTGGCACTCCAGTTTTTACTGATCACATTAATTTCGGGATGTGAATAAGAACCTTGGCCAATAACATGAATTTCTATCTGGTTAGGGTATTTGTTTTGAATTTCTTTTAATGCTGGAATAGCTATTTCAAAATGTTTAATGGTGCTAATGCTTCCGCTCCATCCAATCACTATCTTTTCTTTATTTCTTAATTCAGGTTTTGGTATATGAAAATCGCTATCAATAGTTGTTGGAATAATAAATGTATTTTGATTGAACTGTTTAGCATAATTTGCTAAAAATGAATTTCCTGTAATCACACGATGTGCATGTGCAATGTTGATTTTAGTTTTACTAGGGTTTTTTAGAAATTCAAATTTTTTATTTTCGGGCGAGGTATCCAACAGCCAAATGCTATCATCAAAATCAAAAATAACTTTATTTTTTTTATAAAATTGTTTTTCGAAATATGAGGAGCCTAATAATAACGCTTCACGCTGAATAAAAATAACATCAAAATTCTTTGCTCTTCTTAAATCATTTAAACGAATAAAAATAGATTTTAAAAGAATCAAAGCTTTTGCAAAATAGTTGCCAGGGTGATAAAATATTTTATCATCCTTTTCTGTAATAATCTCAGATAGCTCCCAATCAAATCCTTCTGATTTAAAATAATTTAAATACTGTTCAAAACGGTATCTCTGGCTAGGAGAACGATTTAAACGATGGTCGGCTATGATTAAGATTCTAGGCAATTTTTTCGAAAGATATGGATTTAAGATGACATTTAAAATCAGATTAAGTACTTGAGAAAATTAGTTATTTATGGAAATACTTTTTTGCTAAAGTGGCTTATTTTTTTATTTTTGATTTATAACTTTAAATTTATTTACTATGAAGAAACAATTACTTTTTATTTTTGCTAGTGTGTTTTTTGCCTCTTTAGTGAAAGCACAATGTACCGCTAACTTTACCTATACCATTTCTGCAAATACAGTTTCGGTTACGGCTGTTGTTACAGGCACAGGAACCGCTTTTTATGCTTGGCAATGGGGAGAAACTTTGTCTTTACCAGGTTCTGGCGCAAATGCGGCTTATACTTATTCAATGAGTGGGGCATATTCATTGTGTTTAACTTACGTCGAAATTGGATTCCCTCCATGCTCAACTCAAGTTTGCCAAAATATTGTAATAGGTTCGGTTGGCATCAACGAATTAAATAATGATAGTCACTATTTTAGTGTGAGTCCAAATCCTGCTCAATCTTTTGTAAATTTTGATTATACGATCACGTCATTATCTAAATACAGTATTAGTTTACTTGATGTTACTGGTAAATTAGTTGATGAGATAGAATCGGAGAAAATGTTGGAGATTGGTATTTACAAAAAACGATATAATACAGAGAAATTATCTTCTGGGATTTATTTTATACGTTTTAAATCCCAAAGCGGTATGGAGACTAAAAAACTAATTATTGATTAAATTATAGGTTTTAAAATAAAAAAAGGCGAAGAATACTCTTCGCCTTTTTTTATTTCCTTTTACCTTTCAATAATAAATACACCACAAAGGCTAATATTAGTAATGCTAAGTAAGTTGCCCATTCGGAATAATTCCTATAATTAGTATCAGCATTGAGGTAACTACGTAGAATTAAAAATAGCATTATTCGATAACTAATTTTTTAGTTATTTCTTTTTCTCCAGAAGTTAGTTTTATAAAATAAATGCCTTTACTTAATTGTAATTGCTTAGTGTTTATTTCTAATGTATTGATTCCGGTTGTAATGTCTAATATTTTTGATTCAATTAATTTACCTTGTGCATCAAACAATGTGTAGTTTATGTTTTCGTTTGAAGAACTTATTAAACTAATCGTTGCTTTATCGTTTGTTGGATTTGGATAAATAGATAATTCATTTAATGTGTTATTTTTTTCAATTCCAGTTGGCATTAAATAAATGACGCCATCACTTACAATACTATCGCTTACTAAACCAGCGTTGTTTGTAGCCTTAACCATAATGAAATATTTCTGGTTATTAGTTAATGATAATCCTGTTTTAGTTGCATTTAAATTCATGGCATTATTTGTCCATGAAACAATATTTTTTGAACCTGCCGTTGTGCCAATGGCGTAGTAATAATTAGCAACACCAGAGTTAGTGTCTTCTGCCATAGTATAATTTAAATCTAATTGAGTGCCAACATAAGTAGTGTCAATGTCATTTGCTGTGCCATCTTTAATGATGGAGGAGGCAAGTGGTTTAGTCCAATCAATATCAATGTATTGATTACTGATAGCAGAAAGATTATTGGCGATATCTTTTGTTATACTGCTGATGTTTCCGCCATAAATATTTGGCGAAATATTTTCGTTACGCAAGTCGTTAGTATTTGCTGCACCAACAAAAACAGGAGTTGTTGCTGCCCTTGAACGAAACACTTTAAAATCATCTATTTTAAACGTACTGTTTCCACTTCTGAATGATACTGAATTTCCATTTGCATGAGGCGCTGAGGGATCAACCCAAGAAGCTATGAACATATTGTTTTGCCAAATTTTTATTTCTCCAGTAATTCTATCGTATGAAATTTTGTAATCATAGGTTGTTCCAGGTGTAATGTTAATACTGGCTGAGTAAGTTGGTAAGCCAATAGTATTTGCAACTGATTTATAAAACTCAACAGAGCTTTGATCGGGTCTAAACCAAATCATATAACTATTTCCTCTTTGCGTTTGCGATGGATTATCGCAAGCAATATAAATTCCTGCTCTTCTATTTGGGCTTGCAGTGCCTGTTGGAGTTCCGCTTATAGTTCCTTTAAAATTATATAGATATCTGTTGGATAAACTTTGGTTAACTGTCGCATAAATATTAGTGTTGGCATTTGTTTCGTCGGTTTGTATTAAAGCACTAGTGTTAAGACTCCAAGTTCCCACGGAGCTTGTCCAATCGGGGTGAATAGCAGAGCCATTGAAATCATCATTAAAAAATCCTCTCGAGCCATTTGCTCTCCACTCAATACCGTTATAATAACTTGGCAGGTAAAAACTTTTTTCTATGCCTGTTCCTCCAACATTGTCAACGTCTGTATACGTTGCTGTAAAATTTTGAGTAATCCATCCATTTGGCGTTGTAACTTGTGTTGTTGGAATAGTATTGTCTTGTATGCAAGTCCAAACAGCTTTAAAGCCAGTGGATACAGTTCCTCCATCTGATTTAAAACGAATAGTTACTGATGGTGACGTAGACGTTAACGTAAATGTTGAATTTAATGTTCCTGTATAAACACCAAGTGTTGGTGACGCAGTTGAATTTCCATTATAAACAAACAAAGTGTCAAAGTTTGCTTCGGTAATTGCATATTTAAAATTAAGTTTAACCGAACTAGCGCCAGTTGGAGCAATGGTATAAACATAATTTTCGTTATCATAGTAATTTCTATTTGGACCACCCATATCAAAAATACTATCAGTACAAGCAACTGTGGCGCATGTCGAAAATTTATCTTTAATCAAATTCCATAAGTCGCTATAACCGTCATCATAGCCTAAGGCCCAGATACCAATACCGCCAATGCCACGTTGGTTTACTAAATCAAATTTACGGCTATAGCTATAGTTGTCGTCAATCCAACATTGGCGCCAAAGTCCACTATTTTGGTATGAATAATAGTTTTCAAAACTATTACTTTCAAAACGTTTATTAGCGGTTGAGTAGGTTGCAGCATTGTTTTTCACATAATTGTATAATCGTGAGGTTGTATAGTTTCCAGTGGTATTTGAAGGTGCCGTGCTAGCTACTGTTTCCCATTCTCTACCATACCAAGGTAAGCCTAACAGTAATTTACTTTTTGTTGCTCCTTTATTTAAATAATGAGTAATTGATTTTGCTAACGTATAATTGTAGCTTGTTTGAAAATTATACAAGGGAGCTTCGGGACCAGCAGTGGTTGAACCCGAATAGTAATAATCATAACCCATGATAATAAAATTATCTACTAATGGATTTAGTGCTGCTATATCAAACGTGTTGCTTCCCCATTCAACGGCGTACAATGCCATGGTTACTTTATAGTTTGAATTAGCGGCATGCACTTGATTACAAAGATTGGTCATGAAGGTTGTGAAAGGAACTTTATCGGCTGACCCCATGCCTTCAAAGTCAATATTAATACCGTTACTTCCAGGGCGAGAATTTAATAAGTTGATAGCGTTGGTTATGAAAGTTTGTTGAGCGGTTGAACTAGCCCAAAAAGTAGAGTGACTCCCGAACAGGGTAGCGCAAAAATGTACGTTTACACTGTTGCTAATAGCTGCTGTAACAGCCGCACTAGTTGCCCAAGCAAACGATGTATTTGTATTGTTTCCGGTAGTTGGGCTAACCGCGTAATCAAAGTAGCAAAAGTCGCTTAACATGCTCCAATCGTAATTTGTATAAACCGAACCAACCCAATATGGATGCCAGCCGTACACTTTTTTGTTTAGTGTACAAGGAAGAACGCCTGATTTAGATTGAATTGGATTAGCTTGATAAACTGTTCCGTTTTCAATAGTATTTAAACTATCCCATTGGGTATCTTTTGAAAACGAATAATTTTTATAATGATTGCTTTGCTCTTGAATAGTAGATTGCTGTTGAGCTAAAACATGTAAAGAAATTAACGATAGAAGAAGTAGTAATTTTTTCATATGCAGAGTTTATTGTTTTTTTAATTGCCATATGGTTTATTCATCAAGTTTTTATGTTTATTTAAATGCATGATGAATAAGGCATATTTACAATTTAGACTAGTAAATATAATAAAAAAGCCGCCCGTTACTACAGGCAGCTTTGTTAAAAAGGTACTAAATTGCTTTAGAAAAGCTATTATTTATGAGTTTTCTCGCTAGATACAGTTAATTTTTTACGACCTTTAGCTCTACGAGAAGCTAAAACTCTACGGCCATTTGCAGAAGCCATACGCTCACGAAATCCGTGTTTGTTTCTTCTTTTACGTTGCGATGGTTGGAAAGTGCGTTTCATGGTATTAGTATTTAAATGTTATTAGTTTTTCAAAATTGGACTGCAAATATAATGGATTTTTATTATGTGGCAAATTTTTTACGAATTTTAACCATAAAATAGCCATTTTTTAATTTATAGCCGCCTTAAAACTGTACATTTGTTGCCTAAAATTCCTCAAAATGGCAAAAGCTACTGGCGTTAAACATAAAGCCAAAGACGATATTCCTAAAGCAAAGCTTTCTAAGGCAAATTTCAAAAAATCTTTTCGTTTATTCAAATACCTCGGTAAAAGCAAGTGGTTATTTAGTTTAGGTATGGTTTTTATTGCTGGAACTGCTGCTGTAGGTCTTTATTTCCCTGTGGCCGCTGGTAAAATGTTCGGTTATTTAGGTAATACCGGTATGGATACCGCTGCTTTTAGTAGTATGGTTTCGGGAACGGGTATTGAATTATTGGTTTTGCTTGTAATTCAAGGAATAGTATCCTTTGGAAGAGTTTATACTTTTTCTATTGTAACCGAAAACATTTTAAAAGGCTTACGAACCGACACATTTAATAAATTGGTTCAAATGCCTATGAGTTTTTTCTCTAAAAATCAGGTCGCAGATTTAAGTAGTAGAGTAGCCACCGATATTAATGTTATCTCAGAGGCCTTTACTATTAATATTGCTGAAGTGATCCGTCAAACAATTGTAGGCGTTGGTGGATTGGTATTATTGGTGTATTTCACTTCGTGGGACGTTGCTAAATGGTTTATCGTGATTATTCCTCCTATTACTGTGGTTGCTATTTTTTATGGAAGAAAAATAAGAGGTTATTCAAAAGCTTTACAAGATAAAATTTCTGAATCAAGCATCATCGTATCTGAAGCTTTAACAGGCATCACCAGTGTAAAAGCTTTTACCAATGAACAGCTAGAAATTGGTAAGTACGATAAAGTAACCAATGAAATTAGATCTTTTGGAATTAAATATGGCGTAATGCGTGGAGCCTTTTTTGCTTTTATCATCATGTGTGTTTTTGGCTCTATCTTTTTTATTTTATATAAAATGTTGTTATTGATTAATACGGGCGAATTAACAACTGAAAATTTTGGTAAATTCATGATGTTATCATTGTTTGTAGCAGGCTCTCTTGGAGGTTTGCCAGAGCAATTAGCATCTATACAGCGCGCTTTGGGTGCAACCGATAGAGTGTTTGAAATCATTGATGATCGAAACGAAGAAATTAATTTAGCACATCGTAACAACTTAAATTTAAATAGAGTAAAAGGCGATTTAGAATTTAAAAATATTCAATTCACTTATCCAACGCGTCCTGATTTTGTAGTGCTAAAAGATGTATCATTTAGTGCAAAAGCTGGACAAACGATTGCTTTAGTGGGAAGTAGTGGAAGTGGTAAATCTACTTTAGCATCCATGGCATTGCGTTTTTATGAACCAAATGGAGGAGAATATTTAATTGATGGAAAAAAATCAACGGATTACGAGTTAACTGAATTACGCGATCAAATGGCTATTGTGCCACAAGATGTATTGTTGTTTGGTGGAACGATTAGAGATAATATTTTATACGGAAAACCGAATGCGACAGAAGCGGAAGTGATTGAAGCTGCTAAGCAAGCTAATGCTTATGATTTTATTTTGAGTTTCCCTGATAAATTTGAAACCTTAGTAGGGGATAGAGGTATTCAGTTATCAGGTGGGCAACGTCAAAGAGTAGCTATTGCAAGAGCGGTTTTAAAGAATCCTTCTATTTTGATTTTAGATGAAGCTACTAGTAGTTTGGATAGTGAGAGCGAACGTTTGGTTCAAGAAGCTTTAGATAAATTAATGATTGGCAGAACATCTATTGTGATTGCACATCGTTTGTCAACCATACGTAATGCTGATAAAATTGTAGTACTACAAAAAGGAGAAGTGGTAGAGATGGGAACTCATCAAGAATTAATGACTAGCACAACTGGCTTGTATCAAAAGTTAAGTAAGTTGCAGTACGAGTTGAGTTAGGATTTCAATAATAATTTTAAAGCTGTATTTTCTTTCTTTCTCATTAATTCAGCATCTGCTTTAGATTTATCTTTATAGCCGCATAAATGCAAAATGCCATGTATCATCACGCGGTGAAACTCTTCATCAAAGCTAACTTTAAATTTTTCAGAGTTTTCTAAAACACGTTCAATGCTGATGAAAATATCGCTATTGATAGTTTTACCTTCCGTATAATCAAACGTAATAATATCAGTAAGGGTGTTATGATTTAAATGCTTGACATTAATTTCAAGCAGTTCATCATCTGTACAAAAAATATAATTGATAGTTCCGAGTTTGTGTTTTTCTTTTTCGGTAATGGCTTTAATCCATTGCTTTAATTTTGTTTTTCCATTAAATTTAAAAGCAATACTTTGATTGTGGAAAGAGATCATTAATTCAAATTAAAAGTCAACAATACTTCTTGTCCATTATTATTAAACTCCACCTTATCCGCTAAGTTTTTCATTAAAAAAACACCTCGTCCGTTTGGTTTATCAATATTTACAGGATCAGTAGGGTCTGGCAAACTGTTATAGTCAAATCCTTTGCCTTCATCTGCCACCGAAAATTTAATATTTTTTTCTCCTGATTCAAATCCTATTTTGATGTGTTTATCAGGGTTTCCTTTATTACCATGATAGATGGCATTGTTTACGGCTTCTGTTAAAGCTATTAAGATGTTGCCATAACTATCCTCATTTACATTAAATACGTCACACACATCTTCTACCAAACGTTCTACTAATCTTATATTATCAGATGTAGAAGTAATATCTAATTTTTCTCCTTTAGCTGGTATCATTATCATTTATTTACGCTATTAAAATAATCATTAACTTTTTGCTTGTAGTAAGGTGTTAAGCTCGGCGAAACCGTATTTAACAACTCCATTTCTTTTTCTCTAAGTCTTTTATACTCTAAAAATTGCGTAGGGTTACTTAAAACTTGATTTTTTGCTTCATTACTCTTTCTTTTTTCGTCTTGTTCGCGTTCTCGCTCAGCTTTTTCACTTTCTAAAAGTTTAGTTATGATGTCTTGCTGGCGTTTCATCGTTTCTTGAGTAATTTGACGGTTAACGATGTCTTTTTCAGTTTGTTCCATCATTTCTGCAATATTTCCTCCAGGGTTAGAACCACCTTCTTTTTTAATTTTATCCATCATTTGCTGCATCTGGCGCCTCAAGGCTTCTTGCTCTGCGGCCATTTTAGCTAATTGTTCGCTCATACCTTGACCTTGCATACCAGGCATCATGCCTTTTTGTCCTCCTTGCTGACCCATGCCTCCTTGTCCGCCTGGTTTTTGTCCACCTGGTTTTTCTCCTGGTTTGTTTCCTGGTTTTTGTCCACCTGGCTTATTGCCTTGCTGTTCTAATGCTTTTTTCAACTCTTCCAATTGTTTATTGAGTTGTTGTTGCATTTGTTTCATATTAGCCATACTAGGTTTACCTTGACCCGGTTTACTAGATGAACTCGGTTTTTGTCCTTTTCCAGGTTTTTTACAGCTGCCATTTCCGGGCTTCCCTTCTTTTGCGGCTTTTTGCGCTTCTTCTAAATTTTCGTTCAGTAATAGCGCTAAATTATTAATAGATGTCATTGAATATTGCATGCGCATTTGTGCATTAGATTGCATTCGCTCGGCAAGTTCACTAACAGCTTTTCCCATATTCATATTAATAGCTGAAATCTCTCTATTGACATCTGCACTTATTTTTGGATTTCGTTTACTTAAGGCTAATAAACTATCTTCAATAATTTTTGAATCGTCTTGTAGTTTTTTTTGTGTTTGAGTAATTTTTAAATACTGTGGATTATCAGATCGTAATTTTGATAACTGAGTCATTAAGTCTTCTTGAGCAAAAGATAAGTTTAATAGGTTCTCTAAAATTTGACGAAGCGTTTGCATATCTTCTTCTTGCTCTTCTTTCTCCATACTGTCCATAGCCTTTTGCATTTGATCTTTCATCTCCTGCATTTTGTCAGCAGCTTCTTTTTGAGATTTAGAAGCATTTTTTTTATTGTTCTGATTTAATTGCTCAGAACTTTTTTCCATCTCTTTACTAATTTCGTTTTGTTTTTCTTCTGTTTTTGGAAGTTCGTTGGGTTGCTCCAGAGCTGCATTTTTTTCTTGCATCTCTTTCAACTCCTTTTTCAAATCTTCAAACTGCTTGTTTAAATCTTCTTGTTTTTTTTCTAATTCTTTTGATGAAGATTCTTTTTTATCATTTGAATCAGTTTTGTCTTTATTCTCTTTGTTGTCGTTTTTCGAATCTTTGTTATCTGTTTTATTCTCGTCTTTTTTGTTTTTACTGTCTTGATTCTCTTTAGTCCCTTCCTTCTCTTTCGTCTCTTTATTTCCTTCAGTCTCCTGCTTCAAAGCGTCTTGTTTGTTTTTTAATTCATCTAGTTTATCAATAGTTTGTTGTAGTTTTTGTTCTACTTCCATTTGTTTAAAAGCTTCCAGAGTTCTATCTAACTCTTTTTCCATGTCTTTATTGGAAAGCTTTAATTCTTCTAATTTTTGTTGCACTTGGTTTTTATCCAACTTCTCCATTAACTTATTTAACTCATCAAATAGCTTTTTCATTTCAGGAGTCATGATGTTTTCAAACAATTGTTCTAATTGTTTTTGTTTTTCTAGTAAAGATTCATCAAGCTGTTGGTTTTCTTGCTGCTGTTGATTGTTAAGTTGATTTTCTTGTTTAGTTTCCTCTATTTTGTTTTTTAGTTCGTTTTGTTTTTTAAGTATGTCTTCTAATTTTTTCTTCTCCTCATAACCCATTTGTTTTTTCTCAGTCAATTTTTTGCTGAGGTCATTAATGTCTTTTTGTAAATCTTTTGCTTTTTTAATGCCATCATCTAAATCTTTTTTAATCTCGGAATTGTTTTTATCTGTTGCTTGGTTTAATTCATCAATCGTAGGTGCTTTAAACAACATAGTTTGTGTTTTAGCAGATTTAGAACCTGTAACACCATCATTGTCCCATACTTCAAAATAGTATTCAATTTTGTCTCCCGGTAAAACATCAAAACGAGACGCATCTAAAAAGTAATAATAGGGTTGAGTGATTTGAGTTTTGTTTACACCCATTATTTGTACTCCATTTTTTACAATAGCTTTACCTGTTGAATCTTGAGTATAGTGGATATATTTAAATGCTAAACGAGTGAATCCATAATCATCTTTAATAGTACCTGAGAAATAAATGTTTTTAGGGTTTAACGAATCTGTTTTTTCGCTTACGTCAATTAATGGAACTTGGTCAGGTACAACGTTAATAGTATAATTTACTGAATCAGGATTTTGTCTTAAAAAATGATTCATGGTTTTGATGCTGTAGCTTGTGCTTTGCATCATGCGTTTTGAAAAAGCAAATTCATCTTCTGATGAACGAGAAATGTCAACTAAGGTATCTGCGAAATTTAAAAAGATATTATCGGTGTTTTTGGTATGAAATACCCATTGCATTTTAGTGCCTTGTGGTAACTGCATATCGCCCACATTAGAAACGGTTTCATTTTTTTTGTTGAGGTATGCAGGATACGTTAATTGAATATCAAACTTCATTAGCATTGGCTTAGGCAATACACTTAACTCATATGATTTAGAATTAAAGCCGGCTGCATTGAATACAAAGTCTGTGTTTTTTTGAACGTTTTTAAATGTGTAGGTATAATTGATATTATCTACTTTTTCCATTTTATGTTCAACGCCATCTACATTGATGAAAACTTCATTGGGGATTTCGTTACCATTTAATTTTAATTCCAAAACATAATCTTGTTGCTGAATAGCTTCTAGTGATTTATTATTAATGGCAAATTGAAAAGGCGCTGCTTTTTCAAAGTATGTTTGATGGTAAACAATTCGCTCTGTACCATCTTTAATAATACTCGGTTTTATTACTAAAACCAATAACATTAAAGCAATAGGAGGTAAGGCAAATTTTAAATATTTTTTATTCTCACTTATATCAATGGCTGAGGTAAACGGAATAGGCTTTAGCTCTTCCATTTTTTGATTGATACTAGCCGTTAACAAATCGGGAGATAAAATAGAGCCAGAGTTACGTTGTAATTGTAAGGTGTTTAATAATTTATCGTTGATGTTATTGAAATGAGTTCCAACGATATTAGCGGCTTCGTCATAAGAAATCACTTCGCCGAGTTTATTTAATTTTAAAATAGGAATGGCAATGTATTTAAACAGCACAAATCCACTTGCTATTAAAAACGAATAAAATAAAACGGTACGTGTGGTTGTTCCAAACTCTGCAAAGTATTCGGCTACTACTAAAAATAAAAAGGCGGCTACTAATAATCCGCTAGTGTACAATAAACCTTTTATGAGTTGGTTTTTGTAATACTTGCGAATAAACTCATCGAGTTTATAAATTAATATGTTTTGCTCTGAAGCCAATTTATTGGTATTTACACAAATTTAGCGAAAACAAGGGAGGATTAAAATAAAATTTGTGTTAAATAAAAAAGCGACTTAATTATTTGTTAAGTCGCTTTAAATAAGTGTTATAAAGAAAGATTACCCAGCAACCTTTGCTGCTTTTTTCTCTTTTAAAATTTCTAAAACTCCATTGTGAATTTGTTCAACCGAAAAACCACACTCTTGATACAATTCATTTGGTTCTCCGTGCTCGATAAATTTATCAGGAATACCTAAACGTTTCACTTGAGCACTGTAATTATTTTCAGCCATGAATTCTAAGATAGCACTACCAACACCACCAACAATGGTTCCATCTTCGATGGTGATTATTTTTTTGTAGCGTGTAAATACTTCATGTAACATCGCTTCATCCAGCGGTTTAGCAAAACGCAAATCGTAGTGAGCAGGAGTAATGCCTTCTGCTTCTAATTTTTCAATGGCTTTAGCTGCAAAATTTCCAGGATGTCCAAGAGATAAAATCGCTACCTCTTTTCCATCTTTTAATTTGCGGCCTTTTCCAATTTCTAATTTTTTGAAAGGAGTTTTCCAGTTTACCATCACGCCGTTACCACGAGGGTAGCGGATACTAAATGCTCCTTTTACTTCATCTAATTGAGCGGTGTACATTAAGTTACGTAACTCTTCTTCATTCATTGGTGCACTCACAATCATATTGGGGATGCAACGGAAATAAGCGATGTCAAAGGCTCCGTGGTGTGTTGGTCCATCAGCACCAGCAATTCCACCTCTATCTAAACATAATACTACTTTTAAATTTTGTAATGCCACATCATGCACCACTTGGTCATATGCACGTTGCATAAACGAAGAATAAATGTTGCAATATGGTATCATGCCTTGAGTTGCTAAACCAGCACTGAAAGTAACTGCATGCTGTTCGGCAATACCTACGTCAAACGCACGATCAGGCATAGCTTTCATCATAATATTTAATGAGCAACCACTTGGCATAGCCGGTGTGATACCCATTATTTTTTTATTTTGTTCAGCTAATTCTACAATCGTATGTCCAAATACATCTTGGTATTTTGGAGGTTGAGGTTCTTTTGGAACTACTTTAATAATTTCCCCTGTCTCTTTATTAAACAAACCTGGCGAGTGCCAAACTGTTTCGTTTCCTTCTTCAGAGAATTTATAACCTTTTCCTTTTTTAGTTAAAACGTGTAATATTTTTGGGCCAGGAATATCTTTTAAATCAGCCATGATTTTCGTTAAACGAACCACATCATGTCCATCAACTGGTCCAAAATAACGGAACTTCAACGACTCAAATAAATTACTTTGTTTGAGTAAAGATGTTTTAACTGCATTTTCTAATTTACTAGCAATTTCTTGAGCATTTGGTCCAAACTTGCTAATCTTCCCTAATAAGTCCCAAACTTTATCTTTTGTTTTATTGTACGTATGTGAAGTAGTAATGTCCGTTAAATAATCGCGTAAAGCACCAACGTTAGGGTCGATGCTCATGCAGTTATCATTTAACACTACCAATAAATTACTATTTGAAATACCCGCATGGTTTAATGCTTCGAAAGCCTGACCAGCAGTCATAGATCCATCACCAATAACAGCAATATGTTGTTTATCTTTTAATCCTAAGTACTGACTAGCAACAGCCATTCCTAAAGCTCCGCCGATAGAAGTAGAAGAGTGCCCAACACCAAACGTGTCATATTCACTTTCTGAACGTTTAGGGAAACCACTAATACCTTTATAAATACGGTTTGTGTGAAATACATCACGACGACCAGTAATAATTTTATGTCCGTATGCTTGGTGACCTACGTCCCATACTAATTGGTCGTAAGGTGTATTGAATACATAATGTAATGCTGCTGTAAGTTCAACAACGCCTAAAGAAGCACCAAAGTGACCACCTTTTACAGATACGATGTCGATGATGAATTGACGCAATTCTGCACAGAATTGTTCTAATTCTTCTTCTTTTAATTTTTTTAAGTCGGCAGGGGAGCTAACCTTTGCCAATAATTCACCAGGAATTACTCCTGAACCTTTAACAATTTCCATTACAACAAAGATAAACTATTTTATTAATTGCAAAAACGTGATTTTTAACCTGTTATTACCCGTTTAATGGTTAACAAACGTTAAACAAAATAGTTTAATTAATAAAAAATTATCTCTTTTTCTTGTTTTGTAGTGATTGTTCCAATTTTGGCAAAATATTGATTTTGAGATTCTAAAAAGGTATCCATTTCCTGCTGGTGAGTAGCAGAAACGCTAAATAGCAAACCACCTGAAGTTTGAGGGTCACAATAAAAAATAAAATCTAAATCCGCCATACCTTCGATATGTTTTGATTGAGCATTGTAATTGCGTGTTGTATTATCTGGAAAAACAAATTGTTTAGCATATTCTTTGGCTGCTTCTATAATTGGAAGTGTGCTTTTATTTATTTTTGCTGACAAATCAGTGTCTGCTAGCATTTCTAATAAATGCCCCGCAAAACCAAATCCAGTAATATCAGTGATGGCATTAACATAAGACAATGCTCCTAATTTTACTCCAATTAAATTTAAAGTCGTGGTTTGTTCTAACAGTAATTTGTAATGTATTTCATTTAATAAGCCTCTTTTTAAAGCCGTACTTAACACTCCAATGCCTAAAGGCTTTGTGATATAAAGAATATCATTTTCTTTCACAGTGTTATTTTTTTTGATGTGTTCTTTTTTTACTAAACCAGTTACGGCTAAACCAAATAGGGGTTCTTGTGTATCTACACTATGTCCGCCAGCTAATGGAATGCCAGCTTTTGTGCAAATTTCTTGCGCGCCTTTAATTACTTGTTGAGCAACATCTGCAGGTATTTTATCTACTGGCCACCCTAAAATGGCTACTGCCATTAACGGTTTTCCACCCATTGCATACACATCACTAATAGCATTGCAAGCAGATATTTTACCGAAGTCGAAAGCATTATCTACAATGGGTGTAAAAAAATCCGTGGTACTAATAATACAGTTTCCATCTTCTAATTCGTATACTGCAGCATCGTCTTTCGTTTCGTTACCTACTAATAGGTTTTTAAAAATACCATCTTGTTTACAACCGCTTAATATTTCTTCTAATACGGCTGGTGCAATTTTACAACCGCAACCAGAGGCTTTACTAAATTGTGTAAGTTTTACTGACATATTTATTTTAAAGTATCAATTAATTTTTTTACGCTTAATGCATTTATTTCAGCATCAATTGTATCAGAGTTTAAATTTATAATAGGTTGTTTTTTGTTTTTGTAACTATACTCATAAGCTTTGTCATAGTATATTAAAGATAATCTAGCAACATCATGTAAATTATTTTCATCTAAATACTGTAAACATAGTTTTGTATTTAATGAGCCTAATTGTTGTGCGATTTTTATGACACAAGATTTTAGCGCTTCAATATTTACTGTGGTATAATCATCTACTAATTTTTGAACTCTTAATTCAAATGGAATCTCTAGTTTAATAATAGTCGCTTGTTTCATTTGAAGCCATAGGCCAATCGGTATTTTATTATAACCAATGGTTTGAGACTCATCTTCTATAAAAATGAATTTTGAAGTGTCGAGTTCAGAAAGTTTATGATATAATTGATGCTCGAATACTTGTTGAGGATTTTGTTTTTGTTCGTTGATAGTTCCAAAAGCTGAGCCTTTATGATGAGCGATTTTTTCTAAATCAACAATTTGTAAATTTTGCTCATTCAATTTTTTTAAGATATCAGTTTTTCCACTACCTGTTTTTCCGCCCAATAAAATTATTTTTCGGTCTTGTTCAAAATAGTCTAAGACATAATTTCTAAAAGCTTTGTATCCACCTTTCATAATCACAGCATTTAATCCAGATGTGCACATGAGCCACGCAAAGCTATTGCTTCGCATGCCACCTCTAAAACAGTACACAAACACTTTCTTGTTTTTGGATAATGTTTTTACTTGATTAACGAAAGAAGTCATTTTGGGAGACACGATTTCCAGACCTCTATTAACAGCAGTATCTTTTCCTTGTTGTTTGTATAAAGTGCCAATTTCTGCTCGTTCGCTATCTTCAAATAATGGAATATTGATGGCATTAGGAACATGTCCTTTAAAAAACTCAATAGGAGCCCTCACATCTATAATTAATTCGTTTTTACTTTTATTTAAAAAGTCAATAACATCTATAGCATTTGCAGTCATTAGTGCGAAGCTACATAATTTATAAACAGTATATAATTTTGCTTAAAAATGATATTTTAATTCTGTAGAATTTATGAATTAACTAGTTATCAATGGTTTATTGTTAAAATCTTGTGTGTTATTTCGACAAATAATTTAAAATGCACTGAATTTTATGATTTTTTTTGTATAATATTGTATAAATGAAATTAACTAAACTTTTTACTGTTTTATTTTTGCTTTTAGCTATAGGAGTTACAACTCCTGTGTTAGCTCAGGTAAAAGGTGGAAGAAAGAAAGAGCACCGCAATCAACGTGGTGGAGGCGGAAGACATTTTGGTGGAAAATCTAAAGGTAACGCTAATGCCTTTGCAAAGGGCGGACATAAAAAAAGTTTCTTTGCTCGTGTTTTTAAAGGTAACAAAAGCAATGGGCCATGGGTTTATAGAAAAACAAATCCAGGTACAAAACAAAAAAAGGAACAACCGAGATTATTTACTCGTAATCGTACTAAAGGAAAACGTTTTACCGATGGTATCATTGCGCAACAAAACAAAAGACGTTCCGCTACTCGTGTAAGAGGAAATCAAAGTTTCAGTAAACGTAAACACTAAAATAGTTTTTAAAACTTTTTAATCAATCCCATCTATTAAGGTGGGATTTTTTATTTTTACGCATTAATTATAATTTATGAACGTATTAATTTTAGGATCGGGAGGAAGAGAGCATGCTTTTGCATGGAAACTAGCTCAAAGTAAGCAATTAGAAAATTTATATATTGCCCCAGGAAATGCTGGAACCGCTCAATGTGGAACCAATGTAAATATTTCAGCAACAGATTTTGATGCCATCAAAAATTTAGTGTGGGAAAAGAGTATTGATATGGTGTTAGTTGGTCCCGAAGATCCATTAGTAAAAGGAGTTCATGATTATTTTTTAGCCGATGATGTTTTAAAAGAAATTCCTGTGATTGGTCCTAAAAAAGATGGCGCACAATTAGAAGGTAGTAAAGATTTTAGTAAGCAATTTATGTTTAAACATGGAGTGCCAACTGCTAAATATAAAAGCTTTACAAAAGATAACATTACAGAAGGCGCTGCTTTTATAGATTCATTAACGCCACCTTATGTATTAAAAGCAGATGGACTAGCTGCAGGAAAAGGCGTATTAATTATTGATGATGCAGAGGAAGCAAAACGTGAATTACAAAACATGATTTTGAATGCCAAGTTTGGTAATGCAGGAAACACGGTTGTAATCGAAGAATTCTTAAAGGGTATTGAATTATCGGTATTTGTTTTGACCGATGGAAAATCTTATAAAATATTACCAGCTGCTAAAGATTATAAACGTATTGGAGTAGGTGATACTGGCTTAAATACTGGTGGAATGGGAGCAGTGAGCCCAGTGCCATTTGCTGATGAAGTGTTTATAAAAAAGGTTGAAGAGAAAATTGTGAAACCGACTATTAATGGTTTGGTAAAAGATGGTATTGATTACCGTGGTTTTATTTTTATTGGTTTAATGAACTGTGATGGTGAGCCAAGTGTGATTGAATACAATTGTCGTATGGGAGATCCCGAAACAGAAGTAGTAATACCTCGTATTGAATCGGATTTATTAGATTTATTGCAAGGCGTAGCAACACAAACATTGCACGAAAAACAATTTAGTGTTACTACAGATATTGCCACAACGGTAGTATTAGTGAGCGGTGGTTACCCTGAAGATTATGAAAAAAACAAAGCAGTTAAAGGATTAAATAATGTAACTAATAGCCAAGTATTTCACTCAGGCACTTCTTTTAAAAACGAAGAGGTGGTAACTAACGGCGGGCGAGTATTTGCTATTACATCCTTTGGAAAAAACATTGAAGAAGCTATTGCTAAAAGTTTTGCAAGTGCCGAAACCGTTAGTTATGATGGTAAATATTATCGAAGTGATATTGGAAAAGATTTGATGAATTGGGGTAAATAAAATTACCTTGCATTAAACAACCAACCACTTGGGTCCATGGTTTTTTGGCCTTTCCAAATTTGAAGGTTCATGCTGGTTTTACCATCCTCATCTAGGATAGTACCAATAGTTTGTTTGATACTAACTTTGTCGCCTTGTTTTACAAATACGTCGCCAATGTTGCTATACACACTTAAATATTCACCATGTCGGATGATGATTAGTTTTCCGCCAGTTGGAGAAATAGCGATGCTTGTAACCTCACCTTCAAAAATTGAGCGAGCCTGAGTACCTTTGTTGGCACAAATTTCCACACCATTGTTATTCATCATAAAACCCTTAATAGCAGGGTGCTCATACTCGCCATAAGGTTGGCAAATTACGCCTTTTGTTACTGGCCATGGTAATTTACCTCTGCTACTCGAAAAATCCGCTCCTAAGGCCTCTGCTTCTTCTGTTAACTCAGGAGCTGTTGCTTTTACTTCTGGAGTTTTGGTTTCGGTTTTTGTTTTGTTAGTTTTTGTTTTGTTAGCTTTATTTTTTTCTGCCTTTTCTGCTTTAGCTACTTTAGCAGCAGCAATTTTAGCCGATTCCTCTAATTTTCGTTTGATTTCTGCTTCAATTAAACGCTTAATGGCTATTTGTAAATTCTCAGCATCACGTTTTTTCTTTTCTAATTCTTCTTTTAATTCTTTTTCCTGTTGTTGCAACTCGCTTAACACAATTTCTTGTTGTTGTTTTTCTCCATCTAATTGTGATTTTTCTTCTTTTTCATTTCCAAGTAGTACATTCTTTTCGTGACGTTGAGCTTCTAGTTCCTTTAATTTAGATGTTAATACCAATTGCGTGGCTACAATTTCATCGGCTTGTTTTTTGCGAAAGGCGGCATACTGCTGAAAATATTTTACACGCATGTAAGCTTGATTAAAGTTTCCTGAAGAAAACAAAAACATAATTTTTGTGTATGAATCCTGATTACGTTGAGCAAAATAAATCATCTTGGCATATTCGCCTTTTAATTTATCTAAGTTTGCTTTTAAGGAATTAACTTCGGTAACGTTTTTTTTAATTGCTGAGTTTATTTGAGCTAGTTCTTGATTAATTGTTCCAATTAATTCTTCCCGCACTTTAATTTTTGTATTAATAACCACAATGGTATTAATCTGCGATTTTTTATTGGCTTTAGTTTGACTTAATTGAGAATTAAGTTGTTTGATATCATCATTCAACTTGTTTTTTTTATTCTGTAATTCTTTTTGAGAAGGGGTTGATTTTTGGGAATAGCTATAATTTGAAATACCTATAAAGAGCATTAAGCACATTAATGCGCTAAGGTTTTTCTTTTTTAATAGGTATTCGTTCATAGTTTTTCGGTATGTTCAGCATTAATTTTTGTGGCTGATTAATCTCTATGCGAACATAGTTAATTTTAACGTTGATTTTCTTCTCTGCCTTTATCTCAATATTAACATTGTGTGGTGCAAAAATAGAATCGGAAGCTAAGAAGTTATCGTATTTGGCATGAAAACTTCTATTTGTTGACACATCTTCAAAATCATTATTAATAATTTTAAAATTTGCAGGGTTTAATCTCATAGTTTGTAAAGAACGTTTTAGTGAATCTTGGCCGCTGGTTATACGACGTAATTTTCGCTTTCGTTCGGTACTTAACAAATAATGGCAATTCTCTCTATCCACTACTGGTTTCATTTTAGAGTCATCGTCATCAAAATCAGCACTGTTGCCAAATAATGCAGCTTGTATTAAATCAAAGTCCAAATCAGCATTTAACAATTGATTGATGTAATTAAAATCGCCTTTAAAGTATTGTTTTTTGACATATACTACCATTTTCACCGAATCACGAGTAATTAGTAGTTTTGCAATATCAATTAATCCAACGGCTTGTATCGAAATCCAAATAGCACTATCTTTTCTTCCTCGCACCCTTATATCTAAATTGTGATCTTCTTCATCAATTAAAGTTTGTACATCTGCTTTTGCGCTAATCCATTTATAAACTAATTCGTTTTCTTTAATGTTTTTTGATAATGCTTTAGCTGTTTTAAATGTTAGTCTGCATTTACCAACGGTGTCTTCTACTTGAACAGGAATTGCAGCTTGTTGCGCCTGTTTTTTTGATTTACAAGACATCATGAAAAACATGACGGCAAAGATGCTAATGAAAGAAATCGATATGTGTTGTTTTTTAATCATTCAATTTTTTATCAGTTATTTTTCGATCTAAAAATTCAGAGCCACCGCCGGCAGTTTTAGCTTCTTGCCAGTATTTTAATGCTTCTTCTTTTCTGTCTAACTTATATAAAACATCTCCATAATGTTCAGAAATACTGCTTTTTCCTCCCATTTTTACAGCTCTACTTAGCCATTCTTCTGCTTCTTTGTATTTACCTTGTTGGTACAAAATCCAACCGTAGGTATCTATAAACGAACGATTGTTAGGAGATAATTCGTTACTACGTCTCGAAAATTTTTCGGCTTTTTCTAATTTTTCTTTTCTTAAGGATAAAAAGTACGCATAGTTATTTAGTGTTTCTGCATCATCAGGATTTACTTTTAGCGCATCATCATAAGCTTTGTCTGATTTTTCGAATTTTTTTACAGCATTATAAGCATTTCCTAAACTTGTATAAAATCCCAACAACAAAGGTTTATTGTCGTAAACAAATTCAATACCGTCTTCTAAAGCATTAATAGCAACATCATACTTCTTTAATTGAATGCTAGAAACACCATTAAAATAATAAGGTAGTGGATTAGTTGGAAATAATTCTATGGCTTCTGCACTATGGTTTTCAAGATTAGTATAATCGTTTAATTCAGAATCAATATACATCAGTTGACTCCAAATTGAAAAAGTATTTTTGTCAAGTTTAATGGCAGACATATATTCTGCTTGAGCTTCTTTTATTTTTTTGTCTTTAAATAAAAAATCTCCATACATGCTATGCACATCTGCAACTGTTGAATGTAGCTTTAATGTAATGTTACATAACTCTATTGCTTGCTGTTTATAGGTGTCATTAATGTCGGACAACTCATAATAAGAAGATAAAATTTTTAATTTGGTATCAACATCTAAATCAGGATTTTCGAATGCGATTTTAATTTCTTTATAAAAATTTTCTTTATCGTTTTGCGATTTGTAATAATCAGCCAATGCTAAATGCACCATTGGATTTTTTGCATCTACTTTTAAAATTTCTTTATAAGTATCCATGGCTTTATCATTTTGATTAGTTTCTTGATAAAACTCTGCTAAGTAGGTGTAATATTTTGCCTCGCTAGGATTAGATTGAATCAATTTTTTAAACTCAGCTTCTGCCTCATTGTTTTTTTTGAGTTGACGGAGCAATTTAATTTTGTTGATGGTAAAGGCTTCGTTTTGTCCAAACTTTTTTTCTAATTCATCATATGATTTAAATGATTTATCATAATAGCCGCCATACATGTATTCAGCAGCTAAGCCTTCGTAAAAATCAGGACGATTAGGGTAATTTTTTACAAGTCTTGCGTAAACGTCGGCAGCTTCAGCATATTGGCGTTTATTGTGCAAACATTCAATATATAGCAATTGATACCATTCGTTTTTTTGCTCATCATTGGCGCACTCTTTTCCAAACTTTAAAGCGTTATCATATAAACCATTAAAACGGTAAATGTTTCCTAATTCATATTTTACTGCAGCAGAATTTGGGTCAATCCTAAGGCATTCTTTAAATTTTGTTTCAGCATTTTCGATATTACCCTTCATGCGTTCTTTACATCCTTCAATAAAATTGAAAGTAAAACTAAGCTGAGCTTGTTCCGGTAATCCTTTTGTATTTGCTGTTTTAGTAGTTTGTTTATTTGTTTTACAAGAAAAAATAAACATTGTCAGTACTGACAAAATTAGAAGATGAAAAAATATGTGGATTTTAAATTTCAATAATTGTCTTTCAAATTATAAAGAAAGAGTGGTATAATCACTCATGCTAACGTCTAAAGGCCTACCTTTTACTTCAGCGCCTTCGCCAATCATACTATTTGAAATAACGGTGTTGCTAAGTTTTGTACTAGCTTGAATTATAGAGTTATTTATCACACCATTATTTACTGAACTATTTGCGCCAATAGAAACATGTGGTCCGACAATTGAATTTTTGATAACCACATTATCACCGATAAAACAAGGTTCGATAATCACGGCGTTTTCTGTGACGATGTTTTTTCCTTTTAACTCAGCGCTTCCTTTAATGAATTCTAAAACGCGTTGGTTTGTATAAACAGTAGCATCCTTATTTCCACAATCTAACCATTCAGTTACTTTACCTGGGGTAAATGCAATTCCTTTTTGCTTCATGTTTTCTAAAGCATTGGTTAATTGAAATTCTCCTTTTTCGGTAATGTTATTGTCTAACAAATACTGTAGTTCTTTTTTCAAGTTATCGCCATCCTTAAAATAATAGATTCCAATAATAGCTAAGTTACTAACGAAGGTTTCTGGTTTCTCAACGAAGTCAGTAATCACTCCTGATTCGTTTACTTTAACAACCCCAAATTGGCGAGGATCTTCGATGCCTTGAACCCAAATAACACCTTCTTGGTTTGTATCCATTACAAAATCAGCCTTGAATAATGTATCGGCAAATGCTACAACTGTTTTACCAGTAATGCTTTCTTTAGCACACATAATGGCATGAGCAGTTCCTAATGCTTTTTCTTGATAGCAAATCGTTCCTTTAGCGCCTTGTGATTGCGCAATTTTTACTAAGTTTTCTTCAACTTCTTTGCCAAAATCAGGGCCTATGATAAATGCAATTTCATCTACTTTTTCGCCACAAACTTTGGTAATATCTTCGACCAATCGTTGTACAATTGGTTTTCCAGCTACGTTAATTAATGGTTTAGGAACGGTAAGTGTGTGCGGACGCATACGTTTCCCTTTTCCCGCCATTGGTATAATAATCTTCATAATTTTAGTATAATCAGGTAATAAATGGAAACAAATATAATATTAAAAACTTGAGAAATTACCAAGTTTTTGATGGTTATATGCCCATAAATTTCAACAATTTAATGAATTTTGTCACTTTTTGTGATTTATTGGTTATACAAAACGTAACCCTTAAAATTATGACAAAACACTACTTTATTTTTTCTGTTTGTATTTTTCTTTCAGCTTTTTCAAATGCTCAATTTTTTAATTCATCTGTAAATCCTTATTGGATTATTTATGATGACGAAGCCAATGGCCCGTCTCCTAAAATCCATCATTTTAATTTTAAAGAAATGATTGTGAAAGCAGGAAAAAAGTCGATGCGCTATATTTATAATTATGATGCAGAAGGAAGGATGATAGCTTATCTTGAAGAAAAGACAAAGGATAAATTAAAAAACGATGATAATAAGAAGAATAGAGGCTTTTTAGTGAGTTATGCTAAGTCGGCGGATAGATTGAAACAAAAAATACAATATATCAAAAATTCAGAAGTCATTGTAACGGATAGTTTTAATTATAACAAGTTCGATAGAACGACATTATATGCAAGATTTGACAAAGGACATAAACTAAAAAATCAAGACGTATATAGTTACGACAGCACACTGTTAAAAGAACACCATGCTTATACTTTTAAAAAAGACAAAATGAAAGAAGTAAGTAAAGAGATATATGAGTATGAATCTGATTTACAATTAAAGAAAATAACCTATTACAACCAAAAAAATAAAGCATATAAAAAAACAGTGTTTGATTGCAATCCAATGGGAGTAAACCATAAGATTAGCAAAGATAGTTCATATAAATGCGTGAAGTATGATAACGATAGTTTAGGAAACAAAATTCAGATTACTATTGAAAATGTTAAGAATAAATCAACTAAAGTAATCTTGTATTATGACAAGCAAAATAAAGTAATTGCACGTAAGAATTTTGACCTTAAAAAGAATCAACCTTTACATTATTCGTTTTATCACCCAGAAACTGGCGTTACTATTAAGTATATTAGTTTCCATAAAGGAAAAGAAGACTATAAATTTGAAATAAAATTTGACGATAAAAACAACAAGACTGAACAAACTACTTATGTTAAAAATAAAATGACTTCTATTTTTAAATACGAATATAATCCGCAAGGTTTATTAGTTGCAGGTAAAGGCTACAATCGCCGTAATGAGTTGAAAAGAGTAGTCGCATATAACTACGGATTAAAAGAATAAAATTACAAGCAACCAGTTCTTCCTCCATCAACAGGTAAGTTAATACCATTGATATAAGAGGCTGCTGGTGATGCTAAAAAAGCCACAGCATTGGCAATTTCTGAAGCTTCAGCAAAACGACCCATGGGGATTTCGGAAATCATTTCGTTAGTAACCGCATCTAAAGCATGGCCTGTTTTTGTTGATTTATTTTCGATAATTGATTTTAAACGAACTGTTGAAGTTGCTCCTGGCAGTACATTATTTACGGTAATATTAAATTTACCTAATTCGCCAGCTAGTGTTTTTGCCCAATTGGCAACGGCTGCGCGTATTGTATTAGATACACCTAAGTTTGCTAATGGTTGTTTTACAGATGTAGAAATGATATTAATAATACGACCATATTTTGCATTTTTCATACCTTCAATACATGCTTGCGCTAAAATATGATTGCAAATTAAATGATTATTGAAGGCTGATAAAAACTCATCTGTTTTTGCTAAATGAGCTGGACCTGCAGGCGGCCCACCTGTATTGTTTACTAAGACATGTACAATTGGTTGGCGTTGTAAATACGCTTCAACAATTTGTTTTAATTCTTCAGGTTTACTGAAATCAACGCATAAATACGAGTGCAATTGACCAGCCGCAGTGTTCAATTCTGTTTTCGTAGCTTTTAAGGCTTCTTCGTTACGGGCAATTAAAGTAACGCTTGCGCCTAAGTTTGCTAATTCTAAAGCAATGGCTTTTCCAATTCCTTGTGTGCTTCCGCAAACAATAGCTTGTTTATGTTTTAAGTCTAAATTCATGTTTTTATTTATTTTTTCAACACAGAGAAACAGAATAGCAGAGTTCGCTGAGTTTTTTTTGTTTATTAATACTTATTTAATCTTTGTGAACTCAGTGTTCTCAAAAACTCTGTGTTGTAATATTTATTTTCTTTTAGTTTGAAAAAAATCTTTTAATATCGTTGAGCACTCTTGTTCTAAAATGCCTTTTACAACAGTCGTTTTCGGATGTAATACCGTTTGATTGATTTTACTATATCCTTTTTTCTCGTCGCTCGCGCCAAATACAATTTTTGTAATATGACTCCAATGTAATGCTCCTGCACACATTAAGCAGGGTTCAAGAGTTACATACAATGTACAATCATTTAAGTACTTTCCGCCAATAGCATTAGCTGCTGATGTGATGGCTTGCATTTCGGCATGAGCAGTCACATCATTTAATCGTTCAGTGTAATTATGTGCTCGGGCTATTATTTTATTGTCGGCTACAATAACTGCACCTACAGGAACTTCATCAGCCTCATAAGCTTTTCGAGCTTCTTTCAGCGCTTCGTTCATAAAATATTCATTAGAGTATAATTCCACTATGATAAACTTGCTAATGCGTTGTTTAAACGAGCAAGAACTTCTTCTTTCCCTAATAAAGCTAACATATCAAATAATTGTGCTCCACCAGCTACGCCTGTAGTTAATACACGAACTAATTGCATATCAATTTTTCCTAATTCAGGTTCAGCAGCAGCAAATAAATCATGAATACTAGTTGTTGTCCAAGTATCTAAAGCAGTTAATTTTTCAGTTAATTTAGAGTAAGTCGCTTTTGAATTTTCATTCCATTTTTTACCCATGACTTTTTCATCATAGCTTGTTGGCGCCGCAAAAAAGTAAGAACCTAGATCGTAAAATTCTGTTACAAAATGCGCTTTTTCTTTTATTAATCTGCAAAATTCAGTTACAAAAGCTTTGTCTTTTTTTATGCCTTTTGCTGCTAACAAAGGCATCACAGAATCTGCTAATTGTTCATCAGTTTGCATTCTTAAATATTGCTGATTAAACCATTTTGTTTTTTCGGGATCAAATTTTGCTCCTGATTTATTCACGCGTTCAAATGAGAAGTTAGCAATTAATTCTTCTTTGCTCATGATTTCGCGATTATCACCTGGATTCCATCCAAGTAAAGCTAACATATTAATGAAAGCATCTGGAGTAAAGCCTGATTCTCTATATCCAACATATTTTTCGCCAGTACGTTCATCAAACCAATCTAATGGGAACATTGGTAAACCTGATTTATCACGCTTAGATAATTTTCCGTTACCATCTGGTTTTAAAATTAAAGGTAAGTGAGCCAGTTTTGGCATATCTTCTTCTAACCCTAAATAACGATAAATTAAGATGTGAGACGGAGCACTTGGCAACCACTCTTCGCCACGCACAGCATGAGAAATTTTCATTTCAATATCATCTACTATATGCGCTAAATGATACGTTGGCATTCCATCTGATTTTAATAACACTTTGTCATCAACTTGGCTAGAGTTTACAGTTACCCATCCACGAATAATATCATGAAAACGAATTTCTTCGTTACGAGGAACTTTTAAACGAACGACATAAGGCGCTCCGCTATCCATTAATTTTTTTACTTCATCTTCAGGTAAGGTTAATGAGTTACGCATGTTTTGGCGCGTAATTGCATTGTATTGAGGCGCTACTACTTTAGCAGCCTCTAAACGCTTACGCATCTCATCTAATTCCTCTGATGTATCAAATGCAACATAGGCATTACCTGAAGCAATTAATTGATCTGAATATTTTTTATAAATACCTAATTCTTTACGCTCGCTTTGACGATATGGAGCATAAGGCCCGTCACCAAAACCAACACCCTCGTTTGGCTCAATACCACACCATTTTAAGGCATTGATAATATATTCTTCAGCACCATTTACATAACGAGTTTGGTCAGTATCTTCAATACGTAACACAAAATCACCACCATGTTTTTTGGCAAATAAATAACTAAATAAAGCGGTACGAACACCACCCATGTGTAAACCGCCAGTTGGACTTGGCGCAAAACGTAATCTTACTCTTTTTTCCATAGGGTGCAAAGATAATTATTAATTTAAACTGTTTTTAATAAAAAATGGCTAGCTTTAAATCAGTGAAAATTAGGGTTATAAGATATTTTTTGACTTTTTGCGCCATTCTTCTTGGACATTTTACACATGCTCAATTATTGAATGTTGATTCATGTTTAAATGTATTAAAAACTGCTAAAGAAGATACGAATAAAGTCATTTTATTGGATGAAATAGCATGGGAAATTAGTTATACTAATCTTCAAAAAGGTATTGATTATTCTACCCAATCGTATGAGTTAGCCAAAAAGTTAAATTACGAAAGACTGTACCCGAAAATTTGCAACACTCAAGCTGCTATATATATTGATATGGCAGAAATAGCAAAAGCGCTTGATTTATGTTTAGAGGGTTTAACTTATGCTAAAAAGAATAATCAACTTAAATCGCAAGTTTCACTATATAATTCTTTAGGTAATGTTTATGGTAAACGGAAAGACTCAAAAAAGGCACTTTATTATTATCTTCTAAGCGACGAAACTTTAAAAAAGTATGCTCCAAACAAAATATCTGCGGCGGCCATTGGAAATATTGTTGGTATTTACATTGGTTTCAGAAAATTAGATAGTGCGATGTACTATGCAAACCTTTGTTTAGATTACAATTTAAAGAATAATAACATTGATAGGTTAGGCAATAATTACATTTCATTATCTGAAATTTATTATGAATTAAATAATCCGCAAAAGTGTTTGCAAATGGCAGAGAAGGCAGTGCAATCTTCGATAAATATAAAAGATGAATACACGCTCACTCATTGTTACATACAACAAAGTAATGCCTTTTATTTAATGAAGAACTACACGAAGGCATTGGAAGCCTTAGATAAAGCACAAGTTTTAGCGAAAAAAACGGGAGATATTCCAGCATTAGAAACTATTGCAGAGTATTATAGTATTGTGTATGAGGAATCGGGAGATTATAAAAGTAGCTTAAAGTACTTCAAAGAATTTAAAATGTATAAAGATAGCGCTTTAAACGCCGAAAGTATTCAACAAGAAAAAAATGCGGAAGCAAAATACGAAAATGAAAAAAAACAAAAAGAGATTGAGCAACTGGCAAGTAAGCAAAAATTAAATGAAGAGCAGAATCAACGGAAAAAAATATATTTAATTGTTTCACTAATAGGTATTGCTGTTCTTGTATTTGTATTAATTGTATTATACAGAAATAATGTTTTAAAGCAAAAAACAAATAAAAACCTAGAAGCTTTTAATAAAGAAATAAATCATCAAAAAGAATTAGTAGAAGTAAAAAATAAAGAAATTACAGATAGTATTAATTATGCCAAACGTATTCAGCAAAGCATTTTAACGAGCGATGCTTATTTTAAGAAGTACACAATTGATTTTTTTATTTTATTTAAACCAAAAGATATTGTAAGTGGTGATTTTTATTGGGCACTTAATCATGATGATAGATTTATTGTAATGACGGCAGATTGCACTGGACATGGTGTTCCAGGAGCGATGATGAGTATGATGGGCATTAATTTTTTAAATGAAATAGTGAATGAAAAAAAGATTTCTAGTCCTGCTGATATTTTAAATCAACTTAGAACAGATATTATTAAAGCATTAAATCCCGAAGGAAGTTTAATTGAAACTAAGGATGGAATGGATTGTTGTTTGTGTAGTTTTGATTTTAAACAAATGAAATTACGATATGCCAATGCTAATAATAATTTTTATATCATTCGAAACAAAGAGCTAATTGTATCCAAATCAAATAAAATGCCAGTTGGAGCAGGGCATAACGCAAATGAACTATTTGTAGAATATGAAATGGATATTCAAAAAAATGATTTAGTGATTACTTTTACAGATGGATATGCCGATCAGTTCGGTGGTGACAAAGGAAAAAAATTTAAATATAAACAGCTCGAAGAACTATTGCACTCTGGTGCTCATTTGCCATTAAGTACAATTAAAGAAAAATTGAATGATACCATTGAGCATTGGAAGGGTGATTTAGAGCAAGTAGATGATATATGTGTAATAGGAATTAAAGTATAAAATTATGATAAATATTGAACTCAATCCATTTTTGCATTACAGCAAACAACTTCAAGCCTTGTTAACCAAAGCTTCAAGTCAAAAAAATCCAGCTTTATGGTTATATAAAAATGATGTAAGAACTGTTTTATTTATGCTCGAGGCTTTAACCAGACTACATGATAAAGCTTTTGATGAGAGGCTGTTTAGCAAATGGAATAAGAGGTTTAAAAAGCTGGAAGATCTATTTGGGGAAATTGATCAATTTATCGCCTTAGAATCGGAATTAAAATTGAATAAAAAAGTAAGGAATGAAACACTGAAGTTTTTTGCAGTAAATGCCACAAATTTAATTGAGAAATGTAATCAGCGATTACGCAATAAAGATTGGTTTGATAATAAATTAGGGTCGTTTGATTACAAATTAAGTGAGTTCAATGTTGACTACAATGATGAGTATATACATGAATTAAAACAAGCTATGCACCATGAAATTGATGACATTATAAATTTATGCTCAAAGTCAAATTTTAAATTTACCAAAATAGAAGAAGAAGTACATGAAATGCGTCGCAAATTACGTTGGCTAAGTATTTATGCACAAGCTTTGAATGGCCTTATTCAACTAAAAACATCGAGTAATAAAGGTAAATTTCAAATTAATTATTTCACGAAGGATGTTTTAAATTCTCCTTATAATAGACTGCCTGCAAGGCATAAAAATACTTCCATTATTGAGTTTGATAGTGATTCGTTTTTTGCCTTAAGTTGGATGATTAAAGAATTAGGGACTTTAAAGGACGAAGGATTGAAAGTCCAGAAATTGGCCGATGCAATGTTTATAGTTGACGAAGTTACAAGAGAACAATCACTTGTTAAAGCAATTAATGTATTTAAACTAGATGTAAATACTCAAGGTAATATTTTAACAAAATCATCTAAACTGTTAGAAACCTTTGTGATGAAAGATAAAATTCTTGAAAAATTAATTATCGAATAATCACCATTTTCCCGATTCCTTTTTTGAAGAAAGAATCTGCATCAGTTTGATTTTTTTCTACGGATTCATTGTTATGTCGAGTAATAACCTTGTATAAATATACACCGTTTGCAAGTTTATCACCAAACTCATCTTTCCCATCCCAAGCGTATTCCGTTATATTTCTACCAATATGTAAATTACCTAACTCGTTTTTAGTTATTTCTTTTACAACTTTTCCTGTAATGGTCATAATTTGAATAGTGAAAACATCTGGAATATCGCTTCCAGTTAATGTAAATACAAAACGAGTAGACGTGCTAAATGGATTAGGGTAATTTAATACTTCTGTTACAGTTTGTTTATTAATAATCTCAAATTGAATATTGTAATCCACAGCTCCCGAAACATTCTTACTTCTATCTATTGCCTGAACTATTAATGTGTATTTTCCGTCTGCGGCAAATTCAGGTTTCCATTCTATTTTACATGAATTATTAGGTAATTGAGCAGGCGTAAATTGCAAAGCATTACTAAATGCAATACGTTTTTCGGTGGTTTGGTTTGGTTGTTTTATAAATACATTAAAATTGGAAGTGTCATCTAGGGCTAAAAATCTGTTCTCATCTTTTAGGGTTATTAAAACATGGGGTTTAGACGAGACAATGTCGCCATTTAGTATATGCGTGCCATCAAAAGTAACATCTAAAAGAGGGTTAATGTTATCTTTACTTACATTAAATCCGATTCTTGCAATATTATTAAAGTGATATTGTTCTAATTGATGTCGACTATTTGCTTCAGGATTTACATCAATCCACAGGTAATTAAATCCAGGATAAGTATGTGTGTCAAATGAAATAGTATCTATGATAACTTGACCAGAAATAAATGGTTTTGCTTTGAGTTTTTGAGGAATAGAATGCGTCACTCTATTGGCATCTTCTAGCCAATATGTAATTACTAAGCTATCATTAAATGGCACGCTACCAATGTTTTCAATTGGCAACTTAACAATTAAATTATCTCCTTCTTGTATGGCTTGCAGTGATGCATTGTTTGCAAATCCAGCTTGAGGATTGATGGCGCATTCAGGTATTTCATCATATAATATTTGCCATTTTTTTAATTGAGGCGCAATATTAAATGAATTGTCTTTCATAAAAGCAATCAGTTTAATTCTTGGATGAATGGATGCATTAACATAATTATATAAGTCATATACATCTGAACTATCTTTATAAAAAACAGTTTGAATGGTATCTATCTGACCATTTTGTCTTAATCCAATAATTTTTAACGCGACACTATCGTTAGTTGTTTGAGCAGTGTACTTCCAGTGTAAACTATTCCATTTACTTGCTGGACCAATTATCTCGGATTCAATAAACCCATTATCCCATTTGGTTACCATGCTATCATTTAAAGTTATTTTGCTGTATGGCGATACGCCAATCACTTCCTGGCCGCAACCTAAAAATGGAACACTCCGTTTTCTTCCAAAAACAATCATTGGTAAAGAGTCACCAGCCGTGCTTACACTATATCCTCCAAAATTTCTAAACTCTTGTTGTAGCGATGGACTAAAAGTTGAAGATAGATGTTTGTTACTACTATAGGCTAATATGTAATTATTTACGGGAACAGAATTAAGAAAGTTTTCTAAATGGTTTTTCCAATTAGGTTTTGGTCCACAATAGGTGTTAGGGCCAAAATCAAACGAAGCCCTATTTTCATAAGAAAACGCTAAACAATTACTGTCAGGAGCAAATGTATTACCTGTAGTAACAGATGTTGTCCAGGCTGCTGTTGATATGGAGTCAAACACTGCTATCGACCAACCATCGTTACTGTTGAAATTATAATTCGATTCAACGGTTGTATTTATGGAGTATTGTATGCCATATAAATCATTGCTCTTATAAGCATTAATGCAATTTACGCTAATGGTGTTATTGTAAAATTTAAATTCTCTTTGCGGTTTTAAATAGTTAATAAATCGATATCGGTCGTTTTTAAATTGATGAAAATGAGCTTGTGCCCATCCTGTTTTTGTGCCAATTACTTGAAAAGAACTTTCTCTCCAATTTATTCTGTCCGTTAGTGTGGTAGAATCTTTTGTGATTCTCCAAAAATATACGGTGCTATCAGCAAATGGTAAATTTACAGTCCATTGTATAACACCACCCGAACTTGTTATAATAGCTGAATTAATTGGATTAAAAAAAGTATCATTTGTATCTAGTTGTATTTTATAGTTAGCGCTTGCAGCAAAAGGATCTGCCGTTGATGCTTTCAATGTTATTTGAGGTGTTTTTGGAACAACAGCATATTTATATGGATATACTGGAAACACATCACCTCCTGGAATAAACAAATCTATATTTCCAAAAGTAGAGTTGTTGTTTTCTGTTAGCTCACTAATTTCATTCAAATCATCAATTTTGATTTTAAAGTGATTTAATCCAATACCGTTGTCGAAATCTTTTAGAATAAAAAATCTCAAAGTATCTTCATTAATAGGTGCTTTTATTTTACGAAAAAAAGTGATGGAATCTCCATTAGGATAATACCTTTCTGTTCTAACAATAAAAGAATCTAGAATTGCTTTTCCATTATTTCTGATTCGAATATTTATGCCAACAGAATCTGGCGAAGAGTTTAAGTCAAGAGATACGTATGAGTTTTTAATCACATAATCTGGTTGTGCAAAAGCATTGATCTTTATCGAAGGATCGCCCTCTAAAGTCATCTCAAGATTTGTGATTTGTTGAAGTTGATCTATGTAAGTTGTTTTTAATGAAGTATTTTTTATCGCATCACCAACTCCTTTATAGTAAGTTTCGTAGGCTAGTGATTTATACATTTGTTGAGAATAATAATAAAGTGAACTCACAACGCCTGATGATGACGAGGCAATAAAACCAATACTGCCTTTTTCATCTATAAGTGTAAAATTTTCACTTGTGCTGCTTGAGCCTGGTAAATGTATATCGCCTGAGTAGCATGAGTTCGCTAAAAATAAAGGATATTTATCTTTATTACTATATGCGTTAGGATCGTCGATTGCTTGATCAAAACCTGTTACTGAACCGTGGCCAAAAAATGTAATAATAGATGCTCCATAATTGATGAGTTGAGTTACAGAATCACTTACAACAATTTGTATAGGAGCTGTAGAGTTTTTTTGAAAGCTAAATGTTTCGCCACCAAAAAGGGTATCTTCAATAATATTCCCAAACGTTTTTAAATATTGTTCAAACGCAACTTGCTGATAGATGTCTGAGCCACCACTAAAATGAAGTACATGTTTATGCCAATCATCAGGTGGCACTTGTTTTAATCCTAATTCATGTGATTTTACTTTGTTTAAATAATAAGTGACATCATTGTCATTATTTGCAGATACCCTTCCTAAAGGAATAAATGGTGTAGATGAATTTGACCCATGAATTCCTGAAGTCAAGATATTATCAGCAGGAGGATAACCAATGGTAGGAACTTTACAGCTTGACCAATAGCTTGGACTACTTGCTAAAATTGTACTTTTTATTGATTTCCCTATAAGTAATAGATATTTAGGAGGCACAGGTAAACTGTCGGATAAAAATCTGCAAAAGTTTTTTATAGCTAGGGGATTTTTAATATTACCGTAGGCAAATTGATCGTATAAATCATCAATATCAGCCATAATCACATGATTAGACCCGCCTGCTGCACTTTGACGATATAATTTATAATCGTTAGCTGAACTTTGTAAACTTTTATGAGTAATAATAAGAAACGCTGAATCAGGATTTGAAGTTTTGTAGTTTACAAATAAACCAGTTTGATTTACCGGAACTAAACTATTAACGGTATTAACATTAGAAGTTGTGGTTAAAAAACACTGTTTTTGAGAAATTGAATTAGGGACTAAAAATTTTACATTATTTCCAGATACTACGGTAGTAATATATTTGTGATTTGTTAAATCATAACATATCACTTGAGAAGAACCAATATTAACATTTTGAATATCTAAAAATGTTTTGATGCCAGAGCTACTATTGTCTACATAAAAATGTTGTTCGGATGAATTTAAAAAATCTGGTACTTGTGGATATTTTAAATAGATGTAGTGCACATTGGTTTGATTGTTTGTTATAATAAGAGGATTGTTTTCACTAGTGACTTTGATAGACGAATTGTTTTGCAATTGATTAGCTGTAATTTGTTTTTCAATAAGTATTTGTTTGATACCAAAAAACGTCGTGTCGCTTATATTAACAAAATTGCTTGAGTTATTTAAAAAGTCAACTTTTAATTGATGATCGTAGCTGATGCCCGTGTTGTAATTAATAGTAGATCCTGAATAACTTACTTTTATAAACGCGGGTAATGAAGATGAATAAACATTTAAGTTTCCTAAATTACTTTGTATGGATTGACCTTTATTAATAAATTTCCCAAAGCCTTCTCCATTAACATACCTTGGATCTGAAATAGCATCTCCTACAAATTGCTCTCCTAATGAATAATTGTTTCTATAGGCGTTTATTTTCTCTGAGTAAAAATAGTTGGATGGAGTGTAACTTGTGAAATTCACATCTGTTTCAACTAATACACGCTTATTATTAATGGAATTATTCCAAGTTAAAAACACGTAGTTAGTATCATTAAACAATGCATAATATGGATTTGGAATTCTTGACGAAGTATAAACAAGGGAGTCAAAACTCGCGTCATTTTTTTTAGCGTAAAATTCTATATAATCTGCTGGGTTAAAAACATTATCCGATTCTCCATTTACATTAATGTATTGTTCTTCTCCTTTACAAAATAATTGAAAATTTTTAGGATTAATAGATCCTAATGGAATACCAGCATTAATAAGGGTTGTATAATCAATTCTGTAAAGCCCTGTTTTTGGAATGCTTATACGATAATGTTTTTGAGAATAATTTATCCATTCATTGCCATAGTTTTGTGCAACTACACGAGCTGTTGTTAAAACCACGAACCATACAATGAATAAACGTTTTATCATTTAATTATCTTTTTATTAATATCAATTTTAACTGTGAAAATGTGTGAGTATAGAGATGTTGATACATTTCCAATATTTGTCATGGCATAATCTAAACTAAAAATCTTATACTTTAAACCAACGCCAATGTTTGGTTGAAGCGTAGTTACATCTTTACCTGTAATATCTTTTGCTTTTTGAATATTTCCAATACCACTTCTTAAGTATATGAAATTTTTATAGCCTACTTCTAATCCAAAAGCAGGTTCCATACTCCAAGCATTTGTTTTTACAACGGTATTACGTTTACCATCAAAGGTGTTAATGAAGTTTAATTCGCCACCAATAGATAGTTTATCTTTCCAAACATACCATGTGCGAGTTGCCCCAAGAATTATTTTAGGGACAGTTACTTCAACGGAGTTACTTGGAATATCGTTTCCTGTTATTGCAAATGTTTGTTTTACGTCATCTGATAAATTATAGGACCAAGCGTTAAACGTTCCAGTTATATCTCTTGCCATTGCAGCAAAACGCCATTTTTTGTAGTCATACATTGCACCTGCATCTAATCCAAAACCCCAAGCACCAGCAAAATCTCCTAACTTACGACGAATAATTTTTGCATTAGCTCCTATTTTCAAACCTTTTACTTGAGTTATATTTCTGGCATACGACAGTAAAACAGCGGCATCGACAGCATTGAATGACTTAATTCTAGAATAATCCACATTTCCATTGGCGTCAATTAACTCAGTTGTATTTGGGATATTATCTACTCCAAAACGAATAAAGGTAATTCCCGCAACACTATTACTGTCTAATCTTTTTGAGCCTCCTATAAAGTCGTATTTCGCAATCCCAGCAAAATATTCGGCATGCATTAAGCCAACTTGCAAGTTACTTTGTTGAAGGTTTAAACCTGCTGGGTTCCAATAGCCAGCCGTTACATCATTTACTGACGCCACATTAGCATTAGCCATGGATAAAGCACGAGCGCCTACGCCCACACTTAAAAATTCGTTACTATACTTGGCTATTTGTGCTTTAATAGCAAGATTGCCAAGTAAAATGAATAATACTATTAGGACTTTATTTGAAAGAATACGCATATTAATTATGATTAAAAATAAGAATTTATTTGTTAAATAACGCTTATTTAACCAAAATATTATCAAATGATAAAGAAATACTTTGGCTGAATTTTAAGGCACCTTGGCGATTTAAATGAAAATAATCGGCAAATAATTCAGGATTTTGATAGTTTAAAGAGTCAGTATAGTCAAAATAGTTGATATGATTGATATAAGCGATGTTTTTTAGTTGATTGGTTAACGCTGTTTTATTAAGTACATTTTTTTTACCTCCTCCAAAAACGGGCGAAGTAATTAAGGTTAACTTGATGTTATTTGTTTTGGTAAATAATATAATAGAATCAATATAGCCTCTGTTTTTTATACTGATGAATGAGTACATAGGTTTTGGTTCATCATTACTATTTATTTTTTTTAATTCTGATGTCTGATAACCTTTATACATTAAGGTGTCATATTTTCCTGAAATATTTAGCCAGCCATGTAAAGAGGTGCTTAAATAATCTATTTGAGTATAGGGTAAAGAATGCAGTGGATTATAATAAAAAGAATTAAATCTGTTGTCCATTCGATTTAACTCATGTCTTAAATATGAATTTTTTAAATATGGAAAATATCGTGGAAAATCGTTTAATCTATCTGTATCATTTTGTAATGAAAAATAATCAAGATTAAAAATAATGTGTTTTGGTTTTTGATGTTGATGGCAATACGTTTTTAATAAGGCTAAACTTATTTTGGGAGAAGCGCCACTCATGCCCATATTATAGCTGTTTAAGCCAGTTATCTCATCAAACACTTTAGGGTTAAAATGCATTTCGGCTCTTGAGGAACCTAAAAATAGTACATCGTAAGTGTTGCCTTGTTTTAAAAAAAACTCATTGTATTTATTGAAAATACCTTGTTTATTTTTTTTGATGCCAGTATATAAAAATGCTCTGTAAACAAATAGTAAACAGATACATGCAATGGTATATATGGCTATTTTTTTAATCAAAACTGAAAATAAATAAAGCTATTAGCATTAAAATTACCTAAACAAAAAATGAGACAAAGAGCAGTAATGTAAAAAGCAGGGACGAAATATTTTTCCTTAAAATTTGATGATTTTATGAACGTGTATTCTTCCTGAATTTCCTTTATAAAAAGGATCGCAAGCATAAAAAAGAGCGCTACAAAAAATAATCGGTCATTTAATGCTAATAAGTGATGTAATCCATCAGTCACATTAAAATGTATGAAAATTTGCTGATAAATAAATCCTAAATCAGCCACTGTATTAGCTCTAAAAGCAATAAAGAAAATGGAAACAAAAAATAATGTATATATCCATTTTATGAAACCTGGAATTTTAAATTTTTGTTGGGTTGTAAAATGTTCCAATAAATAAAACAAAGCATTAAGTAATCCCCAAATAATAAAAGTAAAATTTGCACCATGCCACAAGCCACTTAATAAAAACACGATTAAAATATTGAATGCCCATTTTGGTGCACTTACTCTGTTGCCACCAATTGATATATAAACATATTCTTTAAACCAACTAGTTAAACTGATGTGATGTCGCTGCCAATACTCGGTTACCGATTTTGACAATAAAGGACGTTTCCAATTAATGTTTAAGTTAATTTTAAAGAGTTTGGCTACACCAATGGCAATGTCTGAATAGCCAGAAAAATCAGTATATAATTGAATTAGAAATAAAACTCCAATTATAATAAATTCAACAGAATTAAAATCATTTGGTAAATCATTAAAAACAGGATTAACCAAATAAGCAATATTGTCGGCAATCACCATTTTTTTAAAGAAGCCCCAGATAATTAATTTGGAGGCATTACCCCATTCAATGTCTCTAAAAAAATGAGTGGTTTTTAATTGTGGCATTAAGGTATGATGCCTAACAATTGGACCAGCTACCATGTGCGGAAAAAAGGACACGTACAATAAAAAGTCTTTTAAATTATCATCAGCTTTATATTTATTACGATAAACATCAATGGTATAGCTAATGGATTGAAAGGTGTAAAAGGATAGTCCAGCAGGAATAATGAAAGAATTAAGAATTGAGAATTCAGAATTAAGAAGTTGTCCAAACGAATTATAAAAGAAAACTAGATACTTAAACACAAACAAAACTCCAATATTGCTTACAATACTTAGAATTAATAGTGTTTTTCGTTTTGCGAGTTGTTCAGTTTTTGAAATAGCTTTTGCTAAATAAAAATCTAATCCTGATGTGCCAATTAACAATAGTAGAAACCAAGGATTGTAGGAAAAATAAAAATAATACGAAGCAATTAACAAAAATAGATTTCGATGTTTTGCAGGAATTAACCAGTACGCTGTAAATACGATTGGTAAAAACACTAAAAATATGAGTGAATTGAATAACATCTTTTGTAAATATACAAACGATTTAATTTATATATATTTACAGCGTAAAATGAATATTAAAAAACATATCCCAAATGCTATTACTTGCTGCAATTTATTATGTGGTTGTTTAGCTCTTGTTCAGGCTTTTGAAGGTAATTTAGTGTATGCAGCTTATTTAGTTGGAATGGGTGCTATATTTGACTTTTTTGACGGCTTTGCGGCTCGTATGCTAAAAGTGAGTTCTCCAATTGGTAAAGATTTAGATAGCTTAACGGATATGGTAACTTTTGGTGTAGTTCCTGGAGTTGTAATGTTTAAACTAATTGGTACGACACGTTTGTTTAAGATTGCATCAGACTCAAATTCTCCTGATATTAGTGCTATTGCAATTGAAAATTCAATTTATTTACCTCAATATTTAGCTTTTATAGTAACTATATTTTCTGCAATTAGATTAGCTAAATTTAATAATGATACACGTCAAACTGATTCTTTTATCGGAGTTCCAACTCCAGCGGTTGCGTTATTCATATGTGCATTACCTTTAATTCTAAATCATAATAGTCATTACGATTTTATATTCAATCCCTATCTATTAAGTATTACTTCAGTAATTTTAAGTTTCCTATTGATTTCCGAACTTCCTCTTTTTGCTCTTAAATTCAAACACTTTAAATGGGCTGGAAATGAAATTCGTTTTATGTTTCTAGGTTTGAGTTTAGTGATGTTAATTACCCTTCAATTTGTAGGAATCCCTTTAATTATTATAATGTACATCTTTTTAAGCGTCATTAATAATATCATTTCTAAAAAGAAAGTCGCTTAATATTTAATAAATTTTTTAGTTATCTTTTCTTTTTCTGTTTCAATAATAGCGTAGTACACACCACTTGCTAAATCCTCAATATTAATTTTTTGCTTCGTAGTTTTGGTAAATACTTTACCTTGCTGATCAATTATGCTAATTGTTTTTATTTTTTCACTGACTTTAATATTTATTTCATTTGTCGCAGGATTTGGAAAAATAGAAATAGATGATTGTACTATGCTTGTGTTTTTTATTCCAACACTTGTCATTAAACTTGTTACATCAATAGTTTGTAAACCACGAGCATATGTGCCAGCAATTAGTTTGTTGGTGTTTGGATTAAACTCTAAATCCCAAACAACCATTATTGGCATATTATTCCCTAATCGCACCCAATTGGTTCCTCCATTAACGGTGTAATAAACGCCAATGTCAGTTGCAGTAAATAATACATTTTCATAGCCAGGTAAAACCAATAGGTCATTTATTCCTGCCTGTGGTAAATCGCCACTGATATCAATCCAATTAGTTCCGTTATTTATTGATTTATGTATGTGTGGAATATATTGATTGTATCTATATCCGCTATGTGTTACATATACATTATTTAAAACATTAGGCGATGTGTGCACTGATGTTACATATCTATAAGGTAGTGTCATTTGCAGGCTATCCCAGGTTACTCCATCATCTAAACTTCGCCAAACATTTCCATCACTTGTTCCGGCATAAATATAATTTGTATTTAATTTAGAATTATCTACACAACTAATTGTGTGAAATCTATCTCCATAAATAATACCATCTGTTAAATCTCCACTAATTACAGTCCAATTTTCATAAGGGTTTTGAGTGTTTTTATAAACGCGATATGTTCCAGTATACATAATAGTATTTGAATTGCCACCAAAAACATATGGCATATCCCAATTTCTTCTATCGCTAGCATCGATAAAACTTGAAAATGGATCGAAGTTAAATCCACCATCTATACTTACGACAATATTACCATTTTGGGTTTCTGCATATAAAATTTGGGGATCAGTATTGTCCATCCTAGGTTGAAACCCATCTCCGCCATATATCCTATTCCAGTTATTGGTGCCGCTTACCATTCCACCATTTACCGTTCCATTATCTTGGGCTCCGCCCAAGTAGTCATCATTATTAAATGGGTTGTAATTAACTTTATAAAATTGAGTATTAGGTATATCGTCAATTTTATTCCAGTTTGCGCCATCATCAAATGTTTCATACAATCCGCCATCGGTGGCAATGATATAGTTCGAACTTGATTTGAATTGTATATCATGAATATCTGCATGTGGATTATAATTCCACCATTCGGGCTGATTTATAAAAAATGAATTTCCACCATCTGTGCTTTTAAAATGTTCTACTCCTGCAATTAAAATTTCATTGTCATTTGATGGATTTACCGTAATTTTTCCAAAATACCATCCAAATCCGTTATAAATACCATTTACATTAGAACTTCCGGGTAATTGAGTAAATAATGCTCCGCCGTTAGAACTTACATATATGTTTTCCAAATTGTAAGTAGAGTCGCAAACCGAAATATAAATTTTGTTCGAATTTTGGTTGCTCATACATATACCAAATCTTGCTAATTTTGTATTTGGTAAGCCATTTGACAATATATTCCATGTATTTCCTGCATTTGTAGTTTTATATATTCTACTGCTATTACTAAAGCCAAAAGATTCAGTATTTGTTCTAATTCTGCTCCAACTACAAGCGTAAATAATATTTGGATTATTAAAATCCATCATCATATCGCTCACGCCAGTTTGATTATCAATACTTAAAATTTGGTTCCAACTTGTTCCTCCATTGGTTGTTTTATAAATACCGCGATTTAAATCTCTTTTCATAGGAGTTCCCATTGCTGATACATATATCATATTTGAGTTACTTGGATTAATTAATATTTGTGTGATAATGCCTTGTTGGTTAAGCCCAATGTTAGTCCAAGAATTACCACCATCAATACTTTTATACACACCATTTCCAATAAATGTTGTAAATGGAATATCAGGATCGCCCGTTCCCACATACATAATTGATGGATTAGTTGTATCGAACGTTATACAAGAAATGGATAAAAATGGTTGAGCGTCAAAAACAGGTGCCCAAGTCATACCGGCATCAATTGTTTTAAATAAACCGCCTCCTGGACAGCCTGCAAACATAATATTTTGATTCGTTGGATGAATTTTTAAACAGGTTATTCTTCCTCCAATATTTGTTGGACCTTCTTGTTGCCATGATAAGGTAGAAGAAGATTTTGCTTGACTGAAATCAAATGCAGCGTTGTTTAGCATTTGATTATAGGCTGCCATATCCAAAGAAGCGTCAGGAAAAGATCTCATCATCGCAAAATGTTCAAATGGCGCTTCATGATCCTCGTTTTCGTGGTGATGATCAGTTTTTACTAATAATTTTGGAATTGTAACGGTAACTACACACAAAATAAAAATTATAAAAAAATGTCTTTTAGTCATAAAGCAATATTTATATATTGAAAGATACAATTTTTTTAGATTAATTTAATTATCTCATTGAACAAAAATTAATATGACTCGTAGTCTTAAATCGACAATAAAACTATATAAACGATTAATTTTCGTCATAAGCGGTAGCTTTTGTATTGCATTATATCACTATTTTTAGTTCGTGATAAAATTAGAGCAAATACGCAAAGCTTATAAATTAAATAATACCTCATTTGAAGTATTAAAAGGTATCGATATGCATATCAAAGAAGGGGAGTTTGTTTCTATTATGGGTTCCTCAGGTTCAGGAAAATCAACCTTATTAAATATTTTGGGAATTTTAGATAATTACGATTCTGGAACCTATATGCTTAATAATACCTTGATTAAAGATTTGTCGCAAACTAAAGCAGCTCAATTACGTAATCAATTTATTGGTTTTGTGTTCCAATCCTTTAATTTATTGTCGTTTAAAAATGCGATGGAAAATGTGGCTTTGCCTTTGTATTATCAAAAAGTATCACGTAAAGAACGAAATATAAAAGCTCTCGAATATTTAGATAGAGTTGGATTAAAAGATTGGGCACATCATTTACCAAGTGAAATGAGCGGAGGACAAAAACAACGTGTGGCAATTGCTCGTGCATTAATCGCTAATCCAAAAGTTATTTTTGCTGATGAGCCAACAGGGGCTTTGGATTCTCAAACTTCTATTGAGGTGATGGATATTTTTAAAGAGATTCATAAGCAGGGCAAAACCATTGTTTTAGTGACTCACGAAAACGATATCGCAGCCTTAACAGATAGAACCATTAGACTAAAAGACGGATTGATAATTTAAGAAGTATGATTTCAGATTTAAATATTGTTCAAGCACACCTCAAACTTCTAAAATCTTAAATAAAAATGTTTGACCTCGATAAGTGGCAAGAAATATTAGGAACCATTAAAAAGAATAAACTCCGTACTTTTTTAACGGCGTTTAGCGTGGCGTGGGGTATTTTTATTTTAATTGTATTATTAGCTGCTGGTCAAGGTTTAAGAAATGGAGCACAAGCACAATTTGGTAACGATGCCGCTAATAGTATATGGATTGATGGTGGGCAAACGAGTATGGCTTACGAAGGTTATAAACCAGGGAGAAATATTCAATTAACGAATTCGGATTTTTATTATGTCAAATATAATGTAGATGGAGTAGATCATGCTTCTGCGGTTTATGATGGAAGAGCAGGCAAAACATTGTCTTATAAAAATGAGCGAGCAGGATTTACAGTTCGTTCGTGTGCACCCGACCATAATTTATTAGAAAAAGCCAAAATTATTAGTGGTCGTTTTATTAATGAAAATGATTTTAATGAATTTAGAAAAGTATGTGTGATTGGAATTCCTGTGAGAGAGGCTTTGTTTAAAGAAGAAGATCCCATTGATAAATTTATAGATGTGTCTGGAACTAAATATAAAGTGGTTGGTGTATTTAATGATCCAGGTAAGGGAGATAATGATCGTATTTACGTTCCATTGCTAACTGCGCAGAGAATTTATAACGGTAAAGATAATGTGAATGTAATTTGGGCAAGTACTGGAACTGTTAGTACAGAGTATAGCAATCAAATGGTCACAACTATTAGAAATTCTTTAGCTAAAAAATATCATTTTAATCCTGCGGATATGAATGCTGTTGGCGTATTTAACAATAATGTGGAGTATAAACGTATTATGGGGATGTTGGATGGTATTAAATTATTTGTATTTATTATTGGTGTATTTACATTAATAGCAGGTGTTGTGGGGGTGAGCAATATTATGATGATTGTAGTGAAAGAACGTACTAAAGAAATTGGGGTTCGTAAAGCGTTAGGAGCTTCTCCTTGGTCTATTGTTTCTTTAATTATTCAAGAATCTATTTTCATAACAGCCATTGCTGGTTATGTTGGTTTGATTTTAGGAATAGGAATTGTGGAATTAATTAAGTTTTTTGGACTGGAGGGAGATTTTTTTAAGAACCCAGATGTAGATTTGTCCATCGCCATCACAGCAGTGGTATTAATAGTTGTTGCTGGAGCATTGGCAGGATTGTTTCCTGCTATTAAAGCAGCAAAAGTTGAACCTATAACCGCATTAAGAGAAAGTTAATTTGATATTTGAACGAGATAATTGGCAAGAGATTTTTGCAACCATTCGCAAAAATAAACTAAGAACATTTTTAACTATGTTAGGGGTGTTTTGGGGTATTTTTATGTTGGTAATTATGTTGGGTTCGGGTAACGGATTGCGTAATGGTATTTTAAAAGAATTTGCTGGAACCGCTACTAATAGTTTTTTTATGTGGGCTCAGCAAACTACTAAGGCCTACAAGGGCATGAAGCCTAATCGTGGCTTTAATTACACAATATCAGACGCTGAAGCGTTAAAACAGTTGCCCGAATTAGATGTGGTTTCCCCTTTAAATCAATTAGGTGGTTATGAAGGTTCAAATAATGTATTAAGAGGGCTCAAAACGGCGGCTTGTGAAATTCAAGCTTGTTATCCAAACATTACTGGAATTTCTGATATTAAGTTAGGGAAAGGCCGGTTTATTAATGATTTAGACATAAAAGAAAAAAGAAAAATATGTGTGATAGGCCCAAGAGTTGTTGAAATGCTTTTTAAAAAAGATGAAAAAGTGATTGGAGAATATATTCGTGTGAATGGAGTTTATTTCAGAGTTGTAGGCGTTACATCTCCTTCTGCAGGAGGAAATGAAGGAAGGCAACAAGCGCAACGTATCAATATTCCTTTTAGTACGTTTCAAAATGCATTTAATTATGGAGATGTGGTAGGCTGGTTTGCTATTAAATCAAAAGATCATATCCCAGCCGAACAATCTGAAGAAAAAGTGATGTCTATTTTAAAAGAACGTCATAAAATTGCACCAGATGATACAAAAGCAATAGGTCATTGGAATATGGCGGTGGAGTATAATAAGTTAAGTGGTTTATTTTTTGGAATAGAAGTATTAGTTTGGATTGTCGGTATTGGAACTTTACTCGCAGGTGTTATTGGTATCAGCAATATTATGTTGATTGTTGTTAAAGAACGAACTAAAGAAATTGGTGTAAAACGAGCGCTAGGAGCTGTGCCATCACAAATTATTGGGCAAATTATATTAGAGGCAGTTTTTCTAACATCTATTTCTGGTTATTTTGGATTAGTAATTGGAATAGGTTTGTTAGAGGCTTTAAACGCAGCTATTGGAGATTCAGGCGAAATGTTTACTAATCCAACCGTTGATTTATCCGTAGCACTAAAAGCATTAACCGTATTAATTTTAAGTGGAGCTTTTGCAGGACTTATTCCCGCTAGTAAAGCAGTTGCCATTAAACCAGTAGAAGCATTACGAACAGAATAATTAAAAATATAAATTTATATAACTTAGCGATCTCTGCGAAAAAACTTTGCGTCTTTGCTCCTTCGCTGAAGCTTTAGCGCAAGAGTTGCGGTTAAACAAAAATAACACTATGATAAAAAAAATAATCAAAATCACTTTGCTAGTTGCCTTTGTTGGCTTAATTTTTTGGACATTTTACTTCTTATACAGTAAATCTCAAAAACCACCAGAGGTATTTAAAACAATCATGCCGTTTGATACTTCTATAGTAAAGAAAACAGTAGCAACGGGTTCGGTTACTCCCCGTAAAGAAATTAATATGAAATCACAAGTGAGTGGTATCATTGAAAAATTATATATAGTTGCAGGACAGCAAGTAAAACAAGGTGATGTGATTGCGAAAATTAAAATTATTCCAAATATGTTGAATTTAGCAAATGCTGAAAACAGAGTAAATTCGGCACAGTTAAATTATGATAACGCAAAATTAGAATATGATAGAAATAAATTATTGTTTGATCAAAGCGTGATTTCAAAATCTGAAATACAAATATTCGAGTTAAGATTAAAAACAACGAAGGAAGAATTAGATGCTGCGCAAAATCAATTACAGATAATTAAAGAAGGAGCGTCAAAAGCTTCAGGATCATCAAGCAACACTTATGTGAAAGCTACAATTACTGGAATGGTTCTAGATGTTCCAGTTAAAGAAGGTGGACAGGTGATTGAAAGTAACACGTTTAATGAAGGAACAACAATTGCTTCGGTAGCCAATATGGGAGAAATGATTTTTGAAGGAAGACTAGATGAGAGTGAAGTAGGGAAAGTTCAAGAAAATATGGATATCGTTTTAACGATTGGAGCCATTGATAAAGAAAGTTTTAATGCAAAGTTAGAATACATAGCCCCAAAAGGTATTACAGAAAACGGAGCGATTCAATTTTTAATTAGAGCTTCTATTAGCAAAGACAATAGTTCTTTTTTAAGAGCAGGATATAGTGCTAATGCGGATATTATATTATCTAAAAAAGATAAAGTTATGGCAATTCCTGAAAGCGTTTTGCAGTTTGAAAAAGAAAAGGTGTTTGTTGAAGTTGAAACAACCAATCAAGTTTTTGAAAAACGATTTATTAAAACTGGCTTGTCTGATGGAATAAATATTGAAGTACTTGATGGAATTAAGAAAACGGATAAATTAAAATTACCTCAATTGGCAGAAGAACAGAACTAAATTAATTTCTTCCACCATAAGTAACCTCTTAGATGGTAGTTTTTATTTAATAAGTTTGCATTGTAGTTAATAATTAATAAATCTATTTGCTGTTCAGTTAATTGTATAGCTTTATCTAATGGTAATCGCGCTTTTTGTGCATACCAGCTTTGACTCATTAAATTGCATTGTCGTTCATTTTCGGTTAATTGCTGTTCTAAAGTATGTGCTTCAGGATTTATACTTTCAAATAGGGCATTAGCGTGCGGATGATCCCACCCAAGTAAATGACCAATTTCATGTGGAATAGTTCGGCTATTTTTGCCAATTATGATATCGTTGATATATAACTTATTGAGCTTAATTCTTAATCCTTTAAAATCGCAAATAGCAGGATTGTTATGAGGTGTTTCATCAACTATTTGAAATAATATTTTTTTACTGGAACATTGCGATACTTTGCTTATTATAGTAAGGTTGATAGAAAAATTTATTTCGTAGGCACCAATACTGCCTCTGTAAACGGCGTGTAGCTGAGAAATAATAGCTGTTTTTAATTTCTCTAAATCAAATACTTCGTGACTTGTATTTAGCAAATCTGCATTTAAAGTAATGTTTACAGATTCATTTATTTGTTTTAGATGTATCATTACTAGTTGCCATACATGGTTAAAGCGGCTTCAATACAATTGGCAACATCTATCGGATAGTGATTTGTTCCTTTATTAGCTCTTCTTTTACGAGATAATTTGCAAATAATTAATTGTTTTTCGGGTACACAAATTACAAATTGCCCTAACATACCCTGCATATAAAAAACAGTCATGCCTTTATATTCTGTAAGCCACCAAGCATAACCGTAGGTGTGATTTGGTTTACAATCTACTTCATTACAATTAAAGGGAGAAATAGAATTCCGAACGTAATTACTATCTAATAATTGTTTGCCATTCCAATTTCCTTGATGCATATATAATTTACCCATACGTGCAAAATCTTTGGCATTACTATTTATGCAACAAAACGCTTTTTCTAAACCATTTTTAGTATCTAAACTCCAATAAGCTGGTTGTTCGCAGTTTAAAGGAGCCCATAATTTTTCGCTTAAGTAAACAGATAAAGATTTGTTAGTTGCTTTAGTAATACAATAGCCTAGTAATGCTGTGTTTCCACTTAAGTATTCATACACTTTACCAGGTTCATTTTTCATTTCGGTATAGCGTGTGGATGCTTTTAATAAATCGGTTCCGTAATAACCTTCTGCAGGATAGGAGAATGGGTTAGCATAACTTTCGTCAAAGGCTATTCCCGACGACATTGTAACTAAATGCTCCAAAGTAATTTTTGATCGCCAATTGTTTGCAAATTCAGGAATGTATTTACTTACTGGTTCATTTACGTTTTTGATATATCCATCTTGTATAGCAAATCCTAGCAATGCACCAGTGTATGATTTTGCCATGCTAAACGAATTGGTATGGGATGTATCACTATAATTATCCCAGTATTGTTCATGGATTAAAGTATCATTTTTAATAATTACTAAAGCATGTGTTTCTACTTCTCGCAATGTGGTTTCTAATTGCGAAGATAATTTTCCTGTATTATATTCTTTTGATATGGGCCAAGCTTGAGGATTTAAAGCTTCAATTTTCCTGTTTTCAAATATTTGATATTCAGTAGCGCTTGGGCCATCTTTACCTTCAAGATAAGTAGTTGAAATGGCTTTGTATAAATACCATCTTCCCGAAAAAATAATGACTCCGTTTATTATTAAAAAAACCGAAAGAATTATAATGAATATGTATTTGAATATTTTTTTTATCATTTTCTATGAAATAATCTCACATTCAAATAAAGTACTAAAATGTTTTTTTAGTTTTTCCTTGATTTCATTCATATTAACATCATGCCCCAATTCTTTGTTTAAACTCGTTACAGCTTTATCTTGTATGCCACAAGGCACAATATTTGAAAAATAATCTAAATCCGAATTAACGTTAAAACCCCAGCCATGCATGGTTACCCAACGACTACAACGCACACCCATTGCACAAATTTTTCGAGCTTTAAATAGGTTATCTTCATCTAACCACACACCTGTTTCTCCTTTGCTTCTTCCTGCCTTAATACCATATTCATCCAAGGTTAAAATAATGGTTTCTTCTAGCAAGCGCAAGTATTTGTGAATGTCAGTAAAAAAATGATCTAGATCTAAAATGGGATAACCAACTAATTGTCCTGGGCCATGATAAGTAATGTCTCCACCACGATTAATTTTGTAATAGGTAGCTTGTTTTTCTTGAAGTTGATTGTCATTAATTAATAGATGTGACGCATCACCACTTTTACCTAATGTATAAACATGAGGATGCTCAACAAATAATAAATGATTTTTAGTTTCAACTTGTTGCGCAGGTTCTACATTTCTGTTAGCAATTTTTTGGCCAATAGTTTCATTAAATAAAGTTTCCTGAAAATCCCAACAGGCTTTATAGTCCATAAGGCCAAGGTCTTTAAACAATACTTGTTTATTCAAAGTAAAATGTTTTTAGGAATTAGTTAAGCTTCGCTAATTCGTTTTTCAAATTAGTAATCACGTTCACTTCAACTGCATCAATATTTTTTAAATCAGCGATGTAACATGTAATCCAATCGCCAATATTAATTAAGTAAAAGAACTGCTCCACTTTTGAAGTTCCTTTAGCTGTAATGTCAGTTACGGAGTGACTATATTTTTCAAATAATGTTTTGCAGATATCATAACGCTTAATAGTTCTGGCGTAATCAAAAGACGTTCTAAAAGTAACTACAGCCAAGGAATCATTTTTTTCTGTCCAACCTACTAATTCGTTATGATTCATTTCTGGCAATGTATGATGCCAACATAACATTTTACTGTTTTCGTTAATTTGTTGTCTAAATCTCACTGCAGCCCCTTCGCATGAACCTAATGAATAGATAACTGGAATTTTATTTAATAACTTCTTCGCAATCAGAGTTGATTCAACTTTAATAGCCTCTTTTTCATTATCTAATAATGTAATAGTTGCTTTTACCTGATTTAGTAAATCTGTTTTTACAAAGCCATTAAATTGTACAATTTTAAATAATTGAATTAATGAATAACCAATGCAAGAACGAGGAGGATGTCCTCCAGGAATAATAATAGTATCAAATTTATATTGTTGGGCAATCGAATGAACTTCACCACCACTAGTAACACAAACAATTTGTGCGTTTTTATCAATGGCTTGCTTCATGGCTGAAAGCGTTTCTTCCGTATTTCCACTGTAAGATGAAATAATTACCAACGAATTTGAATTAACAAATTCGGGTAGGAAATAATCTTTATTAACGATAATAGGGATTGGACATTCAGATTGAACTAATTCTGACAATAAAGTGCCGCCAATTCCAGAACCACCAAGTCCAGTTACGACTATGTTATGGATATTATTTTTTTTAGTAAGAACTGCCTTATTGGCAATATCTAATGCTTCTTGTAATTGTTTGGTAAACCCTTCTACTAAATTCTTCATCTTATATAATAGTTGCAATACGTAAAAGTATTCAAAAATGATGAAATTTGAAATTTAAGCTTAATTAATAATAATTTTTTAAGATATGAACATTATTTATAGCTGATAATCAGGTCAATAACATATTTGCCTTAATATTTTAAATCTGATTTTTTTCTGAAGTCTGGAGTTAAATTTAAAATAACATTATTTTCGCCCTTGTTAAAAAACACTAAAAATCTATGAATATTTTAAAACTTACTACTACAGTGATTTTTGCTTCAGCTTTTATTAGCCAAGCACAAGCACAATCAAAGCGTGTAGCAGGTACAGTAAAAGATGGATCATCAAAAGAAGCTCTATTTGGAGTAACTATTGGTGTGAAAAACTTAACTGTTTCTGCTTTTACAGATGCTGATGGGCATTTTGTAATTAATTTACCAGACTCAGTAAAGAAGGTATCCTTTAGAATGTTTGGCTACAAACCAAAAGATTATCCTGTTGCTGATAGCATGATTGTTACTTTAATGCCAGAGGCACTTCAGTTAGATGAGACTGTTGTGACGGCTAATGCTATTAAAAGAGAGAAAAGAAGTTTGGGCTACTCAACTCAACAAGTAAATAGCGAAGACTTAACTAAAGGGCAAAATACAAATGTCATTAGTGCATTACAAGGTAAAGTATCGGGTGTAAATATTACCTCTGCCACTGGAGGACCTGGTACTTCAAACCGTATCGTATTGCGCGGAGGTTCGTCGATGTTGGGAAATAATCAAGCCTTAATGGTCGTTGATGGTATTCCAATTGACAACTCGAATTTTAGAACAGGTGATGATATAAACAATCAAGTGGATTACGGAAATAGAGCAAACGATATTAATCCAGATGATATTGAAAATGTATCTGTATTAAAAGGACCAGCTGCAGCTGCCTTATATGGTTCCCGTGCTTCTAATGGTGCTATTATTATTACTACGAAGCACGGTAGAAGTATGGTAAATGAAAATAAGAAAATGGATATTACCTTTAGTTCAGGTGTTACGTTTTCTAGAGTATTAAAATTACCTAAGTTTCAACACGAGTATGGTCAAGGTGATTTACATGGTACGGAAGATGATCGCAGAGAGAATTTCTCATGGGGCTTGCCTTTTGATGGCGAGTACCGTCCTTGGGGTCAAGCTATTAATGGAGAGCAACGTGTAAAAAAATATGAAGATCAACCAAATAATGTAAAAGACTTTTTTACTACTGGTTATACTTATAATAACAATTTATCAATTTCTGGTGGAAATGATAAATCTACTTATTTCTTGTCTGTTAATGCTTTAAATAATAAGGGTATAGTTAAAACCACAGGTTATAATAAGTACAGTGTACGTTTTAATGGAAGTACAGAATTAAATAACAAATTTTCTTCTTCTATAAGTGTTAATTATTCAAGTTCTAACAGTGATAATCCTGGTGGTGGACAAGGTGCTGCAGGTATTTTTAATAACTTAATTCAAACACCACGTGATATTTCTGTTGTGGATAGTAAAGATTTAGGTAACCAATTTAATGGCTACGATGATGTAACAGGAACGTATGGATTTTATGGGGCGTATGCCATGAATCCTTATTTTGTCTTAAAAAACAATCGTAATACAAATAAGGTAGATCATATTCAAGGTAATACAACATTAAATTATAAAGCTGCACCATGGTTAACTATTACAGAGCGTATTGGTGGAGATGTTTATTCTGATAGACGTTATCAAAAATGGAAAAAGTATAGCTATTCTCCAATAGACCCTTTTTGGTCTGGAAATGATCAAGTTTATCAAGGTAAATATTCTGAAGATTTATATAACGTAAACGAAATTACGAATGATTTAATGTTGAATTTCACAAAAGATTTAAATAAAGATTTTAAAATTTACGGAACACTAGGTCATAATGTTTATCAAAGAACACAAACCAATTTATTTGCAGAAACTAATGCCCAAGGTGGTTTAGCTATAGCAGATTTCTATAACATTTCAAATTCTAATGGGGCTCCCAATGCAGCAAGCGCTACTTTCAAGAGAAGATTAATTGGAGCTTATTTAGATTTAAATGCTTCATATAAAAACATGTTGTTTTTAGGAGTAACTGCTCGTAACGACTGGTCTTCTACTTTGCCTAAAAGTAATCGTTCTTATTTCTATCCAAGCATTAATGCATCTTGGGTTTTCTCTGAATTATTTAGTGATAGTTTAAAAAATGGATGGTTTAATTATGGAAAGATAAGAGCTAATTATGCTAAAGTTGGTAAGGATGCAGGAGAGTATTTAACATCTTCTGTATTTAATAAAACTACAATTGATGGAGGTTTTGGAACCACAACATCTCCATTTGGAAATGTTAATGCATTTACACAAGATGGTAGAATTGGTAATGCTAATTTGAAACCAGAAATAACAACTTCTATTGAAATTGGAACAGAGTTAAGTTTCTTTAAAGACAGATTAGGATTTGATGTGTCGTATTATATAAATAATTCAAAAAATCAAATTATCCCTGTACCAGTTTCAAATGCCTCAGGTTTTACGTCAAATACTATTAATGCCGGTTTAATAGAAAATAAAGGTATTGAATTACTAGTAAGAGGTACTCCAATAGTCACTTCAAAGGGTTTTAAAGTGGATGTTGTTGGTACTTTTACTAAAAACAAGAATAAAGTGGTTGAAATAATGGATGGTGTAAATCAAATAAATTTGGGCGGATCTTCTCGTATGGGTATTGTGGCTCAAGAAGGTGAGCCATATGGTTCTTTTTACGGAATTGATTTAGCAACTGACGGAAATGGACATGTGGTTGTAGATTCAGCAACTGGATTGCCTCAAAAAACAACTAATTCCGTTATTTTAGGAAACTATCAACCTAAATGGCAAGCATCTTTAGGAGCTACTGTATCATATAAAAGTTTCTCTTTCAGTTTTATGTTTAACACAAAACAAGGAGGATCATTCTATTCTGGTACAAAAGCAACAATGGCTTTTGTAGGAACTTCTCAAGAAACGGCTGAAGGTGGTCGTGATCCAAGAGTTTGGGAAAATTCTGTTTATTTAAATAGTCAAGGTGAATATGTGACTAATACAGATATAAAATACGATCCATATAATTATTTTACGAATGTTATCCCGGACGGAAGACATATTGTTGATGCAAGTTTTGTAAAATTGAGTACAGTTGATTTTTCATATAGAGTTCCTAAAAAATACTTAACTAAAACACCTTTTGGAGCTATTTCAGTTGGATTGTTTGGAAATAACTTATTTATTTGGACTCATAAATCAAATGTGTATACTGATCCAGAAATGAGTTCTACTGGTTCTGGAAACGCTCAAGGGTTTGAATTTGCAGCAACTCCTTCTCAAAGAAACTTTGGTTTTAATGTGAAGTTTAACTTTTAATAAATTATAAAGGATATTAAAATGAAAAAAATAACAACATATATCATTACAGCTGCCTTAAGTACTATTGTATTTACAGCTTGTAAGAAAGATTTCTTAGATATTAATGAAAACCCAAATTCGCCGGCTAAAGTTAATATTAAGGAAGTATTGCCTTCAGCAGAGTTAGCTATCGGCCATGTAATGGGAAATAATTTTCAAATTTTTGGTGGAATTTGGGCACAGTATTGGACACAAAATCCATTCTCTTCTCAATACAAAACAATTGAACAATATTCTCCTTCGGCTGACGATTTTGATAGCCCTTGGAGACTTTGTTATTCTGACGCGTTACAAGATTTGAATTTTGTAATTAAAAAAGGAACTGAAGATGGTTATTATCAACATGTGGCTTGTGCAAAAATTTTGCAAGCATACACATATCAAATATTAACAGATAATTTTGGTGATATTCCTTTTTCAGAAGCATTGAAAGGAGAAGAGGGTAATACAACTCCTAAATATGACTCCCAAAAAGATGTTTATGATGGAATAATTTCATTAATCAATGAAGGTATTGCATTAATTGATTTATCTGCGTCAAATGGTCCATCATCAGAGGATTTAATTTTTAATGGAGATATGTCGATGTGGAAAAAATTCGCTAATACATTAAAATTAAGAGTGTATTTAAGAATGGCGTATGTCGATCCAGTGAAAGCTCAAGCTGGTGTGGCATCCTTATCAAGCGCAACTTTTTTTGCAGCTGGAGAAGATGCTAGAATTCGCTATACATCTAATCCAGGAAATACTAATCCTTTGTATTCAGTTTTCTCTGAAATCAGAAATACTCAAAATATAGTGGCTAGTTATACTTGCTTAGATTCAATGTACTATAATAATGACGATAGAATTACAGTATTTTATGATACAATTCCTGGCCCAGATTATAATGGACACGTGCAAGGTGATTATACAGATATTAGTACACCAATTTCGTCAATTTCGTTCCCTCATCCTAATACAGGTGGTAATGCATCAAAGTCAGCATCAGCGGCAGCACCAGTTAAATTAATGAGTGATTATGAAAGTATCTTTTTACAAGCTGAAGCTGCTGCACGTGGATGGCTTGCAGGTTCTGCTCAAACATTATATTATGATGGTATTACTACTTGTTACCAAGCATATGGCTTAACAACCGCAGCTACTTATATTGCTAATCCAAATGTTGCATTCCCTGCAGCAGGAACAGCTGAACAACAAGTGGAGGCAATTATTACACAAAAGTATTACAGTATGTGTGGTAATCAATGTAATGAGGCTTGGGTTGAATACAGACGTACTGGTTATCCATCTTTCTTGATGGAATCTGCATCTTCGATTATTGGAGCTGGTAGAATGCCAAATCGTATGTTTTACCCTAGTACGGAATTAACTAGAAATCCAAATGTACCAGCTCAACGTATGATTTACGATAGAGTTTGGTGGGATATTAACTAATTAAATACTAATATTTAAAATTAAAAAAATGAAAAATTTAATCATGATTTTATTTGCTAGCGTACTAGTATTTGGTGGCTGCAAAAAGAAGGATAAAAGCACAACTATCGTTGTAAAAGTTCCTAAGTTTGAATTAATTGGGCCAACGGCTTTTAGTACTCCTGCAGGCCCTGGTAGTTATGTAGATCCGGGTGTTACATATACTGATGAAGAAGGTAATGTTAGTGTGTTAACTGAGCCAACATCAAGCGATGTTAATTTAGCTGCTCCAGGTTTTTATTCTTGTTCTTATGAGAAAAAAACTGAACATGGCTATAAATTAAAAGCGTCTCGTTTAGTGTTAGTTACACCAGTATCTCCTTTAGATGATCATAGTGGTATTTACGCAAGAACTGCAAATAGTCAAACCGTAACAATTACAAAAATTGGAACTGGTTTATATACAACTGATAATGTTGGTGGTGTAGCTGGAAACGATGCCTATATTTTCGATGTATATTTTGGCTTAGTAAATGACACTACTATTGCAATGCCTTCACAACCAAATGTTGTTGGTGGTGGTTATTTATACGGTACTAATGGAAAGATAATAGTAGCAGGACCGACTACAACAATACAATGGAAAATATTTGGAGATACAGATACAGGTTCTGCATCTGGATTTGGTACAAGTTTAAGAACTTTTGTGAAATAGAATTTTATTCTAATGTAAACAAAAAAGGTTCGCAAATTGCGAACCTTTTTTGTTTAGTGTCTTTCAAAATTTTTAACGGATTCAACCCATTCTTTTGGCACCTCAATGGTTTCTTTAGTGTCATAATTAATACACACTAAAGTGCTTTTACCATACGCAGCTAAATACTTGTTATGTTCATCTTCAATGGTTAAAATGTTTTCTATTTCAAAACTTTTAGTGCCAAAGCGAGTGATTTTTGTGTAACAGTAAACATCGTCTTCTAATAAAATAGGTCGTTTGTAGGTAATTTCTGTATTGGCTAAAATCATTCCTGTTTTGATCCAATCAATGCTATTTCTAAATACATCTTTAAAATACTCAACACGAGCCGTTTCAAAATAAGTAATGTGGTTAGCATTATTTACGTGACCTTGCTTATCAATATCTTTAAAGCGAACTTGAATTTTTAGTTTGTGAATGTAAGACGACAAAAGTTCGTGTAATTCCATAATTTAGACTTCTCTATTTAACAGATGTAATGCAAATTCTTTCAAATTATTCTTTTTAGTTTCATTTGCCTTTAAATCGCCTAAATGTTTTAAGGCAATATCTGTATGGTTATTGGCTTCTTTAATAGCTAATTCTTTTACGCCAAGTATGTTATAAATTTCGGTTACTTGTTTAACTTTTTCTGGATTAGATATTTCTTTCGAATATAATAGATGGTTTAGTTCTTTAGTTTGCGTTTCATTTGCTAATTCAAAAGCATCTAACAGCATAAATGTTTTTTTATTTGATATTATATCTCCGCCTACTTGTTTGCCAAATTTTTCGTCATCGGCATACACATCCAATACATCATCTAATATTTGAAAAGCAATTCCTACGTGTTTACCAAATTCATATAAATGTTTTTGATTTTCTTCAGACGCATTAGCGCATATAGCACCCATTTGTAAACCGCAGCCTAATAATACAGCTGTTTTGTAGGTAATCATATGAATGTAATTTTCAACACTAACTTGGTCTTGAGTTTCAAAATTCATATCTAATTGTTGTCCTTCGCAAACCTCTAAACCGGTTTTTGAAAATAAACTCAAAAGATTAGTTACATGTTCTGGTTTTGATTTTGCTAATATATCAAAAGCTTTAACTAACATGCCATCGCCACTTAGAAGAGCTATGTTATGATTCCATTTTTCATGTACAGTCGTATTACCTCTTCGTAACGGGGCATTATCTAAAATATCATCGTGTATTAGTGAGAAATTGTGAAATAACTCAACTGCTAACGCTGCTTGAATTGCTTCGTTTGGATTTGCATCAAAAATATCACAACCTACTAATGTTAATAACGGGCGAACGCGTTTACCTCCTAAGCCAATAATATAGCTCATAGGCTCGTACATCTCTTTTGGAGTTGAGTTGTTCAATGAAGATTGTTGTTCTTCAATAGCCTTATTTAAAATTTGAAAAAGGGACCAATATTCTTGCACAGTACTAATTATTTAGCTTCGGCCATTTTTATTAAGTACGTTCCATAACCGCTTTTGGTTAATGGTGTTGCCACCTTTATCAATTGTTCTTTATTTATAAAGCCCATTTTAAAAGCCACTTCTTCAATGCAGCCAATTTTCAATCCTTGACGCTCTTCAATAACTTGAACAAACTGTCCTGCTTGCATTAATGATGCAAAGGTTCCAGTATCTAACCAAGCAGTTCCTCTATCTAAAATAGAAACTTTTAATTGTTTACGTTTTAAATATTCTTTGTTAACATCAGTAATTTCATATTCTCCACGGGGAGATGGTTTTAATGTTTTGGCGATTTCAACTACCGAATTGTCGTAAAAATATAAACCAGGTACAGCGTAATTAGATTTTGGTTCGTTTGGTTTTTCTTCAATAGAAAGCACATTGTAGTCTTTGTCAAAATCTACAACACCATATCGTTCAGGATCGCTTACATGGTAAGCAAATACAACTCCTCCTTCAGGATTATTGATTTTCTGCAACATGCGTCCTAAGCCTACTCCGTAAAAAATATTATCTCCCAATACTAATGCAACCTTATCGTTTCCAATAAATTTTTCTCCAATAACGAATGCTTGTGCTAAACCGTTAGGAACTTCTTGAACCGCATAAGTGAACTTACAACCTAATTGTTCTCCACTACCTAATAAACGCTCAAAATTTGGTAAATCAGTTGGCGTAGAGATGATTAATATTTCATTAATCCCAGCCATCATTAATACCGATAGCGGATAATAAATCATTGGTTTATCATAAATAGGCATCATTTGTTTACTCATTGCTAATGTTAATGGATGTAAACGCGTTCCTGAGCCTCCAGCTAATATAATTCCTTTCATTTAGTGATTTTTTTAAGTGGTTTAAAAATAAGATTTTATTTCAAAACAATTGTCTTTTTAAGCTGTTTTTATTAAAATATTAGCTAAATGCTTAGTAAGTTTGTACTCAAAATTAGTCCTCATGATTTCTAAAAATTCGAATAAAGCTGTTATTTACTGGTTATTAACAGGTTGTGCTTTAGTTTATATAATGGTTGTTGTAGGATGTATTACTCGATTAACTCATTCGGGTTTATCTATTACTGATTGGAGTTTTATGGGGTCAATGCCTCCATTATCAGAACAAGCTTGGCTTGAACGTTTTGGCAAATACCAGCAAAGTCCAGAGTTTATTAAGGTTAATTTTACAATGCAATTAGCTGAATTTAAACATATTTTCTTTTGGGAGTATATACATCGTATGATTGGGCGAGTAATGATGTATGTATTTTCAATAGGACTGGTTGTTTTAATTATTCGTAAAAAAATAGATAAAAAGATGTTGCCATCTTTGATTCTTTTGTTTTTTATGGGCGCTATGCAAGCAGTTATTGGATGGTGGATGGTTTACAGTGGATTGCAAAAACAACCTGCCGTTAGTCATTATAGACTTGCGACGCATTTAATGAGTGCATTTACATTATTTGCTTTTACGTTTTGGTTCGCTTTAAAATTATTAAATCCTAAAGATGAGTCTTTGACAAACTCAGTCTCCTCTTATGAAGGGGCTAAAATAAAATGGTGGTCGCTTTCGTTTTTTGTGGTGTTAATTTTACAAATTGTTTACGGAGCTTTTACGGCTGGTTTTGTAGAAGGAGATGCTTCTAAAATTCGTCCCGGACATATTTTTAATAGTTGGCCAAAAATGGGGGATGAATGGATGCCAGAACAAGTAACGATGAAGGAAAGTTTTTATTTAAACTTTTTTGAAAATGCCAGTGGTATTCAATTTGTACATCGAACCCTTGCAATAATTGTTGTAATCCTATTATGTGTTATTTGGTATAAATCGAGTAAACTCAATTTAACAACATCGCAATACCGTGGGGTTACTTTTTTAATTTACGGAGTAACCATTCAATTTATTTTAGGAGTTTTAACCTTATTATATCAAGTGCCAGTTGTGTTAGGAGTATTGCATCAAACAGGAGCTTTTTTTTTATTTGCAACAAGTGTGTATTTAATCTTTCATACGTTTAGAAAGAAAGCCTAGATTATCTCACACCAATAATTGTATTTTTCTTTCTTGGTCTAAATAAGGCATTAAATTTATATTCAATACCTTCGCTTGGCATTAATGCAGGTGATTGAGCTAATTGCATTTGAGGATTGATAAAGAAAAATCCAGATAGTGTTTTAATGTTATAGTTTTGTTTTGCAGAGCTATTTTTAGTCTGATGTAAAATTGTCCAATCTTGTTTTGGGTTTGCTTTTAAATAGGCTTTGTATGTTTTTACACTATCATCAAGGCAAACGCTTATAAAAGTAACTTTATCATTAAACTTCTTTTTTAAATCAATAATTTTTTGCATCTCTTTTTGGCTTGTTTCACTTTCACTTGAAAAGAAATTTAAATACACATGTTTTCCTTTGTAGTTATATAAGTTTACAGATTGGCCATTTTTATCATTTGCTACAAAATCAGGTGCTTTAGCACCAGGCTGAAGTTGATTAATAATTTGAAGTATATTGAAAGAAATATTTTTATGTTCTTGCACTTTTGTTTCCCTATACAATTGTTCAATAACGCTTTGTACCTGTTTTTTATCAAAGTCAGGGCTGTAGTAAAAATCAATTAAGCCTTTTAAAATTAGTAACTCCCTAAGGGTATCATTAGTAATGCTTTTATCCTCTTTAAATTGATTTTTTAAATCTTTATAGTCAGCAAATGCATTTATACTATTGTAGATGTTACCACCATTTTTAGTAGAAGCATAGGCTTTTAAATAGCCTTTGAAATGGGCATTAAAAAATTGCATATACTCGTAATTATGGTACTGTATCGTTTTTTTATCAATAAATAATTTATTTAATAATGTTTTGCTTCTTGATGTATTAGAGAAAAAATCGGCAAACGAATATTCCAAATAATTTTTAAAATACGGGTTTTTGATATGTTCATACCTTTTTTTTGAGGAAAGTAAGAATGTATCCAACATGGAGTTTATTTTTGTTGGAGATAAATATTTATCAGTAGAATTGATAAATAGATTATTGTATTGCTTATTGAAATCAATTATTAGGGCATTTAATTCAGTACTATCTTTTCCATACACGCTTATATCAACTGTTGTTTCAGTTCCTTCTTGATGGTTGGCAGTTGAATCTTCAGCAGGAAAATAAATGCCATATACAAAATTTGGCTGTACATATATTTTACCTATTAAATTATTGATGTTTAGTAAAATGGGCTTAGTGTTTTTTGATTGAAGTTTTAATTCAAAATAGCCATCTTTATCAATGGTGTCTGAACTTTCTTTAACGAGGTTGTACGTTATATAATCTGTAAAATCACTTAAAACTACTTCTTTACCAATATGCGAAGGATGTGCCTTGCCTTTTATGGTAATGTTTTGTGCTTTAGTTATTAAGCTAATTAATATGAAAATTAGGATTAAACGCATACAATTGTATAATACCAAATATACTATAAGTTACAAGATAATTTTTGATGGATTTACTAAAATATGTTATAGTTTAATTAGGTCTATAAAACTATTTGACCTGTTTTTATTGACTCGAGTCGTGAGTGAAAAAACTGAAATGAACGTTGCCGTATTTTCGTGTCTCAATATAGTGCGCTTTGGAGCTTAAATCTGTTTTTTGCCCATGTTCGATAATTAGTATGCCATCTGGATTTAATAGGTTGTTTTTAAACACTAATTCATGAATCATTTCAATGTTTTCTAATTCATAAGGTGGGTCAGCAAATATTAAATCAAATGTTGTTATTGATTTTTCGAGGTATTTAAACACGTCTGCTCGGTCAGTAAAAATAGTACTCATTTTTAATGATTTTGCAGTGTCTTTCAAAAAATAGAGGCATGGAGTATGCTTATCAACTGAATATATTTTTTTTGCACCGCGAGAAGCAAATTCTAAACTTATATTACCTGTTCCACAAAATAAGTCAAGTACAGTTAAATCCTCGAAATCAATTTTATGATTTAAAATATTGAATAAACCTTCTTTTGCAAAATCAGTTGTAGGCCTAACAGGTAAGTTTTTAGGAGCTATAATTTGTTTGCCTTTGTATGTGCCTCCAATTATTCGCAAAATATTCTATTTAATAAGGTGTAATTAAAATGTTGAGGAATGCCTGTAATAGATGTCCAATCAATATTCTTGTGCCCATGTATTAAGCGAATGTTTTTAATGTATTTTTTTAATGTTGTCAAAAGACCTGTCGTGACATCAATATTTCCAGCAACGGATATATTGGCCGTTAAGGGGTTTAATTGATATTGCTCGAGAATAAATAAAATATAATACAATATATCTTCTTGAGTTTTTATGGTAAATTGATTTGCGAGTAAAAGTTTGTGTTCTTGTTTAACAACAATTTCTATATGACTTGAATAAACAGATAAAATAATATTTTCTTTAGTTAATTCTTCTGTTTGCAGCATTAACTTTGATAGAATACTAAGATTATGTTTTGATTGATGACTTGGAAATAATAAATCTAAAGTTGATTTTAAAGATTCATCAATAGCATAAATGAGTTTAATGTCTGCATTAATATCGTCTGTAAAAATGATTTTATCATCTGTGCTGCCCACATTAAACTCTAGTAATGTTCTGTTTTGATTAGGTTCGTAAAAGGCAGTTGGACACAAGGTAAACTGATGGTTAAAATAGTTTACGTATATATGTTGATATGCTTTTTTTGACAGCTGAAAATGCTTAATGGCTATGATTAAATGTTCGCTTAACGAATACTGATGCTTATCTTCAATAGGGTAGTGGCAAATATATAATGGTTTGTTTTGCTCCATTTGTATCTCGCAAAACTGAATCAAATTTTCGGATAGTTCAATGACTAAGCCATCTGCCATATTTGATAGCTGCCCGAAATTTGAAAGGTTTATATTGATATCTGCCGACATTATTAATTACAAAACTAAACTATTAATGCGATTACGAAAAAAAAATATTATTTATTTCGGCTTTAGTTATTTATAGGTTAATTGCCGGTGAAATTCCGAACAAATAATGGCACAAGCATTGGCCGCATTTAATGATTCGCTGCCGTTGCTATTAGCAGCAGGTATTGTAATAGGATGAGTTATTTGAGTCAGTACCTCTTCAGAAATGCCATTAGCTTCGTTGCCTATAATTATGAGGCCATTGCCCAGTGAGGAAGAGTAGATGTTTTCGCCATTTAGAACAGCTCCATAAATGGGCGTGCGATTTAATTGTTTTGATACATCTTTAAAAGAAAGTGTGGTAACATTTACTCTTAAAACAGCGCCCATACTAGCTTGTAATGTTTTTGGATTATATAATTCGGTTGAATTTGGTGAACAGATAACCTGTTTTATTCCAAACCAATCAGCTATTCTAATAATAGTTCCTAAGTTGCCAGGGTCTCTGATATCATCTAAAAAAAGAGATGTTGATTGATTTAGTAAAGCATCGTCTAAAATTTGTTCTGTACTATTTACTACAGCCAATACTTGGTTTGGAGTAGACAAAAGGCTTATTTTTTTTAGTTCTTCACCAGTTATTTCACTACACAAAATTTGATGATTGCTTAAAATTTTAATGTGATTGTCAATGTATTCTGCCACTGCAAAAACTTCTTTCACCTCAAATTTTTTTTGTTGAATAAACTCAGTTACTAGCTTAATTCCTTCTACGATAAATAAACCCTCATCCTCTCTGTTTTTTTTAGAGTGAAGGGATTGAATATGTTTTATCTGATTTTTACTAATCATTATTTAAACTTAAATTAGTAGGCTATAAATGTAAGTAAACCAATTGACCTATCTAAAGGATATTAAAATTATTTTAAAGCATTCTCGAAAAATTATTTTTGGGTGTTTGATTTTAGCTATATCCATTATTTTTTTCTCGGCTTGTGGTATTAACAAACATTTAAAAGATAACGAATATTTACTTAGTAAAAATGCTATTAGATATAATGGAACAGCTATTGATAATGCTGAATTAGAAGGGTTTATTAGACAAAAGCCAAATCGAAAAATTATAAAAGTATTTCGTTTCAACTTGTGGTTATATAATCAAGTTGATCAACAAAAAATGCTGAAGAAAAAAGAAAAAAGAGATTTGAGGTATGATAGAATCAATGAAAAACGTATTGCAAAGAATAATCGTAAAAATGATAAAAGAATAGCAAAAGGTAAAGCTACTAGGTTACCTAAACTTAAAAATAAAGAAAAAGCTACTTTTAGAGAAAGTATCATGGAAGCTGGTGAACCGCCAGTTGTTTTAGATACCTTTTTAACTAAAATCACTAAAAATCAGTTACAAAAATTTGTGTTTTCTAAAGGTTATTTTGATTCAAAAGTGAGAGATAGCCTTTTTTTAGACGTTAAAGATAAGCGAGCCAAAACGTTTTATATTATTTCAAAGTCAAATCCATACACGATACAAAACATTGATTATAAAATAGAGGATCCGTTAATTGAATATTTTATTTTTAATGATACTATTTCATCTTTAATTAAACACAATGCTATTTATGATGAAGATGTGTTTCAAAAAGAAAGAGAACGTATTACGGAGAGCCAGTTAAACAATGGATATTTTTATTTTGCTCCAGAGTATGTTCACTATTTAGCAGATACAAATTTAGTAGGACAAAAAGTTAATTTAACGATTGGTATAAAAATGTATTCAAGATCATTTGACGAATCAAATGATTCGCTTGTTTATATTAATCATCCGCGTTTCTATATCGAAAATGTATATGTCATTCAAGAGAATATCCCTGATTTTAAAGGCAAGTCAAACGATGTGTATATGAAAGATACAACAGAGTATAACGGCTTAAAGATTTTACATAATAATCCTTTAAAATTTAGAAAAAAAGATTTAACTAGAGATATTTCTATTTCACCAGGACAGCTTTATCAACAAAATTTTTCAGAAGAAACATACAAAGGTTTAAGTGCTTTGAGAGTTTTTAAGAGCGTGTACATTCAGTATATTAAAAACCCTTATCATTCGGATAAGTTAGATTGTTATATCGTTTGTCAACCACTCATCAAGCAATCTATTACCATTGAAGCAGAAGGAACTAAAACGTCTGATAATTATGGCGTGGCTGGAAGTTTTGTTTTTCAGAATAAAAATGCCTTTAAAGGAGCGGAGTTAGTTGAGCTTAAATTAAAAGGTTCTTTAACGTCACAAAGAGCTCTAAATAGTACCGAAGAGCAAACAGGAAATTTAGATCAGGTTAGTGATATACAAAGATTGTTTAATACATTTCAATTTGGCCCTGAGTTAAGTATTTATTTCCCAAAACCATTATTTCCATTTACATTATTTTATTACAAAAGAGATCAAGCAGAGAAGAGATATTTTTCTCAGCCCAAAACGATTTTAAATCTTTCGATGAATTATCAATCAAGTCAAAATTTTAATAGAACAATTACAAATATTTCTTACGGTTTTAAATTCACAAATAATAAGGGACTTTTATCTTATGATGTGGTTCCTTTGGAGGCATACGTTGTAAAAGCTCAGTTATCCTCAGTTTATAAATCAGAGCTTGAAAATTTAAATGATTTTTTTCTTCTAAATTCTTTTTTAAATCACATTACCACTTTATCAAAAATATCGGCAACGTATAACAATCAAAACATAAAAAATAAACGAAACTTAATGTATTTAAAGATGAATTTAAGTTCATCGGGTAATATTTTAAGAGGACTTTTTAATGCATCTCATCAAACAGCAGATTCATTAGGACGCTTCTTAATTCAAGACGTACCATTTTCCCAATTTGTAAAGTTAGATGTGGATTATCGTTTTTATTTTAAAATCCGGAAACTCGGAAAATTGGTGTACAGATTAGCTGGTGGGTTTGGTAAACCATTAGCTAATTTATCTGTTTTGCCTTACGAACAAAGTTTTTTTAGTGGAGGTCCCAATGGTATTAGAGCATGGAGAGCACGTACGCTTGGGCCTGGAGGTTATAATTCTTCTCAGTCTACAGCTCGTTTTGATAAAATTGGAAATATACAAATGGAAACCAATATTGAATACCGTTTTCATATTTTTAAATCTTTTTATGGTGCATGGTTTGCGGATGCTGGTAATATTTGGTTGTCTTATGAAGATCCTACCAAGCCTAATGGAAAATTCAAACCGGATCAATTTTACAAAGAAGTAGCGATAGGGTCTGGTTTCGGTATTAGATATGATTTTAGCTTTTTTATATTAAGATTAGATGCGGCTATTAGATTAAGAGACCCTGAATATGCTGAAAACGACCGTTGGATGTTTAATAAACAGCCATTAAAATCACCTGTTTTGAGTTTTGGTATTGGTTATCCTTTCTAGTTTCAGATCAATTGGTATCTCTTAAAAAAAGTTATCTTTATACCCTTATTTCAAACATCAATGAGTTTTACAGAAGAATTACATAAAAGAAAAACATTTGCCATTATTGCCCATCCCGATGCTGGTAAAACAACTTTAACCGAAAAGTTATTGTTATTTGGAGGAGCTATCCAATCAGCTGGGGCTGTTAAATCAAACAAAATTAAAAAATCTACGACTTCCGATTTCATGGAAATTGAGAAACAACGTGGTATTTCGGTTTCTACTTCCGTGATGGCTTTTGATTATCGTGATTTTAAAGTTAATATTTTAGATACTCCTGGTCACGAGGATTTTGCTGAAGATACCTACCGTACTTTATCTGCTGTAGATAGCGTAATCATGGTTATTGATTGTGTAAAAGGAGTAGAGCCTCAAACACGTAAATTATTAGAAGTGTGTCGTATGCGAAACACTCCAGTAATTGTGTTTGTAAACAAAATGGATCGTGAAGGGCAAAATGCCTTTGATTTACTGGATGAAATTGAAAAAGAATTGAAAATTAGAGTGCGTCCTTTAACATGGCCAATTGGTATTGGAAAATCATTTAAAGGTGTTTACAATTTGTACGAGAAAAAATTATCCTTATTTCAAGGAGATAGTAAAACAACGGTTGAAGATAGTGTAGTTTTAGATAATGTTAATGATACAGAAATTGAGAAGTACATTAGCGAAGACTTCGCCAATCAATTGCGTGATGATATTACTTTAATTGATGGAGTGTATGATGATTTTGATAAACAAGAATATTTAAAGGCAAACATTAGTCCTGTGTTTTTTGGCAGTGCGGTTAATAATTTTGGTATTAAAGAATTATTAGATTGTTTTGTGGAAATTGCACCAACGCCTCAGGGTAGAGATACAGATGTGTCTGGGCATATTGAACCAGAGTCGCAAAAATTTAGTGGATTTGTGTTTAAAATCCATGCTAATTTAGATCCTAAACATAGAGATAGAATTGCTTTTTTACGTATTGTTTCAGGAAAGTTTGAACGAAATAAATATTACTATAATGTGCGCGAAGGAAAAGATATGCGCTTTAGTAATCCAACGGCGTTTATGGCTCAGCAAAAATCGGTGATTGACGAATCTTTTCCTGGCGATGTGATTGGTTTGTATGATGCGGGTAATTTTAAAATTGGTGATACATTAACGGAAGGAAATAAATTTAACTTTAAGGGAATTCCAAGCTTCTCACCTGAGTTATTTAAATATGTGACTAATCTTGATCCAATGAAAACTAAGCAATTACAAAAAGGCTTAGAGCAGTTAACAGATGAAGGTGTTGCGCAGTTATTTACTAAAAAAGCCGATGGACGTAAAGTAGTAGGAACAGTGGGAGCCCTTCAGTTTGAGGTAATACAGCATCGTTTAAAATCAGAGTATAATGCCTCTTGTGGTTATGATACCGTAAATTTGTATAAAGCTTTGTGGATTGAATGTAACGATAAGAAAAAACTAGATGAATTTTTAGTTGATAAATCTAATCACATAGCTTACGATAAAGAAAATCGTTTAGTGTTTCTAGCTGAATCTGCTTGGTTACTAGAAATGGCTCAAACCAAATTCCCAGAAATTAAGTTTCATTTAAAGAGTGAGTTTTAATTTATACATTAATAGAATGAAAAATTTGTTTTTTGTTGTTATGGTCTCGATGCTGTGCTTTTCTTGTAAAAAAGATTATACATGCAATTGCTATTCAGACAGAAGGGGATTTATACAATTGCAAGAAACATACACCTATAAAGAAAAAGAAAAATCAAAAGCACTATCTAAGTGTAAAGATGATTATGAAAACTCAGATAACTATGGTTATGGTTACTGCGAAATAAAATAAATACTATGGCAAATATTTTCGAGTTCAATGGCTACAAGCCAGTAATAGATAAAAGTTCTTTTGTTCATCCAAATGCAACCGTAACAGGTAATGTAATTATTGGAAAAAATGTTTACATCGGGCCAGGTGCTGCTATTCGTGGCGATTGGGGACAAATTATAATTGAAGATGGTTGTAATGTGCAAGAAAATTGCACTGTTCACATGTTTCCAGGAACAACCGTTTTGTTGAAAGAAGGAGCTCATATTGGGCATGGTGCCATTATACACGGAGGTACTATTGGTAAAAATGTACTGGTTGGGATGAATTCTGTGGTGATGGATAATTGTGTGATAGGAGATAATTGTATTGTTGGTGCTTTATGTTTTGTGCCTGCAGATACGGTTGTAGAAGATAGAAAAGTAGTGGTAGGCAATCCCGCAAAAGTAGTAAAGGATGTGAGCGATGATATGATAGCTTGGAAAACTAAAGGAACTGCGTTGTATCAACAATTACCTGCTGATTGTTATGCCACTTTAAAACCTTGCGAGCCTTTAAGAAGAATGCCAGCATTTAGACCAGAACAACAAAACGAATACAAAACCTGGAACGAATCTAAAGAAAAAAATAAAAAGAAGTAATATTAGTGATCATAAGCATGACAAGGCGGTGCTTTCATGTTTAGCTTCACATTTAGGGTAATACCAAAAAAGAAATACCAATCTTTTGTTCTTGGATTTCCACGTTGTTTATTAATGTTATTTCCTGCATTTTTTGAGCGATCAGATAAAGATGCGCCATGCTTAGATGTAAAAGGGTTTAAAAAGGTGTCTGGGTAAGTGCCACTCACATCATCCAAATAATCTGTAAATGTTTTTCTTGGACCCCATTCTAAACCAATACCTACTTTTTTCGAAACATTCATTTTTGCTCCTATACCAAATGGAATTGCCACTTGTGTTAATTTATAAGCCTTTGATTGTCCTTCGGTTTTTAAAGGCTGTAAATCAATCCAATAGTTTCCTAAGTTGGCTTGAGGCTTATGCCTAATTACGTCTATCCCTAAAAACAAGTAAGTCGTAAATTTATATTTATCGTTACTGATACGATATTCTAAAAAATTAAATTCGGCAATGGCATTAAACTCAATAATTTGGGATTGAAAATTTAAATTTCTTTGTAATTGATCTGCATCTTCCGTTTGAGAATCGTCACCCATTATTTTACCCCAATTTAATCCACCTCTAAATGCGTAACGGTAATTTGGTGTAAAACGATAAAATGCACCAGCAGCGGGTTGAGATAAAAAGAAATGCTTTCTCGGATTTAAGTCCCCAATATAATATGAGCCACCAATCATTATACCTACTTCATGTTGTCTGAAGTTTCGCTTTTTAGTTTGCGCTACCAAACTTGATGCAAACACCAATAAACTGATTAGTATATATAGAGCAGATTTCATTTTAAAATACGTAACGTTTTATTTTATAAAATAGTGTGTTAAATAACATTTTTTGAGACTACAAAATAATGATTTTAATTTTATAACTACTAGTTTTCTCTTCACATAATAGTAAATATAAACCTGTAGCCAGTTGATTTCGTTTTAAAATATAATTTGAGGTTTCACAGGTATCTTCAAATACCAGTTGCCCCGATGCATTATATAATTTAATAATTTTTGGATTTTGATTTGGAAACAAAACGCTTGTTTCGTTTATCATTGGGTTTGGATACACCTCTATGCTTTTTTCAAGTCCAAGTTCATTCACGCTTTCCAGTATTTCGCCACACCACATCGCAGCAAAGCCATCTAATTTACCATATCCCCAAGTATTATTTGGTAAAGACGCTCCAGTATAAACATCTTGATAAGCACAATTAATAATTGCTTGTTTTATTTGTTGATTTGTTGCCGTTGGATGTCTTTGAAGATATAATGCCGCTAATCCTGCTACTACTGGGCTCGATGAAGAAGTGCCTCCGGCAGTAACATGAAAGCCGCCTTGCGCAACTAGATAAGGTGCATTTGTTTTTAAATTAAAAATATGAGCGAGTGGCGAACTTGCTAAAATAGTAGCGCCAGATGCTGTGATATCTGGTTTAATTCTATTGTCTCTTGTTGGCCCAATACTGCTGCTAGGATGTAACTGACCAGCAACTTCTGTATTTGTTTGAGTAACATTATTTACATCTACATAGGAATTTCTATTAATGTAATTACCCACAGCAATTACTTCGTTACTGCATTGAAAACTACTGACAATGGTTTGTAAAGTATCTGCTTTTTTATAAAAGGCAATTTTAGGATATTGAATAGTTGAAGGTAAGCCAGTGGTTACATAATCAAAATTCCACGAATCAATTTTTCCTGTGCCAGTGTGTGCTATGCCCCAGTAATAATTAAGGCTATCTGCTTTAATACTAATGCTAAGTTCATAAACACCAAACGAGTTAATGCTGGCAATGCTTTGTACAATTCCTATTCGGTTTCCATTTTTAAAAATGGTATCTTTTTTTAATGTGTTTAGAGCGTAATTGTAGGATTGAATAGATGTTTGCCCTAAATCATTAAAACCAGGATTAGTGACACTAATACTATATTTTACATTTTTAATTTGGTTTGTATCGGCATATTCACTTAAGTTAATAATTGAACTATTGTTTCGTATCCACGTAAAATTTGTATCTGTGTTCACTATATTATATCCTGTATGAAATGCTGCTCCACCGCCATTGCCACACGCTGCTACTAACGCAAGGCCTGGTGTATTTTTTATCATATTATCAATTAATTGAGCCTCCAAATCTGTTCCATCATGGCTTCCATAATAGTCGCCAACACTTGCATTTATAACTAGTGGCTTGTTTAGTAGTTGAGATTTACTTACAATATATTGAACAGCATCCGCTATGGTAAAACCTGGCCTATTAAAATCCAATGCAACCACAATAATATCTGCCTTTGGAGCCATGCCTTCGTATTTGTTAATAGAATAGCCATTCCCAGCGGCTATGCCTGCGGCATTTGTTCCGTGGCCATAATGAGCCATGTCAGTATGTGTACATAAACCTTGGTCAATTTGAGTATGAGTCCATTCCTGTCCATATCCAAATACTGTTGGCGTATTAGCAGCAACAGGTTTTGTCATGTCCCATAAATATTTTATACGAGAATTTCCGTTAATGTCTTTAAAGTCTGGGTGATTAAAATCAGTTCCCGAATCAATAATTCCTACTATCACTCCCGAACCATTATATGCTTGCGGCAATGGCGATAATCCTTGCTTGATGGCTTTTATGCGGTTTTTAGACACACATGTATCATCCATCAATTGAAGATGATGTTGCGTGTATTCAATTCTAATAATATTTTTTAATCGAGATAACTCTGTTACAGATTTCAATTTACAACTAATCGCACTGATATTACCTACTTGATAGTGCAGTTTTAGAGAGGAGATGGAACTCAAATCAATTTTTGTTTCTGCTTTATGTAATACCAAAACATTCACTATATCGTTTGGCATACCTGAATCTAATTTTTTAATGAGCTCTGCATTAAAAACAGATTGAGCGTTGATATAAATATAAAATAGTGTACTAAAAAATGTAAAATACAGCCTCATGAGGTAATTTTTATACCATTAAATTACAAATAATTTAGATATTTACAACATGCGATATGCTTTGTTTTTTTTATTGATGAGCTTTTTTGGTTTTAACAAAATTAAAGCACAAGACACTATTGCATTTACCAAAGATTTTCGCCTGTATGAAGGCTTATATCTGGGATATCAAGATTTTAGATATAACTGGCCCATTCCTAAAGAAAAAATTATTACAAAAATCAATAAGGATCAACTCGACTTTTATTCGAAATTAATTGAAGAAGAGTTCATTGAATATACCGAAAGAGATGGTTCTGTGTCAAAAATAAAGTCAGAACAAGTTTGGGGCTATTGCCAAAACAATATTATTTTTATTAATCAAGACAAAAATTTTTACCGAATCCCTGTTTTCGGCGCTATCAGTAATTTTATTGGCACCGTGGAAGTATTGAGTTATTCTCCAGGTTTTGATCCGTTTATGAATGCCCCGATGAATAGCACTGCCGCTAAAACTCGTGAAATTCGTCAGTATTTATTTGATTTTTATAGTGGTGAAATTGTTCCCTTTAGCATCGAAAAGTTAGAAGAGTTTTTAAAAAGAGATGAACCAGTTTACAAAGAGTTTATGGCTTTAAGTAAAAAAAAGAAAAAAGAATTTGCTACTAAATACATACGTATGTATAACGAAAAACATTTAGTGTATTTTCCTAAAGGATAACTCCTTTTTTTTATTTTTCGCCTTTATTTATTGGCTTTTTCTGCTAACTTTATACCCTCAAATTTTTTATTATGTCAGAAGTAGGAAGACAAATTATTTACAGTATGGTTAATGTATCTAAGATACATCCACCACAAAAACAAGTATTAAAAGATATCTATATCTCCTTTTATTATGGAGCTAAAATTGGTGTTTTAGGTTTAAATGGTTCCGGTAAATCATCATTATTACGCATCATGGCGGGTATTGATAAAGATTACTTAGGAGAAATTCACCAATCACCAGGATACAGTATTGGTTTATTAGAGCAAGAACCAAACTTAGATGAAAACAAAACGGTTATTGAAGTGGTTCGCGAAGGAGCTCAAAAACATGTAGATATTTTAAATGAATTTGAAGAAGTGAATAACAAATTCATGGATGAAGAAATATTAAACGATCCAGATAAAATGGATAAGTTAATTAATCGTCAAGCTCAATTGCAAGAGTTAATTGATCAGCATGATTTATGGAACCTAGATTCTCGTTTAGAGCGCGCTATGGACGCATTACGTTGCGCAGAGAGCAATACCCCAATTAAAATTTTATCAGGTGGTGAGCGTCGTCGTGTGGCTTTATGTCGTTTGTTATTACAAGAACCAGATATTTTATTATTAGATGAGCCTACCAACCACTTAGATGCCGAATCGGTTGATTGGTTAGAGCAACATTTACAACAATACAAAGGAACTGTGATTGCTGTAACCCATGATCGTTATTTCTTAGATAACGTAGCTGGTTGGATTTTAGAGTTAGACCGTGGAGAAGGTATTCCTTGGAAAGGAAACTACTCATCTTGGTTAGAGCAAAAAGGAAATCGTTTAAAACAAGAAGAGAAAACAGAATCTAAACGCCAAAAAACATTAGCGCGAGAGTTAGACTGGGTTCGTCAAGGAGTAAAAGGACGTGGCGTGAAACAAAAAGCCCGTTTAAGTAACTACGATAAAATGATGAACGAAGACATTAAGGATAAGGAAGAGAAATTAGAAATCTTCATTCCTAATGGACCACGTTTAGGTAACGAAGTAATTGAAGCCATTGATGTATCAAAAGGATTTGGAGATAGATTATTATATGAAGGATTAAACTTTAAATTGCCACCGGCTGGAATTGTTGGTATTATTGGGCCAAACGGTGCTGGTAAAACAACTTTGTTCCGTATGATTATGGGAGAAGAAAAACCGAATGGAGGTGAATTTAAAGTAGGTCCTACCGTAAAAATTTCTTATGTCGATCAAACGCATAAAGAGTTAGATCCAAACAAAACCGTATACGATGTGTTAAGTGGAGGTTTAGATAATATTACTTTAGGCGGAAAAGCAATGAACTCCAGAGCTTATATTTCTCGTTTCAACTTTGGTGGAAGCGATCAAGGAAAAAAAGTTTCTGTTTTATCAGGAGGAGAGCGTAACCGTTTGCATTTAGCGATGGCTTTAAAAAATGAAGGTAACGTATTGTTATTAGATGAGCCTACCAATGATTTAGATGTAAATACATTACGTGCCCTAGAAGAAGGTTTAGAAAACTTTGCTGGTTGCGCTGTAATTATTAGTCACGATAGATGGTTTTTAGATCGTGTATGTACACACATCTTAGCATTTGAAGGTGATAGTTCGGTTTACTGGTTTGAAGGCGGATATAGCGAATATGAAGAAAATCGCAAAAAACGTTTAGGTAACGTAGAGCCAAAACGCCCTCGTTATAAAAAATTAGCTATTTAATTGGTTTTTTTAACCACATAGGCACATAGGTTTAATTATAGGTTAAAGGAGAAATAGACAGCTTTGCTGTTGCATAGAGTTCTATGTCAAAACAAAGTTTTCTATGCTGAACTTAATTCTTATTTTATTACTATTTTTGAATGACATAAAAACATAGGCGCATAGAACTTATAACTATGTGCCTATGTGTTTTAAAACCTAATAGTTTGTTGAGATTAATTTTCATAACTTTTTTAATCCTAACGGTTTCTTGCTCAAAAGACCCTGCAACCTTTCGCTTAGAAAATCTTAACAATAACGAAATTGGTTGTTTTGGACATGCTGGTATGGGCACCGAATCTATTTATCCATTAAATTCCCTAAAAAGTTTGGAGTCTTGTTTGGCGCGTGGAGCAGATGGCACCGAAATGGATGTGCAAATAACTAAAGATAGTGTATTAGTAATTTTGCATGGCTGGGATTTATCCGAAAACACATCTTGCAGTGGTTTGGTAAAAGATATGAATTGGAGCGAGATGAGTGGCTGTAATCGAAAAGCTAAATTTTTTAATGATATTAAAATCATCACTTTTGACGAGTTTATTTCTCAAATTCCTAATCCTCAAGAAATTTTTATAACGTTAGATTGCAAAGCCACTTACGGTAATTTTGATCAAGGCGCTTATTTTAAATTATTTGCTCGAACCATTGTGACAGCATTAAACAAACACCAATTAGGACCACGTATTTTTATAGAAAATTTAGATCCTGGTTTTTTATTAGCCATTAAAGATATTAAGCCTGATGCTAATTTATTTTTACTAACTGATGATTTTAATTATGGTATGGAAACGGTAAAAAAATGGGGCTTTTGGGGTTTGTCGATGTCAAACCCATCGGTAACAGCCCAGCAAGTAAAACAAGCACACGATAAAAACATACATGTGACTATTTGGGGAGTTGAAACGGAAAAAGAAAATTATGCGGCCGTTAAAAAATGCCCTGATTTTATGCAAACCGATGACATTAATTATCTCTTAAAAATATTTGGAAAGTATAATAAAGGCAAAGGATATTGGTATTCGCTAACTAAATAACCTTAACGTATTTCATTTTCTTTCCTATTTAATGCCCATTTTTGCAAGGCTTTTTTTGTAACTTTATGCTAATGAGGTTTCTTTTTATCATATTATTAATTTGTAAAATTTCTACAAGTCAAAACTTAGTACCTAATCCTAGTTTTGAAACATATACAATGTGTCCTAATAATACGGGGCAAATTAGTAATGCAACAGGATGGATAGCTTCAATAAGTAGTCCTGATTATTTTAATTCCTGTGCTACAAACACGAATGTATCAGTTCCGAAAATTTTTTTTAGAAAATTATCAGCAAGCGAAAAATGGAAATGCTTATGCCGGTATTGGAACATACGTATCAAATAACCCAAATTTTAGAGAAAACTTAAGTGTCCAATTAATTAGTAGTTTAATAAATACTAATTATTATTTTGTGAAATTTTATGTTGCTAATGTGCAATTATATCCATCAGCCCATAATAATATTGCGTTAAATTTTTCAAGTGTTTTAATAACTACTGTTAGTTTTGGTGGAGTAGTCAATTTACCCATGCATGTGTATAAATTTGGTAATCCAATAATTGCTGATACATTAAATTGGACAGAGATTATGGGCATATATAAAGCTAATGGAACGGAACAATATATTACAATAGGTAATTTTGAAGACGATGCTAGTACAAATATTAATTATACAAAGTTTGGTAATACACCTCCTTATGCTGCATATTATATGATCGACGACGTAAGCGTGGAGCCTATCTGCACGCCATTTTGGAGTTATAGAGATACAATAGTGGCTATTGGAGATAGTGTGTTAATTGGCCCTGCTATTACGGGTTTAAATATTAATTGGTATGATGCTACTAGTACATTAATAACTAACGCACCGGGTATTTACGTGAAGCCGGCACAAACAACTACCTACACCGCCATTGAGGATTTTTGTGGTAACACTTACACTAATACTATTGTGGTAACCGTTACACCAACTGCTGTTAAAGAGTATGAAAAAGATATATTGAAAGTAGAACTGTATCCAAATCCAACGAGTGATATAGTAACTATTACCAGTAAATATGATTTTGAGAAAATAGAATTGTTAAGTTTAACAGGTCAAGTATTACTACAAGAATCAGTAAATGCAAAAACACATCAGCTACAATTACAAAATTTGGCTGAGGGTATTTATTTTGTAAAAGTTAGTTATAGTAATGGGATGAGTGTAACCAAGAAAGTAATTAAGCAGTAACTAAGCTTTCACTCGCTAATTTTTCTAACACCAATTGCGCTACTTTTTGTTCGGCTACTTTTTTCGATTTGTGCTCAAACACGGCTTGTTCCACGCCGTCAATAGATAATTGAATAGAGTAAGTTTTTTCTTTACCGTTATGCTCTTCTTTTAAAACGGTATATTCAAATTGTTTTTTTTGTCGCTGCATTAAAATCTGAAACTGCGATTTGTAATCTGTATCATTTTGCAATAACTCATTAATGTCGAGATGTGCTTTTATAATACGGTTCAAAATAAATTTTCGCGTCAAATCAAATCCTTTGTCTAAAAACACAGCGCCAATAAGGGCTTCAAAGGCATCTCCATAAGCACTCGAACTTACTTTTTCTTTTTTGGTTAAGCGTGAGTTAAGTAGTACGTCAAAACCAAATTTTTTGGAGAGCATAAATAAGTTTTGCCCATTCACAATGCGGCTTCGCATTTGGGTTAAAAAACCTTCGTCTTTTTTTGGGAAGAGTTTAAATAAATATTCTGCCACTACAGCGCCAAGTATCGCGTCGCCCAAAAACTCTAAGCGTTCGTTACTTTGCAAATGTTCGGTAATTTCTTTAGAGGAAGAGCTATGTCTAAACGCTTGTTTATACAAAGCAATATTGTTAGGGCTAAACCCTAAAATATTTTTGAGTTTACGTTTAAACTCTTTGTCTTGTTTGTTGAGTGATGTTAAAGCTGATAAAAGTTTTATCAAAGCAATAAGTTAAGCTGTGTATTTTTTTACAACCACCGCCGCATTATGTCCGCCAAAACCAAAAGTATTACTAATAGCATAATTAATAGTACGTTTTTGAGCTTTATTAAACGTTAAGTTTAATTTCGGATCTAATTCTGGATCAGGGTTTACGTTGTTAATTGTTGGAGGTACAATATCATTTTGCACAGCAAGTACAGTAGCCATCGCCTCAATAGCACCAGCAGCACCTAATAAGTGGCCAGTCATTGATTTTGTAGAGCTAATATTCATTTTGTAAGCTTGTTCTCCAAACACATTAGTAATCGCTTTTAGTTCAGCTAAATCACCTAAAGGAGTGCTTGTTCCGTGCGTGTTGATATAATCAACAACTTCAGGACCAATTCCAGCATCTTTTAAAGCACGTTGCATCACCAAAGTGGCGCCTAAACCTTCGGGATGTGGAGCAGTAATATGATGAGCATCAGCACTCATACCACCACCAATAATCTCAGCATAAATTTTTGCGCCTCTTGCAAGGGCATGATCTAATTCTTCTAAAATTAAAGCAACACCACCTTCGCCTAAAACAAAACCATCACGGTCTACATCATAAGGGCGAGAAGCCGTTTCAGGGCTATCGTTTCTAGTACTCATGGCTTGGCAAGCATTAAAACCACCAATACCACTTTCATTAATTGCCGCTTCTGAACCACCAGCTACAATAGCATTTGCTTTACCTAATTTAATATAAGTAAACGCATCAATTAAAGCAGATGTTGATGAAGCACAAGCAGAAACAGTTGTGAAGTTAGGACCTCTAAATCCAAAACGCATTGATATATGTCCTGAACATATATCAGCAATCATTTTTGGAATAAAGAAAGGGTTAAAACGAGGCGTACCATCACCTTTTGCAAAGTTAAAAGTTTCTGTTTGGAAAGTATCTAAACCACCAATACCAGAGCCCCAAATAACGCCAATTTCGTTTTTATCAATGCCTTCTTTATCTAATCCAGCATCAGCTACTGCTTGCACAGAAGCGGCGATACCATAATGAGAGAAAGCATCTAAACGTTGAGCTTCTTTTCTATCAAAATAATCTTCTAGTTTAAAACCTTTTACTTCGCAAGCAAAGCGTGTTTTAAATTTAGATGCATCAAAACGTGTAATAGGTGCGGCACCGCTTACGCCATTAATTAAATTTGTCCAATAATCGTTAACATTACTGCCCAAAGGTGTAACAGCACCAAGTCCCGTAACTACTACGCGCTTAAATTGCATAAAGAATAATTTTTAAAAGTGAGTTCTTAGTTTTTTGCGTTTGCTTCGATATAAGAGATAGCATCTCCTACAGTAGCAATTTTTTCAGCTTGATCGTCTGGAATAGCGATATTAAATTCTTTTTCAAATTCCATGATTAATTCTACTGTATCTAAAGAATCTGCTCCTAAGTCGTTAGTGAAACTTGCAGTTGGAGTTACTTCTTTTTCTTCTACACCTAATTTATCAACGATGATAGATGTTACTTTTGATGAAATGTCTGACATTGTGTTTTAGTTTTAAAATTCGGGACAAAGATAGTTGTATCAATTAAAAAACAAAAAAAAATGCCGTTAAGTAATTAACTGTTTATCAAACATTTAATCAAATAATAGCATTTTTTACGATTTACAAATTGTAAAATAAGGTGTATAATGACATTTTTTGCCACACATCTAAGCCGATTTTTTTACCACTCGGTGATGATGGTGATGACGGTGCGACGAAGAACGCGTTATTTTTGGAGCAGAATCGTTTTCTTTACTGTATTTAGCGGCAATTTTTGAGATCACAAAAATTAAAACGCCAAATATGGCCACGCCGCCAATAATGTAACCGCTTACAATTAAGTCTTCGGGTTTTTCGTTTAAAAATTTACTTTTTTCTTGTGCCTGTGTTAGTGATGAGGCCAATAGTGATAGTACAGTAAGTAAAGTGCCTCCGTTTGTTGCTTTTTTAGTTGTTTCCATGATTCTTAATGTTGTGTCCTTTATTTCTAAATTGGGACGGTAAGAAATAAAAAACGGTTAAACTTTATCTTTCGGGGACTGCTTAACTAATTTAACGACTTAAATCATAATTAGTTGTGTTAATAATATTTGGTTATTAACAAAGATGTACTTATATTTGTACCCGCAAATTAGAAGATAGAAAAGATGAGGGACCGATAAGTCCCTTTTTTATTTTATAAAAATGATAAAAAAAGAAACAATAATTAACTTAATAAACGAGCATTTTGCTGGTACAGATAAGTTTTTAGTGGATGTAAAAATCCTGAAAGGAAGTGTGATTGAAATTTATATTGATGCACCAAATCATATTTTAATTGCCGATTGCGTTGCTTTGAGCCGATTTGTTGAGGGGAATTTAGATAGAGAAAAAGAAGATTTTGAATTACAAGTATCTTCACCAGGAGCCACTGAAGCATTTAAAGTAGTATCGCAATATAAAAAATACATTGGCACTAAAGTAAAAGTAGTGACAAAAGAAGGCGCTAAGCACGAAGGAATTTTAAAAAGCGCCAACGAAAATGAGTTTGTGATTGAAGAAACCAGAAGAGAGAAAAAGCCTGTTGGAAAGGGAAATCACACCGTAGTAGAAGACATAACTTTAACATATAATCAAACAAAAGAAACAAAATCAGTATTACCATTTTAAAAAAACAAAACAATGGAAAGTGTAAATTTAATTGAATCATTCTCGTTATTTAAAGAAGACAAAAACATTGATCGCGCAACGTTAATGAGCATCATCGAAGATGTATTTCGTACCATGTTAATCAAAAAATATGGTTCAGATAAAAACTTTGATATTATCGTAAACCCTGATAAAGGAGATATCGAGATTTATAAAAATAGAACGATTGTAGATGATGAGTTTGCTGAAGATTCTTTTGATTATGATCCAAACAAACATATTAGTTTAACAGATGCTCATAAAATTGAGCCTGATTTTGAAATCGGAGAAGAGGTAACTGAATTAGTAAAGTTAGATGAAATTGGTCGTCGTAACGTATTATCTGTTCGTCAAAATTTAGTTCAAAAAATTCTTGAATTAGAAAAAACTGGTATTTATAATAAATACAAAGAGCGTGTTGGAGATATTATCAACGCTGAGGTTTACCAAGTTTGGAAAAAAGAAATTATGTTGTTGGATGATGAAGGTAATGAGTTATTATTACCTAAAACTGAACAAATTCCTTCTGATTTCTTTAAAAAAGGAGATTCAGTAAAAGCAGTAGTTTATAAAGTTGAATTAAAAAATGGAACACCTTCAGTAATCATGTCTCGTACAGCGCCATCTTTCTTAGAGCGTTTATTTGAAATGGAAGTTCCAGAGGTTTTTGATGGTTTAATTACAATCAAGAAAATTGTTCGTGAACCAGGTGAAAGAGCAAAAGTGGCTGTTGAATCTTATGACGATAGAATTGATCCAGTTGGTGCTTGTGTTGGTATGAAAGGTTCTCGTATCCATGGTATTGTTCGTGAATTGAAAAATGAAAATATTGATGTAATTAATTACACATCAAATGCACAATTATTAATTCAGCGTTCATTAAGCCCAGCAAAAGTTACTTCTGTTAAATTAAACGAAGATACTAAACGCGCTGAGGTGTTTTTGAAACCTGATCAAATCTCTTTAGCTATTGGTAAAGGTGGTTTCAATATTAAATTAGCTGGTAAATTAACTGGTTACGAAATTGATGTATTCCGTGATAACGAAGATACAGCAACTGATGTAGAAGATGTTGATTTAATTGAATTCTCTGATGAAATTGAAGAATCAGTAATTAAAGCATTACAAGCTATCGGTTGCGATACAGCTAAATCTGTATTAGAATTAGATATGGCTGATTTAGTTCGTAGAACTGGATTAACAGAAGATGTGATTGAAGACGTGAAACAAGTATTACAATCAGAGTTCGAAGATTAATCGTTTACATTAACTTATAGTTAAGTTTAAAAGTTAGCTTTCTTTTATAAAAAATAAAAAGCATTTTTAGTACAATAAAAGACGAGGAAATAAATAATATGTCAGACGCAAAAACAATGCGATTAAGTAAAGTAGCAAAGGAGTTTAATCTATCTTTAGGAAAGATTACAGAATTTCTTGCTGCAAAAGGTCGCCCAGTAGAAAATAACCCAAACGCTAAAATTGGCGATGAAGAATATTCTTTATTATCAAAAGAATTTTCTGGGGATAAATCTGCTAAAGAAGAAGCACAAACTATTGGGCTTAACTTAAATAAATTAAAGCGCGAATCAATTGTTATTGAAGATACTAAAGCCATTAAAGCTAAAGAATTGGAAGAACAACGCGAACGCGAAATGTTAGCAGCCGCAGCGGCAAAAGCAGCTGAAGAAAAGAAAAAAGCTGAAGAAGTAGCTGCTGCAGCCGCACAAAAAGCTATTAAAGAAGCAGAGGCAGCAAAAACTGCCGTGCAACCAGTAGCTGTTGTTGAAACTCCAGAAGTTGAGACAACCACAACGATTTCGGGACCTAAGGTTTTAGGTAAATTAGATTTAAGTACTTTAAATCAAAAAACTAAACCAGATAAAAAGTCGAAGAAAGAGAAGGAAGATGAGAAGGCTGCTGAGGAAAAAGCAGCTAAGGCAACGAAAGGCAAGAAGAAAAAAGAAGATGAGGTTGTTGCTGAAGAAGTAAAACCAGTGGTGGTTGCAACACCTGAAGTAGAAGCTCCTGTTGAGGTTGAAGAACAAAAAGAAGTTTTTCATGAAACGGTTTATCAAAAACTCGAAGGACCAAAAATTATGGGTAAAATTGAATTACCTGTAGCAAAAGAAGTTAAGAAAGGAAATGTACCTAATACTGGAGCAGGTGCAGCTGATAAGAAAAAGCGTAAGCGTATTCGTAAAGGCGGCATGAGCCAAGAAGAAATTAAAAAAGTTGGTACTGAGCAAGCTCAAATAGCTAAGGATAGAGCCAAAGAAAAATATGGCGACCCTCGTGCTAAAAAACCAGCAACTCGTGAAGCTCGTCCAGCATTAACAGATGTTGAAATTCAAGCGCAAATTAAAGAAACCTTAGCTCGTTTAAGTAACAAAGGTTCTAAATCAAAAACATCTAAGTATCGTAGAGATAAGCGTGATGATGTGAGAGAGAAAATGGCTGATGAACAAGAGGCATCAGACTTAGAAAAGAAAACATTAAAAGTAACTGAATTCGTTTCTGCTAATCAATTGGCTCAAATGATGAATGTATCGGTAACGCAGATTATTTCTACATGTATGAGCTTAGGTTTATTCGTATCGATTAACCAACGTTTAGATGCAGAAACATTAGCCATTGTTGCTGAAGAGTTTGGATTTAAAACGGAGTTTGTAAGTGTTGAGGTTCAAGAAGCAATTGAAGAACAAGATGCGGAAGATCCAGAAGATTTAATAGAGCGTCCACCAATCGTTACCATCATGGGTCACGTTGATCATGGTAAAACCTCTTTACTAGATTATATTCGTAAATCTAACGTGATAGCAGGTGAAGCTGGTGGAATTACTCAACACATTGGTAGTTATAATGTAAAAATGGAAAGTGGCAAATCAATTACTTTCTTAGATACTCCAGGTCACGAAGCCTTTACGGCAATGCGTGCTCGTGGAGCTAAAGTAACCGATGTTGTTATTATTGTGGTAGCAGCTGATGATAGCGTGATGCCTCAAACGAAGGAAGCAATTAATCACGCTCAAGCAGCAGGTGTACCAATGATTATTGCTATTAATAAAATTGATAAACCAGGCGCTAATCCAGATAAAATTCGTGAAGCTTTATCGGCAATGAATATCTTGGTTGAAGAGTGGGGTGGAAAAGTTCAATGTCAAGAGATATCCGCTAAAATGGGTAAAAACATTGACTTATTATTAGAAAAAGTAGTATTAGAAGCAGAGATTTTAGAATTAAAAGCTAATCCAAAAGCAAAAGCTTCTGGTTCAGTAATCGAGGCAAAATTAGATAAAGGTCGTGGTCACGTGGTTGATATTATTGTTCAAAAAGGAACGATGCGAGTTGGCGATATCGTAGTAGCAGGATGCTATAGTGGTAGAGTAAAAGCGATGACTAACGAACTAGGTTTAAATGTTAAAGAAGCGGGTCCTTCTATGCCAGTGCAGTTATTAGGTTTAAATGGAGCGCCAACAGCTGGCGATAAATTTAACGTGATGAGTGACGAACGTGAAGCACGTGAATTAGCAAACAAACGTTTACAATTACAACGTGAGCAAGGTATTCGTACTCAAAAACATATTACTTTGGATGAAATTGGACGTCGTTTAGCGATTGGAGATTTCAAAGAATTAAATGTGATTGTAAAAGGTGATGTGGATGGGTCTATTGAAGCCTTATCAGATTCATTATTAAAATTATCTACTGAGAAAATTCAGGTTAATATTATTCATAAATCGGTTGGTGCTATTAGCGAAACCGACGTTATGTTAGCAAGTGCATCCAATGCCATTATCGTTGGTTTCCAAGTTCGTCCATCTGTTACAGCTCGTAAATTAGCTGAAACAGAAGAAATTGACATCCGTTTATATTCAATTATTTACGATGCCATTAACGAAGTAAAAGCGGCCATGGAAGGAATGTTAGCTCCTGAATTTGAAGAGAAAATCGTTTGTAACATCGTTGTTCGTGAAGTGTTTAATATTACCAAAGTTGGTACAATTGCAGGAGCATATGTATTAGACGGAAAAGTAATGCGTAACACTAAAGTGCGTGTTATTCGTGATGGTATCGTTATTCATACGGGTTCTTTAGGTTCATTAAAACGTTTCAAAGATGATGTAAAAGAAGTAACTTCTAACTACGAGTGTGGATTAAACATCGATGGTTTTGATGATATTAAAGTAGATGATATCATTGAAGGTTATGATATGGTTGAGATTAAAGCAAAACTTTAAATTACGATTTACGAAGTTTGAAGTACGAATGAAGAAATAGTGTTAACGAATTCGTTACTCCAAATTCGTAATTCTCCTTTCGAATTGGGGGATTAGCTCTCCCGATAGCTATCGGGATGGCTAGAGCAATATTATTCGGGGGATTAGCTCATTTGGCTAGAGCGCTTCGCTGGCAGTGAAGAGGTGATCGGTTCGAATCCGATATTCTCCACGTATAAAACAAAAGTCAGAAGTTTACTTCTGGCTTTTTTGATTTTTGAATGAAGGCAAACGGCATTTGCGGATTTGCAGTGATATGAAAAAATAAAAAAAGCGAGTCGATAGACGAGGCTTTTGTTTTGCAATACTGGAATTATCGGATCTTTAATCCGATATTCTTCACGTATAATACAAAAGTGAGAAGTTTATCTCTGACTTTTTAAATTATCAAAAAAGGCATTTGTTAAATTAATTCAAAAAATCATTTAACACCTTTTAAGACTAAAAGAGGCTAATATTTGCGCTATTTCAGGTAAAAGTGTAAATTCGTGGTTCTTAAAAATAATGAGCCACAAAAACAATATAGATTTGCAAAAAGTCCCTCAGCACATTGCCATCATCATGGATGGAAATGGTCGTTGGGCTAAACAGCAAGGAGAAAATCGTATTTATGGTCATTATGAAGGCGTAAATTCAGTGCGAGAAGTTGTGGAAGCCGCAGGTGAGGTGGGAGTGAAGTACATCACGCTTTACGCATTTAGTACAGAAAACTGGAATCGCCCTAAAGAAGAAGTAGACGCCTTAATGGAGTTATTAGTATCTACCATTAGCGCCGAAACACCTCAGTTAAACAAAAAAAATGTTCGTCTTCAAGCCATTGGTAATTTAAATAGTTTGCCACCTGCTTGCTTAGACGAGTTAAAAGAATCTATTGAAACTACATCTAAAAACACTGGCTTAACTTTGGTTTTAGCATTAAGTTATTCTTCTAAATGGGAATTAATAGATGTTATTAAACATATTGCAACAGATGCAAAAAATGGCACAATAAATATCGAAGATATATCGGAAAAACATATTGAGCAATATTTATGCACTAAACATATTCCTGATCCAGAGTTAATGATACGTACTAGCGGCGAACATCGCATTAGTAATTTCTTATTGTGGCAGTTGGCATATGCCGAATTTTATTTTACAGAAACATTATGGCCCGATTTCAGAAAAGAAGATTTGTATGAAGCAATACTTAATTTTCAAAACCGTGAGCGTCGCTTCGGTAAAACAAGCGAACAATTAACTCAAACTAAATAATGACATTTTTGAAATATTTAATTTTATTTTCCCTTCTAGCTTTATCTAGTTTAAGTAACGCTCAAGTTGTTCCAGCAGAAATAAATGCCGAAACATCTTCTCTTGATTGGTCAAAACCAAGAGAATACACAGTTGCTGGAATAGAAGTAGAGTGTTCTGAATTTACAGATAAAAACATCGTGAGATTGTTATCTGGTATTACCTACGGAGATAAAATTCAAATACCTGGTGATAAAATATCAGAAGCTATCAAAAATTTATGGAAGCAAAGTTTATTTGAAGATGTTAAAATTTACTTAGTTAAAACAATAGGTAGCGAGGCTTTTTTGAAAATCACAGTTGTTGAAAAACCAAGACTTTCTAAATTTTCTTTCAAAGGAAAAGTTAAAAAAAATGACGCCGATGAGATTAGAGGTAAAATTAGATTAGTGAAAGAAAAAGTAGTAACAGACTATACATTAGGCTACATTAAAAATGTTGTTAAGGATTTTTATGTCAATAAAGGATTTTATCATGCTCAAGTTGATATCACAACAGAACCTGATAAAACAGCTAAAATTCCTCATGTAATTGTTTACATCAATGTTAACAAAGGTAAAAAGGTTCGCATCAGTGATTTAAACATTAATGGTAATACTGTATTAGCTGATTGGAAATTACGTCGTAAAATGAGCGATAGTAAACCATTTCGTTTTTATACTTTTTGGAATTCAGGAAAATATTTAGAAGACAATCTTGAAAAAGATTTACCATCAATTATTGAAAAATATAACACTAAAGGTTATCGTGATGCACGAATAAGTAAAGACACTGTTTATTTTGTGAAAAAGAACAGAGTTAATATTGATGTGACGGTTGATGAAGGGCACAAATATTATTTTGGTAATATAAAATGGTTAGGAAATGCAAAATATCGCAGCGGACAATTAGATACCATCTTGAATATTAAAAAAGGTGAAGTTTTTGACCAATCCTTACTTGATCAAAAATTATTTATGAATCCTAATGGATACGATATTTCATCCTTGTATATGGATGATGGCTATTTATTTTTTAATGTTAGTCCGCAAGAAGTAAGCGTTCATAATGATACCATTGATTTAGACATTCACATGTACGAAGGTAAACAGGCAACCATTAACAAGGTTACTGTAATGGGAAATACTAAAACAAACGATCACGTAATTTATAGAGAGATTAGAACACGACCAGGTCAATTATTCCGCCGTTCGGATATTATTCGTACTCAACGCGAATTAAGTCAGCTTGGTTATTTTGATCCAGAAAAATTAGGAGTAACTCCAACTCCAAATCCAGCTGATGGAACGGTTGATATAGAGTATAAAGTAGAGGAAAAGCCATCCGATCAAATTGAATTGTCTGGAGGTTGGGGCGGTGGCCGTGTTGTAGGAACATTAGGCTTGTCGTTTAATAATTTCTCCATGAGAAACATTTTCAAGCGAGAATCTTGGAGTCCACTTCCAACGGGCGATGGTCAAAAATTTAGTATTAGAGCTCAAACAAATGGTATTTTTTATCAATCTTATAACATGTCGTTTACAGAGCCTTGGTTAGGAGGTAAAAAACCAAATTCATTAAGTGTTTCTGCATTCTATTCTATGTTTAATACATCAGGAGCTAAAAAATACATCAATGATACTGAAGGAAATAAAATATTAAATCCTGATAGAAGTACAATGAAAATTATTGGAACTTCAGTTGGTTTTGGTAAACGCTTAAAGAAACCAGATGATTTCTTTTCGATGTATGCAGAGGCTAGTTATAACTATTATGAATTACAAAATTATCCATACTTTATTTTAGCTAATGGATACGCAAATGATTTTAACTGTAAAATTAATATTACTAGAAATAGTATTGACGCTCCTATTTTTCCTAAAAACGGCTCAAACTTCTCTTTACTAGGACAATTCACTCCTCCTTATTCTTTATTAAACGGAAAAGACTATACCTCTTTAACGCTTTCTGAAAAATATAAATTCATTGAGTACCAAAAATATAAATTCACGGCAGAGTGGTACACACAACTTACCAATAAAAAAGCAGGTGAAGGTAAGGAAGCGCGCAATTTAGTTTTACGTACTAAAATCGGTTATGGTATCTTAGGGATGTATAACAAGAACGTAGGAGTATCTCCTTTCGAAAGATATTATATGGGTGGAAGTGGATTAAGTGGTTTTCAAAATTTTGTAGCGCGAGAAATTATTGCTTTAAGAGGATATTCAGATAACTCATTATCTAGTTCTAATGGAGATCCAATTGCAGCAAGATATACAATGGAATTACGTTATCCTATTTCATTAAATCCTCAAGCAACTATATTTGTATTAGGTTTTGCAGAGGCAGGTAATACTTGGGCAAGATATAAAGATTTTAATCCTTTTCAAGTTAAGAGAAGTGCGGGCTTTGGTTTAAGAGTTTTCCTACCAATGTTTGGTTTACTTGGATTAGATTATGGTTGGGGCTTTGATAATATTCCTGGTAATCCTTCTTCGGGTAATGGAAAAGGGCAATTCCACTTTACTTTAGGAGCTCAGTTGGGAGAATTATAACCCAAAAAAATGTTAATTGTTAAAATAAATGTATCTTGGCACACGTTATGATTAAGTCTAAAAACAATAAAAATCTACAAATGAAAAAGTTAGTTTTATCAATAATAGCAATTACTTTCATATCGACAGTTTCTTTCGCTCAAAAAATGGGATATGTTGATACCGATTACATTCTTTCAAACATTCCTGAGTACAAAGCGGCTCAAACTGAAATCGATAAAATTTCGGTAGATTGGCAAAAAGAAATTGAAGCTAAATACGTCGAAATAGATAAATTATATAAGATTTATCAGGCAGAGTCAGTGTTATTAACGGATGACATGAAGAAAAAACGTGAAAACGAAATTATAAATAAAGAGAAAGAAGTAAAGGAACTTCAAAAACAACGTTTTGGTGTTGATGGCGAGTTGTTTACAAAACGAATGGAACTTGTAAAACCAATTCAGGATAAAGTATATAGTGCTGTAAAACAAGTAGCAGAAAAAAGTGGGTTAGCTTTTATCTTTGATAAAGCTGGTCAAGTTTCTTTATTATACTCAAATAGTAAGTATGATAAAAGTGAGGATGTGTTAAACTTCCTTGGATATAATAAATCAAAAAAATAAAAAATAAAACAAATACAAACCAATAAAAAATGAAAACTCTAGTAAAATCGATTGCAATTGTTGCCTTTACCTTAGGAACTGTGACATTAGCAAAGGCTCAAAAAATTGCTCACATTAGTTTAGATTCTTTAATCACAACCATGCCTGAAAGCAAAACTGCTCAGGAAGTGGCTCAAAAATATTTAAAAGATTTAGAAACTCAAGTTGCTACCATGGACAATGAGTTACAAACTAAGTATGCTGACTATATGAAGAATAAGGATACTTACTCTGCGTTAGTTGCTAGCACTAAAGAAACTGAGTTACAGGATTTAAATAAACGAATTGAAGATTTTAAAATGCAAGCTCAACAAGATTACCAACGTAAATATGGTGAGTTGTCAAAACCTATCTATGATAAAGCTAAAAAAGCAATTGATATCGTAGCAAAAGAAAATGGTTATAAATATGTATTAGATACAAGTGCAGGTGTAGTTTTGTATTCTGAGGCAGCAGATGATATATTTGGTTTAGTAACTAAAAAAATGGATTCTATGCCAGCAGCACAAATACCAGGAGCATCTGCTCCGGTAAAACAAGTGCCAGGAACTACAAAACCAGGCGGAGCTTCAAAGCCAGCAGGTAAATAATTTAACACTTTATATCCTTATCACTAAAAACCGACCCTCAAAAGGTCGGTTTTTTGCTTTTAACGATTGACTGTTAATAATCATTTTGTTTTACTAAAATAAAATTCAATAAAAATATCAACTTTGGTTAATCACTTAGGTGTAAAATTATACAATTCAAAAAAATCGATTTATGAGAAAATCAAAGTTCCTACTATTAATTTTAATATGCTTTATTTCAGCTACGATAGTGGCACAAAATAAAGACATACAAGCAGAAGCAGCTTATTATTTCGATCAAAAGGATTATAAAAAAGCTTATGAATTGTATGATAAATTATACACTCAAGTGCCTAAAAACTTTGAATATAAATTCCGTTTAGGCTATTCATCACTGTTTTATCCCGAAAAAAAGGCTAGAGCTATTGAAATTTTTGAAGACATAAAACGTACGGATAAATCTCCGGATGTTGATTACTACTTAGCAAAAGCCTACCATATTAATTATAGATTTGATGAAGCTATTGTTTCTTTCGAAAATTTTATAAAAGCAAAAGGAGAAAAAGTTGCAAAAAATGATGCGCCTTTAGTTCAGGACTCAAAATTAGGCATTGAAAATTGCAAAAACGGAAAAGAGTTAATCGCGAAAAAAATCATTGCCGATATTAAAAATATTGGATCTCCTATTAATACCGAAGAATTAGAAGCTGTTCCAATTATTTCAGCTGATGAGTCTATTATGATCTACACCTATGTTGGGAATAAAAGTACTGGCGGCTTATTAGATGATTACTTAAAAGAAGATAAAGAAGAAGGAAGATTTCATGAGGATATTTTTATTAGTACAAGAAGTTCAGATTCTACTTGGAATCAACCTGTTGGCATTAGTTCATTAAATAATAATTCAAATGATGCGGCAGTTGCATTATCTCCTGATGGACAAACGCTGTTTACTTTTATTAGTGATGTTAAAAATCCTGGTGACTTATGTATTAGTTCACTAAATGGAACGGAGTGGAGTAAACCTGAAAAATTAAATTCTAATATCAATTCCGAATTTTGGGAAGGAAGTTGTTCCATTACAGCAGATGGAAGATACTTATACTTTGCTTCTGAGCGTCCGGGAGGATTGGGGGGAAGAGATTTATATGTTTCTGAAAAAGTAAATGGAGAATGGTCGGCGGCTGTAAATTTAGGCCCGTCAATTAATACTCAATACAACGAAGATGCTCCATTTATTCACCCTGATGGTATTACTTTATTTTTTAGTTCGGAAGGTCATAAAAGTATTGGGGGCTATGATATCATGTATTCAATTAAAAAAGATAATAATTGGATAGAACCGTTAAGTATGGGAATTCCGTTAAATACAACGGAGGATGATAGATATTATGTTATCAATGCAAAAGGTGATGTGGGCTATTTTTCTTCAAATAGAGGAGGAGCAGGTGGAAAAGGACAGCAAGATATTTATACCGTAACGCCAGGTATTTTAGGGGAGAAACCAATTTTAGCACTATTAAAAGGTAGTGTTTACGTTGATGATAAACCAACTGAAGCAAAAATCGAAGTTGTAAAGAAAGAAACTAATACAGTGATTGGTCCTTATTATGCAAACTCGAAAACCGGTAAATATTTAATGGCAATTTCTCCAGGTAGTGGTTATAAAATTAAAATCACTGTTGCAGGGATGGAATCAATTGAAGAAGAAATTGATGTAGAAAAATTGCAAAAATTTGTTGAGATTAAAAAAGACTTCTATTTATATTCTCCAGGATTTGAAAGCAAGAAAACTCAAATATCTGTAAAAACAATTTTAGATAGTTTAATAAACACAGCTACTAATGCCGAGACATTTAAAAATGATGCTGTTGTTAATAATATAGTGGATGCAACAACATCAACGCCAACTAAAACAACAGCAGCTGTTGAGCCAGTGAAACCTGCTACTAATGTACCATGTGATGGTGGCACTCCGCCAGATTTCTCTGCTGTAAAAGGTAAATCTTTAAATGATCCAACAGTTTACAAACAGTTTTTAGATATAGGAGGTAACATGTGTGCTGATGGCTTAGTGTTTAAAATTCAGATTGCTGCCTACCAACATCCCGAAAATTATAGATATGGCCATTTAAAACAATTTGGTAAACCTGAAGAAATAAAATATCCTGATGGCATCACACGTTTTACTCAATTAAGTTTTTCAACGATTAAAGACGCTGAGGTTGCTCGTCAAAAGATTATAGCTAAAGGGCAAAAAGATGCGTGGATAACCGTATTTATTGATGGTAAGCGCTTTACACTAGAGGAATTAATTTTAGTGAACTTTAATAGTAAGGCAATAAACTAAAAGTTCTATAAAAAGCAAAAAAGGTGATTCAAAGTTGAATCACCTTTTTTTATGTTAAAAAAATATAGGAAGCGTTAAGGAAGTTTAAAAACAAAATATGAACAGAATAAATATCTTATTTCTGCAGTAGCTTTGTACTGAAGTAAAATTTATTAAAATGAGTCAAATCGATTGGGAAAATATAGAAGCATTAGAAACTATTGCAAACCAATGTATTTACAAAGGAAAAGAAGTTGGACAAGCGAGAGCTGCCCTAAAAGCAATTTATGGTTATGAGGTTAGTTATGAAGATGAAAAGAGTGATGAAGATTTAGATGACGGTTATAATAAACGTTACATGCCAAGCATAAAAAAAGGGAACTGCTAATAGCAATTCCCCTTTTTTTATTCAATATATTAATACTAGTTGTTCAACATCACAGGCATTACCAACATCAATACATCTTCCGCTGGATTTGCTTTTTGAGTTGGCACAATAATACCAGCACGATTTGGTGCACTCATTTCAATGGTAATTTCGTCGCTTTCTAAATTAGTTAACATCTCTAAAACAAATTTAGAGTTAAATCCAATTTCCATATCTTCTCCAACGTATGTGCACATTAATGTTTCGTGACCTTCGTTAGCAAAATCTAAATCTTCTGCCGAAATAGTTAATTGGCTTCCTGCAATTTTTAAACGAATTTGGTGTGTTGCTTTATTAGCAAATACACTTACACGGCGAATAGCACCTAAAAAAGATGTTCTATCAACCGTTAATTTATTTGGGTTTTGTTTTGGAATAACCGCTTCGTAGTTTGGATATTTTCCATCAATTAAACGACACACTAAATTTATGTTTCCAAAACTGAAGTAAGCATTTGTTTTATTAAACTCAACTTTTACTGCATCATCAATACCTGACAATAAATTCTTTAAAACGTTTAAGGGTTTTTTAGGCATAATAAATGAGGCGGAAGCTCCTGCTTTAGCATCGTTACGTGTGTAACGAACTAACTTATGTGCGTCAGTTGCCACAAATATCGAATTCTCGTCATTAAACTGACAAAACACACCACTCATTACGGGACGTAAATCATCGTTACCAGTTGCGAAAATAGTTTTGTTAATAGCGTTTCCTAATACATCGCTTTTAATAATGACAGACGTTGCAGATTCTACTTTTGGCAACTTTGGATACTCGTCTCCATTATGTCCAGTTAAAGTATAATCTCCAGTTTCTGTTTTTAATTTTGCGCTAAATTTTTTATTATCAATGATAAACGAAATAGGTTGCTCAGGTAAATTACTTAAAGCTTCTAATAACGTTTTTGCTGGTATTGCTAAATTTCCATTTTCCGAAGACTCAACTTTTATGCTAGTTGTGATTGTAGTTTCCATATCACTTGCAAAAAGCGTAAGCATTCCGTTATTTAATTCAAATAAAAAACAATCTAAAATGGGAATAGTGTTACTAGAGTTTAAAACTCCGCTAATAGATTTTAAATGTTTTAATAAGGTAGAAGATGATACTACAAAGTTCATATGGTTAGTTTTTAATCAACCAAATTTAACGATATGAAGTCTGTAACTACCCTGAAAATAAATGTATTTATAAACTACTTTTTAACATTATTTTCTAGGTAAAAAGTACTGATAAGTTTGAAGAATTTTGCCAAATACATAAAATTGAGCAACGCCATAGTCTTTACCATTATTGTACCTTACAAATAATTTGTCAGGATCGTATTTGTAATTTTTTCCGTACTGCTCATTCTTTTCAGGAACAGATTGTTTATGAAAAAAATCACACACACTGCTACCATTATTTCTATCGAAAATAGTAAGCGTAGCAAATGGTACAGCTGATTTTGATAGAGAATCTACTAAACGATCTTTTTTATCAAGAACAACCTCACAATTCACATTCTGAAAATAAGCGATATATTGTTTCAACTTATCTTCTTCAAATGCAGTGGAACCTTTTTTAGTTTTTAAACCAAAACGTTGCATACTAAACAAGTCAATAACAAACGATGAATCTGGTACTTCATGTAACTCCAATTTAATTTGCTTAATCTGAGGAGGTCTATAATTAAGAATTAAACGATCTCTCCAATCTATAGACTCAGTAAGGTAGCGCGTTGACAAAAAGCCTTCAAAACCTGGGATGTGAGTAATAAAAGGTTCTTCGTAGTTTTTATCAGTTTCGGGATTAGTTAACAGCATGTATGTTCCTGTATTATCCTGAGTGGCATGCCCGACATAATATTGCTTCACTTTTTCGCCTTTACTATAAATTTCAATTTTTGTGGATTTAGATGCCATAATTTTTATCACAGAGGTTCGCCCACTTTTTGAAACGGGAGATTTAACTTCTACGGATCTGATGGTGTATAGTAATAGCTCAATCATATCAGGTCTCACAGGATATTTATCATCAAGTATCCAGCCTTGAGGTTTTTTCTCTAATAAAACTTGTTTACCGTCTTTATCAGCTAAAAATATTTTATCGATAGAGGCAGTATCCTTGAAACTAAAAGCACTTGCTTCTTTATCTATTGTTGAGGCTTTGCCTTTACTTTTATAAATATAAATTGATAAACCTGCAAGAGCTATTAATATAGTTAAAGTAATGATGGTGGATTTTTTCATTTAATTATTTTTATCTATTTGCTATATCTCTTTTTACGAATATAGTATTGCACTATCCCAAAACATATAATGATGAGTAGTGGCAAACCAACGTTAGTTAGTTTCCATTTTGTAATTTGAGTAGCTGTTTTCTTTTTATCCAATAATCTTAATTTTACTTCTCTTGAACGCAACTGTAATAAGCCCTCATCATCTAATAGATAATTCATACAGTTTAATAAAAATGTTTTATTAGCAAATTGTTGTTTACTATATGTGTCGTAACCAACGGGAAATATCATTCCAGTTGAACGCTGGTATTCATTTTTTGCAATGTCTCCATCAGAAACCACAATCATTTTTGTAGGCTTGCTTTTTCCTATAAAATCAAAAATACTGTCTTGTAAAATTCGAGATGTAATACGGTTTTTATAATTAGATTCAAATTGACCTTCTAATAAACATGCTACATTTTGAAAAGAATTATTGTATTGGCTTTCATTTGGTTTTAATTTAACTTGAGCAGCTAATATTCTTACTGGAGTGGGTTGTGTTTTTGTGTATCTAGAAGTTTGTAACAGGATTGTTTTTTTGACATCTCTTGCAAAAACAGTGTCTAGTGTTCCAATGTATTCAGTTCTAATCAAATCTAAATTTTTTACAATCGGATGATTTGATGATGGGAGTAGAAGAGGATAGTAATTCCAATAAAATGGTTTAAAATCTGGTTGACCTTGCTTGAACCCAACATTTACTGGTACTTGTGCCGATTGTAAATCTTGCACTAAAACTGGGTTTAAACGAACACCATATTTAAATAAAATGTCATCTAAGTTTAAATCATTTTTAAAACCAAGAGAGTACCCTCTTGTGGTAAGTGTATCTCTATTAACATAAACCGGATCAATTAACCATAATGCTTTTCCGCCATGCATAATAAATTGATCGATGATGTATTTATCTTTTTCATCAAACATCGAATCGGGTTGAGCAATCACAATAGCATCTGCGCCCTTTAAAGCATATAGTTTATGATTAATTTTTACTCTTGAAACATTGTAGTATTCAGCAACGGAACGCATAAAATCTGCTCCGCGAATGGTATCTAGCTCATCATGACCTTCAACAAAAAGAACTTCCGGTTTTCTAAGTAATGTGGTTTTTCTAATAGCATTTGTTAAGCCATATTCCATTTCTTGTATGGAATTGTTAATGCTTTGTTCAGCTTCAAAACCTAACTGACGTTTATAGATTTGCCAAACAGATTCTTTGCCTTTGTAAGTAATAATTGCTCCAGGCCAAATAAAAGTTTCGGACACTTTTTGAGAACTTCTATCAACAATTTGTTCAGGCATAATGCCTTTGTCATAAAGTTGTTTTTCAATTTTATCAGTTTCTTCTTTGCTAGGGTTATCTAGTGGATTTATTAACTCATATTCTAAATTACCATTTGAGTAGGCTCTAAATTCATCCAATAATTCTTTTGTTTCGTTTTTTAAACGCGTAAAGTTTGGATTAAAATCTCCCTGCAAATACACTTTAATGTAAACCACATCATCTAATTTTTTTAATAATTTTCTAGATGATTCTGATAAAGTATAACGTTTTTCAGAAGTTAAGTCGAATCGTTTAAATAAAAATGCTCCTACAAAGTTTATGAGCACAACAATTACAAGAACAGCCAAAAGCATGGCGATATCTTTTCTTTTACGTATCAATTTTTTCTGTGTCATATTACCACTTTCTGCTTTCTAAAACGAGTTTTGATAATAAATTAAATAAAGCAATGATGCTCACAAAATAAATCACATCGCGTGTGTCAATTACTCCACGACTCATACTTACATAATGATCGTTCATTCCTAATCCTTTTACAAATGCATCGTATTTGCCAAACACGCCCGAAGAAGCAATAAAATCAAATCCAACATAAGTAATAAAGCAAAGCAATAAAGCCATAATAAAAGCAATTACTTGATTTTCTGAAATGGCAGATGCAAACGTGCCAACAGCAACAAAGCCTGCACCTAAAAACAATAAACCAATATAAGAACCCCACATGCCGCCAGTATCAATATTTCCTTTAGGATAACCTAATTGATGAACAGAGTAATAATAAATTAATGTAGGTAAAAGAGATACAATGACTAAAACAACACCAGCAAAATATTTTGCTAAAACTATTTGTAATTCAGTTAACGGACGAGTCAATAAAAGTTCAATAGTACCAGTTTTTTTTTCTTCCGAAAAGCTTCGCATGGTAATGGCTGGTATTAAAAACAAATAAACCCATGGCGCTAGTATGAATAATGGGTCGATGTTTGCAAAACCATTTTCTAATATATTTGAACCCGCACTTTCTGTTGGAACCAACCACATAAAAGTACCAATGCCCGTAATAAATACACCAATGGCAATATAGCCAATCAATGAACTTAAAAAACTTCGTATTTCTTTAATTAATAAGGTAATCATACAAAAACAAAAATAGCAATAGATTTTAAAATATACTATATTCTTACCTTATCTCGATTTTTTTTAATGTATTTTAGCATTTTATTTCTGTAATGAAAAATAGTGCCACTATCATATCAACCCTATTTCATCCATTATTAATGGCTACTTACGGTTGTTTAATTGTATTTTTCGGGTTAACTAATTCTATTTATTATGTATTTACACCTTTAAAATTAAAGTTAGTATTAACCTTAACAGTATTTGCTTTCACTTTTTTGTTGCCTGCTTTAAATTTGTTGATTTTATATAAATTAAATTATGTCAGTTCTCTTAAAATTGAAAATCGTAAGGAACGTACATTTCCTTTAATTATGACGTCTTTATGCTATTTTGGATTGTTTTATATGATTTATGATTTTAATATTTGGCCCGCAATTAAATTATTTATATTAGGTGCAGGATTATGTATTTTTTGTGCCGCTATAATTAATTTATGGTGGCAAATTAGTGCTCATATGATAGGTATTGGTGGTTTAACAGGAGTTTTGATAGCCATTAGTTATTATATGAATTTGTCTGTTTTTGCAGCACTTTCGGTTTGTTTAATAGTAGCTGGATGTATTGGTTTTGCTCGTTTACAATTAAATGCTCACACGCCAAATCAGGTTTATGCAGGTTTTGCATTTGGCTGCTTGGTGCAGTTTTCTTTATTTTTTCTTGCACAAAGTATTACATTTGTTTAGATATTTTATCGCTTATGAACTTAATAACAGGAGCAACAGGATTGGTTGGAGCACATGTGGCTTTGCAGCTCTTGCAACAAAATAAATCCGTTGTAGCTATTAAGAGAGAAGGAAGCGATATTTCAAAAACTAAAAAATTATTCTCTTATTACACATCAGATGCCAATATTTTATTTAATAAAATTAAATGGGTAGATGCTGATGTATGTGATATTTTTTCTTTGCTAGATGCACTAGAAGGAATAGAAACTGTATATCATTGTGCTGGATTTGTATCATTTAATTCGAAAGATAACAAACAAATGCATCGCATTAATGCCGACGGGACAGCTAATGTTGTAAATGCATGTTTAGAAAAAAATATCAAAGCGTTATGTCATGTAAGTTCAATTGCGACCCTGCAAAATCCAGATATTACTAAAAATATTGATGAATCTGTTTATTGGAAATCATCTCCCAACGCTAGTGATTATGCGATTAGCAAATATAATGGCGAACGTGAAGTTTGGCGCGGAACAGAAGAAGGATTAAACACCGTGATTGTAAACCCAGGAATTATTTTAGGGCCAGGTTTTTGGCATCAAAGTTCTGGTAAATTAATTGAAACGTGTTACAAAGGTAATCCTTTTTATACCAATGGTTCAAGTGGTACTATTGACGCCAGAGATGTAGCCTCATGTATGATTCAATTAACCGAAAAAAAGGAATTTAGTAAGCGTTTTGTGTTGATTGAAAATAACTATTCTTTTAAAGAAATATTATCCCAAGTACATAAAGCATTAGGTAAAAAAGAACCAAGTATTGAAGCAGGAAAAATTACATTAACGATTGGAAAATGGATTGATGGTTGGAGAAGCTTTATAACAAGTAAAGAACGACTAATTACTAAAGAAACTGTAAATGCTGGTTTAGATAGTAATTCATATAATAATAGTAGAGTGAAAGGAGTTTTAAATTATCAATTTATCTCTTTACACGAAACAGTTCAATTTGTTTGCAAGGCTTTTTTAAATGACATTAAAAACAAATAAAAAATGTATAAATTTTTCTGCATATCTATCACCATTGCTATTACCATTTTTTTATTCAGTACCTGTAAAACTCCCGAAAAAACAATTGTTGCAGAGCCTGTAGTAACCGTTGATACGGAAACGAAAAAAGAGTTTGAAGCTCCCAAAACAATTACTTATTTACCACCTCCGGCAGATTCTATTTCAGAAATTTCAATCAATTTGGTAGGCGATTTAATGTGTCATTTACCGCAAACTAATAATGCCAAATTGAGTAATGGTGAGTACGATTTTAACCCAAGTTTTGAATACATAAAACCATTTTTACAAGATGCAGATATCACCATTGGTAATCTTGAAACCACTTTTGCAGGAACGGTTCAGCCTTATGCTGGATACCCTGCATTTAATAGTCCAGATGCTTATTGTACTGCTCTTAAAAATACAGGCTTTGATTTTCTAGTAACCGCTAATAACCATAGTATGGATACTAGAGAAGCAGGTTTATTAAGAACCATTGAGGTGATAAAAAAACATGGTTTAGGTTATGCTGGAACGCATTTAAATCAAAGAGATCATGATTCTATTAGAATTGTAAATGTAAAAGGTGTGAAGTTGGGAATTTTAAATTACACTTATGGAACTAATGGCGCTTACCCAAGCTCGGATCATAAATATATGTTGAATGTGATTGATTCAGTAGGAATAGTTAGCGCCGTAAAAATGGCTAAAACAAAAGGAGCAGACATGGTTTTGGTATTTTATCACATGGGAGTGGAGAATGTTACGGAACCAACTCAAGCGCAAAAAGATGCCGTGCGATTTGCTTTGGAAGCTGGTGCTAGCTTAGTAATTGGTGCACATCCTCACATGATTGGTCCTACTCAAAAACTATATTCAAAAACCATAAACGATACAGTTTTTGTGGCTTATTCATTGGGTAATTTTTTATCGAATCAATATTGGAGATATACTGATGCTGGTGTTATTTTAAAATTGATTATACAGAAAAATTATACCAAGAAAACATGTTCATTTAAAGAAGCGAATTACCTTCCAACTTGGGTTTATAGAGGCGATGGAGGTAAAAAAATGCATATTTTATTTCCAGCTCAATGGGCTTCAGATTCTGCCAAGTTGCCAAGTTTTTTGAACCAATCTCACCAACAAAAAATGCTAGAAGCCTTTAATGACACAAGGTTGATACTTACGAAATATAATTCTGAATTAAAGTTGAATTCCGTAAAATAACTGAAATTTTAACATTTGAAAAAAAAACGTAAAAAAGTTTTGTATAATAAGAGAAAACTGTATCTTAGTATATTATAAACCGAAGATATTTTTAGAAAGAAGATTTTATGCATATAGCAATTGCCGGTAATATCGGTTCAGGAAAAACAACATTAACGTCACTATTAGCAAAGCATTATAAATGGACTCCGCATTATGAAGATGCAGATGATAACCCTTATTTGAATGATTTTTACGACGATATGCAGCGTTGGTCATTCAATTTACAAGTATATTTCTTAAATTCTCGTTTTGGTCAGGTTCAAGAAATCAGACAAGGCAAACAAAAAGTGGTTCAGGACAGAACTATTTATGAAGATGCATACATTTTTGCACCAAATTTGCATGCAATGGGTTTAATGACAACCCGCGATTACGAAAACTACTTCACATTATTTAAATTAATGGATAGTTTAGTAAAAGCACCAGATTTAATTATTTATTTAAGAGCATCAGTTCCTACTTTAGTAAAACAAATACAAAAACGTGGTAGAGATTACGAAAACTCCATTCGTTTAGATTATTTAAAAAGACTAAATGAGAGATATGAAGCTTGGATTACAACATACGAAGGAGGCAAATTATTAATTGTAGATATTGATGAGATTAATTTTTCTGAAAGCAAAGAAGATTTAGGAAAAGTAATCAGAATGATTGATGCAGAGGTAAACGGACTTTTTAAATAGAATATTTTGAGCCAACATACACATAGCGAAAAAGAATTTGTTAAGGAACAGTATGAGCAAATGCTCACTGAGCATCAGCAAAACGAAACCGTATTGGTATCTCACTATGGTGAATTGTCTCAAAGTGTTATATCTAATTTAGAAGGCGATGTTGAAGAAAAAATAACTTCTTTAGAAATATCGAAAGGACCAATTAAAAAAATATTCTTTATTAGTGTTGAGACATTGCAAAACATGTTACTTCACGGTCATAAAAATAATCAAGGCGAGCAGCACAACTTTTTTATATTAGTAAAAAATGGCGAAAATTTAAAAGTTATTTCTTCAAATTTAGTAGCAAACACGTCAATTCCAGCTCTCGAAAAACAAATTCAAACAATCAACTCTTTTGATGACGAAAAAGCTTTAAAAGCGTATTATTTAGAGCATTTAGAAAATAATACAATGAGCGAAAAAGGTGGCGCAGGCTTAGGTTTTATTACTATTGGTATGAAGAGTGGAAATAAATTAAAAGTTGATTTCAAAAAAATTAACGATCAATTTTCTTTATTTACATTAACCTCGGCGGTTAATTTAAGCTAGTTTTTTTACTAAGTAATTTCCTGATTGCCCTTCTATCAAATTAATTCCGCATTTTTTATTTCTATCCAATAATCCAAATTGGTTTTCAATTCCTAAAAATTTTGCACCATTGTAAGTGGCTGCTTTTAGTAATAGTTCAAGTGAAATATTTGGCTGATGCTTTAAGATCGTGTTAATTTCATTAATAATGGAGAGCATTGAATTACTCGCCAAGCTATCCGTTCCCAAAGTTAAATTACAATTGTTAGAAGCTAATAAATTAATATCTGGCAAGGTATTTTCGATATATAAATTGGCAGTAGGGCATAAGCACCAATATAATTTTTGATGTTCTTTGTTGGCAGTTTTAATATCCTCTTTACTGCTAAAAGTGTTATGAACCAATAATGTATTTACTTGTTTATTTAAGGAAGAGATAATGGTTTGTAAACTACTTTTTCCAGTCGCTTTAAAATAATCAATAGGAACTTTTATGGTTTCATACAATCTCAAATAATCACCTGATTTAGAATTAAAAAAATCATTCTCTGCTTTACTTTCCTGATTGTGAATGCTGGAAGATTTATTTAACTGAAAACAATCATCCGTTATTTTTTTTATTAATTCTAACGAAGCGCTATAAGGAGCATGAGGAGCCAGAGATGCTGATAACTGCGCATTGCTGTATTCTGATAATAATTGTTTCCCAGTATCAAAAACTAAATAAGCGCGCTCAGGATTTAAAGCAATGAGTTCTACAAAAGTGTGATAGTATAAATTGGATTGTTGTTTAGTTTTTATCGAATCATTGGTATTGCTAATATCTCCAACAGCCCCTATGCCTTGTATTTGCATTTCTTTATCGGCTAAACGCATGGCTTCTTGTTGTAGTTCTATCGAAAACTCGTTTCGATGTTTCATAACGGCTAAGCCAAAATCAACAATACCAGTATGTTGCTTGATAACGTTTTTTAAATGACTTAATTCTAAATGACAATGTGTATTAACGAAGCCCGGAGTAATTATACCCTCAAAATGCTCAATATTACTAGATTCAACGTTTTCTTTTATTGTAATATCTTCTATAAGCCCACTATCATTTAACACTACGACTGTATTAGTTGATAAAAACTCTTTCCCTGAAAAAATTTGCTTGGCAGTTATAAAACGCATATCCAAATTTAAGAACTTATTCATCGAAAATGATGTGTCTTTTTCAGTATTTATAGATAACTTTGTAAAATAACATGTCAACTAAAAAAGATATACGCGCTTTAAGCGAAGCACAAATTGTAGAAATTCTCAAAGAAAAAGGAGAACCGAAGTTTCGTGCGAAACAAATTTATGAGTGGCTTTGGAAAAAAACGGCTCATAATTTTGATGATATGTCTAATTTATCAAAACCATTACGAGATTGGTTAAAGGAAACTTTTACCATTAATGCCGTTGAGATAAGTGATATGCAGGTTAGTAGTGATAAAACTATTAAGTGCGCTATGAAATTATCTGATGGTAATGTGGTAGAGGGTGTTTTAATTCCTACTAAAACGCGTATGACGGCTTGTATTTCATCTCAAGTAGGATGTAGTTTAACTTGCAAGTTTTGTGCAACTGGTAAATTAAAACGTTTGCGTAATTTGAATGCAGATGAAATTTATGATCAGGTTGCTTTGGTAAAAAATTTAGCAGAAACAAAATACAATCAAACGCTTACCAATATAGTGTATATGGGTATGGGTGAGCCTTTATTGAATTATGCGGAAATGATTCGGTCGGTTGATAGAATAACCTCCCCAGATGGTTTGGGAATGAGCCCTTCTCGAATTACAGTGAGTACAGCAGGAATTGCCAAAATGATTATGAAGTTAGGTGATGATAATGTGAAATTTAATTTAGCATTATCTCTTCATGCAGCAAATGATGAAAAGCGTAATCACATTATGCCAATCAACGAAAGTAATTCCTTAGATAATTTAGAAGAAGCTTTAAATTATTTTTATGAAAAAACAGGTTCTCGTGTAACGTTTGAATATATTGTATTCAAAGATTTCAATGATGGCATTCAGGATGCGCGAGAATTAGGAGATTTTTGTAAAAAGACGACTGCCAAAGTAAATATCATTGAATATAACCCTATTGATGATGGAGAATTTAAACAAACTACTCCTGAGCGTTTAGAAGCATTTGTGCGCCATTTGGAGGGTAGGGGAGTGATTGTAAATGTGCGCAGAAGCAGAGGGAAAGACATTGATGCGGCATGCGGACAATTAGTCAATAAAAATAGATCAACTGTTCAGGTGTTTAAATAAAACAATGAAAAAGTATATACCAACTAAACAATCAATTGTCGAATGGCTTAAAGCTATTGGTATTTCGTTTTTTTGTGTATTAATTATTCGTTCATTTTTCTTCGAAATTTCACCCGTAAGTTCTCCATCCATGGAAAAGTCTTTATTGACAGGTGATTACATGTTTATCAATAAATTGTCATACGGACCAAGATTATTGAAAACAGTTTTTAGTATTCCTTTTATCAATCAAAGTTATTATTCGGATATCGTTTCTTTACCTTATATGCGTTTGTTCGGAACACCAGATGTAGAGAGAAATGATGTAGTAGTATTTAATTATCCTTTAGATGATGAACATCCTGTTGATCATAGAACGTATTTTGTGAAACGTTGCGTGGCTTTGCCAGGAGATAGTTTTAAAATAGTAGATGGCTTAGTTTATGTAAATAATAAACAAATTGATGAAGAAGAAAATTTACAGTTTAATTATCATTTAAAATCTGATAAGCCTTTAGATTCTGTTTTTACAAAGCTATATAACTTAATAGAAGGTGGTAAAATATCTGATAATAATGATTATTCATTTACTTTAACTAAAGCACTTTTCGATACTTTAAAAAGTAAAATTTATATCACTGAAATTGAAAGAAATCATGAGAAGAAAGGCATGTGGGATGAATTTGTGTTTCCATTCAATGATCATTATAAGTGGAATGTAGATAATTACGGTTCTTTAAAAATTCCTTCTAAAGGTGATACAGTAAAATTAGATTCCTTGAACTTGTGTATTTTTGAACGAATCATTTCTTCTTATGAAGGAAATACACTTGATTTAAAAAGCGATAGTGTTTTTATTAATGGCGAATACAAAACAACTTACGTGATCAAACAAAACTATTATTTTATGATGGGCGATAATCGTCATAACTCTCAAGATAGTCGTCACTGGGGCTTTGTGCCCGAAGATCATGTTATCGGAAAAGCAACTCGTATTATGTTCTCTAATGATAAGTTGTATCATACAGGTGTTCGTTGGAGTAGAGCATTTCAATCCATTAAATAAAATGAGTACTGTTTTATTATCAACTGCTTATTTACCTAATGTCAACTATTTGTCTCAAGTATTGAATCATGATGTGGTTGTTATCGAAAAACACGAACATTTTGTAAAACAAACCTATCGCAATAGATGTGAGATATTAACGAGTAATGGAAAACTAAGTTTGAGTATTCCTTTAGTTAAGCAGACTGACAAAGAAGTTGTTGCTGATAAAAAAATATCGTATGCCGAAGATTGGCAAAAGCAACATTGGCGAGCAATAACAAGTGCCTATAAAAATTCACCTTATTTCGAGTTTTTTGAAGATGAGTTCAAACCTTTTTATGAAAATAAATATGAATTATTGTTTGATTATAATACACAATTGCTTCAAACAATACTTCACATTTTAAGAGTTAAAAAGCAAATAGAATTTACAAAACAGTTTGGTATAAGTCCTAGTGATTGTTTTGATTTAAGAGCTCTTTCTGACTTAAATAATTCTGATAATTTAAATCTTAAGCCATACTATCAAGTGTTTGCTGACAAGCAGGGATTTACTTCAAACTTAAGTTGTTTAGATGCTTTATTTAATATTGGATTAGAGACAAAACATTTATAAACACCTTTCAGGTTTTAAAATCTGAAAGGTGTTTGTTTTAAATTTTAACACCAATTACTAGTACATCATCCGTTTGGTCATTATCTTGTCTCCAGTTGTTGAATGAGTATTCTAAAAAAGCTTCTTGCTCTTCCATACTCATATCATTGATAGTTCTTAATAAATCTTTAAAGTTTGATTTATTTAGCTTCTTGTTTTTTTCTCCACCGAATTGATCAATGAAGCCATCAGTAAACAAATACACACCGTCATTTTTTTGTAATTGAAATAACTGTGTGTCGAATTTTTTCTCAATACCTGAGTAGAAGCCAATCGGGTAACGACTTCCTTTTAATTCTGCTATGTCATTTCCTCTCGAAATCAATATAGAACGAAACGCACCAGCAAAAGCTAATTCAAGAGTTGTTTTATTGATTCTTATTAATGAAACATCCATGCCATCATTAAATGTAGCATCTTGATTTTTATTAATAGATTTTTCTAACTCTTCATCTAATGCTTTTAGAATTTCCGAAGGATTAGAGATTTTTCTATTGATGAAAACTTCCTTAAACATCGAATTAGCAACCATGCTCATCATCGCGCCAGGCACGCCATGCCCTGTACAATCAATGGCTGCAATATATTTATATGATTCATCTTCATAAAACCAATAATAATCGCCACTGACAATATCTTTTGGTTTGTATAATAAAAACGAATCATCAAAATAACTACTCAATTGTTCTTGCGTTTGTAGAATAGATTGCTGTATTCTTTGAGCATAGTAAATGCTATCAGTAATATCTTTATTCTGTTCTAGCAATTGCTTATTACTTTCAATTAAACGTTTTTCATTGTTTTTATTATCGGTAATATCATAGCCAATACCAATCAATTGGTCTTCGTTTAAATAAGACACATTCCAACGCACCCATTTTGTTCCTCCTACCGATGTTCTTAGCTTGTGTTCAAATGTTTGGGCTGTAATAGATTGATGATCAAATGTTTTTAAAATTTTATATTTCACTTCTTCGCCTTCTGGTTTCGAAAAGCGAATAATTTCCCACCATGCATTTCCAAGCAAATCTTGAGGATTGAATCCTAAGAGTTGTTGTGCTGATTTACTGACATACTTTATACTGCCGCTTTTGTTTAAAACGACGATGAGCGTATTTAATTTATCTAGGATTTGATCCTGTATATCAATGGCAAACATTGGTAAAAAAATTAAAAATGGAAAAATAGAAAATTGTGAAAACTGTTGGTACGACTAGCGCATAATAATACACCAAATACGATTCTTACAGAATCGATTCACATAATGACAATATGTTTTGGTGTTTTTCACGAAGCAAATATAAAACAATATTTATAACTCAAACATTTATTTGAGAAAAAAATTAATCGAAATAATTTGAGGAAATAAAAAATCCCTTGTATAACAAGGGATTTAAAAGGTTTTTTAGTGAAGATTTGAGGAAATCAAACTGATAAATTCTTTTCGGGTAGTATCTTTTAAAAATTCACCGGTAAATGCAGAAGTAGTTGTTGCGCTATTTTGTTTTTGTATACCGCGCATTTGCATGCATAAGTGGGAACATTCAATAACTACTGCTACACCTTGAGGGTTTAAAGTATCTTGAATACAATCTCTAATTTCATTGGTTAAACGTTCTTGAACTTGTAATCTTCTCGCAAATGCATCAACTACTCTTGGTAACTTACTTAAACCTACAATGTGTCCGTTTGGTATGTATGCAATGTGAGCTTTTCCGAAAAATGGTAATAAGTGATGTTCACATAAACTATATACCTCAATGTCTTTTACGATTACCATTTGACTGTAGTCTTCTTTAAACATAGCAGAACTTAAAATTTCCGCAGGGTTTAAATCATAACCTTGAGTTAAAAATTGCATAGCTTTAGCAGCTCTTACGGGTGTTTTTAATAAACCTTCTCTTGATGGATTTTCTCCCACATCATCTAAAATGTTTTTATACATATCAGAAATAGAATCAACTAACTTATCATTATATTGATCTATTTTTTTATAGCCAGTTATATCGTGTTCAAATTCTTCGTTTAGCATAATTTTAGTTTTCTATAGTAACAATAAGAATCAATAAAAGTTTATTCTCCAAAATATTCAACGTAATTACTTTCGGTTTCAAATAATTTAATGCAGTGTAATGCAGCTCCCATCTCTTTAATTTTTGGAGCTAGAATATTCCAAATAAATATAGCAACATTTTCAGTCGAAGGCATTATTGGCATTCCTTTTACGTCCATATTTAAGTTTTTGTGGTCTAAAATTTCAGTAACGTCTGTTCTGATAACTGTACTTAAATCTTTTAAGTTCACAACGAAGCCCGTATCAGGATTAATTTCACCCTTCACGGTAACGTATAAATCATAGTTATGTCCATGCCAGTTTTTATTAGCACATTTGCCAAAAGTGGCATTGTTTTGTTCTTCACTCCAAGCCGGATTAAATAATTTGTGCGCGGCGTTAAAATGTTCTTTGCGGGTAATATAAATCATAGTAAATTAACAGTTGTAAAAATACTAATTATAAATGAAGATTCTAATCGTATCAGCCACACAATTTGAAGTAAAACCTTTCCTGGATTTTTTGGGTATTGCTATGCCTACAATAGGGATGAATAATGCTAATATCGATTTTGAAGATAAAGATATTCAAGTGTTAATTACTGGTGTAGGTATGGTAAATACCGCTTTGATGGTTGGGCGATACTCGCTTAATCATTATGATTTAGTTATTAATGTTGGTGTTTGTGGAGCCTTTGATAAGCAATCTGAGCTAGGTCAATTAGTTCGTGTAACATCAGATGTTTTAAGTGAAATGGGCGCAGAAGATGGTGAAGAATTTTTAACTTATGATCAACTAAATCTTCCTGGAGAACATATGTTTTCTGAAAATTATACTATTTCTAATTCTTTAATAGATTCCTTAAAAAAAGTAAAAGGTATTACCGTTAATACCGTTCACGGAAATGAAGTTAATATTGAAAAAGTTTACCAATTATATCATCCAGATATTGAAAGTATGGAAGGAGCTTCTTTTTTTGCAGGTTGCGTAAGAACAGACAACGATTTTTTGCAAATCAGGGCTATTTCAAATTATGTGGAAAAACGTGATAGAAGCAAATGGCAAATGCCTTTGGCAATTAAAAATTTGAATGATTTTTTGATTAATTTTATCAACTCAAAATAATTAATTCAATGAACTTCTCTCTCGGCTTTTCTCCTTGTCCAAACGATTGTTTTATTTTTGATGCCTTTGTGCATAAAAAAATTGATACTCAAGGTATTGATTTTACAGTTGTGATGGAAGATGTGGAAGCTTTAAATAATAAAGCGTTTAAGCAAGAATTAGATATTACAAAATTGAGCTATCACGCTTTTATTTATTTAACTCATCACTATGCTTTACTAAATAGTGGAAGTGCTTTAGGCTTTAATTGCGGTCCATTATTAGTTAAAGATTCTAAAAATGATATAAAGGATATTAATACGGCAAGTATTGCTATTCCTGGTAAATACACCACAGCTAATTTCTTATTATCATTGGCGTTTCCTGATGCAAAAAACAAACAAGAATTATTATTTAGTGATATCGAAGGCGCTGTGTTATCACACCAAGTAGATGCTGGTTTATTAATTCATGAAAATAGATTTACCTACGAACAAAAAGGTTTAGAAAAAATTATTGATTTAGGCGAATTTTGGGATAGCTTAATTCATGCACCAATTCCTTTAGGTGGTATTGTTGTTAAACGTAGTATAGATGTTAAACTTCAAAAAACAATTGATAGTTTAATTAAACAAAGCGTGGAGTATGCTTTTGCTAATTCCGAAAGTTGTATGGATTTCGTGAAACAACATGCTCAGGAAATGAGTGAAGAGGTGATGAAGAAACACATTGCTTTATATGTCAATGCTTTCTCTGTTGATTTAGGAGCAGTTGGTAAAAATGCCATTCAGTTACTATTTGATAAAGCTACCGAAACTAAGTTAATAGAGGTGGTAGCCCCTCAAATTTTTGTGAGTTAATTCCGTCTATCAATGATATAAGCATTTCATATAAAATATGCTTAATACTCAAGAAATTCCTTTTATATTTATCAAAAATACAATTATGCAAAAAATAGTTTTATTAGCGTCCACCATTTTATGTGTTGGAAACGCTATATCTCAAACATTAACGCCGGGTATTAATTTATCATATATTGATTCGTCAGCAAATCCTAGAAATGATATCTATAAATTTGCTAATGGTAAGTGGCTTAATACTCAAAAAATACCTGCTAGTGATGGTAGCTGGGGTAGTTTTAATGAAATTAACGAACGTAATGTTGCTAATTTAAAAGCTTTAATGGCTGGGTTATCCAAAGATACTAAAGCTGTTGCGGGTACTAACAATCAAAAGTTACGAGATTTTTATTTAACAGCGATCGATTCTGTTAAAGCAGAAAAAGATGGTATTAAACCTATTAGCGGAGATTTAGCTGCCATTGATGCTATTAAAACAAAAGATGATTTACTTAAAATATCAGCACTTTTAAATAAAAAAGGAGTAGGCGGTATGATTGGTTTTTATGTGTATTCTGATTTTAAAAACAGTAATGCTAATACTTGTTATTTAGCACAAACTGGAATGGGATTACCTGATAAAGATTTTTATTTTGAACCTCAATATGAATCTGTTAAGAAAGAGTATGTTGAACATATCGAGCGTATGTTTGAATGTTTAGGTAGTTATCCTGAATCTGCTAAGGCTAATGCTGCAATTATTATGAAAATTGAAACAGAGTTAGCTAAAAATTCTCAAAATGCTGTTGAACAACGTGATCCTCAAAAACAATATAATCCTTTTACAAAAGCTGAGTTAATGAAATTAACTCCTAACGTAAATTGGAATGTATATTTTGCTTCAATCAGTATTAAAACTCCAGATAATATCGTTTTAAATCAGCCTAAATATTATGAGGGATTAAATACAATTATTAAAACAGTTTCTATTGCAGATTGGAAAGTGTTTTTAAAATGGAATTTAATTCAAACTGCAGCGCCTTATCTTTCTAGTAAATTTGTAAACGAAAGTTTTAAATTTAACGGGACCGTATTAGCGGGTAAAAAAGAGATGAAGCCACGTTATAAACGTGCTCAAGGAACAACAGATGAGGCTTTAGGAGAGGCATTAGGTAAATTATACGTGGATAAGTATTTTGACTCTAATTCTAAAAAGAAAGTTAATGAAATGGTAGATAATTTAATTGCAGCCTATCGTGTTCGTATTAATTCTCGCGATTGGATGAGTGCTGAAACAAAAGCGCAAGCACAGTTAAAATTAGATAAAATCATAAAAAAATTAGGTTTCCCAGATACATGGATTAATTACAAATCTTTAACGATAGGTAGAGAGTCTTATTGGAAAAATGTGTCAGCAGGACGTAAATTTCAATATGGTAGAATGTTAGCTAAAATTGGGAAACCAGTTGATAGAATGGAGTGGGGTATGACGCCTCCTACAGTTAATGCATATTATAATCCAACTTCAAATGAAATTGCTTTCCCTGCAGGAATCATGCAAGTGCCATTTTTTGATGTGAATGCAGATGATGCGTTTAATTATGGTGTAATGGGTTCAATCATTGGTCATGAGTTAACACATGGTTTTGATGATCAAGGTTCGCAATTTGATGCAGATGGAAATTTAAAAATGTGGTGGACAGAATCTGACTATAAAAACTTTACTGATAAAACTAAATTAATTATAGAACAGTTTGATGCATTTGTAGCTATTGATACACTTCATGTTAATGGAGAATTAACGCAAGGCGAAAATATTGCCGATTTAGGTGGTTTAACAATGGCATATTATGCGTATCAAAAGTCATTAAATGGTAAAAAGTCGCCAGTAATGGCTGGGTTTACAGGAGAACAACGTTTCTTTTTAGCTTGGGTACAAGGTTGGAAAACATTAATGCGTGATGCCTCTTTGAAACAAATGATCGCCACTAATCCTCACTCACCAGGAAATTTTAGAGCCGTTGGCCCGTTAAGTAATATGCAGGAGTTTTACGATGCCTTTGGTGTCAAAGAAGGCGATGGTATGTATCGTCCAGCTGCTAAACGAGTAAATATTTGGTAAGCATCTAAAATTAATTTTAAATAAAAAAAGGGAGATTATGTCTCCCTTTTTTTATTGGATTTGATTCTTAAGAAATTTGAATTTCTTTCGATAAATTAATTTGCGTTGTTGATTTTTTAGGAATCGACACATTCAAAATCCCATTTTCATATTTTGCATTAATTGCTTCAGTATCTACTAAATCCTCAGCTAATACAAACGATCTACTAAATGATTGGTAGCTAAATTCGCGTCTTGTGTAACGTTCCTTTTCGTTTGTTTCTTCTACTTTATGTTCGTGTTTAGCAGAGATAGTAATACTGCCGTCTTTTAATTCAATTTTAAAGTCCTTCTTATCCATTCCTGGAACAGCTAAATCTAACTCAAATGATTTATCCGTTTCTTTAATGTTTACAGCTGGAGTGTTAAACATTCTGTTTTGTTTTTCAAAAAAATTTTTTGAAAACGCATCATCAAATAATAATGGGAAATCAGTAAATAATCTGTTTCTGTCGTTGTTTGTTTTTGCTAATGAGAACATGGCTTCCTCCTATTTTTTATGGTTATTGTTTAATTTATTAAATGATTGCAATCATACAATAAAAACGACAAGCTATGTGCCAATGAGTTTTTAAAGAATTTTTGACATTTTTTTAGGGATAGGAACTGAAATTTTTTCCGAAATCTCCATTTTTTTATGTCGTTTTTTCAGAGCTACTAACCCGCTTTCGTTAATAAGTTTGGTTTATTTGTATAACACTAGGGCTCATTATAAATAAATTTAATCTGTTACAAATAATGATACAATAAACTAAAATGAGCGATATCCAACATTTTTTTAAACCAATAGAATTCAATCATGATTCTTATTCTGAAAATCAAATAGGAAAAACAATTGGAGCATACACAGTTGATTCAGATTTCCCTGAATTAAAAGATATTGATATGGCCATTGTAGGCGTGTGTGAAGATAGACGAGCATACACTAATGTTGGTTGCGCTGTCGCTCCCGATAAAGTGAGAGATTATTTTTATTCTCTATATCCAGGAAGTTTCCGTCCACGTATTGTTGATTTAGGGAATATTCAAGCAGGACATGATGTTGAAGATACTTATTATGCTGTAAAATCCACCGTAGATTATTTAATTCGAAATAATGTGATTCCAATAATAATTGGCGGTAGTCAGGATTTAACCTACGCTCAATTTTTAGGTTACGAAAAGTTAGAACAAACCATTAATGTTGTGGCTATTGATTCCACCTTTGATTTAGGGAACCCAGATGAAGATGTTACGAATAGAGCTTATTTAGGAAAAATTATATTACATCAACCAAATTATTTATTTAATTATAGTAATATTGGTTATCAAACGTATTTAGTTGATCAAACAAGTTTAAGCATGATGAATCGTTTGTATTTTGATACCTATCGTTTAGGTCAAGTGCGTGATGCGATTGAAGAATCAGAGCCAATCATACGCCATGCCGATATGTTGAGCTTTGATATTACGGCGATCAAACACAGTGATGCTCCTGCTAATCCAAATGCATCTCCAAATGGTTTTTATTCTGAAGAAGCTTGTCAAATGATGCGTTATGCGGGTATGAATGATAAATTATCTTCTATTGGTTTATATGAAATCAATCCTGAATTTGATACACATGGTAAGACATCTAATTTAGCTGCCCAAATGATTTGGTGTTTTATGGATGGTTTTTATAATCGTAAAAATGATTTTCCTTCGCGTACAAGTCCCGATTATTTAAAATTTCATGTGGTATTACAAGATGAAAAATATGAAATCAATTTCTTTAAGAGTAAAAAAAGCGACCGCTGGTGGATGGAAATTCCTTATCCTCCAACCAAAGGATTAAAGTTTGAACGTCATACTCTTTTACCTTGTTCTTATAAAGATTATGAAATGGCAGTGAATAATGAAATTCCTGACCGTTGGTGGCAAACTTACCAGAAATTAGCTTAAATATTGATAAATGGAGCCCTTTTTAAACATTAAAAAGGGCTTTTTGTTTCCCTATATAAAACGTACTTTTACTCTGTAAATTTTAAAAATAATGAATGTTCAGTCACTTTTAAAACGTGCTCAAAATCTTGAATTTTTATCAATTGAAGAAGGCATCTTTTTATACGAAAATGCTCCTACATCTGAGTTGATGTTTGTGGCTAACGAAATACGAAATATCAAAAAAAATAACTCAAAGCAAGTTACTTGGCAAATCGATCGTAATTTGAATACAACTAACGTGTGTATTGCCAATTGTAAGTTTTGTAATTTTTATAGAATACCTGGTCATGCTGAAGCTTATATCACAGATATAGAAACATACAAAAAGAAGATTGAAGAAACCATTAAATATGGTGGCGACCAGTTGTTATTACAAGGAGGGCATCATCCAGATTTAGGTTTAAGTTTTTATGTGAATTTATTTAAGGAGTTAAAATCTTTATATCCTTCTATTAAACTGCATTCATTAGGGCCGCCTGAAATTGCTCATATTACTAAATTAGAAAAATCAACACATACTGAAGTTTTAAAGGCTTTAGTAGAAGCTGGTTTAGATAGTTTGCCAGGTGCTGGAGCAGAAATTTTAAATGACCGTGTGCGCCGTTTAATATCCAAAGGAAAATGTACAGGACGCGAATGGCTAGATGTAATGCGTGCTTGCCATCAATTAAATATTACAACATCAGCTACGATGATGTTTGGCCATGTTGAAACTATTTACGAACGCTTTGAACATTTAGTGTGGTTACGTGAAGTGCAATCTGAGAAACCAGCTCACGCCAAAGGATTTTTAGCCTTTATTCCATGGCCTTTTCAGGATGATGGGACGTTATTAAAACGCGTAAAGGGTATTTCTAATAATGTGAGTGCCGACGAGTACATTCGTATGCTAGCACTAAGTCGAATAATGTTGCCAAATATTGAGAACATACAAGCAAGTTGGTTAACTGTTGGTAAAGCAACTGCGCAAATTTGTTTGCATGGTGGTGCTAATGATTTTGGTAGTATTATGATTGAGGAGAATGTCGTAAGTGCTGCAGGAGCTCCACATCGTTTTACATATAAAACTATTCAGGATGCTATTAAAGAAGCAGGTTTTGAGCCCCAATTAAGGAATCAACAATATGGCGAAAGAGAATTGCCTGCTAATATTCAAGAACAAGTTGTCAATTATTAGAACAAGATGAATATAGTTATAACAGGGGCAAGTAGAGGAATAGGCTTTGAATTAGTCAAACAATTTTTAAATATAGGACACAACGTGTTTTGTTTAACTAGAAATTTAGAACCTTTAAAAACTATAGCTCATAAAAATCTAAAATCTATTTCAACAGATTTAAGTTCTCAAGAGAGTATTAACTCTGCGGTTGCTCTTATTAAAAAGGAAGTTGCTCATATTGATTGTATGATTAATAATGCAGGTTCATTGGTTAATAAACCATTTGAATCTATTTCTTATGATGAGTTGCAAAAAGTATATCAGGTGAATGTATTTGCTCCTTATTATTTAACACAACAATTATTATCAATCTTAGGAAAAGAACAAAAGTCACATATTGTAAATATTAGCAGTATGGGTGGTTTTCAAGGAAGCGCAAAGTTTGCAGGTCTATCTGCGTACAGTTCTTCTAAAGCTGCCATTGCAGGACTAACAGAATGCTTAGCTGAAGAATTAAAAGACAAAAATATATCAGTAAATTGCTTAGCAATTGGCGCTGTGCAAACAGAAATGTTAGCTGAGGCTTTTCCAGGATATCAAGCACCTTTATCTCCATTACAAATGGCTGAATATATTTTTGATTTTGCTACAAAGGGGCATTTATATTATAATGGCAAAATTTTACCTGTTTCTTCTAGCACACCATAAAACAAGAAATATGAAGTCAATTTTTATTTTGATATTTTTTTCATTTAGTTTTACTCTCATTGCGCAAGCAAGAAAATCTAAAATTAAAATTGTGCAATACATGCCCTATTGCGGTGGGGCAAATCCAAATAAGGAATTATCAAATACACCTAATAAAGGAATATGTTACTCTAACAAAAAATTAATTTACATATCTGATAAACAAAAAATTGATACGTTAACTGCAGATAAAAACGGGTATTTGAAATTTAATTTACCCTATGGAACATATTATCTTTATGAACCTTGGAAATATTACATGAAAATACCAAAAGGGATGAAAGAAGATAATCTTAATAAAGAATGTTTGAAAGAGGAATGGGCTAAAGAAGATATGAAAGTAACGATTTCTAAAAAAACAATTACAGTAGTCGATAATTTAAAATTGCCAAAGTGCCCGCATCAATTCCCTTGTTTAATAACTAAACATTTGCCTCAATAAAATGAGATTTCTTTTATGTATAATTAGTTGTATTGTTTTTAATACGGTTTTTGCTCAAGAACTTACTCAAACTATTCGAGGAATTGTAATTGATAAACAAACACAAAGTCCTTTACCTGGAGCTGTCATTACAATTTTAAATGAAGAATCTTTAAAAGCTACTACGACAGATGAAAATGGAAAATTTCGATTTGATAATGTATTACTTGGTAGAAAGCAATTAAAAATATCACTGATCTCATATAAAGAAAAGTCGCAAACAGTGGTTTTAACTACAGGAAAAGAAACGGTATTAAATATTGAATTAGAAGAGAGTGCGGTGCAAGGACAAGAAGTTGTGATATCTGCAGAGATTGATAAAACCAAATCAAACAACAAAATGGCAACCGTTAGTTCCCGTATTTTTAGTACTGAAGAAGCTAACCGATATGCAGGTAGTAGAGGCGATCCTGCTCGAATGGCAGCAAACTTTGCGGGCGTAAGCGGTGCTAATGATAGTAGAAATGATATTATTGTTAGAGGAAATTCTCCATTAGGGATATTATGGCGTTTAAATGGTTTAGATATCCCTAATCCTAGTCATTTTGGGAGTATGGGTTCTTCAGGCGGACCAATCAGTATTTTAAATAATAATACATTAGATAACTCTGATTTTATGACAGGCGCTTTTCCAGCAGACTATGGAAACGCTACGGCTGGTGTATTCGATTTAAAAATGCGCTCAGGTAATAATGAAAAATATGAATTCTTAGGAATGGTAGGTTTTAATGGTTTTGAACTAGGTGCAGAAGGCCCGTTTAGTAAGAAAAAGAAAAATGCTTCTTTTATGGTTAATTATCGTTATTCAACACTTTCCGTTTTTAAATATATTGGTTTGGATTTTGGAACAGGAAGCGCCGTTCCTCAATACCAAGATGTGACTTTTAAAATAGATTTGCCATCTAAAAAAGCAGGTAAGTTTTCTATTTGGGGAATAGGTGGTTTAAGTTATGCTGAGTTGTTGCAAAGTCAGCAATCAAAAGATAATAATTTGTATGGTTATAGTGGACGAAATATGTTGTTTAGGTCAAACGTTGGTGCTGGCGGAGTTTCACATACTTATTTGCTAAATAGTAGTTCCTATATAAAAACAAATGTTGGTGTATCAGGTCAGTACAATTATATTTTAGCCGACAGAGTTGACACTAGCACTACACCTGAAACTATTAGACCTGAATATCGCAATACCTCATACACAACTCGTAGTTCGATTAATATTACATATAATAAAAAATTCAACGCTCGTAATTTCTTAAATGCGGGTGTGTATGCTGATGTGTATAATACAACATTTGTTGATAGTATTGATAGTTACGGGACTGGTTTTGTTACTCTAAGAAATTATAAAGGACAAACATCTTTGACTCGTGGTTTTGTTCAATTGAAACATAATTTTAGTGAAAAGTTTTATGCCAACATCGGCTTTACTTATCAGTATTTGTTGTTAAACGGATCGCAATCGCCGGAGCCTCGTTTGGGTATGAAGTATGAGATTAATAAAAAACAATCTTTAAGTTTTGGTGCTGGAATACACAGTCAGGTTCAGCCTTTGTATGTGTATTTTGCTACCGCAAATCTAGGTAACGGCCAAGTAAAAGAAACTAATCGTCACTTAGATTTTACAAAAGCGGCACATGCTGTGTTGGCCTATGACGTGAATTTATTTAATAGTGTTCGAATTAAAACAGAATTGTATTACCAATATTTATTTCGAGTGCCAGTTAAAACGCGTAAAGATTATTTTAGTACAGCTAATTTAGGCGCTGATTTTAATAGTCCGAATGTTGATAGTTTAGTAAACAATGGCACGGGGGAAAATTACGGAATTGAATTAACCTTAGAGAAATTTTATAGCAAAGGCTATTATTTTTTAGTAACAGCTTCTTTGTTTGAAAGTAAATACACAGGCAGCGATGGTATTTATAGAAATACAGCTTTTAACGGTAATTATGTACTTAATGCTTTGGCAGGAAAAGAGTTTAAAATTAAAGAAAAACATATTTTAGCATTAGATGTAAAATGTACCTATGCGGGAGGAAAACGCTATGTTCCAATTGATATAGCTGCGTCTATTGCTTTTCAAGATGAGGTGAGAGATGGCTCACAAGCATTTAATCCCCAATACGATCCATACTTTAGAATTGACGTAAAGCCATCTTATAAATTAAATACTAAACGTTTTACACACGAACTAAGTGTAGATATTCAAAATGTCACCAAGCATAATAATATCTTTCAACAACAATATGATTTAAATACCCAAACGATAAAAACGGATTATCAATTGAAGTTTTTTGTGATTCCTCAGTATCGTTTAACATTTTAAACAAATATCTTTTATGTATGTTTACATAATAAAAAATTTAATATAACTATCATGATACAATTAAGCACAGATACAGATTTTGAAACTTTATTAAATAACAATAAGCAAGTTATTGTAAAATATTTCGCCGATTGGTGCGGCTCATGCAAATTATTTGCTCCAAAATTTAAACGTCATTCAAATGATGAAGCAAATACTGATATATTATTTTTAGAAGTAAATGCTGAAGAAAATGAAAAAGCGCGTAAACTAGGTGGCGTAGATAATTTGCCGTATTTAGCTAGTTTCAAAAATGGAGTTTTGCTAGAAGGCACTGCTACAAGCAAAGAGGAATATTTACAAAAAATGATTGACGATTTAAGAAAGTAGTTATGCAAATACCAGTTATTAAAAAATTAGTAGAACTATATTCGTTAGCGCAATTACAATCTGCTGAAGAAGCTATGTTAGAAGAACAAAAACCTGCTATTGAAGTTGAAGGTAAAGATGAAGGTGAGTGTTTAACTCATGTATTGGCTTCTATTTATATTAAAGAAAAAATGGAACAAGGAGTCCCTTTTAATCAAGCTTTAAGAGATTTTAGTCAACGTGTAAGAAATAGTATTAGTTAATTATTTTTATTTTACTAGCTCTAACACCTTTATTAAATCTATATCAACGCCATTTAAAATATCTTCTTTTGAATAGTGCGTGGGATAATCAGGCATCAAACCTTTACCTGTATTTTTTACATCAACATCATGGTAGATATGGTACATAGGAATATGAACTTGTATGCCTGAATTTGGAAGTACTATCTTTCCACTAATAACAGCATTACTTCCTGCCACATTACCACCTGTTTCTTCACCTATGATGGTAGCATTAGCTTTGTGCTTTAGATATGTTGAGGCTACTCCACTCATCGAAAAGGATCTTCCATTAGTTAACACATATACGTTGCCATTAAATTCTTTTCTTTTTTTAGGGAACGCAACAAAGTAGTGTCTCAATCTTCGATTTTTAGGCCATTGAGGCATCATGGTACAAAATATCAATGGTGTTATTCTCGCTCCAAAATTCATTTTATACCTTGGATTAAGCATCATTAAATTTGGTTTTCTATCGAATGGAAGCCATAATTTTTTGTGAATGATGTAGGATAGAAAATATAAGCCAGCAAATATCTTTCCTCCACCATTATCTCTCAGGTCGATGACTAAATGCTCTATGTTTTTTTGTTTGATATCTTTAAATGATTTTCTGAAAAATTTACGCCAGTGCTTTCCTTTAAAGCCGTCAATATCGATTACTGCAACAGGATGGTTGTTTTGTATAATAGAATAACTACTAGTTTTTGTTTTTCTCAGATATTGTATTGAATCTTTTTTTGGAAGAATAACAGTGTCTTTTAAAGATGATATGGCCGTTAGTGTGTGTAATGAGATGCTATTGTCTTTATGTTTTAGTTTAACTTGATAGGTTGGTTTAAAACCATAGCAAAATGAGTAGTAGTATTTAAACCAATTGAAGCGAGTGCCCTGTTTTTTATAGGTTTCGTTATATCCGTCAGAAGATGTAATAGAATAAATAGTTTTAAGAATGTATTTTGTAGAAAGGTTATTGATACTTAATACTTCATCACCTGATTTAATAGTGGTGTCTTTTGATAAATTATTTAAGATAAATATTCTATTGGTATCTACAACAAAAGTATTAAGCGGTAAAATGGGACGGTTTAGTTTTTTTAATGCTTTAGTGTATTTTTTTGAAGCAGCAACATCCGTATGTCCACAACCAATTTTTGCAATAATTCGTTTGATGTAAAAACGAATTTGCATTTCAGTTAAGGGTGTATCTATTTTTGCTTTAGTTTGTAAAACATAAGCGTGTAACGAATCTTTAGTTATATACTTGAAAGGATCAGGGTGAAATTTGATGAGGTATTTTTCCGTGTAATCAATGTCAGCTAAAATCTGCTTTACCGAATATTTTTTTTGTACATCAAATCCTTTAGATTGAGAAAAACTACTTAAGCAAATTAGAATGTATAATATACTTAAGCAGTTTTTCATCTAAAATTTAATTAATTTAGTTACTAGCTAAAACGCCCATGCGTTTGCCAAGTCCACTCATAAATTCTCGTAATTCTTTAACAGTAGTTTCATCATTCGTCGCTCTTAAATAAGTATCGGTTAAAGTGGTAATGTTTTGGTGAAAAAATTTTTTCATTTCATCTACACTCATATCTTTTGTCCATAAGTCAATACGCATGGTATTGTTTTCTTTTTCGTCCCATAAAGCCAACATCATGCTTTTACAAATACTGCCTTCGTTAGCATCTGGAGCTTCCCATTCAATTTTATGAGGTAATTGATTTTCATCAACGGTTATCTTTAATTTAATTTCTGAAGTTGTCATAGTGTATTATTTTACAAAAACTCAAATTTAGTTAAAATATTTGCTTTTAAAGCCTAAAAATAGCCTATAATAAGATACATTTGTGCCATGATTGAATATCCAAAATTACATTTACATAACGGCAAAGAATTGCCTGTTCTTCGTTTTCACCCATGGATTTTTTCTGGGGCTATTAAAACTCAAGATTCTAACATTGCAGATGGTGATGTAGTTGAAGTTTACTCTGCTAAACAGCAGTTTTTAGGGATGGCTCAGTATCAAAAAGGAAGTATTACAGGACGTATAATTTCCTTTAGTAAACAACAAATTAATGTTGATTTTTGGGTTAAGAAAATTGAAAAAGCCTTCTTATATCGTCAATTTTTAAATTTGGCTAATAATCCTCACACAAATGTATATCGTTTAATTTTTGGCGAAGGAGATGGCTGTCCAGGTTTAATTATGGATTTTTATAACGGACATGTTGTTTTTCAGGCACATAGTATTGGTATGCATAAATGCCGTGTAGATATTACGGAAGCTTTAAAAAATGTATATGGTTCTAAATTAAAGAGTGTGTACGATAAAAGTTCGGAAACTTTGCCAAAAGATTATGCAGCCAAATTATCTAATGAATTTTTATTTGGATCTTGTGACGAAGAGCTTATTGTTGTTGAAAACGATGTGAAATTTTATATTGATTTTATAAATGGACAAAAAACAGGATTTTTTATTGATCAACGTGAAAATCGTGAATTGTTGGGGAAATACAGTAAAGGTAAGCGTGTTTTAAATACGTTTTCGTACACTGGCGGTTTTTCGATGTATGCTGCTAATAATGGTTGCGAAATTATTCACTCTGTCGATTCGAGTGCCAAAGCCATTGACTTATGTAACAAAAATGCGATTTTAAATAATGTTTCAAACCACGAAGGCTTTGCGGTTGATACGTTTGATTATTTAAAAGATCATGGTAAAAATTACGATATCATTATTTTAGACCCACCAGCATTTGCAAAAAGCAGAGATGTATCGCATAATGCAGTAATTGGTTATAAGCGCTTAAATCAAATGGCACTTCAAAATATTAAGAAAGGTGGTATTTTATTTACCTTTTCTTGTTCAGGTGTTATTGATAAAAAATTATTTTATAACACTGTTACAGCTGCCGCTATTGAGTCTCGCAGAAATATGAAATTATTACATACATTATCTCAACCTGCTGATCATACGATTACGCCTAATTTTCCTGAAGGGGAATACTTGAAAGGATTAGCATTTTATGTGGAGTAATTTTATGAGATATATTGTGTTTTTTTGTTCACTGTTTCCATGCCTTTTGTTTTCACAAAAAGATGAAAAAATAAAATTTGAAAAAGAAAAATTCTTAAATTTTAAAATTGGAACTATTGCTAATTTTACAAATAGCAAATTGTATGAGATTTTAAATTTTTCAGAGGAAGATGTTTTTTCTCCTGCTCAAAATCCTAATTATAATCCTTCTGCCGACATAGAGTTTGAAAATCATTTTTCTAAATATGTTGGAATTAATTTAGGAGTTGGATTTATGCAAACTCGCCATCATTATACTTATACATATAACGGGCCAGTAGTAAGTCCTACCAATTATTTAACTGATGGATTGATTATTTGTAATATTCCTCATTTTAATATTAATCCCTCATTTTATCTAAAAGACACTCGTTTTTTTGTTGGATTAGGTATATATAAATATTATTATTCTTTCAAGCCTATGGATATTGGAACGATAAGATTTAATTTAAATTCAGAAAGTGTGGCCTTATACTCCAATGTTGGCGTTACGCAAAGTTTTGATGTTAAAGCCTACAAATTAACCTTCACAGTTAATTATTTTGGGCTCACCAAAAAGTATGATCATGGATTAAATATCGCACTTGGACTTTCCATATAATTTTTTACTCGGGTTATAAAACCGTTTTTACCTTTCTCTTGCCACTCATATCATTAATATCATTTAGTTAAATTTATTATTTAAATTCGTACATCAAATTACACTATGATGCCAATATTAGAAGTAAAAAATATTTATAAAAACTATGCTAATCATGTTGCTTTAAAAGATGTGAGTTTAGTAGTTGAACCTCAAAAAATATTTGGTTTATTAGGACCAAATGGAGCTGGTAAAACTTCTTTAATTAGAATTATTAATCAAATTACTGGTCCTGATAGGGGAGAGGTGTTTTTTAATGGAGAGCATTTGTCTCCAAAACATGTTGATTTTATTGGTTATTTACCCGAGGAACGTGGTTTGTACAAAAAAATGTCGGTTGGTGAGCAGGTAATGTATTTAGCTCAGTTAAAGGGCTTAAAAAAAGCGGATGCGAAGGTTAAATTACAGCAGTGGTTTAAAAAATTTGAAATTGAAAGTTGGTGGGATAAAAAAGTAGAAGAGTTAAGTAAAGGAATGCAGCAAAAAGTACAATTTATTGTTACGGTGCTGCATGAACCTAAGTTGTTAATTTTAGATGAACCCTTTAGTGGCTTCGACCCCATTAATGCACAATTAATTAAAAATGAAATTTTAGAATTAAGAGATAAAGGAGCAACTATTATTTTCTCCACACACAATATGGGAAGTGTGGAAGAGTTATGTGATAATATTGCTTTGATTAACAAAGCAGAAAAATTATTAGACGGTTCGGTAAAAGATATCCGTAAACAATATAAGAGCAATACGTATCATATTACATTTAAAGGAAACTTAATGGGTTTCACCAATGCATTATGGGCTGGTGCGGAGTTGTTAGATAAAAAATCAGACGATGATGTGCATTCAGTTACTGTGAAACTATTACGTCAAAATAAGCCAAATGATTTATTGCAAGCTGTTTTAAGTACGGCTGAAATTTTATCATTTCAAGAAGTGGTTCCTTCTATGAATGATATTTTTATTTCAGTTGTAGAAAATAAAACAACTTTAAATACTCAAAGTGCTTTTACAGAATAATATTTTTATAATTCAATAACTCATTATAATAAACAATGAATAAATTATTATTAATTATCCAACGCGAATATTTTTCGAGAGTAAAGAAAAAATCGTTTTTATTAATGACCATCCTTGGACCTTTATTAATGGCTGGTTTAATGATTGTGCCAGTTTGGTTAGCGATGCGCGACAAAACAGATCATCAAATTTTAGTATTAGATCACAGTGGTTTATTTATCGATAAATTACCTAATACCAAACAAATAAAATTTACCTATGGAGCAGAGTCTATTCAATCGGCTAAAGCAAAACTAAAAGATGGACCTTTTGATTTAATTATGGAAATTAAGGGTGATGCTTTAAATGATAATAAAACAACACCTGTTTTATATTATAAAAAGCAACCCGGTATTAGTACAGAGCAATACATTTCTAATACGATGGAAAATATATTGTTTGATTACCGTTTACAAGGAGATAGTATTGATTTAACTAAGATAGATAAAGCTCGTCGCCCAGTTGAAATATTGACGTTAAAAGTAACTGAAGATGGGAAGGATGAAAAAACAAATACCGAAATTAATATGGCAATTGGTTTTGGTTGTGCCATTGCTATTTATTTTATGATTTTCTTATATGGCTCACAAGTAATGCGTGGTGTAATTGAAGAAAAAACAAATCGTATTGTGGAGGTTATAGTATCTTCTGTGAAACCATTTCAATTGATGTTAGGTAAAATTATTGGAGTTGCTTTAGTTGGCTTAACTCAATTTATATTATGGATCGTATTAACTTTAATTATTAGTACAACCGTCAATTCAATGTTGTTTAAAGATCAAATTGCTGACACCGCGAAACATAATTCGCAAATGGAAAAGGTGATGAAAAATGATTTGACGGCAGGTATCGACAAAATGGATAAAGTTGATTCTCCAAACGAAGTGATTGAATTATTTAATAACGTGAATAATATTAATATTAGTAAAGTATTGATCTGTTTTGCTTTTTACTTCTTGTTTGGATACTTACTATATGCCGCTTTATTTGCTGCCATTGGCTCTGCTGTTGATAGCGAAGCGGATACACAGCAATTTATTTTGCCTGTCACTATTCCACTCATAGCAAGTTTTATTATTGCACAAAGTGTCATTACCGATCCAGATAGTTCTATGGCACAGTTTTTCTCTATTTTTCCTTTAACATCACCAATTGTGATGATGGTTCGTTTGCCATTTGATGTGCCAGTTTGGGAATTAGCTTTATCGATGTTTATGTTAGTAGTAGGATTTTTGTTTTTTACATGGATGGCAGGAAAGATTTACCGTACTGGTATATTAATGTATGGCAAAAAAACAACGTGGAAAGAACTAGGGAAGTGGCTATTTTATAAAGGCTAAATGAATTTTAAAGCTTTCATTGTTTTAATATCTTTGTTCTTAAACGCTACAATTGGTTTATCGCATCGCAAAGATATTGTCGTTATTGAGGACGCCACTATCTCATTATCGGATAAAGAAGCAATCTTAATTTTACCTGGATTTAATTCCAAAAAACATGGAGTTAAAGATATTAGAGATTATTTTTCTAATAAAGGATATGATATCTATATACCTCACTACCTAGGGCGAGATTCTTTACAACAATGTGTCAATACGGTTAATGATTTCATGAATGAACATCATCTATCTGAGTATAAAAAATTGCATGTGTTTAGTTATATTGCTGGCACTTGGGTTTTGAATCTTTGGATGCAACAACATCCACAAAATAATATTACGTCTATAGTTTATGATAGAAGTCCAATGCAAGAAAGAGTGCCATTTGCTTTAGTGGAAGATAATTCATTTTTGGTGAAATTAGTTTTCGGTAAAGTGTTAAAGCAATTTGCTAAAACAGCTTATCCTTTAATTCAAAACGACTCCAAACATTTAGGAATCATCGTTGAAAATAAACCCACTAAACTTTTTTTGAAACATAAAAAAACAGCTTTAAAAAAAGGAGCTATTACTTTTAGTTTAGATTCACTTTATCAACATTGTGATGATTATTTTTATGAGTGCATTAATCATGATGAGATGTATTATCAATTTAAAGCCATTGGCCCAGAAATTTTACATTTTTTTAAAAATGGTTCTTTTTCTAAAGAAGCTAGGAAAGAATACTTCGATTATAATATTTACATTAAACAGATAGATGACTGTGGAATACCAAATGACCATTTTTAATCAATAATTGTCGATAAATGGGTTATTTTAGCCAACCAAAAACTTTGGTTTTAATCCAAATTTCCTATATTCGTAGTGATATATTATGCAAAAAGAGGTATTACTAGAAGTTAAAAACTTAGTTACTGAGTTTAAATCAGACGGAGAGTTCGTGAAAGCCGTAAATGATGTGTCGTTTACACTTCATAAGGGTGAAACCATTGGTATAGTTGGTGAAAGTGGTTCTGGTAAATCAGTAACCTCTCTATCTATTATGCAGTTAATACCTAATCCTCCAGGCCGTGTGTTTGGCGGAGAAATGCTATATCATTCAAAAGATAAAGGCGTAGTTAATTTACGCAATTTACCTGCTGAGGAAATGCGCTCATTTCGTGGAAATGAAATTGCCATGATTTTTCAGGAACCAATGACGAGTTTAAACCCTGTTTATACTTGTGGTAATCAGGTGATGGAAGTTATCATGCTTCATCAAAAAGTATCTAAAAAAGAAGCTAAGAAAAAAACAATTAAGTTATTTGAGCAAGTTCAATTGCCAGATCCTGAGCGTATTTTTAGTGTATATCCTCATCAAATTTCGGGTGGACAAAAGCAACGTGTGATGATTGCGATGGCCATGAGTTGTAACCCTCGTGTATTAATTGCCGATGAGCCAACTACTGCTTTAGATGTTACGGTTCAAAAAACGATATTAGATTTAATGCTTCAATTGCAACGTGAGCATGACATGGGAATTATGTTTATTACACATGATTTAGGGGTTATTGCTGAATTAGCAGATAAAGTTATGGTGATGTATAAAGGTAAGGTGGTAGAGCAAGGACCTGTTTTAGAAATATTCAGTAATCCAAAGCACCCTTATACGAAGAGTTTATTAGCTTGCCGTCCGCCATTAGATAAACGTTTAATGCGTTTACCTGTTTCTGCTGATTTTATGAGTACGGATGCAGAAGGAAACATGTTGGAAATTCCTACGACGGTGAGCGAAGCTATTAATAGTGTGATCATTACCAAAGAACAAAGAGAAGCGGAACATAAAGAGTTGTATTCTCGCGCTAAGATTTTAGAAATTCAAAATATTAAAACTTATTTTCCTAAGAATAAAACGTTTTTGGGTAAAACCATTGATTATGTCAAAGCAGTGGATGATGTGACTTTAGATGTGTATGAAGGTGAAACATTAGGTTTAGTAGGCGAGAGCGGTTGCGGTAAAACAACTTTGGGTCGTACGATACTAAGATTGAACGAACCAACAGAAGGAAAAATATTTTTCCAAAGAAATGATTTATTGCGTTTGAAGCCGGAAGATATGAGGCAATTGAGAAAAGATATGCAAATTATCTTTCAAGATCCTTATTCATCTTTAAATCCTCGTATAACGATTGGTGAGGCTTTGATGGAGCCAATGCAAGTGCACAATATTTTATCAAACAATAGCCAACGCAAAGAAAGAGTTTACGAATTATTAAACAAAGTGGGTTTAACCGAAAAACAATATGGTCGTTATCCTCATGAGTTTAGTGGTGGTCAGCGCCAACGTGTGTGTATTGCACGCGCCTTAGCGTTGAATCCAAAATTTATTATTTGCGATGAGAGTGTAAGTGCATTAGACGTATCGGTTCAGGCACAAGTATTAAATTTATTAAATGACTTAAAACGTGAGTTTAAGTTTACTTATATTTTTATCTCACATGATTTATCAGTGGTTAAATTTATGAGTGATAGAATGGTGGTGATGAATAAAGGGAAGATTGAAGAAATGGGTGATGCCGATGAAATTTATTTGAATCCACAATCGCAATACACTAAAAACTTAATTAGCTCTATTCCTAAAGGGCAGTTAACAGATATCAAAGCAAGTATTGAGAAGAAGAAAATGTCTTTTGATATTGCTTAGGTTTTTATTTATTAATAATTTGATTTTTTATTTTGTTTAAAAGGCTCACTGTTATTATAAGTTTATTAGTCGTATTAATAACGACAACGTCATTTGTATTGAATTATTTTACAGGAATAACCGGTTATACCGGTTCTCCTGGAGAGACTACATGTACGTCTTGTCATTTTCAATCAGCTAGTTCAGGTTCTGTTAGTATTTCAGCTTCTCCATCTATTGTTGCTAATAAATATGTACCTGGCCAAACTTACACCATCACTATTACCTTAAAACATCAAACGTTAATCGAATTTGGTTTTGGATGTGAAATTGTTAATGGTACCACTGCCGCGGCTGTTGATGCGGGATGGATATATTTAATACTAAATCAAGGAACAACATCTGGTAATAATCCTGGTAATGGGCGTAAAAATGTGATGCACGCAGTGCCTTCTGCTGGAACAGGCATTGGACCTTTTACAAGAACATTCAAATTTCAGTGGATAGCACCCAACTCTGGGCCTGCTATCATATATGTTTCTGGAATTGCAGTAAATGGTGATAATAGTACATCTGGAGACTACACCAAAACAATATCTTGGTCTTTAACTCCAGCAACAGCTACATCCATCATTTCTGTAGATAAAGAATTTTTCAATCTTTCAATTTATCCAAATCCAGCATCATCAGAAATCACATTAAATTATGGTGTATTAAATGATGGTAGTATAAAAGCAATACTTTATAATTTACAAGGAAAAGAAATTTCTGTCTTATTTAATAGTTACCAGTCTGCAGGCATTTCTTCTAAAACTATATTATTACCAAACGATATCTCTGCTGGAGTTTATCTAATAAAACTTAGTTTTAATGGAAAAGATGTTTCGGAAAAAATGATTGTTAAGCATTAATAACATAACACGATCTTAATTAGATACTACTGATGTTTTAATTACTTTTACATCATGCTCGACTTCCTCAAAAAATTAACGGACCCGCAAAGTATTATCCATTACGGTGGATTGTGGTTGTTGTTATTTGTAGTGTTTGCCGAGACAGGTTTATTTGTTGGTTTTTTCTTGCCAGGAGATTCATTAATTTTTATTTCGGGTTTGTTGTGTGCTACTAAGCCACAATTATTAGATACACCATTTTTAGTTTTGCTTCTTTTATTAATTTTAGCTGCTATTATTGGAAATGTATTTGGGTATTGGTTCGGAAAAAAAACAGGGGAGAAATTATATACCAGGGAAGACAGTTATTTATTCAGAAAAAAACATTTAATCGCTACCAAAGATTTTTACGATACACATGGCGGCAAGACTTTAATACTAGGACGCTTCTTACCTATCATCCGAACCTTTGCTCCCATATTAGCAGGAGTGATTAAAGTAGATTTTAAAATCTTTATGATGTACAATGTGATTGGCGCAGTTGCTTGGATTGGAAGCATTGCTAGCATTGCTTATTTTTTAGGCAAACAATTTCCTGCTATCGAAAACTACATTGGGTATATTGTGATTGGATTAATTGTGATTACTACTATTCCTGTTTTGATGACTTATTTAAGGAGTAGAAAGAAATAATTTTCCGTCATCGCGAGTGCCTCCTTTACGAAGCGATCTAATGCTTTGTTTGAAATTGCTTCTCACGCTAAGGCGTGATCGCAATGACGAGAACTATACAGCTGCTTGTGGAGATTTATTCTACTTAATATTCTCCTTCACAAAAATTTCAATCTTTTTCCAAACTTCCTCATTCTTCACAATCGAATTGTGATCTTCGTTGACTTCTAAAGCTTCTGTTTTGCCTTTCCACGCCTCTTTTAAATTATAAGCATGATGTTTTGGAATGACTTGGTCGTTAGAGGAAATAAGCGCTAACATTGGAGTAGTAATATTTGGCGCATAGCTGTCAGATTCGAACCGATGTTTAATCAATAAACTAATTGGTACAAAAGGATATTTTTCAAAAGCCACATCAATCATGTTTTCGTAAGGTGTGATTAAAACGGTTGCCTTTGTCTTGCGTTGTGATGATACATAGGTTGCTACGCCAGTTCCAATACTTCTACCAATTACTACAATATTATTTGCGTCAACTTCTGGATTGGCAACCAATTTATCATATACTTCCAAAGCATCGCTAAACATGGTTTGTTCTGAAATAACTCCTTGACTTAATCCAAAGCTTCTGTAGTTCATTAATGCCATAATTGTGTTTGGAAAATATTTTTTAAAATCGGCTAAGTGTGATACTTCTTCGGCATTACCACCAAAATAAATAACTAGAGGTAATTTTTCTTTGATGGTATCTTTAGAGATATAGCCACAGGTTCGATTGCCATCGTTCATTACAAAAGATAGCGTATCAAACTCAGGATATTGGTTTAATATCTCTGTCACTTCTTTTGGCGTGTTAGGTTGTGGATGAAATAACAAATCATCTTGATTAAAATACAATAAAGCACAAACAGTAGTATATAGCACCAAAACAATGATGCCGATGATTTTAAAGAATTTGATGAGTTTTTTATTCATACTTGAAATTATAAAAATATTGTTATATCAACTATTAATTTTGGTATTGATTTAAAATCCCACTTTCAAAAGGTGTCCAAACACAGGCTTTTTGTCCGCAACTCTTTAAAGCATCATTTGTCCATGTGTTGCAGGTTTTAAAAAGACTGTAACTTCCGACAGCTTCGTAGAAGGCGTCATTATTTCCATATATCAAATTAGTAGAAATATTTGTTGCAATTGAATTTTCATTTAGTAGAAAACTGTGTAAAATGTATTTCGTTAATTTTGTGTATTGTTTTTTATTGAGCATTATTTTTTTACACTTATTGTTTTCTTTTAATTGATTGTAATAAGTAACATGTATGGCAGATGAACTTAATCCGAAAGCTGCTTTAATTGCTGTAGAGGCCTTTAAGTCATTCCACGTCGGTGTTTCGAGATAAAAACCTTTATCGCCCCAGCCAAATGCTATGAAAATTAATGTTGAATCTTTTGATAAAGTATGGTCGGGATTTATAATTTGATTCCAGTTTAATACGTCATTTTTTGCAGGAACGACAATATCTGTATGAATGCCATTCGATAAAATATAGGCAGGTATATCTGGGTCGGAAACTTGTTCATTTTTAATTTGTATGTGTGATAGACAAAAAGCATTTATTAAATAAATAGAAGTAATGACTGTAAGAATAAGGATACTTTTAAATAGAACTCTAATTACCTTTTTCATGCTCATAAATAATTGATTCAATTATTTATACCTGAACGTAGTTTTGGTAACCCATTAAAAACACCTTTAGGTTTCTAAAATCTGTCAGCTGTAAATTAAATTTTGTTTTTGCCTTATAATTGTCTTCAGCGAGATTCCATGTTATATAGGATAATTATATTATTTATAACTCATAAGCCATTCTATCGCTTCTTCCTTATCGGTAAATACACGTGTTGGCACTAATGGCTTATTAAATTTGATATAGAAGTTAATGAGTATTTTTTGCGCCAATGATTTGATTAAAAAAGCTTCAGCTATTGAGTATTTTAATGATTCTTCTGTTGCCATGAATTCTCTGGTTTGATCATCAAGGGAAGAAAATGAGCCGCCTATAATCAATGCAAGAGCTTTTTTATTACCTGTTAATTCTCCAAAAGCTTTAACGTTTTCTTTTACATCATCAATAGTAAATATATGATGATCATTTGCATATAATTCAACAATACCATCATCTCTTAAAATGATAGTAGAATGTATTAAATCGATTTTATTTATCATTTTTAATTTCAACCAAATTAAAGATATTAATTTTAATTAATATCTCAAATCAAATTGGCACCTGATAAAAATAGCAGCTAAGAGCTGCTATTTTTATATTAAATCAAGAGTTTTTAAATCTATTTCGCATAAGCCGTAGCTCGTACTTCTCTGATGACTGTGACTTTTACTTGTCCTGGGTAAGTCATTTCTGTTTGAATTTTTTGAGAAATATCAAATGCTAATTGTTCTGATTGTTTATCATCTACTTTATCTGCCGATACTAATACACGCACTTCGCGTCCTGCTTGAATCGCATAAGTTTTTTCTACACCATCATATCCTAATGCTAGTGCTTCTAAATCTTTTAAACGTTTCATGTATTGCTCAGCAACCTCACGACGAGCACCTGGGCGCGCCCCGCTAATAGCATCACAAACTTGTACGATTGGAGCATATAAAGTCGTCATCTCAATTTCATCGTGATGCGCACCAATAGCATTACATACTTCTGGTTTCTCTTTATATTTTTCTGCCAACTTCATACCCAAAATTGCATGTGGTAATTCTGGTTCTTCATCAGGCACTTTTCCAATATCGTGTAATAAACCTGCACGTTTTGCAACTTTAGGATTTAAGCCCATTTCGCTTGCCATAATCGCGCAAAGGTTTGCTACCTCACGGCTATGTTGTAATAAGTTTTGTCCGTATGACGAACGGTATTTCATACGACCTACCATTCTAATTAATTCAGGATGTAAACCATGAATTCCTAAGTCGATACAAGTACGTTTACCAGTTTCAACAATTTCTTCATCAATCATCTTTTTAGTCTTCTCCACAATCTCTTCAATACGAGCTGGGTGAATACGACCATCCGTTACTAATTGATGTAAAGACAAACGACAAATTTCTCTTCTGATAGAATCAAAGCAAGATAATGTAATAGCATCTGGAGTATCATCTACAATAACCTCTACACCTGTTGCAGCTTCTAAAGCACGGATATTACGACCTTCACGGCCAATAATACGTCCTTTAATTTCATCACTTTCGATATGGAAAACCGTTACTGAATTTTCAATAGCCGTTTCTGTAGCTAAACGTTGAATAGATTGGATGATGATTTTCTTTGCTTCTTTATTAGCATTGATTTTTGCCTCATCCATTGTATCTTTAATAAAAGCCATTGCTTCGGTTTTAGCCTCTGCTTTAACGCTTTCAATTAATTGAGCCTTTGCTTCGTCAGCACTTAAACCCGATACTTTTTCTAATAACTCTACTTGCTTGCGGTGAGATTTTTCAATCTCTTCGCTTTTCTTTTTATACAATTCAACTTGTGAGTTTAATTGTGTTTTTTGGTGTTCTAAATCTTTATCTTTTTTAGTAGCTTCTTCTACTTTTTTAGCTAATTCACTTTCGCGTTGTTTAGCTTTGTTTTCTAAAACAACAATTTGCTGGTTACGTTCGTTAACCGATTTATCGTGTTCTGCTTTTAATTGTAAAAATTTTTCTTTGGCTTGTAAAATCTTTTCTTGTTTTAAGCTTTCGGCTTTTACTTCAGCTTCTTTTACTAGATTTTCTTTTGCCTGAACGCTACTTTGGTTTAGTCGGGAGTTGGCAATCACAAATCCCGCTACTACGCCAGCAATTAATGCTATAGCTATTAATATGGTTGTTAACATAATTTTATATTGTCGCACATTGTTTATATTACTTAACCAAGTGTTTAAGGCGACTATCCAAACACTTCGTTAATAAAAAACGCACAAACATTGAATTTCTTCAAAATTTGTGCGTCAAAAAGGGTCTATTTAAAGACGTTATATGTTTATTCTTCTGTTTTTTGTATGTTGTCTTTATGTTGAACTAACATTTGTTCTACATCTTCTAACACCAATTTTAGAGTGCTTAACTCTTTCTCGGCTTGGCTTTTTTCTTTTGCTAATTGGCTAACCAATTGTAAAGCAACCATGGCCATCACATCTTTTTTATCTTTTACCCCGTAGTTTCTTTCAAACTCCGAAATTTTCTGATTTATTAGTTCAACTGCCTGTTTAACGTTGCTTTCGTCCTCACTTTTAATTTTCAGCGTATATAAACCGCCGGCAATTTCTACTTTTACACTTACATCGCTCATTAAACTAAGCTAATTTTCTTTTTTAAGCACTCAACAGAGCTATACATTTATCAATTTCACGCACCAACTCATTTATTTGTTTCTTCATAACGGTCTTTTCAGAACTCACATTATTAGAACTCCCTGCTAAGATAACATTTTTTCTATGATTATCCAATTCAGTAATGTCAATATTATGATAATCAACATGTTGCGAAATAGAAGCAACTGTTTCATTCATTTTTAACAATTGATTTGCCATTTCTTCCTTCTCGTTTAATAAACTTAAACGTTCATCACTTAAGATGTCTATTTGTTTAAATAAACGGTCAATAAAGGCATCTTGCTCATCCGCCTTTGTAGCAGATTTTAAACTTGTAATTTCTGATTGGTAACCAGAAATAGAAGCTGTTAATTCAGAAACTTGAGCATTTAATCCTTCAATAGTAGATTTATATCCAGATAACTGATTTTCTAATTCAGTTTTAGCTGTCATTAATGAATTAAAATCTTCTTGCAAAGTCGAACTTCCTTCGTTTGATTCGATAGCAGATTTTAATTCGCCACGAACACCTTCTAATTCTGCTTTTAACAAATCAAGCTCTGTTTGTAAAGCCATGTTATTAGCAGATAGGGTAGTGATTTCGTAGTTTTTGCTATTTAATGTTTCTTTTAAGTCAGCAGCTTTGCCTTCAGTTACTGATTTTAATTCAGATAATTCAGTTTGAACTAATTGTAACTCAGCTTCAGTAGCTTCTAATTTATCAGCAGTCGCATCAATCTCAGTAATTAAAGAAGTGTTTTCCGCTAATAATTTATTAAACTCAACATCTTTACTTTGCAATAATTGAGAGTTAGACACTTCTAATTCAGATTTAAAGTTTTCGAAATTTTCTTTTTCTACATTAAAAGAAACCGATAAAACATTAAACTGATCTTGTAACTCGTTGTAAGAATTAGTTAAGCTAGTAATTTGATTGATTTTTTCTTCAACTGAAGCCGTTAACTCAGTAATACTAGAATCTTTAGAAGCAACAAGAGATTCAAATTCTGAAATTTTAGAATTTAATGCACCAACTTGCTCATCAATACTTGATAATTGTGATGTTTTATAGGAATCAAATTCTCCAGATAACGAATTGTAGCTATCAATTTGGGTGCTGATTTGCGCTGCTTTCCTTTCAATATCTTTTGTTAATTCATCAATCTTGGTATTTTGTTCGTCAATAAAATATACCATCTCTCTGATTTTTTCTTTAAAGTGTTCGTTTTCCACAACCACTTTATTCATATTATCAGATAATAAGATATGTTTTGTTTCATACTCTGTTTTAATTGATTCTACTAATGAACCAGAAGAGTTTGAAGTATTAGATAATTCGTTTTCGTAAAATGCTTTTAACTCGTTTTCTTTTTGAGTGTATGATTGAGTTAACGATTCAATCGTTGAACTTAATTCAGCTGCAAAGGCAATTTGTTTGTTTGATAATTCTGTATTTAAATCAGCAATTTTAGATTCATAAGAATCTGTTAATTCAGATTTTTCAGAAGTATAGGCTCCAGTTAACGATGAAATTTGGTTTTCGTATGAAGAAGTGATTTCTGTTTTTTCAGTATTCCACTGAAAAGTTAAACCGCTAATTTTTAATTCGTATTCTGAAGTTAAGTTGGAAATAGTTTCAGAACTAGAACCAGATAAAGAAGCAATACGACTTTCAGATTCTTGTTTCACTGACTCTAATTGAGCGTTAAAATCAGATTTCAATTGTTCAATTTGAGATTCGTATGAAGAAACCGTTTCTTGATAAGTGGTGTTGTATGTATTCGTTAAATCGTTAATCTTAGTTTCTAATTCAGTACGAATACCGCTTTGTTGGTAAGATGTATTTGATTTTAATTCGTTTAATTGAGTTTCAAACGAAGATTTTAAATTAGAAATTTCTTCTTGCGAAGAGGCTTGTAATTCAGCAATTTTAGATTCGTATTCAGATGAAATAGATGCTAATTGACCGTTTAACTCGTCAATTTTGCTCAACAAACCGCTAATTTCATCTTGTTTTTCTTGCAATTGCTCGCGAATAGAATTACGTAATTCTTTAAATGAGCTTACTTCGCTTTTGTAATTTGTATTATCACGCTCCATAACCACCAATTTGGTGTTTAAAACGTCGATAGACACTTGCAAACGTTTGCAATCTTCGTCACGTTGGATGAGTTGATTACGATAATCGCTTAACGAACGTTTAATTTCATTATACTCTTTTCGCAGCGCTACATCGCTATCTAACACTTGTTGTAATTCTGATTTTATATTTTCTACGTTCATGCTCAATAAACAGTTTGTTGTTGGTTAAAAATAGACTTTAGGCTAACTCATTTTACTTATGCCTTTAACTTTACATCAACAACTCGTTGTTAATTAACTTCATACAATTTAACCTTGCCATAATGATAAATTTCAGAATACTATTTCTCCTATTTTTTGCACTGAACTGTTCATTTTTTTATGCGCAGTATAACGGTTTGGGATTTTATTATCCATTAGATAGAGAGGTTGTTATTACTGGTAATTACGGTGAAATAAGACCCAATCATTTTCACGCCGGATTAGATTTCAGTACTGATCCAACTGCTAATTTGCCCATCAAAAGTATCGGTGATGGCTATGTGAGCAGAATAAAAATTAGTAGCGGAGGTTATGGAAGAGTAATTTATGTTACACATCCTAATGGTTATGTATCGGTTTATGCACATCAAAAAAAATACGCTTCAAAAATCGATGAGTATATTAAAAAAATACAAATAGATCAGAAAAAAAATGAAATTGAAGTGTATCCAAAAGCAACTGAGTTACTTGTAAAGAAAGGAGAAGTTATTGGTTATACCGGTAACTCAGGAAGTTCAACAGGTCCTCATTTGCATTTTGAAATTAGAGAAGAGAAATCTGAAATTCCTGTAAACCCTTTATTAATATATGATGTGAAGGATGATGTGAAGCCAGAATTAACACATTTAGCAATTTATAGTATGGCAGATACTAATAATATAAAACGTAAGTCAACCATACCAGTTAAATATATCGGTGATAAATTATCATTACCAAAATACACGCAAGTATTATCTGAAAACACCTTTGCTATTGGTTTTGCAGGTTTTGATAGAGCAAACGGAAGTACTAATAAAAATAATATTTACGAAGCTAAAGTTTTACTAGATGATAAAGTTATTTACCATCATCAACTTAATAATATTAGTTTTGATAATGGGCGTTATGTAAATGTATTTAGTGAAAAAGATGGTGGAATCAAATTTCAAAAATGTTTTTCGCCTACGTGTTATGATATTGCTATTTATAAAAGCCTTGTGAATGGAGGGAAAATAGTATTGAATGACACGTTATCACATAAAGTATCTTTACAAATCAATGATGAAAAGGGTAATAAAAACGTATTGACTTTTTTTGTGAAGACAAAAAACTTTAATGGATACGTTGTTAATACAATAAAACCTAATGTGTTTTGTAATCAAGATGCCTTTATTAAAAAGGAAGACATTGAAGTAATAATTAAAGCTGGCACTCTCAGTAAAAATACTTCTGTGGGAGTTTACATCAATAAATTGGGTAAAGCGGTTGTTGGTAATAAAGGCGAAGATTTATTAAAAGCTTTTTCTCTATCTGTAAAAATACCTAAAGCCATTAATGGTAAAGAAGATAAAATGGTTCTATTAAATGAGAGTAATTGTTTAGTAGGTAAATATGAAAATGGCTGGTTTAAAACAGAAAGTAAATCGTTTGGTATGTTTTCTGTTTCGTATGATACCGTAGCGCCCACAATTGTTTTACCAACTTCAAAAAAGAAGGCTTCGGTAAGCTCAGTCACTAAAACTTATGTAAGGTTTACAATTACAGATAATTTAAGTGGTATTGCAGATTACCATGTATATGTTAATGATGTTTGGCAAATAGCAGAGTATGATGCAAAATCAAATACGGTAACATGTTATTTTACGGAAGGAACCCCTAAAACTTTAAAAATAGAAGTCATTGATAGATTAGGGAATAAAGCGGTTTTAGAAAAAGTTATTGGTTTTTAGAAATAAGTTGTTTGATGTTATCTAACAACTAAAAACCATTAACTAATAACTGTTCTAATCCTCCAACATCCAAATAGCTTCGTTCAATTCTCCTAAAGCTTTAGTGTTGTTTTGTGATTTAGCTGAATCGACGCCTTGCTTATAATAAGTTAACGCAATATCGTGATTTCCTAATTTCTCATTTAGCTGCCCTAATTGGTAAAAACAAGGTAAATAGTTAGAATTAATTGTCAATACTTTTTTGAATTGTAATTCAGCTTCTTTAAACTCTTCCGATGACAAATGTTCCATCGCCAAAGCATAATTTAAAAACACATCGTTAGGTTCTTTCAACAACATATCAAAAATTAATTCTTTTCTTGGAAGCCGTTCCATTTTACTCGCCAGAGAATTGTTTTAAAAATCGTACATCATTTTCAAAAAACAAACGTAAATCTTTTACTCTGTATTTTAACATTGTAATACGTTCAATCCCCATGCCAAAAGCAAAACCACTGTATTTTTTACTATCGATACCACAGTTTTCCAATACTTGAGGGTCAACCATACCGCAACCTAAAATTTCTACCCAGCCTGTATATTTACATACATTACAGCCTTCACCTTTACAAATAGTACAGCTTATATCCACTTCTGCACTTGGTTCCGTAAATGGGAAATAACTAGGACGCATTCTTATTTTTGTTTCGGTACCAAATAATTCTTTTGCAAAAAAGTTTAAGGTTTGTTTTAAATCAGCAAAAGATACTTTTTCATCAATGTATAAACCTTCTATTTGATGAAACTGGCAATGTGCACGCGCACTAATAGCTTCATTACGGTAAACTCGTCCTGGAGAAATAGTACGAATAGGAGGTTGTTGGTTCTCCATAATATGTACTTGTACCGATGAAGTTTGCGTACGCAATACCATTTCAGGATTTAACTCTACATAAAAAGTATCTTGCATGTCACGAGCTGGATGATTTTCGGGCGTATTTAAAGCCGTAAAATTATGCCAATCATCTTCAATTTCTCTACCATCACTTACTGTAAAACCAATACGTGCAAATACATCAATGATTTGATTTTTTACTAATGATAATGGATGACGAGAACCCACTTGGATAGTTGGATCACCAGGTAAAGTTAAATCAATATTTTTTGAAGCTCCTTTATCTGAAGCTTGCTCGTGTTTTTCCTTCAGCTCATTAATTTTATCTTGAGCTTTTATTTTTAGTTCATTTAATTTTTGTCCAACTTCACGTTTAATTTCAGGCGCCACCGCCTTAAAATCGTCAAACAAAGATGTGATTTCTCCTTTTTTACTTAACCATTTTATACGGTACTCTTCTACCTGTTCTTTGCTTTGAGCAGCAAATTCTTCAACTTCAATTAATAAACTGTTTATTCTTTCTAACATAATAATTTGATAATTAGCACAAATTTAAGCAATTTTAGGTAGTGAAAAGCCATCTTTTAGCATATATCCTTTTTATTTCAGCATTGTTTTTTGGACACTTCTCCAAGGCTCAGACTATGTTGAGTTATAAGATTCATGAAAATGATACTATAAATATCTTAGATAAAGACAGCTTGAAACAAGGGATTTGGAAAGAGTTTTGGGGAAATGGCGATTTAAAAAGTGAGGTTTCTTATAAAAACAATAAAAAACAAGGTTTAGAAATCAATTGGTTTGATGAGCCAGATTGTGTGGAGTTGGAGGCTTACTATAAAGATGGATTATTGGATGGTCCCTGTATTTATTATACTAAAAAATGCAAGAAAGATGTTTTTCAAACCTTTAAAAATGGATTAAAAGAAGGCTTAGAATTAGAGTATTATCCCAATGGACATGTTAAAGCCGAAGGAAAATTTAAAAAGGGAAATTTAGATGGTTATTATAGAGTATTTGATAAGAACGGTAATTTTTCGTTTGAAAGTAGAAGTAGTGATAATGAAACCAATTTGCAGCCAAATATAGCTGATACAGCTGCCAGTGTTGTATTTAATGTACTTAAGCGAAATAAAAAATGGAATAATAAATTAATAGTTGCTGATTTAACAGGTAGCATGTATCCATACGCACAACAAGTAAGTACTTGGATGAAGTTACACTTTATGAAAGATAGCACTAGTCAACATTTTGTGTTTTTTAATGATGGCGATAAAAAAAGAGACGATGATAAAAAGATAGGTGCTACAGGTGGTCTTTATCATTGTAAAGCAAAAACGGTTGATGAATTAGTGTCTACTATGGAATTGACGATAAAAAAGGGTCAAGGAGGAGATGCGCCAGAAAATCCAATTGAGGCAATTATATATGGTTTAAACAAAAGTGGAAAAGTAGAAGATGTTGTTTTAATTGCAGATAATTGGGCAAAAGTAAGAGACATAAAAATGTTAGCTAGAGTTAAAGTTCCTGTTCGCGTTATTTTATGCGGTGTTTATGAAGGTATGGAAATTAACGAAGATTATTTGAATATTGCTTATAAAACAAAAGGTTCGGTTCATACGATAGAGCAAGATATTACAGATTTAATGAAACAAAGTAAGGATAAGAAGTTTAATATAAATGGCGTAGATTATATTATTAAAAACGGTAGTATAAAAGTGTTTTAAATCTTGTATCTTTAGGCTCTATTTTTGTGAGCGTTTTCTACAATATATCCGAACTATCTCAAGTAACAAATTCTATTGTTACTATTGGAACTTTTGATGGCGTTCATTTAGGTCATCAAAAAATTATTAAACGTTTAGTTGAATTAAAACAAAAGCAAGGTGGCGAAATCGTTTTATTTACGTTTGATCCACATCCTCGAAAAATATTATTTCCTGAACAGAAAGACCTAAAATTAATTACTACTACTGAAGAAAAATGTGATATTCTAAAACAGTTTGGGATAGACCATGTTTTAGTATATCCTTTTACAAAAGAGTTTTCCAAAATGCATGCGCAGGATTATATTTCTGGCATTATTGCTAAAGGTTTAAAAACAAAAACATTAGTGATTGGTTACGATCACCGTTTTGGAAGTAATAGAGAGGGGAGTATTGACACATTAAAACAATTTGCTCCAATTTATCATTTTGACGTGGAAGAAATTCCTGCGCAAGAAATTAATCAGTTAAATGTGAGTAGTACTCGCATCAGAAAAGCCATTGAAGAAGGAGATATTCAAACGGCTAATGATTTTTTAGGATATACTTTTTTTATAACCGGCGAAGTTATAAAAGGAAAACAATTAGGAAGAACTATCGGTTATCCAACAGCAAATATTTTTATAGACAATGCTGATAAGTTAATTCCTAAAATTGGAGTGTATGCAGTAAATGTTGTTTTAAAAGGTGCTACTTATAAAGGAATGCTTAATGTTGGCACTAATCCAACAACTGATTTTGATAACAAAATCAAAATTGAAGTTAATATTTTTGATTTTGATGCCGATATTTATGGTGAGACTCTAAAAGTAGAATTTGTTAAATGGATTAGAAATGAAGAAAAATTTGCTAACTTAGATGAGCTAAAGCAAGCTTTAGCAAATGATAAAATAGCTTGTAATCATGCGTTATAGTTTTTTTAAAATAGCTTTGTTTTTAATTCTAATGATTTTCGTTAGGATTTCAAATGCTCAGTTATTAGACTCTTTAAGCCTTGATACGATGCAAGGATTTACTTCTATACAAGAAGCTATGAAAAATCCTGACGCTGTTATCAAATTAGTGCTTCGAAAACAGCATTTAAAATCATTTCCAAAAGAAATATTGGCGTTCAAAAACTTACAATATTTAGATTTAAGCAAAAATGACATTAAAGAAATTCCAGATGAGATAGGTGTTTTAACGAATTTGCAATATTTTTCTTGTTTTAAAAGTAATGTTGAACGTCTTTCTAAAGATATTGGAAAGTTGTCCAATTTATTATATTTGAATTTAAATCAGAATGAAATAGAATATCTGCCACCACAAATAGGGAACTTAGAAAAATTAGAAATCTTAGATTTATGGAGTAATAATTTTGCCGAATACCCATCGTCAATGGCGAATTTAAAATCTTTAAAAGTATTAGATCTTAGAGCTATTTTGATGACAGATGAGTTACAGAATCAGGTAACAGGAATGCTTCCCAAGGCAAGAGTTTACATGTCTCCTAGTTGTAAATGTAAATGGTAATTTTTTCATTTTAAATCCATTGAGCTTATTTTCTTTACTCAGTCAAAGCTTTATTCTAATAAATGGTGTAAAGGGGGAATGAATTATTTGTATATGTTTGATCTGCAAATAATTTAAACAACATTACATGAACTTATTATTACACTCTTTTTCCAGAATTAAAGTTACAGTCATTTTTAGGATTACTTTAATTTTAATTTTTGGCCATACTATTTTAAAAGCTCAAATGATCACTACGTATGCCGGAGTTGGACTATACGGAGCAACAGCAACGGGTACAACGGCAACGTCGGTTAAGTTTCAAAATATAGGAGGTATAGTAAATGATGCCTCAGGAAATTTATACATTATTGACCATGATGAATACAAAATATTTAAAGTAAGTCCAACTGGAATAATAACCCTATTTGCAGGAAATGGCCAACCTTTGTACAACGGCGATGGCGGATTGGCAATAGGTGCTGCTATTAATCGACCAGAAAAAATAGCGATTGATGGAGCTGGTAATATTTATTTTTCCAGTGCAGCAACTAAAACTGTTCGAAAAATTAATACTTCTGGCATTATATCAACAGTGGCAGGAAATGGAACAGCTGGATTTAGTGGAGATGGAGGTTTGGCTACTGCGGCTCAGTTGCATAGTCCACAAGGCTTGGCTGCAGATGCTGCGGGGAATTTATATATTGATGACGGTAATTACAGAGTGCGAAAAGTTGATGTAGCAACAGGAATTATTAATACGATTGCAGGCATAGGCTTAAATGGTCAAACTGGCGACGGTAACTTAGCTACATTAGCTAAAGTTGACGCCGTTTCCATAGATGTTGATGCTGCAGGAAATGTATACTTAGCAGCTTATAATTCGGTTCGTAAAATTGATATTGCTACAGGAATTATTACAACTATTGCGGGGAATAATCTCTCAAATGGTTATTCTGGTGACGGAGGACCTGCAACTTCTGCATTGCTTGAGTCGATATTTGATATTAAATTAGATCCAGCAGGGAATTTATATATTACAGATTGGGTTGCTAATCATGTGATAAGAAAAGTAGATATGACTACAGGAATTATCACTACAGTTGCTGGAAGCGGAACTATTGGATTTACTGGTGATGGAGGGTCTCCTGTTTTTGCTAAAATGAATTATCCAAATGCGATATCATTTAATTCGGCTGGAGAAATGTTTATTACAGATGCTCAAAACTATAGAATACGTAAGGTTGATTTTTTAGCAACGCCAATTTGCCCAAACAGTTTATCGATGTCAAAAAATCGCAGTGCAAATGGGTTAGTAGTTTTTACACCAAACGTTACGCCCGTTTTAGGAACACCTGATTATACAGGAACTATTGCTGGAAATTCATTAACCAATCCTTTAACTACTGTTGGTTTTAGCACAAGTACATCATACACTCAGACATTTCCAGGAAATGGAATTTATAATATTTCATTAAACTATAAAGATACCATATCTGGAATGCAATGTAGTCGTTCATTGAACGATACCATTTTAATTTCTAATAGCTTAACTAACAAATCGTTTAATAGACGTTTTACTATTTCAAACTCTTATTTTTGTAATACAGGTAATGTAAATTTTGTGGATAGTTCACGCATAAACTACAGCCTCAATAATCCATCTGCTACTTATACAATTATTACTAATTGGGGAAATGGAAGTACAGTAACAAATACAGCTACTGCAACAAATCAACTAATGGTTACATCAGCAGCTACTTCATACACAAATCCAGGTGTATATACAATCCAATCTATTATCAAGGGTTTAGGTATGGCTAATGACACAACATTTAAATATGTAACAGTTGATTTATGTGGCAATGTAACAGGAACCGTTTATAATGACATTAATAATGATTGTTCTCAGAGCATGTTTATGGGGGAGTTTGGAATTAATAATATTCCAGTTTACTTATCATCAGGAACAAATTCTTATATGTCTTGGTCAAATTCTGGTGGAACATATGCTTTTAATAATGTCCCAGCTGGCACCTATACTATTTCTGTTAACGGAGGAATTACTGGATACACAACAACCTGTGGTTCTAGTTTTCCTCATTCAACATCTGTAACCGGTACTTTAACTGTATATAAAGATTTTGCTTTGAATTGTACGGGAGGCTTTGATATTGCAACAACTGGTATTTCTTTATGGAGTGGATTATTTCCAGGACAAACAGATATGATTTTACCTCATGTTGGTGTTTTAAATGGTTCATGTAATTTTGTTGTTCCAGGGCAAGTTAAAATGGTGTTGACACCTTGTGTGCAATATGTTCCAGGAGGTTCACTTGCTAATGTTCCTAATGCGATTATTCCAGCAGCAACAGGAGATACACTGATTTGGAACGTGTCAGATATTAACAACATTGGAAACTTTGGCTACTGGAATTATGCGGTTAGTGTTACTACATGTACTAGTGCAGTTGTTGGAGATTCGGCATGTATTACAATGATAGTTTTACCAACTAGTGGAGATGTTAACATTACAAATAATACGTTCACACAATGTTTTGTTATTGGAGTTAGTTATGATCCAAATTATAAAGAAGTAACACCAAAGGGAACTGGCGTTCAAGGTTATATTCCAGCAACTACAAATGATTTAACTTACACGTTGCATTTTCAAAATACAGGAACAGCTAAAGCAACTAATATTTATTTGTTAGATACAATAAGTGCCAATTTAGATTTAAGTTCCATTGAAATTATTAGTTCAAGCCATTCAGTACAACCTTATTTATTGAATGGTCGCACAATGAAGTTTATGTTTGCATACATCAATTTGCCTGATAGCACAACTGACGAAGAGCATAGTCATGGTTATGTGACTTATCGTATTAAACCAAATACGGGTTTAGCGCCAGGAACTCAAATTAAAAATACCTGTTATATTTATTTTGATTATAATATTCCAGTTGTAACTAATACTACTTTAAATACCATTGAGTTTGTAACCAGCTTAAATAGGTTAGTTACAACTAATTCGTGTGTGGTATTTCCTAATCCTGCTAAGGATAAAGTAACGGTGCGCTTATTCGCTACAACAACTGCTAGTATTATAGTGTATGATGTTTTAGGAAATGTTATTAAAGAAATGACCACTGATCAATTACAATCTGATATTAATACAGAAGATTTTACTAGTGGAATTTATTTTGTAAAAATTACTCAACAAGGAAAATCATTCACACAAAAAATAGTAATTCAGAAATAATCGAATTAAAACTAAAAAGCCTCTTACAATCAAGTAAGAGGTTTTTTTTGTTGTAAAAAAATGCTTTTAAGCTCCCATTGCTTTTAATTGTTCTTCCAAAAATTTAATACCTTCCACAAAACTATGAGGATTATAGCCTAAATCACGCTTGGCTTTATCAATAATAAAGCCTGTGATTGGCGGACGTTTAGCGGGTTGTTTGATATCAGCTGATTTAGAAGGCTTGATTAATGATTTATCTAATTTATAGTAATCAGCAACTAAATGCGCTACTTCTAAAATATTTAAAAAATCTTTTCCAGAAATATTATAAATACCACTTGCTTTTTTCTCTGCAATTAAAATACAGCCATCTGCTAAATCCTCAGCTAATGTTGGTGTGCGGTATTGGTCATCAACTACATTAATAGTTTTACCTTGCTCTAAACTTTGTTTAACCCATAATACAATATTGCTTCGGCTCATATTATCTACAATGCCATAAACTAATACAGTGCGAGCCATTGCCCAATGTAATGACGACGCTTGCACTATTTTTTCTGCTTCTAATTTTGTTTCGGCATAATAGCTTAAAGGATTTGGTTTTTCATTTTCATCCAAGGGGCCATGTGTGCCATCAAAAATAAAATCAGTAGATAAATGGATAAAATGAGGTTTATAGTTTGGGTTTTCTTTTTGTAATTTTTCTAAAACTGTTACTTGATTTTTAACAGATGTTGTATTTAAAAGTAATGCACCTTCTTTATCTGTTTCACAAGCATCTACATTAGTCATAGCTGCTGTATTGATAATGATATCCGGCATAAATTTAGAAAATACAGTTTCAACATTGTCATAATTTGTAATATCTAAAGCAGCATACTCGTACCCTGTTTTATTTACTAATCTATTTTCGCCACGTGCAGTAGCAATGCAGTTGATGTTTGATCTATCTTTTAGTTTATAAACTAATTTTTGACCTAATAAGCCGTTAGAGCCTGTAATTAATATTTTTTGCATAGGGTAAATATACAAAAAGCATAAAATTGAATTACTTGGAGTTACTTTTTATTTGCAATAAAATATTAAATAATTTTGCTGTTGCCACTGCATCTCCTTCAGCTCTGTGCCTGGCATTGTTGCTAATACCCAATGATTCGCATAAGGGCCCGAGGCTGTATGTTTTTTTGCCTGGAATTAGTTTACGACTTAATTTTACAGTACATAATTTCTCTCTTTCATAGTTATGCCCTAATGAAGCAAATTCTCCTTTGATAAAATTATAATCAAAACTTACATTGTGAGCTACAAATATTCTGTTTTCTGTTAATTGTAAAATCGTATTTGCAATTTCATGAAATTTAGGAGCATTAGCAACCATTTGATTGGTGATGCCTGTGATGTTTGTGTAAAGGGGTGATATGTAACATTCTGGATTGATAAGAGTAGAGAATTTTTCCGTTACTTGTAGTCCATCATGAATGATAATGCAGATTTCAGTAATTCGTCCTTTAGGGTAATCAAATTTCCCGCCGCATGTTTCAATATCAATGATGGCAAACATAGTTTATAATTTAGTTTAAATAAAAAAGCTCATCCAATTTTTTGGATGAGCTTTTTTAAGATGATTTTTATTAATTGAACATTACTTTCTGAGTAGTTGATTCTCCTAATTTATTAGTCACTTTTAAGAAATAAAATCCACTAGCAGTGTTATTTTTTCTAATTGTAAATAAAGGCGATTCTGTTTTTTCAGAATAAATTATTTTTCCAGAAACATCAAATAATTCAATTTGATGCGTTGTATTTGGATTTGCAAACTCAATAGTCATTTCATTATCTGATGGATTAGGAAATACACTATTGATAACATTTACTTTTGTTATTTCATTTACTCCAACAACTCCAGGTGTTGCACAAGTCATGGCAACATGAGTTGTACAAGTTGTATAAGAATATAATGTAGCTGTTTGTGCAGGCGTGTTTTGTGGTAATATTGCAGGATTAGAACATCCTAATTGAGTTACTAAAAAATCTCTCACAAAATTAACCGTTGAATCCATGTAAGGTGCAGATGAAGAATATGGAACGTGGTCTTTACCATACCAAGTGTAAAATGGATTGTTGATGCCAATTGCATTTGCTTGTTCTTTCAACATTCTGCTTCCGTCCAAAAGAATTAGTTGAATGCCTAATGGCGCAGCATATCCTCTGTTGTATTTTACTGTTCCGTCAATAGTTCCATGCATCGAACAAAATGGAATATCACCAGGCTCTAACCATCCATATTTTCCTAAGGCGCCGCACAAGTTAATAACACCTTTTACTTTTGATGAGTAACATTGATTTCCACTATAGCCTTCCATGCCACCTAGCGAAACTAAAGTTGATGGATTGATATATGCATTTACTTCACATGATTTGTCTAAATAAGCCGTGTGTAAAGCTGTAATTGCACCAGCAGAACTACCACCAATGAAAATATTGTTGGTGTCTATTTTATAAGTATCTGTTGTTAATTTATCTTTATAAAAATAACGGATAGAAGCCTTCATATCTTGCACAGCTCTTAATACCGCTTTAACTGCTCCTGTTGAATCAAAGGGTGTTAAGCCTAAACGGTAATTGATAGAGGCACATACGTATCCTTTTTTTGCAAATCTTTGTGAAAGCGCTACAACATCACCATCCGTTTTTGAGCCTCCAATAAAACTTCCACCATGAGCCCAAATAATTAATGGACGGTTTGTTTCTACATCACCTGTTGGTTGGTAAACATCCATGGTTAATGTATAGTTAGCGTTACTGGCTGTAAGATTTGACCCAAAGGTTATATTACTAGTTGTTGTGTAAGCTGTAAATGTGTCTGTGGCATATCGCCCTGTAGAACATGGGGTTTGTGCTTTTATAGAAAGTGCAGAAAGTAAAGTTGTAAAAGCCAATAAGTAGATTTTTTTCATAGTGTGTTTTTTATTGTTTTTAATGGTCTTATGTATATTTATTATTTCACTAGATTTAACCTAGTTACATAATCAATATCACTAAAGTATAGTTTAGGTTATATTAAATTTAATAAAATAATTTAAATCTGTTTAGAGATTCGCTTTATTTTAACAACTAAAGTGCTAAAAAGTTTAGTTAAGGAAATGTTACAGCGGGATATTTCATAGCATCTACTTCGGGGATAGTAGATTGGTATTTAGAATTGATAGCCTTAATGAATTCGTTAGCTAATAAAGCATTTCCTCGTGCCGTCAAATTTAAGCCATCTAATGAATAGGCTCCTCCAGATACAAATGCAGCATTAACCGTTACTCCATTGTATATGAAACCTGATTTAATCTTCGAGAAGAATGAATTCACATCAACAAAAGCTAAGCCTTTGTTTGTCGCAATGTTCTTTAAAATAATATTGTAATTCGTAATGGCATTTTCAATCGCATCAATTTCTGTCAATGTTAGAGAGTATTCATCAGGAATAGGAATAAGAGACCCCCATTTATTACATTTAATATTATCTAAAGGAACATTTAATAATATGTATTCGCCAGCAACAGCTTGTCGAAAGCCTAAAAATGGGTTGTTACTATCCATAATGATAAAGCCATTGTCTCCTTCATAAAATTTTGTTGAATCCAAGTTGGCATAAAAATTCGATAGGTTTGTTGCAGTAGTAGCATCTAATTTTAAAGCATTCCAAGCAATTGTGTTAAAATAGGCCATTGTTTTGATACTAGGGATATTTGCTATCACTCCTTTACTACCATTTGCCATTAATTTATCAATCACATTATTGATGCTTGCTTCAAAACCCACGCCTATTCCTCCTGAAACTGGAGTAATACTATCTGACGCACCTCCTTTTAATGTGTATTTTAAAACATCTTGTAAGCCTAGGTTAACTGAAAAAAATGTGGGGTTTTTCGCAACCGCATCTGATAAAATTGAAGAGGAAGCGCTTGAAGCCATGCGTTGATAAAAAGGATTAGTGTAACCACTTATTTCCATGTCGATTACTTTTGCATCAGGCACAGCCATGTTATTGAAAGCTCCTTGACTAGCATAGCTGTTTGCAAATACTGAAGCATCGCCTTGCGTGGCTACTTTTACTGGGCCTAATGAAACAGTTCCTTGACAATCGGTTCTATTACCTAAAATCGAGGGAGCGTTATTTGCATTTCCCATGCCTATTGAACTTTGAGAAACGTTAGGAATTTTAAACTCACCACCACCAATTAATTTAAATTGTTCAGCTAATATATTAGCGTAAGAATTTTGTTGTGCATCATAATATAGTGCTCCATTACTGTAACCAGCAGTCATAGAACTTCCTAAAGCAACATAGTTAGATACGTCAATCGTTCCTTTTTCAGGATCTGGAACATCAAACTTAGGTTTGCAGCTAACAATGATTGTTGCACTAACACTTACCGCAATTATTTTATATAATGTTTTCATATTCGTTCTCATTAAAATTTATAACCTATTGAAATACCAGGTGCAATAACGTTTGTTTTAAAAGTTCCACTTAAATTTGTTTCTAAATTCGTATTGGTTCGCTCAAGATGCGTGAATAAAAATGAAGCGTCAATTTTTAAATGCTTTCCGAGTTCGTAACCAATGCCAGCTGTGTAATTTACCCTGTTAGCATCAGGTGTTTCGGGAGTTACATACCCATCTTGAACTGGAGTAATGCCATAAGCTAAGCCTAAACGTGCTGTAAATTGTGTGTTAATTTTATACTGGGCACCGCCTCTGAATGCAAAAGTGTTTTCATACATTCTTGCTGATTTTGTATCAATTAAAGACGTTGTATTGTTTTCGTAATCAAAAGATAAGGTATCATAAGCTTTCCATCCTACATAATTAATATCTAAAGCAACATCAAATTTTGAATTGATTTTATAGGCAAAGCCTAACGTTGCTACATTAGGTAAAGGTAAACTTGAGGAAAATTTACCATCTGGGAAATTTGCAGCTAAAGCAGAAGGAACTTTAAAAGTGGCTTGTCCGTCATTTACTTTCATGTCTACTTTTGATCTGTAAGTTAGTCCGATACTTAATTTTTCAATAGGTTTATAATATATACCAGCGTTAAAGCCATATCCAGCAGCTTTACCATTTAATTCAGCGTGACCGTAGTCTCCATTTTGATCTATAACAGGAATATCTTTTTGCAAATTTACTTTTCCATTGACATATATAAAGCCAGCTCCAATTCCAATTTTATCATTAATTCTGTAACTAATAGTTGGTTGAAAAAATATTGCTCTTAATTCCAATCTTGTTAAAGCAAAACGACCAGTCCAGCCGTCTTCCCATTGAACCGTACTTCCAAAAGGAGTGTAAACAGCTAATCCTAATTTTAGTTTTGAGCTGTCTTTTATTTCAAATAATCCATAGGCTGCAAATGGAGTGCTTACAGGTGAATTGGTACGGGAAACTTGCTTTGTATTAGCATCCATAAAAGCTCCTCTTGCAAAAGTTGGTGTTACACCAGTAATGATGGAGTTGCCATGAACAAAGCTTGCGCCTCCTGGATTAAAAAATAGGGCAGAAGCATCTTGCATAAATGCGGTTCCTGCGCCTCCCATGCCTTGTTGTTTTTGACCTTGTAAGTTTACTTGAAAGCCCTGTGCAAAGTGGAGGCTAGGAATAGAAAGAAAAATTAATAAAAATAATTTGTATAAATAGTTCATATCGTTTTTTTACAATTTAATAAGGATAAATTTACTAAAATAGTTCTATAAAAAAAGTCTCTTAATAACAAGAGACTTTTTATGATGTTAATTTTAACTACATCAATATGTTGTTTTCAGGTACAGTAGCAGGAGGTATATTTTTTTCATCTAACATTTCTCTTAAATCAATTTCAATGGTGCGGCTTATGTTGCTTATAGGTACATCATTTGCACTTCCTTCAAATGGGTTTTCCGTTGCTTCACCAATACGTTCCATAACATGAAACACCCAGCCAACAATTAATGAACAAGGCACCGTGGCCCAAATAAAAGTTTGCCCTAAATCCGTAGCTAATTTTCCAAATTCTTGTAAAATACCAAATGGTAATATGGTTATAAATAAACGAATAAACATTTGGTTAATGGTAGCGAACTGCCGAGGGTAAGGAAAGTTTTTGATGCGTTCTGATTTTCCTTGATGATCGTATAAGGTTGTTAAAGTTCTTTCCAACTCTATAAAGTCAAATTCCGATAATTTGCCAGAGGCTTTTAATAAACTCAAATGTTTAGATTGCAGACTGATGATTTGTGTGGCTCTATTTTTTTTGTTCAATATATAGGTTAGTTCTTCATCACTTAAAAATTTTTTCAATTCAACTTCCAGAGGTAATTCTTTTTCTGGTACTTTAAAATAGTGCGAAAATTCAACATTGCTTTTTAGTTGTGTATTTTCCCATAATCTAGGTTCTCTCATTTGATACCTCAAAGCAGTAAGCCACGCAAGGTGTCTGTATATTAAGGTTTGAATTTCTGTTTGATCACTTTTTACGGTATCTTTTGCTAAAATGCCCCATGCTCTGCTAGTATTTATAATACTTCCCCAAATTTGTCGTGCTTCCCACAAACGATTATAAGTTTGTGTGTTTTTAAAACCCACTAAAAAGGCTGCGGCTGTGCCAATTAAACCAATGGCTACCCATGGTATCACTAACCATTTGATATCAAAAAAATAATAGAGCGCTGTTGGTATAGTGGCGATAATGATGAAAAAATAGATATCTCGTCGTGTCCAATAGATAACTTGCTGTAATGTAAATCTTCTTCCCGAATGCATGCCTATTATTTTTTTGACTTTAAAAAGGCATTTTGATACAATTTAATCCAATCTTCTACCGTTATTTTTTGCATTAATTCCGCTATTAAATCATAAGGAATTTGATCGGCTTTTTTAAATCGGATGCAGCTTTTTCCCATATCTAATTTTGATTTACTATGTTTTGGGTATTCGCTCACAAACCAATCTAATAATTTTGGATTAGCGTAAATGCCCATGTGATAAAGTGCAATGAAATTTTTTTGTGAAGCAATACTAACGAAAGGTAACGGAATTTTGGGATCGCAGTGATATCCTTCTGGGTATAAAGAGTGAGGCACCACAAAGCCAATCATACCATATTGCATAGATTCTTCAAATCCTTTAGGTATATTTTTTGTTATAACATCTCTTAATTTTGAAAAATAAGACGCTTTTTCTTCTGGGACTTCTTTTAAATAATCTTTTACGCTTTTAGCTGCTGATTGCATAGTGATGAGATTTGAAATATAAATATAATGGATTTTATAAAACAAAAAAACCTCCTTGAAAAAGGAGGTTTAATCGTGACCCCGATTGGATTCGAACCAATGGCCCACAGCTTAGAAGGCTGTTGCTCTATCCAGCTGAGCTACGGGGCCAAATTTTGTAAACTTAAAATTTGGAATGCGAATTTAATACTTTTTTTCCAATATAAACGGTCTTTTTTTAATACTTTAATTATTACATTATTTTGCTATTTTTAGCACTTTATAGATTGTGACCAAATTATCTGTCGTTATTGTTAATTACAACGTGAAGCACTTTATTGAACAGTGCTTGTTTTCTGTGCTAAAAGCTTCGGAGAATATTGCCTGTGAAGTATTTGTGGTAGATAATAACTCCGTAGATGGCTCAGTTACGCTCATTAAAGAAAAATTTCCACAAGTAAACCTGATTGTCAATAAAACCAATACGGGCTTTTCAGTAGCCAATAATCAAGCGCTTAAAATTGCTACTGGAGAATATGTTTTACTTTTAAATCCTGATACAGTTGTTCAGGAAGATACTTTCGCTAAAATATTAGCTTTTATGGATTCGCATCCAGACGCTGGAGGCCTGGGAGTGAAAATGTTGGATGGGCAAGGGAATTTTGCTCCCGAATCAAAAAGAGGATTGCCAACCCCGGAAGTGGCTTTTTATAAAATGTTTGGTTTTTCTCGTTTTTTTCCAAAATCTAAACGTTTTGGAAAATATCATTTAACTTATTTATCGGAAGACCAATTAAGTGAAATTGATGTCATGAGCGGAGCATTTATGTTAATACGCAAAACTGTTTTAGATAAAATTGGATTTTTGGACGAAACATTTTTTATGTATGGTGAAGATATCGACTTGTCTTACCGTATAAAAAAGGCTGGTTATAAAAATTATTATTTTCCTGATACGCAAATTATACACTATAAAGGAGAAAGTACCAAAAGAAGCAGTTTAAACTACGTAGTCATTTTTTATAAAGCTATGGCTATATTTTCTAATAAGCATTTTAGCGGCTCTAATGCTTTTTGGTTTAATGCGTTGATACACTTTGCTATATTTTTAAAGGCAAGTTTAGCTTTGCTTTCAAGATTTTTTAAAGCTTTTACAGTTCCGATGATTGATTTTAGTGTGATTACTTTTGGATTATTTTTTATTAAAAATATTTATCAGCAAAATACAGGAATTGACGGAAATATATATTCAGAAAAACTTTTAAGTGTAGCATTTCCTTTATATGCATTGGCATGGATTATTATGGTTTATTTTAATGGAGGTTATGATAAACCAATTAAGATTTTAAAAATCATTAGAGGTGTTTTAGTAGGAACTGTTTTTATTTTGATGGGATATTCTTTATTGCCAGAATCGTTAAGGTTTTCTAGAGCATTAATTTTATTAGGAACAAGTTGGGCGATGGTATGCTTTATTTTCACCCGCTTGATGTTTCATGTTTTAAAAATAAAATCATATAGTTTAAGTAGCATAAAAACTAAGAGAATCGCTATTATCGGTGAGGAACAAGAGTTTAATAGAGTATCAGCATTACTTAAAGAAACACACGCAAATCCTAGTTTTGTAGGGTTTGTAAGCGCTGAAATTAATGGCGTGCATAATCCATCTTATATTGGGAAAATAAATCAGATTGATGAGATTATTAAAGTTCATCAAATTAATGAAATTATTTTTTGTGCTAAAGATATTAGTTCACAATTTATCATTAATAACATGCTAACGCTTGTTTCTAGTGGGGTTGATTTTAAAATAGCGCCTCCTGAGAGCCTTTCAATAATTGGTAGTAATGACGTAGATACGGCTGGAGATTTGTATGTAATTGATGTCAATAGTATTTCTAAATCTAATAATAAACGAAATAAGCGATTATTAGATATTGGCATAAGTTTAATGGCAATAGTGTTTAGTCCGTTTTTAATTTTTATACAAGAAAAAAAATCTAGTTACTTTTTAAATTGTTTTAATGTCTTGTTCGGATTTTATTCGTGGGTTGGTTATGGTAGAATTACAGATAAATCATTGCCAGAAATTAAACGTTCGGTATTATATCCATCTATGCTGTTGGATGCTGAAATTGATAATAACAAGATGAAGTTAGCCAATTTAAGGTATGCTAAAGATTATAGTGTTGAGAAAGATTTGATGATATTGTGGAAGTGCAAAGAGAAACTAGGTACATAGATAAAAAAGTCTATTAGAAATCTAATAGACTTTTTTATTATAATTATTTTTTAAATGGATTAAAAACCTAAAACAGATCGCACTAATTTTAATTTTTCTTGAGCCATTTTTTTTGCTTTAGCTTCTCCAACTTGTAACTCTTTTTCAAGTAAAGCCGTGTTGTTCATTAATTCATTGTAACGCATTCTTGGCTTCTCAAACTTTGTTAAAATTAATTCATACAAAGCTGTTTTTGCGTGTCCATATCCGTATCCACCTTTTATGTAATTGCTGCGCATTTCTTCAATTTGCGATTCATTTGCTAATAATTTATATAATTTAAATACATTACAAGTGTCTGGATTTTTAGGCTCTTCTAAAGGAGTAGTATCTGTAACAATTAATTTAACTGATTTCAACAATTCTTTTTCAGGCAAAAATACATTGATATAGTTATTGTAAGACTTACTCATTTTTTGACCATCAGTTCCTGGCACAATCATAACACTTTCATCTACTTTAGCTTGAGGAATTACAAAAATGTTTTGATTGTATTGATGATTAAATTTTGAAGCAATATCTCTGGTGATTTCAATATGTTGTACTTGATCTTTTCCAACAGGAACAAATTCGGCATCGTATAAAATAATATCAGCGGCCATTAAAACAGGATATGTAAATAAGCCAGTAAATACATCACTTAATCGCTCTGATTTATCTTTAAATGAATGCGCATTAGCTAACATGGGAAAAGGTGTGAAGCAACTCAAATACCAGGTTAATTCACACACTTCAGGTATGCGACTTTGACGATACAGTAGATTTTTTTCTGTATCAAAATCAAAGGCTAACCATGTAGCAGCAACTGAGTTTACGCTATTAATTCTTTGTTCAGCTTCTTTTTGAGTCGTTAAGGAATGTAAATCTGCGATAAAAAAAAGCGATTCATTTCCAGGTTGTTTACTTAATTCAATAGCAGGTAGAACAGCTCCTAAAATATTTCCTAAGTGTGGTATGTTTGTACTTTGTATTCCAGTTAAAATGCGTGACATGATTATATAATTATATTCCTTTTACAATTCCATCTACTGAATTTCTAATAAATTCAATAATTTGTTTCCGAACAGGAGAGTCAGGAATTTCTTGTTCTACTAATTCTAATGCTTTAGTTGTATTGTGACCTCTTACAAAAATTAAGCGATAAATATCCTCAATTTGATTAATGGTTTCTTTGTCAAATCCTCTACGAGATAAACCAACAGAGTTTACCCCAATATACTGTAATGGTTCTCGCGCTACACGAATATAAGGTGGAACATTTTTACGCACTTTAGATGTCCCTGCTAAAAATGCATGAGCACCTACTGTTACAAATTGTTGAACTGCTACATATCCTTCTAAAATTGAAAAATCTTCGATGGTGACATGCCCTGCCAAGCCAACATAGTTTGCTAAAATAACATTGTTACCAATAATGCAATCGTGCGCAACATGTGCATAAGCCATTACTAAACAATCGTTTCCAATTGCAGTTAACATTCTGTCTGATGTCCCCTTATGCACAGTAACATATTCTCTGATAATTGTATTGTTACCAATCACGGTTTTAGCTTTTTCTCCTTTGTATTTTAGGTCTTGCGAAACAATTCCTATTAATGCACCTGGAAAAATTTGACAGTTACTGCCGATAGTAGTATCTGGATATATAATAGCATTAGGATGAATGAACGTATTATCCCCAATTTCAACATCTTCGTAAACAGTTGCAAATGGTTCTATGGTTACATTTATTCCTATTTTAGCTTTTGGGCTAACGTTTGCTAGAGGAGAAATCATAAAATATTTTTTTAATATTAAGCTAATTGAGTTTCAGGTGTTTTTACTTCGTGGCCTTTAACTTTTACGATTTGAGCCATCATTTCACCTTCCATTACTGGTTTGTTGTTTACATAAGCCGTTCCGCGCATGTGGCAAATGCCGCGACGAATTGGAGTGACTAATTGTAAACTAAATACAACAGTATCTCCAGGAATTACTTTCTGTTTGAATTTTACACCATCAATTTTAATGAAGTATGTTAAATAATTTTCTGGATCCGGAACTGTTTTTAAAACTAAAACGCCTCCGCATTGAGCCATGGCTTCAATTAATAAAACGCCTGGCATTACTGGATTATCAGGAAAATGACCTTTGAAAAACTCTTCGTTTAAAGTTACATTTTTAACACCAATGACGTGTTGATCAGAAAGCTCCATGATTTTATCTACCAACAACATTGGTTGACGATGAGGTAATAATTTCATGATATCCATGATATTTAAAACAGGAGGTTTATTCATATCAATTTTCGGATAATCTCTTTCTGTTTTTTGAATTTTTGCTAATGCTTTTAATTTTTTAGCAAAATCAACATTACCTGCGTGTCCAGGGCGAGCCGCTAAAACATGAATTTTCATTGGCTTACCAACTAATGCTAAATCACCAACAATGTCAAGCAATTTATGACGGGCAGGTTCGTTAAAAAAACGAAGTTTAGTATTGTTTAGTACGCCTCTACCCTTAACCTCTACATCTGGTTTATTGAATACTTTTCGTAAATGGTTTAATTTTTCTTCAGGCAAATCACTATCCACTAAAACAATAGCATTATCCATATCACCACCTTTAATGAGGTTGTGAGCTAATAAAGCCTCTAATTCTCTTAAGAAAACAAAAGTTCTACACGGTGCAATTTCATTTTTGAATTCGCTAATGTTATACATTCCTGCATGTTGCGTTCCTAATACTTCACTACCGTAATCTACCATTACAGTGATTCTAAATTCGTCTTGAGGAACCGCTAACATTTCCACTTTTTTAATTGGGTCTTCGTATGTTAGATTTTCTGTTAGTTCAAAATAATCACGTTCTGCTTCTTGCTCAACAATACCAGCTGTTTCTAAAATCTCAATAAAGTTTAATGAACTTCCGTCCATAATTGGCATTTCAGGTCCAGTTACTTGAATTAAACAGTTGTCTATTCCCATTCCAACCAATGCTGCTAAAACATGCTCAGTAGTGTGAACACGTGCCCCATTTTTTTCTAAAGTTGTGCCACGAGAAGTATCAACTACTAAATCGCAATCTGCATCAATAATTGGCTGCCCTTCTAAATCTGTTCTTTGAAATTTATACCAATGATTTTCTGGAGCTGGATTAAATGTTAAAGTTACAGGAGCGCCTGTATGTAAGCCTTTTCCTGTTACTGATACTGCTTTTTCAATTGTTCTTTGTTTGTCTGCCATAATGTTTTTTTCGTCTGCGTATCGCGATAGTTATCGAGAGAAGACTTTACTTTAATTTATTTTCAATATCTTTTATTCGGTCATTTAATTTTGGTAAGCTTCTGAAAAGCACATAGCTTCTTCTAAAATCTCCTAATGGAAACGATGGAGAACCTTGTACAATTTCATTTTCTTTTTCAATGGATGAACCAACTCCAGCTTGTCCAGCTATTTTAACACCATCAGCTATTTTAATATGACCTACAATACCAACTTGTGCTGCAATCATACAATTTTTGCCAACTTTGGTTGAACCTGCTACTCCTGATAAACCAGCAATAACTGTGTTCTCTCCAACTTCAACATTATGTGCAATTTGAACTAAGTTATCAAGCTTTACACCTTTGCGTAAAATAGTAGAACCTAAAGTTGCTCTATCAATGGAGCAATTTGATCCTATTTCAATATTATCTTCAATAACTACGTTCCCAATTTGAGGAACTTTAGCAAATTCTTTTCCATCTTGTGGGGCAAAACCAAATCCATCACTGCCAATAACAGTACTTGCATGAACCGTTACGTTATTTCCAATTTTACATTCGTGATATACTTTTACACCTGAAAACAGCGTTGTATTGTCTCCAATCACACAGTTATCACCAATGTAAACATGAGGATAAATTTTTGTGTTATTGCCAATTTTTACATTTTGTCCGATATAAGCAAAGGCTCCAACATAGCAATCTGTTCCAACTTTAGCATTTTCACTAATAAAAGAAGGTTGTTCAATGCCAACCTTATTCCCTTTAAATTGGTTATACATTTCCAATAAAGTAGCAAAACTTGCGTAAGAATCTTCCACACGAATTAATGTGCATGTTGATTTTATTGGTTTTTCAAGACTTAATGTTTTATTAACGATGACGATACTTGCATTAGTATCGTAAATATAATTGGTGTATTTTGGGTTTGCCAAAAACGACAATGTTCCAGGCACGCCTTCTTCAATTTTTGAAAGGTTTGAAACCGCTACGTTTTCATCCCCTTCTACTGTTCCGCCTAATAAGGCTGCTATTTGAGCTGCAGAAAATTCCATCTCTCAAATATACAGTTTTTCTCTAAAATGTCAAGAGTAAAGCACTAAGCTTTTTGGTAATATTTTGCGTCGAATTCCTTGATAATTAAATCGTGTTTTCGGACAGATGCTTTTAACCAATCGATATAAATATCACGCTTCTCATCTTCAGATAAACTGTAGTTTGGAACCTCTTTTCTAATTCTTGAACTTAAATGATACATGCATAGAGCAGCACAAACACTGATATTAAAGCTTTCTGTGAATCCATACATTGGTAATTTTACAAATTCATCAGCCATATCTTCTACATCTTTTGTAATACCCGTTAATTCAGTTCCAAATACCAATGCAAATGGTTTCGAAACATCTAATTCTTCTAACGAAACACTGTTTTTGTGAAGCGAAGTTGCTACAATTTTATAGCCTTGAGATTTTAAGTTAGTTAAACAAGTTTTAGTATTGTTTTCGTGATTTTGAAAGCGATTTAATGTGAGCCATTGAGTGGAGCCCATGGAGACATCTTCACTAATTTTGTATTTATTTCTGTTTTCAATAAAATTAGTGGTTTGAATACCAAAAATATCAGCACTTCTGAGTACAGCACTGAAATTGTGAGTTTGGTAAACATCTTCTAAAACTAACTGCATGTGATTGGTTCTTTCTTTCAATACTTCGTGTAAACGACCTCTGCGGCGTTCGCTCACAAAGCCCTCTAAATACTCGGTTAAGGCGTTTTTATATGCTAAATCAGACATGGCGCAAAGATAGACTTTTTATGTAATTCAGCTCATTAACTAGTGATGAATCTCTATCAACAAGCCATTTTTCCTTAAATTATGCGTACATTTGCAAAAAATATATAATAAATGAGTAGAGACAGTCAAGGGCCTAGAAAAACGTTTTCAAAAGGAGGCTCGTCAGATTTTAATAAAAGAAAATCTTTTTCAAGTTCCGATAAAGCAAAACGTCCACGTAGTTCTGGCGATTCAACTGAAAAACGTTCTTACACGAAAAGAGAAGATAGTTCTGATGGACCAAGAAAAAGTTTTGGTGATTCAGGAGAAAAAAGAACATTTGGTAAACGCCAAGATGGAAGTTTTAAATCTAAATCAAGCGGTGGCTTTGGTGGTGGCGAAAAACGTTCGTACACAAAAAGAGAAGGAAGTAGTGAAGATAGTCCACGCAGAAGTTTTGGAGATGGCGAAAGAAAACCATTTGTAAAACGTGAAGATGGAAAATATGAAAGCGCAGGACTTCGTAAGAGTTATGGTGATAGAGATGGCGAAAAACGTTCGTATACAAAAAGAGAAGGAAGTAGTGAAGACAGACCACGTAGAAGTTTTGGAGATGGAGAAAGAAAGCCATTTGTAAAACGTGAAGATGGTAAATATGAAAGCAGCGGACCTCGCAAGAGTTACGGTGATAGAGACGGAGAAAAACGTTCGTATACAAAAAGAGAAGGAAGTAGTGAAGATAGACCACGTAGAAGTTTTGGTGATGGCGAAAGAAAACCATTTGTAAAACGCGATGATGGAAAATATGAAAGTGCTGGCCCACGCAAAAGTTACGGTGATGGAGAAAAGCGTTCATATGCAAAAAGAGAAGGAAGTAGTGACGATAGACCACGTAGAAGTTTTGGAGATGGAGAAAGAAAACCATTTGTAAAACGTGAAGGTGGAGATAGCGAAAGACCAAGAAAATCTTATAACGATAGTAAAGCATTTGATAAGCCATACGAACCAAGATTGTCTAAATCGGAACGTGTGGTTGAAAAATCTAAAAAAGCTGGTCCGTCAAAAACATCTACTCAAAAAGGAGTGAGTGATGATGCGGTTCGTTTAAATCGTTATGTGGCTAATGCAGGAATTTGTTCTCGTAGAGAAGCAGATGTTTTAATTGCAACTGGCGTGGTAACAGTTAATGGTAAAATAGTTACTGAAATGGGTTACAAAGTAAACCCAACAGATGTTGTAACGTATGGTGGAGTGCCAATTAAAAATGAAGTTAAAAAATATTTAATTTTAAATAAGCCTAAAGATTACATAACAACCATGGACGATCCAGAGGAACGTAAAACAGTTATGGAATTAATTCGTAAAGCTTGTAAGGAGCGTTTATATCCAGTTGGAAGATTGGATAGAAATACAACAGGTTTGTTGTTATTTACAAATGATGGCGATTTAACAGCGAAGTTAACTCATCCAAAATTCAATGTCAGAAAAGTGTATCATGTTGTTTTAGATAAACGCATTACATCTGAAGACTTTAGAACATTATCGGAAGGTATTGAATTAGCAGATGGACCAATTAAACCAGATGCGATTGAATATGTTGGAGAAGGAAAATCAGAATTAGGTGTTGAGATTCATAGTGGTCGTAATCGTATTGTTCGTCGTATGTTCGAACATTTAGGTTATGAAGTGATGAAATTAGATAGAGTTGCTTTTGCAGGTTTAACTAAAAAAGATTTACCGCGTGCTAAGTTCCGCTTCTTAACAGAGAAAGAAGTAGATTTCTTAAAAATGTTAGGATAAACTTCCAACACAGAGTTACAGAGTTTTAATAGAGATACACAGAGTTTTGTGTATCTCTTTTTTATTTATTTTTATAAAAACAAACTCAGCGAACTCTCTTACTTCTTTTTCTCTGTGTTAAAAAAACAAAACATTATGAATAAAATATACTACCTCTCTTCTTGCGATACTTGCAAACGAATTATTTCTGATTTAGAATTGAAAGAAAAAAGATTTGTGTTTCAAGATATTAAAACTGAAAAAATAACAGCTGTACAATTAGAAGAAATGAAAAATGCGGTTGGTAGCTATGAAGCGTTGTTTAGCAGAATTGCTCGTAAATACAAGGAATTAGGACTAGGTGAAAAATCGTTAACGGAAAATGATTACAAGAAATTTATTTTAGAAGAATATACTTTTTTAAAACGCCCAGTTATTTTTATTGGCAATAAAGTATTTGTTGGAAATTCTAAAGCTGTGATTGCAGAGGCGAAAAAGGAATTAGGAAAATAATTCAATTATTTTTTTCGTCTTTTCTTGATTATTCATAGATGCAATAATGATTTTTCTATTTCCAATTTCTTCATCAGTAAATTCATCAGTAAAAAGTTTATTAATAGAATCAATATACTGTTGAGGTGTATTAACAATAATGCAAGCTTCGGTTAAAGAAGTTCCAACTAACATTTTAGTATTAGCAATCACAAATCTACCTGAGAATAAAACATTTAATAATTTTAGTTTCAATCCAGTTGCTTGTTCGGTATATAAACAATGAATTTGTGCATCTTCAATCAACGCCTGCATGTCTTGTTCAGAACAATTTTGTTTTAAAGTAATATTCCAATTCTTATTTATCTCTTCCACTAAATGTAGTGGTGGATTTAATCCTGCAATTATAACGGGATATGTTATTTTTGAAAATACATTATCTATTAACCATAAAGCGGCATTGTAGTTTTCGGAAATGGATAGGTTGCCGTGATATAAAATAAATTTGCCTTTGCCTGTTTTACATTGTAATTCATCAAACTGATGAAAGCTTGGTAAATAAACGCATGGTGTATTTGGATATGTTTTTTTGAAATAGTTTAAATCTGTTTCTGAGACAGATAAAATATAATCCGCATAAGTGATTTGCTTCTCAAATCGTTTTAATTTAAACGCTTCTAGTTTTAGATATAGTTTTTTTAGAAATGATTTTTCGCCTTTGGCCAATTCTAAAAAATAATCGTGTTCAATATTACTATGTCTGAATAATTTTTTTCTGTTTTTAAAATCAGGGTCGTTCAGTAAATAGCAAGTGTGTAATACTTCAAATAAAATAGGGTAATTATCTTTTAATAAATTTTGTTTGAGTTCATCATTTATTCTTGATTTAACGTTAAAAGGCAATAGTGATATCTGATTGACAAAAGAAGTTTTGCGTTTATAATAATAAACCTTTTCGCACATTTTCTCCAACTCAGGAGAGCTTTTTCTATCGCCATATTCAAAGCAATGTAAGATTACTTTAATGCCCTGCCCATGCAAACATCTTATTTTATGAAATACATCTATAGCGCCGCCATAATTGGCAGGGTAGGGTATATCAAAAGAAATAATATGTAAATGACTTTGCACTCAAGCAAAGATAATAGAATCTCGCTATTCAAACATAAAACCGTTTGAAATAATGCCGGCGTTAAAATTGGCAATAAAACTTCCATTTGGCTTGTATATTTCTACTTTCGATTTTTGTACGTAATCAATAGCGTCTGAAACATAAATACTATAATCTTTTGGATTAACTCCTAATCCATAATATAGTTTGTTGCCTTGAGTGATAAGCGCGCTAGCGGGTAAATTTGTTAATGAAATAGGAAATTGAAACACACTATTATTCAAATAATATAATGTATCTCTTGTTTTATTAATACATAGTTTATTTGGACTATCTGTATTTGAAAAATTTAGTGTTTGTTCAATTTGTAAGGTCACAGGATTAATTCTGCTTAGTTTTCCAGCGATACTTTGTGTACTATTTCCTGTGCTCAAAATCCATATCTTAGAATGTTTATCAATGCAAATATTAGAATTTCCTAAGCCAACATGTACGCTATCAATTATGGCATCCGTCGTAGTGTTTATCACGTAACAATAGTTTGAATTAGAACAAGTGATAAATGCTTTATTATAAATGACGGCCATTTGCTCAGTTCCATTCATGCATGGTATAGTGCCGGAAATAATGTTAGAATTTAAATCAATGATTTGAATTGAATTAGTATATAAATCACTGACGTATGCTTTATTATATGTTATTGGCAATATGTATCGAGGAGAATTTAAACCATTGATCGTGGCAGTTTTTACAAAATCAGAAGAATTAACAACCACTATTTTATTGGAGTTATTCATCACCACATAGTAGTTGTTATTGTATTTGGTAATGCTTTGGCAAACATTACCTAAAGTAGCATTGTTGTTTTGTTCTTTATAGTAGTCTTCAATTACAGCTCCAGATGATGGATCATATAAAGAGATACTTCCTACACCCCAGCCAAAGTTACCTTCGTTAACTACTAAAACTTTTGTATCTGCATTAATAGATACGGCAGTTTTAATAGGCTCTTGCGGTTTGTCTTTTACGCAAGAGCCAAATAGTAATACAATACAAATAGAAGTGAAAAATTTCATTTGAAATTATAGTTTAAAAAATTTTATTTTTTTAGAAGCAAACCCATCATTTAATTCAATAAAATAAATTCCAGCTTCATAAAGTTCTGTATTTATTTTTACCTGATTTCCCCCAATAGCTGTTTGAATGCTGTTGTTTTGAAGTTTTTTGCCACTAATGTCGTAAACACTAATATTTAATGCACTTGCAGTATTAGATTCAAAATTTAAAAATAAATTTTCGTTAGTTGGATTTGGGAATAAGAAAATATTCGAAGTATTAGTTAATTCTTCAATTCCTACAGTACTTTGAATGGTGAAATTATCCAATGAGAAAAATGCAGGAGTTTTCATCCCAAATGCATTGTTATCGCTTGATTTCATTTCAAAAGTTAGGCTATCTACTTGCCCTAAAGAAATACAATTTACATATTGCCAGTTTTTTACAACGTAATCATTAGTCGTTCCAGCACCTCTGTAATCTGCTAAATAAAACTCAACACTATCCGTCAGCAAATTGCCGCCTCTGTAACCTTTTACTAAAATTTTAAACCAATCAGGATATTGTCCTTGAGGAATACTTGTTCCAGATCCTGTTCCTGTTGTGTCTCCAAATTTTCTACCAAAGCCACCTTTTTTTATTTCTTTCCAAGCATACGTTGTATTAGTAATATAAAAACCACTCACTGCAGTTGTATTGTTTGAAAATGATATAACGGCACCACTTTGAACAGTTGCGTAGTTATTACCACCAAACGCAGTACCTGGTATACAACCATATAAATTTGTGTAGGAACCATTTGCTGTATCTAATACATTTGTGTAAGCTGACCCCGATTCCCAGTAACCGCCAAATGCAGTATTCCAATGATACTTAAAAGTGACACCGTTAGTAGAAAAATCTGCTCCAGTAGTATCTTTGTAGTAAGAGTTAGTTGATAATGTAAATGTATCAAAAGATACAGTTTGCGCCGTTGATGTTAAGTTACATGCTAATCCGATAAGGATTGCTAATTTGGTAATTGTTTTTTTCATTTTTTAATAATTGGATGTTTCTATTTTTTTCTTTTGTTGTTTGTAATTAATGCTTATTCCTATTTCGTAGTTTCTTAGAGGCATTGGTTTGTTTGGAATAATCACATAGTTTTTATTAAATAAGTTATTTAAACTAAAAAATAGTTGTGTATTTATGGCACTAAACGCGTAATCGTATGAACATTTTAAATTAGAAATGTAGTACGGACTTACCCAACTTGTATTATCCGTTGATGTAAATCGATATCCCGTATAGTGATGATTAAATAATACATTTATGTTTTTATACTTAAAAATAAGAGTTGCCTGTCCATTATACCTCGGTGTATAGATTAACTGACGGCCCTCAGAATTATCATTTTCGCTTTTTGCTATTTGGTTTGTAGATAATACATAAGAGGTATTGGCTATTAGTTTAATTAAAAATTCTTTTTTTAAATAGAATAATTCTGTTTTTGTTTCACCACCTCTGCTGTACACTTCTGCAATGTTTTTTGGAATCCAATAGGGTTTGTCAGAAGGAAGCCAAATAATCCAGTTTGTTGTATGTCTATTAAAATAAGAGCCTTCTATTAATAAGTTGAAGTTGTTTTTGGTATATTTTAATTCTATACCGCCGTCTACTTCATAACTCTCTTCTGGTTTTAAATTTTTGTTGCCACCTGGATTCCAATATAAATCAAATAAGGAAGGTTGACGATAAGATTTGTTAGCATTTACTTTTAACGCTAAGCCTTTCAATAGTTTGTAGTAAATTCCAGTATTTCCAGTGAGTGGAATGTCGGTTTGATTAGTAGATTCTTTTCTAATTACTAAATTATAGTGCAGTTGTGAATTTAATAAACTTATTTTGTAAGCTGCAAATATTCCCACTTTGCTTAAATGATAGTAATAGGTTGTGTCATTTACAATGTCTTTTGAATACAAGGATGCTTGATTATTAGTAAAGTTTATGCCTACGTTAAAGGAGTGATTTTTATATTTGTATAAATTATCACTTTCTCCTATAATTGTTTTAATATTGCTGTTACTAATGACTATTGGAATTATTGTTTTTATATTATTTACTTTACTTTCAATACTGTCAACATAATTTAAGTTATCGTTAAAGTAACCTAGTCGAATAGTGCTGTTTAAGTTTCGTCTTTTGTAATTCCAATCCGCATTTAATTTCAAATTTTCATCCACTTGATTTTTTCTACTTATGGCTTCTATAAAAGAAGGAATATTTCTGTCGAGTAAATTATACCAAGCTCTGATATTAATTTTTTGATAGGTGTTAATTAGGAAACCTATTTCCTGCATAATTCCCTGAGCAATGTAATTTGCATGATTAGCTTGTTTATTAGGGGTTTCTTTATCAAGGGTATCTTTATAATTATAATTATTTTTTGAGTTATTAAAATAGATATTTGTATTGGATACAATTTTTTTATAGCTGAGTAAAATACCAGTATTTATTTTTTTAGTATCAAAACTTCCAATACTCATTTGAAGTTTTGTTTTAAAACCATGATTATATGGTGTGCTGTTTTGTAAACGAATACTGCCACCAATAGCACCACTTCCCCACATTGCACTTCCTCCTCCATATTCTAATGAGATGTCATTAAAAAAGTTTGTTGGTACAATGCTTAAATCTGGTTGGCCAAGTAAAGCATTTTGAATATTTAAACCATTCCATAATAAAGCAGTATGACTAGCATTTCCACCTCTCATGCTTGTAGAAGCTATATTACCATTACCATATTGATTAACGTGTATAGTAGATTGATTTGATAATAAGTCTGCTAAACTACTCGTGTTATATCTAGCTAATGTTGAAGAGTCAATTGGGCTAGCTTTTTTTGACGCTTCAATAATCTGTTGTTTGTTTTCGATGATATATACTTCATTTAGTTGATGAAGTGTTGTGTCTGTTGATTGCGCATTAACGGTTGAATTAATTATAATACATACCCATAGACAAATCAAACGATTTGAATAAAAACGACTATGTGTTTTATAACAGTTCATGTTTTTATAACTTAAAAATGCTTTTTGGGAAAATATAAAAAACAGCATGTTGCCTAAACATCCTATTTTTTGTTAGCCTTTGTTTCCCCGAAAGCTTCAAAATGCATATTGGCAGGTCTTCTGACTCGTCTTTTGTTTTTAAGCCTTCCCATCTATTTAACCGACAGTGGCATGTTTTAAAAACAATATTTTAAGACTTACAGCAGCGGGCACTGTTCATGAATTACACATGATTCCCTTTTAATTTTTGATATTAATTAAAATACCCAAAAACCAAATTGCGTGGCAAATGTATATAATAAAAACAAAAAACGCACATTTATTTTAAATGTGCGTTTTTATGTTTTTTGAAATTTATTAATTATGTTCCTGAAAGCATTGTCCAAGTTACATTTTCGGGATGTTCTTCAGGTTTAATACTTAATACTGGTACTTTTGAATGGTGAATCACTTGCAAAGCGTATGGCCCTAAAAAGAACCCGCTTAGTTCGGCATCCTGATCAGTCATAATAGAAATTAAATCACCTCCAATTTTTTCGCAATAGTTTACAGTTGCTACGGCTCTATTTTTTACATCTTGAAGTAATTCAGTAGAGCATACCACTCCTTTATCTTTTGCAGCGGTGGCTACTTGATGTAACATCACCTCCATAGCAGGTTTTTTGCTAGCTTCATCATCGGCCAGTAATCCCACAGCGTAAACATGTGATGCGAATTGTTTAGCTAATTCTAAAGTTAAAACAACTTTATGTCTTGTATGCTCTGAAGTATCAATTGGTAAAATAATTTTGTGATAACCTAATGTATCAACTGCTTGACTCATCGTTAAAACTGGGCAAGGGCTTTTTGTTAAAACTTTTAAAGTGTTACTTCCAATAGTTAAGTCTTCCCATGAACTGTAACCATGAGTTCCCATCACAATTAAATCAGCATTTAATTCTTTTGCAACTTTTACTATCTCAGTTGTTGGATTACCTGAATTTACAACAGTTGTTACTTTTACACCATATTGGTTTTTAATATCTGTTGCTAATTCGTTTAGTTTTTGTTGTACAGCCTCCGAAGCTTTTTCAATATTATCTAATGTGATACTTGGAGTAAAAACATTAAATTTTTCCCAATGTTTAGTAATGATATGCACTAAATAAACTTCTCCTTTTGTAAATTGAGCTAAAAAGGCCCCATGCTTAATTGCTAAATAGGATGTTTCAGAGAAATCAGTAGTGATGATGATTTTGTTTGTGTTTAAGTGTATCATAAGTTTAGTGTTTGTTTCGTATTGTAAATTTAATAATATTTTAAAATTTGTAAAATGTCAAGGCTAATGACTAATGTTTTCTACTGCTTTAGGGTCGTGCTTATGTTTAAATAGTAGTGCAAATAAAATGGCAATTACAAGAGCATAAATTGCAAAAGTTAGCCAGATATTATGCCAATCTTTTCCTGTTTCGGTAGTGAAATAATGATCAATTAAATAACCACTTGTAATACTTCCAAACACAGCGCCAAAACCATTAGTCATCATCATAAATAAACCTTGTGCAGAAGAGCGAATGGTTGAGTTGGTGGATGTTTCTACAAACAATGATCCAGAGATATTGAAAAAGTCAAATGCCATACCGTAAACAATACACGACATAATAATCATCCATAAGCCATCAGTAGGATTTCCAAAAGCAAACAATCCAAAACGTAAAACCCATGCAAGCATGCTAAATAACATGACCTGTTTAATGCCAAATTTTTTCAAGAAAAAAGGTATGGCTAAAATAAATAGCGTTTCAGAAATTTGAGAAATAGACATGATGATGGTTGAATATTTTACGACAAATGAGTCAGCATATTCAGCCTGATGTTTAAAGTCATCTAAAAATACATCACCATAAGCATTCGTTAATTGTAAAGCTGCTCCCAAAAACATACTGAACACAAAAAATAATGCTAGTTTATAATTGGCAAATAGTTTAAATGAGCTTAGTCCAATTAAATCAACAAATGACTGATTATTTTGTGTGTTATGTTGTGGTTTACATTTAGGTAACGAGAAAGAATAAATCCCTAATGCAATGGCTGCAATAGCTGCAATATAAAATTGATTTTCGGAAGCTTTGTTGCCTGTTAAATTGGTAATCCACATGGCTACAATAAATCCAATGGTTCCCCAAACTCTAATTGGTGGAAAATCTTTTACTACGTCTAGATTATTACTTTTTAATGCGTTGTATGCAACTGAATTAGATAAGGCTATGGTTGGCATGTAAAAAATCATAGCAACTAAAATCACCCAAAAAAAGCTTGATGGATCATTAATTTGAGGAACATAGATTAATGCTAGCCCGCCAAGTATATGTAGAATTCCATATAATTTTTCGGCATTCATCCATCTATCAGCTATAATACCGCAAAGGGTAGGCATGAATATAGATGCAATTCCCATCGTTGAAAAAATGGCGCCAAATTGAGTTCCATCCCATTGTTTTGTTCCAAACCAATAATTAGCAACAGTGATTAACCAAGCGCCCCAAACAAAAAATTGTAGAAAACTCATGATTATTAAACGCAACTTCAAACTCATACCAAATTGTTTTTAATTTATGACAAGAGCAAGATAGAAAAAAAGATTTAAAATGTCACTAAAAATTACTTGTGTATTATATGTTTAAAATCTAGAAATCATGAATACTAAACTAATTGCTTTCTCTCTTTTAATTTGTGTTTTTATGTTTAAGGACACTTTTGGAAAAACAAAAGTATCTCTGCAAAAAGCTTTTGATAAAAAATACATTACCGCCAAGGCCGTTTGTAAAGGTGGCTTAGAATTAGATTATTCAGTTTCTAATTTACTAAAAGATTCGCTTTTAATATTTATTCCAGCTGGATGGCGTTTTAATTCAAATGCTGGTAAAAACGACTTTCAAGATATTTTGCTAACGCATGAAGAAATTTTAGTGTTGAGTCCAAAACAAACTAAAAAATTTGACATCAAAGGATATTGCTGCGAAGCAACAAAAAGTGGTCCTCAAAAAGGCGTGCCTTATACGCTAGGTAAAATGGCCGATAGTAGTTTAGTATTATTGGCACGTTATCTAAATACACATAAAGTAGATTCAAATACCGAGCAGTACAGTGTTTGGGCAATTAGTGACGGTAAAGAAACCGCCAATATCACCAGTAATAATGATTCGATAGCAGCTCTATTACGAACATTTGTAGCTACTGTAAAAGGAGAGCCATTACCTTGGTACACATTGTTAAAAAGAGCAAGAATTTCAACCTCTGGTGAAGTGTCGGACCATCCAGTGAGGTTTAAAGCAAATATTAATTATCAAGTGGCCGAAACCTGTTATTCATATTGTTATATAATTGACGATAAGGGGCAGAAGGTTTCTGAGATATTTGGAAAATGGTTATTACCTCAAAATACAGACTATAATGCCAACTTTAATGTGGCAGGATTAAAAAAGGGTGAGTATAAATTAGTTTTAGAAGGAAAAAACACACCTTTGTTTGAAAAAACATTTAAAATATAAGTCTTAATTATTTGTTTATCAGTTAATTAAATAAAGATTAAGAATTACGTCTTTTTTGAAGTATTCGTTAGCATAATTCAATTATTTTTTTACTTTTGCAGGAAAATTAAAGTATAAAATTATGTATTGGACATTAGAATTAGCATCGTGGTTAGAAGATGCGCCTTGGCCGGCAACTAAGGATGAGTTAATTGATTTTGCTATCAGATCTGGTGCGCCAATGGAAGTAATTGAAAATTTACAAGAAATGGAAGACGAAGGCGAAGCCTATGAAACCATTGAGGAAATTTGGCCGGATTACCCAACTAAAGATGATTTCTTTTTTAACGAAGATGAATATTAAAAAAAAGGTTCGCAATTGCGAACCTTTTTTTGTTTGGCTTATTAATCTTGATCTAAAGCGTTTGGTTTACCAGCTGCTTTTTTCTCTTTATGCTTAGTTTTTAATGTTTCTAACTGCTCTGGTGTTAAAACCGCTTTTACACTTTGGCGGTATTCTTTTCTAACAGCCTCAATTTCAGTTTTTGCAGCCTCTTTGCTTTCTTTTTGTCCTTTGTACTTTTCGCGAATGGCGTCAACGTTTGTAGCGCGAGTTGTAGCTAAAGCTAACACTTTTGCTTTTTGCTCTTCTGTTAAAGTTACTTCTGCATTTAAGGCATCAACACTTTTTTGAGCGCGCTCAGCAACAGTAGCTTTTTGTTTTACTTCATTATTTATTACTGCTTTTGCCGCGCCAGGTTTTTTTGGAGACTCTTGAGCACTCATTGAAGCTGATACAGCGAACAGGCAAACTGCCATTACAATTACTTTTTTCATATGTTTTGTTTTTTATGTTTGCTTATTGGCAAACGGGTTTTTTAATTATTTGGTGTTTGACTTTCAAACTCTTTGCCAGTTTAAAAGGATTATGTTAAAATAACAAAAAATTACTATTTTGTTTTATGGGTTGTTTTTTTGTCTTTTGGTTTATCAGTTGTTTTTTTAGGTTGATCAATTTTACAAATTTTGCAAGCTTCAAAACCTTGTTTTTTTGCTTCAGTTAATTCAATGCCTTTTTTACCTGTTTTGGCAATCTCACAATTTCTTGCGTGATACTTTTTTCCAGTTTCGGTAATATAAACCGTTTGGGCATTTATTTTTAAACTCGAGAAACATAAAATAAAAACCAGAGCTGTTAAAATATTTTTAATCTTCATCATATTAATTTTATACACAAACATAAAAAAAACCGTTCAATTTTATTGAACGGTTTGTAATAAAATGATTAACATTTGTTATTTTATTATTGAACTTTAGGAATCATTCCTCTAACTCCCATATCTACTGGAACTTCTCCTATTTCAGGCTGAAAGTACCCATCTGGCGCACCAACTTCTATCCATTCAAAACTTTTGTTTGTTGATAAAGAAACGGTGATAACAATGTCTTGCGTTTCGGTCCCAGTAATAGTTAATAATTGATTTATACTTGACATGTCAGTAAATTGCGCTGTAACTACACAGCTTCCAGCAGGAATAGGGGAGTTAGCAAAATTTGGGTTAACAACAGTTGTAGATCCAGAAGGTGCTTGTCCATCTGCTTTCCAATATCCATATCCAGGAATATAAGTTTCAAATCCCCAATATCCTTGAGGATGATTTACATAAGGGCCGCCAACATTTGTGGATGGAACGTAATCCTGATCGTTAATTTTATATTTAGTTACATAAGTTTTGTAACCTACAAATGAGGCAATGGTTCCATTTCCAATATGGTTTCCAGGTAGCGCGTTAGCTTTGTATGGTATGTCATAATTTTGATATGACAGGGATAAGCGTAACCATTTATAAGTGCCGGGTGTGATTTGGCTTAATGGAGCAGAATAAAAAACAACATTTTCTTTAACTACTACTGATTTACTAAACTGAATAGCAGTGGTGCCGCCTGCTGCAGTTTCTGGAGCATGATAAAGAATTTTTCCAGCACCAAGTGCCGTTAAATCACCTTGGGCTAATTCAATATAATGAGCTGCCATTTGGTTAAATTTTGGAGAGTAAGCTCCATGTCCAGCAGCTAAAGTTGAAGGATTGCCAGTATTATCTAATCTAGCTTGAGTAGAATCAAATTTGAATTTGAAAATTAATTTCGGTCCAGTAGAATTATCTGTCCATACTGTATCCGGATAAACATCGTCTGCTGCGCCTGTAGTTGTTGGAGTAGTTTCAGGAGCAGTTTCTTCTTCGGTTTTCTTTTTGCAGGAAAATAAAATTCCAGCAACTAAAGCAATAGCAAAAAATTTTTTCATTTACATTTTTTTTTGTTTAACGAAGATATAAAAAATAGACAATAAATTACATGCTGCGTTAAACAAAATAAGCCCTTGGAAACAAGGGCTTATCAAATATTAATAGAATTATTTATTTATACAATTGGTGTGTCATTATCAGGAAGTTTAATTGAAGCAGCTAATCTTTCTTTTTCTTCAGCTTCCTCTGCGATATCTTTGGCAAAAGGGCGTTTTCCAAATATAGCCTCTAAATCTTCTTTAAAAATTACTTCTTGTTCTAATAATTTTTCAGCTAATTGAGTTAATTTTTCTTTGTTAGCGAGTAAGATTGTTTTTGTTCTTGCATAAGCAATATCAATCATTTTCTTAACTTCTTCATCAATTATTTTAGCCGTATTTTCGCTGTATGGTTTATTAAAACTGTATTCGCTTTGTCCTGAACTATCGTAATAACTTACGTTACCAATTTTGTCATTCAATCCATAATAAACAATACTTGCATAAGCTTGGCGAGTAATTTTTTCTAAATCACTTAAAGCACCAGTAGAAATTTTTCCGAAAATAATTTCTTCAGCGGCACGTCCGCCTAAGGTAGCGCACATTTCATCTACAATTTGTTCGGTAGTTGTAATTTGTCTTTCTTCAGGTAAATACCAAGCGGCACCTAACGAACGACCACGAGGAACAATAGTTACTTTAATTAAAGGTGACGCATATTCGCACATCCAACTTACAGTAGCATGTCCAGCCTCATGAAAAGCAATCACACGTTTTTCGGATGGAGTGATGATTTTATTTTTCTTTTCTAAACCTGCAATAATTCTATCCACAGCATCTAAAAAGTCTTGTTTTGTCACTTGTTTTTTATTGGCACGTGCAGCAATTAAAGCAGCTTCGTTACAAATATTTGCAATATCAGCACCACTAAATCCTGGAGTTTGTTTTGCTAAAAACTCCACATCTACTGTTGAATCAATTTTAATTTTCTTCAAATGCACTTTAAATATTTCCTGACGTTCTACTACGTCTGGCATATCTACATAAATTTGTCTATCAAAACGACCAGCACGCATTAAGGCTCTGTCTAAAATATCAGCGCGGTTGGTAGCAGCTAAAATAATAACGCCACTGTTTGTGCCAAAACCATCCATTTCAGTTAACAACTGGTTTAATGTGTTTTCACGTTCATCGTTTCCACCTGCTGCCGCATTTTTACCACGAGCTCTACCAATAGCATCGATTTCATCAATAAAAATAATACAAGGTGATTTTTCTTTGGCTTGTTTAAATAAATCACGAACACGAGATGCACCTACACCAACAAACATTTCCACAAAGTCAGAACCAGATAAAGAGAAGAAAGGAACTTTAGCTTCGCCTGCAACAGCCTTAGCCAATAAAGTTTTACCTGTTCCTGGAGGACCAACTAATAAAGCCCCTTTTGGAATTTTTGCACCTAAGTCGGTATATTTTTTTGGATTCTTTAAGAAATCAACTATTTCCATGATTTCCACTTTTGCTCCATCTAAACCAGCAACATCATTAAATGTAACGTTTACATTTGAATCTTTATCAAACAAAACGGCTTTTGATTTTCCAATGTTGAATATTTGACCTGCGCCACCGCTTCCGCCGCCGCCCATTCTGCGCATCATCACAATCCACAAAACAACCATAATAGCAATTGGCAACATCCATCCTAAGTGATCACTCCATTCAGTTCTGTCTTGGCGAGAAGGTGAAACACGAAGCTGACTAGGTAAATTAGCATTAGTTTGCACAATACGAACTTGCTCTAAAAAATCTTTTACGTCAGGAACAGATACTTTAAAATGTGGCCCTGGTGCACTTTTTGGGTTTGGAAAAAGTTGTACCATTTTTCCACTTTTATCTGGCTGAAAGTAACGACTTAGTTTTAAACTATCTTGATTAATAGTTATTTCCGCAATTTTTTCGTTCACTATCACAATTTCCCTCACATCACCTTTAGCAAGCATGTTTTGTTCAAACTGTGTTTGGTCTACCTCGAAAACTCGCCCTTCGAAATCTTGCCCGAAAAATACGAATCCTAAAAGACCGACAATTACTAAACCATATATCCAATAAAAGCTGTTGCCTCCATTACTGCCACTTCCGTTTCCTCCACCAAATGGATTAGAAGGTTTTTTACCAAAACGATCTTTCATTTTTTCAAACTGTTTCTTTCTTTCCTCTTCATTAGAGGAAGTGTTAGAAGGTTCTGGATTTTTCGGGATATTATTTTCTTGTTCGTCGCTCATAATTAAATTATATAACGTATAGTTTTAATTTTTGTTTTTTAATCGGCAATAGTTGTTATTTCTCCATCAGCCCAAAGACCTTCGATATTGTAAAACTCACGAGTTTCACGCATAAAAACGTGAGCTACTATGTTTACATAATCTACTAAAATCCACTCTGCATTTTGGTGACCTTCGCTATGGTACGGTTTTTCTCCCGTTTTTTTAATAACAGATTCTTCTAAAGTATCAGCAATGGCATTAACGTGTGTAGTGCTGTCTGCGTCACAAATTACAAAGTAATCAGCTACACGATGTTCTAAACCAATTAAATTAATAATGGTAATGTTTTTTGCTTTTTTCTCTTGCATACCTTCAACAATAGCATCTAATAAGCTAGTTGTTTGGGCTTTGGTTGCAGTTTTTTTAGGACGTTTTGCGCCGCTCGAAACCTTCTTTTTGTTTTCGGTATTAGCAATGCGATTAGCTTCTTTTTGTAGCTCTTCTTTTTCGGTTAAAGGTTTTTTAACTACCTTTTTAGCTGCTGCTTTTTTTGGCGTAGCTTTTTTTGTTGAAGTTGCTTTTTTAGTTGCTGTTTTTTTTGCTGGTAATTTTGCCATATTTTTTTGTTGCTAATGCTATTCCGTTTTTTACTTTTGTTTTGCTGTATGCAACAAATTTAACCTTTTTTTTTGCCTAAATGGAAACATTATTTATTGGGAATAGCTCACTTTTTTTACACGAGGTAGAAAGTACCAATACTTATGCCATGAACTTGTTAAGGAATGTTAACCCCATTGAAGGTACTATCGTTTATACAGATAATCAAACCCACGGAAAAGGCCAAAGAGGAGCCTTGTGGAGTAGTAAAATAGGGCAAAATATGACAGTTTCAGTTATTTTAAAGCCTCAGTTTTTAAGCCTTCATAAAACCTTTTATTTAAGCAAAATAAGTGCTTTAGCGGTTTATGACGTATTGGCTGACATTTTAGCTAGTAGCCAATATGACATTAAAATTAAATGGCCTAATGACATATTGGTGAATCAAAAGAAAATAGCTGGCATTTTAATAGAAAATAACTTTACAACTCAAGCTATCCAATATTCGGTTATCGGGGTAGGGTTAAACGTTAATCAGCAAGAATTTGATAATTTTGAAAGATTGGCAACATCCATTAAATTGCTTTTAGATAGAGATTTTGATAGGAAAAAGGTGATGGAATTATTTTGTCAAAAATTGGAAAAATGGTATTTGAAATTAAAAGAAAATAAGTTTGATTTAATTGACAATACTTATTTGAATTGTTTGTTTGGAATTAATCAGACTTTATCTTTCGAAAACCCAAATAAAACTGTATTTGAGGGCAAAATGATTGGTGTAAGTAAAGATGGGAAATTAAGCATTGAATTATTTAATTTGGATGTTAAAGAATTTGACATTAAGGAAGTTAAATTTTTAATTTAATAAGTGTTTAATAAAGATTGATAAGTCCTTTCTGTTTTTGCAGAAAGGATTTTTATTTTCGTAAAGTATTTAATATCATATTTAATGAAACAATATCACGATTTAATGCGTCATGTTTTAGAACATGGAGTTAAAAAAGAAGACAGAACAGGAACAGGAACGGTTAGTGTATTTGGATATCAAATGCGCTATAATTTGGCAGAAGGATTTCCTTTGTTAACTACTAAAAAATTGCATACTAAATCCATTATTCATGAGTTATTATGGTTTTTAAAGGGCGACACGAATATTAAATATTTAAAAGATAATGGTGTGCGTATTTGGGACGAGTGGGCAGATGCGGATGGAAATTTAGGGCCTGTTTATGGTTATCAATGGCGCAATTGGCCAACTCCTGATGGAAAACATATTGATCAAATTACGCAGGTAGTTGAGATGATTAAAAATAATCCTGATTCAAGAAGACTAATTGTAAGTGCTTGGAATGTAGCAGATATTAATAATATGAAATTGCCTCCATGTCATGCATTTTTTCAGTTTTATGTAGCTAATGGTAAATTGAGTTGTCAGCTATATCAACGCAGTGCGGATATATTTTTAGGAGTGCCTTTTAATATTGCTTCTTATGCTATTTTAACAATGATGATAGCGCAAGTATGTGATTTACAATTAGGCGATTTTGTTCATACACTTGGTGACGCCCATTTATATTCAAATCATATAGAGCAAGCTAATTTACAATTGACAAGAGAATTTAGACCATTACCAACAATGAAAATAAATCCGAGTGTAAAATCTATTTTTGATTTTACTATTGATGATTTTACTTTGGAAAACTACGACCCACATCCACATATTAAAGCTAATGTTGCCGTTTAAAAAAATACAATAAAATTTCATCAATCATTTAAATACAATTAACTTTACACAAATTTGAAATATGAGCGATATTAAAACAATATTAGAAAGTGCAAAGTCACAAATGGAGAAAACAATTTCTCATTTAGAGTCTGAATTAGCTAAGATTAGAGCAGGAAAAGCAAATCCAAGTATGTTAGATAATATATTTGTGGATTATTATGGTGCAAAAACAACTTTAGGAAATGTAGCAAGTGTAAATACTCAGGATTCTAGAACTATTTTAGTTCAACCTTGGGAAAAATCAATGTTAACTCCTATTGAAAAAGCAATTCAGGCAGCTAACTTAGGATTTAATCCACAAAATGATGGTATTTTGATTCGTATTATTGTGCCACCATTAACAGAGGATCGTCGTAAGGATTTAGTAAAAACCTCAAAATCATGTGGTGAAGATGCTAAAGTAAGTTTAAGAACTATCCGTAAAGAGTCTATTGATAAAATCAAAGCTTTACAAAAAGCTGGTTTGCCTGAAGATGAAGCAAAAGGTGGAGAAGCAAAAATGCAAACTATTATTGATGAGTTTGTTGTAAAATGTGAAAAACATTTAGAGCAAAAAGAGAAAGAAATTTTAACAGTTTAATTAGATTACTGATAAGTTATTCTTCAGCTATCATGCTAACGAAGCAATTGTAGCGTCATAAAAAAATCCTATCAGTTTTGATAGGATTTTTTGTTGAAATTAAGTTTTAGTGGATTTAATTTATTCAACACGTTTAATGGTGCAACCAATAGATTTAGTTTCCTGTAATTTTGGAGTTTCATTTTTTGCTAATGCATCAATAGCATCTTTTAAATAATGTGTTTTAACTAACGAAGGGTCTTTTACATTGTCATCTATTGCACCTTTGTAAACTAGGCCTTTTGTATTAAATAAAAAGCATTGTGGTGTACGTGTAGCACCAAATGCATCTGCTAGTTTAGAATTTGCATCAACAACATAAGAACAAGTTAATTTTTGAGCAGATGCATATTTAACCATCGCATCAAAGCTATCTTCATCAGCACGTTGAGCTTCATTACTATTGATAATAATACAGCCTATACCTTGTTTTATACAATTATCTGATAATTCTTTAATTCGACTTTCGCTTAATTTTACATACGGGCAAGTGTTACAAGAGAAAATAACCAATAATCCTTTTGATGTTTTGGTAGTATTTAAGGAAACATCTTTGCCGCTTACATCTTTCATTTTCTCATCAGCCATTGGCAAAGGAGCATTTAAGCCAAGTTCGGCACCAGCATTAGTATTAATAAAGGATAATAAAAAGCCACAAGCAACTAATAGAACAAAAAATATAAAACCTTTCTTCATGAGAATGTTATTTTAATAAAAAGCTAAGTTAACAAAACGATTTAGATTAGATTTTAATTTCCTCGAAAGAATCATGGTATTCGTCTAAAGTTTAAAGCTTCAGAATCTTCTCATAATTGCCTGAATTTTAACAATTTGTTAATGAAAAAGACACAATAGATACCCTTAAATTTACTATATTTGTTTTAATAAAAGTGAACACCCTAAAGGATTTTATTATTTATCATAATAAAAATTCCAAAACCGCTTTAGAATAATTTTACAAAGCGAACACCCTACAGGAGTTTTTTAAATTTATTAAAAAACTAATCCGAAACCGCTTTAATTAAATTTTAATTAATTTATTTTAAATGTTTAGGTATAATAAAATAATTTCAACGAAAAACTTTCAAATGAAAGTTGTATTGATTTTATTTTTATTTTCTTTTTCTAAGAGTTGGGGACAGGCATCCTTGCCGGTATCAAGAACGGCTTGGGGTTCTACTCCTTTTGGTTGGATAGATTCAGGGACAGGATCCTACTTAACAACCTTTGCCTGTTCTGGAAATGATGGAGGGCAGTTGAATTCAACTGGTGATTTTTATCAAGTTTTCTACAATGGCCCGGCTTCAACTTTAAGTTTTGTAACAAAAAGTACATCTGCATTTACAGGAACGTTTGATGTTCAAGAATCTCCTGATGGTTCATCTTGGACAACTATCCAATCATATACAGGTCTTTCAACATCCTGCACGACTAATAATTTGAATCTTAATTGTACAAGTAGGTATGTTAGATTTTACTATACGTTAAGAAATCAAAATATTACGTTAGATGATGTTTCAATTACTCAAGGCACATGTGTTGCTTGCTCCGCTCCAACAACAACAATTTCTGTTACTTCACAAACCCTATGTACAAATACAGCAACAAGTTTTAGTGTAGGGTCAAGTGCTACAGTTCCAACATATGTTTGGCAAATGAGTTCAAATAATAGTACTTGGTTAACTGTTGCCAATGGCACTCCAACTGGAGCTACTTATTCTGGTTCGAATACCCCAACATTAACATATACATCAGGAACTACAGGAGTAATTTATTATTATCGATGTTTGGTAACCGAAAATGGAACATGTACAGCTACATCAAATGTAAATACTGTAACGGTTAATGCACCCGTTACAATTACTTCAGGAGCTTCGAATAAAGGCTTATGTTCTGGCGGAAACACAACAATGGATATTACAGGGGCGGCTGCCACAAAACAATGGTATGTTAGTACTGACAATGGCGTTACATTTAGCCCTGTAACTGTAACGGCAGTTTATACTGGAGGAATAACTACAAATGCTTTATCAATTATTAATCCTCCAGTTTCTTTTAATAATAATCAATATTTTTGTACAGTGAGTGTTTTTGGTTGCCCAACTCTTACAAGTTCTATAGGTGTTTTAACAGTTACGCAAACACCAGCAGCGCCTCCGACTCCAACAGTACTTGCAAATCCTGCTTGTTCAGGCACAGCCCTTTCTGCCATGTCAAGCACTGTTACCGGTGTAACATGGTATTGGCAAGGTACTAACGCCGCTGGCACATCAACAACAAATCCAACTTCTTTAAATGATAATATTACAGCATCTGGTACATATTATGTTAGAGCTCGTGCAGATGGGTCTTCATGTTTATCTCCGAATTCAAGTACAGTTGTAACTATTAATTCTCCTCCAACTATAACCTCACATCCTACGGATAAAACTCAATGTGTTGGTTCAAATACAACTTTTTCCGCAGTTGCAATCGGCACAGGATTAACGTATCAATGGCAGGTTAACACAGGAAGTGGTTTTGTAAATTTAACGAACGTAGCTCCGTATAGTAACGTTACAACCGCTATTATGACCATTACTGGCATTACGGCTGGGATGAACGGATATCAATATCAATGTGTTGTTAGTGGCTCTAGCCCTTGCCCTTCAACTACTTCAAACTTTGCCTCATTAATCATTACTGGGGCAGGAACCCCAACGTTAGCGGCTTCATCGCCCTTAACAAATGCCATTGCGTGTAATGCGTTTAATTTATCGTGGACAAATGGAAATGGCAGTAATCGTTTAGTTGTGGTTAGTGCTTCCCCAATATCAGGAGCACCTGTTAACGGAACTTCTTATACAGCAAATAATACCTTTGGTTCGGGCGGTACTATTGCTGCCGGAGAATTTGTAGTTTATAAAGGGTCTGCTAGTTCTGTTTTTATAACAGGATTAACTGCTAGTACAACATACTATTATAAGATTTTTGAATTTAATGGCTGTTCAGTTAATTACTTAACTTCTGGTATTATACCAAATGGAAGTGTAACTACAATAAATTGCACTTCTACACCAGGAGTAACTGGGGTATATATTAATGCATGCGGAGGTGGTTGTGGTTACGAAGGGAACAATGAATTGATTTGGGGTCTTACAGGTTCATATGGATTAAATGTAAATAATAATGGGCCGATATTGGACTATGTAGGAGTTACCCAAATTAGTACTTATGGCACAAGTGCTTCAGCTATCAGTGCTCTAAATACAGCTCTAGGTGGCTCATGCTCTAACACAGTTTTTGTAGACCCAAATATTTTAGGATACATTCCGGCAAACAGTAATTTTTTAATTGCTAATTCTTGTATGTGTATACCTGTTGCTTATGATTTATCAGGGTTATGTAACAGCGGACCTATTTATGTTGTTTTTGGAACAGGACCAAGTTGGGCATGTAATACAACAGGAGGTATATTTGGCAATAACACTTCAGGGGCCGTTAAGGATTTTGATATTAATTTTAGTCCTTGGGGAGTATCTGTAAATCCATCATATAGTTTTACTCCAAGTAGCTTATCCTCAACGGATGGTGCAGCTATTACTTTAAATCCTAATGGAGGCGCTGCTACTGGATATTTTAATAGTGGATGTGCTGTTCCTTTAACTATATTACCAATAGAATTAATTGATTTTTATGCAACACAAAATCTTAACAAAAATGATTTGATTTGGAAAGTTGCTTCTGAAAAAAATGTGTTACAATACATGATTGAAAAAAGTGAAGATGGTGTGAATTTTATAGAAATGTCACGTGTTAATTCCCACGATAATGAAGTACAAGCAACAACTTATATGACTGAAGATACTGAGCCTTATAGTGGAATCAACTATTATAGATTAAATTCGATTGAAAGCAATGGCAAAATAAATAAATATAAAATCATTGATATTGATAGAGCTAATAAAAATTGGAAATCTTTATTATATCAAATAGAGAATAACTTAATTATTGAATTTAAAAATGCCATTCCTAAAAATGCTCAAGTAGTATTATTTGATTTATCAGGCCAACAAATTGAAGAAAGAAACATTGAACAATCTCAAACAAAAATTAATACAGATAATTTATCCACTGGAATTTACTTTGTGCGAATTACTTCACCATATAAAATAGAAAATTTTAAAATCATCATTCAAAAATAACAATTCGGTAATTATAAAGTATAACTAAATAAGTTACTTCGACATAACATAAAACGGCACTAATATGAAACATTTATTTTTACTTCTTTCTTTTATATTTTCTTTTATTCAATTAAAATCTCAGTGTTTTCAAATACAAAGTATTTTAGTGGATGCCTGCGCAGGTTCGCAAGAAGGCCAAAATGAAATGGTTACATTTCAGGTAGGATCAACGCCCCTAAATACAGCTAATTTATCGGTTAATTGGCCAAATAATAGTTGGTTAGGCTTAACTAAAAACGCCGGTACAGCAGCTAATATTTCTACTGTAAATTCTACAATTAGTGGGTGCGGTTTTTTAAAGGAACCAACAGGCGGCGTATTGCCAGCAAACTCAAAAGTATTATTAGTTACTAGTACTGCATGGACTCCCTTAGCGCAGAGTTTTGTTAATTTAACTGATACACTTTATGTGATTTTTCAAACAGCAGGAAATACCGCAGGGCATTTTGCTAATTATCAAGCAGGCGGTGGATTACGAACCCTGTCAATGACTTTTTCAACTCCTGCTTCGTGCACCGACGCAGTAACTTATGATAGAGCTTTATTGACAAATCAAGCGGGCAATATCGGTGGACAAGATGGCGGGGCAGTTGAATTTTCGGCATCTGGTGTTGCCAATTATGTAAATTATGGTTGTCAAGCTCCTTTTATTCCTTTAACAGTTGATGCAGGTGCTAATAAAACAATTTGTGTAGGTGGGTCTCAAACTTTTACGGCAACAGCATCTGGTAATTATAGTTCTGCAAACTGGAGTTTGGGTTCAGGTGCTTCTGGGACTTTTAGCCCAACTAATTCATTAACTACAACCTATACTCCTGGACCAAGTGAATCAGGAACTATTAAATTGTATTGTACCATTATTAAAGCATGTGGCACACAAACAACTTCGGTGAAAGATAGTGTTAATTTAATTATTACACCTTTGCCAACAGTTTCAATTTCTCCAAGCAATGTATCTATTTGTTCAGGACAAAGTGTGACAGTAGCTGCAATTGCTAATACAGCAGTAACATATACTTGGAGTACAGGTGTTAATACTAATTCTGTATCATTAAACTCTGCCGGCGTATATACATGTAACGTATCTAACGTTTGTGGTAATGCTTCAGCAACTGTTAATGTTTCAACATCAACAGCTCCAACCTTATCAGTCTCATCTTCAGCTCCTGCAATTTGTGCGAGTGGTCAAACAGCAACTTTATCATTAGCTGGTAGTACAGGTTTATATTCTTGGAGTAATGGGGCAACAACATCTTCTATTTCAATCAATACTCCGGGTGTTTATACAGCAACTGTAACAACACCAAGCTGTGGCATCGCAACCACTTCTATTGCAATTGGAGCAAGTGCATTACCAACAGTTTCTATTTCGGTTCCGTCAACATCAGTTTGTGCAGGTGGTGCTTTAATATTTACAGCAAATTCTTCTGAGTCCAATTATTTATGGACTGGTGGAGCAACAACACAAACAATTAGTGTTAATACGTCATCAATTGTAGTTACAACTACAAATGTATGCGGTAGTGCTCAAGCAACTCAAACCATAAATGTTATTCCATTTCCAACGGTTACTGTTACGCCTAATGTTGTAACATTATGTACTGGTCAGTCAACAACTGTTCAAGCTAATTCAAGTGAATTAGTTTCTTATTTGTGGAGTACAGGTGTATCAACTAGTTCTGTTTCTTTAAATGCAGCCGGTGTTTATACGGTTAGTGCTACAAATTCTTGTGGAATGGCAACTGCAACTGTTTCAGTATCTATTACATCCGCACCTACTTTGTCAATCGTGTCTTCCGCAGTAACTCTTTGCCCTAGTGGCCAAACAGCAACTTTGTCACTAGTTGGCAGTACAGGCGCATATAATTGGAGCAATGGAAGCAGCTCTTCAACAACTACAATTAATTCACCAGGAGTTTATTCGGCTACAGTTGCTACTTCTGGATGTGGTAATGCGGTTGCTAATATTTCGCTAGGATCAGCGCCACTTCCTGTTATTTCTATTTCAGCTCCTGCTACAACTTCATTGTGTTCGGGGTCAAGTATTATTTTAACTGCAACATCAAACGAAGGTAATTATTTATGGAGCAATGGCGCTACAACTAATACAGTAATAGCTAATTCACCAACAATTTCGGTTACAAGCACAAATGTGTGCGGTAGTTCTCAAGCAACACAAACTTTAAATATTGTTTCGTTGCCAACAGTTTCTATATCTCCCGCGTCAAATATACTTTGTCCAGGAACTACTGCAACTCTTACTGCTAACGCTAGTAACGCTAGCAACTATTTATGGAGTACTGGTGATATGTCAAGTGTGATTTTAGTAAATACAACTGGAGTAAAAACAGTTACGGTAACAAATGCTTGCGGAACAGCTACTGCATCTGCAAATATCAGTAGTATTAGTTTTCCTCCTTTAGTATTAACAACTTCAAGTAGCACAATTTGTCCAAATGAAACAGCAACTTTAACCGTTTCGGGTGGAGTACCATTAACTTCTGGAAGTCCTGTTTTATATTCTTGGTCAAATAGCCCTACTACTAATTCTGTTTCTACTACTACTGGGGGTCTAGTTACGGTTTCAAATACAAATGTATGTGGTGTAACCACTCAAACTATTAGTGTTTCGGTGGTGAGTATTAATGCTGATGTGATTGCTAACCCAACAAGTGGCACGTTACCGGTTGTAGTTAGTTTTACTAATAACAGTTCTAATTCTAACTCTTATTCTTGGAATTTTGGAAATGGTAATTCGGCAAATACGTCAACTGTTAGTTCTCAAACCTATTATAACGCTGGAACTTATACAGTTTATTTAACAGCATCTAATGGTATATGCACAGACATGGATTATGTGGTGATTACCGTATTAAATGAAGAATCTACTTTATATGTGCCAAATGCGTTTACTCCTAATGGAGATAGTATCAATGATATATTTTTAGTAGGAGCAACTAATATTAAAGAATTTAATATTATAATTTTTGATCGTTGGGGTTTAAAAATGTTTGAGTCATCTGATATTAAGGTAGGATGGGATGGTACTGTAAATGGGAAAATAGTTGCCGATGGAACTTATTTTCATTTAATTTACGCAAGAGATATAGATAACAAAGAAATCAGAAAACAAGGAACTATTACTTTATTTAAATAATGGTAAATTAATCTCGTTGCCACATCTAAAATTGTTTTTAGGGCAGCTTTTATAGCCATGTAAGCCGCATGGTTTGCAATCTAAATTATTCACTTCAACAATAGATGAATTATAGGATAAAGGAAAAAAACCATAGGCAGGAACTGTTGAACAAAAAAATGCAGTTGTAGGAGAGTTTCCAGCCGACGCTAAATGTAAAGGACCACTATCGTTTACATAGTTCATTTTAGCATGTTTCATTAGTTCACATGATTCGAGCAGAGATAATTGTCCAGCTAAATTTTGTATGTTGAGATGAGTGCTGTTGTTTTTAATTTCTTCGCATAATGTTTTATCTGAAGGACCTCCTAAAAGATAAATGATGACGTCTTTTGGAAGGGAATTGCATAATTCAATCCATTTATCTTTTGGTAATTGTTTAGTAAACCAAACAGAAGAAGGGGCCATGCAAACAAACGATTGCGAAACATAAGGCTCTATTTTAGAAAATTGCCTGAATGTTGGATATAGTTTTGGTTTTGCAATTGTTTTATCTGTAATAGATTCTATTAAATCATTATATCGGTCGATCTCATGTCTTCCATCACCAATTTTATGTTTTGATTTATTATCGAATAAAAATGAGAAAGGATTTTTATCATATCCAGAAGTGTATCGAGCTTTTGAGAATGCAGTTAAAAAACCCGAACTGGCAAAGCGATGAAGATTAATAACAGTGTCAAATTGTTTTTGTCTGATCACTTTTAATAATCGAAATAAACTCTTGTATTTTCCATCTTGCTTATTCCATACTAGTGTTTGCGTTAAGAATGGATGTTCTTGATATAAAGATTCATTTCCTTTACGAACTAAAATAGTAATTTTTGCTTCTGGAAAAAAAGCATGCAATTTTTCTAATACTGATGACGCTAAAATAGCATCACCAATAAAAGCAGTTTGAATAACGAGTATGTTTTTATGAGTCAAAATTATACAGCTACATTATGCTCTCTCAACGCATCGTTTAAAGATGTTTTTATATCAGTACTAGCTTTTCGTTTCCCAATAATTAAGGCACAAGGTACTTGATATTCTCCAGATGGAAATTGTTTGGTATATGAACCTGGAATAACAACACTTCTTTCGGGAACAAAACCTTTAGTTTCAATAGGAGTAGGGCCAGTCACATCAATAATTTTTGTTGACATAGTAAGACATACATTGGCGCCTAAAACGGCTTCTTTACCAACATGAACGCCTTCTACTACTATGCAACGAGAACCTATAAAACAATTGTCTTCAATAATTACAGGAGCAGCTTGAACGGGCTCTAAAACACCACCAATACCAACGCCACCGCTTAAATGAACATGTTTGCCAATTTGAGCGCAACTGCCCACGGTTGCCCAAGTGTCAACCATGGTGCCTTCATCCACATAAGCACCAATATTTACAAAGCTAGGCATCATAATGACTCCTTTTGAAATATAACTTCCGTAACGGGCAATAGATCCAGGAACAGTTCTCACGCCAGCCTCTGCGAAATTGGTTTTTAATTTCATTTTATCATGATATTCAAAGGGCTTTAATTCCATTGTTTCCATTTGTTGGATAGGAAAATAAAGAATAACCGCCTTTTTAATCCAATCATTTACTTGCCAAGTTCCATCCGATTTTGGATCAGCAACTCTTAATTTACCTTTATCCAAATCTTCAATAATTTGGCGAATAACTTGTTGATTTTGGGCATCTTTCAATAAATCTCTGTTGTTCCAAATAGATTCTATAATAGTTTGCATAAATTTCATTTAAATTTGTTTGCAATTTAACTAAAATAACTATATTTGCACTCCAATTTTTTTGGATTGGTTGTGTAGCTCAACTGGATAGAGCATCTCACTACGGATGAGAAGGTTTGGGGTTCGAATCCCTACACGATCACAAATAAAACCCTTTGAAATACCAGAGGGTTTTATTTTTAATATTTGGTGAGGTAGCTCAGTTGGTTAGAGCATCGGATTCATAACCCGAAGGTCAGGAGTTCAAATCTCCTTCTCACTACACAGCCCGTTCTTTTAGTAAGGACGGGCTTTTTTGTGAAGAAATGTTTACAGTTTATGTTTTATATTCTGAAAATTACAGCAAGATCTATGTTGGCTATACTTCCAATATGGAACAGCGATTATTGTCTCACAATATACTAGAAACAAAAGGATATACTTTGAAATACAGACCTTGGAAAGTAATTTATTCTGAGGTATTTTCTGAAAAACCTGAAGTTATGAAAAGAGAAAAGCAGTTAAAAAGTGCAAAGGGAAGAGAATTTATTTGGAATTTAGTTGGTTAGAGCATTGGATTCATATCCGCCAGCTGGCGGACAGGAGTTCATCACGCTAAAGCGTGACCTTCTCACTACAAAGCCCTGAATCGCTTCAGGACTTTTTTATTAATTCACCATGTATTCTGCTAAAACCCTGTAGTATTTCTGTAAAATCAAAGGTTTTTGTAAATAGAGGGCTGCCCCCCTAATTCGTTTTTGTCGCTTTTTTTAAGTTCGCATTATAAAATCTAGATTATGAGCCTTTTTAAGATGAAGAACATTCATTTCAGAACGTCAAAAGAATTTCAAATTTTGGTGCTAAGAATTAGCCTACTTTTGCTAACTCCCTTTTTCATATTCTTATTTTATTTGTTTTTTGCTTAATTATTCAAGCTAAAACTGTAAATGCTTTACTTGAAACTTTGTTTTTGAAGTTTTGGAGTCTTTTTGCCTCAAATTTTATTTTCAAATAACTTAAAAATAATGCAAATTAAATTTGTTTAAATCAATACACTGCATAAATTTACAAGGTTTTTAAAACGACTATAAAAATGGATAGATTAAAAGATAAGTTCCGCGAAAAAGCAGTGCCTTTAGCGGCAGAGATTAAAGATATTATCAAAAATCATGGTGATTTAAAATTAGGTGAAATTACTGTAGCACAAGTATACCAAGGAATGAAAGGTATGGTTGGTATGGTAACGGAAACATCTAAATTAGATGCAGAAGAAGGGATTCGTTTTAGAGGATATTCCATTCCTGAGTTACGTAAACATTTGCCAAAAGCTCCAGGAGGCACAGAGCCATTACCAGAAGGTATATTTTATTTAATGTTAGTAGGTGAATTACCTACTCAAGAAGATGTTAGTTTTATTACTGGCGAATGGCAAAAACGTAGCAACGTTCCTAAACATGTGTTTGATGTAATTGAAAAATTACCTACAGATACTCATCCAATGACACAATTCGTTATTGGTGTTATGGCTATGCAAACGGAAAGTTTATTTGCTAAAGCTTATGCCAAAGGAATTAATAAAAAAGATTATTGGGATTATGTGTATGAAGATTCAATGAATCTAATTGCACGTTTACCAAGAGTTGCAGCATATATCTATCGTCGTAAATATAAAAACGGTGTTCACATTGAACCAGATCATAAATTAGATTGGGCAGCAAATTTCGCACACATGTTGGGTTATGAAGAGTTTGATATGAAACGTTTAATGCGTTTGTACTTAACTATCCATGTTGATCATGAAGGTGGAAATGTTTCTGCTCATGCCACTCACTTAGTAGGTTCTGCATTATCTGATCCATATTTAGCATTTGCTGCGGGTATGAATGGTTTAGCAGGACCTTTACATGGTTTAGCAAATCAAGAAGTATTAAGTTGGATTATGGAGTTGAAAGAAAATTTAGGAGGAGGTTTACCAACTAAAGAACAAATTGCTGAATACATCAAGAAAACTTTAGCTGAAGGAAAAGTTGTGCCAGGATATGGACATGCTGTATTACGTAAAACAGATCCTCGTTTCACCGCTCAACAAGATTTTTACAAAACATACATTAAGCATGATAACATTTGTGAGATAGTTCAAATGGTTTACGAAGTAGCACCTCCAATTTTAGAGTCAACTGGAAAAATTAAAAACCCTTGGCCAAATGTAGATGCGCATTCAGGAGCATTATTAGTTCACTACGGAATGCATGAGTATGATTTTTATACAGTATTATTTGGAGTATCTCGTGCACTAGGTGTATTAGCTAGTTTAGTTTGGGATAGAGCAACTGGTTCTGCTATTGAAAGACCAAACTCTACTACTACTGAGAATATCAAAGCAATTATTAAAAAAGCACAAGAAGCAAAAGCCGCTCAATAATTTGTGTTTAATTCTTTTTAGCCCATTCGTCAATAGATGAATGGGCTTTTTATTTTTAATTTAAATTGAGGGGCTAACACTCTATTTTAAACGTCTTTCATGTTTTACATTTGTGTTACTAAATCTTAACTAAATCGAAAAAATGAAAAAAGTATTACTATTATTAGGAGGCGCATAGTAAATAATTGACATTAAAAGTCAGTTACTTCTTATACTTTAATTTTTCAAATAGTACTAATGGCTGCGGTTGTGCTGTTAGTAATTCTTCAATATATTTTTTATATCTTTAGTGACATTATGATTAAAATAAGGTCGTTAATTTTTGTTGTATTATTGTTTTTGGGATCAGCTTTCAAGGCTCAAAATCCTGAGTTAATTACACAATTAAAAAAAGAAATTTTAAACACAAAAAATGATACAACAAAAGTCATTAGGTTAGTTAATCTTTCAAATAATTTAAGTAATTCTGAATTTAAAAATGCGATTCAATATGCTAATGAAGCATTAGAACTATCTGCTAAAATTAACTACGTTAAAGGAAAATCAAAAGCTTATAATAGTTTAGCAGATGCATATTGGTTTCATTCAGACTATGAGAAAGCTCAACAATATTATTTCAAAGCCTATCGTATTAATGATTCTATTCACGATCAAAAAGAAGTCGCATTTTCTTTATATAACATAGGCTGGATTCTATGTATTCAGCAACATAATTACGACTCCGACAAATATTTATATCAATCTTTACAAATTTACCAATCTATTAAAGATACCAATGGTCTTCTTGCTGTTTACAATGCACTAGCTAGTTATTATGTTGATAGAAGCCTTAATGAAAAAACAACAAAACAATATTTTGATTCGGCCATAGTTTATTTTAATAAAGGAATTAATGCTGCCAAACAGTCTAAATCATATTCTAACTTAGGTAAATTCTATGGCAACATGGGCGATTTGTTTTATCAGCAAGGAGATTACAATTCGGCTATGTTTTATAATGTAAAGAGTTTAGAGATACATCAAAAGCTTCAAGATTCATCTACTCTAATTGTGAGTTTATTAAATATAGGGTTGTGCGAAATGCAAACAAATAAGGTCAATGAAGCTTTGTCTAAATTTAAAGTAACTTATAGTTTTACTAAACGACATGATATTAAAGATATTCGAATCATTGCACTTAATTCGATAGCACAATCTAATTATAAACTTGGCAATTATAAAGAGGGTTATGATGCTTTTCAGGAATACGTTAAATTGAAAGAGGGTTTAGATAAAGAAGCTTATTCAACAAGTATTAGTGATTTACAAAATACATATTCTTTAGAGAAATCGGAAGCGAATGTAGAACAGCTAAAACAAGCAAACGAAATACAAGAACTTAAAAATAAAAAAAACACCTACTTTATTTTTGGATTAATTGTGATAGCATTCATTGTTATTTTGGTTGCTGCTTTATTATTTAAACAGAATAAACAAAAACAATTAACTAACATTCAATTAAAGGAACAAAATCATATTATAGCCGAAAAAAAGCAAGAAATAGATAATAGCATTCAGTATGCAAAAGGAATTCAGCAAGCTATTTTGCCACACACACAAGAGCTGTTGACTCAATTTCCAGAAAGTTTTGTTTATTATAAGCCTAAAGATGTGGTGAGTGGCGATTTTTATTGGTTTAGCAAAGTCGACAAATATTTTTATTGCATAGCAGCTGATTGCACAGGGCATGGTGTTCCGGGCGCTTTAATGAGCATCATTGGAATAGATAAAATTGTTCAGGCTATTTTTGAAAAAAAAATATCTAATCCAGGTTTGATTCTTTCTTTTTTAAACAAACAAATTAAACAAGTTTTAAAACAGCATTCTGATGCCTCTAAACAAATGGATGGAATGGACTTAGCTTTATTAAAATTCGATGTAGGATTAACAGAGGTGGAATATTCTGGTGCTAATAGACCGTTGTTAATTGTGAGAGATAAAAAAATTATTGAGTATAAAGCTGATAAATTAGCTATTGCTGGTTATACATCAAACGACCAACAGTTTACTACTACAAATATTCCATTGTATAAAAATGATTGTATTTTTATATTCACGGATGGATATGCCGACCAATTTGGTGGTGAGGAAGGGAAGAAATTTATGTCGAAAAATTTAAAAGAGTTATTGATATCTATTTCTCATTTATCTTCTCAAGAACAAGAACAAAAAGTTTCAGAAGCCTTTAACAATTGGAAAAAATCATACGAGCAAGTTGATGATGTATTAATGATAGGAATCAAAATTTAATGTCATGAAAAGAATTGTAGTTTTAGTATTTATTAGTTTAGGGTTGATTTTCTTTCTTCCAAAAGAATCTTCTCAATCGTGGGGATTTTATGGACATAAGCGCATCAACCGGATGGCAGTGTTTACTTTACCGCCTGAAATGGTTTCGTTTTATAAAAAACATATTGAGTTTGTTACTAACCATGCGGTTGATCCAGATAAACGTCGTTATGGAGTAGAGGGAGAGGCTCCTCGACATTATATTGATATTGATCATTATGGAGAACACGCCTTTGATAGCGTACCTAAATTTTGGAAAGCTGCTATTGCAAAATATACCGAAGATACTTTAATGGCATACGGGATTGTGCCATGGCAAATAGAGAAACATTACTACAAATTGCTTAATGCATTTAAAGACGAAAATTTAGACAGAATATTAAGTTACAGTGCCGATTTAGGACATTATATTGCTGATGCGCATGTGCCATTACATACTACTGAAAATTATAATGGACAATTAACCGGACAAAGAGGAATTCATGGTTTTTGGGAAAGTAGAATTCCAGAGCTTAAAGCAGAAGATTATGATTATTTTGTTGGTAGAGCAAAGATAGTTGATTCGCCTATTAAAGCAGCTTGGAAAATTGTTTACGATAGTCACATGGCCGTTGATAGTGTGCTAAAATTTGAGGCGATGTTAAATAAAGATTTCCCCACTGATAGAAAATACGCATACGAAAATAGAGGAAATGTGATGATGAAAACTTATTCCGTTGAATATACAAATCGTTATGACTTTATGATTAAAGGCCAGGTTGAAAGAAGAATGAGAGAAAGTATTACAATGGTTGGTAGTTTATGGTACACTGCCTGGGTAAATGCAGGCAAACCTAATTTAGATAAACTTGGAGAAAAAGAAGTTAGTGATTCTTTAAAATTACAAATGCAAAGAGAAGAAGAACTCTATTTACAACAAAAAATAAAAAATGCCAAAGGGCACGAAGATTAAAATAAAAAAGCCCTTTTGATATGTATCAAAAGGGCTTTTTTTGTTATTAATTATAATATTATTTCTTTTTACCAAGCATTGTAAATTCATTTACAACGATATTAGTGACGTAGCGTTTTACACCATCTTTATCTGTGTAATTGTTATTTTGTAATTTGCCGTCAATAGCAACTTCTGCCCCTTTTTCCAAAAATTTTTCGGCAAAGGCCGCTTGGTTACCCCATGCGGTTACATTATGCCATGTTGTTTCAGTTACTTTTTCACCTTTTTGATTTTTGTATGTTTCATTTGTAGCAATCACTAGTTTTGCCATTTTTAATCCCCCATTTAAAGTTTTTACTTCTGGAGCTGTTCCTAAATTGCCAATTAATTGTACGCGGTTTCTTAATGTGTTCATGATGTTTCTTTTTTAAATTATTATACTTTCTACATCCCGATAGCAATCGGGATAAATTTTTGTCGTTTGTGATTTTGAAGCGCTTCATCATTTTCGACGACACAAAGGTAATAGCAACACAAAAAAAGATTCGGTTATTAATCATTTACATTCGAGTATAGTTGATTGTAGTCGTTTGTTGTCGAATAAAATGATTAACAAAAAGCCCTGAAAATAAAGTGTTCACGGCTTTTTCGCTAGTTTTTAATTATTTTTCGAATTTCTGATTTACCAGAATTTTCAAATAGGATTTTAAGTAAATAAATGCCAGAATCATAAACTTTTAAGTTTATTTTTAAAGTAGATTGGCCACTATCAACTCCTGTTTTACTTATAAAATATTCATTTCCTAAATTGTCAATTAAACTGATTTTTATTTCGTTTTTGTCTTTACTATCAAAATCTATATTTAATATATCTTTTGTTGGATTAGGATAAATTTTAATTATTTCATCATTTTCATTTAAGCTTTGCGCGCTTATTATTTTAGAATATAAAAATGATTTATTTTTTTTAACTTGTTTAAGGCGATAATAGGTTGTTTCTTTTATTTTATAATCCTTTAAGTTAAATGTTTTTATTTCGTTATTATTTGGTAATACGTATAACGTATCTATTGGATTGAAGTCAATACCATCAAAAGAATGTTCAAGAATAAAATAATCATCATAAATATCTGAGTGTAGCGTCCAATTAATTGAGTTGAAGTTGTTATAGTTTGCAGCTGTAAAGCTTATAAGCTCTAATGGTAAAATAACCGAACAATCTAGAACAGCCGTACCGCCCCAAGTTAAAGTAAATGAAGATAAATCAGCTGCATAATTATTAACTAGCATTTCGTAGACTTCACCAGCTGTTACGTTCATCGGAGCAACCCATCTATTACCTCCAACACCCTCACTATTATCAACCGCTCCGTTACCCAAACCTGTATTTCCTCCAGATGCAGCAAAGGAACATCTAACTGGTGTAGTTGTGATAGGACAAATATTAGAAGCGGTTGCAGTTGGAGAATAAGCCCCCCAAATGGCAAAATCATAATCTACGGTGGTTGTAATGGTAAATGATAAGGTGCCTCCAGTTAAAATTTTAAATGTGTACCAACTCGATTGTTGTTCGCCACTTAAACCTATACACCCTTGATTTGTACCGTTTATTTCTTCAATGCCTTCTCCATTAGAATTTCCAGAAAAACTGGCATTCCCACAAATTGGTGTCGAACCAAGGCAGTCTACATTGGCGCTTGGAGGAGCAGGTGTTGTTACACACACACTAAAGGTTGTTGTTTGTGATCCCGAGGTATATGTGTATACTCTTATATAATAAGTTGCCCCAATGGATAAGCCAGAAACTGAACTGCTATTTGCGTCGCTACAAACTAACGCTGCCCCAATTGCTCCACATGGACCAGGATGTACAGAGTGATACATGTCGGTTGTAGATCCAGCAATATTATTTATAGAGATACTATGTGTACTATTAGTTGCCACAAAGCTATACCAAACATCATCGTCAGCATTTCCAAAACAAGAGCCAATCCCTACTGTTGATGAAGTAGCGCCGACTACCGATCCATTTGCTTGAGATGTGCAGGTTAATCCTGGATTAACCGCTACTGTTGTGGCGCCACATGGATTATTATTTGAGGGAGCAGGAGGTGGGGTGTAAGTAGTTGCACAAATTCCAAAAGTTCCGGCAACGTCATTACCATATTCCCAAAATCTAACATACACCGTACTTGCTGGCGTTGCTGCTACTGTTAAACTTGGCATTGAGCCATTAGGACTGCTATCATCATCACAATATAATAAACTCATTGCCCCACATGGAACACCTGAATAAACTGCCATACCACCATCAGTAATACCACCAGTTTGTGAATCTAAAATAAAACCACCACTAGCAGGTACCACTACCGAAAACCAAACATCTCCGCCCGAATAACTAGCACAACCCGGTGCTGGTATCGTGCCACAAGAGGTTGCTGTTGCCCCTACAGTTGTAAAATTTGTATAGGAACATGAAGCGGCAGGAGTAATTGGTATTGCACCCGTTGGATCGTCATTGGAAGGAGCTGGAGGAGGGCTTGTCACACAAACGCTAAAGGTGGTAGTTTGTGCGCCGGAAGTATATGAATAAACTCTGATAAAATAAGTAGTTCCAATAGTTAGTCCAGTTACTGTGCTTGAATTTGGATCACTACAAACCAAAGCCGCTCCAATTGCTCCGCATGGTCCAGGATGAACAGAGTGATATAAATCTGTAGCCGAGCCTGCAACATTATTTAAAGAAACTGTATGAGTAGTACTTGTTGCTACAAAACTATACCAAACATCGTCGTCAGCATTTCCAAAGCAAGAACCTAAACCTACGGTTGATGATGTAGCACCAACTAAAGATCCACCGGACTGAGAGGTACATGTTGAGCTCGGATTTACAGTAACAGGAGTTGCTCCGCAAGGATTATTATTTGAAGGTGCAGAAGGTGGGGTATAAGTAGTTGCACATATTCCAAAAGTTCCGGCAACGTCATTACCATATTCCCAAAATCTAATATAAACCGTACTACCGGCTGTGGCAGCAACTGTTATACTTGGCATGGCGCCATTTGGACTACTATCATCATCACAATATAATAAACTCATTGCTCCGCATGGCACTCCTGAATAAACTGCCATACCACCATCAGTAATACCACCAGTTTGTGAATCTAAAATAAAACCTCCACTAGCAGGCACCACTACCGAAAACCAAACATCTCCGCCTGAATAACTTGCACAACCCGGAGCTGGTATCGTGCCACAAGTAGTAGCAGTGGCTCCAACATTGGTGAAAGTAGTGTATGAACACGCCGCCGCTGGCGTTATAGGTGTTGCTCCTGTTGGATCGTCATTGGATGGAGCAGAAGGTGGTGGTGGCGATTGCGTTATACAAATACTAAATGTGCCTGTTCCTGAACTGTAACTCCAAATACGAATAAAGTAAGTCGTGCCTGCTGTTAATGATCTTATTATTTGCGACATACTGCCTGCGCCATCATCATCATCACATTCAACTTCTGTAAATGCTCCAGAACAGCCGCTAGCATTTGTATAAATAGACATTCCTGAATCAGTTATACCGCCAGCTGTTAAACCTATTGTATAAGTTGCAGTAACAGTTGGTGTGAATGAATACCATCCATCAGCTGCTCCAGGTGACGCACAAGATGGAGTTCCAGCATTAGCGGCATTGCTTTGGTAGGTTAAACTGGCAGTGGTACCCGCCGTATTTACGCAGGTTGTATTTGAAGAAATACTTGTTGCTGTACAAGGAGTATTTCCCTGAGAAAGCAACTCAAATGAACTTGATAGAAATATCAATATGATTAAAGATGTTTTAAAAAAAGCTTTCATTTATTCGATACTTAATATAATTGATATCTAATGATATTTGTTTTACTGATTCCATATTTTGAAAGCACATCGAAAAAATCTCTTTCATCCATTAATTCACTATGGTAAATTTTTAACGTTTTAGCATTGTCATCAATAACTATAGAAGTAACTTTTTCTTTCCAAGCAATTAATTCATCTTTTAGAGCTACAACGGAATTCATAGGCAATGCTGTAATATTTGCTTCCAGAATTTTATATGGTAAAATTATTTCAGGATTAGGATTACCTTTTTGGCTAATACTAGTAGGAGTTATTTGCGAAACAATATCTGTGCAAAATACACTCAAAAAAAATGCAAGAAATAGTACTCTTTTCATTATCTAATCATTAAGAATTTGTAAAATCTTTGTACTAAATTATGTTTTATTATACGTATTTCAAATGATTTTAGTTTTAATTTGAGCTATTTTTTAGGGTTATAATGTTAAATTTTTATAGACTTACATTTTACTCACTAAGGGGGCTTTTTCACTCATCAAAGTGCTATTTTCAGTATTTATAAGGAATTTGATATTTGTTGTTATTTTATTAACAAGTTTGATTAATTAGGCTTTATTTTTACTTGATTTAAAAAAATTACCTTTAAAAAAAGAGCGCATTGAATAATGCGCTCTTCTTTAATTTACAATCAAAATCATTAGTTTTTATTGTTGATGATAATTTTAATGTTTTCTGATTTAGAATCATTGTAATTAATATTTATAATATAAGTTCCCGATGCAAAATCCGACGTGTTAATAAATGTATTCTCAAAACCATTTAATAAGTCAATCGTTTGTTGGTATATCACTCTACCATAAATATCATAAATATTTACTTGCGCTACTTTTTGAGTAGATGATGCCAAAGAAATATATAATTCATTTGAAGCAGGATTTGGGTACACAATAGTTTCATTATCATTGTTTTTTCCATATTCTATAGCAATAACTTTGCTGTACTCGAAAGTAAAATCTAAATCAACCATTTTAAGTCTATAATAGGTTAAAGGCTTGAAATAATTAAAATCTAGATACTCATAGCTATTAATACTAGTTTGATTTCCTATTGGTTGAATAGTAGCAATTTTGCTAAAGTTAATGCCATCATTGGAACTTTCTAGTTCATAATGTTTAAAATTAAGTTCAACGGCTGATTTCCAAAACACATTGTTATAAGAGTTTTTAGATAAACCATCAAATGAAATTAGCTCTACAGGTAATGGAGCATTGCCTTGTACTGTAGCCATTTTAGAGAATCCAGACATTCCAGTTCTTTGAACCGCCGTTACAGGAGAAACCACACAGTTGCCGTTTAAACTCCATGACGGAGCCGAAGATGGGCTTTTTGCAATTGAATAACCTGCGCCAGTTGCATTTGAGTAACTTCTATTATATAAAGTTAAATCGTAAGAACCAGTGCTGATTGATGATGCATCTATGCTCCAATATCCATGATTCAAATAATTTAAATCGTAAATAGTGCTGCACTCCGACCAATTTGGAATGGCAGGTTGAGGAAAAGTTCCTCCCCAAGGATCAAATTTCGCTAATAACTGTATAGCTCCTGGTGCAGACGCAGTTTTAAAATCTACTGTTGCTCTTTCATACCCTGGTGTTGCATGTCCAACAGGAAAATCGAATGCCCCAGTAGCTCCGGCAGCTAAATATCTTCTTAAATTTCCTTCTACATAACTGGTTGTATTACCTGAACTAACAGCTGAAGTTGTTGTATTCGTAATGACAACTTCTTGACTATTTGGAGTAATAATCTTTCCAGCTGTTAAAGTTAATACCCCACTTGTACCTAAAAACATATTTGAAGCGTTAACTGTTGATAAGGTTATGCCAGTTCCAACATGATTTGCTACAACGTTGTTTAATGTCAATGTTGGCGACGCGCTAATAGCATTTGGATTATATGTTTGTGCTCCAGAACCATTAAATGTAAAACTTGAGCCAGTTGTATTAGAAAATGTATTTGCGCCAGCAGCATTTATAAAATCACCACCAATTGTAAAATTCTTTCCATTCAAATCAAAAATACTTGTTGCATTAGAAGTCACAAAATTGTTTCTAATTTCAACATCAGAGTTCGTGATAACTTTACAGTTAGAACCTCCCACTGCATCAGTTATTATCAAGTTTCCTAGTTTACTACTTCCACTCAATGTTCCATTAAAAGTATGGGTTGCATCATCAGAAATCATGATGGTGGATGTTGGATTAGATAGAATGGTGCCGTTATTGGTTAAGTTTCCGCATATTTTTAATACAGCATTTGCACCTAACGTTAAAACAGAACCTGGGTCAATTGTTAAATTGTTTACTGTTACTACACCCATAGCAGCTGTTATTGCAGGTTGAAACACAGAGATTGGAGAAATGACAGCATTTAAACCACAAGTTGGTGTGCCACAACCTCCCCAATTATTAGGAGTTGTCCAACTAGTGTTATTAGACCCAGCTGTCCATATAATAGTTGTTGGCGGTGTATAGCTTATAACACTAGATCCGGAACTTGATAAATCTAATTGAAAGCCTTTTGTACTATTACTAAAATTTTCAATTAATAATACATATGTTTCGCCAGCTGTTACGTTAACTGTTGGTTCAAATTCATTATCAAATGTGGCATTACTATAAGGTGCAGGGGCGTTGCCGCCCGGCGCAACTCCCGTTACGCCATCAGAACCATAATTACAGGCAGTTGCTCCAATAGTTCCAGATCCTATAGCTGCACAACTAACCGCTCCAGTTCCTCCAATTTTCCATAAAACAAAATCGTAATCTGTTTCTGCACCCGCTGTTCCTGCGGTGTAATCGTTAGGAATAATCACAAAATTTAACTGCCCTGTGTTTGCAATATTAATAGTGTACCAAACAGAACCTCTTTCTCCTCCAGTACAGTTTGATCCACTTCCAGGGTCATCACATGTAAGGCCTACACCTTGATTTCCAGGATCACCAATTTGTGTTAAAGAACCACAAACTGGATTAGGATTTGAACAAATTTGTCCACTAGTGATAGGGTATGATGTTGATGACTCGATAACAGTAATTCCGAAAGTTCCTAGTAATGAGTTTTTTCCATCTACAGCAACATAATAAGTTGTACCATTTGTTAATCCAGTTAATGATAATTCAGATAGTAATACTGTTGTTCCTCCACAATTTGGCGCATTCTGGTTACAAGCTCCCGCAACCAATGTCATAGAGGCCCCACAAGCTCCCGTATAAACAGCAATTTGTGTGCTTAATAATGTACCAGGTGCAGTACGTATTTTTACATTTCCGCTTGAAGGTGCGGTAAACGAATACCAAACAGAATTTACTGTACCAGCAGTCCAACACCCTGGCGTAGCTGGCTCACCAGTATTGCTTGTACAGTTATTATCTCCTGACGCTAAAGTACCTAGTGGAATATTAACAGCGTTACATGGTAAATCATTTGCTTGACTTGATATTGCAGTAAATACATTATCTGAACAACTAACAGCGCTTACAGTGCCGCTTTTTGCAACAACTTTCCATGAGTAACTTACACCTGAAGATAAAGATCCTACTGTGAAAGTTGTTCCCGCTTGACCAGAAGAAACTACTGTTGTTGCCGTATTGCCAGCATTAAAATACACATCATAAGTTATTGCACCGCAACCTGACGATGCTACGGCCGACCATGAAAGGGTTTGTGTGGTTGTACACACGTTAGATCCATCGGCAGGAGAAATAACAGTGACACAATTAGGAGTTGGATTGTTTACGGCTAAAAATGTAAATGTAGAGCAGCCAGATGCGCTAACTGTTCCATTTCTAGGAACTATTCTCCAAGCATAAGTTGTTCCATTTGTTAAAGCACCAGTTGCATAAGTTGTCCCTGTTTGTGCACTAGAGACTAATGTAGTAGCTGTTGTACCAGCATTAAAAAATACATCGTAAGTTATACTACCGCATGAGGGTGTTGATAATGGTGACCAAGAAAGCGTTTCCCCCGCGTTACAAACTGCAGCGCCATTTACAGGTAAACTATAAGTTGTACAAGATGGTGGTGGAGGGACTGAGGTTGTAATACTTATATTGTCAACAGCGGCTGGAGGATTATTTCCTACAGAACCGTCATTTCTCCACGAAAACACAATACGCTGAGTGGTTCCAGCGAATGCAGATGGAAGAGTTAAAGTGGTGTTTTGATAAGTTGGTTGACTATTGAAATTACCTCCAATTTGCCCAGTTCCAAGTTGAGTTCCAGCAACGGGCGTTACGGTTGGAGAAATACCAAAAACTCTTAATCTATCAACTCCAGCTTCTCCATCTGCCCTCCAATCAAATGATAAGTTAATACAAGATTGTCCAGCGGGAAACGAAATATCTTTATAAAAATGAGTTACCGAGCCTGTACCATTGTTATATGTGTTTGTAGTGCCACCATTATCTGAAATATATATAGATTGAGTTCCACCATTATTGGTTGCAGTTCCTTGAACCCATTGATTGGTTTGTGCTCCGTTTACAAAAGTCCAATCAATGCACGACTCGAAATTATCTGTAAGAGGGGCAACTGAGCTTGAGCTAATAGAATTAGTAACAAAAGAAAACGTAGAGCAACCCGTAGCTAATACTGAACCATTTTTAGGAACGATACGCCATGAATATGTTGTACCACCTGCTATTGCTCCGGTGGCATATGTTGTTCCTGCTTGTCCTGATGAAACCAAAGTTGTTGCTGTTGAACCAGCGTTAAAGTATACATCGTAAGTGATGCTTCCACATGTAGGAGCAGCTAAGGCATTCCACGATAAGGTTTGCGACGAAGGACAAACAGTTGAATTATTTGCTGGTGAAATATACGTTGCGCAGCCTGGGGTAGCTGGTACACTACTAATTAATGAAATATTGTCTACCGCAGCTGGTGGCTGATTTCTGGTGCCGTTATCATTTATCCAAGAAAATACCAAACGCTGAGTAGTTCCAGCATAAGCTGAAGATAAAGTATTTGATGCCGCTTGCCAAGTTGTTTGATTTTGAAATGTACCAATGATAGTACCCGTTGAAAGTGCAGTCCCAGCTACTGGTGTTACAGATGTAGGTACGACAGTTACTCTCAAATAATCAAACGAGACCTCTCCTCGTGATTTCCAATTGAACGAAAGATTAATACAAGATTCACCAGCAGGGAATGCAACATCTCTATAAAAATGTGATACTTCACCTCCTGCATTAGAATAATTGTTTGCACCAGCACCATCACTTACGTATGCAGATTTTGTGCCTGAGTTAGCAGTAGCAGTACCAACAATCCAAATATTTGTTCCGTCGTTTACTGTTGTCCAACCGTTTGCAGCAAGTGTAGAGGTTCCATTCTCAAAACTACCATTAGGATTGGTTGCAACTACAGAACTAATAATAGTAGTTTGAGAAAAAAGATTAATTGAGATTAAACTAATTAAAAGTATTAAACTGATTTTATAAAATTTAATATTCATGCGATATTATTAATGGTCTAATTTAATTTTATTGAGTACTTATTGTATTTGTTTGAACAGAAGGACTAGCATCGATTCTCCCAACAAAAATAAAATCTGCCATTGGAGTCGCATTTTTTTGAAGCCTACCGCTAATGATATTGTATTCTAAGTCTTTTTTAGTGAGAACTTCATAGTATTTAGATGAAGACAAATAAACAATTGAATTTGCTGCACAAACTGTTTTGAGATAATCTCTGGTTGTTTGAATATTATGAATAACATTCGTATCAATCTTAATTAAATATTTGTTACAAATATTAACGGAAGGATTTATAGGTTTTATAGTTTGAGCACTATTACAATAATATGTTGAAATGAAGAAAAGGAATAGTATGTGTTTTTTCATAAATATTTAATTTTTGTTAAAATAACATCAAAAAAAGTGCCATTTCTGAAATCACTATCAGATGTAACAATTTTATAAAAATAAGTAAAAAAGCACTGCGAATAAACCAATAGGAGGATGTTTGCAACAATCAAATGTTTATTATTGATTGACTTAATTCTGTTTATCAGACGAAAAAATCAGTTTATCGATAATTTTGCCTTTTTAAGTGAAATCATGATTGAGTGAAGGTGTACAATTATCGAGTGAATAAATCTCAAATTACACTGAAAGTATAAATAATTTAACATTTATGGGGCTTAACCTCTCAATTTAGCTCTCATGGTAACCGACGTTAAAACCGCTGTAATTATGCCAAGAAATAAATTTTTAAAAATGATACTAGTGCATTCTTTAAAAAGTGTGACTTGCTCAATTTCTAGTTTTACTAAGTTTGGAATTTCGGCTTCGGTAATTTTTAAATTGCCATTTTTAATTTGAGTCTTTGCTAATTCTACACCATAAGTTTGCATAAAATCAATTTTGTAAGCTTTAAAATCTAAGGTAAAAAAGATAGATTGAAAAATTATTAAAATGATAGAACTAAAAATAATAAACTTAAATCCTTCTTTAACAGCATCTTTACCGCCAATATTGCCTTGATACATTGTTTTTTTTGCATAAATCATAGCTGCTACACAAAAAGGAGCAATTAAAAGCCAACCAATAATGGTTACTTTATTCATGTGATTTGTGTAGCCACCGTAAAATGTAATACAAGTTGCAATAATTACAATTGCACTATAAATGCTTGGAAAAATAAAAGTTCTAGGATTCATGATATATTAACGGTTCATTCCAATTAAAAATTCTTCGTTTGAGCGAGTTTTACTTAATTGATTTAATAAAAATTCCATGGCTTCAACAGGATTCATGTCTGATAAATGTTTTCTTAACACCCATAAACGTTGCAAGGTTTCTTTATCTAATAATAAATCATCTCTACGTGTTGAAGAAGAAGATAAATCTACTGCTGGGAAAATACGACGATTAGCAATTTTTCTATCCAATTGTAATTCCATATTACCAGTACCTTTAAATTCTTCAAAAATAACCTCGTCCATTTTAGATCCAGTTTCAGTTAAAGCTGTTGCAATAATCGTTAATGAACCACCATTTTCAATTTTACGAGCTGCTCCAAAAAAACGTTTTGGTTTTTGTAAGGCATTTGCCTCAACACCACCTGATAATACTTTACCGCTTGATGGAGCAACAGTATTATAAGCACGGGCCATACGTGTAATACTATCTAATAAGATAACTACGTCATGTCCGCACTCTACCATACGTTTTGCTTTTTCTAAAACAATATTGGCAATTTTCACATGTTTTTCTGCAGGCTCATCAAAAGTAGATGATACAACTTCTGCTTTCACGCTTCGTGCCATATCTGTTACCTCTTCTGGACGTTCATCAATTAATAAAATAATTAAATAAACTTCAGGATGATTGTAAGCAATAGCATTTGCAATATCTTTTAATAAAACTGTTTTACCCGTTTTAGGTTGCGCTACAATTAAACCACGTTGTCCTTTACCAATAGGAGCAAACATATCAATAATACGCGTGCTGTTATTTTGTAATGGATGACCAGTTAGTTTTAATTTCTCTGATGGAAATAAAGGTGTTAAATAATCAAACGGAACTCTATCTCTAATATATGAAGGTTCGCGACCGTTAATTTCTTCAACTTTAACTAAAGGAAAAAATTTCTCACCATCTTTTGGAGGGCGAATACCACCACGAACAACATCACCTGTTTTTAATCCAAATAATTTTACTTGAGATTGAGATACATAAATATCATCTGGTGAACTTAAATAATTGTAATCTGAACTTCTTAAAAAACCATAACCATCGGGCATCATTTCTAATACACCTTCGCCAATAGCAATCCCATCAAAATTATAGTAAACACGCTCTGGTTTTGGTTGAGGTTTATGTTCTTGTTTATTGTCGCTCATCTCCATTCCATCTGGAGTTTGAGGTTTTTCTTCTGGTTCAATATTAATGGCTAAATCATTGTTTACAACAGGTTTTGCTTCTTGTTGTTCAATTGCAGCTTGATTATTATTGTTGTGATTATGTTGAGGTTTTGGATGATTGTGAACAGGTACTTTACGAACTTGCTCTTCTTTTCTTTCAGGAGATGCTTGACGCATTGGGCGTTCAGTATGAACTTTCTCAGTGTGAATTTTTTCAGCTACTGGTTTTATTTCAACTTCTTTTAATGTAGGAGTTTCTTCAAATAACGTTTTTTCAACTTTCACTTCCCCTTCAACAGGTTTTTGAATACGAGGTTTTTTAACTTTTACTTCAGCTGTTTTTTCAACATCTTTTTTTGGAAATTGAGCTACTAATTGAGAAGCTAATGCTTGGTTAGCAGCTTGGGCCTCGATAATTTTCATCACCATGTCTGGTTTTGCTAATCCTTTCACGTCAATACCAAATTGCTTACAAATGTCTTTTAGCTGAGGTAAAGCTCTGCTAGTTAAATCTAATACTTCAAACATAGTTATGTTTAATAAGGGGAATAATAATTAAAAAGAGTTTTTATTTTAATGCTTTTGTGATTTTAGACTTACAAGAAAATGTATAGTCTTATTTACGATGATACAAGTATAAGCATTAATTTTATATTACAAAATAATTTGAAAATAAATTTTATACCCAAAATAAGTGGCATTTTTGCTAAAAAAAATACCTTTGTTGTATGAGTAAGTTTTTAATAGTTGGATTAGGAAATATTGGCGATGAGTACGCTCACACTCGCCATAATATAGGCTTTGATGTATTAGATTATTTAGCTAAAGAAAATGATTTAAAATTTAAATCGGATAGATTAGCTGATATGGTTGAATTTAAATTTAAAGGCAAACAATTAGTGTTGATAAAGCCAACCACTTATATGAACTTAAGTGGAAAAGCAGTTAACTATTGGATGCAAGCTGAAAAAATCCCTGTAGAAAATGTATTAGTAATTGTTGACGAATTGGCTCTGCCGTTTGGTAAAATTCGTTTGGGGCCAAAGGGAAGTGATGGCGGACATAACGGGCTAAAAAATATTCAAGAGATTTTAAATACGAATCAATACCCTCGTTTGCGATTTGGTATTAGTAACGAATTTAATAAAGGAAGTCAAGTAAATTATGTGTTGGGTAAATGGAGTGATGAAGAGAAAAAAACATTGGATGATAGAATTAAAATTGCCGCTGATGCCGTGAAAGCCTTTGCTTTTATTGGCTTAGCAAGATGCATGAATGAATTTAATACAAAATAAATTATTTGTTTTGTATATCATATCTGGCAAGTGGAGTGGCTTCTAAACCACAAAATTCTTGTTTTAAAAATTTGTAGTAACCAGTAATGGCAATCATAGCAGCATTATCGGTGCAGTACTCAAATTTTGGAATGTAAGTTTGCCATTGATGTTTTTTTCCTAATACTTCTAATTCACTTCTTAATCCAGAGTTTGCAGATACACCACCAGCAATTGTAATTTGTTTGATGCCAGTTTCTTTACTTACTGCTAATAAATTTTTAAGTAAATATTTTATTAAATGTGCTTGATAAGAAGCACAAATATCGTTGAGATTTTCTGCTACAAAATTTGAATTCAATTTAGTTTGCTCTTGAATAAAATATAAGAAAGCAGTTTTTACTCCACTAAAACTATAGTTATTGTTTTTAAGTTGAGGAGTAGGAAATTTGTATTTTGCAGCATCTCCTAATTGAGCATATTTGTCAATTAATGGTCCGCCAGGGTAGGGAAGCCCCAATATTTTAGCGGCTTTATCAAAGGCTTCACCAACGGCATCATCTTCGGTTTCTGCTAATAATTCGAAGCTTAAATGATCAGTGATTTTTACAATTTGAGTATGACCACCACTAACGGTTAAACATAAAAAAGGAAAACTAGGTTGTTTAATGTCTTGGTTTTCTTCTGTTATAAAATGAGCTAAAATATGCCCTTGCATATGATTTACTTCTACTAAAGGAATATTTAATGCTAATGATAAAGATTTTGCAAAAGATAAGCCAACTAATAAACTACCACTTAATCCTGGTCCGCGCGTTACTGCAATGGCATTAATTTGTGATAAAGAAATATTTGCTTTTTTCAAAGCTGCGTCAATAACTGGTACTATATTTTTTTGATGATCTCTACTTGCTAATTCAGGAATAACGCCACCATATTGTTCATGTATTTTTTGGTTGGCCGTTATATTCGACAATAAAACACCGTTTTTAAGAATAGCACATGACGTATCATCGCAGCTAGATTCAATTCCAAGGATAAATATGTCTTTGTTGTTTAATGGCATTTATACAATCTTTAGTTCAATATCTTAGGCTATATTAACGTTATTCATTTAGGTTATTTCGTTATTTTTATACGCAATGAGCGCATTTGGTAAAATTACAAGAATATTATGGAAAACAGTATTGTTTTCTCTATTAGTTATTGTGATTTTATGTAGCCTTGCTTTTGTCGCCGTGCAATCCGAAACGGTTCAAACATGGTCGGCAAAAAAGTTGACAGCCTATCTTTCTAAAGAGCTTAATGCCAATATATCTATTGATAGAGTTAAGATAAGTTTAATTAGTAATGTTACCCTTGAGGGAATTTTTGTGAGTGATAAACATCATGACACATTGATTTACGGAAAAAGCATCACGGTAGATGTAAGTGGTTTTAACTATAAAACACATCATTTAAATTTAGATGAGGTAGTGTTAACAGATACGAAAGTTAAATTATTGAAATACAAAAATGAAGAAGATTGGAATTTTCAATACTTGGCTGATTACTTTGCTTCAAAAGATACAACAGATATTGATACAACTAAATCTCCGTGGACTATTTCTTATGGTGCATTAAAATTAAATAATGTAGATTTTACGTATCGCTTGTTGAAAGATACAAATAAGGTTGTTCAAAATATGAATTATCATAACATTCATGCTTCAAATATCTATGGCACATTTACGGACATTGATTTTAAAGGAGATACTATTTTTGCGCAAATCAATCATTTAAAAGCTAAAGAACAATGTGGTATTGACATACAAAACTTAACTACAAAAGCAAAAGTGTCGTCATCAGAATTACGATGTGATAGCCTTTATTTAAAAACAAACAATAGTTTAGTAAAAGGTAATCTTCAATTTAAATATGATCACTGGGGAGATTACGAAGATTTTATAAATAAAGTTTACATCAAGGCAAATTTAAAAGATAGTACCTATTTGAATTTTAAAGACATAGCCTATTTTGCTGAGGACATTAATGGTTTTGAAGAAACAATATATCTTAAAGGAAAAGTAAGAGGTTTTGTAAATGATTTAAGTGGAAGTGATATGAAATTGAGTTATAGAAATAATACTCAATTTGTAGGCGACATAAGTATTACTGGGCTTCCTGATTTCGAAAAATCATATATCCATTTTGACGCACAAAAATTGTCAACATCAAAAAATGATTTAGAAAAATTTCCTATTCCTCCTTTTAAGAATCCTACATTTTTAAAACTTCCAAACGAATTAAGTAAACTTGGTGTGATTTCTTATAAAGGTAAGTTTGATGGATTCGTTAATAATTTTGTGACGTACGGAACCTTTAAAACAGACGTAGGTTCTTTAAAAACTGATTTACAAGTAAAAACTAATAAATTAAAATTAGTCGAATATTCTGGATCAATTACAACAACCAATTTTAATCTTTCTAAATTATTCCCTGATGTAAAATTTGTTGGACCAATGTCACTAACTTCAAAAGTAAAAGGCAAAGGATTAAGTATTGATGAATTAGATGCACAGTTCGACGGAATTATCCAATCAATTTATTATAACAATTATCAATATAATAATGTAAAAATTGATGGATTATTTAAAAAACAAATATTTACAGGTTTTGTTGTGAGCAGAGATACAAATGCCAATTTTGATTTTAATGGTTCTATTGATTTTAATAATAAAGTTCCTAAAATGGATTTTATATCAACGATCAATAATTTTGATTTAGAAAAAACACATTTTTCAACACCACAATTAGATGGGAAAATTTCTTCGCAAATATTAATTAATTTAAATGGCAACAGTATTGATAATTTAAGTGGGCAGATAAATTTTGATAATACCATTTATAAAAACTCTCAAAAAACATACAAACTAAGTAGTTTTAATTTGAATTTAGATCAATCAGGAGTTGTTAAAGATATAAGATTGAGTTCAAATATTGCTAATGTTCAATTAAATGGGAAGTATAATTTAAGCACATTGTCGGATGCATTTAAACAATATTTGAACGATTATTTTCCAACTTTTATTAAAACAAAAACTAGATATATACATAATGATAAAGCCGATTTAACCATTAAGGTTAAAAATTTTACAATTATAAGAGAACTGTTTTTAAAAGATTTAATGATTGCACCAAATTCTCTGGTAGAAGCTTCTTTTGATGCTTCAATTAATTATTTAAATTTAAAAACTACTAGTGATTTAATTGATTATTCAGGAATTAAATTTAAAAGTAATCAAGTTAATATCAACTCATTACCTAAAGGTGTTGAACTTAATTACAAATCCAAATCTATTAATGTAACAGATAGTCTTTCGTTTAGGAATCCTAGCTTAGTTTTTGTCGCGAACGATAGAATTTCAAATTTTAATTTAAACTGGGATAATTTATTAAGTCCTAATTATTCAGGTATTGTTTCTGGAAAAGCTATTTTTGAAAACACCAATGCAACTATTTTATTTGATAAAATCAAGTACGTTATTGAAGATAGTGTTTGGCAAATTGTAAAAGCAAATCCAATTGTCATCGATACATCGTTCAGTGTATTATTTAATTCGTTAACGTTTTATAATCAAAATCAATTGGTAACGTTAGACGGTAAACTATCAAAAAACAGCAATGATAAATTGGATGTATTTATTCAAAATTTTAAATTGGCTCAGTTAAATCCATTTTTAAAAGATTCTCAATTTACAATTGACGGTACATTAACGGGTAACACAAGTGTTTTTGGCGCTTTTGGAAAGCCTATTCTTTCAAGTGACAATCATTTTAAAGATTTAAAATTAAATAATAAATTGATTGGTTACGGTGAAGTTAAAACCGAATACAATCCCGAAAAAGACTTTATTAGCATTGATGGATTTTCGGCATTTGCAAAAGATTTTGATGGAAACCTAATGAAAAATATTGTGTTCAGTGGTTCTTATTATCCGAAACGGAAAGATGAAAATATTGATATTAAATTCAAAGCAGAACCTTTTGATTTGTCTTTGTTACAGCCCTTTTTAAAAGATATATTAACTTTTAAAATTGGATATTTAAATGGTAACGGAACAGTAACTGGCACTTTAGATAATCCGCAAATTAATGCTAAACTCAAGTTTTTTAAATGCGTAATGATTGTAGATTTTTTAAATGTACAATACAGTGTTAGTGGCACAGTTGATATCATGCCCAAACAAATTAATTTCGAAAATTTAGAAATACGCGATAAGGTAGGTAATTCGGGAAGTGTTTATGGAAATATATTCCATAATAATTTTAAAGATATGCGTATTGACTTTGATATCAATACAAATAAACTAATGGTTTTAAATACCACGTCGGCTAATAATCCGGCTTATTACGGAACGGCTTACGCATCAGGAAATGCTGGTATTTATGGTTTTTTAGATGATATAAAAATGGAATTGAACATGAAAACAAATGGAGGAACTTATTTTTATATTCCTTTAGATGGGCCGTCGGAAGTAGGTAACAATGATTTTGTGAGATTTGTTACTAAAGATACAATAAAGCCTGTGGTTAAAAAAAGTAAATCTAATTTCTCACTTGATTTTAATTTAGAAGCTACTAAGGATGCCGAGGTACAGCTAATCTTTGATGAAAAGTCTGGTGATATTATTAAAGCTCGTGGCGACGGAATTTTAAATATGAAGATTAATTCTAAAGGTAAATTTGATATGTTTGGTGATTATGTGCTTTCAACTGGTGATTACCTTTTTACATTAGAAGATTTTATAACTAAGAAATTTGAAATTCAAAAAGGAAGTTCAATAAAATGGAACGGTAACGTGTATAAAGCTAGTATCGATATAGTCGCTAATTATAAACAAAGAGCATCAATCAAACCTTTATTTCCTAACGATTCATTAAATAACTACAACAAACGTTTTCCTGTGGATTGTAAATTATTTATGAAAGATAAGTTAACGTCTCCTGATATCACATTTGGAATTGAATTGCCAACGATTGATGAATCTACTCGTTCTGCTATAAAAAGTTTGTTGAGTGATGAAAATGAATTAAACAGACAAGTCTTTTCATTATTGTTACTTCGTAGTTTTGTTACACCTCTTGCTTTAGCTGGTTCAGGTGGTATTAGTGCTGGTGGTGCTGCTGCTGCTACAGGGTCCGAGATGTTAAGTAATAAAGTGAGTAATTGGTTAAATGGAGTAACTAAAGATATTGATATTGGGGTGAATTATAGACCAGGTGGAGCATTAAGTAGCGATGAATTAGATTTAGCTTTATCAAAACAATTATTTAATAATCGTTTATCTATTGATGGAAATTTTGGTGTAGCAAACAATAATACTCCTAGTAGTTCTGCAACAAGCTCTACTAAAAATAATAATTCAAGTAATTTAATTGGAGATGTCACTCTTGAATATAAATTATCTGAGTCGGGTAAATACAGAGTAAAAGGCTTTAATAGAAGTAATGATAATACAGAGGCCGCTACTAGCGGTGGACCGTTTACGCAAGGGGTTGGTATTTTTTACCGAGAAGAATACGAAAGTTTAAGCGAATTATATAGACGATATATTAGTAAGGTTAAAAAGAAGAATAAAGTGAAGTAATTTATTCACCACAACTTGTTCCGTCACATGCCGTTGTATCGGAGCAGGAAGAAATATCTTCAGTGGTTGAGCATTCAGTTTGAGTACAATCTGACTGGCTCATTGAAGCTTGATATTTTGTGTATTCAAAATAACTTAAAAATCCAACACTTAGTATTAAACCAATCCAAAATACAGCCTTTGTAATTTTTGTTTTTCGCTTTTCTTTATCTGTTGGTCCACATTCGCATGAGTTTCCCGAACTACAACTGTTTAATTTAGGTATTACGTATAACGAATAGTATGAGATAGTAAACGAAACAGCACTAATAGCAATTAGTAAAGGCTCCAAAGCACTTACTAAAGGAGAACTTGCTATCGTTGCAGATGAAACACCAAAAAGAGAGGCAATGGGACTCGCGCACACTCCTACACAAGCACCGCTTTTGCAACAAGATAATAGGATAGGAGCTGCAGAAGTTAAACCTCCTGTAATACTTGTCCAAATTGATTTTTTAGATTCCATTATTTATATTTTAATAGTTGTTGTATAATATTTTTTCTTAAACCAAAAAGCTAATTTTACTAGTGCAATTAATGCTGGCACTTCTACTAACGGACCAATCACTCCAGCAAAAGCTTGTCCGCTATTTATGCCAAAAACACCAATAGCCACAGCAATAGCTAATTCGAAATTATTGCCTGTAGCTGTAAACGATAAGGCAGCATTTGTTGAATAATCCGCTCCTAATTTTTTAGCAAATAAAAATGTAACTACAAACATGACTGCAAAATAAATCACTAACGGAATAGCAATTCGCACAACATCTAAAGGTATTTGTACAATTAATTCGCCCTTTAAACTAAACATTATAATAATTGTAAATAATAATGCAACCAATGTAATTGGAGATATGGCTGGAATAAATTTTTGGTGATACCATTCTTCGCCTTTTATTTTTATTAAACTATATCTACTGATGATGCCTGCAAAAAAAGGTATTCCTAAATAAATAAATACACTTTCTGCTATTTGAGACATGGTTATGTTGATGTCAAAACTTTTCATTCCAAATAATACAGGCACCTTAGTTAAATAAAAATAGGAGTAGGCCGAGAATAAAAGAACTTGAAGTAAACTGTTTATTCCAACTAATCCTGCAATGTATTCTCTGTTACCTTCGGCTAATTCGTTCCATACAATAACCATAGCAATGCAAGGTGCAATACCTATCAATATTAATCCTGTCATATATTCTGGATAATCTTTTAGGAAAATATAAGATAATACAAACATAAAAAATGGTGCGATCACCCATGTAATGAATAATGACATGAGAACTAATTTTACATTTTTAAATACTTGTGGAATTTTTTCATACCTCACTTTAGCTAATGGTGGATACATCATTAATATTAAACCTATGGCTAAAGGAATATTAGTTGTTCCGCTCGACATGGAGTTGATAAATGTAGCAGTGGAAGGAATAAAATATCCAACAGTTACTCCAATTAGCATGGCAGAAAAAATCCATACGGTTAAATACTGATCTAAAAAACTTAATTTTTTTCTATTTGCTGCAGGAGCGCAGTTTGTATTTGACATATTATCTTAATTTATTTTCGAAAAAACATAAAAGGTTTCTAATGCAATTTGCTTGCAACGCTCATCATATTTAGCGTCTTGTAAAGGCGTATTGTCAAAAGCTTTTGGGTCATCGTAAGTAGTTCCAATTCTTAATTCTACTCCTGGAATAAAAGGACAATTCTCTTCAGCATCACTACATGTCATAATCGCAGCAAATTCATGTTTTGGATTAACATCATCATGATATACTTTCGAAAAACACTGTATTGGTTTTTCAGTCTCATCAAAGTATAAATAATAAAGTGGGTTTGCACTATCAGTGGTCTTCTCAATACGAAATCCAACTCGTTTAATGGCATTAATAGCATTGATATTAAAAGCGGTTGCCTCGGTTCCACCCGAAAATGTGCGCACATTTTTAATGTTATAATAGTGAGCGGCTACTTGTGCCCATATTTGCCCAAAATGGCTTCTGCGCGAATTATGTGTGCAAACATAAACTAACTGTATTGGTTTATGCTCTTGTTTTTTTTGTTGGATGTATTGTGATATTTTTTCTAAAAGAATTTTTCTTTCTGCTGGTATAGAATCAAATTCTTTAACTATTTCATCACAATACGTTTTGATAGATGTCATCATGCTTTTAAAATTAGCAGCATTTGCCTCCAGGCGTGCAACAGCTTTGGTTATTTGATAAGTCTACCAAGTTTACTTTTAATTTTTCGGTTGGTATTCCACATTTATCTTGAGCTAAGCAGTTGGTTTGAGTGGAAGTTAAAGTAAAATCTTTTCCGTTAAATTCTAAACCATATTTTCCAATAGTGTCGCTTTGATATTCTACTTCTATATCAGCATCTTCTAATCCTAAAACTTTTTCAGACAATGCAATAATATCATTTAGTTTTTTTGGTGCTAAGCGATGATCAAAATCATTGGCTTCCCATAATTGAAAATTAACTACTTTTTCGTTTCTTACAGTTCCTCCACAATCTATAAAGTTTTTAGTTACTTGGCCAACTTCCGTTACATGAAAGTGCTGTGGAACAACTGTACCATTTGGTAATACAAAGTTTAAGTCGGTAATGGTACTTAACTTTTTTTTAAATTCTGATAGTTTCATGGCGTTTATTTTTAGTTAGGTTTATCGGTATTTTACGATTATTTTATTCAATTTTTTTTAGCAGCATTTATTTTTGGTGGTATAAGACACAAACAAAGAATTGAGATACTCTTTTGCTACTTCCCATTCTTTCTCATCAATACAATAACATATTTTGGCACCATCAATATCTCCTTTTATTAGTCCAGCTTCTTTTAGTTCTTTTAAATGCTGAGATACGGTGCTTTGAGACAAAGGCAGTTCATCAACGATGTCTCCACAAACGCAGGCTTGTTTTTTAATTAATAATTGTAGTATTGCTACACGTGCAGGATGCGCTAAGGCTTTAGCGTATTTAGATATTTTATTATCCTTTACTGTAAATTCTTCAGATTTAGTAATTCCCATATTAATCGTAAAATTACGATTAATTAGTTGTTCTGCCAAATTATTATTTCACGTCAATAATAAATTGTTTTACTTCTGTGGTATCGTGATATTTTATAAGGGCAAAATTTAAAGTTACTTTTCCTTTCTCTAAGGTTTTAAAATTAAAATCAACGCCTTTTTCATTTCCGTGAAAAACCGAACCATAGTAATCTAGTACTTTTGTGTCGTAATGATTGTTTAGCTGCCACATATAGCCGGTTGTATGATTTTCGGGTAAAGTAATTCTAAATTTTTCACCTCTTGAAAATTGATTTTCCGACGGCGCTTCTTTTCTAGCCTGTTCGTAAGAACATCCAGAAAGAGTAATAATGATTAAAAGTAGTGTAGATATTGTTTTCACATCTCAAATATAGCTTGCTTGGCTATATTTTTTGATATTTTACATATTTTAACACCTAAAAAAAGTGTAAATTTATATTGGCATAGGATTTGAAAACACTATACTAAACTATAAATAACATGAAAACTATTAAACATATTGCAATTTTTGTATCTGCTGTTACAACAACCGTGGCATTATGTTCAGCAGGCTACTACATTTCAACAGAAGAAAAACTTGAACAAGTAATACCATATAATAATTTACCATCCAAAGAATTGCCAATTGTGCAAAACGACGCTTTTAAAGAAGGCGAAATATTATCTTACCGTTTGCATTATGGAGCGATGGATGCAGGGGTTATTTTAATGGAAGTTAAACCCGAAGTGTTGGAAGTATCCGGTAGAAAAGTGTATCATATTGTTGGTAATGGTTATTCTAAAGGAACTTTTGATTGGTTTTTTAAAGTAAGAGATAGATATGAAACATTTATTGATAAAGATGCTTTATTGCCTTGGATGTTTGTGAGAAGAGTGTATGAAGGTGGCGTAACTATTAACCAAGATTATAAATTTAATCACTACACCAATAAAGTGGATGTGGGAAGTGGCGAAAAAGTTGAAATACCTGATGGGACACAAGATATGATTTCTGCTTTTTACTCTGCAAGAAATTTAGATTTAACCAATGCCAAAGAAGGCGATGTATTTACCATTAATAGTATAGTTGATAAAGAAATCTGGCCTTTAAAAATTAGATATGTAGGTAAAGAAAAAATCAAATGCGATATCGGAACATTTAATTGTGTGAAATTTAGACCAATTGTTCAAAAAGGTCGAATTTTTAAACACGAAGATGATTTAAATGTTTGGTTAACTGATGATAAAAACCATGTGCCATTAAGAGCGCAAGCTAAATTAGTAGTTGGTTCTATTAAACTGGATATTACTAGTGTTAAAAATCTCGCAAATCCAACATCTGAGGTTAAATAGTTTCGAGAATCAAAATAATTAAAAGGATATTGGGTAAATCAATATCCTTTTTTTATTTTTAGCCTTATGGAACTAAAAAAAGAGATCGTCGATAGAGTTAACCAACTCGAAGAGAAATATAGTTTAATGGGACAAAGTTTAGAAGGCTATTTAGATGGACTTCTTTTATCTAACTACTTAACGTATTGGGATTACATTCAAGTAGATACTTTACTGACCCTGCAAAATCCAAAGACTGATTTTCCTGATGAGAAAATTTTTATCATGTACCATCAAATTACAGAGTTGTATTTTAAACTCTCTTTGCATGAGATGGAACAAATTAGTAATAATGGTCCGCATATTTTACCAAATGGGCAAAATTTAGGTTGGAAAGAACAGTTAGATGTGAATTTATTTGCTGAACGTATTACTCGTATCAACCGCTATTTTGAATCTTTAACCAAATCGTTTGAGATTATGGTGGATGGTATGGAGAAAGAACAGTTTTTACGATATCGAATGGCTTTATTGCCTGCAAGTGGTTTTCAAAGCGCTCAATATCGTAAAATTGAAATTTGCGCAACCGACTTTTTTAATTTAGTGGATAAAGATGTGAGACCAAGCTTAGAAGGTAAAAATCCAAGTATAGAAGAAATGTTTCAAAATATTTATTGGAACAAAGGTGCTACCGAATTGGCAACGGGTAAAAAAACACTTACACTTAAACAGTTCGAACAAAAGTATGGTGCCGAGTTCATTGCTTTAGCAAAAGAATATCAAACTAAAAATATGTGGGCTAAATACAAATCATTGTCAGCTCATGATCAAGAAAATCCTAAACTCATCAATGCGTTGAAGGAATTAGATGTTAATGTCAATATCAATTGGCCTTTAATGCATTATAAAAGTGCGGTGCGTTACTTACAACAAAACACCGAAGATATTGCTGCCACCGGCGGAACTAATTGGCAAAAATATTTACCACCTCGTTTTCAAAAACGTATCTTTTATCCTGAACTTTGGACAACTCAGGAACATGAGGATTGGGGAAAAGGCTGGGTTGAGACCAATGTTTTTAGAATGGGCAAATAATTGCACAATAAACCATACTTTTAGGCGTTTATAATCATATTGAAAAAAACAGTTACATATCTTTTAGTTGTTATTAGCTTAAACTCTTTTGCCCAATTAGGTGGCTCAAAGGTGTATAGCTTTTTAGATTTACCAATCCCGGCACGTTCTAATGCTTTAGGAGGAGCAACAATGGCTATTTGGGATAAAGATGTGAATTTAGGATATAGTAATCCTGCATTATTAAATCCTAGTAGCTCAAAGCAATTAGCTTTTAATTATGTGAATTATGTGGCTGATTTAAGTTATGGTAACTTCATGTACGCCCATCAATTAAAAAAGTACGGAACTTTTGCCGCAGGCCTGCAATATTTTAATTATGGTAAATTTGATGGAAGAGACGAATATGATGTTGAGCTAGGAACTTTTAAAGCTGCCGATTATTGTTTGAACCTTGCTTTTGCCAAAACGTTAAATAAAGATAGTTCACTTTCGTTAGGAGTTGCTTTAAAAACCATTTATTCTCATTACGAAATTTATAATTCGTTTGGAAGCGCCATCGATGTTGGTTTAACGTATCATAATAAGAAAAATTTCACAGCCTCCATTTTAGCTAAAAACTACGGTCGTCAATGGAAACCTTATTTTGAAGGTGGACCAAAAGAAAAATTACCAACCGATGTTCAAATTGGATTTAGTAAAAAAATACCTAAAGCACCATTTAGAGTTATTTTTCAGTACGATCAATTATTGAAATGGGATTTAACCTATAATGACCCACAAAATCAAGTATCGGATATTGACCCATTTACTAATAAGCCAATTGTAAAAACTGATAAACAAAAACGTAACGAAAAAATTAAATCTGGTTTAGATAAGTTTGGAAGACATTTGACCATGGGTACTGAAATTATTTTTGGTAAAAATTTCATGGTCAGAGTTGCTTATAACTTCAGAAAAGGTAAAGAAATGGCTCTGCCAGATGTTAAAAAAGCAAATGGTTTGTCGTTAGGCTTTGGTTTAAAAGTGTATAAATTTCATTTAGATTATGCTTTTTCTAAGTTTGCTTTAACTGGTAATTCCCATACAATTGGTATTACAACCAACTTAAATTACTTTAACAAAAAGTAATTAATCCCAATCTATTTTCTCTCGATTTATTGGCGTAAATTTACCTCATGAAGGGTTTTAATGTTCGTGTATATGGTATTTTAATACATGATAACAAAGTATTAGTTTCCGACGAACATATTAAAGGTATGAACATTACGAAATTGCCTGGTGGTGGTTTGGAATTTGGTGAAGGAACGATAGATTGCGTTATCCGTGAATTTAAAGAAGAACTAGATTTGGATATAGAAGTAGATTCTCATTTTTACACGACCGATTTTTTTGTGAATTCAGCTTTTAGCACTAACAATCAGGTAATCAGTATTTATTACACAGTAAAGCCTAAACATTCTTTTGAGCCTTCACAGTCGGGTTTTAAAATTTCACACAAACCTTTTGATTTTGAAGTAAAAAAAGAGGGAGCGCAAACCATGCGTTGGGTTGAATTAGATAAAATTTCAGAAAACGATTTTACGTTTATTATTGATAAAAGAATTGGTGAAATGCTAAATAATAGCTGGAAACAATTATTTTAAATCTAATTCAGGTTCGCTTACACCTTCATTTAAATTGGTAACTGTTTTAATTGTTGGCAATTCTTCGGCAGCCACTTTCTTCTTTTTCTTTTTGATAACAGTAGGAGTGGTTTGAGTGGACGTGTTTTTAGACACTACTTTTGCATTGTCTGATTCCTTTATAACTGCTGCGCTGACAGTAGTTATTGGTGCTGTTTTTGCCATTTCTTCTTTTTTTGGTTCAGACACCGTTACAGTTGGAGTAGTTGGTGTATTCGTCATTGATGCCGTATTTACAGAAACTGTGGCAATTGGAGCAGTTTTTACTTCAACAGGTTTTACTAATTTAGCGGCTGTTACTTCGGGCTTTTTAAAATTTTCGGGATTAGCCACTAAAGGAATTTCTTTATCAATTGTTTCTTTTTTCTTAAAGTCTACAAAACTGAACAACATAGCCGATAAACCTCCTATTAATACAATAAACAATACAGGCACAATAACCGAACGACTAATGCTGACATTGAATTTTGGAATATAGTTGCCAATTTGAACCGACGTTGTTTTGCAATTAGCATTAGGTTCTAATGATTCAAATTTACTCCACAGTGCTTCATGGCCATCCAATTCGGCATCCTGCATCAAGATTTTAATTTGACGCTCATCTAATTCGTAACTAAACTGGCTGCTCATCGTTACTTAATTTTAAATTTCGTTCAATTGTTTTCTGTAAATTAAATCTTGCCTTTTCTAAATTAGCTTTCATACTTTGCTCGCTGCTGTCTAATAATTCAGACGCTTGGGCTAAAGTGTAATTATCAATCACGTGTAAATTAAAAATTAATCGCTGTGATGGAACTAAAGCTTGAATGGATTTTAGTAAAACATCTTGGTTAACATTGTTAACGTCAATAAATTTGCTATCCAAAAATAAATCGTAGGTTCGTTCTTTATGTTCAACCGCTTTTACGGTGCTGGCAACATAATATTCGTTTCGGATACCTTTTATGTATTTCACCACAAAAGAAATGAACTCATGTTTTATGAATTCATCCAGAGTCATGTTATGTTGAGATTTGAATTGGCTTAAGTTTGAAAATAAACAAGCAAAACCTTGTAATAAAACTTGCTCGGCTTGGGTTGGGTTTTTTGAATAACGGGCAGAAATAAAGGCTAACTTGTTACAATAGGTCTCAAACAACTGTTTTTTCGCAGTTTTGTCGTTTTTAAGGCATGCCGATATAAGTTCAGCTTGAGACATAAATTAGGTTTCTGGCTAATTTATACACAATTAATGAACAAATGGTTACGTTTTATTTAAATAATTTCACTTTATCGGTATAGTTGACTGGAAATTTCTTTTTTAGATAGAATTTTCCCGCTTTTAACTCTCCTTTCACTTCAATTTTACCCAGGTTATCTAAATTCACAAGTCTCAAAGCATCCAAAGGATTCATTTCTGAAATTTTAGAGTTTAACTTAAAAGTGTACACCTTTTCAGTTTTCCCATCAATATGCACACGCTTATTTAGTTTTGCTTTTCCTAATCTAACGCCGCTAAACATCACATCAAATTCAGAAGGGTAAATGGAAAAACCTGTATTGTTGGGATTATTGATTTTCACGTTTACTTCTGCTTCAATTTGTTCGGTAGTAATTTTATTCATGTAAAAACTATCCACGTTAGTCACAGTAATTTCTTTAAATTCTTTACAAGACATAAAGAAAACTGATACGATTATGAAAAAAAGATTAAGTTTCATATTGTAAGATTATAATTCAACTTTAATTAATAAGTTACAAATTAACTAAAATGCTTTTTATGAAGTTGGTTTTTATCATATTTTATGAATATGCTTTAGTGATATTTAATGACATAATTACCTGACGAATGTATGGAAGTATAGATTTTCAGCAGCAAGTTTGATGAGAGTTTCTATAACTTTAATTCGATGCACTCCTTTTTTTAAATCAATTGATGAACGAACAAAAAAAACTTAATTATTTTCAAAATGTGCTAAAAACCCGTTTAACGGTAGTGTAATATTTTTTTTATCACTTTATTTTTGTAAAAATATTTTGATATGAAAAAAATAATAGTTTATTTATTTGTTTAGGTTTCGATAGAGAGCTACAGCCAAAACACCATTCCCACTACTACTTGTACGGGAACCTTAAGAATCAATGATTCTTTAAATGTTAACAGAGATATAACAGCATTTGGGGATATTACCTCACGGGGTGAACTTGTTTCAACGGATACATTGCGAGCAAAAGAAGATGTGCTTGCAAGTAAAGATATTAAAGTGGAGGGAAGTGTTTATGTTAATCAAGATGTTTCTATTGAAGGAAAGCTGACTGCAAAAGAAGGACTTACTTTTGATGGCGTTAATGGATTATTTAGAACCGCACCAACAGCTACATCTGCCGAAATTATCCAATTAGGAAAAAATTCTGCTAGGCCACTACCATACTTTTATTGCGACGCACCAAGTGCAGAACCGTGGAATCAATTTTATTACGATGGTAATTTTGTTACTTATTTCCCTGCAGGGGGAAATGTAAATGCTCCAATGGTAAATGCCGCAGTGCGAATGGGAGTTGCATCATGGAATGGTAATGGTGTAATTGATGTTTCAGGTGTTGATGCCAATGGACAAGGCAATAATGGGTTAGATATCAATTATTTTTGTAAACGAAATACTACTATTAATAGAGGCTGGGATTTGAATCCCAATAATTTTGTTGACGGTGGCACCGTGTATATGGGCGCTAAAGTTGATATGCAGAGTAGTTTAAAATTAGGGTGGACTCCAAGTGGAAATATTGATTTAAATACCTCTATCGAAATCAACCAAAATGGTAATAATGCTAATGGTGTAAAATTAAACACATGGAACAATAGTGTTAAAGCCTTTTCAATTGAAAGAGCAGATGGTAAAAATACATTTGTGATGTATGGAAGTGGTGATGCTTATTTTGGTGTAAACAGAATTCAATCTAATCACGCACATGCCAATGCACAATACCAATTTGATGGTAAAATTGGTTGTAAAGAACTGGTTGTAGTTGATCCTACAAAATGGGCAGACTTTGTTTTTGAAAAAAATTACAAATTATTGCCTTTAACTGAAGTTGAAAAATATATTAATGAAAATAAACATTTACCATCGGTGCCAAGCGAAAAAGAAGTAAAAGAAAATGGCATTAACACCGCTGAAATGGACGCAATTTTATTGCAAAAAATAGAAGAGTTAACATTGTATATTATGCAACAACAAAAAGACATTGACGCACTTAAAAAAGAAATAAAAAAATAGTTTTTTGTATATTTATAGTAATCCTATAAATCATCTACCATGAAATCTTCTATCAAAAACATATCCTTTTCATTAGTATTAGCATTAACCGCGTTTCTATTTACTACCTGCAGAAAATACCCCGAAGATGAGTTTATTTCATTGCGAACTATGGTAAACCGGTTAGAGGGGGAGTGGCAGATTGAGAAAATAGAAATGAACGGCAAAGACGTTACTTATATGTATAATGATAGCTTATCTCAAAGCATAAATAGTTATCGATTGTGGTTTGATTTGAATGTGAAAATCGATCCAAACAGCAAGGCAACTGCTAGTTATGTGTATCTCAATAAATCTTCTAAATCTAAAAATGATGCTCGTGATGCGGATGTTTCTGTTCTTGGTTTAGTAACTGATCCCAGAAAAGATAAAAAAATATGGTTAGGTAAGATTCCGCTAGTAAATTTTCCAATTAAAGAAGCTAACGAAGCTAATGTATTTATTAGAACAATTGGAAATTTTCAAATGTGGGATTTACGAAAATTATATAAAATAGAAATGATCTGGAGTTTAAACAATAGTTCATTTTCCAAAAAAATATTTTTCAAAAAAACTCGAAAAAAATGAAAAAACAATTAATAATAGTTATCGCTATTTATATTTGCACGCTTGCAAATAGTTTAAAAGCACAAAATACAGATATAGATTTACACCATAAATACTGGTATTACAAGGCGCGATTTAATAATGATTTTATTAAAATTGGTCATGATGCTGATGAGCATGGACAAAGTATTCCTTTTGGACAAAGGGAGTTTATTAGTAATTTTTCTTATGATAATCCTTCAAATATATTAAAAGCAGGCGATGCTTCGGGGCAATTAGGATTATATGTGGCTGTTTTGGCAACAGAATACCGCATGCTTAAAGATAAAGGCCAAGATGTAAGCATTATAAAAAATGAATTATTTTGCGCTTTAAATGCCATTAATCGTATTGATTATTTTGCCGAAGAAATAATCAGTTCTAGTCAGCATCCTGGTAACCCTAACTCTACAGCATTGTCCCCTAGTTTGAATGGTTTTTTTGTGAGAGATGATATTCCTGCAGATTTTGTGAAAAATAATTATAAGGATTTTAATTATTATAATGATGGAATTGTAGGAGGTAATCCAATTGACACGGATAATAGCGATAAAGGCTTTACTCAATTAAATAATAAGGGGCAATTAGTTACTTTAAGTGATTATCAGCGATTTACAGACCCAATTTAAATAAATATTGGTAAACCATGGAATGACGGGTCGGACGATGGTCATTTACATAATATGGAAATGAGTCATGATCAGGCCTATTTTTTTATTGTTTGGTTTAACTATGGCAGCTAAATTGGTAGATGCCGGAGAAACTAATAACGGCTTAGCCTTTCATTATGGAAGTGGCGAAACAGAGTTGAGAACAGAAGCAATTAATATTTCGGATCGGATCATAAAACACATTAAAAATTCAGCAGGTGGTTTATGGACAGTGCGAGATCCTGCAAATCAAAATAAATTTGTGCAAGTGGGCCATATTGCCACTCCTTATGCTTTTGCCTTAGATAATTTAGGCTGCTTTATTAAGTATAATCAAGATTTTCCTAGCTATACTGTTGGAACTCTTAATGTTCAAAATTCCTGTACAGATTATAGAAATGCAGTATCAAATTACCCAATTGGTCCCATTGCATGGAACACATTGAGTGGAGCAGATGGAGGACCAACAGTTGATATGCAAGGGTTTTATCACGCCCTTTCATCAATTGCCAACTGTACTATGGAATCAAGATCATTTATATCTACACTCATTCAAGACGCAATTAATTCTGTTCAGGCTCAAATAGACAGTGTGGTAAATTGGCTTTCAAACAAGTTACAAGAACTGTATGATAAAATTTCTGATTTACCAGATTGGGCTCAAAATCCATTAAAATCCTTATTAAAAGCTATTTCAAATGCTGTAGCATGGGCAAATTCCACTTTAAATGGATTATATAATTTACTCTCTTCTCTAGTTCAGCAATTAACAGGATTTGTTAAAGTAAACACGACTCAAGAGCGTTTAATAAATAATCATTATGCAAATTCTGTAATTTATTATGATTGTGCAAATCTTGCCATGACACATATCGGATCAAATCAGTATTTTGGAGTATTTGCTCATAAAATTTTGCACACTCAAAGCCCGCTACCTGCATGGATGCAAATAGTAGGAGGTAATTCAACATCTACAACCTATCCATTTTTAAGAAATGAGTTAAAAAGTGTGTTAGATCAAGCGCCATGCGAAGGGAATTATAATTTTTTTCCAAATCGTCCAGGTTCCGAATGGGGAAATCCCAATAGACTAGATAGAATGGATCCAACATATAGATACAATACACCTTGCCCTACAGGTGCTTTGGGCGAGTATCATGGATTGGATTATATGTTATTACATAATTTATATTATCTAAGTGGCACCAATGCTTCATTTGAAAACGAGGATGATAGGCAAGTTTCATCTATATTTCCTTACAGTAATGGAATGTTTTCAAAAACAAATCCTAAAACAAAAGGAGCTTTTGAATACATCACCTCTAATAGTACTGTAAATGCAAATGCAGACGCTACTTTTAGAGCTGGGAAAATAATTACCTTAAAACCAAACTTTACGGCACAAGCTGGATCTGATTTTCATGCCTACATCGATCCTTATCAATGTGCATCTGGTTTAATTGATGGACAACTTAATAAAATGGCTAATCCTTCGTCTAATAACAACAGCAATGAAAATACGAATAACCAGTCGCAGGCTAAAACAGAAGAAATTGAACAGGTAGAAAAACTAGAAATTTTTTCAAAGCTGTTAGATTCTATGATAAAAACACCAGAAGTGAAGTTTAGAACGATGGCTTCTAAGGTTGTTGTTTACCCTAATCCAAGTGACGGGATTTTTAATGTAGCCTTTGATTTGGAGAGAGAGGACAATATTAACTTGCAAATAATTGATGCTACAGGTAAAGAAATTTATTCTCAAAAAATGGTCACTGGTAATATGATCTTTGAATTGAATTTAAAAAAATATGGCAATGGAGTTTATTTACTAATAGCAAAGAATACAGACGGCGATAATTACACACAAAAAATAATTATATCAAATGAAAACAATAAATAAAATTTTTATAATCGGATTTCTTTCCTTGTTTTTTTACAATTTCACACCACCTAATAATACTTATCCAATTGCTACTTTTAAAGCAATCAAGATGAGTAGTTATGTAGATACTTTTTTATTAGGTAATACATTTTTATCGATGGTGCAGATTTTCGAAAAACCAACGATTGCAGGCTTGAGACCATATAAAACAATAAAGGATGGAGATGTAATTTTAAACAACATCAAACTAGGATTTAATGAAAGAATTAATATGTATATAGATTCAATACATAGAGATACACTGTCAAATATTAAATGGGTTATAAATTCTTCCAATTTATTTAACAATCGCACATTTAGTATTTCGAACGAATTTCCTGTTTTCAATTCTATTGATAAAATACCAAATATGATTTCTAAATCACAAAATTGCATTATTCAACTTGGTAATGTAAGTAATTGCGATAAAATCGAATTTAACATTGTTGATGGAACATTATCTCCAATTCCTAAATTTTATAGGGTATTGCCAGGAAATTCTAGTAATATTGTTATTCACAAAAATGATTTAGCGTGTTTACTAAATAAAGATGATGCAGAAATTAGAATATCATTTGTAAAACTTGATTACAGATCCATTAACAACGAAACCGTGGTTTTTGAAAATCGCAAAGAAATTATAAAAAAACTTAAAATCGTAAATTAATTTAACAATGAAAACAAATAAACTATTTATAACATGTTTAATTGTAGGTTTATTTACATCCTTCATTTCTTGTAAAAAAAAGGATGATAATACTCCTCAAAATTCATCTTCTGCCACTACTGGAGGCCAAACCGAGATTAATTTTACTGGGCAGTTTTCTTGCTTTAAAAAGGTGACTTTGTCAAATGGTATTGCTGTTGATAATGGATACAGAAATGAGGCAATTGTTACAAAGGGAAATCAAACGTTTTATATTGGTGATATTTCTTTAAATGGTACCCTATTCAAATTTAATTATTATTACACTGATACAACCACAAGCAATGTATATCCATTGCCACATAATTGGGTTGCAGGCGGCACAACATCTATTCCTTCTTTCAGTTATACCAATACCACATCTTTTCCAACTTATACTGGTTACACAGCTCTTTCTGATTCGTTTAATTTATCAAATGATTTAACGATTCCGCTTAATGGTTATAATGGTGCTGATGAAATTGATGTTTTGTTATATGGATTTGATTCTAATTTTAATATTTTTTCGTTACCACAGCAGACTTATTCTAACACTGATACAAGTATTTTTTTTAGTAGTAGTGAATTAGCAACTTTAAATACGTGCACCTATGTGTACTTGTCACTTAACTTTAATAAGAATAATTTCCAAACCATAAATAATCAAAATCATAATTTCAGGACTGTATTAACGGTTTTAAGTCCTATCAAATTTTATTGAAGTACAATCTGGAGATAGCGGAGTAAACTCTAAATACGTTATTACAGGGGCGTTTTTAGCATCGTTGTTTTTTGTATTTTTTGCTTTTTAAATGAGAATACCAATTTATTTTGTGGTATGAGGCGCATTTTAGTATGATAATTACTATCTTCGAAAGGTATGCTTCCAATGGCTCAAAATAATTTCATCGTTTATAAATCTTCTGCTGGAAGTGGTAAAACATTTACGCTTGTAAAAGAGTATTTAAAAATTGCTTTAGCTGATAAACATAATTTAGCAAAAGCCTACAAAGGAATTTTAGCCATTACCTTTACTAATAAAGCAGCTTCGGAAATGAAGTGGCGTATTATTAAAGCGCTTAAAGAAATTAGTTTAGAAACCAACGACATGCTTAGTTCTTTAATTGCTAAAGAATTGGGCATATCTAAAGAAGATTTAAAGGCTAGGGCAGAAGTTGTTTTGACTGATATTTTGCACAACTATTCCGATTTTTCAATCGGCACCATTGATAGTTTCACGCACCGTATTATTAGAACATTTGCACTGGATTTGAAATTGCCTATTAATTTTCAAATCGAAACCGATTCGGATGCTGTATTTAAAAAGGTCATTTCTACGTTGATTAATAATTTAGGAAAGGATAAATTAATTACGGATTATTTAGTTCAGTTTTCGATGGCACAAATTGAAGACAATAAAAATTGGGACCCTGAGCAAACATTAATTGATTTTATTAAAGAAATTAATAAAGAAGGAGTCGGTGATTTAATCAATCAATTGAATCGATTTGATATTTCGGATTTTGATCGAATTAAAAAACAACTCAAATCAATTACTAAAGAGTTCGATACATTTTTAAAATCTCATGGCGAAAAAGCCTTGAAGTTGATTAACGAAAAACAATTAACCGCCAGTGCTTTTGCGAGTGGTGGTTCTGGTATTTATAATTTTTATGTTAAGCTAGCTAACCTTAAAGAAACATCTGAAAAGGAATTGTTTGGTTCTAATGTGATTAAAACATTAGATAATGATAAATGGCACGGAGGCAAGGCAACCGTTGATGAAAAGTCAGCTGTTGATAGTATTAAAGGAGAACTAGAAAAAATCGCCAAAGATGTTTTAGTTTATTTGCGAGAAAACGAACAACGTTACAATGCCTTTAGTTTGATTTATAAAAATATTTACGCCATGGGCTTGGTAAACGAATTAGCCAAGTTAACTAACGAATACAAAAACGATGAAAATATTTTATTTATCTCAGAGTTTAACGAACGTATTTCGGAAGTAGTGAATAACGAACCAACCCCTTTTATTTTTGAGCGATTAGGCGATAAATACAAGCATTTTTTATTAGATGAGTTTCAGGACACATCGGCTATGCAATGGCAAAATATGTTACCATTAATTGATAACTCATTAGGTAATGGTAATATGAACCTAATTGTAGGAGACGGCAAGCAATCTATTTATCGTTGGCGTAATGCAGATGTGGAGCAGTTTGTGAATTTACCTAACGTAAATGCGCACAATAAAAATGAGTTGTTACAAGAGCGCGAAGATTCTTTAATAAGAAATTTTGAAGGAAGAGTTTTAGATAAAAATTTTAGAAGCGAAAGCACGATCGTCAAATTCAATAATACCTTATTTGAATATTTATCGGACACCGTTTTAAATGAAGATTTAAAAAAGATTTATAATAACCAAAAGCAAGAACATAAAACAGATGAGTTGGGTTATGTGAGTTTAGATTTTCCTGATTTAGGAGAAGATGATACGGATACAGTTAACACAACATTCATTTTAAAATACATTCAAAAAGCTATTGAAGATGGTTTTTCTTATAGCGATGTGTGTGTGATTATTCGTCAAAACCGCCATGGAAATACGGTTGCTAATTTTTTGATAGAACAAGGTGTTCCAGTAGTTTCGGCCGACTCGTTATTGTTGAATAATGCGAAAGAGGTAGCGGTTGTTTTAGCCTTTTTAAAATACATTTCAAATCAAAAAGATTTCGTGTCGGCCTCGGTCGTGATTAATTATTTATTAGATAAACAACTTTGTAACGAAGCACAGTATATTACTTTTTTAAGAGAATTAAACACGTCTAAAACCAAAACCCTATTTGATATTTTAAACGAATGTCAGCTACGAGTAAATATTTTAAAACTAACGGCTTCTAATTTATTTGATGCCTGTTTAGAGATTGTACATACGCTTAAATTAAATGAAAGTAATCCACAATACATTCGTTTTTTCTTAGATGAAGTATTAGGATTTTTACAAAGCAATACGTCTAACATCAGTTTGTTTTTAGAATGGTGGAATCGTAGAGTCGATAAAGCTTCTGTCATTATTCCCGAAGGAATTAATGCCGTTAATATTATGACGATTCATGCCTCTAAAGGTCTAGAATTCCCTGTTGTAATCACACCATATTTAGCTTGGGAAATTGAAAAAACTCAATCTATTTGGGTCGATATTGATGAGGAAGGTATTGATTTACCAGTGGCATTAATTAATACGACTAAAGCAGCTGATGATACCGTTTACAAACCATTAGCAGAGAAAGAAAGGCAACAACAAACCTTGGATAGTTTAAATATGTTGTATGTTGATTTTACAAGAGCGGTGGATAGATTGCATATTATTTCTCCACAGTTAAAAAAGAAAAGCACTAAGAATTGCCATACTTGGTTAACTGCTTTTGCCGAAACACAAACTCAGTACGATGCAGAAAATCATGTATTAGAGTTTGGTGCGATGATAAAAAATACCAAAGCGCCTCATAGTAAATTAGGTTTAGAACAACTGCAAATTAAAGAATTGGCATTTAATCCAAATCATGATGTGGTTCAAATAAAAGGAGCTTCAAATTATAGTGCCAATGAAGAAGTGACTAAGGCGCGCGAATATGGAATTTTAGTGCATTATATTTTATCAAAAATTAAAACTAAGCACGATGTAGATTCGGTGATTGAACAAGCTATTTTATCTGGAGATATTACGATCGAGGAATCTCAAAAAATGTCTTTAGAAATTAAATCGCTATTATCTATTAATTCCATTTCGTCTTATTTTGAGAAAGGTGTCAACGTAAAAAACGAATTAGAAATATTGACTGCTGCTGGAGATATTTTAAGACCCGATAGAGTGGTGATTTCAGATAATAACGCCGTGGTAATTGATTACAAAACTGGTAAAAAGAATGCTCAAAAATACCATGCTCAAATGCAAGACTATGAGTATGCCTTGTTAAGTTTAGGTTATTCTTCCGTCAAAAAACTCCTGTTATATATCCAAGAACAAGAAGTGGAAGTTCTATAGTTCTCTTCAAAACTACCATTTACCGCCTACTGCGAACTCTTCGCCTAATATGCTTAGGTTAAGGTATTCTCTCTTTATTACATTTGCCACATTAGATTACAACAATTTTTAACATTAAACGTTACACAAAAGGTAAAAATATCGTTTAGGAAACTCAAAACAGAAATAAAGTTTCCTATTTTTGCGCCCGAATATTAAATTATTTATGAAGAAATTAATTCTATTGTTATTTATCAGCGCTGTTTATACAGCAAATGCACAAGATAAATTCACTGTTAGCGGTTATGCTAAAGATGCTAAAAATGGCGAAGCCTTAATTGGTGTAACTGTTTACAAAAAAAACTCTCAAATCGGAACTAGCACCAATGAATATGGTTTTTATTCATTAACTCTTCCAAAAGGACAAGACACCATCGTGTTTTCCTTTGTTGGATACAAAACCGTTATTAAACCGGTTAATTTAACTTCTAATTTAACGGTAAGTACTGAAATTGCAGAAGAAGGTAAAGAGTTAGAAGAAGTGGTGATTTCATCTGAAAGAGAGGATAAAAACATTAAGAGCATGGAAATGAGTGTGGCTAAATTGGATATTAAGCAAATTCAAAAGATGCCAGCATTGTTAGGAGAAGTAGATGTTATTAAAAGTATTCAATTATTACCTGGTGTAACTACGGTTGGGGAAGGAGCTAGTGGATTTAATGTGCGTGGAGGTAATATTGATCAAAATTTAGTGTTAATGGATGAGGCGCCAGTGTACAATTCGTCTCACTTATTTGGTTTCTTTTCTATTTTTAACCCAGATGCTGTAAAGGATGTAAAATTATTAAAGGGTGGCATACCTGCTCAGTACGGCGGTCGCGCTTCTTCGGTTTTAGATATTAGAATGAAAGAAGGGAATAGCAAAAAAATGGAAGTGAATGGTGGTATTGGTACAGTATTTACCCGTGCATCTATTGAAGCACCTATTTTAAAAGACAAAGCTTCGTTTATTGTGGCAGGTCGCAGAAGCTATATTGATGCTTTAGTGAAACCATTTGTAAAAAGCACCAATGTTTTAAAGAAGTCGGATTTTTATTTTTACGATTTAACCGCAAAATTTAATTGGAGAATTAATGATAAAAACACACTCTTTGCAAGTGGTTACACAGGTAATGATGTTTTTGGTTCAACGGCTTTTAAATTTAATTGGGGTAATACAACAGCAACTGTTCGTTGGAACCGTATTTTTAATAGTAAGTTGTTTATGAACTTAACAGCCTTTTATAGTAATTATAAATACGAATTAGGATTTAAAAGTGAAGGTAGCAGCCAAAAATTTGAATGGACATCCAACATTATTAACTATAGTGTAAAGCCTGATTTTACTTATTATTTAAATAGTAAAAACACCATTCGTTTTGGAGCGCAATCTATTTTGTTTACGTTTAAACCAGCAAATGCTGTCATAACATCACAAGATGGAGCTGTTTCAAACATTAGTTTAGATAAAAAATATGGTGTTGAAAATGCCATATATATTGATAACGAGCAAAAAATCACCAATCGTTTTACTCTACAATATGGTTTGCGTTGGTCGTTTTTTAATTACATAGGAAAAGGAACAAAATATTATTACCGCGATACAATTCCTAACGAAAGTAAACCATTAGATAAAGAAGAAACTTTTGCAAACGGAGAAACAATTCAAGCCTACAATACACCTGAACCTCGTTTCGCTTTAAATTACACAATTAATGATAAAAGCTCTGTGAAGTTAGGTTACAATAGGATGTCGCAATATTTGCACATTGTATCAAATACAGCGGCTTCTACTCCTTTAGATATTTATACGCCAGTAACTAATAATGTGAAGCCATTAATTTCTGACCAAGTAACTCTAGGTTATTTTAGAAACTTTAAAGAAAATATGTTTGAAACATCTGCTGAGATATATTATAAAGATTTACAAAATCAATTAGATTATGTAGATAATGCCAATCTATTATTAAACGAATATTTAGAAGCAGATTTAGTTCAAGGAAAAGGACGAGCTTATGGTTTAGAATTGTATGTGAAAAAAGCAAAAGGAAAATTAAATGGTTGGGTAAGTTATACTTTATCTAAAACAGAAAGACAAGTAAGAGGAATTAGCAATGACGAATGGTTTTTATCTAAATATGATAGAACACATAATGTCAACACGGTTTTAATTTATGATTTAAGTAAACGTTGGAGTTTTTCGGCAAATTTCGTGTATCAAACAGGTACTCCTGCTTCTTTTCCAACAGCTAAAGTGGAAGTGCAAGGATATTTAATTCCATACAATACAGATAATAAACGTAATAACTATCGTAACACACCATATCACCGTGCAGATATTGGAGTGACCTATAATTTCAAGAAAAATGATACTCGTCGTTATAAGCAAACATTGGTATTGAGCATTTATAATGTGTATAACAGAAGAAATGCTTTTTCTATTTATTTCAGAAGTAATGCAGATGCTCCTCTTAATACAGAGGCTGTTAGATACTCAGTAGTTGGTTCAATTATACCGGCTATTACTTATAATTTTAAATTTTAACGATTAATAATTAAGACATATGAAAGCAATAAAAACAGTTTTATTTATTTTAGTAGTGATTGGTTTTACATCTTGCGAAGATGTGATTCAAGTAAAATTAGATGAAGGAGATCCTATTATCACCATTGATGCATTTGTAAATGATATGCGTTCGCCACAAAAGGTGAGATTAACCTTTACTAATGGATATTTTAGTCAAACACCAAATAGTCCAGTAACTGGAGCTACTGTGAAGGTAAAAGACTTAACCTCTGGTTTAGAGTATAATTTTACAGATAACAATGATGGTAATTATGTATTTAATTTAAATACGACAGATACATTAGGTAGAGTAGGGCATAATTATGAATTAACTGTTACGCATTCAGGAAATGTTTTTACATCAACCACTCGCATGAATAGAACGGCTCAGGTTGATAGTATAATATCAGAGTTTAAAGAAGGTGGTGGTTTTGCAGACACTGATCCTGGATATGATATGTCATTTTTAGGCTTTGATATTCCCGGAGATACTATAGATTATTATTGGATTAAATCATACCGCAATGGTATATTTTTTAATAAAGGCGGTGATATTAATATTTGTGCTGATGGTGCTTTTGGGAATGGTGCAGATGGCTTTCCATTTATTCCTCCTATTGCACAAGGCATTACACCTTTTGGCGAGAGATTCCAAAAAAATGATGTTTGTAGAGTGGAAATACATTCCATTAATTTAGAAACGTATAATTTCTTAACTCAAGTACAAACACAAACAACTAATACCGGTTTATTTGCTACTAGCCCTGAGAATGTTAAGACAAACATTAAAAGTTCAAGCGAAAAAATTAAAGTAGTTGGCTGGTTTTGTATGAGCGCTGTTGGATTTAGAGATAGGGTAGTGGATTAGTTTATTGTTTAATTATTTTTTTCGTTTCCAACAATCTTTCATTTTTATATACTGATAAATAATAAACACCATTGGCAAACTGACTTATATCAATTTGTTTAATAGTAGAGTTTTTGATAGATTTTATTTCTATTCCTAAGGTGTTATATATTATAATTTTATTACTTTGATATTTATCACTATCACTATTAACTAATTCAAATATACCGTTATTTGGATTTGGAAATAAATCAAAATTATTTTTCACGTTTTGATTCTCTATATCTGTTGTTAAACCACATTCTGCACTTATATTAACGGTATAAGTATTGGTGCCCGAATTCACAGTTGTGAAGGTACTAGTTGGGTAAAATAATATATTAGTGTTAAGAGTAATAATTTGAACAGAAGCCATAGAAAAATCAACCATATTTAAAGACGAATTATTTGAACAAAAAAATGTACCATCGGTATTCATTTTTATCATGCTAATAAAATTTGTTGGGCTTGAAGAATTTAATGCAGAAGTATAAATGTTGTTGTTTAGTAATGTGAAATTTGTGACCCGATAGTAATTTGGTATTTGGTTACTTTGTATTAGTAAGCCATTAGTGTCAATATTCAAAATATATGTATCATTGCCATTATTATATTTACAAATTATATTATTGTTGATGTTTTCTATTTCAATTATTTCATTATTAATAGTCGAGTCAAGTGGTATGATAGTTTTAAACCAATTGACATTGGTGTTGGTATCTACACTCATGATAAATCCTTTTCTGTAAACTTGATTGGTATCAGTTATATTTGAGATAGTTCCAGTAATGTATAATTTATCATTTACAAATACACCATCTTTGTATGAAAACTGAATGCTATCGTTCGAATGATTAATCAGTTTCATTTTTTTTGTCAGTAAATCGTAAGTATTATATCCGCCAATAAAGTTACCAATATCAAAACCTATTTCTTTTGTATTGTTTAAAACCTGATTTTTAGAATTAATGTGACCAAATCCAAAGTTATTTGATAGTATATTTCCTAAACTATCGAAATTAAATATAATTTTTCCATATTGTGGGCCTAAAAGTGTTCCAATCACAGTGTTAGCAAAAGCCATATAATGATTACTGTTTTTTTCGAAAATTGATGTTATACAAAATCCATGAGTTAAGTCATATCCTGTATTATAGATACTATAATTTGTTAAATCTATCTCCCATTTTTTTATAAAATTTTTGTCATACAAACTTAGACTCGATGAAGTATAGTCGGTTGTTAAAATATCAAAATATTTTTCATTAGTAATAATATTCCCTGTACTGGTTACGAAAATATCTGATGCATTTGAGCTTTTTATAAATATAGTATCACCATTTGGTGTCACTTTAAGTAGATGTGAATAGCCACTATCCCAATTTATTTCGCCGTTAGATAACAAAATATTGCCATCTTTTGCATCATATATTTTGTATGGAACGGAGTTCAAACCTGAACTGTTGCTTATTGCATAATTGATTACTTGGCTTCTTAATTGTAAGTAAATTAGACCAATTAATATAAATAGTAAGTGCTTCATTTTTATAATTTAACTATAGTCTAAGTTACTTCTAAATTAAAAAAGAATAGCGATTTTTGCTAAGTCAAATAACTTATTCACTAGATAGTAGGTCTATTTCGCACAACATGATTTAATTCTTATAAATTAAATTCATCATCTCTTCATCTTTTCTATATACATCAATATATAGTTTTAGCCCAGTACTATCAGCATGTGCGGTATAGTAGCGTGTGTAAATAGGTAATGCTTTTTTTAATCGGATTTTCTTTTGTTCTTGTTTTGCAAAATATACTTGCAAACTATCATGTCTATAATGAACACTATCATCTCTAATTAAAAAATCAGCAAAGTCAACAAAGTTTTCTAAACGAATGCAGCCATGGCTTTGCGCTCTAGAGCTTGTTTTAAAATAGCGTTTAGAATTGGTGTCGTGTAAGTAAACGCCAAAAGGATTATTGAAATTAAATTTCACCACACCTAAGCTATTTTCTTCACCAATTCGTTGTCTAAATCTCACCGGTAAATAATCTTTGGTGTATTTTTTCCAAGGAATTTTTGTGTGGTCTAAAACTTTATCTTTTCCACCTAATACTTCAAAATTCTTTTTTCTAATGTAAGATGTGTCTCTTTGTACAGCTGGTAAAATTTCTTTGGTTGCGATGCTAATAGGTACATTCCAATATGGATATATAAGCATATGATCGATTTTGCTTTTTAAAATAGGCGTTTGATGATCAGGTTTTCCGCAAACCACAGCCGATTGCATCACCACGGTATCTTTTTCAAAAACCGTTAACCAAAATGCAGGAATATTAATGAACGCATATTTGTCTGGAAATTTATTTTCCCAACGCCATCGTTCCATGGCCATACAAATTTGTTTAATGATTTTTTCTCGGTTATAGGATAAAGCTTGAGTGGTGTACTTTCCTAATTTTCCGTCAGGTTGTATGAACCATTTTTTTTGAAGTTTATTGATGGCTTTCGCTAATGTAATGCTATCGTTTGAAGTGGATGTTGTGTCGTAAAAACCTTGTTTGATTAAACTATTTACGATTAGTTGTCGTTTTTTTAACGAATCTTTTTCACTCACAAAGGGAATGGAATCTATTTGAAATAAACTACTGTTATTAAGAATAACAGCAAGTTCATGCTTCAACATTCTATAATTATAAAATTTTGGTTCTAATGAATCGAAGGCAGCCTTTAAATTTCCTGTATTAAAACCGTTAACTAAAATGCTATCCCAACCTTTATCTAATTTATTAAAGTTGGTTTGTAGTAATAAACTGTCCGTATAAAAACGCCCTTTATTTAAGTGAGCTCCTATTAAAAAGTAGGCGTCACTTAAAAGTAAATCTGCTTTTACTAATGAGGTAACGTTGGTAAACTCTTTATTTGAATGGATAGAATCAATATTGTTTTTGATTTCTGTAAGATGGTACTGTTGAGGAATTAAGCCATAGTATAAACTCTTTTCTATCAAAGTTAACAAACTATCGCCTTTAGAATTGATGTTTGATTTTTCAAACCATAATAGATTACTGCTATACATAGGTTTAAAAAAATTATAGCAAGATAAATTAATAGAATCAAGAGAAAGAATACTATCGTGCTTAAGGAACTCAGGAATAAGGATTTTTATTTCTTTATCTAAATCCTGAGGTGTTTTTACTTTAATGGTTTTAATGTCATCTTTTGTTTCGGTTGAACAAGAAGAAAAAATAAATATGCTAACTACTATAAAAAAACTAAAGCCCACCCGCCAGCTGGCGGGTAAGGCTTTAGGTTTCGTGTTTGTCATAAAGTTATTTACTAACGTTAAATTTACCAGTGGTTAAAATTTGATTTTCTTTATCTGTTACTTGATACATGTATGCACCGCTAGCCAGATTACTTGTATTCATTTTTGCTTTACCCATTTCTATTGCTTCAGTTGCAACAACTTTACCAGTCATATCATAAGCAATAACTTTAGTTGCTTCTGTGCTAACTGTAGAGAAATTTATGAAAGAGCTAGTTGGATTTGGGTAAACCGATAATTCAATTTCTGGTTTTGAGATAGAATTAACACCTACAACATCATAGTTTGTTTGAATAGTTGTAATTGTTTGAGTACTTGTGCCTCCTATAGTTGATGAAATTGTAGACGATTGAATAGAAAAAATAGGTGCTTTAGAAGCGCTTGTTGAATAATAATCATCTGTTACGGTATTTAATGAACCAACGCCAAAAGAAAGAGTCGCATTTAAGTTTTGAACGGTAGTTAATCGTACAACATCTGTGAATGTTTTTAGTGGAAGAGTTAATGTTCCAGTTCCAGTGGCAGTAACTGTTGCATTACCTGTAAATGTTCCACCTATTGCCCCACCGATCGTAATAGACCCTGTTGGAGCTGAAGTAGTAGATGAATTTAACGACATTGGATATTGTGCATAGATGGAAGGATTGTTGTAGACTAATTTTACACCAATAGCGCCAATCGAAAGCGAACCTCCGTAATATTTTAATGAATTTACATCTGAATTGTAATACGAAATATTAGTACTTGACGAAAAGACAGACACGTTAGCAGCTGAATATTCTGCAACGCCAGGTAATGTGTTAGATGTGTTGTAAGTTTTTGGTGAATGTAAGTTAGTTGGAGTAAAGTTCCACAAAGCACCAGCTCCAGAAGCACCAGGTGTAATTCCGGTAGAATCGCATTGAGATGTGAAGTATGGTATATTTCCCCATGCTGGAGAACTATTAGCGTACGTTAATGTTTGAGCAGTAGTAGCTAAGCCCAAACAGGTAAACATAGAAAGTATAATTTTTTTCATGTGGTAGTTGTTTTTTGGTTTATCAAATATATTTAAATTTAAAGTGGTTTCAAAATAAAAAATGGAAACTTCATACCTATTCAAATTCAATCAAATCCATTTAGTGTGTGTGTTTAAGGGCTATTTTGTTGAATTTATTCTCAATTTCAACTTTTAATCATATAAACTTAAAACACCATTTTCCCTGGATTTAAAATTAAATTTGGGTCAAATAATTTTTTAATATTTCTCATCAATTCTAATTGATATTCTGGGAAAACGATGGATAAATAATCTTTTTGAACTAATCCTATTCCATGTTCCCCGCTAATTGTTCCTCCTAATTTTTTACAAAGTTCAAAAATCTCGATGATACCTTTTGGTAATTCTTTTTCCCAAGCGTCATCCGATAAGTCTCCTTTGATAATATTAACATGTAAATTGCCATCTCCTGCATGACCATAACACACACTTTTGAAACCGTATTTTGCTCCAATTTCTTTTACTCCTTTTAAAAGAGTGGGTAGTTCAGCTCTTGGCACAACCGTGTCCTCTTCTTTGTAAACAGAGTTGCTTTTAACAGCTTCACCAACTTTACGACGTATTTTCCAAAGTGATGCTTTTTGTTCGGCGCTATCCGCCATTAAAATCTCATCACAACCATGTTCTGTCATAATGTTACTGATTGTTTCGCAGTCATTAAAAAGTACATCCATATTATTGCCATCTACTTCAATCAACAATAATGCTTGCCATTCGGGTTTTATGGTAAAGTTAACGTCTCCTGCATATTTAATACTCCAATCAATAGCATCACGTTCCATAAATTCCATGGCACTTGGTGTGATACCAGCTCTAAAAGTCGCTCCCACTGCTTCGCATGCTTTTTCTGCTGACGTAAAAGGAACTAACATTAACAAATCGTGTTTTGGTAACGGAATTAGTTTAAATACTATTTTAGTAATAATACCTAAAGTTCCTTCACTACCCACCATTAAATGCGTGAGGTTATATCCAGTTGAATATTTTAAAGTATTAGCGCCTGTCCAAATAATATCACCGTTTGGTAATACCATTTCAATATTCAACACATAATCTCTTGTTGTGCCATATTTTACGGCTTTTGGTCCGCCACTGCTATGAGCTACATTGCCACCTAGCGAACAACTTCCCCAACTAGCTGGGTCGGGTGGATAAAACAATCCAACTTTTTTTACCTCTTCCTGAAAAATATAATTAATTACTCCTGGCTCAACAGTAGCTTGTAAATTACGTTCATCGATATTTAATATATTATTAAATCGCTCCATGCTCACAATAATTCCACCATGAATTGGCAAGGCGCCTCCACTTAATCCTGTTCCCGAACCACGAGCGGTTACAGGTATTTTATGAGCATTAGCTAATTTCATCACTTCCGAAATTTGACTAACGGTTTTGGGTTTTACTACCACTTCTGGTTTAAAAATAAAATCTTCCGTTTCGTCTTGCCCGTATTTTTCAAGATTATCATGGTCAATTAATACATCATGTGCATCAATTATTTTTTTTAATTGGTCTATGATATCTGTATTGATTTTAGTGTACATGCTTTTTATTTTTTCAATTTAATAACGGCCCATTCATTTTTATTGTAGCTTTCAATAAATGTAAAGCCTATACTTTGTGCCAATTGTTTTAGTTCTTCCACATCTGCTGTAAAAAAGCCGCTTAGTAATAGGTGACCATCTTTTTTTAAACACGTGTAATAAGCAGGCAAATCTTTTTTCAATACATTTTTATTAATGTTAGCTAAAATAACATCAAAGGTTTCTGTGTTTGGAAGAATAGAAGCATCGCCTTTTTTAAATTCAATATCAGAAGCATGATTGATGGCGGCGTTTTCAATTGAGTTTTCAATACTCCAATCATCAATATCAATTCCTAATAATTTTGTTGCTCCTAATTGTTTGGCTAGTATGGCTAAAATGCCGGTACCACAACCCATGTCTAAAACATGCGCGTTTGTAAAAGGAATGCTAAACATGGTTTTGCTTACTAACCAAGTGGTATCGTGATGACCAGTTCCAAAACTCATTTTTGGAGTAATCACAATATCATGTTTGATGCCATCGGCTGCTGGATGAAAGTGTGCTCTGATGCATACTAAATCATCTACATAAACAGGACTAAAATTCTTTTCCCATTCTTCGTTCCAATTAGTTTTTGGAATAACGGTTCTTACATAAGAAAATGTAAAATCTTCAAATGATAATTCCTTCACTAAATCTTCATTTTCAAATTCTTCCTGAATGTATGCTTCTACACCGGTTTCGTTTTGCGTAAAACTTTCAAAACCTAAATCGGCTAATAAAGCAATTAAAATATCTGAACCTGGTTCAACAGGCGTTACTTTAAAATCGTATTGTATATAATCCATACTCAAATGTATGAATTATGATACATTAAGTTATTTGTTAAAATCAGAATTATGAATACCTGATGTTTAATTTCTTTCTTGAAAAAAGTATAGTATTAAAACGAGAAAATAATTTTGCAGAAATCATCTGCTTTTAACGACGCGCCACCAATTAATCCACCATCTACATCAGGACATCTAAATAACTCCTGAGCATTTTGGGGATTGCAGCTTCCGCCATATAGTATAGAAACATTAGCAGCTATAGATGAATCAAAAATATCCGTTACAATGCTTCTAATAAAGGCATGCATTTCTTGTGCTTGAGCAGCAGTTGCTGTTTCTCCAGTTCCAATGGCCCAAACTGGTTCGTAGGCTAAAACAAATTTAGAAAATTCAGCTATGGAAAATTCTTTTAATACATTGGTTAACTGCTCTGTAATAACCTTAAAATGATTATCTGTTTTACGCTCGTGAATTGTTTCTCCAATACAAAAAATAGGACGTATATTATTTCTTAAGGCTTCTTTAATTTTTAAAATTAAATCCGAATCTTTTTCTTTAAAATATTGTCTTCTTTCGCTATGACCAACTAAAACATATTCGCAGCCAATAGAATTTAACATGCTAGCACTAATTTCGCCAGTAAAGGCTCCGCTTGCATTGGTGTGGCAGTTTTGAGCGCCAATGTAAAAGTTTGGTTTGTTGCCAGTAGTTGCTTTTACAGTTTCTAAAAATGGAAATGGAGGAATGATGATTTTTGTGACTTCATCAATCCCGATAGCTATCGGGACGTTTACTTGATTTATAATTTGTTCTACAAGAGTTTTTGCTTCTTGTAAAGATTTATTCATTTTCCAGTTACCAGCAACTATTTTTTGTCTACTCATTATTTTACTCTAACACGTGGATCTAAAACACCATAAGCAATATCTACAAAAATATTTGTCACCACAAATATGGTTGCAAATATTAATGTTGCTCCCATTACTACAGGCAAATCGTTTTTTGTAAGGGCTTCAAATACTTCGTATCCAATTCCTTTCCAGCTAAAAATATACTCTACAAACACAGCACCAGCCATCAATCCTGCAAACCAACCAGATATAGCTGTTACAACTGGATTTAAAGCGTTTTTTAAAGCATGTTTAATAATAACCGCATACATGCTTAAGCCTTTTGCTTTCGCTGTTCGGATATAATCTTGTCCCATCACATCTAATAATGAACTTCTCATCAATTGTACGACAATAGCAAGTGGTCTAATTCCTAAAGTTATCGAAGGCAAAATCAAATTTTTTAATTTTAATTTTTCTCCATCCCATACATCAATATCATACAAACTTCCTGTTGGAGATAAGCCTGTATAATCTGCCAACACATAGCCAAATAACCAAGCAATGATTAAACCCACAAAAAACGAAGGGGCCGCCATCCCTAATACTGCTAAAACCAATGATAATCGGTCGTAAATAGTATTGCGTTTAATAGCACTAATAATACCGAGAAAAATACCAACAATAGAGGCAATAACTATAGACGTAAAGGCCAATACAGCAGTTTCTGGAAGAGTTTCAATAATAATGTCCGAAACTCGTCTTTTAGTGATGTATGATCGTCTTAAATAGGGTAATTTAGCAACAAGTGATTTGTTTTTGCCAAATGCAAATAAAGGTGTCCAGCTATATTTATCGGGATTTAAAAACCAGATACTTTGATTATTTGAGTTATTATGAACAGAAATTGGAGACAAATCATTCAAATAGAGGGCATATTGCTCCATAATTGGTCTATCTGTTCCTAAATCTTTGTGAATCGCTTCTATGGCTTCTTTGTTTGCTCTTTGCCCAAGCATAATGGTAGCAGGATCGCCAGGTAAAACATTAAATAAAAAAAAGATAACAGTAATAACCCCGTACAAAACGAGTATACCATACAATATTTTTTTAGTAATATATTTTATCACAATTTAGAGCAATTCTATAATCTGCTAAGTAAATAAAATATTTCAGTAAATAAAATAATTTAAGCGAAATTTAAAGAATATGTGATGCATTAAAATTTTAAGGTAAATTTGTAAAGATTGAGATTTAGGCGTAAAATAACCGTTTTTGTAAATTCCATTTTATGTATATGGATGACTTTTCATGTGCATAGCGTCAAAGCACAAAAGGTTGGCTTGGTAATGAGTGGCGGTGGAGCCAGTGGCATTGCACACATTGGCGTATTAAAAGCTTTAGAAGAAAATCATATTCCCGTAAATTGTATTGCTGGGACCTCCATAGGAAGTATTATTGGAGGCTTGTATGCTTCTGGTTATACTCCTCTTGAAATAGAAAAAATGGTGAAAGATCATACGTTTTCTAATCTAACAAAAGGAGAAATGTCGCCTAAATTTGGGTATTATGTTCGAAAACGAGATGACTACGCTTCTTGGAGAACCCTAAAGCTTAATCTTCACAACTCTTTACTCAGTAATTTAGCAACTAATCTCATTAATTCAGTTCCTATTGATTTTTATTTGATGGAAACCTTTGCACCAGCCAATGCAGCTTCTAAATATAATTTTGATAGTTTAATGGTTCCTTTTAGGTGCGTTGCTTCAGATATTGAAAAGAAAAAAAGTGTGACGTTTAGAAGTGGAGATATGCCTTCAGCCATTCGTGCATCGATGAGTTATCCATTTTATATCCGACCTATTTCAATAGATAGTGCTTTATTATTTGATGGCGGTTTATATAATAACTTTCCTTCAAATGTGATGTATGATGAAATGTATCCAGATTTTATCATTGGTAGTTCGGTTACCGAAAATTCGCAATTACCAAGTGATGATAATTTGTACTTGCAATTACGTAATATGTTAATGAGTAAAAGTAATTTTAATCCTGTTTGCGAAAATGGCGTTATTATTCAACCATGGGCCGATGTTAGTGTTTTTAATTTCGAATCAGCTCAACGTTTAATTGATAGTGGTTATGCAGCTACCATCAGACGTTTGCCAGAAATAAAAGCCCATATTTCTAATTATCAAAATCCGGAAGAATTGGCTCAAAAACGAAAAGTATTTAGAGAAAAGACAAACGCTTCAAAAATTGTATTTAATAAAATTATTGTGAATGGAGTAAACGTTAAAATGCAAAAGTTTGTCACCAAAAGTATTGCTCAAAAGCGCGATACCTTTACATTCAAACAATTAAAACGTCAATATTTTAGAATGATGGCCGATGAAAAAATAAAATCGGCTTATCCTACAACAAAGTTAGATACTGCCACCGGAAAATATACACTTACACTAAATGCTAAAAAAGACAAACATTTGTTTTTTGACATTGGAGGTAATTTATCTAATAGACCTATTAGTAATTTCTTTTTAGCAGTTCAGTATAATTATATAGGAAAGATTGGATTTACAGCTTATGCCAATGGCTATTTAGGTAAATTAAACTCTAGTTCACATACTAAGGTAAAATTTGAGTTTCCTACAAAAGTGCCCTTTTATATTGAACCTTCTTTCACTATTTCAAGATGGGATTTTTATAAGAGTAGTGCTTTGTTTTATGATTTTGAAAAACCCGCTTATTTAGTTCAAGAAGATTTGTTTGGAGAGTTAAACATAGGTGCACCAGTTGGTAATATTGGCAAAGTTGTTTTAACAGGTGGAATGAGTGAGTGGAAAAATAGATATTATCAAGTGGACCAGTTTACTAGATTAGATACGAGTGATGTGAGTGTATTTGATTTTGGATACGGGCAGTTGTCGTATCAGATTAATACTTTAAACAGAAAACAATACGCTTCGGAAGGCACAAACATATTAGTGAGAGCAAAAGTAGTAAGCGGGATTGAATATTATTTTCCAGGTTCAACATCACTTGATACGGTTGCCCGTATTTCTGGACCTGGGCATGATTGGTTTAATTTAAAAGTTACCATTGACAAATATATTAAGCCAATTAAATATTTTAAAATTGGCGTTTTTGGCGAGGGTGTTTATTCATCACAAGATTTTTTTAGAAATTATTCTGCGAGTATTTTGTCCGCTCCTTCTTTTAATCCTATACCTGAAAGTCAAACCTTGTTTATTGATGATTATAGATCTCATCAATATTTAGCTGGCGGATTAAAGGCTATTGCCACGCCTTATGCAAATTTAGACATCAGGTTTGAAGGCTATTTATTTCAACCAGTATTATCCATTGTGAAAACAAAAGATAATAAAGCAAGTTATAGTACCCCCTTTTTATATCGCCATTTTTTAGGAATGGGAGCTTTAACGTATCACACACCAATTGGACCAATTAGTTTAGGTGTAAATTATTATGATAAAAATGATAATAGTTTTTCTTTTTTCTTCCACTTTGGCTATACTATTTACAATAAAAAGTCAATCGACTAATTTTTTAATCAGTTCACTAGCTGCTGTTCACTAGTCAATACCATTATTCCCTATTTCACTCATTTAACAAATTTTAAATAAATCAAATCCTTTATTGGACTTAAATTTGGAAGCAAACAAGTCAATTAAATTCTTATTTTTGAATACTATTATATCCCTATGAAGAAACTATTATTAAGCCTAAGTTTGTTGTCAATCATCACAAACGTTTCTGCTCAAGCAAATCAAGGTCACGACATTCGCGTTAATTTTAAAAACTGTAAAGATACAGTGATGTATTTGGCCTTTTATCAATTTGATAAATCCTATTTAGCTGATACATGTAAAAAAGTAGTAAAAGGACAGGTTGTTTTTAAAGGTAAAAATCCACTTGAAAAAGGCGTTTATTATTTGGTAAGTCAAGATAAAGCAAGATACTTTGATTTCTTTATCAGCGACAATAACCAAAAAATGGTGATGAGCAGTGATACGGCTGATTTAGTAAAAAATCTAAAATGTTCATCTCACAAAGAAAACGATGACTTTTTTAACTACATCCGTTTTATTACGGCTAAAAATAAAGAGTATGGCGAAGTTCGTAGTAAAACAAAAGGGATGAATGCTAAGGATTCTGCAGCATTTATGATGGAAAAAGGTAAAATATTAAATGAAACAGTGATTGCTTTTGAAAATGCGTTTTTAGCTCAACACAAAGGTATGTTTGTTGGAGATGTGGTGAGTTTAAAAATGGAGAAAGAAGCAAAGGATATTCCTAAAGCATCTAATGGTCGCCCGGATAGTTTATTTATTTATAATTATTATAAAAATCATTATTGGGATGGTGTAAATTTTGAAGATGATGGAATTTTAAGAACCCCATTTTTTGCTGATCGATTAAAGAAATATTTCACAAGCGTCATTGTTCAGCATCCTGATACAGTTAGCTTGGAAATAGATAGAATCATGGCAAAAACTAAATCAGGAACCATGATGCAAAAATTATTAATTGCTCATTTTTTATCTACTGCCGAAACTTCTAAACTAATGGGATTTGACAAAGTATTTGTTCATGTGATTGATAAATACATCAGAACAGGGATGGCCAAAGAAGTTTACGATGCAACAACCATTGAAAAAATTAAAGAACGTGGCGATATTTTAAAACCTTTACTATTAGGTAGTCAAGCACCAGATTTATTAATGATTGATACTATAGGACACAGACAAATTGCTAAAATGGGTTTTGATACCGTAAAAACAAGTGCTGGAGCTACAAAGCTATATTATGATAATGTTCAAAATTTAGCGCAAACCTTTGTATCATTATATGGCATAAAAACAGATTATTTAGCATTAGTGTTTTGGGATGTAGATTGTGGGCACTGTAAAACAGAAATTCCTAAATTATTGGAAGAGTATCATGCTTTGAAGAAAGAAGGTTATGATTTAAAAGTGGTAAGTGTTTATACTCAGCATGATTACGAAAAATGGCGTAAATACATCATCGAAAATAAATTAGATTGGATTAACGTTTATGATGGAGTACACGTCAATAATATCAAAGAGAAATATGATATTTATTCTACTCCAGTAATTTATATGCTTAATAAAGATAAGAGAATTAAAGCGAAGCGCATAGGTACTGAGCAGTTAAAAGATATCGTTAAACAAATGGAAAAAGAATATAAAGCCGCTAAAAAATAAAATATCAGATAATAATTTTTCTAAAAGCCGTCCTACATTTATGGGACGGCTTTTTTTTGTACTTTTATCTCTTAAACATAACATTAAACAAATGAAAAGAAATTTATTTTTTATCTACGTCGTATTTTTTATTTCAATTTTCCAATTCGTAAATGCTCAAGTAAACATAAAAGTTAAAGTAAACAGTGTATCGGTTTCTTCAACTCAGGATTGCGATGCAGGTGGAACGGACAATAGTGATTTTGTATTTGAATATAAAATTCAAGATAATTCAGCTTCTGCTTTTTCCAATAATACTCCCGTTGCAGGAAGTATAGGAATGTGTAATTACGTGGTAGTTAATGAAAATAATGGTCCTTTTGCTTTATCTCCTTCTTCGCCAGGATTAGCTGTTTTTTCTCCAACTTCAGGCGTTTTTTTTAATAGAAGTTATAATTGTAAAAATGAGGTGCCAACTACATTTACATTAACATGGACTGCTTATGAAAACGATGATGCCACTGCGCCATCTGTTTTGCCAACAGCCAACGGAACAATTACGCCTCAAGTAAGTATTTATTCTGTGCCAAATGCTAATGGAACATTTACCACTCAGTTTACTCAAACATCTTTAGATGGCGCTTGCCCTCAAACTTATATCATTGAGTTTGAAGTTGAAAAAACAATTGGTAGCTTTTCTCCCTTAGGGATTAATTTTTTAGATGGTAATGTGATTTGCACAGGAACTAGTGATGGTGATTTAGAAGCTTCTTATGCAGGTGGTTCAGGTACAGTTTTAGTAGATTGGAGCGTTGATGGTTTGGGTGATTATAATGATAATGCAAACGTTTCGGGTGTTAGTGCAGGTAGTTATACCATAGTTGTAAAAGATGCTTTAAATTGTACTGATACTGGCGTCGTTGTGATTAATGAGGTTGATCCTCCTACAAATATTACTGCATTTACTTCTGGTTCACCAACAGTTTGCGCTGGTCAGTTAGGAGTAACGTACGCCGTGCCATCACAAACAACGGTAACGTATTTTTGGAATTATGCTGGCGGAATTGTAACGATTAATGGTACTGGAAATAATGTAGCTATTGATTTTGGCAATACACCAGGTACAGGAACGTTAAGTGTTTATGGACAAAATAGCTGTTCGGTAACGCCCGTATTAACAGCTACCATTGAAGTACTTGCGGCACCAAATGTTTTAATAGCAGGTAATAATAATATGTGTGCTAATTCTCAAGAAGTTTTAACCGCTTCTGGAGCTACTTCATATACTTGGAACACGGGAGCTAATACCGCAACTTTGGTTATTAGCCCATCTGTGACAAGTATTTATACAGTTACTGGAACTAATGCCGACGGATGTGTGGCAATGTCAGAATACACGATGAATGTAAATGCTTCTCCAACGGTTCAAGTTACAGGTTCTACCTTATCCGTTTGTCCTAACCAAACGGTAGCTCTTACTGCTATTGGTAATGGTAATTTATTTATTTGGAGTGATGGTTTTATTGGTGCTAATCATACAGTATCCGCAGCAGCTACTACAATTTATACAGTAACAAACACGTTTACTAATTCTTGTTATTCGCAAGTGACCTATACATTGAATGTGACTCCAGTTGCCTTATCGGTTTCAGGAAATACAACCGTTTGTGCAGGTTCAGCCGCTACATTAACTGCTTCTGGAGTGGATACTTACACATGGAGCAATGGTGCCACAACAAACGTTAATATAGTAACGCCAAATTCATCACAAACATACACTTTAAATGGAACCACTTTAAGTGGATGCTCGGCTTCGGTATTCGTACCTATTAGTGTTGTGGCTTCGCCAACGGTTACGATCATTGGTAACGACTCTATTTGTGAAGGAAAATTAGCAACCTTAGTAGCGAGTGCAAACGGAACAGTGACTTATGGATGGAACAGTGGCGCTAATACAGCAACTATTACAGTTTCTCCAATTGGAACCTTTACCTATATTGTAACGGTTGATAATGGTGGATGTACTGCAACAGCTTCGCATGAAGTATTTGTGAAATTAATTCCAACAGTTGATTTTTCGGTAACGAGTACACCTTTGTGCATAACAGATGCCGTAATCACATTCACATCAAATCCATCAGGCGGATTATATACTGGAACAGGAGTAACAGGCAATACGTTTGATCCATCAGTGGGAGTAGGCATTTATCCAATTAATTACCAAGTAACCACCAGTAACGGTTGTTTGGCAACTCAATCACAAACTATTGAAGTAATGCTTTGTACTGGAGTAAGCGAAATTGATAGCAATTTATTTAGTGTTTTTCCAAACCCAGCTAATGATTTTGTAACTATTCAATCAGATAAAGAAATAGCCTCTGTTTTAGTGTATGATTACTCGGGAAAATTAGTGAGAATGGTTGAACTCAATTCTTTTGCAACTAAATTAGATGTGAGCGCTTTAGCAGCAGGGTTTTATTCGTTTACTGTTACAATGAATGATCATTCTCAAAAAACACTAAAGCTTATTAAAGAATAAATTGTTTTGAGCAATAAAGAATGGTAGTTGAAAACCAAAAATATAATAGCAGTCAAAATATGTGCAGGCTAGGTAGGATTTATAATAGAGAACCATTGTTATAATAGAGTTTGCAGCCATATTAAATAGATGAAAACGCTCCTAATCATTTTACTAACAACAATTGGATATTGTGTCTCAGGACAATTAAGTAAAACGTATTTATTCTTAGGAACCTACACCGACGGAAAGCCAGACAAAGGAATTTACATTTACGAGTTCAATTCTAAGACAGGAAACTTAAAGGAAGTATTTAGTGGACAAAATATTACAAATCCTTCTTTCCTGACATTGTCGCCTACTGGTGATTACTTGTATGTCTGCACTGACACAAAGCTCCCTGAGGAAGGAAGTGTATCTGCGTTTAAGTTCGACAGTATAAATGGCTCATTGACATTCTTGAATAAGCAAAAGAGTGGTGGTGAAAATCCAGTTTATTTAACCACTAGTAGAAATAACGAATTTGTTATTAATGGAAATTATACCGAAGGAACGGTTTCAGTTTTTAAAACAAACCCAGATGGTAGCCTAAATACATCTTCACAAATAGTTCCGTTTCAGGGAAGTGGACCTAATGCCAGAAGACAAGACAAAGCACATATACATGCCACCGTTTTCTCGCCAGACTTCGAATATATTTTTTTTCCTGATTTAGGAGCGGATCAAATTCGTGTCTTCAAATTCAATGTACACGAAGCACAACCTTTAAAGTGTTTAGAAAATTATGGCTATACAAATGTTTCAGGCAGCGGACCTAGACATTTCACATTTCATCCAAATAACCATTTTGCATATTGTATTGAAGAACTAAGCGGGACTATTACTTCGTTCAATTATGAAAACGGGAAGTTAGATAGTATACAACGAATATTTTCTTACTCAAAATTACAGGAAGAGTACAATAGCGCAGACATTCATATTTCTCCTGACGGACTCTTTCTATATGCTTCCAATCGCTGGGACAACGAAAACACAATTTCAATATTTTCAATCAATAAAGATAATGGCAAACTAACATTAATTGGACATCAATCAACCTATGGCGACCATCCTAGAAATTTCACACTTGACCCGACAGGAAATTTTCTAATCGTAGCAAATCAGATTACAAATAATATTGTTGTTTTTAAACGAGACATTAAAACAGGACTGCTAACCAAAACAGGAAAAGAAATTATAGTGCCAAGACCGTCCTGCTTAAAAATGAGAAAGTACGGCAGCTAACAAATCCTACTTCACAAACAGAAAAAATAATCCTGTACATAAAGCACAGCTCACTATAATATTTATGATTGCCCACATGCTCATACCTTGTTTTATGAGTTCAAAGGTTTCGTAACTAAAAGTAGAGAAGGTGCTTAAGCCACCACAAATGCCAATTAATACTAAGTGTTTGTAATTATCAGGAATTAAATTTTTTTCTTGATACGTGTAAATTAAGGTCCCGAAAATTAAACAGCTTATCACGTTTGAAGATAAGGTTGCTAAAGGTAAAGTAATGGTGGTTTTGCTAATCACTAATGAAATTAGGAAACGTAGTACACTTCCTAATCCTCCGCCTAAAAATACTAAAATGTAATTCATATTCTATTTGTTTTGTTTCCCGCAGATTCCGCAGGTGGCCGCAGATTTTATCCTCTGCGATATTCTGCGCGATTAGCGGGAAAATTATTTTCTCCCCAAATACACCGCTCCTCCCACACTATCTCTACTTGCTTTTGTTACTGAGCTTAAGGTGTTTGTTTTTTCATTTAATCTTAAATATCCTAAGTATGCAAAAATAATCGCTTCTTTAAATTGTATAATCTCATCTGCAGGAATTTCTATGGTTCCTTTGTAATAATATTTTAAGCGTTCAATTAAAAATGCATTGTAAGCACCACCACCAGTTATTAAAACTGATTTTAATTGTTGTTTATTTAATGTTTCTGCAATCTGCAACGCGGTATATTCAACGCAAGTGGCTAGTTTATCGTTCAACGAAATGGCTGCATTATTTAAAATTGGTACGAATTGATTTTCGAAAAATTCTCTTCCTAAAGATTGTTGCTGCGTATTTACTTTTAGTAAAGATTGTAACAAGGCATTATTGTAATTTCCTGAAGCGGCCATTTTTCCGCCATCATCAAATGCTTTTCCAACAGTTTCGGTTAAATAGTTGAGTGCCATGTTTGCAATGCAAATATCAAAGGCTGAGGTTTTAGTTGCTGTTGTAAAAGAAATATTTGCAATCCCTCCTATATTTAAACAAGATTCAGCTTGATGAAATAAATCTCTATCACCGATAGGCACTAAAGGTGCGCCTTGTCCATTTAAAGCCACATCTAAGCTTCTAAAATCACAAATGGTTGTAATACCAGTTTCTGCCGCAATGTTTGCTCCGCAGCCTATTTGAGTGGTAAAGCCTTGTTGAGGTTGATGAAATATGGTATGTCCGTGAGAGGCAATGGCATCAGAACTTTGTTGGTGTTTTGCTAAAAATGTATTGACTTGTTGTCCGATAAATGCACCGTAAGAGCTGTGTAATTTAAAATAAGTTTGGGCACTTGCACTAAATACGTTTTGTAACTGCTGTTTCCAATGGTCGTCGTATGCAATGGTTTGCGAAGCCAAAAGCTTAAACGCAACTTGCCCATTTTTGGATATGAATTCACATAAAGCTAAATCCAGTCCGTCCATCGACGTGCCGCTCATGATGCCAACTATTTTTTGAGATTTTGCCTCCATTTTAAACTAAAATTACTTAGAATTGTTTTAAAAGTGGGACAATTGTAGAAAAACTCTCAACAAAATAATTTTAACAAATCGACAATTTAAACTTGATAATTCGAAATATCTTCTATTTTTGTGAGGATAAAATGTTCAACTATTAAAAATACAACACCATGCAATTTCAACTAACAGAAGAGCAATTAATGATTCAAGCAGCAGCGAGAGATTTCGCTCAAAATGACTGCAAACCAGGAGTAATTGAGAGAGATGAAACTCAAAAATTTCCAGCAGAACAAGTTAAAAAGCTTGGAGAATTAGGTTTTATGGGAATGATGGTTGATCCTAAATACGGCGGAGGCGGTATGGATGCTATCTCTTATACTTTAGCAATGGAAGAAATTTCTAAAGTTGATGCATCTTGTAGCGTTGTGATGAGTGTAAACAACTCATTAGTGTGCTGGGGATTAGAGCATTTTGGAAATGAAGAACAAAAACAAAAGTACTTAGTGCCTTTAGCTAAAGGTGAAAAAATTGGTGCTTTTTGTTTATCAGAGCCTGAAGCAGGAAGTGATGCAACTTCTCAACGCACAACTGCTATCGATCAAGGCGATCATTATTTAGTAAATGGTACTAAAAACTGGATTACAAATGGTAGCACAGCTTCTATTTATTTAGTTATGGTTCAAACTAACGTTGAGTTAGGACATAAAGGAATTAACTGTTTAATCATAGAAAGTGGAATGCCAGGATTTGTGGTAGGTCCTAAAGAAAATAAAATGGGTATTCGTGGTAGCGATACTCACTCATTAATGTTTACAGATGTAAAAGTTCCAAAAGCTAATCGTATTGGTGAAGAAGGATTTGGTTTCAAATTCGCGATGAAAACTTTGGGAGGCGGACGTATTGGTATTGCTTCTCAAGCTTTAGGAATTGCGCAAGGAGCTTATGAATTAGCATTAGCGTATTCAAAAGAGCGTAAAGCATTTGGTAAATTAATTTCTCAGCATCAAGCTATTCAATTTAAATTAGCGGATATGGCTACTCGTATCGAAGCAGCTCGTTTATTAGTTCATCGCGCGGCTTGGTTAAAAGACCAAGGTTTACCTTGTGAAAAAGAAGGAGCGCAAGCAAAAGTATTTGCATCAGAAACAGCTATGTGGGTAACTACTGAAGCAGTTCAAATTCACGGTGGTTATGGTTTCGTAAAAGAATACCATGTAGAGCGTTTAATGCGTGATGCAAAAATCACTCAAATTTATGAAGGAACAAGCGAAGTACAACGTATTGTTATTTCAAGAGCTTTGTTAGCAGAATAAATTAATGTTCTTATAAAAGAAAAAGTCCTCACTGATTGGTGGGGACTTTTTTATTGAATAAAATTGAATGGACTTAGTATATTTACTTTTATAATTTTTATGTCAGAAAGTAAACATATAGCTTCTTTAAATCATGATCGCATTTTTGGTTTTGATATATTGAGAGCTTGTGCTATTATTTTTGTGGTGGCCGTTCATGGTCGATTTTTAGTAGAAGGTACATTTTTGTATGATTTTCCTTATTTAATTTTTGCAGATGGTGTAGATTTGTTTTTTGTATTAAGTGGTTTTTTAATTGGTACCATATTATTAAAAGAAATTAGTACATCCGAATCGTTTACATTTTCTCAACTCACCAACTTTTGGAAACGAAGATGGTTTAGAACCTTGCCCAACTATTATTTAATTTTATTGGTGAATGTGATGATTGTAAAATACAATATCATCAACGAAGACATCAATCAGTTTAATTGGAAGTTTTTGTTTTTTCTGCAAAACTTTAAAGATTCATTTTATGGTTTTTTCTGGGAATCATGGAGTTTATCCATCGAAGAGTGGTTTTATATTTTCGCCCCAATTATTTTATTAATACTCATCAAATTATTGCCAGCTAAAAAAGCATTTTTAACTACTGTACTAATTTTAATTTTCACTCCCATTTTTTTTAGATTTTTTAAAGAAAGTCCAGCGCAAATTGATTGGAACTGGCTTGAGTTAGAAATTAAAAAATCCGTTTTAACAAGATTAGATTCTATCGGCTATGGTTTATTTGCGGCATGGACTGCATTTTATTACCGCGATTTTTTCAGGAAATATAAAATCCAATTTTTGATTTTAGCGATAGTATTGCAATATGTGATTGCCAACTATAATTTTAATAATAATACGTTTTATTTAAAAGTCATGTATTTTTCGTTAATGCCTATGACTGCTATGTTTTTTTTACCTATAGCGCATAGTATTAAACAAGGAAGAGGTTTTATTGCTAAAATAGTAACACATATTAGTAAAATATCCTATTCAATATATTTAGTAAACTTGGCAATTGTTGCAGAAGTTATCAATTGTAATTTTCCAAAAACAACCGTAAATGATGGTATTTTGAAATATGTATTGTATTGGGGTATTGTTATTGTTTTATCCTCAATAATCTATCGGTTTTTTGAAAAACCATTGATGAATTTAAGAAATAAGTTCTAATAAAATTTAGTTACATCCTTCTGGTCCACAACCGCAAGAACTACCTGAGGCAATAGGTTCAATAACACCATTAGCATGCTCTTCATATGCTTTAGTTAAAGCATTTAAAAAAGTATCTGATTCTTGTGCACCAGAAACAGCATACTTTCTATCCAATACAAAAAATGGAACACCGCGCACGCCTATTTGTTGTGCTTCTGTAATGTCTTTTTCTACTTCGTTTGAATAAGTCGTGTTATTTAAAACATCATTAATTTCTTTTTCATCTATACCTAACTCTTTACCAATTTGTAATAGGGTAGAGTGGTCGGCTGTGTTTTTACCATCCGTAAAATACGCTTGAAATAATTTTTCTTCTAATTCATTTTGCTTACCATACTTTTTAGCTAAGTGCGATAAACGATGTGCATCAAATGAATTAGCAACAACTGCTTTATCAAAATTAAATTCTAAACCAACTTGCTTGGCAATATTGGTGACATGCGCCGTTGTTTCTAGTGCTTGTTGTTTACTCCAACCTTTCTTTTCTGCTAAATTATCTATGGTATTTAAGCTTGGATCAGTAACTGTTGTTGGGTCTAACTGAAAGCTTTTCCAAAGCACTTCAATTTTATCTTTATGAGGAAATTGCGCTAAGGCATTTTCAAATTTGCGTTTGCCTATATAGCAAAACGGACACATTACATCACTCCAAATTTCTACTTTCATGGTTCTTGTTTTTAATCACGGCAAAGGTAAGTAATGTAATATGCTTTTGCAATGGGACTATACTTTTGGCAACTATTATATCCCTTTTCTCTTTATGCAACGCCCTCTTGGTTCATCGCCTTCATGAAGTACTATATCAGAATGTAGGAAATGAACAGCTTCTGCGGAGTCTTTTACTTTAGTGGCATTACGTTCTAACATCTCAGATTCAAACTCCGTTAATACACTTTTTCTGATTCCAATTTCTTTCCATTTTGATAAGGAACCACAATTTTTATAGATTCCTCTAGCTAGCGCCACAGCATCTAGTAAAGCCTGATTGGCTCCTTGTCCTTTAAACGGACTCATAGGATGAGCTGCATCTCCTATCAATGTGGCTTTTCCGCATTTCTCTAATAAGTTGGATGTTAGTAATGCTCTGTCGTAAACTGGATAGCCTGAAATTTTAGCTTCCATGGTTGCTGACACAATTTGAGGAACAGGATTGTGCCACTGCGTTCTGCGACAAGCTTCTTCTTTAAGAGCTTGAGCTCCTTTAGCACTTAATGCTTTTGCCTCATTTTCTGACATGGGAAAACTTAATTGCCACATCACTGAGTTTGAATCAAAAGGCATGATGTAAATTCGGTCATTACCATTAGCAGTTTGAAATACCGTAGCAGAATCTAGTAATTCACTATCTACGCCTTTGAGTGCTTCTAATGGACAAATCCCCAATATTACTATACAGCCTAAATAACGTAAAGGGCTACTATTTTCACCAATTAGTATGTTGCGGACAGCACTTCGAATGCCGTCGGCACCAACGACTAAATCTGCTTTGGCGTTTTTTATTTCTCCGTTTACTTGAAAGCTGAGATGAATACCATCTTCATTTTCTTTGGTGTCCATTAACTGATGCCCCCACTGCACTTCATAACGCTCGCCGAGTTGCTCAAGAAGTGCTAACCGTAAAGACTGCCTCGCAATATGTATATTGGTGCGCTTAGGAGATGTTTTTGTATTTGACTGTAGCCATTTTCTCATTCCCCATTCACCAATCACTTTTCCTTCAGTAGTATGAACCACATGTCTTGTTGAAATAATTCCTTTTTCTAAAGATAAAATACCCAACGCTTCCATCGCCTTAGTAGCTTGCTGCAAGGTAAGACCATAGCCTTGAGATCGAGCATCGAAGTTGTTATCGCGCTCATATAATGTAAAAGGAATGCCACGATGCATACACGCCACAGCTAAAGCTATGCCTCCAATTCCAGCTCCAATAATAGCCACGTGCGGATAGTTTTCTGTATCAGCTAAAGGATTAGCTTCGGCATGAACCAGCCCGGAACCAGAACAATTTTGGCAAGAAATTAAAGGACTTTTAGGACGAATAGGAGGAATGCCTTCTCCATTTTTTTTTTCAAATTCGTTAATTGAATTTTGGTAATGGAGTCGCACTTTTTTACGAAGCCTCTGGTTTTTTTTACCTCGACCTTTACATTCGGGGCATATAGTCCAGTTAGCTTTTTCGTTTATCTCCTTTTTCAATTTATTAAATAACTAGATTTTGAACATCTTTTCTTCTAAAAAAAAGCTACCACATTTGTGATAGCTTTTTTTTTGATTTTACTTCGCTTCCATTTCAGCAGGTTTGAGTTTATTTAACTCTGCCATTACCATTTTGCGTTTGTCGTTTAACTCAGCAATTTTTTGTTTTTCAGCGTTAATTTTATCTTCTATTTCTTTCATAAAAGGATTAACTCCTTTACTACTTGTTTTAAAGAAACCTAAATTGTTATCGTAAGTTTTAATACGACCGTTAATTTCATCAATTTGTTTTTTGAAATATTCTGCTTCTTTCTTTAATGCTAATTCAGGACTTTCTCCATTAGATAAACGCTCTAATTTTGTTTTAAATTGCATCATGAATTTTTCAGTAGCACTTACATTCATTTTATCATACAATTCATCTAAGCGATTATAAAACGCATCATTCACACGTTTTTTATCTTTCATTGGCACCATGCCTGCTGCATTCCAATCTGCAGAGAATTGTTTTAAGGCGGCGTGGTTAGCTGCTAAATCTTCTGATAAATTAAAGTCGTGTAATTTTTTCAATAACTCTTCTTTAGCTACTAAGTTGCTATCAAAGCTTGCGTCAATCGCTCCAAAATGAGCTTTCTTAGCGTCAAAAAAGAGATTACATGCAGCACGAAACTGATTAAATAATTTAGTTTCATCGCCACCAGCATGAGGAACTTTTTTCCAAGCATCTTGTAATTTAATTAAAGCTAAACCTGTTTTTTGCCAATCAGTGCTTTCTTTCAAAGCATTTGCTTTAGCGATCAATTCTTGTTTTTGAGTTTTAATTACACCCATTTTTTCGTGTACCACACTAAAAAAGGCTTTCTTCTTTTCAAAAAACGAATCACATAATTCTCTAAATTCTGCCCACACTTTATCATTGTCTTTTGCGTTAGCTCTACCAATGCCTTTCCATTCGGTTTGTAATGCTACTAACTCGTTGGTTAAATTATTCCAAACTTGTCCGCTTGCAGTTTCAGATTTTGTGATGATCGCTTTAATTTTTTCAAGCATTTCTTTTTTGCTGTTCAAATTCGCTTCTTTCTCTTCTTCAACCGAATTGTAATGAGCTTTTAATTTTGAGTAAGCTTCTTCTAAAGCCGCTCTAAAACTACCTTTCAATTCGTCCCATTTATCATTAGGCACTGGCCCAATATCTTCCCAATCGTTACGGTAAATTTTAATTAAGCGTTCTGCTTCCTTAATATTTTCTTGATTTTTTAAGCCTTTGATTTTTTCTAATAACTCCGTTTTTAATTCGTAATTACGTTTTAAATCATGCTCTTGTAATTGTTTTGATAAACTTAATTTGTAGTTAAATTCTTCAATCGCTTTACTGTAATCGGCTTGATTTTCTTTGTATTTATGAGGAGACACAGCGCCAGTGGCTTTCCATTGTGCTTGTAATTCTACTAATTTTTTAATAGCAGCACCAATGTTATCACTTACTTGACTAAGGTCATTTATTTTATTAATAATCTCTTGGCGAATCACTAGGTTTTTACCTTGTTCAATTGCTAAGCGACCATCTTCTTCTTTTTTCTTTTTTTCGATTTTGTCAATCAGCTCCGAAATTTTAACATCTTCGGGAGATTTGGCATATTCAAATTCTTTTGCTTTGCCGCCTTCTTCCACAAATTCTTGTTTCGCTTTTTCAAATTCGGCTGTCCACAATTTTTGATACTCTTTTTGCAGAGTGCGCATTTGGTGAGCAACAGCACTAGCTTCAGGTTGCTGAAGCATTTCTTCCAGTTTTGTAATAATTACGTTTTTCATTTTGTAATAAACCTTTCTTTAGGGTTTTTGTTTTTAAGTTATTTAACCTACCAAAAATAAAGGAAAAATTTAGTTTACAAAACTTTCAAGGTGTTTTTTTATATAAATAAAAGGTTAATTTTATTGCTGAAATGAATATCATAGAGTCCGAAGCCCTCGAATTATTAGAGTTTTATAAAATTAAAAAATACGTTACTGATTTTTGTCATAGTAGCGGCGCTAAAAACAAAGCATCACACATTTCTGTTTTTGCAAATCACGAAAATTTAACCACTGAATTACATCGTGTTTCTGAATTAAAAAACACATTTAATAGCGATTCTTTTTTTCCTGACATTCAATTTCAAGATTTCAGGAAAGAGGCTTCTTTATTAGGTTTAGATGGAAGTATGCTTACTGAAGAACAATTTCTGTTAATTAAACAAGCAACAGAAATTAGTAATACTGCCATTCGTTTTCTAAAAAACAAAAAACAAACATTACCTTATTTATCGCAATTAGCAGATGAATTAGAGGATAATAAAATCATCATAGCAGAGATTGATCGCATTATTGATTTTGATGCGACTGTAAAAAATTCGGCGTCTAAAGAATTACAAAAAATTCGTAAAGATTTGTCGGAGAAAAGAAGAGAGAGTGACGCGAAGTTTGATAGACAGGTGAATGAATTACGAAAACTAGGATTTATAAGAGATAATGAAGAAAGTTTTTTTAATGGACGAAGAACTTTAGCGGTTTTAGTTGAATACAAATCGGAAGTGAGTGGGTTTGTACATAATAAAAGCGAAACTGGGAAAACAATTTTCATTGAACCTGGCGCTACTATTAATATTAATAATGATATTGCTGAATTAGAAATTGATGAGCGTAGAGAAATCAATCGAATCCTTCGAGAGTTATCTGATACACTTCGCCCGTATGCGTTTCAATTAAAACAGTATGATGAATTATTAATTGAATTAGATTTTTTAAAAGCCAAGGCTAAGTTTGCTCAAATTATTAATGCGACTTTACCTACTATTTCAGCTACCTCCGAATTAATATTAAGTAAGGCATATCATCCTATTTTGTTTTTACAAAATAAGGAACTCAAAAAGAAAACTGTGCCTTTAAATATCCATTTGAATTCAGAAAACCATTTGGTAGTGATTTCTGGGCCAAATGCTGGCGGTAAATCTATTACTTTAAAAACAGTGGGATTATTACAAACCATGTTACAAAGTGGATTGTTAGTTTGCGTAGCAGAAAACTCAGTTATGAGTTTCTTTAAACATGTTTTAATTGATATTGGAGATACGCAAAGTATCGAACATGAATTGAGTACTTACAGCGCTCGATTAAAAAACATGATTTCGATTTTAAAAACGGTGAATGCACAAACCTTGATTTTAATGGATGAGTTTGGTAGTGGCACAGATCCTGAGTTGGGAGGCGCGATGGCAGAAGTTGTGTTGGAGGAATTAGTAAAATCAAAAACCTTTGGAATTATTACTACACATTTCCCGAATGTAAAATTATTAGCTAATAGATTGGATGGTGTTTTAAATGGCAGTATGTTATTTGACCTAGAAACATTAGATCCAAAATATATTTTAACGGTTGGTGAACCAGGAAGTAGTTATACTTTTGAAGTAGCTGAAAGAGTAGGCTTCCCAAAAGATTTAATCACAAGAGCGAAGGCAAAAATTGATATCGACAAAGTTGATTTAAATGTATTGTTAGCTGAAGTTCAACAACAAAAAACAAAATTAGCTGAAGCCGTTGAGCGAACTGTGCACGAAGAATTTTTAAGAAAAATATCGAAAGAAAAGTATGAAGTACTGTCTGCTAATTTTAGAGATAAAATAGACAGAGAAAGAGAGCGCAAAATTGAACTGGCTCGTTTAGCCGATTTCGGACAAAAGTATTTGCGCTTAATGGAGGAGTGGAATAAAAATGAAGATCGTAAAATGGTGATTAAGCGTTTTATTGATGGTATTACTGCTGAAACCAATAAACGCAAAGAACTAGCTAAACAAAACAAACGCGATAATTTTGCTGAAAAAAAAGTGGCACGTATTAAGCCATTATTAAAAGTAGGAAGCAAAGTCAAAATTTTAAATAGCAGCGAAATAGGAATAGTTGAGTCATTAAAAGATGAAAAAGTAAACATCACTTTTGGTATTTTAAAAATGACGGTCAATATGGAGAATCTTGAATTGTTTAGGGATTAAGACCTCACCTTCGGTACCTCTCCTAAAATGAGAGGGAAGATTAGATGTAAAAAGTAATGATACAAATTAAACATAAACCATTTTATTCTTTGCATACCCTGCGAAAAAACTTCGCGTACTTTGCGGTTAAACTATTTCTCTTTTTCTCTTTTACCTCTTTCTCTCAAAAACCCATTATCATCGCCCATCGAGGCGCCAGTGCCTATGCACCAGAAAATACATTAAGTTCTTTTGAAAAAGCCATTCAAATGGGCGCGATGGTTATCGAAACAGATGTGCATCAAACCAAAGATAGTGTAGTAGTGATTATGCACGACTTAAGTGTAGATAGAACAACTTTTCGTAAAGGACTAATTAAAGATATGGACTTAAATACCTTTAAGAATTGTAAGGTTAGAATTAAGAATGGTTGTACTTCCGATTATCCCCCAACACTTGAAGAAGCTATCATAGCTATTAACGGTAGATGTAAATTATTAATAGAACTTAAAAAAGGAAATTCTTATTACCCCAATATCGAAAAACATATTGTGGATTTAATAACTAAATACAATGCTCAAAGTTGGATAAGCACTATTCATTCGTTCGAAAAAGAACCTTTAATGAATCTCGCAAAAAGAGATAGTAGCATTAATCTTCAAAAATTAATTGTGTTTAATTTGCCTTTAGTGAGTTTTAATTTTGATAGGCACTTTAACAAAGATGATTTTAAAAATTGGGAAGGTGTGAACGTTTATTATAGATTTTGCAGTAAACGTGTCATTCGCAAAATTCATAAACTAGGTAAAACAGTATATGTATGGACAGTTAATAATCCTCGAAAAGCACGAAAATTAGCTAAAAGAGGGGTAGATGGTATTATTTCTAATAAACCTGATATTTTAACGTTATAGTACCTGTTACCAAAATGTGTTATATTAGTATAACACTAGTCTCATTTAAATTATAGCTTTTTGCGATTAACCATTTACATTCTTATTATTTGTTTGTTTAGTTCCTGTGCTATACACCATGAATTTCCTTTTATTTGTTTTAAAGGAAGTTGTGTGAAACAACAATTTAGTATGAAGCCTTTGAAAAAAAGAATTCAAATTGCTATTGGTGGTCAAAAACGGAAACTGCGGGCTTCGCAAAGTACTTCAAAAAGTATTTCTAGGAAATCCTCTCCTTCAAAGGATATTGATTTTAAAAACAAGTCAACCACAGATAGTACTAGAAGAGATTCATCAGCAAATGCAAAAATTAATGGATATGGTTTAACAGTTATGGACACTGTTGTGAGGATTTATTATGAAGGATTGACAGACAGTATTTTAAATAAGTACAAAAAAATTATTCAGTCTTTTGTTTCTCGAACGGGGACTAATCATATTTCTGAAATTTCATTAACTGATTATTATTCAAAAGAAGGCTTTACCAAAGTCTCTGTTAAGTCTGATATTGGAGATTATTTGTTAAATATTGGAGTTTCTAAATATCGTGTATTATGGTCAAAAAATAAACGGTTAAAGCCTGAAAATGAAGCACATTGGCCTAAAAAGCTATTGTATTTAGAAATTCAATTTCATTAATTTTATTTCAATCATCTAATGTGTATCTTTGCGCCATGCCTCGCTATTTTATTCAGTTAGCCTATAATGGTGTCAATTTTAATGGTTGGCAAATTCAGGATAATACGCCAAATACTATACAACAAGTTTTGCAAGATAAGCTCTCGATGATTTTATCTGAACAAATTGATATTGTAGGTTGCGGCCGAACAGATACAGGCGTAAGTGCCAAAGATTATTACGCTCATTTTGATTCTATAAAAACAAATTTGCATTTGGATGAATCGAACTGCGTTTATAAATTAAACAAGGTATTGCCTTACGAAATTGCTATTAAAAAAATTTACTCAGTAAAAGATGAGGCGAGTGCCCGTTTTGACGCTGAGTTTAGAAGCTATGAGTATTTTTTACATTCCTATAAAGATCCATTTTTAACCACTACTTCTTTATTGCATTATGGCGATTTAAATATAGATGCCATGAATGAGGCCGCCGCCTATTTGCTATCAGTAACCGATTTTACAAGTTTTAGTAAAGTTAATACGCAAACTAAAACCAACAACTGTAACGTTACTTTTGCTAAATGGACTAAACCAAATGACACACAGTTTGTTTTTAAAATAACGGCTAATCGTTTTTTGCAAAATATGGTTCGAGCCATTGTGGGAACATTATTAGAAGTTGGTAAAGGAAAAATCACATTGGAAGAATTTAAATCAATAGTTCAAAATAAAAATCGCTCAGGTGCTGGTATGTCGGTAGCTGGACATGCCTTATATTTAACCGACATACAATATCCAAAAGAAATATTTAATGACTAAAACAGAACAAAAATCTAAATTCAGTTTTAAGTTATTAAAACGAATATTGTCTTATAGTAAGCCTTACAAGACTTTATTTTTTTTAGCAATTACTTTAACATTGTTATTGTCATCGCTTACAATTGTTAGACCTTTGCTAATAAATAAAATGTTGAATTGCATTGGCGCCGTTAATATAACAGACGCTGGTTATTTACCAGATGGCGAAAAAATATCCTATATCAATTACATGGGAATATTGTTAATTGGAGTTTTGTTAACAGAGGCAATACTTCAGTTTACCAATATTTATGTCACCAATTTATTAGGGCAAAATATTGTGAAGGATTTGCGTTTGCAAGTTTATACACACATTTTAAAATTAAAGAATACCTATTTTGATAACACCCCTGTTGGAACATTAGTAACCAGAGCTATTTCGGATATAGAAAGTTTAAGTGACGTATTTTCTCAAGGCTTTATAGTTATCATGGGTGATATATTAATGTTGGTTATTTTTATTACCGCCATGTTAATGAAAAATTGGGCGGTTGCTTTAGTCACATTAAGTACCATTCCTTTATTATTAATTGCCACTAATTTATTTAAGAATGGCGTTAAAAAAACATTTACTGAAGTGCGCAATGCAGTGGCCTCTTTAAATGCTTTTACTAATGAACATATTTCGGGAATGCGTATTGTACAATTGTTTAATCGCGAAAAAGTAGAGTACGAAAAATTTAAAGACATTAACGAAAAACATAAAGTCGCTAATATTCGTTCTATTTGGTATTATTCCGTTTTCTTTCCGGTGGTTGAAATTTTATCAGCCGTTTCTATAGCGCTGTTTGTTTGGTTTGCAGGCTTAAAAGCAAATGATTATAATTTGCAATTAGGAGACATCACCTTTTTTATCATGATGATTAATATGGTGTTTCGTCCAATACGAATGTTAGCAGATCGATTAAATACATTACAAATGGGCATTGTGGCTTCGGAGCGTGTTTTTAAAGTAATTGATACAGATGAAATTATTTCTGAAACAGGAACAGTGTCTGCTAAAAACATGAAAGGCAAAGTAGAATTTAAAGATGTTTGGTTTGCTTATAAAGAAGATAATTATGTTTTAAAAGGCATTTCATTCACCATAAATCAAGGTGAAACAGTTGCTATTATCGGCGCTACTGGGGCTGGTAAATCAAGTATCATTAATTTATTAAGTCGTTTTTATGAAATTAATAAAGGACAAATATTAATTGATAATGTGAATGTATCCGATTATCAATTAAATGAGTTGAGAGAATCGGTAGGTGTTGTATTGCAAGATGTGTTTTTATTTAGTGATTCTATTTTAAATAACATCACATTGCATAATACAAATATTACGGAGGAACAAGTAGTAGCTGCCGCCAAAAATATTGGCATTCATGACTTTATTGCAGGGTTGCCTGGTGGTTATCATTATAATGTAAAAGAACGCGGAGCAATGTTATCGGCTGGTCAGCGACAATTAGTAGCCTTTGTACGTGCTTATGTTTATAATCCTCCCATTTTTGTATTAGATGAAGCAACGTCTTCTATTGATTTAGAAACCGAAAAATTAATTCAAAAAGCGTCCTTTGAATTAGCCAAAAATAGAACATCCATTATTATCGCTCATCGTTTATCAACCATTCATCATGCAAAACAAATTATTGTGATGGATAAAGGTAAAATTGTGGAGCAGGGGCAAACATCCGAACTAGTTGATAAAGTGGATGGTGTTTATAAAAAAATGCTCGAATTAGCGTAATATTTTATTCCTAAAACTGTTTAGCGAAAAATTTAACTTTTTACTCTATCTGATTTTTCATAGTTTTAAGGGAACTAAAAAATCTTATGAAGAAACTACTACTTATTGTTGCAACTATTTTTGCTTTGCAATCTTTCTCTAACTCAGTTGGAGAGCATTTAATTACTAACCCTTACGATGCTTTTTTTAGAAAAGCCTATTTGTTAAATCCTTCTATTCCTAAAGGAGTTTTAGAATCTGTAGCATTTTCTCAAAGCCGTTTTGCGCATTTATTAAATGAAGAGCCAAGTTGTATTGGTTACCCAACAGCATATGGCGTAATGGGTTTAACGGAAAATGGTCAAAGTTATTTTAGAAATAACTTGGTATATGTTTCTCAACTATCCGGTTATTCAATTTCAGATATTAAATCAAATCCTGAGAAAAATATTTTAGGGTATGCAAAAGCACTTTCAGTGCTACAAACACAAATGTCAATTTCAGGAAACGATTTGTCATCATACAAGCCAATTTTTATTGCTTTAAGTGAATTGCCATTAGTGAATGATTTGCAAAATGATTTTGCCATGAATGCTCACTTATATCAATTGTATTGGTTTTTATCAAATGGCGAGTTTCAAGATTTTTATGGTTTCCCAGATTATTCTATAAATATGAATTCTTTGTTTGGGGCAAATTACGAGGTCTTAAGTGCATCATCTATTGTAATTAATACAAATGGTATTTCTAATGCTTCAGGAATTGCTTATCGTTCATCAGGAGTTGCTAACACTGTCATGTCTCCCGATTATCCAGCTGGCATTTGGAATCCAACCACTTGTAATTATAGCTCCAGAAGTGGTACGGCTATTACTGCTGTAACAATTCATTTTGTGCAAGGTTCATACGCTGGTTGTATTTCTTGGTTTAAAAACTGCAGTGCATCGGCATCCGCACATTATGTCATTCGTAGTTCTGATGGTCAGTGTACTCAAATGGTTTATGAGAGTGATAAAGCTTGGCACGTTGGTTCTGCAAATCCATATACAGTTGGTACAGAACATGAGGGTTATGTAAATAATGCTTCGTGGTTTACAAATGCCATGTATCAATCGAGTGCTGATTTAACTAGAGATATGTGTTCAAGTAATGGAATTAATCCTTTACGCTGTTATTATGGACCTGGCTGTAGTGGTACAACTCAGCAATGCGAGCAAGGTTCTTGTGTGAAAATTAAAGGTCATCAAATGTACGCTAATCAAACGCATAATGATCCTGGTCCAATATGGAATTGGGAAAAGTTTTATAAGTTAATTAATAATACACCTGTTGTAACAACCGTTACTGCTACTAGTGGAACATTTTTTGATACAGGCGGAGCATCTGCTAATTATTTAGATGATGAACGTAAATTGTGGTTGTTTCAACCTTCTGGTGGAGCTACTTCTGTGAGTATGAATTTTACGTCTTTTAATTTAGAAAACAATTATGATTACTTATTTATATATGATGGTAATTCAACCAACTCACCATTAATTGGAAAATACACTAGCACTGTTTCTCCAGGAAATATTAATTCTACAGGCTCCAATTTATTAATTGAATTTCGATCAGATTGTGCTACCTCTGCAACTGGGTGGGTAGCAACTTATACAACTAATGGAGTTGGGACTCCAACTACAACAGCGGATGCTGTTGCACCAACAACTGCAGTTAGTTCTTTGGGTGCTTGGAAAACATCAACCTTTACAGCAACTTTTAATGATGCTGATAATGCAGGAGGTTCTGGTTTAGAAAAAAGTTACTATCAAGTGATTGATTTTAATGGTACAGAGTGGAGAGGCAACTACACGCGTGGTTTTTTCTCTGATAATTTTGACGTGGCTATTCATCCAGAATGGACGCAAAAAGTTGGGACTTGGGGAATTAATAATAATGCTTTAGTACAATCAGATACAGCTTCTGTTGCTGCTGCTAATACAAATATTTATGCAGCATTAACTCAAAATTTATCAAATCGTTATTTATATAATTTTAAAGGAAAAATTGAAGGAGGAGGTGTTTCTCCAAATCGTAGAGCTGGTTTACATTTCTTTGCTGATGCGCCTGATAGCGTTAACCGAGGTAATAGTTATTTTGTATGGTTTAGATTAGATAACCAAGCGGTGCAATTATATAAAACATCTTATGTAGGAGGAGTCAATACATTTGGTTTACCAACATATACAGCTTCAGTTAATTTAGTAGCTGGGCAGTGGTATGATTTTAAAGTGATTTACGATAGAATTACCGGTAAAATTTCTGTATACAAGGATAATTCATTGATCGCCACGTGGACAGATCCGTCCCCACTTTCTAATGGGAGTCATATATCATTTAGAAGCGGAAATTGTAAATGGAGTTTAGATGAAATAAAAATTTATCGTTCGCGTCCAACCGCCTCAGTAAGTGTTTCTGTGGGCACAGGAAATGCAAATGATATTCGTTTTCAAAATCCTAATCCAACAACTTTTGCAGCTAAAGTCAAATCAATTGTTAATGATACAGCAGGAAATATTTCTTCCATTTATTATCATGATTTAAATATCGATTGGACAAATCCGTCCAATATTTCAAGCATTCAAGATGGTAAAGCTTCAGATATAAATGTCGTGGTAACGAGTGATTCACTATCGGCTAATTGGAGCTCTTCACACGATGCAAATTCCGCTATTGCACAATACTGGTATTCAATTGGTACAAGTCCAGGTGCTGTTAATACTTTAACTTGGACGAGCAATTGGGGCGACACCGCAGTAACCGCAAAAAATTTAAGTTTAACAAATGGGACTACTTATTATTTTAATGTTCGTTCTGAAAACGGTGCAGGTTTATTTAGTAATGTAATTAGCACAAATGGGCAAACTGTTACTATTCCAACAGGAGTAAAAGAATTAGCGGAAAGTAATTTGGTAAACATCTATCCAAATCCATTTAATCACTCTTTTGTTGTAACGCTTGATTTAGATAATGATTATGAAATTAGTATGATTTTAGTGGATGCTATGGGCAGAGAAATTATTTCATATCAAACGAAAGAAAGTGCAGGTGTTTATTCAAAAACTATTGATGCTAATTCTTTAAATTTAAGTAATGGAGTTTACTGGGTAAAGATTAAATATAATAATAAAGAGCTTTGTAAGAAGTTGATTAAGCAGTAAAGTGATTCAATTAAATAAAAAAGGCTTCTCTTCCGATAGCTATCGAAAGAGAAGCCTTTTTTTATTATTCAGTGCGAGTTGGTGTTTTAATGTTTGAACGAGTGGTGTTAATTGCACCAGTTGTTTCGTTTAATGTTGTGCCGCCATCGCCGCCACCAATCACTGTGCTTAATTGGTTTTTATCCATTTTTTGGATATTTGATTTTACCTCTTTCGAAGTTTCTTTTTTGAAAATGTTTAATAGTTTCATGTTTTGTTATTAGTTTAAATTTTAATATTTTTTGTTAAAGTGACTTATCAATAACTACTCCTCTTATTGTAGCAGGAAGTTTATTATCAGCGCATTCATCACCGCCACCAATTACTTTACTTAATTGATTTTTATCCATTTTTTGGATAGTGCTTTTTACTTCTTTTGAAGTTTCTTTTTTAAAGATGCTGAATAGTTTCATAATTATTTAATTTATTAATTTCCAGAGTTTACGACAATGGTCCCATTAATTTTACCGCCTTTTTTTCCTCCAGAGGAAGTAGTTTCTTCTGCTTCTACCTCAGGTCCACCACCACCAATCACTTTACTTAGTTGGGTTTTATCCATTTTTTGGACATTTGATTTTACTTCTTTCGAAGCCTCTTTTTTAAAGATGTTGAATAGTTTCATGTTGATTTATGTTTTATGATTAATAATTATGCTTGAATGCCACCACCAGGATTTTTACCTAATTTAACATCAATGCCTTTTAAAGGACCTCCATAAGTAGAAGAAGTAGAGTCGGTAGATGTAGTTCCGTCGCCACCATTTCCTCCAATAACATAGCTTAATGAACGTGCATCTAATTTTTGAATTTTACTTTTTGAGTTTAAAAAGTTTTCATAAATAGCTTCAGATATTGTACATTTTAAATCGATTAAAAATTCACTTGCACCGTTAAATGCATAAATCATCGAAAATTCCCATTTATTATCTTCTGTTTTAACTAAGTCTTTTACTTGGTGAACTTTTCTGTCAGATAATGAATTAAGTGTGTTTAAACAGTTTACTAATGTTTCTTCAGTAACAATTACTGGCTGTTTTGTTTCTTTTTTGAAGATGTTGAATAATTTCATGGTGTTTGTTTTTAAATATGGTTCAAATTAAAGCACAAATAGTAGTTTAATAAATGCCTAATTAGTAATTACCAAGTTTGATTTAGTAATTGCCATAAATACTGTATGAATTTGTAAATGGTATTTCAGGTTTTTTGTTAGTTTTACAGAGTTAAATCCAAATTATTAATGGGTATTTTTAGTAAATCATTTCCAAATGTTAGGCAGTTAGGCGCAATGGATTGCGGTCCTACCTGCATTAAAATGATTGCTAAATATTATGGACGTGATTTTTCGGTTTCCTTTTTAAGGGAGAAGTGCTTCATTACAAAATTAGGTGTTAATTTATTAGGTATTTCTGAAGCAGCCGAAACCATTGGCTTAAGATCAACAGGTGTTAAGATTAATTTTGATGGTTTATTAGAAAGTAAGCCGTTTCCTTGTATTGTTCATTGGAAAAATAATCACTTTGTTGTGCTTTATAAAATGAGTAAAAACAAAGTGTATATCTCAGACCCTGCAATGGGATTGGTTACTTATACTCGTCAAGAATTTTTAGATGGTTGGGGACACGGTTCAGATACAGGCTTTGCTTTATTTTTTGAGCCTAGTAGCGATTTCTACGAAAACGAAATTGATAGCGTTGAAGAGAAGCATATTAGTTCAACAAAATTCTTATTGGACTATATGCGAGGATATTCATCACATTTCCTCCAAATATTTTTAGGGATGATGATCGGAAGTGTAATTATGTTGTTTACACCATTCTTAACACAATCCATAGTAGATAAAGGTATTAACGGACTTGATGTAAATTTCATTAATTTAGTTTTAATCGGACAAGTTATTTTATTCTTAGGCGGAGCATTTGTTGAAATAATCAGGAGTTGGATTTTATTACATATTGGAAGTAGAATTAACGTTTCTTTAATTTCTGATTTCTTAAAAAAACTATTAAGCCTTAAAGTTCAATTTTTCGAAAGCCATTTAATAGGTGATATTTTAAGAAGGGTAGAAGATCATAAACGAATTGAGCGTTTATTAACTGTAACTTCATTATCAACAGTTTTTTCAGTGATTAACTTAATTTTGTTTGGAGTTATTTTAGTGATTTACGATGGAAAAATATTTTCGGTATTTTTTATTGGAAGCACGTTGAGTATTTTATGGGTTACTTTATTTTTAAAACAAAAAAAGAAATTAGATTTTAAATATTTTGAAACCTATTCTAAAAACTATAATAAGTTAATTGAAATTATTAAAGGAGTTGAAGAAATTAAACTCAGTAATAGTAACAAGCAAAAGCGTTGGGAATGGGAAGAAAATCAAGCTAAGATTTTCCGTATTAACACCAAAGCCTTGTCAGTTGAGCAATTACAAAACAATGGTTCTAATATTATCAATCATTTAACTACTATTTTAATTACGTATTTATCGGCAAGGGCTGTAGTTAATGGTGAATATTCATTGGGTTCTATGTTTGCTATCAACATGATAGTAGGTCAATTAAGTTCTCCGATTAATCAAATCATTGATTTTATTCCAATGCTCCAGGAAGCAAAATTAGGTTTAGATAGAATTTTAGAAGTGCATCAGCAAGAAGCGGAAGAAACCCATTTTAATAAAACAGTTAATGTAATTGAAAAAGCAGAAGATATTGTTTTAGAAAATTTATCTTTTTCGTATACGGGTGACCCTAATAGTTTAGTTTTAAAAAACATTAATTTGGTTATACCAGCAGGTAAAACTACTGCTATTGTTGGTGGAAGTGGTAGTGGTAAAAGTACCTTGATGAAATTGCTATTGCGTTTTTATGAGCCAAGTTTAGGTAAAATTATGGTTGGTACGGATAGCATGAATTCTATTTTTTATAGTGTGTGGCGTAATAATATTGGAGTGGTGATGCAAGAAGGAAAAGTGTTTTCTGAAACGATTGCCAATAATATTGCGTTAGGACTAAAGGTTGATATGAAACGTGTTGTAGAATGCGCTAAACAAGCATGTATTGATGAGTTTATTTGCGAGAGTTTGCCTTTAGGATATAATACTCAAATTGGAGATGAAGGTGTACCAATGAGTTTAGGGCAAAAACAACGTATTTTATTGGCTAGAGCGTTTTATAAAAATCCAAACTTTATGTTTTTAGATGAAGCAACAAGTGCCTTAGATGCTAAAAATGAACGGATGGTGGTACAAAATTTAGATGCGTTTTGCACAAATCGCACCGTTGTGGTTATTGCCCATCGTTTAAGTACAGTAGTGGATGCCGACCAAATTGTGGTGTTAAATAAAGGGGAAATTGCAGAAGTTGGTACACACAAAGAATTAGTTGTTTTGCAGGGTATTTATTATGGTTTAGTGAAAAATCAGTTAGAACTTGGTTCTTAATAATGGAAGAGATAGAAGACGATATTAATAGTAGCAGCGAAAGTATTCAAGATATTATTGGTACAAATCCACCATTTATAGTGCGTTGGGGCAATACCTTTATGTTTGTAATTTGCGTTATTTTAATTTCTTTGTGTTGGATAATAAAGTATCCTGATACGATTTTGTCTCAAATCACTATCAAAACAAACGTAAATCCAAAGCCTGTTACTGCTAAATTTGATGGTAAATTAATTAAATTATTAATTAAAGATGGAGATATCGTGAAACGTGGGCAGTATTTAGGTTACCTTGAAGGCCTAGCTAATGTTGAAGATATAACGGAGTTAGAGACTAATTTATCAAGAATAGATACACTTTTAATAAATAACCAATGGGATGTTATTAAAAATATCAATTTTATAAAGTTTAATCGATTCGGTGAAATTCAAAGCCCTTTTGAAACTTTTTATATTTCATTGCAAACTCTTCAAGCTTATTGGAACGGCAATTTAAATACAGGTAAAAAACAATTAATTCAAAGCGAGATAAAAACCATTTCTAGTTTAAGCTCTAATTTAGCAGAACAAGAAAAAGAATTACGTAAGGATGTAAAATTGGCTGAAGATGAATATAAAGTTAATTTGAATTTGTTTTTTGATAATGTTATTCCGTTAATGGAATTACAACAAATAGAATCAAAATATATTGCTAAAAAATTAGCTTACAAGCAGCTACAATCAAGCATATTAAACAACCATAGCAGTCAGTATAGTACATCAAAACAATTGGTTGATATTAATGATAATATTGAACAGGAAAAATTGAATTTCATAAAACAGTTTAATATCTTGAAAAATGAAATATCAAATTGGAAACATCAATATATATTAATGGCCAGTGATAATGGAAAAGTATCGTTTGCAGGAAGTGTTGAGGAATTTCAATCTGTAGCTAAGGGACAAGATATTTGTTACGTGATGCCCGAAAATATTAATTATTTAGGCGAGGTATATTTAGATCAGTACAACTTAGGAAAAGTTGAAAGTGGACAAACAGTGATTATTAAATTAAAAAGTTATCCCTTTGAAGAATATGGTGTTGTAAGAGGAACTATTGAAAACATTTCTGAAATTGATGTCAATAAGCAGTATTTAGTAAAGGTTAAGTTACAAAATGGCATCACTACCAATATGAACAAGAAATTGAAATTTAGATTTGGAATGCTTGGAGATGCCGAAATTATTACCAAAAACACTAAAGTAATTGATAAGCTTATTTATAAGTTGAAAAGGGTTGGCGGCTAGCGGTCACAAAAAAAAACCAAAACAAACTTGTTTCGGTTTTTTTAATCGTTAATGATAATTATTTTAAGCCAGCTTGATTAATCCCTCTGCCTAAATTAACTCCAACGCCCGGGATTGGATCCCCTTCAGCACCACCAATTACTTTTTCTAATTGATTTTTATCTAATTTTTGTGTTGAAGTAACAACTGTTTTTTTTGTTTCTTTTTTAAAAATGTTTAAGATTTTCATAATATATGTTTTTTTAGATTATGGTTATTAAACTCAAAATTATTGCAGTTATTATAAAAAACTATTGTGACTTAGTAATTAACGTGTTTAGTTTAGTATTTAACATGAAAATGTCAATCTTGTAATATTGACATTAAAGTATATATGTTAAATTTGCTCTACCATGCCTATTAAGCCAATTGTTTACATATTTATATACATATGCTTGATGTTTTTTTGCAATAGTTTATGCTCCCAAAATACAGTAATTAAACATTATGGCGTTAATCAAGGCCTGCCTAGTTCCGAAACGTATTTTGTTACACAAGACAGTAAAGGTTATTTGTGGATAGCAACTGACGCCGGTGTTGTTAAATACGATGGTTATCAGTTTAAAACTTATACAACGGCAGATGGGTTGCCAGACAATACAGTTTTTAAAATTCATGAAGATGCTTACGGTAGAGTTTGGTTCTCATCCTATTCTGGTAGATTTGCCTACTATGTTCATAAAACAGATTCTGTTTATCAAATTGAGGCAAATAACAAGTTGACTTCAATTGTTAAAACACTGCCTACCGATTTTATTTTTGACTCTAGTGATACTTTATTTGTCTCGATTGACAGAAAAGGCTATTTAAAGATTTATCCTCCGTATTATGATATTGTGAAAACCTATCAATATGTTTCTAATTGTATATACGTAAAACAAATAGAGAAAAATAAATACCTCTACGGAAAAAATTATTTACATGCATTACCTTCTGCGCCAACCATACCTCTCATATTTGATGATAGGAATGATTTAACTTTAAGTAAAACCGACACCTCTAATCAAATTAATGCTTTTGGAGGAGCAATTCATCTGGCTAATGCTAACAATAATACTGTTGTTTCTACAGGTGTAAATTTATTTGAAATTAGAGAAAATCGTTTTCATTATCATAAGAACACAAACACTAATTTTGATTCAACTATAAATATAATTACTGCCAATATAGATTCTCAGAACCGATTATGGTTAAATACCTTAGGAAATGGAGTTTATTTAAATAGCCTTAATGGAAAGAAAAATGATTTATCTTTTCTTTCTGGAATGTCTGTTACATCTACATTTCAAGACAATGCAAAAGGTTTGTGGTTTTCTACTTTAGAGGATGGTTTATTTTATATCCCAACCTTAGAGTTTAAATTTTACAACAAACAAAATGGATTAAGCGCGGATAAAATTTTCGCATTAGCAAAACATAACAATACACTTATTTGCTTAGCTTCTGATTTTTCTTTTAATTCCATTGATTTAACTGATTTTTCTATTGTTCATCGTAAAAACACTGATAATAGCTCTTTTTGGAACATAAAATCTATTGATAATCAATACGCCGTTTGTGGGAGTCCTGCTTTAATTTTTGAAGTAAATTCTGTAAATGGAATTCCGTTATACTATCTTGATAAAGGCGCTAAACAGTTTTTGAGAATGAAGGATGTCGAAAATTTTGACACTGAAAATTTATTAGGATGTGAATACGGTAGCTTATACTTGATAAATAAAAAAACTGGATTGGGCAGGGAAATCATTAAAGATTTACCAACTATCTTTTCTATTTGCAAGGTTGATGATAAAATATATTTAGGTACTAAAACTGGAGTTTATTTATATACTAAAAATAAATTAAGTTACTTAGGAGATAGATTGCCTTTATTGAAGAGTAGAATTGATGATATTGTTTTTGCAAATAATCAATTGTTTATTGCAACAAAAGGTAATGGCGTATTAGTTTATAATGAGTCAAGTTCTTTAGCAAGTTACACAGAACGCGAGGGACTGGCTAGCAATATGGCTAAGTTTTTGTCGACTGATAAACACGGTAATATTTGGGTTGGAACTAATCGTGGAATTTCTCGATTAAAGAAAACATCTAATCATCATTATAAAGTAAATACCATTAATTTATCTGAAGGTTTAGTTTCTAGCGAAATTAATCAATTGCTAATACATGATTCAATATTGTTTTTTGCGACCAACAAAGGCTTAGGTCAAATTAATATAAAAGAGGCTTTTAATGAAGGTGTTGTTATTCCTACTTATATAGAAGGTTTAACAATTAATGGTGCTAGAAATAAATTCGATACTTTATTGTTATTGAACTATAATCAAAACTTTATACAAATAGCATATAAAGGTATCAATGTAAAAAGTGAAGGTAATATCGTGTATAAATATCGATTAGAAGGTTTAGATTCAACTTGGACATACTCTAAAAATACCTTTGTTCAATATACAACCTTGCCTTCCGGCAACTATAAATTTGTTGTGTACGCATTAAATTCTAATGGACAAATTTCTTCTATTCCTGCCGAAATTAAATTTGTGATTAATGCGCCATTTTGGAAAACTTGGTGGTTTTATTTAACCTTAGTAGTATTTGTTTTTGTGCTAACTTACTTAGTTTACAAACGAAGAATTAAATTCATTAAAGAACAAGAAGAAGAGAAAACAGAAATGAATAAAAAAATTTCTGAGTCTGAGTTAAAAGCTTTAAGAGCTCAAATGAATCCTCATTTTATGTTTAATGCCATTAATTCGATTCAAAATTTTGTACTTAAAAATGATTCTAAATCTGCTCAAAAGTATTTAACCAAGTTCGCACGATTAATTCGTTCCGTTTTAGAAAACTCTAAGCATGAACTAGTATGGTTAAATAAAGAGGTAGAGGCATTGGAATTATATGTTGAATTAGAGGCTTTGCGTTCGTCGTTTAGTTTTGATTATGAAATTGTTATTGATGATAGTTTAAATGCTGAAAATCTATTTATTCCGCCTATGATTATTCAGCCATATATTGAAAATGCTATTTTACATGGTATCAGTCCTTTAGTTGAAAGACGAGGATTATTATTGATTAAATTTTCTAAAGACGGATCAATTTTAAAGTGTGTGATAGATGACAATGGAATTGGTAGAAAAATGGCTAAAGAAATTAAGGAAAGAAAACAATTATCTCATCAATCTATGGGAATGAATGTAACGCAGGATAGAATTGATATTTTAAATAAACAAAATCATAATTTGCTTACTAAAGTATTGGTTTTGGACAAAGTCGAAGATGGCAAATCAACTGGTACCACTATTGAAATTACAATTAATATAAAAAATTCACAACATGATTAAGGCAATTATTGTAGATGACGAAAAAGATGGAGCGGAAGTATTACAATTTTTGATTCAGCAAAATTGTTCAAATATTCAAATTCTATCTTTAGAGCATTCCGTTGAAAGTGCGATTTCTGCTATTCAAAAACACAAGCCTGATTTAGTATTTATGGATATAGAAATGCCTACAGGTACAGGGTTTGATGTTATTCAAAATACCAATGAAATTGGATATGAAACCATTTTTATTACTGCATATGAACATTATGCAATTAAAGCTTTTAAAACAAATGCTATTGATTATTTATTGAAACCAGTTGACGTTGATGAATTGATTAATGCTGTTAAAAATGCAGAAAAGAGAATAAGTACTTCTAATAAAAACAATAATGTAGCCATTGAGTCATTAATTTTAAGTGCGATTCAAAAAAATAAGAAAATATCTATCCCCTCACAGGAAGGTATATTGTGGGTAGACCTAGATGACATTATTAGATTTGAAGCTGATTCTAATTACACGCATGTTTATATTAAGAATAAGAAAAAAATTATGGTAGCTAAAACTTTAAAAAGTTTTGAAGACCAATTACCAGATACCAATTTTTGCAGAATACATAGCACTCATTTAATTAATTTAAATGAAATTGAAAAATATATTAAAGGAGATGGAGGAATAGTTGTTTTGAAAGACAATTCTAATATTCCAGTTTCTAGAGCTAATAAAGCCGAATTACTGGCTAAATTAAATCTGTATCTTTAATCAAATTATTTTTTTGAAAAACATTTTATTAATATCCGACACACACAGTCATTTAGATGCAGCCGTACTAAAACACATTCAGACTGCAGACGAAGTATGGCATGCTGGCGATATTGGAAACATTGCTTTAGTTGCCGATGAAATAAAAAAACTTAAACCTTTAAGGGCTGTTTATGGAAACATAGACGATGCTGATGCCAGAAAAGAATTTCCGAAGAATTTAATTTTTACTTGTGAAGATGTAAAGGTGTTTATCACTCACATTTGCGGTCAGCCAACTAATTATTTAAAAGAGGTAAAAGATATTTTATTAGAAGAAAAACCAAAATTATTTATTTGTGGTCATTCACACATTTTAAAAGTAATGTATCAGCAGCAATATGACGTTTTGCACATGAATCCTGGTGCTTGCGGCGTTCATGGTTTTCATCAAATAAAAACAGTATTACGTTTTGTTATTGACGGAAGCGAGATTAAAGATTTAGTAGTGATTGAACTTGGAAATAGAGTTTAGAAATAGGTCTTGATTGAAAATATTGTTGTTCGTTTTAACTATAGATTTGATAAATTAACTATATTAATAATAGAAGAAACATTAAAAGTAGTATAGCAATGATAATCCCTAAAATTAATGCTATTATGGCTATCCAGCCAACAATAACAGCTGTAATTGAGAATGCAAAATCTAACTTAGATTCTTCATTTTTTCTGTAATTCTTTAAACCTGCTAATCCAAGAGGCAAACTAACAAGGCCTAGCACTAAACTAACTAAAAACAAAATATTAGCAGCAGGGTTTAATAAAATTGCAACCACAGAACAAATTATTGCCGCTATTGCAATTATAAAAGCTAATAAAGCAAGAGTATCAAAACTGTTAGTATTGTTGTTACTTAAGGTCGGTTTCTTTGCAGGGGATTGATTTTTTATGTAATCCTTTTGTTGTTTATCTTCTGAAGGATTGTCATGAATAATTTTGTTTTGTGAGTTTATTTTGGATTCAATTATTTTTGAAGTGTTTTTAAAAAAACTAATATCTGAGCCAGGTCGATTCGTCTCTTTGTTTGCTGAATCTGCAGAGGCCACAAGGTGTTTGTCTGAAATATCAAGAGTAGAGTAGTTAATTTTTATTTCATTTGTTTTAGGAGTGCTATGTCTATTCTCCCTATAATTTCCTAATGTGTATTTCCGTTTTATGAAATGGTTTGATGCACAACTTGTGATTATTGATACAAGTATAAATAGACAGACTATTTTTTTTAGGGTAGAGGTTTGCATAATTAAAGTTAATAATTATTTAGAAGTAAAAAGCCTCCTTAAATTGAATTAAGGAGGCTTTATATAAAATTGATAGAATACTATCCCAAGTACTGCTGTAACAATTTACTACGAGAACTATGACGTAAACGACGAATTGCTTTTTCTTTAATTTGACGAACGCGCTCACGAGTTAAATCAAATTTATCGCCAATTTCTTCTAACGTTAAGCCATGGTTTAAACCAATTCCAAAGAATAGTTTAACAACATCTCTTTCTCTTTCTGTTAATGTAGATAATGCTCTATCAATTTCTTTTGATAAAGATTCCATTATCAAACCTGCATCAGCTTTTAACGAATCATGATTAACTAATACATCTAATAAAGAACTTTCTTCACCATTAGCAAATGGAGCGTCCATACTTACGTGACGACCAGAGACTTTCATGGTATCAGATACTTTATCAATTGGTAAATCTAATAACTCAGCAATCTCATCAGCACTTGGCTCGCGCTCAAACTCTTGTTCTAATTTAGAATATGCTTTATTGATTTTATTTAATGAACCAACTTGGTTTAATGGTAAACGAACGATACGAGATTGCTCTGCTAAAGCTTGTAAAATAGATTGACGAATCCACCATACAGCGTAAGAGATAAATTTAAATCCACGAGTCTCATCAAAACGACGAGCTGCTTTAATTAAACCTAAGTTTCCTTCGTTAATTAAATCTGGTAAACTTAAACCTTGATTTTGATATTGTTTGGCTACCGATACAACGAAACGTAAGTTAGCACGAGTTAATTTTTCTAAAGCGTCTTGATCGCCATCCTTAATTTTTTTCGCTAAAACAACTTCTTCTTCTGCAGTAATTAATTCTTCTCTACCAATTTCTTGAAGATATTTATCTAAAGATGCACTCTCGCGATTGGTAATCGATTTGGTTATTTTTAGTTGTCTCATGGTATATGGATGGTTTTATAAGCCAACAAAGATAGAAAAAAAAAGGCTTTTTTCCAATTCTGTATTGCTTTGATTATTAAATGATTAGGTTTTTGTTATGTTTTTAACACTTTAATTTTAAGTTTTTAGACTTATTACAAATGGATCAAGACATAAGCCCTAATGCAAATGATAAATCGATTGATTTCTTCGATTTTATAGTCCAAAACCATAATATGCTCTCATCCCATTTGGATATATACCTTCAATCAAAACACCGCCTGATTTATTTTCAAGCATCGCTTGAATATCTTTGATATTACTAATTTTCTTTTTGTCTACGGATGTGATAATAAATCCTTCTTTAATACCTGCATTAGCTAATTTTCCAGCTTGCAATTTTGAGATTTTAACACCGGCAGAAATATTGTATTTTGCTAAATCTTCTGCATTTAATTCTTCAAACTCTGCACCTAAAGAATTTACAGCAGTTCTAAATACTTCCGGTTTTTTTATCATGCCTAAGCTGTTTTCTTTATTTTTTAAAACAACTGGTATAATGACTTCTTTTTCAGCTCTAACAACTGTTACATTAATTTTATCACTGGGTCTAAATTTACCAACTTGTTCTAATAACTCCGAAGTGCTTTTTACAGCAACATTTTCAATTTTTGTCACAACATCGCCAATTTTAATTCCTGCTTCTTCGCCCGCGCCATTTTGAGTTAAGCCATTAATGTAAACACCTTTTAATTGTTTAATACGTTTTTCTTCTGCAAATTTCGAATCAATATCTTGAATACTTAAACCTATAAATGCGCGTTGAACTGTTCCAAATTCAATTAAATCTGATACCACTTTTTTTACGATGTTAACTGGTATGGCAAATGAATAGCCTTGATATGAACCATTATTAGATGCAATAGCTGTATTAATTCCAACTAAATCTCCATTAGGATTTACTAAGGCTCCACCACTATTTCCTGGGTTTACAGCAGCATCGGTTTGTATAAAAGATTCAATCGGTGCTAAACTTCCACCTTGAGCATTATGTTCTAAAATATTGATGTTACGTCCTTTTGCACTAACAATACCAGCTGTAACGGTTGAGTTTAAATTAAATGGATTGCCAACAGCTAAAACCCATTCGCCCACTTTTACATCATCCGAGTTGCCATAATTAATGTATGGTAATTCTTTTTCTTTAATTTTTAATAATGCTAAATCGGTGTTTGGGTCGGTGCCAATTACTTCGGCAACGTACGTTCTTTTATCGTTTAACACCACTTCAATTTTTGTAGCTTCATTTACAACGTGGTTGTTTGTAACAATATATCCATCTTGACTGATAACAACTCCGCTACCGCTTCCTTGCATCATGTTTGGCTGACGTTGACGACCCCCAAAAAACCAATCTTGAAATGGATCGTATGCTAAATTATTTTTTTGTTCAACAATCGTTTTTATGTGAACTACTGAGTTTACAGATTTTTCGGCCGAAGCAACAAAATCGGGAGCGTTAGCTGCTGCGGTTAAAGCACTGTAATTAGTTAATTGCACTGGCGCAGCATAAGGATTGTAATTAGTTACCTGATTATGATTTTGTTGATTAAAGTAATAATTACCTACCAACGCAAATGCGCCACCTAATGCACCTACAAATAATGATGAGATTACTTTTTTCATAATTATATTTTTAAAGATTTGTGTTTGACTATTTTGAATACAACCTTAATAACGCAAAATTAGGACTTAAGTTATTTAAATATTTTTGTTTTAACAATACTTAACCAAAGCCCTTATTTTATAGGTATTTACATTGTCAATTGCTAATTTTTTTAACATTTGTATGGAGATATTTTGTCACACTACGACAAAATTACCTACTGAAAACTTTAATTAAATAGTTGAAAACAGTTTCAGAAAATTATGTAAATTTAATGTCTAATTTATCATGAGATTTAAATATAAAATACCACCCTTTGTTTTTGGAGTATCTATAGGCTTATTGGCGGGTATTGCTTTTTTTATTTTTAAAATCGACGATTATTTAAAGAAATTTAATAAACCAGATATTGATAATATTAAAATAGTTGAACAAACTATTTCTAGCTCTTCTGAAAATAGAGATTCAAAAGAAGGTGATTCTAAATCAGAAAAAAAATCTAGTATCAACACAAAAAACTCACCTAATATTAATTACAACGAGGTTGATGCATTATTAAAAGAAGATGACATTAAAGTAGCTCAAGAAGAGTTATTGTCGGTTAAAAACATTAAGGTTATTGATTTAGATACACACACTAAACGCGATACATTAACAGGTCAATTAGCAGGAGTAACAAGTGCTGATTATCCAAATTTATTTTTTGTAGAGTTTTGGAAAACACCTTTAAACTCTAAAGGGTATCGTATGACACGGAATAGAGTTATTCTTTACGGGTTGTCTGATTTTAGTAGTATCACTATTTACAAAGTAGATGATAATTTCTATTTAAAAAATGATGATGTGGTTTATAAAATTTCTTCGGGTACAGAGTTTAAACCAATGGAACTAGTTAACGATTCTCAGTTATTAGCTAAAATCAATTAATTATTATGCAGTTAGATTGCTTCAAATATCAAGGTACAGGAAATGATTTTGTACTGATAGATAATCGTGAAAAAACTATTTCGTTAACTACCGAACAAATTAAATGGTTGTGCGATCGTCGTTTTGGTATTGGTGCTGATGGCTTAATGTTATTAGAATTAGAACCAGGTATTGATTTTAAAATGGTTTATTTTAATAGCGATGGTAACGAAAGTAGCATGTGTGGCAACGGCGGAAGATGTATTACGGCTTTCGCAAAACGTTTAGGTATAATTTCTACCGATGCAAAATTTTTGGCCATTGATGGCATTCATGAAGCTAAAATAACAAATGATATCGTTTCTTTGAAAATGAATGATGTGAGGCAAGTGGAAGTAGGAGAAGATTTTTTTTATTTGAATACAGGATCGCCACATTATGTAAAATTTGTGAATGATATTGAAAACGTAAACGTGTTTGAAGAAGGAAAAAAAATTAGATATAGTAATCGTTTTGCAGTCGAAGGAACCAACGTTAATTTCATCGAAAAAAAAGATAACGAATTATTTGTGCGCACTTACGAAAGAGGAGTAGAGGATGAAACCTTATCATGTGGCACAGGAGTTACGGCTGCAGCTTTAATAGCAGCTTTTAAAGGGCAAAGTACCGATAAAAATAATTGTGCTATAAAAACATTAGGAGGAAATCTAAATGTAAAATTTGAAAAAGTTTTAGAAAGTACTTTTTACAATATTTGGTTAGAAGGACCTGCAACTTTTGTTTTTAACACAAACATTACTCTGCAAGAAGAAAACAAAGTTTAATTAGTTAGCTTGATGAAAATAATTAGTTATATTTTCCTTATTCTCTCTCTAATAATTTCCTATAACTCCTCTTCTCAAAAATTAAATCGTTTAAACAAGCATGGCGAAAGAACTGGCAAATGGATTGTTTATATTGATGATGCTAAAAAAATAAAATCTTTTGAAGGTAAATTCAGAAATGGGATTACAAGGGGTAAATGTTATTTCTATACTAATGATGGTGTTATAGATAGAAGAGAAATCAATCGCTTTAAAAAAATGAAAACTACATTTTACTATCCTAATGGGAAAGTAAAGTTAAAAGGTAATGCACGTATTGAAAATTTGCCTGATAAAGTTCATTATTATTTCTACGGGAAATGGCAGTCATTTAATGATAGTGGAGTATTAGTGAAAAATCAGTTTTATGAAAAGGGGAAGCTCTTTAAAACAGAATATTTAGATAAAACGATTAAAACCAACGACTCGTTGATTGAAGTGTTGAATCTGATTGATAAAGAGTTTGCCCAGCACAACAATAGTTTAACAGACAGTATCAATGCTAATTCAAAAAATTCATTTAAAAAACAATTGTTTGAAAAGCAACTTTACTATTTAGATAGTTTATCTTTTGATAAAATTACACACATCATTGATGTATTAGGTTACCCGTCGAGATCCATTGCAGGCGAATCAAACAATATTCCATTTTATATATTAAGTTTTGCGCCAATCAATGTAAAAGAAAAGTACCTGAACGAACTTATATTAGCGGCAGATAGAGATGATATTAGTTGGAAATCATTAGCCTATTTTATTGATAAACTTAAAGTGGCTAAAGTTGAAAAACAAGTATATGGTACGCAAGGAAACTACGATAAAGACTATCATTTTATTTTATATCCATGTATTGATCCTGATAATTTGAATGCTAGAAGAGTAAAAGTTGGTTTGAAAAAAATTGACTAGAAAAAAAGCTGCCTAAAATTGATTAGGCAGCTTTTTAGTAGAGTAGTGGATGAATTACATCCAAGCAGATACAATGCCGCCCATAATGCCCATTGAAATAATCCAATGGCCGCAATTGATGGCAATTAATTTAAAGCTTCTACGCTCAAATAATGCATTAGTGGCAATAATTGGAGTAGCTACAAAAATTCCACTCATCACACCATGTAAGATTCCGTGGCCAAATGTACGATGTCCCATACCCACTAAATCCATTACTTGTTTGTAAATTGCACCTTCGGATGTTGAGGCATCTTTAATTTGTTCTTGGTAATCATAAAAAGATGCAGCAATGTGAAATTGGTGAATAACCAATGGTTGCATAAAAAAAGCTAGCATAAAGCTCAAAACAAAGCTAACACCAAAAATAAGAGCCATGTTGGCGCCTTTTATTTTTTCATCGCTTAAACCTGTTTCTTTTTGCCAGGCTTTTCCTAATACTTTTGGATTATACCAAATAAATCCAATGACCATTGGCACAAAGGCCGCTACTAATACTGCTAAAAAATTAATATCCATATGTTTTGTTTTTTTGATTTAATCAAATTTAGAACAGGCTAGGGCGAGTTTTGCTCGTTGTCTATTATTAGTTATAACATGACACTGTTAGTAAGCTTAAAATGAATTTAAAAGCTCATTAGAGGCGTTACATAAAATTCATGTTTCGTCTTCGCTCAGTATCGCATTTAGCTTAATGCTAGAGTGGGGTAAAGCTAAAATATTGCATGAGATTGCTTCGTGTCACGCAAAGGCGTGTTTCTCGCAATGACGTATAACAAAAAAGCCTCAAAACTTTGTTTTGAGGCTTTTAAAATATATCTGTAAAGATTATTCTCCGTCTTTAGCTTCAGTAGTTCCTTCAGCTTTAGTATCTGTTGTTTTTTTAGCACGGCTACGACGAGTCGTTTTAGCTTTTTCTGTTTTAGCTTCTTTACCGTTTGAGTAAATATCGTTAAAATCAACTAATTCAATTAATGCCATTTCAGCAGCATCACCTTGTCTGTTTCCAGTTTTGATAATACGAGTGTAACCACCGTTTCTTTCAGCAACTTTAACTGATACATCTTTGAATAACATAGCAACTACTTCTTTACTTTTTAAGTAAGAGAAAACAGTTCTACGGCTGTGAGTAGAATCATCTTTACTTCTGTTGATGATTGGTTCAACATAAGTTCTTAACGCTTTAGCTTTAGCTAAAGTGGTAAAAATACGTTTGTGCTCAATTAAAGAACAAGCCATATTACTCATTAACGCCTTACGGTGAGAAGCTGTTCTACCTAAATTATTTATTTTATCTCCGTGTCTCATGATATTTTTTGATTTAGTGAGTTAGTGAATGGTTGAGTTATTCTTTAACTCATTAATTCTCTAATTCAACAATTGTTTTTAGTCCTTATCTAATTTATATTTAACTACATTCATTCCAAATTGTAACCCTTTTGTTGATACTAAATCTTCAAGTTCAGTTAAAGATTTCTTACCAAAATTACGGAATTTTAAAAGGTCATTTTTGTTGAATGATACAAGTTCTCCTAATGTTTCTACATCTGCTGCTTTTAAACAGTTTAAAGCACGAACAGATAAATCCATATCAACCAATTTAGTTTTTAATAATTGGCGCATGTGTAATGATGTTTCATCAAATTCTTCTTCAGATTTTTTCTCTTCAGAATCTAATGTAATTTTCTCATCAGAGAACAACATGAAATGGTAAATTAAAATTTTAGCAGCTTCTTTTAAAGCCTCTTTCGGGTGGATAGATCCATCAGAAACGATATCTAAAATTAATTTTTCGTAATCTGTTTTTTGTTCAACACGGTAATTTTCAATCGTGTATTTTACGTTTTTAATTGGTGTGTAGATAGAATCGATGAAGATAGTACCTTGAGGTGCAGAATTAGTTTTGTTTTCTTCTGCAGGAACGTATCCACGACCTTTATCAATAGTTAATTCGATTTTTAATTTAACGCTACTTTCGCAATTAAAAATAACTAACTCAGGGTTTAAAATTTGGAAACCATTTGCGAATTTACCGATTTCAGCTGCTGTAAATTTTTCATTACCTGCGAAGTGAATAACGATTTTTTCTACATCGTGATTATCTAATTGCTTCTTAAAACGAACTTGTTTTAAATTTAAGATGATTTCAGTAACATCTTCTACAACACCTTTAATTGTTGAGAATTCGTGATCAACACCTTCAATTCTAACGCTAGTAATAGCATGTCCTTCTAATGAAGATAATAAAATACGACGTAATGAGTTACCTATAGTGATACCGAAACCTGGTTCTAAAGGACGGAATTCAAACTGTCCTTCAGTTTCGGTAGAGTTAATCATAACAACCTTATCTGGTTTTACGAAATTTAATATTGCCATTTTATTAATTTATATAGGTTAAAAAAAAATGCTAATTGCTATTATTTAGAGTACAACTCGACGATTAGTTGTTCTTTAATGTTTTCTGGGATTTGAGAACGCTCTGGTACAGAAATAAATTTACCTGTAAAAGACGTCTTGTCAAAATCTAACCAAGAATATTTGTTTACAGATCCTGATAAAGAATGAGTAATAGCTTCTAAAGTTTGAGATTTCTCACGAACACCTACAACGTCACCAGCTTTTAAAGTATAAGATGCAATGTTTACAACATTACCATTTACTGTAATATGAGCGTGGTTAACTAATTGACGAGCTGCACGACGAGAAGGAGCAATTCCTAAACGGTAAACAACGTTATCTAAACGAGATTCGATTAATTGTAATAAAACCTCACCAGTAATTCCGTGTGCACGAGATGCTCTATCGAAAGTTCTAGCAAATTGTTTTTCTAAAATACCGTAAGTATATTTTGCTTTTTGCTTTTCCATTAACTGGATAGCGTATTCTGATTGTTTTGCACGTTTTTTACCAGCACCATGTTGTCCAGGAGGGTAGTTTTTTTTCTCTAAAGCTTTATCTGGGCCAAAAATTGGCTCTCTGAATTTTCTTGCAATCTTAGATTTAGGACCTGTATATCTTGCCATTTCTATATTTTAATTTCTGTTATTACTTTTTTATTTTGTCTGCCTAAGCAAAGTTGACTAGCAACGACGTTTTTTAGGAGGACGACATCCATTGTGTGGCATTGGAGTGATATCAATGATTTCAGTTACTTCAATTCCTGAAGTAGCAATCGTTCTGATAGCTGATTCTCTACCTGCACCTGGACCTTTAACGTATACTTTTACTTTACGTAAACCTAAGTCAGCAGCTACTTTAGAGCAATCTGCTGCTGCTAATTGAGCTGCATAAGGAGTATTCTTTTTTGAACCACGGAACCCCATTTTACCAGCACTAGACCAAGAAATAACTTGACCTGCAGAGTTAGTTAAAGAGATGATGATGTTGTTAAACGTAGCGTTTAAGTGAGCTTCTCCAACTGCTTCTACCTTTACTACTCTTTTCTTCGCGTTAGCTTTTGCTGCTGCTACTGATGATTGTTGTTTAGCCATTTTTATTAAATGCTTATTTTATTTATTACTTAGTAACTTTTTTCTTGTTTGCAACGGTTTTACGTTTTCCTTTACGGATACGAGCGTTGGTTTTAGTACGCTGTCCACGAACTGGTAATCCATTACGGTGACGGATACCACGGTAAGAACCGATGTCTGTTAAACGTTTAATATGTAAAGCAACTTCTGAACGAAGTCCACCTTCTACTTTAAAATTGTCGTTAACAATTTTACGGATAGCGTTTTGCTCATCATCACTCCACTCGTTAACTTTTTTATTAAAGTCAATTCCAGCTTCTGTTAAAATACGTTGAGCTCTGCTACGTCCAATACCAAAAATGTAGGTTAATCCTATCTCTCCTCTTTTATTTTTTGGTAAATCTATACCTGCAATACGTGCCATTTTATATACTTGGTTTTAAAAAGTCTGCGAAAATACGCAATTATTTTTGTCTTTGTTTAAACTTTGGGTTTTTTTTGTTGATTATATACAACTTTCCTTTTCTACGCACAATTTTGCAATCTGCGCTTCTTTTTTTAATCGATGCTCTAACTTTCATTTCCTTAGGTTATTTAGTTTTTCTTAATTACTTGTATCTGTATGTTATTCTTCCTTTTGTTAAATCGTAAGGACTCATTTCCAATTTAACTTTATCGCCAGTTAATATTTTAATGTAGTGCATTCTCATTTTTCCAGAGATATGAGCAATTACTATATGACCGTTCTCTAATTCCACTCTAAACATGGCATTACTTAACGATTCTAAGATAACTCCATCTAACTCAATATTTGCTTGTTTTGCCATATTAAGCTTGTTGCATTGTCATTTGGTTATTACCACGACCTTTTATTCTTCCGTTTTTCATTAATCCATCATAATGACGGTTTAATAAATACGTTTCAATTTGTTGTAAAGTATCTAATACTACACCAACTAAAATTAATAATGATGTTCCACCGAAGAAATCAGCAAATGCACTATTAATTCCCAATTTGATAGCAATAGAAGGTAAAATTGCAACAAAAGCTAAGAACATTGAACCAGGTAAAGTGATACGTGACATTACTTGATCAATAAACTCTGCTGTACTTTTTCCTGGTTTAACACCTGGCACAAATCCACCATTACGTTTCATATCATCTGCTAATTGATTAGGATTAATCATAATAGCTGTATAAAAATATGTAAATGCAATGATTAATGAAGCAAATATAAAGTTATACCAAAATCCATATCTATCAGCAAATACACCACCTGTACCTCCAGAGAAACCTGAAACAGCAGCAGGAATAAACATAATTGCTTGAGCAAAGATAATTGGCATTACACCAGCAGCATTTACTTTTAATGGTAAATACTGACGAACTCCACCTATTTGTTTGTTTCCAACAATTTTTTTAGCGTATTGTACTGGTATTCTTCTAGTACCCTGTACTAATAAAATACAACTTACAATGATGAATAATAAGAATACAATCTCTAATAAGAACATAATTAAACCACCACCGGCACTTTGTAAACGAGAACCGAATTCAGAAGTGATTGCGAAAGGTAAACGAGAGATAATACCAATCATAATTAAGATAGAGATACCATTTCCAATACCTTTGTCTGTAATTCTTTCGCCTAACCACATGATAAACATTGTTCCTGCTACTAAAATAAGCGTTGCTTGAATTCCAAACCAAGTTGGATCAATTCCAACAACACCAGGTTTAGTATAAACTTGAGCTGCTAAATATCCTGGAGCTTGAACTGCAGTAACTGCAACTGTTAAGAAACGTGTATATTGATTAATTTTTTTACGTCCACTTTCTCCCTCTTTTTGCATTTTTTGGAAGTATGGAACTGCCATTCCTAACAATTGGATAATGATAGAAGCCGTAATATAAGGCATAATACCTAAACCGAAAATAGATGCTCTAGAAAAAGCTCCACCTGCGAAGGCATTAATTAAGGCAACAATACCACCATCATTGGCAGAGTTCGCGTTGGCTTCGGCAAGTACTTCTGTATTAATACCTGGCAATACAACATAAGAACCCAAACGATAGATTAGCACAAGGCCAAGGGTCGTTAAAATCCTTTGCTTTAGCTCTTCTATCTTCCAAATGTTTTGGAAGGTTTCTATAAAACGTTTCATATAATATATTAAATTTCTGTTGCTACTCCGCCTTTTGATTCAATTGCTGCTTTAGCAGTTGCTGTAAATGCGTGAACTGTAATATTTACTTTTGATTTTAATTCTCCTCTTCCCATGATTTTTATCAAATCATTTTTAGAAGCTAATCCGTTTGCTAATAATACATCGCGTGTAATATCAGTGATGTTTTTAGTGTCAACTAACTTTTGAATTGCATCTAAGTTAACACCTTTGTGATCAATACGATTTACATTTTTGAAACCGAATTTAGGAACACGACGTTGTAAAGGCATTTGACCACCTTCGAAACCACGTTTCTTTTTGTTACCAGAACGAGATTGAGCACCTTTGTGACCTTGAGTAGCTGTACCACCACCGCCAGAACCTTGTCCGCGACCTCTTCTAAAATTATTTTTTACTGAACCTTCTGCAGGTGTTAATGAACTTAATTTCATTTTAATTTCCTTTTATAATTAAATACTTTCTACTGTCAATAAATGAGCAACTGCATTAATCATTCCTTGAATTTGAGGAGTTGCTTCTTTAATAATGCTATGGTTTAATTTTCTTAAACCTAATGCTTGAACTGTTGCTCTTTGTCTAGCGTTCCTTTTGATAGGACTTTTAGATAATGTTACCTTTACTTGTGCCATCTCTTTTCTTATTATCCGTTAAATACTTTGTCTAAATTAATACCTCTTTGTCTAGAGATAGCTAATGGGTCACGCATTTTAGCTAATGCATCGATAGTAGCTTTAACCACATTGTGAGGGTTAGAAGATCCTTTTGATTTAGCTAATACATCAGTAATACCAACGCTTTCTAAAACAGCACGCATCGCACCACCAGCAATTACACCAGTACCATGAGCAGCAGGTTTTAAGAATACACGAGAACCACCAAATTTACCGTTTTCAGCATGAGGAACAGTACCTCTTAATACAGAAACTTTTACTAAATTTTTCTTTGCATCATCAATACCTTTAGTGATAGCATCTGTAACTTCATTTGCTTTTCCTAAACCGTATCCTACAACACTTTTCTCATCACCAACAACAACGATAGCAGCGAAACTGAAGTGACGACCACCTTTAGTAACTTTAGTTACACGTTGTATCGCAACTAATTTATCTTTTAGTTCGATGTCTGTTGACTTAACTTTTTTTACAACTTCTTTTGACATGTTATGTATGTTCTTTTTATACTAATTAAAATTTTAAACCTGCTTCGCGAGCTCCTTCAGCTAACGACTTAATACGACCATGATATAAGTAACCATTTCTGTCAAATACTACAGAGCTAATTCCAGCAGTTGTAGCTTTTTCAGCGATTAATTTACCAACTAATTTAGCTTGATCAACTTTATTAACTTTTGTAGCTTTGATTGACTTGTCATCAGAACCAGCTGCTATAATTGTTTTTCCAGCTAAATCATCTACTAATTGAGCAAATATTCCTGAGTTACTTCTGAATACACTTAATCTAGGTGTAGTTGCAGTTCCGTTAACAGTTTTACGGATTTTAAATTTAATGCGTTCTCTTCTTTGTTTTTTATTGAGTGCCATCTTTCCAGTTTTTTGAAGATGATTAATACTAATTGAATTATGTTATTTTTTGCTTGCAGATTTACCAGCTTTACGGCGTAAAATTTCGCCAGCAAATTTGATACCTTTACCTTTGTATGGCTCTGGTTTACGTAAGCTACGTATTTTAGCTGCAACCATTCCGATTAATTGTTTATCAGAACTTTCTAAAATTACTTTAGGGTTTTGACCTTTTTCAGATGTTGTCGTAATTTTAATTTCGTTTGGTAATTCAAACACAACGTTGTGAGAATAACCTAACGCTAATTCTAATAATTGACCTTTGTTAGAAGCACGGTAACCTACACCTACTAACTCTTGTTCTGTTTTATATCCTTCAGAAACACCTGTAACCATATTAGCGATTAAAGAACGGTATAAACCGTGTAATGCTCTGTGACGTTTTTGATCAGTTGGACGAGATACGTTAATAACGCCATCTTCTAACTTTACAATAATATCTGAATCAATAGTTTCTGATAATGAACCTAATTTACCTTTAACTGAAACAGTTGTTCCAGTGATGTTTACTTCTACACCTGCAGGTACTGTAATTGGTAATTTTCCTATACGTGACATGTTTTTTTCCTCCCTCTAAATTATGAAATGTAACATAAAACTTCGCCACCAACATTAAGTTTCTTAGCTTCTTTATCTGTCATCACACCTTTAGATGTAGAGATAATAGCGATACCTAATCCGTTTAATACTTTTGGCATAGTATCAACGCCAGAATACTTACGTAAACCTGGTTTAGAAACTCTATCTAAAGTACGGATAGCTGATAATTTGTTAGTTGAATTGTATTTCAAGGCTATTTTAATAGTTCCTTGTTTTTTCTCGTTCTCCTCAAACTTGTAGTTTAAGATATACCCTTTTTCGAAAAGAATCTTAGTGATTTCTTTTTTAAGGTTTGAAGCTGGAATCTCAACGATTCTGTGGTTTGCGCTAATCGCATTTCTCACGCGAGTTAGGTAATCTGATATTGTATCTGTCATTTTATTTGTTTTTATATGTTATCCCGACCATCAGGATAATTATACATTAATACTCTTATTTTAGAAACTTGATTTGGTAACACCCGGGATTAAACCGAATAATACCATCTCACGGAAAGTAACACGGCTGATACCGAAATCTCTCATGTATCCACGAGGACGTCCAGTTAACTTGCAACGGTTACGCATTCTAACTTTACAAGAGTTTTTTGGTAACTTTTGTAAACCCATTGAATCACCTGCTTTTTTTAACTCTGCGCGTTTAGCCGCATACGTATCAACTAGTTTTTTTCTTTTAGCATCACGTGCTATCATGTTTGTTTTTGCCATTTTATCTTTTTTTCAGGGCTGTAAATATACTATTTCTTTTTGAATGGAATACCAAATTCAGTTAATAAAGCATGAGCTTCTTTATCCGTTGGTGCAGAAGTTACAAAAGTAATGTCCATACCTTGAATTTTGCTCACTTTATCGATATCGATTTCAGGGAAAATGATTTGCTCAGTAATACCTAATGTATAGTTACCACGGCCATCAAAACCTTTATCATTAACACCTTTGAAATCACGAATACGAGGTAATGAAGATGCGATTAAGCGATCTAAAAACTCATACATTTTATCGCCACGTAATGTTACACGAACACCAATAGCTACACCTTTACGTAATTTAAAGTTCGAAATATCTTTTGTAGAATATGTTGGAACTGCTTTTTGACCTGTAATAGTAGTCATTTCTTTTACAGCTGATTCAATCATTTTCTTATCAGAAACTGCATCACCAATACCTTGGTTAATACAAATTTTCTCTAATTTAGGCACTTGCATTGAAGAAGTGTATTGAAATTGTTTTTTTAAATTATCTACAATCTCTGCTTTATATCTGTCCTTTAATCTAGGAGAATAAGTTGCTGCCATTATTTAATTACTGCTTTAGTTTTTTTAGAAATACGTTCAATTTTGTTAGTAGTAGCATTTACAACGCGACCAATTCTAACAGTTTTACCACCTTCTACAAACATTAAGTTAGAAATATGGATAGAACCTTCTTGTTTAACAATACCACCATTAGCATTTTTTGCGCTAGGCTTAGTGTGTTTACTAATCATGTTAACACCTTCAACGATGGCTCTTTCACTTTTTGTATCAATAGATACGATTTTACCTTCTTGGCCTCTGGATTCGCCAGATATCACTTTTACAGTGTCGCCTTTTTTTAATTTTAATTTTGACATTTCTTTTCCCTATTATTGATTAAAGCACTTCTGGTGCTAATGAAATGATTTTCATGTATGATTTATCACGTAATTCACGAGCAACTGGCCCAAAAATACGAGTACCACGGATTTCATCACCTTGATTTAACAACACGCAAGCGTTGTCATCAAAACGGATATATGAACCATCTGCACGACGAATTTCTTTTTTAGTTCTCACTACAACAGCTTTATGAACTGTTCCTTTTTTTACGTTACCTGAAGGTAATGCATGTTTAATTGTAACTACAATTTTATCTCCTACAGATGCGTAGCGCTTTTTTGTACCGCCTAACACACGGATAACAAGAACTTCTTTTGCTCCGCTGTTATCTGCTACTGCTAATCTTGACTCGTTTTGTACCATTTCTTCTTAACTTTATATAAGTATTATTTCACTTTTTCTAAAACCTCTACTAAACGCCAGTTTTTAGTTTTACTTAAAGGGCGTGTTTCGCTAATTTTCACTGTATCTCCAATACTGCACTCATTTTTTTCATCATGAGCAACGAAAGTTGACGTTTTGTTAACGAACTTACCGTATTTTGGATGTTTTACTTTACGCATCACAGCTACAACAATAGATTTTTCCATTTTGTTGCTTTTTACGATACCAACTTTTTCTTTTCTTAAATTTCTTTCTTCCATTACTACTATTATTTAGAAGTGTTGTTTCTTTTTGTTAATTCAGTACTCACTCGAGCAACTGTTTTGCGGCTATCGCGAATTCTAATTGGGTTCTCTAATGGAGAAATAGAGTGGTTTAACTTTAATTTGTTTAAAGCACCTTTTTCTTCTTTTAATAAACCTTGCAATTCTGCTGTTGACAAAGCAACTATATCTGTATTTTTCATTTTCTTAATGCTTATTTAATTAAACTGTTGCGTCTGCTACGTAATCTCTACGAATTACAAATTTAGTAACAATTGGTAATTTCTGAGCAGCTAAACGTAAAGCTTCTTTCGCAACGTCTAAAGGAACACCTTCTGCTTCAAATAACATACGGCCTCTTTTTACTGGAGCAACCCAATATTCTGGAGCACCTTTACCTTTACCCATACGAACCTCTGCTGGTTTTTTAGTAATTGGTTTGTCTGGGAAAATACGAATCCACACTTGTCCTTCACGTTTCATGAAACGTGTAATTGCAATACGCGCTGCTTCAATTTGACGTGAAGTTACCCAACTCTCATCTAATGCTTTTATTCCAAATGAACCGAAGGCCAATTGATCACCACGTTTAGTGTTGCCTTTCATTTTCATTTTATGCATTTTTCTATATTTCGTTCTTTTTGGCTGTATCATGATTTATTATCTTTAACTAATACGTTATTCTTCTGTTAATATTATTTTTTGTCGTTTCTGTTGTTGTCTCTTTTTGGACCACGACCAGCGAATTTAGGAGCCGGAGCTGCATTTCCACCTTTTTTCTCTTTATCTAAACCGAAGTTTGGAGACAAATCACGTTTTCCATAGATTTCGCCTTTGCAAATCCAAACTTTGATACCGATACGGCCATAAGTTGTGTGAGCTTCAGCTACTGCGTAATCAATATCAGCACGTAACGTTTGTAATGGAGTACGTCCTTCTTTGTATCCTTCAGAACGTGCCATCTCAGCACCACCTAAACGACCAGAAACTAAAATTTTGATTCCTTCAGCACCCATACGCATAGTTGATGCGATAGACATTTTTGCTGCTCTACGGAAAGAAATACGTCCTTCAATTTGACGAGCAATAGAATCTCCTACTAAACGTGCATCTAATTCTGGACGTTTAATTTCAAAAATATTGATTTGAATTTCTTTTTTAGTTACTTTTTTTAATTCTTCTTTTAATTTATCTACTTCTTTACCACCTTTTCCGATAATGATACCTGGACGTGCAGTGTTAATTGTAACAGTAATTAATTTTAATGTTCTTTCGATAACTATTTTAGAAATACTTCCTTTTGGTAAACGAACTTTTAAGTAGTTACGAATTTGAGTATCTTCCACTAATTTGTCAGCATAGTCTCTTCCACCGTACCAGTTAGAATCCCAACCTTTAACAATACCTAAACGTAAACCTATTGGATTTGCTTTTTGTCCCATTTCCTTATATATTATTTATTATCTTCTGATTTTGAAATTGCAGCTGCTTTTCTTTCAGCTTTCTTAGTACTAACAACTGCAGTACCTACTTCTAAAGTAACGTGGTTTGAACGTTTTCTGATTCTGTATCCACGACCTTGAGGTGCAGTACGTAAACGTTTTGCCATTAAAGCGCTATCTACCATTACCGAAGTAACAAATAAGGTATTTTCTTCTGGACGAGATCCTGTTTTTGCTTCGTAATTTGCAATTGCAGATTTTAATAATTTCTCTAAACGTCCTGACGCTTCGCGTGTATTAAATTTTAATACATTTAATGCTTTATATGCTTCCATTCCTCTTACTAAATCTGCTACTTGGCGCATTTTACGAGGTGAAGTTGGGCAGCTATTTAATTTAGCAAAATAAGTACTCTTATTTGCTTCTTTGCGTGCCTCTGCTACTAATCTTTTTCTTTTACCCATGACTAAATTTCTTTATCAGCTTATTATTTCTTGTTATTACCTGAATGACCTTTGAATTGACGTGTTGCAGAAAACTCTCCTAATTTATGACCTACCATGTTTTCTGTAACATAAACTGGAATAAATTTTTGTCCGTTGTGAACTGCAAATGTATGTCCAACCATTTCAGGGTAAATAACAGAGCGACGAGCCCATGTTTTTAAAACTGTTTTCTTGTTACTCTCATTCATTTGAGTAACTTTTTTCTCTAAGTTGTGGTCAATAAAAGGACCTTTTTTTAATGATCTTGCCATTGTTTGTTTTTTAGTTTTGAAACTCGTCTCGCGACGAGCCATTAAACGTTAATTATTATTTACTTCTTTTTTTAATGATATGTTGGTTAGAAGATTTCGCTTTGTAACGAGTTTTGTAACCTTTAGCTGGAATACCGTTACGAGAACGAGGTTGTCCACCTGAAGCACGTCCTTCACCTCCACCCATTGGATGATCCACTGGGTTCATTGCTACTGGACGAGTACGAGAACGACGACCTAACCAACGAGAACGACCTGCTTTACCAGAAATCTCTAAAGAGTGATCAGGATTAGATGTAGCTCCAATTGTTGCTTTACAAGTAATTAAAATCATACGAACCTCACCTGAAGGCATACGTAAAATTGCATATTTACCATCACGAGCAGTTAACTGAGCGTAAGTTCCAGCACTACGTGCCATTGCTCCGCCTTGTCCTGGACGTAATTCGATATTATGAATAACTGTTCCTAATGGAATATCTGATAAAAACATACAGTTACCAACTTCTGGTAATGCTGTAGCTCCAGACATAACTTTTTTGCCAACTTCTAATCCAGCAGGCGCTAAGATATAACGCTTCTCACCATCTTTATAATGAATTAAAGCAATACGAGAAGTACGGTTTGGATCATATTCGATAGAAGCTACTGTTCCTTCGATACCATCTTTGTTACGTTTGAAATCAATGATACGGTATTGTTTTTTATGACCACCACCGATGTTACGGATTGTCATTTTACCAGTATTATCACGTCCACCGCTATTTTTAACTGAAGTTAATAAGCTTTTTTCAGGAGTACTAGTTGTGATATCTGAGTTATCAGTTGCTATTTTGAAACGTTGACTTGGAGTCAACGGTCTGAATTTTTTTAATGCCATTTTCTTTACTTTTTATCAAATTAAATATTAGCGTAAAAATCAATTGCTTCGCCATTCTTTAATGTGACAAAAGCTCTTTTTGAACGGTTTACGCGGCCTACAGCAATACCACGAGTGGTGTTACGAGTTTTCACTTTTCCTACGTATTGTTGAGTGTTAACAGATTCAACTTTTACACCGTACATTTTTTCAACAGCTTGTCTAATTTGTACTTTGTTGGCGCTTCTATCAACCACAAAACCATAGCGATTCAACTTCTCTGCCAAAGAAGTCATCTTTTCGGTGATGATTGGTTTAATTAATATTTCCATTTTATTTATTTAATAATGATTCTAATACTTTTACCGAACTTTCTAATAAAATTAACGTTTCTGCGTTAACGATATCGTAAGTGTTTAAATCAGAGGCTTTTACAACTTTTGCGCCCTCTAAATTTCGGGACGACAAATATACGTTATTATTTGTATCACCCAACACTAATACTGTTTTTTTATCAGATAAGTTTAAGTTTTTCATTAAGTCAACGTAATTTTTAGTTTTTGGAGCTTCAAATGTAAAGTCTTCTAATACTGTAATTGCGTTTTCTTTTGCTTTGTAAGTCAATGCTGATGCACGAGCTACAACCTTAGTTTTCTTATTTAATTTGAAAGAGTAATCGCGAGGACGAGGACCGAATGCACGACCACCACCAATAAACAAAGGAGATTTCATAGAACCCGCACGAGCTCCACCTGTTCCTTTTTGTTTTTTTAGTTTTTTAGTCGTTCTTGAAATTTCAGCACGCTCTTTTGATTTGTGTGTTCCTTGACGTTGAGCAGCTAAATAATGCTTAACATCTAAATATATACTATGATCACTTGGCTCTACACCATAAATCACATCTGCTAATTCTACTTTTTTAGCAGTCTTTTTTCCGCTTATGTTTAATACTTCTACTTGCATGATTACTTCTCGATTATAACGTAAGACCCTTTAGCACCTGGAACTGAACCTTTAATTAAAAGAACATTCTTTTCTGCCATTATTTTTACAACAACTAGGTTTTGGATTTTCTTTCTATCTCCACCTGTTCTACCAGCCATACGCATACCTTTAAATACACGAGAAGGATCAGAAGATGCACCTAATGAACCAGGAGCTCTTTGACGATCATGTTGACCGTGAGTTGAACCACCAACACCACCAAATCCATGACGTTTAACTACACCTTGAAAACCTTTTCCTTTAGAAGTACCAACGATATCAACGAAGTCTCCTTCAGAGAAGATGTCAAGAGTTACAACATCACCTAAATTTTTTGTTTCCTCAAAAGAACGGAACTCAACAATTTTACGTTTTGGGGTTGTTTTTGCTAATTCAAAATGACCTTTCATAGCAGACGATGTATGTTTTTCTTTTTTATCATCGTAAGCTAACTGTAAAGCTGTGTAACCGTCTACTTCATTGGTTTTTACTTGCGTAACAACGCAAGGACCTGCTTCTATAACTGTGCATGGCACATACTTGCCATTGGCATCGAAGAAGCTAGTCATTCCTATTTTTTTACCAATAATTCCAGACATTTTTACTTTTTATTTTTTTGTTATTTACTTTTTTTACTTTTTTTAAACGCTCAATTTCTTGTAATAAAAACAGAGGGTTAAACTTTGATTTCAACTTCTACTCCAGAAGGCAATTCTAACTTCATTAAAGCATCTACTGTTTTTGAAGAAGAACTATAGATATCTAATAAACGTTTGTATGCACAAACTTGGAATTGCTCACGCGCTTTTTTGTTAACGTGTGGTGAACGTAAAACAGTGAAGATTCTTTTATTAGTAGGTAATGGAATTGGACCATTAACTACAGCTCCTGTCATTTTCACAGTTTTAACGATTTTCTCAGCGGATTTATCAACTAAGTTGTAATCGTAAGATTTTAATTTTATTCTGATTCTTTGGCTCATGTGAGTTATTATATAATACTGTTTATGCGTTTTCTTTTTTACCTTTTGCTTTTGCTATTACATCAGCAGCAACGTTAGCCGGAGCATCTGCGTAATGAGAAAATTCCATTGTTGAAGTTGCACGACCAGAAGTTAATGTACGTAATTGAGTTACGTAACCAAACATTTCTGATAAAGGAACTTTAGCTTTAATAACTTGAGAGTTATTTTTAGAGTCCATTCCTTCAATTTGTCCACGACGACGGTTTAAGTCACCTACAACATCACCCATGTTTTGTTCTGGAGTTAACACTTCCACTTTCATGATAGGCTCCATTAAAACTGGTTTACATTTAGATAATGCTTCACGGTAAGCTGAACGAGCACAAATTTCAAAAGATAATGAATCTGAATCGACTGCATGGAATGAACCATCAATTAAACGCACTTTTAAGTTATCTAAAGGATATCCAGCTAATACACCATTTAACATAGATGCTTTGAATCCTTTTTCAACTGAAGGGATAAATTCACGAGGAATTGAACCACCAGTAATTTCATTAACAAATTGTAAATCTGATTTTGCTTTTTCTCTATCGAAGTCAGCGTCAACTGGACCCAATACAACTTTAATATCAGCAAATTTACCACGACCACCTGTTTGTTTTTTGTATACTTCACGGTGCTCGTATGTTCCAGAGATAGACTCTTTGTAAGATACTTGAGGCTCACCTTGATTTACTTCAACTTTAAACTCACGTTTTAAACGGTCGATAATAATTTCTAAGTGTAACTCACCCATACCAGAGATAATAGTTTGACCAGAATCTTCATCAGTATGTACACGGAAAGTTGGATCTTCTTCAGCTAATTTATTTAAGCCCACTCCTAATCTGTCTAAGTCGCCTTGAGTTTTAGGCTCAATAGCTAAACCAATTACAGGCTCAGGGAAATTCATTGCTTCTAATACAATTGGATTTTTTTCATCACATAATGTATCACCAGTACGAATATCTTTAAATCCTACAGCAGCACCAATATCACCAGCCTCTAAAAATTCAACTGGATTTTGTTTGTTTGCATGCATTTGGAAAATACGAGAGATACGCTCTTTGTTTCCTGAACGAGTATTCAACACATAAGAACCTGCATCTAAACGACCAGAATAAGCACGGAAGAAACACAAACGACCTACGAATGGATCAGTTGCGATTTTAAATGCTAATGCTGTAAATGGATCTTTAACATCTGGTCTACGAGTTACCTCTGCGCCAGTATCAGGATTTGTACCTTTAGTTTCTGGTTTATCCATCGGAGATGGCATTAATTCCATAACTAAGTCTAACATAGTTTGTACACCTTTGTTTTTGAAAGATGAACCACAAACCATAGGAACAATTTTATTTGCAACGCACGCTTTACGTAATGCGTCTAATACTTCTCTTTCAGTGATAGTTTCTGGAGCGTCAAAAAACTTCTCCATAATTTTATCATCAAATTCAGAAACTGCTTCTAACATTTTCTCTCTCCACTCAGTCGCTTCTTCTAATAAATCAGCAGGAATAGGAACTTCTTGGAAAGTCATTCCTTTATCATGCTCATTCCAAACAATACCACGGAAGTTAATTAAATCAACTACCCCAATAAAATTTTCTTCAGCTCCGATAGGGATTTGAAGAGGAACTGCATTACCACCTAAAATTTCGCGAGTTTGCTTAACAACTTTTAAAAAGTCAGCTCCTTGACGATCCATTTTATTAACGAATCCTAAACGAGTAACATTGTAGTTATCAGCTAAACGCCAGTTAGTTTCAGATTGAGGCTCAACACCATCAACTGCTGAAAATAAAAACACTAAACCATCTAATACACGTAATGAACGGTTTACCTCAACTGTAAAGTCAACGTGACCTGGTGTATCAATGATGTTAATTTTGTATTGGTTATCACGGTATTTCCAAAAACAAGTAGTTGCAGCAGAAGTAATTGTAATACCACGCTCTTGTTCTTGTGCCATCCAATCCATTGTAGCTGCACCTTCGTGAACTTCTCCGATTTTGTGATTAACACCTGTGTAGTAAAGAATACGCTCAGTTGTTGTTGTTTTACCAGCATCAATATGCGCAGCGATACCTATATTTCTTGTATATCTTAAGTCAGCCATTTCTAATTAGAATCTAAAGTGTGAAAATGCTTTGTTAGCCTCTGCCATTTTGTGAACGTCTTCTTTCTTTTTGAAAGCAGCTCCTTCTTCTTTAGAAGCAGATACGATTTCTCCAGCTAATTTTTGAGCCATAGATTTTTCGTTACGTTTACGAGCATAAGTAATTAACCATTTAATAGCTAATGCTAATTTTCTTTCTGGACGAACTTCAGAAGGAATTTGGAAAGTTGCTCCACCTACACGGCGAGAACGAACCTCAACTTGAGGAGTTACATTTCCTAATCCTTTTTTGAATACTTCTAATCCATCTTCGTTAGTACGTTTTGCAACGATCTCTAAACACTCATGGAATATTTTAGATGCGGTATTTTTCTTACCGTCATACATTAAACTGTTTAAAAAACGAGTTACCAATATATCGTTATATATTGGATCTGGTAACAAGATTCTTTTTTTAGCGGTTGATTTTCTCATTTCTTGAAATCTACTTAAATTTTCTTAATATTATTTTTTCTTAGCGCCTTTAGCTGGAGCTGCCACAGCACCCGCTTTAGGACGTTTAGTTCCGTATTTTGAACGTTGTTGTTTTCTTCCTTCAACACCCGCAGTATCTAAAGATCCACGAACGATATGGTAACGAACACCTGGTAAGTCCTTAACACGACCACCGCGTACCAAAACGATACTGTGTTCTTGCAAGTTATGACCTTCTCCTGGAATGTAAGCAATGATCTCTTGCTTGTTCGTTAAACGTACCTTCGCTACTTTACGCATAGCTGAGTTAGGTTTTTTAGGGGTAGTTGTGTACACACGTGTACAAACACCACGGCGTTGTGGACATGAATCCAAAGCGGCCGATTTACTTTTGTTAGGAGCTTTAAAGCGTCCTTTTCTTACTAATTGCGATATTGTAGGCATCTTAAATCCTCTGTATTACTTGATTTTACTATAATTTACGCTTTCTCCCCATTTTGGGGACGGCAAAGATAGAATTATTTTTTTCATCAACAAAAAAATTGTTGAAAAATATTAAAGTTTCTTTGTTTTTTTTTGTAGGAATAGACTAAATAACGATTTTAATTGACTAAGATAGCTTAATTTAGTGTCTAAGTCACAGTTATTTTGAAACACAAAAAAAGGGCTTTCGTGATTGAAAGCCCTTCTAATATTTTACTGTTTTTACCTAAACAAACTTAAAACACCATTTTTTTCAATGACTTTGTCGTCAAATCCAGTTGCTTTTACGAAAAAGAAATAGGTGCCCGTTGGTGCTCTATTGCCGTTGGGAGTTAAACCATCCCATGAGGCTTTAGGGCCCGTAAATTCATGTAATATTTGTCCCCAACGATTAAATATTTGTAAAGAAATTTCTTTGACACCAGAAGAATTTATGGTAAATATATCATTTGCTCCATCTGAATTTGGAGTAAATACATTTGGTATTTCCAAAGTTAATCCATCCTCAACAACAATTAAAACGGTGTATGTAGATGTGCATGATCCTGATGTTGCTGTTAAAGCTGCCGTGTAGGTTCCAGTTGTATAAACATTACTTAAGCTTGCCGGGTTTGTAGTGTAAGTTTGAACAGGTGATGTATCTCCAAAATTCCAGCTCCAATTATTAGCACCAGAACTAGCGTCAGTGAATGTTACAGTTAATGGCGATGTGCCAGAAGTTGGATTCGCACTAAACGCTGCGGTTACATTAGTTTGAGAAACATTTACCGTTGATGTACTTTGACAACCTGTTTGGTTATCGGTTACAGTTAATGTGTAAATTCCAACTTCTGTTACAACTGGAGTTGTTGTGTTACTACCCGACAATATACTTGTTATAGATGGGCCAGACCAACTATAATTTACATTTGTTGAAGTAGAAGCCCCCGTTAACATAACAGAACTACTGCCACAAGGAATAGTTGTGTTAGCACCGGCGTTTACACCTTGTGGGGTAATTGTGCTTCCTGCAACTGTAAATTGAGAAGATGCAGAACAACCATTATCAGTATCGGTTACAATTACTGAATAAACGCCCGCAGATGTTATATCAACAGTTGGTGTATTAACTCCTGTGCTCCATGTATAAGTTAAATTACTTCCGTTTCCTGATACATTTGTTGAAAATGAAACTATTGAATTTGAACAACCTATAATAGTATTGCTAGAAATTGCATTGGTTGTAATTGTTGGAGTGGTAGTATTTAAATACACAGTGAATGTATTTGCAGTATTAGTTGTTGTGTTTACACACCCTGTTAATGTGTTTGTTATAGCTAACGTATAGATGCCTGCTGCTGTAAATGTGGCATCGTTTATTGACGAAGAAATTACTCCACTTGGCGACCAAGTGTAAGTTAAATTACTATTTGGCGTTACACTTGGTGTAATTGTTATAGACGAGTTTGTACATGTAATGGTTCCATCATTTACAGATGAGGACAACGTAATTACAGGTATCGTATTGTCTAAAGTAACATCCACAATATTACTATTGATACTTGTAGCGCAACCAGAAATTGTATTTGTAACAATAACACTATATGAACCGGCAGCGGTAAAAGTAGGGTTAGCTGAAGTTTCTGTTCCTGGAACTATACCGGAAACAGGAGCCCAACTGTAACTCACAGGCGATGCTGTCGTGGTTATTGAAACGCTAGGTGTTGGATTTGAACAGGTGATTGACACTGAGTTTGTAGATAGTGTAACATTTGGAATACCAGAGTCTGCTACTACCTCAACTGTAGATTGTGAAGAGGTAGTTGTACTACATCCATTGATAGTATTTGTAACAACTACAGAATAAACACCTGTAGCTGAACTCACAATTGGATTTCCTGTTATTGTTGAATTGCTAGGTGTTGTCCAAACATATACAGAATTTGGATCAGCGTTGCTTGTTGCTGACAAAGTTGCGTTTGGTGACGCGCATGTTGTCGTGACAGATGATGCTGTTCCTAATGTAAACGAAGGAGACGCATTGTCTTCAATCACTGTAAATGTATTAGCAGTATTAGTAAGTGAAGAAACGCAACCTGTAATTGTATTAGTGATAGCTAACGTATACACTCCTGCAGCTGTAAAAGTTACAGACGCTTGATTTGAATTAGACGCGATGCCAATGCTTGGAGACCAAGTGTATGTTAAATTACTAGCTGGTGAAACAGAAGGCGTTATTGTTATAGATGTTGTTAAGCAAGTTAATGTCCCATTATTAGACGCTAAGGATAATGAAGCAGTTGGAACTGTAATATCAATCCCTACGTTTACCGAAACATTTGTTGGACATCCATTTGTAGCTGTTACAGTGGCTGTATAAATTCCAGGAGTATCAAATACTGGATTTGCACCACCTGAAACAGGCGTTGGATTCCAATTATATGATGCTATTGAATTTGTTGACGTTAATGCTGTTGTTACAGTTGTGTTGGTGCAAGTAATCGTTAAACTATTTGCAGATACATTTACAACAGGAGTCGCAGCATCAGGAATAACTTCAACAGTTGCTTGAGATAATGCATTACTACAACCATTTGTATTATCAGTTACTGTTACTGTAAAAATGCCACTACCTCCCGCTACAGGATTAGACACAGTAAATGTATTTAAAGAACCAGATCCGGGTGCCGTCCAGTTATAGCTTACACCAGCGGATGGAGTGGAACTTGCATTTAATGTTGCTGAAGGAACTGCACAAGTTGTTGTAATAGAATTTACAGCAATATTTACTATTGGTGCCGTTGTGTTTGAACTTATAGATACATTTGTTGTGGCTGAGCATCCATTAGATGGATTTGTAACAGTAGTTGAGTAAACTCCAGGTTGATTAATAGCAACCGAGTTAGTGGTAGTTCCTGTTACGTTAGTGCCATTCCAATTATATGTCACGCCAGCACTTGGATTTACAGTTGTAGTAACTATAATAGAAGGAGTAGTGCAAGTTAATGTTTGTGATGGACTGATAGTAATCGTTGGAACGGTATTATTTAATATAACGGTGACAATATTTGCACTCATATTTGAAACGCATCCATTTGCAGTATTAGTAACAACGGCACTGTATGTGCCAGCTAAGGTAAATGTTGGATTTGATGTTGTTGCGCCAGATGCAATTCCTAATGATGGACTCCAACTATAGCTAACAGATGATGTGCTTGTAGAAATTGAAACGCTAGGTGAAGGATTAGCACATGTTATTGACACAGAATTTGATGATAATGTTGCTGTTGGAACAACATTATTAATTGTAATAGATGATGTTGATGGAGCAGATACACAACCATTTACTGTATTAGTTACAACTACTGTAAATATTCCAGCGCCAGAAGCAATTGGACTCGAAGATGATGAACTTGTTAATGTTCCAGAAGCAGGAACGCTCCAGTTATAGTTGATACTGTTTGTCGAAGTGTTTGTTGTTAATTGAACTGTAGGTGTTGCACAGGTTGTTGTAAATGAACTAGGGCTAATTGTAACAGTTGGTGTTATTGTATTTGAAATAACAGTTGTACTAGCGTTTCCAACACAACCATTAACTGTATTGGTAATAATAACCGAGTAGGTGCCTCCAGACGAAACTGTTGGAGTTGAAACTGTTGTTCCACTTAATCCTGAAGTTGGTGCCCAACTGTATGAGTAGGGTCCAGTAGGAGAGGCATTTAGAACTTGTGATGTAACTAGGCAATTGATTGAAGATGTTGGAGCAATAGTGGCAACAACAGCAGCGGTATTTGTAGGAACTAAAGTTGTCACTGTTGAAGTACAACCAGTTGTTGTATTAGTTACAACACATTGATAAGTCCCCCCAACACTAACAGTCCCTGATGAAGTAGAAGCTCCTGAAATAATTCCAGGACCTGACCATGAATATGAAACTGGAGTCATAGTTGTGGTGGCTACTATTTGAGCAGTAGTTGTTGTACACGTAATTGAACCAGAATTTGAAGCTATTACAGATGGTATTCCTGTGCTAGGAACTACACTTACGATTCCACTACTAGTACAACCATTAGTGTTATTTGTAACAGTTAACGTATATGTATTTGGAGAACAAGCTGAAGCGGTAAAAGAATTAGCTCCAGCGCAAACGCCTCCTGTCCAAACTGGAGTAACAGAACTTGGGTTTGCAGAAGCAATTAGTGAAACAGTAGGCGAAGCACATGTGATTGTTTGACTGGAAGGCATAGTTAAAATCGGTGCAGTTGTGTTTTGCGTTACGGCTTGCGAGCCACTTGCCGAGCATCCATTAGAAGTATTAGTTACAGTATAATTAAAAGTTCCTGGTTGGTTAACTGTGATTGTACTGATGTTTGTAGCGGATGTTATGCCAGTTCCACTCCAATTATAAGAAACAGGTGTTGTAGTGGTTGTAGCACTTGCATTTACACTTGTTAATGTACAATTTAAAATAGCGGAAGCCGCAGAGCTTACTACTGGAGTGATAGTATTCTGTGTTACAACTTGTGAACCACTAGTTGAGCAACCGTTAGATGTATTTGTTACAGTGTAATTAAACGTTCCTGGCTGATTCACTGTGATTGTGCTAATATTTGTTGCAGACGCAATACCAGTGCCGCTCCAATTGTAAGAAACAGGAGTTGTAGTAGTTGTAGCGCTTGCATTTACACTTGTTAACGTGCAATTTAAAACTGCAGAAGCGGCAGAAGTTACAACAGGTACTATTGTATTTTGAGTTACGGCTTGTGTCCCCGTTGTTCTACATCCATTTGAAGTATTTGTAACGGTGTAATTATAAGTTCCAGGTTGATTAACAGTGATTGTGCTGATGTTTGTAGCAGAGGTAATTCCAGTCCCACTCCAATTATAAGAAACAGGAGTTGTAGTAGTTGTAGCACTTGCGTTTACACTTGTTAATGTACAGTTTAAAACTGCTGAAGCAGCAGATGCGACAGAAGGAGCAGTGGTGTTTTGGGTAACTGCTTGTGAGCCGCTAGTTGAACAACCGTTAGATGCATTTGTTACAGTGTAATTAAATGTTCCAGGCTGGTTAACTGTTATTGTACTAGTATTAGCCGCAGATGTTATACCAGTACCACTCCAGTTATATGAAACAGGAGTGGTAGTAGTTGTAGCACTTGCATTTACACTAGTTAAAGTACAATTTAATGCTGCAGAAGCAGCAGCCGTTACGACAGGAGTCGTTGTATTTTGAGTTACAGCTTGTGTCCCCGTTGTTCTGCATCCATTAGAAGTATTTGTTACTGTGTAATTATAAGTTCCAGGTTGATTAACGGTGATTGTGCTAATGTTTGTAGCAGAGGTAATACCAGTCCCACTCCAATTATAAGCAACAGGAGTTGTAGTAGTTGTAGCACTTGCGTTTACACTTGTTAATGTACAATTTAAAACAGCAGAACTTGCAGATGTTACAACAGGAGATGTCGTATTTTGAGTCACAGCGACCGTTGTCATAGATGAAGGACAACCAGCAGTTGACGTCACTACTAAACTATAAGTGCCAGGTGTATTCACTGAAGGACTTGCTGTGGTCGATCCAGAAGTTATTCCTGGTCCAGACCAAGAGTATGTTCCTCCACCAGTTCCAGTTAAACTAATTGTCGTATTAGAACAAGTTAATGTATTTGAAACACTAGCGTTAGCTGTAGGAATTGGATTTACAGTAATAGTCTTAATAGCTGAAGTAACACAATTATTAGTTCCTGTAACTGTTGCTGTATAGGTTATATTTCCTGTTGCAGAAGGAGTTGCGCTAACAATTGATCCAGTTGTTACACTCAATCCTCCTGATCCTCCAGTAGTCCAAGTGTAAGTATTAGCACCGCTACCTGTAAATGTTAAAGAACTACCTAAACATAGTGTATTAGATGAAGTAATGGATGGAACAGGCAGTGGTTTTACAAATACTTGAGTTGTAGCTGTTGTAGCACAGCCTTGTCCGTCTGTAGCAGTAACTGTATAAATTGTTGTTGTTGTGGGCGATGCCACAGGATTAGATATATTCGAAGCTGATAAAAATACTGCTGGCGTCCAAGCGTAAGCCACAGTATTAGATGTTGTATTAAATGTTATACTCCAACTATTCAATGTTCCTGCACTACCTCCCGCATCATCAGACACATTTAAAGTCCAGTTTCCATTTATATTACAAGAATTTAATGCATTTAAATTTGTTTCAGCATTGTAGTAGCCTGTGTTAAAAGGAGCCGTTGCAGGTGTAATGTTGGCATCAATAGGTGTCGCGATTATTCCAGTAAAACATGTATTAGAATAATTAGCACTGCTTCCTCCATTATCACTCGTTAAAATAACAGTATTACCACTTGGGCAAGTTAAAATAATGTCCAAATTGTCATCTGTTGCATGTGCTATATTTAAACAAACCTTAACCATTTGATTGCCACTAATAGTTGATGGCGTAATTCCAGATACAGCAATAGTAGAGTTTATACCAGTGGCATTATTGTTAGGAATTGCAGTTGCAGTATTATTTGAAAATGTTAATTGCGGACTATTTGGTGTAGCTGTAGATAAAAGTTGTGCAGTTGCACCAGAACAAATAGTATCTAAAGGAGATACAACTAATGATGGATTACCTAAATCAACAACATCGTTACTCCTTGCTGTACATCCTAATGCGTCTGTAGTTAAAAGACTAGTAGAGTATGTTCCTGAAGCGGAATATGTATGAGCTACAGAATATGTTGCACTTGATGAACTACCGTCTCCAAAATTCCAGTTATATGAAGTATTTGAAGTAGCCGGACCACCTGCTAAGGTAGCCGACGTACAAGATTTTAATGTCACAAAGTCGGCCACAGGCCCAATATGAGCAGTACCTCCAAACGAAAAATTAAAGCCATTATTAGAAATAGAAAAGTTATCAATTAAAATAGCATAGGTGTGCCCAGCTTGAACAGTTAAGGGGCCGTAAAATCCTGATTGAAAATCAACAAAAGAATAAGGTTGGCAACCAGCAGTTCCCGCATCATTATCTACGGCTCCAGGTTGACTTGCGCAAATTGCTACATCTGTTGTATAAGTACTTAGTCCGGTTGAACCTTCAATGTCAGTTGTTGGAGGCATTGTTCCCCACCAGTTACAGGCAATAGCATTTGGTGTGGCAGATAATGTAGATGGGCAGCCAGCCGTTGTTATATCCCAAATTGCCCAATCGTAATCATCTGTATTCACAACTGGATCAATCACAAATCCTAATGTCCCAGAGGTTCCAACCGTAAATTTATACCAACGAGATTGTCTTTCACCACCAGATCCCCAACAAGAGTTCGCTGGATTTACTTCTTGAATTCCAAAACCAGCAGATGAGGTTGGTTGACCAAAAGGTGCGTTTGAACATAATTCAGCAGCCGTTGCACAATCCTGACCAGGAAGCGGTATCGGTGTACTTGAAAGTCCACAAATAGTAAAAGTTCCTGCTGCACCTGATGAGGAAATAGTTAAGTAATAAGTTGCGCCTATAGTTAAATTTAAAAAGGTATGAGAAGAAGCAGACGGTGCGCAATACGAACCAACTGTTGTAAACGTTGACGAACAGTTTGGTGCTTCACCTAAAATCATTTCAATATTACCTCCCATGGTTCCGGCAGTCACATTAAAAGTAACAGAAGATGAATCGGCTACAAACGTGTACCAAACCTCAGGGTTGTTCCCAGATTGACATCCAACTATTCCTGTCCAACCATCAGTTGCGCCAATTGTCGTTTGATTGACTAAACAAGTTCCGTTTAAAGGAAGAGGGGTTGCACATGTACAAAAATCATTAATTGGATTTGAAACGGTTGTTAATTTGATGCAAAATGTCCCGATATCACCAGCATATCCGTCTAGCATGACGTAGTAGGTTTGACCAGGGGTTAAACATTCATAATGAATTAATGCAGAATTTGGTAATGCGCCACTTTGATCATCGCACGCTAATTCTGTTAACGCGCCACATACTCCCGAATATAATGTTAATTGAGAGTCAAAATTTGTAGCCACGTCAGAAGTTGTAATATCAACAATTCCACTTGCTGGCGCCGTAAATCTAAACCACACTCCATTTTCAACAGTAAAACAGCTAGCTGTTCCATCTCCAGTTGAAGTTGCTGTGTTATTATTTCCAGTAACACAAACTCCCGTGGTAGGAATAACAACGGCAGTGGCACATGAGTTATTACCAAGGGATTGAGAAAAAATACTAAGTGTACTTAAACAAAATAATAAGATAAATATTCTATGTAATTTCGATTTCATATTTGTTGTTTTTTCGTCGTAAATTTTAAATTATTTTGTTTTTCTGTAAGAAGGATTTTTTTTAAACCAAATAACAACAGCTTCTTCATATTCTTTTGCTGTCATCGAATTTGAATTATACAAAGGAAAACCGGAAGGGATATTAGCTGTATTAAGAAGAGCTTTAGCTCGTAATTCAGGATTACCAGTTTCTTTTTTTACTGGCTGAGGGGATGGATAGAAAGAAGTCGCTGTCGTTGTTTTTACACTAGAAGCTTTTTGAGATTCAGCATATTTTCTTTTTTCTTCAATACCTTTATAGTAGTTGTCTGGTAATTTTAAATTTGAAGGGATTTCTTTCTCAGATCTTACTTGAGAAAATGATATTTTACAGCTAAACATAATGCTTAGAAAAAGAATTAATGTTTTTAACGAAGTTAGTTGTTTCATCTTTTGATATTTTATGTTCATTATTACTGAATTAGTTATCTGATAATCTGGGTCAAATTAGCGATAAAAGTACTAATTTTTAAGATTAGATTTTCTTCTACATCAGATTTATTTGTTAGGGTGAGGGCAAAAAAAAGGCCTTCGGATACCGAAGGCCTTAAAATTTGGGTATTAATTTATTATCTAAACAAGCTTACAGTGCCGTTTTTTTCTATTTCTTTATCATCAAAGCCTGTTGCTTTTACGAAGTAGAAATAAGTCCCTTCTGGAGCTCCTGCACCGCTTGGTGTTTTTCCATCCCATGCCGCTTTTGGTCCAGAGAACTCATAAAGTTGTTGACCCCAACGGTTAAATATCTGTAGGGATATTTCTTTTACACCAGTTGATTTAATTGTGAAAATATCATTTGAACCATCGCCATTTGGAGTAAATACGTTAGGGATTTCTAGCGTTAAACCATCATTTACAACAATTACAATAGTTGCAGTATCCGAGCAAGGCGAAGCTGAAGCGATTAAAGTTACTGTATATGATCCTCCTTGTGTAAATATATTACTTGGATTAATACTTCCTGAAACATTTCCATCACCAAAATTCCAACTATAATTTGTTGCGCCAGTACTTGAACTTCCATCAAAATTAACAGTTAAAGGTGAGATACCTTCTGTTGGATTAGCAGTGATTGAAGCAGTTACAGTGCTTTGAACCACATTGACAGTTGCTGTTGCAGTACATCCGTTTGATGTGTTCGTAACTGTTAAAGTGTAAACTCCTGATTCAGTTACTGTAGGATTTTGAATATTTGTTGCACCACTGATACTAGTAGCGCTAGGCCCTGACCAGTCGTAAGTAACTACATCTGTTGATGTGGTTGTTCCATTTAATTGGGTAGACAAATTACCACAAGGAATTGCAACGTTTGAACCAGCATCTACATTTTGTGGCGGCGTAGAGCTTCCGTTTACAGTATATTGAGTTGTCACAGAACAGCCATTTACTGCATCCACAACCACTAAAGTGTAAATTCCTGATGATGTTACATCTAATGTTGGTGTTGTTTGTGCTCCAGGCAACCATGTCACCGTTGTATTTGTTGAACTCGTTGCACTGCTTAATGTTACTGTAGAACTATTACCTCCGCAACCAATTGTACTATTTGTAGAAATAGCTGTAATGTTAGCTACTGGTGGAACTGTATTTTGGTAAACCGTAAACGTATTTGCTGCATTAGTAGAAGTTGAAACACAGCCAGTTAAAGTATTGGTTACTGTTATGGTATAAATACCTGCCGTAGTAAATGTAGCATCATTAATTGTACTTGATGTTACTCCACTTGGCTGCCATGTATAAGTTAAATTTCCAGCGCCTGATGTTGTAATAGTAGGAGTGATTGTTACCTGAGTATTTGTACAGGTAATTGTCCCATCATTAGCAGCAGCAGATAGAGCTATTACTGGGGAGCTATTGTCTAATACAACCGTAACTACATTTGAATTTATACTTGAAGCACATCCGCTTGCCGTATTAGTTACTACAACACTGTATGTACCAGCGGCATTAAATACTGGATTCGCTGTTGTTTCAGTTCCCGGAACAATTCCAACTGTTGGTGTCCAGCTATAACTTACTGGAGATGCAGTAGTTGTAACGGCAACGCTAGGAGTTGGGTTTGAACAAGTAATTGATAGAGAATTTGCCGCTAAAGTTACAACTGGAATTCCTGCATCTGCAATGACTTCAACTGTAGATTGTGATGAAGCGCTACTTGTGCTACATCCACTTACAGTATTTGTTATTACAACTGTATAAATACCAGCTGCAGATACAAATATTGGTGAACCTGTTACTGTAGTTGAGCTAGGAGTTAACCAGTTATATGTTGTATTTGGATCAGAGCTACTTGTTGCTGATAAAGTTGCAGTTGGCGAAGCACATGTAGTGGTAACAGATGAAGCTGTACCTAATGTGAAAGTTGGAGTAATTGTATTTGTTGGAACATTAACTGTAAAACTTCCTGAGCAACCATTTATGTTATTAGTTATTGTTACTACATAATTACCACCTGCATTAACTGTTGCATTATCAGTTGTTCCATTACTAATTGTTCCTGGACCAGACCATACATAGGCATAATTAGTGCCAGTTGGACTTGCTGATAATGTTACACTAGAAGTTAAACACGTTAAAGATGCTGATGGTAAAACACTAGCACTTACTGGGTTTAAATCAGCCGGAACTATAATATTAAATATAGATTGGCAGTTTGAAACTGTATTTGTTATAACAACACTGTAAGTTCCTGCTAAAGATGCTGAGGTGATAGCTGTTGTTGTTGAACCAGAAACTCCTGGGCCAGACCATGAATAAGATACAGGATCTGGATTGGTTAAGGTTACACCAATTGCTACTACTGAATTTGTACAAGTAATAGAGTTTGTAACAGCATTCGCAGTTGCTTGAGGCACATTAGTAGAAGAGCTAACTGATACAGTTGATGTATTTGTACATCCAGATACTGGGTGAGTAACTAATAAAGAGTAGGTTCCTGGAGCGCAAGCCGTAGTTGTTAAACTAGTTGCGGTACCACAAACACCGCCTGTCCAAATTCCAGTTGCACCTGGTGTTGATGATGAACCTGATAAAGTCACACTAGGAACGCCACACACTAAAGTCTGTGTTAAACCTGCATCAGCATTTGGAATGGCTAGGTTATTTGTAACAGTAGATACTGCTGTATTCGTACATCCATTTACTGTACTTGTTGTGGTTAAAGTGTAGTTTCCAGTAGCAGTAGCGGTAGCATTTGCTAAATTAGTTGCTCCAGATAAACCTGGTCCTGCCCAAGAATATGTTACTCCTGTTGCTGGTCCACCAAGTAAAGTTTCTGATAAAATTTGACAAGTTAAAGTACCTCCTGTTGCAGATGCACTTGGAGCCGTTGTGTTTTGAGTAACAGCTTGTGAACCAATTGTTCTACAACCGTTACTTGTATTTGTTACGGTATAGTTATAAGTTCCACCTTGGTTAACAGTAATTGTAGAAATATTAGTTGCAGATGTAATACCTGTTCCGCTCCAATTATAACTCACTGGAGTTGATGTAGTTGTTGCACTAGCGTTTACACTTGTTGTTGTACAGTTTAATACGCTACTTGCTGCCGATGTTACCACTGGAGTTGCTGTATTTTGAGTAACCGTTTGTGAACCACCAATGCTACAACCGTTACTAGTATTAGTAACAGTATAATTAAATGTACCTGGTTGATTTACAGTTATAGTTGAAATATTTGTTGCAGATGTGATGCCAACTCCGCTCCAATTATAACTTACAGGTGTAGTTGTAGTTGTTGCGCTTGCGTTTACACTTGTTAACGTACAATTTAAAACTCCAGTTACTGCAGATGCAACAGATGGCGTTGAAATATTTTGAGTTACAACTTGTGAACCAGTTGTTGAACATCCATTGGTAGTATTTGTTACTGTGTAATTAAATGTACCAGGCTGATTTACCGTAATTGTAGAAATGTTAGTAGCAGAAATAATACCAGTACCACTCCAGTTATAACTTGCAGGAGATGTTGTGGTTGTTGCGCTAGCATTTACATTTGAGTTTAAGCAGGTTAAACTGTTAGATGCTGATGATGTGACAGTAGGAGCTACAGTATTTTGTGTTACTACTACCGTGGCTTGAGCAGAACAAGTATTAACTGGATTAATAACAACTAATGTATATGTTCCTGGAGCCGTTGCCGTTGCATTTTGAGAAGTTGTTCCACCACTAAAACCTGGACCACTCCATTGGTATGTTACTCCAGAAGTTGGAGCTCCCGTTAAAGCTGCTGTGCTATTAAAACAATTTAATGTAGTAGCATTTACAGCGGTTGGAACTGGAGTATTTGTGTTTGTTGGAACAAAGGCAGTAATAGAAGACGAACACATTGACAATGTATTTGTAACAACTAGTGAGTAAGTTCCGCCAGCGTTAACAGTAATAGTTGGCGTATTTGTTGAACTAGTAATTCCAGATCCACTCCAACTATAACTAACATTAGATGTGGTTGTTGTCACTACCGCTTGAGCTGTACCAGTTGTACATGTGATTGAATTTGAAACAGCTGGCGACGATAAATCTGGGAAACCACCACTTGGAACTACTGCAACGGACGACATTGCAGAACATCCATTAGCAGGATTTGTAACTGTTAATGTATAAACATTTGCAGATGCAGCAGTAGCAGTGAAGCTATTTGCTCCAGAAGACACACCTCCAGACCAAACAGGAGTAGCTGTTGAAGGAGTTGACGAACCTACAAGGGTAACTGTTGGTGATGCACATGTAATTGTTTGTGTACCAGAAACATTGACTGTTGGAACTGTTGTGTTTTGAGTAATTGCTTGTGATCCAATTGTACTACATCCGTTTGAAGTATTAGTTACGGTATAGTTATAAGTTCCTGGTTGATTTAAAGTAATTGTGCCTGTACCAGCACCAGCAGTAATTCCAGGACCGTTCCAATTATAACTTACTGGACTTGCAGCTGTGGTTGCACTAGCATTAACACTTGTAACAACACAGTTTAAAGAACTACTAGCCGCTGCCACAACAGGTGTTGCTGTATTCTGAGATACAGACAGAGATCCAATTGTTCTACAACCACTAGACGTGTTAGTAACCGTATAATTATAAGTACCGGCTTGATTTGCAGAAATCGTTCCTGTACCAGCGCCACCAGTAATTCCAGGACCACTCCAGTTATAACTCACTGGAGTCATTGCTGTAGTTGCATTTGCATTAATACTTGTGTTTGTACAAGTTAATGTATTTGACACTGCTGCTGCCACTGTTGGAGTTGCCGTATTTTGACTAACAGATACCGTAGCAGAGTTTGTACAAGTTCCGTTAGCTACTAATAAAGTATATGTACCAGCTAAACTAACTGTTGGAGTTGCACTATTTGCTCCTGCAGAAATTCCACCAGCAGGACCTGTCCAACTGTAAGTTCCACCACCTGAACCTGTTAATGTAGTATTTGTGCTTAAACACGTTAACGAAGCAGGAGAACCAGCGTTTGCTGTTGGATTAGCATTAACTACAATATTATTTGTTTGACTGGCTCTACAAGTTGGACTAACTCCAACTGTATATGTAATAGGAAAAGTACCAACACCAGCTGTTGCAGGACAAAAACTGTTTCCTGAAATGCCAGTTCCAGCGAAAGTGCCAGTTCCTAGAGTATATGTATTAGAAGGGTTTAAAGTTACACATGCTGCTCCAGCACAAAATGGTCCAGGGGTAGTAAAAGCAGCATTATAAGGATTTGTAACAGTTATTGTAATTGATGTAGTATATGGTGTACATCCAGGCTGTTGAGAATCAAAAGTATAAGTAATTGTATGAGTTCCGATGCTCGCAGCGGCAGGATTAAATTGCGCAGCTCCCCAGTCAGTTACTCCTGTTAAACAAGCTCCACAAGTTGAACCCCAAGTGGTAATACCCCTAACAGTTCCTGGAGGTATGGTAATGGTTTGACAGGCTCCGTCATCATTCCAAGTGAAAGGTGCTCCAGGCATATTTGCTCCACCAGATAGATCCTTTATGTTAGTATTTGTGATATTAGGTTGAGCGGTATTACTTTCACAAAAGCTAAATTGATTTGTAGCACTTGGACTCATGTATGAAAATTGCAGCTGCTCGGTATAACTAGTTGTTAAATTTTGGCATGATGCTGATGGACCAAAACAACCAATCAATGCACTATTTTCGTACCAGGAGACGGAATTACTTGTATTTGCATTATTTAAAAAGGAAACCATCACCCCAGGGGTAATTGGATTACCAAAGGGAGTAATGTTTGTGGCATACATATTTTGTATTCCACTATTACAAGCAACTGATGCTGGCATCGGTGTGGCAGGTACTCCATTTAAAGGACTATTGGACGGAAATGACACAATGCCAGGACCCGATAAAACACTTGCACAAGTAATTGAACAATCTGTTGGAGGGCTACTTCCCTGTAAACCAAAAGAAACACAACCTGCGGAATTAGAGTAATTAGTAATTAATACAATGTAATATTGTCCAGCTGGAGCTCCAATTACATCAATAACTTCGGTTGCAGATGCAGAATAACTACAATCTACTGTATTGCCAGCTGTAAGGTTATTACACGCTGTTGTTGGGTTTGTAAATGGTCCCCAGCAAATAAAATCTACATCTAAATTGGTTCCACCACAGCTTGTTCCTTGACCTAAGTCAAATATATAATTACCAGCTGTTGTGGTTTTAAAATAAAACCAAGCTGGATTTGGGTGAGTTGATAAACACCCGTAGTTTGGCCCAGACTCAGAAGAGTTGTTGGTGTTGTTTGGAAACGTTACAGAAGCTCCGCCTGGTGCATCACAATAAGGAGTAGCTGTATTACAGTTTAATCCTTGAGAAAACGAAGCAGAAACAATGAACAAAAGTAAAAATGTTAGAATTGTTTTTAATTGTTTCATAGCAAGAAAATTAGTAGTTGTATTTATCATGTTTATTTAAAAAAATATTATTAGACACTTTTAATTAGCTAATGCTTTGTCAATTGACTGAGTTTCGTTATTGTACTTAATAAATTCAAAGTTATTTCGCTTAAATAAGTTTAAGTACCACTTAATATCTTTTGGTTCTTTTGTAGTGAAATTGAAATAATACACACTGTTTTTAACCCCTACAAATGTGAATTCCGTTACATTAGAATCTGAATTCCTAAATGATGCAGCAAATGATTCTGCTTCAGAAACACTGTTAAAAGGAAAGGCTGAACAATAAAAACTGGTTCTTGTTTTTACAATATTTTCAGCAACATCTGGTTCATTAAAACAAATTGTTGCCTTCACGCTTTCATTAGACGGAGTTAATACTTGAGCATTAGGAGGAGCTGTTGCTTTTGAAGAAATTCCAATAGATTTCTTTAACTCGTTTTGTGCGTTAATTGAAAGTGAAATGAAAAACAAAAAAGATAGGAATACAGTTATTTTCATATTATGGTATTTTTTCTTAAAAGTATAACAAATTTCGCGCTAAAGTTGAGTTTATTTATTGAAAACACCACTTGATTGAGTGAAATCACCTTTTCGTCGATTGATTTACCGGTATCCGTGTGTAAACCCTTGATTTTTAACAAATAAGGTGTTTTTTCTAAAAGGGATAATATTTAGAAATTAAGCCAGTTTTATTAATGGTTTTCAGGTAATTTGAAAAATATATTTTTAAACTTTCACTTTTTGGTTTAATCTGGTATGATTTATCAAAATAGCTTAATGCACTATCTGTTTGGTTAAGTTTTTCATAACAAATTGCTAAGTTAAGTGTTGTCTCAAATTTTGAAGGATAGTTTGAATAGGACTTATTAAACCAAAAAAGAGCTTTTTCTGGGTTTTTGTCAAAAGACATTTCAATAAATCCCAATGAGTTACAGGTGTTGTAATAAGTTGAATCAATATGATATGCTTTTAATAAATGGTTTTTAGCCAAAGTGACGTTTTGTATACTTTGAGCGGGAGATAAGCGACCTTTTTTTGCTTCACTTATTAATTCGTTTGAATAAAGAACATTCAATTTCATCGAATTAGGATATTTTTTTACATCATGAGAAACTAATGTCATGATATCTTTCCACTCTTTATTTCTGGATAATATGACTGGCAATTGAAGACATAGAATTATGATAATGATTAGTAAAGAGATTTTTTGGCTTTTAATTGGCGTTACTTTATTTGAAATATATAAAATACCATGACATAATATGATTGCAAATCCAGTCGAAGCAAAAAACACAAATCGATCTGCTACAATACCTGGAGCTGGAAGTATAAAATTTAGATACATAGATATAGAACATCCAATAAACAAGGCTCCGACAAACAATGGATGTTTGAAGTTTTTGAAGTTTTTGAAGATAATTACTAATAACACTATTATAGCTAGTAAGCCAATACATGATTCAAGCGTGAAGTAACTATAGATTGAAATTGTATTGTATCCATAATAACAAGTTAAATTAAATGGAAAAATTAGAAGCTTAATGTAAAACCCAAAAGAGTTTAAAAGTGCAGCTAATTTTAAATGTGTTGGGTTGAAGAAATAAAGTGGATTTTCATAATAAAAATACTCAGATCTAACCATGCTTTTTCCCACCAACGAATCTTCGATTAAACCTCTTCCATGAAAAATAACTAAAGCAACAACTACTGTTATTAATATATTTTTTATTGAATAATCAGATTTTTTAAATAATAAAATAGGAAACAATAACAAAAGAGGCAATGCATCAAATTTTGATAAAAATGCAGTAATCATTAATATTATACCTATTATAAGAAATTGTATTTTTTTTGTTTTTAAAAATAGGTTGAATTGCAAAAAGCTCAACATGGAAAAAATATAACACAAAATTATATCTCTATTTTTTAAGCTAGCAATTACTTCTGTATGAGAAGGTATGAAGGCAAACAAGATAACTGTAAAAAATATGAAGTTCTTTTTTTCTTCACCAAAAACAACAAGAAGAACTTTATAAAGTAATATTAATGTTATCACGTATAATAAAATATTTATAAAATGACTTGTTTTAGGATTTACGCCTAAAAAACCATGTTCAATAGCGAAGCTAAGTTTTACAATTGGTCTATATTCAAAGCCTTTGCCTTCTTCGTTTAATGAGTAAGGTGTTGTAAATATTTTTTTAATAGAAGAAAATCCCTTTGTTGTAAAACTATGGTTAGTAACAAAATCATCGTCAATTGAATATGAATTTTGAATAGTATTTCCGTAAAGAATAAATGCAGTTATAAGAAAAAAAATGTATTTATACTTTAGTAACAAAGCCATATATTTTATTTGTTGGTAGAAACTGTTAAGGAATCATTTAATTCAGCGCGTTTTTGTGATATGAATTTTTCTAAATCAGGATTAGGATTAAATTGATATGCCTCTTCATATTTTTTAATTGCCTTTTTTAAGTCTTTTTTCATCAAATAACAGTTTGCTTCAAGCGCGGTTAGCTCATAATTATTTTGAACGTTAAATCTGGAAATATCGATTAGTTCTAAACATTTATCATAATTTTTAGCGTCAAAAAACATCGTACTAGCAGCAATGTATGACGAATATTGTTTAGGATTTATTTCATAGGATTTTTTATAGCACCAAAATGCTTTTGATATATTTTTTTCTTGTTTATAACAATTACCCAAATTTTCGTATGCTTGCGAGTATAACGGCCTGTGTCTTATCGCTAAGGTAAATAGCTTCTTAGCTCTAGTATAATCTTTTAAATAGGAATAGTAAACAACACCTGCGTTATTATAAGCCGAAAAAAAGCTTGAATCGTTTGTAACTGCTTGGCTGTAATGTTTAATGCATTTTTGTATAACTATTTGAGGATTGGATTTAAGGTTAGGACTTCTTAATAATTCAAAATACTCATTGGCTAAGAGACTATTTGCTTTCGCAGATTTTTCTAAGTGAACAATGTCATTTTCAAACAAAGTTAACTTGTCATACCAATCAGCATTTCTGTTCCATGTATATAGCATTGTTATAAAAATTATACCCACTCCATAAATTTTTGGCTTAGCGGTTAATCCTGAAAATTTAGTAATATCTATGTTTTTTAAAAAAGGAATTAAAATTGAAATAATCACTAAACAGAACCCAATAGAAGATATATAGGTTAACCTGTCTCCATATACGCCTGCCACAGGAAGTAAAAAATTTAGAAAAGGTAATAAAGAGCCTAAAAATAAAAGTAGCCCAAATAAAAATAATTTATCTCTTGTTTTGAAATAATATAAACCTGAAAGGCTCAAAAAGGCAATTGCTATAATAGAATATATGTCAATAACAGAATAAGCATCTAAAAAATTTCCACCATAGTAAAATCTTAATGGATAAGGAAAGAAAAAAAGTTTTAAATAAAATCCTAAGGTTTTTAAACCCGCGGTCATTTTTGCTAATAGAGATAGCTTTAAACTGAATAAAGGATTTTCGAAATCATAGAAGTTTCTTACCGATCTTTCAGTGATAACTCTCCCTTTAATAAGAGTAAATGAAAAATAAGAAATGGCAAGAAACAATGCCGTTGAAAAAAATGCTTTGATATTTATTTTCCTGAAAAAAATTAATCCTAAAGGAATAATAGCAACAAATACCATGGCTGATTTCTTAGATAAAATACCTAATAGTAAAAATAAAAAGATTAAAAGAATGTCTTTTATATTTGGTTTTTTGTAAAATTTTAAACTAAACCAAAAAGCGATTAAAGGAAAAAGCATGGCAAATAATTCATCACGGCATTTTATGTTATTTACAACTTCGGTATGTAAAGGATGAATTAAGAATAGTAAACAAGTTAAAAATGTAATTTCAAGCTTGCGATCTATGGACTCAAACAATGTTATTAAAACACAAAATAAAATAGACACTGTAAAAAAATACAATAAAATATTTATAAGATGACTTACGAATGGGTTTTGACCGAAAATGCCATATTCTATTGCAAATGACGTGGTTGTAACTGGCCTATATTCAAACGTAGATTCTCCGTCGTGGGCATATCTACTTTTCCAGATTTTAGGAATACCTTTAAAACCTTTTGATACTAAATTATGATTTGGAATGTATTGTTGTCCTTTAATTGGGAAATTTGTAACGGTAATATAGTCATCGTCTAAGGCATACTTATTTCTCAAAGAATTCCCATAAAATAAAAAGCTAAGAATCAGGAAACAGTAAAATAATTTTTTATGTTCTTTGAAAAGAGCAATCATGCTAAATTAAAATATTTGTAAGTTTTTTTTGAAGTATTTAAAAGTACATAATTTAAATACATAAAAAAAGCGCTATTAAAGCGCTTTTTTTCTTAATTGAATTCAATTAATTAGTTTTTGTTTCTTTTTTCAGTCACAATTTGATCAGGTGTTTGTTTTTTACCATTAACCTCGAAGTATGCAACTCCTAATTTTTGAGCTAAACCAACATAATACATTTTGTCGTGAGTTTGTTTCATTACTAATTTTAAATCGCAGTTACCGTTAGCGTCAGCATTAGAAACCTCTGCAGATACTACCTCAGGGTTTGATCTCATTTTAGTGAAAAATTTTGTAGCTTCATCTTTACTAGTAAAACCAGTAAAACTTGTGTTAAAAGTTGTATGAGACTTGAAAAAACCTTTTTGGATATTGTCTTTTACTTTCCAAGTAAGGTTTGATTGAGAATAAGCTTTTGCAGAAAGCATTAATATTGCTAAACATGTAATTGAAAAAATCTTTTTCATAGATATAATATTTTTAAATTTAGGCTAATATATAAATGTTTCGATTAATTACAAAAAAAATAAGAGTCTAATTATTAAACTATGTATTTGATTGAGTAAAAAATCAAGAAATAATTAGACTTAAAAAATTGATCAAAATAGGTTGAAATTAATATTCATTGATTAAATTTACAAAACCTGTATGTCAGTTTGTATTAATCATATCTCCACTTATCTGCCAGATAATAAGCTTTCAAATGCTGATTTGGCAAGTCAATTTGGCATGGAGGAAGAACAGGTTTATAAGAATACGCATATTAACAATCGATATGTATCAAAAACAGATGAGTTTTCATCTGATATGGCGATAAAAGCTGGCAATATTTTATTTAAAGAAACGGGGATTGATAAAAGTGAAATTGATTTTTTAATTTTTTGTAGTGAAGGGTTTGATTATATAGCTCCGGCAAGTTCTTGCATTATTCAACATAAACTAGGCTTATCAACATCTATTGGTTGTTTTGATTTACCTTATGGCTGTTCGGGATATGTTTATGGAGTAGGTATTGCTTATGGTTTATTAAAGGCTGGGATTGCTAAAAAAATATTATTTCTAACTGCCGATATTCCTACCAAAGTTATTGCAGATAATGATTTAGAACTTCGCTCTATATTTAGTGATATAGCAACCGCCTCCTTAATTACATTAGATGGAACACAAAACGATACTCACTTTGTATATGGTACAGACGGGAATGGTGCTTTAGATTTGTATGTAGAAGGAAGTGCTTTTCGTCCTCCAGTTAAAGCTGATTTTAAAGCGCCAGAAAATTTAGTATGTGGCCAAATGATGATGAATGGGACAAATATTTTTTTGTTTGCAGTTAAAAAAGTACCACAATTGGTAAATGAAATTTTAGAAAAAAATAAATTAACGGCAGAAAACGTTGATTTGTTTGTGTTTCATCAAGCAAGTTACTTTATGTTGGAGGTTATAAGAAAAAAAATGAAGTTGCCCCCTGAAAAAGTGTTTTTAAATATTCAAGATTACGGAAACTCTGTTTCGTCTACTATACCAATGGCATTGTACGATGCAGAAAAGAAAGGTGTACTGAAAAAAGGAATGAAAGTTTTAATAGCAGGTTTTGGAATCGGAAATAGTTGGGGAGCAACTATTATTAATTATTAAAAATACGTATATTTATAAAAAAAGATTATGGTATCTATTGAAGAATTTACCTCTCAATTAGCAGGAGAATTTGAAGACATTGATCCGTCTACAATTACACCTCATACAAATTATAGAGAAATAAAAAACTGGAGCTCGATGTATGCTCTAATTATTATAGCTTTTGTGGATGCTAATTATGATGTGCAATTAAATGCAGAAAATTTAAAAAATTCACAAACCATTAAAGACATTTACGATATTGTGGTGTCAAAACAATCATAAAATTGGCTTTATTTAGTTCACATAACGTTAGTATTAAAGGTGTTGCTGCCTGTGTTCCCAAAAACAAGGAACTTACTAAAGATTATACTTTATTTTCAGCGGAGGAACATGATTTATTTGTAAAAAGTGTAGGAATTGAAGAAAGACGTGTGGCTCCTTTTGAAATTACAACATCCGATTTGTGTTTTCATGCTGCCGAAAAATTAATTAAAGATTTAGATTGGAAAAAAGAAGAAATTGATTGTTTGATTTTTGTTTCGCAATCTCCCGATTATTTTTTACCTGCTACATCTATTATTCTACAACATCGTTTGGGTTTATCAAAAAACACAATGGCATTTGATGTCAGTTTAGGATGCTCAGGTTATGTTTATGGATTGCAATTAATTGCTAGTATATTATCTGTTGGACAAATAAAAAAAGGCTTATTACTAGTTGGAGATAAATCTACTTTATCCACTCATATTGAAGACAAAAGTACTTATCCATTGTTTGGTGATGCAGGAACAGCTACCGCTATCGAATTTGATAAAAACGCATCTCCTATTTATTTTAATTTGCAAAGCGATGGTGGGGGAGAAGATGCCATAAAAATATTAGATGGCGCTGCTAGAAATACGGTAAGAGATGACACTTTTGATATTATGGAAATTGAACCTGGTATTAAAAGAAGTAGAAGGCATTTGATTTTAAAGGGAATTGATATTTTTAATTTTGCACTTAAAGAAGTTGCTCCTAATATTAATGAGTTATTTCGTTTTTCAAATATTGAAAAAGAGAAAGTGAATTACTTTGTTTTTCATCAAGCTAATAAATTAATAAACGAGAGTGTTCGCAAAAAATTGAAAGTGCTTGATGTATCTAAAGTGCCTTATTCTATCAATCATTTTGGGAATACAAGTTCAGCTTCAATTCCTTTAACGATGGTTACTCAAATTAAAGAACAGTTACAAAAGTCCAATACATTATTGTTTTCGGGCTTTGGAGTTGGCTTTTCTTGGGCTTCTTGTATTTTTGAAACAGATAAAATTTATTGTTCAGATTTAATTGAAATATAAATGCAAGATTTTTTATTAACGGATAAAACTATTTTAATAACTGGAGCCAGCTCTGGAATAGGAAAAGCAGCCGCTATTCTTGCTTCACAAATGGGAGCTAATATTATTATACATGGAAGAGATCTCGAGAAATTAAATCAAACATTTAGTCAATTAAATCCTTCAGGGAAACATCAAATCATCCAGGCAGATTTATCTATCACAGATGAGTTAATGGGTTTTGTAAAACAATGTCCAGCTATAGATGGCGTTGTTCATTGCGCAGGTATTGTTAAGCCTTTGCCAGCAAAGTTTATCCAGCCTAAGCATATAGAAGAAATGTTTTCAATTAATTATAATGCAGTTGTATTAATAAATTCTTATTTACTTCAGCAAAAAAAAATTAATAACGACGCATCTATAGTTTTGATTTCAACTATTAGTACTCAACATAGTTATTTTGGCGGTGCTTTATATATTAGTTCAAAAGGTGCTCTTGAAGCGTATGCTCGTTCGTTAGGATTGGAAGTAGTGAGTAAACGTATTAGAGTAAATACGCTTTCTCCAGCTATGGTTCATACCGAAATTTATGAGAACACTTTAAAATCTACGTTAAACGAAGAACACGCTAAAAAATATGCGAGCACTTATCCTTTAGGTATTGGTGAACCTAAAGATATTGCCAATAGCATTGTGTTTTTACTTTCTAATGCTTCTAAATGGATTACGGGCACTGTTATTAAAATGGATGGTGGATTAACTTTAGGATATCAAAAAATCGAATCATGACAAAAGAATTGTCCATATTGATACCCGTTTATAACTCGGCTGCTTGTTTATCGCAAACCGTAGAAAAAGTTATATCTACAATTAGTAGTTTAAATCTGTCTTATGAAATTATTTTGATTGATGATGCAAGTGTAGACGCTAGTTGGAAGGTTATTAAAGATCTTAAACAGAAAAATGACTGCATCATTGGGGTTCGATTTAATAAAAATTTTGGTCAGCACAACGCCTTGCTTTGTGGGATCAAAATGGCAAACGCAAATTATATTGTTACTATTGATGATGATTTAGAGCAAAATCCAGAAGATATCATTAAATTATATCAAACTATAAAAAAAGACAATTATGATTTGGTATACGGAATGCCAAATAACATCAAGAAAAGTTTGCTCCGCATTATTGTCACAAAATTATACAAGAAAATTTCTCAGATAGAAAATAAAAAGGCGGGTGTGGGAAGTGCTTTTCGTATTTTTAATAAATCTTTGCAAGAAAATTTATTACAACATGATGGCCCGTTATTTTTTTTAGATGAAATTGCTTTATGGTACACCGATAATATTGGGTTTGAAAAAGTAAATTTTCAAAAATCATTAAAAAGAACATCAGGATATAAATTCGGATCTCTGTTAACTTTATCATTAAGAGTGATGTCTTTAAGCTCTACAATGCCCTTAAAAATTGTAAGAGTGTTAGGCTTATATATATCAGTAATCAGCTTAATGTTTGCCGCTTATTTTATTTTCAGAAAAATTGTATTTAAAGTTCCATCTGGATATACGTCTATTATTGTGGCTGTATTATTTAGTTCTGGCATCATCACCTTTAGTTTAGGAATTATAGGAGAGTATTTAGGTAATTTAATTTCTTTGTCAAATAAAAAACCATCATACAGCATTAAAGAAAAAATATGATTGTTGAACAGTATGGTTTAATATACTCCAGAGTTACTGAGCAAGATTTAGAAACATTGAGGTATTGGCGAAATCAATCTTTTATCAGAAACACGATGCAATTTAAGGACTACATCACACCTTTAATGCAAGAAAAATGGTTTCAAAATATAAATAATAAGTACAATTATTACTTCATAATACAACACAATCATAAAAAAATTGGTTTAATTAATTGCAAAGATGCGTCTGCTAATTCGAAAGTAGCTGAAGGAGGAATTTTTATTTGGGATACTGCCTTTTGGGGCACATCTATCCCTGTGTACGCCTCTTTAACTATGTTGCAAGCAGTGTTCGATGTTTTTCAATCAGGTGAAGCATCTGTGGCAACGGTGGCTTGCGATAATAAAGTGGCTCTTGATTTTAATTTAAAACTTGGATACGAGATAAAAAGCAAGACGCCTGATGGGAAGTATTATAAACTTTTTTTAAGTCGAGAAAAGTTTTTCACGCATTGTCAAAAATTAATGCGAGCAGCAACTTTAATGTCTAATAGTCAATCGGAGTTTAAATTAATAGCAGAAGAAAGTGCCCTTCAATCTGACGAAATTAATAGTTACATTTCCAAAAAGAAAACTATTTAGCTTCAGGAAAAATATCAAATTCACCTTTATCTAAAAAGTATAGCCATTTTTCTTTTGGAAATAAATTCAACATAAATTCATCTCTTAAGGTTTCAATTTTATATCTACCAACTTCTTTAGCTGTGTATTCCCAGTTTGGGTTTGCAATATCTAGCATTAATACAAAACGATCTTCATCACTATCATTCCATGCTTCATGTTCAAAGGAATCATCAAAAACTAACATTTTGCCCACTTCCCATGTTCGAGTTTCTTCGCCTACTCTTAAATTACAATTTTCAGGAACAACTAATCCTAAGTGCGCACGCAAAACCATTTTGGTAAATCCTTTATGTGGTAAAATTTTAGTTTTTGCGGGTAAGTATGAAAAATCGGCTGAAACCAAACTCGGAATTTGTTTTAAAATTTCATAAGTTTTTGGGCAAACGCTGCAATTTAAAGGATGCTTGATCCCAAAAAATTGAAACGTAAATACTTTCCATTTGTTTTGACTATCGGGGTGCAAATAGGTTGGGAAAGTACTCAGCCAATACCCGTTTTCTGAATTTTTTCTTAATTGGTTTAATTCCTCTAAAATAACCGAATAATTCTCTTCCAGAATTTTTAATTCAGGTGTTTCATTAACGTTGTAAAACCATTTTGGATTTTTTTCTGTAAATTCATCTGCAGACATACAATTATTTTTTAATGGTTATATTAGTATGGTAAAAATAGTGTTTTTTACTTTTAAAAATACATGTAGCAATATTAAACTATATTTTGCTTAAGTTTACAGTTAATGATATTAATCAGGATTTTAGTATGAAAAATTAAGCCGTGATTTTTTTAATTTTATTTAAAAAAATGGCAGTGTATTATTGATGTATATGAATTTAAGTATTGAAAAAATAAATGCCATAAAGTTAAATTTTATTATTTGTATGGAGCGCACGGGAAGCTCTATGCTCACGGCCATGCTTAATAAAAATGAGCAAGTACTTTCAACATCTGAAGAGCCTTTCGTTTTATATCTTCATAAAAAGTATGCCCATAAAAAAACATTTACTAAGGCCGACATCGATGTCTTAGTAGAAGAATTTTGGCTCACTTCCGAAAAGAATCTCGGCTTATTTTTTGATACAAAAGAGAATTTAAAAAACAGTTTATACCATTATTTACCCAACATTGATTTTAAATTACTGTGTAAGATTATTTACTTAAATTTTATACCACTTAAGCCGAAAGATAAGGTAGAGGTCATTGTAGATAAACAAATAAAATACATTCATTACTTACCTCTAATTCAAGAGATATTTCCTGAGTCTAAGTTTTTAATTTTAGTTCGAAATCATAAAGATGTAATAACAAGTTGGCGAAAAAGAAAATTAGGATTAAATCAAAAAGCTTCCTACTTAGCTAAAGTATATAACATCAATTATTCAAATGTTAAAAATACTTTAGCCTCTAGCAATACAAATGTTAGATTGTTAAAGTATGAAGATTTAGTGACGTCTCCAAAGGTTGAATTAAATAAAGTGTGTGATTTTTTTGGAGTAGGATTTCATGAAAACATGGTAGAACATCACACTCAATTTAATGCTTACATCGATAAAATGTCGGATAAAATTGAGGATAAATTTTTGGAGCATATCAAAGATTTTCAAAGTAATACCATGAAACCTGTTTCTACAGATTTGATAGATGAATGGAAAAAAGTATTAACAGAAAATGAAGTAGGTGTTGCTGAAAATATTAATGCAAGTTTAGATCGTCAATTTAATTATACTCAAGTTTCTAAAAATTACACGTTCACTATTAGCGATAGAATCAATTGTTTAAAAGCAATTATTGAAAAAAAAATCTATCATAAACTATTTATTGAATCGCCTTTGTGGCTTAAAATGCTGGTTAAAAAAAAATAAACATGCTTTGGTTTAGTTTATATGATCATAATGAGTACAAAAGCAATGACAAGCCTTTTGTGGATATGAATTCCTATCAAGGGATTAGCGACTTGCAAAATGGTTGGGAACTTGTATTTAATGAATTTAAAAACTATTCGCAGGTAAATACGATTGAATCTCATTTTAACACCATGATGGTAGAAAAACCAAAATCATGGAGAGTAAGGTCTTTAAGGGTTTGGGGGACCGAAATGTATGATGTTCAGAAACACTTTCCAGAAACTATGAAGTTGTTGAATACGATTCCTAATGTTGTAAGTATGGGATTTAATATTTTAGAACCTAATTCTAAAATTAAGCCACATTGTGGCGATACCAATGCTATTTATCGTTGTCATTTAGGACTTCAGATACCAAAAGATTATAAAACTTGTGGGATTAAAGTGTTAGACGAAGAAAGACATTGGATGGAAGGAAAAGTAATAGGATTTGAAGATGCTTTTAAACACGAAGCTTGGAATAATTCTCAAGACACTCGTATTATTTTATTGTTTGATGTTTTGAAACCAGAGTATGCGTCACAAAAAAATAAAATTTGTGCAACGATTTTAGCTAGTTTTTATCTTCAACAATTAGGTAATGTCATTCCAAAGTTATATGAAGTCAACAGAAGTTTTTTTAAATTTTTATTGTTTCCTTTTGTATTATTTCTTAGGTTAGCCATCCCAATTAGAAACAGATTAAAGAAATAAATGCCACAAACACCAAAACATAAATTATGGTTTAGTCTGTATGATTCGTCTGAGTATAAAGGTGACGCAACCGCCTTTTTTCCTCCAGAAAATTACGAATGGGCCAAAGCTATTATAAATAATTATGATGTTATAAAAGGCGAACTTTTAGATTATTTAAAAGATCATAAATTAGAAAGTTATTTTAATGCTTCTATGGTTGAACGAAAAAATACCTGGAAAACTACTGCTGTAAAATGGTGGGGTATTAATTTGTACAAGAATCAAAAAACATTTTCACAAACGTCAAAAATCATTGATTCGTTTCCTAATATTGTTTCAGCATCTTTTAATCTTTTAGAAGCAAATTCTAAAATTAAACCTCATTACGGAGACACAAATGCTATTTTCCGTTGCCATCTAGCGCTTATAATACCAAAAGCAAGTACTCAATGCGGTTTCACTGTAAAGGGAGAAACGAGGCATTGGGAAGAAGGAAATATGCTAGTATTTGTTGATGCGAATTATCATGAAGCCTACAACAACTCTGATGAGGATAGATATATCTTTTTATTTGATGTTTTAAGAGACGAGTTTATCGAGAAAGAAAGATATGTATGTGCAACTGTTATTACTTCTTTATTTCTTCAAAAAATTGCTGAAAGAATGAAATTTTTATACAAATCTCCAAATTGGCTTAATGAAATAGTTGGAGTTATGTTACACCCGTTTTCTAGAATATCTTTGTTTTTAGTGAATTATTTTAAAGTTTACTAAAATTTATATTTAGATCTTAATCTGTTCAGTTTAGTTTCTGCCTTTAATTGTATTAATATAAATTCTTTGCGGTAATCGTAAAGCGCTTTTAAATAGTTGCCTATATTTTTTATCTTATAAATACATTTTTTAAATGCATTCAAATTTGCAGTTCGTGAATAGCCTAAAGATTGTGCGTAATTGCCGCAGATAGCTTCAGAAATTTCAATGTCTTGTTGAGATAATTCTACTTTCCAAGCATCTATTCGTGATGTAAAAACAGGCTTTCCTAAATTGTCTTTTGTTTTTTGAATTCTTTGATTTAATTGTGGATTATTAGTTTCAATGGGAGATGAATTCGATTCAATATTTTTGTAAAATGTAACATCAGCTTCAGTCGTTGATAAATTTAAAAAAGCAATTATTTTATGGAGAGTAGTAGCTGTATCTGTAACTAAATCTTCATATTTTATTTCTAAAATTTTATTTGGGAAATAATGTTTAAAATCGCCTATTTTTTTATTAAAAAAAAGCCATCTGTAGGCATTAAATGCAGTATTTGGTATACGTCTTTCAATACTTTGTTTTCTGGATAATATGTTTGCTCTATAATCTCGTACTAAGTAGATGAATTTTGAATCAGGATTTAGTTTTAATAAATCATCTACATGCAATGAATACGATGGTTTTTTATCTACAATAACTCTAATGTCTTGAGATGGTTTGTACAGATAGTTAAAACGAAAATAAATAAAATCTATTAGTGCTTGATAGGATTTGATATTTGCTGAATCTAAATCTTCCAGCAAATTAGCATTATTAAAATACGGTTCAATTGTAGGATTGAGTTTAAAAAAAATATTAAAATAATTGGCAATGAGTTCATAATCATCTTTAGTGAAATTTGTTTTATCTTTAAATGAATGATAAAAGAAAATCACAAAATCAGTTTCTAAAGTCACAAGGCAGTTTTTGTGTTGATTTAGTAATTTAGAAAGAAGAGTCGTGCCCGACCTTCCAATGCCTATTATATAGTGCTTTTGTATGTTCGGATAAATGTTACTCATGAAGCAATTTGTGCATTTTTCTTTTTGTAATTAGCATTCCTTACATCATTTAAATACAAATGTATTTTAGGAGAATTAATTAAGAAAAACAATCCAACTCTTAGGTATGCAGGAACAGTAGAAACGAAAAACTTACATTTTTCAAAAAAGCTAACTTTGGTTATGGGTTGATAGTTGAAATATAAACCCTGTTGAGCACATATAAATTCAGCTTGCTTTATTTCTGTTTCTTTTAACTCGTTTTTCCAAGCATAGGCTCTTTTTGTATTAATTGGACGACTTAAATCGCTTATTTTTTTTACCGCACGTTCGTAAACGTTTTGTGTTAAATTTAATTTTGATAGTTTTTCTAAAAGGTCTTTATGATAATCAAACACTTTTTCTGAGAATGGAATATTTAAAAACGTAAAAATTCTTTCTACTTCTTTTTCTTTACGCTCTACCAAATCTTCATATTTTAATAATATTGAATGGCTTTTAAAATTGGATAGTATTTGTTGTAATTTCTCAGAATAGTAATTCCAAATGACAGCATAATAACCAACTGATTTCACAGAGTTATAAGGCTTTTGGCTTTGTCTATTTGATAAAATATTTGCTCTGTAATCTCTATTAATGCAAATAAATTTAGCATCTGGAAAGATATGGCGTATTTTATCTGTTTGAAAAGTGTAGTAGGGGTTTTTGTCAATAATGCAGGTTACTTCTTGAATGTTTTTTACGTTTTTATAAAAATTTAAATAGATTAGCTTAGTTAATTGGGCGTAATTTATTTTGTTGCCTACCGTTAATGTGTTTTCAAAAAATTTATCTTCTATATTAAATAAAATATTTTTTTGATCAATTCCATCTCCAACAAAGTAGGTAGTTAAATCGTCAATTAAGCTTTGAGATACAACGGATAGGTTTTTGTATTTATCATAAAAATAAAGAAAATGTTTTTTTTCGGGAGCAGATATACAGTTGGGATGATTGTGAAGTAAGAGTGCCAAAAGCGTTGTACCACTTCTAGCAGGACCAATAATAAAACTTATTTGTATGTTATCAAGATAGCTAAAATCCTTCATATCTATGCTTTAGTTTCGCTGTAGTAATTTACAATAAGTTTGTCTTGTTTTAGTTTCGTGCCATATTTTAATTTTTTTATAAAATATTTAAGCTTGAAGGGTAAGCTGTGGTAAATATTAGGAAGCATTATTCTTTTATAGGAAAATTGAAGCCAATCGTAAAGGTATGATATTTTGAAATAAGATACTTTTTTACAACCATCAGCTGAATAACCATGTTTTTCTGCTATTTTGCCACATATACTCCAAATGATATTATTCTCACCTTGACTTAAGTCTTTTTTCCAAAGTCCCAATTTATCTGTATTTACTTTTTGCGTTAAGCCTTGGTGTAAAATACTAATGTGATTTTTTACTGAGTTATCCAAAAGAGGGTTGCTGGAATTCATTTCTTGATTAAACTTTTCATTAAACAAAAGCATATCCTCATGATATGTAATGTTTAAAAACTTGCAAATTAGCTGTAATGTTTGTTCGGGCTTACTTACTAGATCTTCATATTTTACATGAATGTATTTGTCACTCGAAATGTTTTGAAGTTTTTTATCTAGGGTTTTGTATGTATAATTCCAAAATTTCGCAAAATAAAATAGTGAGGCGCCTCTACCTTTTATTTTTGCTCTTTTAAGTTTTACTAATACATTATCTCTTGGATCGCGATGTAGTATAATGAATTTACTATTTGGATAAAATACAGCAACTTTATCCAGCACATAGTGAAAGATGAGTTCTTTATCAACAATAGTATCGACGTTGTCTTTATTTTTATTTGGAAAAAAAGCCATGTAGGCTAATTTTATGGCATATTCTCCCGTAAGTTTAGATTGATGTGATTTTAGTAAATTGTATAAGTCTTCTTTTTTTCCAAATTGAAGTTTTAGTTTACCTTGAGAAAATAGGAAGAAATCACAGCAAAACTCTTCTATTATTATATCATCCCACTTTGTAACAGTGTGATACTTTGGATATAATTTATAAGCAAAAGGTTCTTCTGATGTTGAAATAACATTTGGATGCATATTAAGCATACTGCTTAATAAAGTGCTGCCAGTTCGGCCAGTAGATAAAATGAAATTTAATGATATTTTATCTATATCCTGCATTACTTTCTTCCTCTGCCGATACTAATGTTGTACTTTACGCAATCCCAATATTCTTTGGTGTAGCTAACAAAAATTTCTTCGCCTGCAGCGATATCTTTTGTACTTACAATCCAGCATTGGTTACCCTCTGTTTCGTAAACACAGTTGTTTTTTAAGCCTTTTACTCTGCCTAATCCTGCTGCATCGTTTGCATAACGTGCTTTATGTTCAGGTGTGTTCCAAGCGTCGATACATACTTTTTTATTGATAAAAAATAAGTAACCATCTTCGTCTCTTTCAACACGTTTTTCATATTCTTTCCAGTCAATTATTTCTCCAAGGTATTCAATAATACGAGTTCCTTTTTTAATTGCTGTTGTGGTAAATAACCCTTTACCTGAATTGGGTAGTTGTGATGTTTTTACTGTTAATGCCATAGTTGTGTAAAGATAATATCTGAATTGGATTTTTGAATAAAAAAATGATTTTAATAAAATTATTCCAGCTTTTTATTTAATCTTTTCGATTAAATAATCATAGGTTACCTTTTTTTCAATAAAATCCTGAGTAGATTTATTGTTCTTGGTAATTAAGGTTGCTGGAATGGCGCCACTCCAACTTTCTGATATTTTATTAATAAAGTCATTGCCGTTTATTTCGTCTAACAATACTACTTCGCAAGTGTATTTATTTTTTTCTAAAAACGTTTTTAGTTTTTTATCTAATTCTTCCTTAAAATCCATGCTTACCAAAAGCACTTTTATTTTTTTGTCTTTTGATTCGGTATGTAGTTTTTCAAATTCCGGTAACTCAGCTACGCAAGGCTTGCACCATGTTGCCCAAAAGTTTACGATGTAAGTTGTATCACTGTTATTGTAAATACGTTTAGTTAAATCATCAATTTTATACACAGCTGTTTTTTGCGCATAAATTGTTGTCACGTTTAAAAAGACTAGAAGGAGGAGTTTATTTATGTTTTTCATTATAATTATATTCTTCAATTAATAAATTAATGTCTACAATTAATCTTGATACATCCAAACTATCTGTGCCATCATAAAAGCCTCTCAAATGTCTTTCTTTATCTACTAAAGCAAAGTTTTGAGTATGAATAAAATCATCTACATCCCCAGTGCCTTCTTCTGCATTTAATAAATATCCTTTTCGGGCCATGTCATATAAATGTTTTTTTTCTCCAGTTACAAATAACCAACGTTTATCTTTTACACCATGCAAAAGTGCGTAATCTTTTAAAACATTTACAGAATCTTCTTCAGGTGAAACGGTGTGCGATAGTATTAAAATATCTTTATTGCTTGCAAATTGTTTGTAAACACGCTCTAATTGGGAACTCATAATAGGACAGATACTTTGGCAGGTGGTAAAGAAAAAATCTGTGACATATATCTTTCCTTTAACTGTTTCTTCAGTTACTTTTTCATTGTATTGATTGGTAAACATAAATGGTTTAACTGTATGATACGAAGTATCGCCATCTTTCATACTGTTTTTTTGACCATAATAGGGAAGGGTACGAAGTGGTTTTTGTTCGTTTTTATTTATAAAATACCATACAACAAATGACAATGGAATAATTAATAATAGCCAATAATAATTACCTTTAGTTTTCATTTTACAAAGGTATGATTAAAGAGGTTTTTAACAACAAAAAAAAAGAAAGTGCTGAAATAGGTTTTGGAAACAAAAACTATAATGAATCAGTTCGTTTTTTAAATCAAAATGGTACGGTTAATGTTAAACGTAAAGTGTCTGATAAACACATTGGTTTTGATTTTTACCATTGGTTATTAGGTATAACTTGGGTTCAGTTTTTTAGTTTAGTTTTTGTAAGTTATGTGGTTGTAAATACCATGTTTGCAGTGCTTTATTATGCCATTGGTGCCGATAAGTTTGGTGGCTTGGATGTTGGGTCGGGTTCCGAAAAATTTTATCAATTATTTTTCTTTAGTGCGCAAACTTTGACAACGGTTGGTTACGGGCATATTTATCCCAATAGTGTCTTTCCTAGCACAGTCTCCTCTATCGAGTCTATGTTAGGTTTAATGGGTTTTGCGTTAGTGACTGGTATTTTGTATGGTCGTTTTTCTAAACCTAAAGCCGATTTACAATATAGTAACGAGGCTTTAGTGGCTCCTTATAAAGATATCACAGGGCTTATGTTTAGAGTGGCTAATAAAAAACAAAACGAATTGATTGAGACGGAATGCCAAGTAATTTTAGCGATTAACAATCCCGAAACCCAACGTCGTGATTTTCATTTTTTAGAATTGGAGAGAAGTAAAATAAATTTATTGCCATTAACTTGGACAGTGGTTCATCCTATAGATGATAAAAGCCCCATGTTTGGTCTTACCGCATCAAATGTTAAAGAAAGAGATGGAGAATTTATCATTTTAATTAAATCAATTACCGATACTTATTTTCAAACGGTATATTCTCGTATGTCATACAAACATTCTGAATTAACTTGGAATGCTAAGTTTGTGCCCATGAAACAAATGCCTCATAAAGATGGAAGTATATCTATAAACTTACAAGACATACATTCGTATGACAAACTTTGATGATTTATTATTTATGAAATGTATTTGTGTGAACCATCGCAACCAGGCATTTTTTTAGATAAACCGCACACGCAATCATTTATTCCTTTTCCGCTCATGATTCTTTGTGTATATTTTTCAATTCGTGCTTCACGAGTTTTAGATTGTTTCGAATCAGAAAAATAAAGCAAATAGCCACGTTGTCTGCCCGGAGTTAACGCTTTAAACGCTTTTTTAAAATCAGGTTTTTGTTTGAATTGATTGTTTAGTTCTTCAGGTACATTATATTCAGAATGTTTTTTTGGCTCTACTTTTAATCCTGCTTTTTCTATTTCAACCGCTTCAAAAATATATGTTCTTAAAGTGCTTTTTATTTTAACGATGTCTTTAACATTAGTAAATTTAATGATGCGAGCAGCTTGCGTATTTTCTCCGGCTTTCACTAAAAGGTTTTCTGTGTCACTTAACAAAGCCCCTTTTAAAAAACTGATGATACAAGAGTCTTTAAAAGCACCTAGTAGTATCATGTTAGTTTTTTGAAACATATAGCAAGGCGTCCCCCATTTCAATTCTTCAATTAATCCACAGTCTAAAACAATTGATCTGAGAAGCTCTAATTCTTTTTGAAATTTTGTTGTATTACTTAAATAGTCATCAACCTTGGGATTCATAATTTTTTAATTTTATTGCCTTAATGTACCTAGGATTAAAGATATAGTGTTTTAGGATACCGAAAAAATTTAATTCAAGTATTATAATTAATCTGTTGTTATTTATTAGCTAATTATTAATAATACCACAATTTAGGTATTACATATCCTAACAATTTAATATATGTTTGTTGTTTAGAATTAATCTAAATTAATAAATTGAACCCAAATCGTCCTATAAAAATAATAATTGCAGATACAGCCTTTTTGATAAGAAAAGGCCTGAAATCATTGATTAAAGAAAATGTGGAATGTGAATACATTTCAGAAGTTATAGATGCAAAATCGCTTCAATTTGCTCTAAAAAAAGAAGTTCCAGATGTTTTAATTGTGGATCATTGTTGTGATGATTGTTTTTCGCTAAAGGTGATTAAAACTATTAAACAAAATAATCCTGCTTTAAATATTTTAGTAATCTCACACGAAAAAACGGCTGAGGAAATAAAAAAAATCATTGGTATTGGTATTAAAAATTATCTTTTAAAAGATTGCGACGAACAAGAAATCATTGATGCTATTAAATCATGTGCTAAAGGCGAAAAATATTTCTGCGGACAAATCATCGATGTGCTATTAGAAAAAGAAATATCAAATAAAGATCATTGCGAAACAGGAAGTATCACTGGTAGAGAAATTGACATCATTAAAGAATTGGTTTCGGGGAAACGACCTAAAGAAATAGCAGACAGTTTAAATATTAGTTATTTCACGGTTGTTACTCACAAAAAAAATATCTACAAAAAATTAGGGATTAATCACAGTCTAGAGTTGGCTCAATATGCCATAAAAACTGGATTAATGAAATAGGTTGATACTAATAATTGGTTAGTGACTACCTAAAAGTTAGTAGTGTAATTTACCCTCATTTGTGTATTGTTTTTAAATAGCAGCAGAGCCACCTTTGCAAAAGTTATTTATAATTATTCTAAACAAGACAAAATGAACAAAACATTACTATCACTTACTTTATTTAGTGCATTAGCATTTATAGGTAAATCACAAACAATAATAGATACTGTTTCGGTAGGAGCAGGTTATGCAAATCAAAAATGGTATAGTTTACAAAACGATGAGCAAGGCACACAATCAAAAGATAATTGGGATATTGCTTTTGAAATTAGCGGATTCTCGGCATCTATTTTAGGAAACGTACAAAAAACAAATTATGCTGTTTATAAAGCGCCATATTCAATTAGTCAATACGCAACTATAGACACTGCTGGTATCAGCACTTGGCCAATGTTGTATAATAGTGATTCTACATGGGCTATTGGAGCTTTTAATAGAGGAGCAAATCTAGCTAATGCAAATGATTTAGGTTGGGGAGTTTATAATAGTAGTAATCACATTATTACTGGAGATAGTTGTTATGTAATTAAATTATCTAACACATCTTACAAAAAAATAAAAATCAACGACTTAAACGGAGGGGTGTACTCTTTTGATTATGCCAATATTGATGGTTCAAACGCGCAATCTCAATCAATCACTAAATCAAATTACACTGGTAAAAACTTTGCTTATTTTGATTTAACCAATAATGTTGCTGTTAATAGAGAACCATTAAGCGCAAATTGGGATTTAACGTTTGTAAAGTACATCTCATTTGTTCCTTCTGCTTATGGTGTTACAGGAGTTTTAAGTAATAAAGGAGTGATGGTTGCACAAGCTGATAATGTGAGTTCTCCAGGCACATACAATAATTGGCAGGGGCATTCATTTAACTCGGCAATGAATGAAATTGGGTATGATTGGAAAGATATTAATATGACCACTTTTGCTTGGGACATTAAAATGGATACTGTTTATTTTGTGAAAGCAAAAACGGGAGATATCTGGAAATTACGTTTCACTAAATTTTCTGGATCATCAACAGGTAATTTTATTTTTTCAAAAGAAAAATTATCATCCGTTGGTCTTCACGATTTAAAAGGAACTATTTCTCAATTTAGCTTGTACCCTAATCCATCAAAAGGAATTACAACAACGTTAGTATTTGCAACAGAAGTTGAATTGTCGAATGTATCTGTTTCAATCATTGATTTGTCTGGGCGTATTGTATCTTCTGAAATTATATCTGTAAACACTGGTATTTATCAATATCAAATAAATACAGGTTCGTTAAAAAGCGGTGTTTACTTTATTCGATTAAACGCAGGAAAAAACACCATTACTAAAAAATTAATCAAACAATAATATATTATAACATGAAGAATTTATTTTTATCAAAAACAGTAAAAGCATTCTTTACAATGCTAGTATTTATAATTTCTGTAGGATTTTTACAATCTTGCTCAACAGAAGCTAAAGAAGAAACAAAAGAAACAGTGAGTAACCAAAAGATTGGATTATTGTTAGTTAATCATGGTTCGCATTCCGAAACATGGCGTAACGCATTATTAGATTTAGAAAAAAATGTAACAGATACTATATTAAAAAACAGCGAAATTAAAGGAATTAAAACAGCTTTTATGGAGTATAACGAACCATCTATTGCTACTCGATTAAAAGAGTTTGATAAAGATGGCTACACCGATGTGATTATCGTTCCTGTGTTTTTAACAGTTAGCCCGCACTCTTTTGAGGATATTCCAACAATTATAGGACAAAAAGAAGATCCCACTTCAATGGAAATGTTGAAGATTGAAAAGATTGAACGCTATACGCCTAAAGTAAAAACACATCTTACGCCGTTATTAGATTTTACGGACATTCTTCAAAAAAATGTGTTAAGAAGAACAGAAGCTCTTTCGGCTAATCCTGAAAAAGAAGGATTAGTGTTAATTGGTTACGGCGATGAAACCTACGATAAAGAATGGGGCGAATTATTTGATAAAGTTGCTGAATATGTAAAACAACATAAAGGTATTTCTACTCATAGTTATGGATGGTGCGGACATATTGCTCACTACAAATCTGAAGAAGCGACCAAAGCCATTGATAAAGTTTTAAAAAAGAAAGATGTAGCTGTTGTAATACCAGTATTAGTTGCGCACGATGAAAATTTTCAAATCAAAATTATTGGAGGAGGAATTGATAAAGTGAAAAATAACAAAGAAAGAGTATTATATAAACCAGATGCTATTTTGCCAGATGTTAATGTAGAGTCTTGGATAATTAGTACCACATTCGATCATGTTTTAAAAGTTAAACAAACGACTCACTCAAAATAATTTATGTTTGGAATAACCAAAACAAAATTGCGAAGATTAAACATAGTCTTGCATCGTGATTTAGGCTACTTTTTTTCTTCGCTTATTGTTGTCTACTGCATATCTGGTATTGCTTTAAATCATATTGATGATTGGAATCCTGATTTTATAATTACGAAAGATTCTGTAACAATATCTCGCACTTATACAGTTAAAGAAATTGATAAAAGAGTAGTTAAAGAATTTAATGCATTAGTTAATGAATCAGATTATAAAATTTTTGATTTCCCTACGTCCGATCAAGTTAAAATTTATTACAATAACGCGTCCTTACATATCAATTTAGTTACTAAAAAAGGAATTTACGAGCGATTATCAAAACGTCCAGTTTTTTATCAAACTAATGTATTACATCGCAATAGTTTAAAAGGATGGAAATGGGCTTCGGATGTATTTGCTTTCATGTTGATTATAATTACTATAACGGGTTTGTTTGTGTTAAAAGGTAAATACGGAATTACTAAAAGAGGAAAATGGTTAATAGGATTTGGTCTTGTTCCGCCACTTATGGCAATAGTTATTCAAGCACTTCAATAATAATTAATGAGATTGTATTTTATATTTATCCTTTTTCCATGTTTTGTTCTTTCTCAAGAATTAACGGTTCTTTCATTAAAAGATAAAAGTACGGTTAGCTTTGCCGTAGTTGCCATAAAATCAAATAATCTTTTATTTCAATACACATGCGATGGTAATGGGAAGTTTAGTATTACGGATAAATTAATAGATACTTTAAAATATAAACTAATCATTAAATCTGTTGGTTTTATAGCTTACCATAAAACTTTAACGGGAAATCAATTAAAATCGTTGACATATATTTATTTAAGTCCTGATAGTATTCAATTAAAAGAAGTAGTTGTTACTGGTCAGTATGCGCCCACTTCAGCCGATCAAGCGGTTCAAAAAATACAAATAATTGATAAAGAAAAAATACAGCAAATGGGTGCTGTTAATTTAAAAGATGTGTTATCTAATCAATTAAATGTGAGGTTGCAGCAAGATAATATATTAGGCGCAGGAATGAGTTTGCAAGGCATTAGTGGCGAAAATGTGAAATTTTTAATGGATGGTGTTCCCATGATAGGTCGCTTGAGTGGTAATATTGATTTATCGCAAATAAATGTGAATAATATTGAACGTATAGAGTTTATTGAAGGGCCTTTATCTGTTCAGTATGGTACAAATGCTTTAGCAGGCACCATAAATATTATAACAAAAAATGCAATTACCAAAAAATTAATTACAGGTGTCACTGGTTACTATGAAAGTATTGGAACCTATAATTTAACTGCAGATGCCAATGTGTATTACAAAAAACACAACATACAAGTAAGCGGCGGTAGAAATTATCTTGATGGTTGGAATTCTACCGACGATGCATTTTATTTACCTGAATCGCGCATAGCAGATAGTACACGTTTTAATCAATGGAAACCCAAGGAACAATATTTTGCCAATTTTGGATATAATTACACCGTTAAAAAATTAAATTTTGGATTGAAGAGTGCTTACTTTGATGAGAAAATAACCAATCGTGGCTATCCTCGCGCACCTTACGCCGAAACATCTTTTGATGATTATTATTATACTAAACGTATTGACAATAATATTTATTTGAATGGGAAAATTTCAAAAAATTGGTCGGTGAACTCTTTAGTAGCTTACAATTACTATAACCGCGTAAAAAAAACAGTTTATAAAGACTTAACGACATTAGATGAAACATTGTCGCTAAACAGTTCCGATCAAGATACCAGTCGATTTACATTATTAATGAGCCGTGCATCATTTGTGCATAAAACAGATTCTTCAAAACTAAATTATGAAATTGGTTATGATGTAAATTACGAATCGGCATTAGGAAAACGTATCGATAATCAACTACAATACCAAGGCGACTATGCAGTTTTTGCTACGCTTGAATATAAACCAATTGATAGATTGATTTTAAAACCGGGTTTGCGTTATGCCTATAATACAACTTACAAAACGCCAGTTATTCCATCTTTAAATTTAAAGTGGATGATAAATGATGAACATACAATTAGAGCAAGTTATGCGAGAGGATTTAGAGCACCATCGTTGAAAGAACTATATTTTTTATTTGTAGATATTAATCACAACATTGTGGGTAATATGAATTTAAGAGCCGAACAATCAGATAATTATTCGTTGTCTTATAATTATAAAAGAACCATTAAAAATTGCCGATTCAAATTAGATGTGAATACCTTTTATAACGATATCTATAATTTGATAACCTTAGCACAAACCACAGCAACTGAATATTCATATATCAATATTGGAAAATATAAGACATTAGGGGCACAAATAAATAATACGTTACGATTTAAACAATTGAGTTTTCAAACCGGCTTTAATTACACGGGGCGTTATAATGATTTGTCTGAAACAGAAGATGTACCCGAATTTAATTTTTCGCCAGAGGTATTGGAAAATATTTCTTACCGGTTTATAAAAGAAAAAATTACTATTTCGTTGTTTTACAAATATAATGGCAAAGTGCCAGGTTTTATGCTTGTTAATGATGTTGTTCAACAAACTGTTTTATCTGATTTTCATACCATGGATGCTACAATTTCTAAATTGTTTTTTAAAAAGGATAGAGTAGGAGTTGCAATTGGTTGTAAAAATATATTTGATGTTAAAAACATTAGTTCAACATCAGTATCAGGAGGTGTTCACAGTTCTTCAGCAACATCAGTTCCATTATCAACAGGACGAAATTATTTTATTAAACTCACATTAAGCTTAACTAAAGAATGAGAATTTTACTTGGATTATTAATAATATTAATTTTTAGCTCTTGCGAGAAAAAAGAATTACCTGCACCTAAGTATGATAGAGGAGATGTGCAAACGATGCAGGTATCAATGACTAATAATTATAAAAATCAAGTTTGGGTTTCGTTAAGTGAAAATAAAATTGTGTCAACAAAATTAAAAACAGATTGGGATTTAGCTTTTGAAACTTCTGCCTCAGGTTATCATGTGTTAATGAACACGGGACTTTCTTCGAGAATATACAAAACAAATCAAACACAATTACAAAATGTAACAGATACCGTTGGCTTAGGTATTAACGGAATGGTTGATACACCTACTGGAAATTTAGACAGTACTGCTATTGGCAATTGGCAAACAGATAACAGGGTTTATATGATTGATCGAGGGTATAGCGAAACGGGGCAACATTTAGGTTATTATAAAATAAAAATGATGTCGGTAACAGCTTCGCAATTTACTTTTGAGTATGCTCCTATTTTTGGTACGCAAACTTACACGGGAACTGTTGTGAAAAATATAGATTATAATTTCACGATGTATTCTTTTAATACACATCAACAAATTTTGATTGAACCATTAAAGGTAAATTATGATTTATGCTTTACGCAATTCACACATATATTCATAAATCCTTTACACTATTATTTAGTAAGTGGTGCATTAATTAATCCAACGGGTATTAGAGTTGTTGTTGTAAAAGATAGGCCATTTGCAGAAATTGATATAAATGACACTTTAGGTCGATCGTTTTCAAAATTTGTAAATAGTATTGGTTATGATTGGAAAACTTTTGACTTAAATAACAATATTTATACAGTAAATCCTTCTTTGTGTTATATCATACAGGATAATAAAGGGTTTTACTATAAATTACATTTTGTTGATTTTTATAATTCTTCGGGCATTAAAGGCTACCCTTCATTTGAGTATAAGAAATTGTAAGCTTTATTTATTCTATGCCGTTTTATGATTTATGTCATTTTTATCAAAATACCCTTTTTTAGGTATAGGGTAATGTCATTCCATCTTATACATTTGTCGCATAATTATAATCATTCTAAATAAAAAATATACACCTATGAAACTAGCTTACATCAAATCATCTTTTTTAGTATTACCAATTGCAGCGATGTTTTTTACTACTTCTTGCAAAAAAGACACTATTGAACCAGAAGAAGAAACTCCAGCACCAACTGGTCCAACTTACACAATTCCTACAACCTATAATTTCGCTAATGTTAGTTACACAACTTCCACTACTCGTATAGCTATGTTAGCAGAAATGACAGGTTATATAAGAACAACCCATACAACCACACAAACCACACAGCCAACTTTAAATGCTCAAAAGTTGAAAGATATGTTTGCTAATGCGGCTTCTCAATTTACTACTACAGGTTTAAGTGCTAGTGGCCTTCAATTAAAAGATCAAACAAGTAATGCCAATAGTTTACAAACTATTTTAGAAGCAAGTTATGATGATGCAGCCACAGTAAGTGTTTTTGCTGCTGCTACTCCCACTACCCAATCTGCATCAAGCGGTGTTGCTGGCAAATTAATATCACCATCACGTGCTATTTTAGTAGATGCCAATGGTTTAGAGTATAAAGAACAAACAGAAAAAGGATTGATGGGTGCGGTGTTATATTATCAAGCTACTACAATCTTAACTAATATAGCTACTTATGATAATACCACTCTAGTTGGTGGTACTACAGCTCAAGAAAAAGCGTGGGATGAGGCGTTTGGATATTTTGGAGTGCCAATTGATTTTCCAACAAATGTAACAGGTTTAAAAAATTGGGGTAGTTACTGTAATTCTGTAAACACAGCTATTGGATCAAATGCGACGATGATGAATGCATGGTTAAAAGGCCGCGCTGCAATTACTAATAAAGATAATACAGCTCGAGATGCTGCTCGTACCACTGTTATTAATACTTGGGAACGTTTTGCTGCCGCTAAATGTATTGCATACATGAAAGGCGCTAAATCAAATTTTGCTCAAGATGCAGATCGTCATCATAATTTATCTGAAGGTATTGGTTTCATTAATGCGTTTGCATACAATCCTTCTAAAACAATCACTACTGCTCAAATCACTCAATTACAGGGTTATTTCCCAACTAATTTGTATAATATGACCATTGCTGATATGGATAATGTGATTAGTACCTTAGCCACTATTTTTAATTTAGATCCTAGTACTTTATAATTTTGATACTAAAATTAACTGAAAAGCATCTGTTGTTTGCAGGTGCTTTTTTTGTAAAAACTATGTTTTAAACACTATAAAAGTGATATAGATACCATTTTTGGGGTATATGTTATTTTTGAGATAATTAGCACCTTCGTTACCAGAATTTATTGATATCATGAGAAAAATTGCTTTAATAATAATCGTTTTTTTGTTTGCCGGCCTTTTGGTTGATTGTAAAAAGAAAAAAACAACAGAAGAGGAGGAACTTGAAATATCTTTTGATAAATCAGGGATGCTTGCTAACTATTCTGATAATGTTATTGCTCCTAACTTTCAGTTGGCAAAGCAAGCGCTCGATTCGTTTGCATTAGCATACAATGATTTTATTCAAAATAAAACAGTTTCTAATTTAGTAGTTGCTCGTCAAAAATTTAGCAGAGCCTATCACCAATACCAACTTATATCAATATATGAATTTGGTCCTTCCGAAAATGAAATTATTCGTGCGAGTTTTGATACCTATCCTACAGATACGGTTCAAATATTATCTAATATCAATACAGGTTCCTACAATTTAGCTTTAGCAAGTAATATTGATGCAAAAGGACTTCCTGCTCTTGATTATTTATTGTACGGAAAAAATATATCAGACGCTTCTGTTGTTACCTTGTTTGATACGGATGTTAATGCAGCTAATCGCATCGCTTATTTTAACGCATGTTTAAGCGAAATGCAAACCAAATTGAATAGCGTAATTAATGCTTGGAATTCGGGATATAAAAATAGTTTTAATTCTAACACAGGTTCAGAGATTGGAAGTTCATTAGGTTTATTAGTGAATCAATTAAACTATGAAGTGGATTTAATGAAAAATGCTAAAATTGGTATTCCTTTAGGAAAAAAATCATTAGGTGTTCAGTTACCTGAAAAGTGCGAAGCTTATTATGCGAATACTATTTCGATTAGCCTCACTAAAACTTGCTTGGCTACAATCGAAAATGTGTATTTAGGTCGCAGTATCACTGGTGCTGATGGATTGGGATTAGACGATTACTTAGATGCTTTAGATGCTCAACATAATTCGGGTTCATTAAATAATGCTATTAAAAATCAATTTGCCGTTGCTAAATTTAAATTGGCGCTTGTTAATGAGCCTTTATCCAATGCGGTTATTAATGATATGGCAACCGTTGATGCCGCTTATGTTGAGATGGTGAAGTTATTAGTATTATTAAAAACAGATATGCCATCTGCCATGGGTATTGTTATTACATATCAAGACGGAGACGGTGATTAAATCAATCAAATCATATTTTCTTAAACCTGTTCATCTTGCTCCATTGGCCGTTTTTAGAATGGCCTTTGGCGTTTTAATGCTAGCATCGGTTATTAGATTTATGGCTAAGGGTTGGGTGTATGATATGTACATTCGTCCGAAATTATTTTTCCCTTACTATGGTTTCGAGTGGATTAAACCTTTAGAGGGTAATACCATGTATATTGTATTTGCTGTAATGGCATTAGCAGCCTTGTTTATTGCTTTGGGACTTTTTTTTAGGGTATCGGCTATTACATTTTTTTTACTGTTTACCTATGTTGAACTCATTGATAAAACCAATTACCTGAATCATTATTATTTTATAAGTATTGCTAGCTTACTTTTAATTTTTTTGCCGGCACATCGTTATTTTTCACTTGACGTTCTTAGAAATAAAAATCTATTTGCAACACACACGCCTAACTATTTTATTTTAACGATTAAGTTTCAGGTGTTTGTTGTTTATTTTTTTGCAGGATTAGCCAAAGTTAATGCCGATTGGTTATTGCATGCACAACCATTAAAAATTTGGCTGCCAGCGCATAGCGAAATGCCAATTATTGGGCAGTTGTTAACCAAAGAATGGGTTGCTTACTTTTTTAGCTGGTTTGGTTGCATTTACGATTTAGCGATTCCTTTTTTATTATTTACTCCGCGGTTTGTAAAACCTGCCTACTTTTTTGTGATTGTATTTCATTTAGCGACATCGTTGCTTTTTAACATAGGCATGTTTCCGTATATAATGATTACACTGACCACTATATTTTTTACTGAAAAATTTCATATTCAAATTATTGAAAAAATACGTTCTATTTTCTCTAAAAATAATTTAGATGAAACCCAATTGTTTTTTACCCCTAAAAAAAATGCATTCAATTTATTCATCATTTTTTTTGTGTTTCATTTTACGATACAATTATTAATGCCATTTAGATATTTGTTGTATGATGGTAATTTGTTTTGGACAGAACAAGGTTATCGTTTTTCGTGGAGAGTGATGTTAATGGAGAAAGCTGGCACCGCTTTTTTTTATGTCCGTGAAAAAAATACAGGAAAAGAAATTGAAGTGAGTAACTGTGATTACTTAACGCCTATGCAAGAAAAAATGATGGCTACTCAGCCAGATATGCTTATTAATTATGCACATTTTTTGAAACAAGAATTTAAACAAAAAGGAATTGTAAAGGATCCTGAAGTTGTTGTTGAGTCTTATGTTACGCTTAATGGTAAGGCTAGTCGTTTGATAGTTGATAAGTCAATCGATTTGAGTTTAGAAGAAGATAATTTAAAGTCTAAAAAATGGATCATTCCAAACGATAAATAAATTGAAAAGACTTGCTTTCATATTTTCACTCCTGTTTTGTTTTACGACCTTCGTTTCGCAAAATCTATATAAGGTGCAAGGCACAGTTTTTTCTGCTATTGGCATTGGTGCTAAAGGCGCTCAAGTTAATGTTCCAAATCAGCAAACAGAAACAGATGCCGCAGGCCATTTTAATTTATCATCTGTAAAAGAAGGAGAGCTTCAATTCACTGTTTTTTTACAAGGCTATAAAAAATATTCTCAAAAAATTGTCGTTACATCAGATACGACCATGCTTATACAATTAGATTCATTAGGAACTAATTTAAACGAAGTAGTGATTGAAGCCGAAAAAGATAATTCGTTTGGAATTGGTAAATTAAATAATGTTGAAGGCACATCGATATACGCTGGTAAAAAAAGTGAAGTCATTTATTTAAACGATATAAATGCCAATTTGGCTACCAATAATTCTCGTCAGGTATTTGCTAAAGTAGCTGGCATTAATATTTTTGAAAACGATGGAGCAGGTATTCAATTAGGAATAGGAGGAAGGGGATTAAATCCAAATCGAGTTTCTAATTTTAATACCCGACAAAATGGTTATGATATCAGTGCGGATGCCTTAGGTTATCCCGAAAGTTATTACACGCCACCAACAGAAGCACTTGATCGAATAGAAGTAATACGCGGTGCCGCTAGTTTACAATACGGTACTCAGTTTGGTGGTTTTATTAATTTTAAATTTAAAGCTCCTCCAACTGATAAAAAAATACAACTCACTTCTCGACAAACTTATGGTTCGTTTGGATTAATAAATTCATTTAATAGTGTTGGAGGTACTATTAAAAAAATAAGTTATTATACCTTTTATCAATATAAGCAAGGGAATAGTTGGAGACCAAATTCTGGTTTTAAAATGCACACAGCTCACGCCTCACTTAATTATCAAATTAATTCAAGATTAAAAATTACTGGTGATTATACCTATATGACTTATTTGGCTCAGCAACCAGGAGGCTTAACGGATAAGCAATTTGATAAAGATCCATCTCAAAGTATTCGTAATAGAAATTGGTTTAAAGTAAATTGGAATCTTGCTTCTTTAACGTTTGATTGGAAGTTATCGCCATCTGCTAGAATGAGTTGGATGAATTTTGGATTAATAGCGGATAGAATTACAGTTGGTTATTTAGGGCAAATTAATAGAGCGGATCCTTTAACAGAAAGAGATATTTTAGGAGATGAATATAGAAATTTTGGTTCTGAGTTAAGATTTTTGAAGCGCTATCAATTATTAAAAAACACATCTGTTTTTTTAGTTGGTGCAAGATATTACCAAGGAAAAACAATCAGGAAACAAGGTTTAGGAGATACAACATCTAAGGCTAATTTTAATTATTTAAACCCAAATAATTTAGAGCATAGTGATTATACATTTCCTAGTAAAAATCTTGCGTTGTTTTCCGAAAATATTTTTCAGTTAACAAAAAAAATAAGTTTAACCCCTGGCCTGCGTTTCGAATATATTTCTACTTCTGCCAAAGGATATTATAAAGAAACTAACAGAGATTTAGCAGGAAATATTATATTAGATTTAAAACGAGAGGAAGAAAGGAATAGTAGCCGTTCCTTTTTGTTGGGAGGTTTAGGTTTGTTATATAAGCCAATTAGTAAACTAGAATTGTATGCTAATTTTAGTCAAAACTACCGCTCCATCAACTTTAATGATATGCGTGTTGTAAATCCAAATTTTAAGGTTGACCCAAATTTAAAAGATGAAACAGGCTACACCGCAGATGCTGGCGTAAGACTAACTTTAAAAGATTTATTGTATGTAGATTTTAGTGTGTATTATTTAAGATACAACGACCGCATTGGAACTGTTTTAAAAGAAGATGAATCCACTTATGTATTATACCGTTATCGCACAAATATTTCGGATAGCAGAAATATAGGCGCCGAGTGTTTTGCAGAGTTAGATATCATCAAGCTTTTTAAGAAAAATGCGAAGCATAAATTGAGTTATTTTGTAAATGCTTCATACACAGATGCGAGATACATTAGCAGCCAACAAAGTGGATTTAATAATAAAATAGTAGAATTAGTGCCAACCAGTATTTTACGAAGTGGTTTAACCTATAAATACAAAAGCTTTAGCACAACGGTTCAAGGTTCTTATACTGCCGAACAATTTGCAGATGCTAGTAATTCTAAATTTAGTTCCAATGCTATTACAGGTATCATACCAGCTTATACTATTTGTGATTTTTCGGCACAGTACACTTTAAAGATGTTTAATTTATCGGCAGGAGTTAATAATTTTTTAAATGAAGTATATTTTACACGCCGTGCCGAAGGCTATCCAGGGCCAGGTATTTTGCCTTCCGATCCCATTAATTTTTATGTGACTTTGCAGTTGAAGTTATAGAAGATAGATAGAATAGTTTAAATGGATTAAATTTCGATTTTTGATTTAAAAATCATTATGAGAAATAAAATTAAAACTAAATTAGAAATAGCTTGTAAAAAAATTCCTGCCTATGCGGAAGCAATGCAGATGCTAGAAGAGTATATTTTAATTAATGGATTATCAGACGCTACGTTTTCTTCGTACAGACGTAAGTTAACAGATTTGGCTTTGTACTTTAATAAACTACCCGAACATATTACAGAGAATGAACTAAGAGAGTATTTAGCTATTTTAATACAACAAGCTAAAAGCAATTCAAAAACAGAATTTAAGCATACTGTTTATAGCATGCGTTTTTATTTTAAAATGCTTGGTAAACCGATGACAGTAAGTTTGCCAAAAATTAAAGAAGATAAAAATTTACCAGTTGTATTAAGCAAGCAAGAATGTTTATCGTTAATTGAATTAACAAAAAATTTTAAACATCGTTTGATATTGATGTTTATTTATGGAGCTGGTTTGCGTGTGAGAGAATTAACTAACCTTAAATGGAGCGATATTAATGTAAACCGAATGATGATTCATATCAAGCAATCAAAAGGTAGACGAGATAGATATGTGCCTTTGGCAAAGAGTATAGTAGCAGATGTTGTGCAATATATGCTAGGTTTTAATAGAAGTGAATTTGTGTTTTTTGGCCCTGATTGCCATGGAAAAATGAGCCATTCAGGCATTCGATTTTTATTGAGGCAGGCAGTTAAGCGGGCAGGCATTAATAAAACAGGAGTGTGTTTACACACCTTGCGTCATAGTTATGCAACACATTTATTGGAAGATGGATTGGATATTATTTCCATTAAAGAGTTATTGGGACACGAGCGTATAGAAACAACCTTAGTATATTTGCATGTAGCAAATTATACTAGGTATCAAAAAATGTCGCCGCTCGATACTTTGTTGGGCGATGTAGTTGATGAAGATTTAAATAAATACAAAGAAAAATATACGGAGTTGTCAATTATTAAAAATAGCAGAATTATTAAAAATGAAAATCAGTTAAACTTATTTGGCGATGAAAAGTTATTTGCAACTACGAAGTAGGTGCTGTTATAAGCTTTAAGCGCCATTTAGTTGATAGTACACTTAGGTCAAAAAGTAAATAGCTATAGCAATTATATTTGCCGACCAAATTATCAGTAATATTTTGTCAGTAAATCTATCTAGTCCGTCATTAAAAAATAGTGAGATTAATGTCAGAAATAGAATAACGTAATAGTATATTGGATTTGTAAATATCCAATACTTTAAATGCCAGTTTGATTTTGTAAAATAAATGGGTTTGTCAAATATATTTCTTTCAATGGTAAGAGTGTCGCCAATATTGAAAGCTGGCGGATATTTGTCTCCAAACTCAGACGTGTAGCTTTTAAAATTTGTTTCAATAGTAAGAGTCGTCACTCTATTAGAACTACCACGTCTTGATGTATTTATATAGCTTTCAACGTTTCTATTTATAACAGTCTCGTCTCTGAAACTACCAGATTTGTCGTGAAGAAATGAGACAACAACAAATAATATAATATAAATTAGTCTGCCTGCCCAGATGGAAACAAAAAAGAAACTCTTTCTGTATTTTCTATTATATAACCTGCGTCGCCTTTTGTCGAGCGCTTGGCTTTGCTCAAGTTGTTTGAGAAGAAGTAGTCTCTCAGAGTTTGAAGGTCTAGGTCGTCTCATTTATTGTTTTTGTGTCGCTGCGCTTATTGCTTATAACGTTTTCGCGCTAAGCAACGGTTTGATTTGAAACATTGTCTGCCGAAACGCTACTAACAAAGATAAATGTTTAATGGACTTTTGCAAAGCGAAAATAACTGTCTTTCGCGGAGCGACCGCTTTTGCAAAAGCTTTGTTGTCTGCCAAACTGATGCCTTAGCGTGTGTTATGCGATGTAGCCGCCATTTAGTTTTTCTTACCAGTTTCTGCATACACAGGTATAATAATAAACTCACAAGGTAAATAGTAAGATATTCTATTTTTGTCGTCTGAGTAAAATAATGTATTTATAACTATAAACTTTGGAGATGTAGGTTTATTGAAAAACTCATTAATAATTTGTATTTCTCTTCCGTCACTACCGTCAACTTGGATAGTAAAACTAGACGAGTCAAATACAGCTATGTATTGTATTTTATCAACTTTAATAATGTTAGATTTCCTTTTTATTCCAATTGCAATTGGGTTAAAATCTTTTGGATTAATTTTGATACTGTCTATGAATCTATGTAAATAGCTGTCATTTTTTTCATTACTAGAACAAGCAATAGATGTTATTTCATTGCCATATTCATTAAAACTAGAGCTTGAAACACAGTTTTCTGATTTTATAGTTTGATATTTTAATGTCTTACTTGCGGTTTGATATTGAGCCGTAAAGATTGAATATGGAAAATTTGAGACATTTGTAAAATAATTACTCGTTCTTGACAATGCGTATTTCTTGTTAAATATAAATAAAGTGTCAGTAAGTTTATTTGTCTGTGAAATCAGTTGGACATTGCCAACTAATAAAACTAATAGAATATGTATGTAATGTTTCATTAGTATTGTCGAGCGGCTATTACGCATAACGGTTTGCAGCTAGAACTTGTGCGGATTTGGAACACTCGTCTACCGAAACGTTTAAATAAAGATACTATGTTTCTAGGCATTTGCAAAATGAAAACAACTTTCGCGAAGCGACTTTGAATTTGCAAATGCTTTGATGTCTGACCGCATAAGTTTTAGTTGCTGTTAGTGCCTAGTGCTTTTCCTTTTAAAAGCCATACTAAAGTTTAGTCCTATTCTAATACCAACGTTTGTCGGATAGTCAGAGTTTTTTACCAATGTGTTGTTTTGGTCATAATACTCGTGTTTCAATTCTTTTTGTTTTACAAACACACCGAAATAAGCGTCAATATATAATGGTTTTTTTATTTTTTCGAAATAGTACAATTCTTGTAAAACACCAAACATTAAACCTATAGAATAATGATTTTCTCGGACTATATGTGTTTTGTCTATATAGCCTTTTTCAGGTTCATACATTAATTTACCTGCTCTAATGAAACTACCGAAATATAAAATTGTGCCATTTTTTTCTCTTATTTTTTGTAAATGTAAATAGCGTCTATAACTAAGAACTAAAGCAGTATTGATTTCTTGAACTCTGGCTTTCGCGACATATTCTTGTTTTGTTGAGTCATAGCGGTCGCCTTGCGAAAAACTATAATTATAGTATGTCAAGTCAAGGCCAATTGAATTGTTTTTGCAAAAACCGTATTCTACACCAATTGAAGGATTGTAGCCAGAACCTGGCGGAATTGGAACAAGAAGTGGGATTATTTTTCCTTTTATAACCCAATTTTGATAGTCTGCGTATTTACTAAATGAGGTTTCCTCAACTGATATTAATTTTTCATCATTGTTTTTTCTATATTGAAATTTTATTGAGTCTTTTGGTGGAAAATTGTTTTCAATGATAATGCCATTTGGTAAAGTGTCTCTTACGATTTGAGCATATATTGACGTTGTCAAAAAGGAAAGATATATTATGAATTTATTTTTCATAGCATTGGCACTAACGTTTTCGCGGTTTGCTTTCGGCCGTTATTGGAACCGTTGTCTGCCGAAATGTTAGTTTAAAGATACAATGTTGCTATGCAATTGCAAAGCAAAAATTAAAAAATTGTCTACCGCTTTTGCAATTGCTTTGTTGTCGGAAAGGCTGGAGCAAACCGTGTGTTATAACTTGTGCGCCCTACATTGCTTGAAAAAACAAATAACTGAAACAAACTATAACTAATAATAGATACCTATGTCTGACAGAAACACAATGCCACCCAAGGCAATTTGTGAAAATTGCCAATACCATATTGAACTCTATTTTACTATTTGATGATAATTAATTTATCGTTTTTATGTAGTGAGTTATTCATTTTTATAGAGTAAAAATAAACACCAGCATTTAACTCATCCTCTTTAATAAGAAAATTATTTTGTGTTGGTAATAAGGTATACTGACTAACTATCCTTCCAGTGATATCAGTAACAACAAACTCGACTTCTTTGGTTATATGATACTCTAATTTAAAATTACCGTTATTGGGGTTTGGATATAAGTTTACTTTTACCTCATCTTCAAGCCTCTTAATATTTGTTATCAATGCATAATTTAAACTATCATATAAACTAACGCTGTCGATGTAATAATATGATGTACCTGGGTCACTTGGAAATGGATCATTCGTATATACTTGCAATGTATCTGTATTTGAAATAGAATAAAAATTGCCTACGGTAATATACTCTTCTCCTCCTTGTGCTTTAAAATAACCATCTATTTTCATCCATCCGACGGTGTCTGATAAATAACCTGAATGATTTTCAATTTGAGGTGTTGCGGGAAAATAATAGTTTCCAGTCACAGTTGGTTGTGATGTGGAAAATAAAGCTCCTATATTCTGAATTGAATAAGTCACTTTGTCTGATAATGTAATGTAAAAGCTTGAATAATAAGTTTTTCCAGAAATTAAGGGTGAAATTAAATGTTGTTGTAAATATTCTTTAGCCTCGCTAGTTTTATAATAAACAGCGACACCAACATATCCAATTCCATTAATTGGATAAGATATTCCAAAGTAATTTGACGGAACTTTATATCCACCACTAGTGCAATTGGCATTAAAATAATCAGGCGAGCCGATTGGAAGCCAATAGTTTACATAATTATAAGGATCTACTAAACAATTTAAATTTGTTGTAGATTCAAAACTACCATTTTGGACAAGGTTTTGAGAAAAGATATTATTTTTAAATAAAAACAGGCAAACTACAATAAGTATTTTGCCTGTTTTTAAATATTTAAGTAATGATAACAATTTTATATATTTTGATAATTTCTTTTCTGTCTGTCGATGGGCGCATTAGTTATAACGTTTTCGCGGCTTGCTTCGGCCGTTTTGGAACCGTTGTCTACCGAAATGTTTAAATAAAGATACAAATGTTGCTAGGCAATTGCAAAGAAAAAATTAAAAACGTTTCTACCGCTTTTGCAATTGCTTTGATGTCTGCTAGGCTGGAGCAAGCCGTGTGTTATAACTTGTAGGGTGCCACTCAGATTAATACGGTTATTTTATTTTGTCTGGATGCTGTAATAATTATTGTCGCAAGGGTCGGGTGCATATTTTTTGATTTTATAATATTTATTTTTTCTACACGCCACATTTATAGGAATACCGATTGCAAAACCTAAGCCACACCCAGCTAAGACAGGATAATAAATTTTTTGATTAAAGTTACCAGTCCTATAATTAATACTTACTAATGGAGCAACTACTAAAGCCGCAAATGCTGAAAAGGCAGCAATTGCACCGCCAACATTTGAAATACGTTTTTCTGTAAAATGAGAAATTGAATAAATGTTGTTAATATTAATGGTTCGTAATTCGCCGTCTGATATTCTTTTTAAACTGTCAGGAAAGTTATATGAACTTGAAGTTTCTACTTTTGCTCCATTTGCTTTAATTTCCTTTATGTGTTCTTGTCGAATTGTCATTACAATTTCATTAGGTCTAACATATAAAAGAAGTCCACTGTATGAAGTGGCGATAGGTTTACCTATTGAATCAGATTCTACCAAGTTAACATTAATATAAAGGTCATTTGTCACTTTGTCGACTTTCTTAGGATTTTTCCAGCTATGCATATACATAGTAGTGTCTTGTCCAAAAGTGAGGTTGTAAATTAGAATTAAGAATATGGTATTTAATGTTTTCATTTTTCTACGTTGTTGTCGCACCCTATTAGTTATAACGGTTTCGGGGCTTGCGTTCGGCGGGTTTAAAAACCGTCAAACCGTCTACCAACCGAAAACTTAAATTAAAGATACAAAATTTTTTCTTTTTTGCTTTATGAAAATAAAAGTCCCGAAGGGGCAAAAGCAAAGCAAAAAAACTACCTGTCAACCCCGCTGACGCAATTGCCCCGTGTTATGTACAGTACGCCCACACAATGCTAACGTCTAGGTCGAGTGTCTGCATATTTTAGTTCTCTTTCATTTGTTCAATTCGATTAACTAGGTCCGCTGCACCTATTTCTTTTGCAAGTTTGATTCCCTTGTCAAAATATTTTTTTGAGTCTTTAGGTTTTTTAAGTCCTTTATAAATTCGTCCAAGTGTTCCATATTCTGCCGCAATATTCCATTTATCGTCCATTTCTTCTCTAATTTTCAAGCATGCTAAATGAGCCTTAAGAGCTTCTTCATAATTTCCTTTTGCGCCATAAACATTGCCAATATTTTGATAACATGTTGCAACGCCTTTTACGTAACCTATTTCTTCATTGATTTTCAAAGCAGCTTCTTGATTTTTGATAGCTTCGTCGTAATTACCTTGTTTGTCATAAACTTCGCCTATATTTCCTAAACATGCAGCTATACCCTGCTTATGTCCTATGTCTTGTAGAAGTTTTAAAGCCGATTGATTATTTTTTAATGCGTCAGGATAATTCCGCTGCATCATATTCATATTTGCAACGACAATGTATGAAGCCGCCGCACCTTTTTTATCTCCAATTTCTTCAGCTATTTTTATTGCATCAAGATTTGCTTTCAGAGATTCTGGATATTTGCCTTGATAAAAATATATTGTCCCTATGCTTGTCAAGGCGTTAACAATTCCTTGTTTAAATCCAAGCTTGTCAGCTAATGTTTTTGCGCTATTAGCACTTTGCAAAGCAGGAACGAAGTCACCTGTCGCATATTGTACTTTACTTAATAAAATCATGTCACTGACTTTACTTGTGTCGTCTTTTGCTGTCTTTATTTTTTTCTTTAATACATTGGCGTCAGGCATTTGTCCAAAGGCAATGGTCGAAAAGATTAGAGAAAGAATTAGAAATATATTTTTCATGTTGTCATTATTTATTCGTTTCTGTCTGTCTGGGCGTATTGTACATAACGTTTTCGCGGCTTGTTTTGTTTGGGATTTGAAACAATGTCTACCGAAATATTACTAACAAAGCTAAATGTTTAATGGACATTTGCAAAGCAAAAATTAAATAATTGTCTACCGCTTTTGCAAATGCCGAAGCCGAATGCCCAAATAGAACAAGCCGTGTGTTAGGTGCTGCTTTTTATGCTATCAAGTACAACATTCAGCGCATCTTGGTCTAACTCGTTTTCGTGTCTGTCAAAAACATACATGAGAAGAATATTTTGATTAAATGCAAATGAAAGTATTCTGAGTCTAGCCGTTTGGTTAGTTTGGCCATTGATTTTATTATAGTTGAAATTAATGTCACCCGATTGACAATACTCATAAAAGTCTTTTTTGAAAACCTTTGGATTGTCTCTTTTGGATAGATTCAAATTAATAAAATAAGGAAACCACATTTGCTCAAATTTATTGATGCTTCTTACATGCAACAACGAGTCACCGGTCAACTGTGACTTTTTGTACAAATACATTGCAATCAAAGGAGCGTTGTCATTTGACATGCCATTGTTCTTTTGAATTAATATTTGTGGTCGCGGAATGTTTTGACGGATTCCTTCCTTATCCTTTTTCGTGAACTCTTCATTTTTAGGAAATTCATATTGTGAAACGAAGTCGCTAAACTTTATGAATTCAAGAACACTCCATTCTTGCAAGTCCATTTTCGTATTTATGTCCTTAAACAAAACAGTTTTGTCGTCAACGATTACATTGTCGGATAAACCATGTTGTCTTGAAATGAGGAAGTCTGTCAATTTCATAATGGGTTTGTCAAAAGTTGCACCTAACGTATCGCAGCTACCAGTAGTGCGGTTTGAAGCCGATGTCTACCGAAAAGCTACTAACAAAGATAAAATGTTTCTACGCATTTGCAATGCAAAATAAATGTCTTTCGCGAAGCGACCGCTATTGCAAATGCTTGTACTTCTGCCCGCATTACTGGTAACTGCTGTTATAGCCAGTTTTTTTATTTTACGAGTTGTCTATTCAAGTAATTATGCAATGACGAGTTTGTCGGCACAACTACAATATTTTCCTTTGAGTCCACTAAAATTAAGTCCCAAGTATTACAAATTTTAGTCAAACAATTCTCCATTTGCAAACGATTTTGTTCGTTCGCCCAGTCTGGATAATAGTTTAACCAAATGTGGTCAACTATGTCGCCAGTGCATTCATAAATTATTGCACATCCTTTTTCTCCATACGCAGTCGAAAATTCGCTGTCATATTGCATTGAACTATAGCCAGTGGTAACGCTGTCAAATTTTATAAATGAACTATCTTGAACAATTTTTTCAATTTCAGTTCGTGGTATTTTTCGGACAACTGTTTTTACTTTTTTCTCATTTGAAGAAATAGCAACAGCTATTTCAGTCTTGTTTTCTCTAGGTAATAATTCAACCCTACAAAAGTCGTCCTCGTGATAGTCAAATACTCTCCCTTTGAATATAGGTTCTGGTTTCTTTCTTTTAAAGATGTCGAATAGTCCCATAGTTGTTTCTTTAAAATTGGCTATAACGTTTTCGCGCTAAGCAACGGTTTGATTTGAAACATTGTCTACCGAAACGCTACTAACAAAGATAAATGTTTAATGGACTTTTGCAAAGTGAAAATAACTGTCTTTCGCGGAGCGACCGCTTTTGCAAAAGCTTTGTTGTCTGCCAAACTGTTGCCTTAGCGTGTGTTAGGCACTAGTTGTTTTATAAAGCATAAAAATATAACCTAAGTCCAATGATAAAGTCTGGCGTGTACTTTTTGCCTATTGTATAATATGATTGAATCAGATGCCCTTCTCTTTGGTCTGGCGCACTGCTCTCTGTCTCGGTTAACCCAATTTGATTTATGTTTTTATGTCTAGCCCCAATTCCAGCAAATAAGTCAAAGTAGATATGGTCTAACTTGAAGAATTGATTAGTTGTACCAAAATTAATAGTTAATGAATTGACTATTTTATGAACCTTGAAACTTAAGTTAACTTTGCTTGAGTCTACACTTATTTGTTTTGCACCAGGAATAGTGCAGTCTTTATAAAAATATTGCAGTCCCACATAGTAATTAAGATCTTTCCCGAAGTAATATTTAAAAGTTGTCCTAGTATTTAAACCTTGTCCATATCTAGAAAAATAGATTCCACCTTCTACAGCTAAGCCAAGTCTCTTATATTGAGGTTCTATTCCGCATTTTACATTTGGTCCTTCGATTCCGTCGAACAACGATAAAGGCGCTAAAGAAACTTTCATACTAAAGTCACTCTGAGAATGAATTGACAAAAGCGTCAAGGAAAGTAAAATAGTGTATATGTATTTCATTCTACAATTGTGCCTAACGTTTTGGAGCTAAATTCAGTTTGGGTTTTGAAACTTTGTCTACCGAAATATTACTGACAAAGCTAAATGTTTATTGGACATTTGCAAAGAACAAATAACTGTCTTTCGCGTAGCGGCTTTGTTTGCAAATGCCGGAGCCGAATGCCCAAATTGAATTTAGGTGCGGTTATAGGTTGGCTGCGACACAAAGTTGTGTTAACCTATTTCGTAACCTGTCGACCAACTTTCATAGTGTTTGGTTTTTGTATTTCGATTGTCAATTAGTCGCCAGTATTCATTTTCTGCTTTACTAGACAAGTCTGGAAAAACCGTCAATGAAACATTATTGTCAAAATTAATAACGAGTCCTCCAAATGTGTCGACATTTGCAGATACGACGATAAGTTTATTGTCGGAAAATAATTTTTCTAGTTTTACGTCTCTTAAGTTTGCATTGAATTTGTCCCACTCAAAGTCTGGGTCGTATTCTGCGTTTTCGTCAGCCTGTTCGTATAAGTCGCTACTGCCAACAATAATTTCATTTGAATTTGTCAAACGCCAAGGTGATTGCAAATGAAGAGCAAATTCACCAAACGCTTTTTTGTCGTTGATAATTGTCAAGTTGCCAAATTGAAAACACTGCATACTTGCAGCTCTAGTTTGTCGACTTAATGAAAGTCCAATAAGGTCTAATAGTATGTTATTGATGTTTTCTGTCACTTAATGTTTATATTTTAGCTGTCCGCAGCTTACCTATAACGTTTTCGCGGTTTATTTCTGTTTGGGGATTTGAAACCGTTTCTACCGAAATATTACTAACAAAGCTATAATTTTATTAGACATTTGCAAAGCAAAAATAAACGTCTTTCGCGGGAGCGACTGCTTTTGCAAATGCCGAAGCCGAATGCCCAAATAGAATAAACCGTGTGTTAGTAGTTCGGCGTTTTTTCTTTCCATTTAGTTTACCCAGTTGTCCGCACAATGTTGTCTTGTAACAAAGAGTATTTATTTTTGAACTATAAGTTTTTTAATGGTCTTTAAACCGCTTACAGTATCAGTTATAGAAACAAAATAAACACCATTTGTCAAGTTCGAGTTAATTGTAGCTTTATTGTTCGTTGTAGTTATTAATTCTGTGCTATATAATTTTCCTTGCATGTCGGTTATGTCAACTTTTAATTTTGATGATTCAGTTAAATATGAAATTGTAAAGGAATTAGTCGTAGGATTAGGAAATAGCTTTACACTCTTTTGCAATTTATCATACTCATTTACTTTCACCGGCATTAAAACTGTTACAGTAACTGTATGATTATACACCACACTATTAAATGTTTCAGTTGCTTTGTAGGATGTTGTAACGGTTGGCTTCACATAGATACCAGGTGCATTTTTTATAAAGGTGCTACTCATATCAAACCAATCCACATTTAAACCTGTAATGGCAGGGCCAATTAAAACACTATCACCTAAATAAATAGTGGTATCGCGGTATTGCCATTGGGGGATTGTGATGTTTACTACGCTTACATCATCGATGAAATAATAAGCTCCATAAATGTTATTAGAATTAAAACATAATGTATCTGTTGTTAAATCATTATTGAAATTTCCAATTGTTATGTGATTTTCATTTCCATTGGCCTGATATATTCCTGATATTTCAACCCAATTTAGAGTATCAGCTATAATAGGGTTATTGAATTTTTTAATTTGAGGAATATAGCTAAGCAGAAAATTGCCAGCACCACTTTGGTATATTGAATTAGATGACAAATAAATCGCCAGATTATTACATGCGTATTTTGAGGAATTATATAATGCTGCATAAAATTTCATGTAGTAAAAATTATTGGCAACTAATGTGTTTGTTAATTGACAGTGTAAATACTCGCGAACTGCTGCTACTGGATCTGTACACCAAATGCCAGTAAAAGAGATGCCTGTTCTGGGCCATTGATAATAATATCCGTTTGATGGTACTCTGTTTGGACTACATGTATTAAATAAATCAGGTGTACCAGATTGTGTTGGATTTTGCCAGTTTACAGCTAATGTTGCTTGTGTACCACAAGTGCTTATACTTTCAAAACTTGGGTTGTTAACTAAATTTTGAGCTTTTGTAATTGTAAACAATAATAGATATATGATAATATTACAGTAACGCATAGTCTAAAGTTAGAAAAATTCTTGGATAAATTGCAATTCTGCGGTTAGGTCGATACGTTTTGTGAGTTGCATTTAGGTCTACCAATGTTAGTGAGGTCTAAACAGTTAGTTGATATTGTAGTTTCAAAATTGTCGCCACCGAATTTGGAATGTAAATTTAAATGAATTGAACTTTGCTGTTGAAAGTGAAGTTTCTGTTTTCGGTCTAACGCTGACTACTAACGTTTTGGAGCTTTGCCCAGTGCGGTTTTGAAACACTGTCTACCGAAATGTTTAAATAAAGATACTATGTTTGTGGACATTTGCAAAGAAAAAATAACTGTCTTTCCCGAAGGGACTTTGTTTGCAAATGCTTGTACTTCCGCCCGAATTGGGCAAAGGTGCTGTTAGCAGAAGTGCACCTACACAGTTTACACAGATAAGTGTCTGCCGAGTTTAAAAGTTAAATGTTACTTTTAAGCCAAGTCTTGGAATTATCTTCGATTGCATTATGCCAAGATTTTTGTACCGTCTTATTACTGTGTTTGAATTTTCTATTGAAACACTTTTTAAATCTTTGAATTGTTGAACTTCATAATTGTAAATTGCTGTTTCGCTATATATTACTGGCTTTTCATAAACGATGTCTTTGCGATAAGAAAATGAATTTAACATCCCTATATATGGTGAAAGAAGAAACCTTTTGCCTAATTTAAAGTTGTACCCCAGATCTATTACATTACACCAGTCTCTATTTTTTTCAGAAACAGCATTGTATTTGTCATTGTTTTTATACGTGTATGTACCAGCGCCGAAACCACAACTAACAAATAAATTTTTAAAGTTATGAGTTAGCGATAACCACAAATAAAATTGTTTATATATATGATTTTGTGCGTCATAGCTAAAATTAGGATTAACGATTGAACCAAATAATGCAGGTGCATTTTCTTTAGGGTCTGTTGAATATACTTGTTTCTCAAAGTACAAATAGTCAATATTTAATTCGTTTTTCTTATTTAGTTTAAAACCAATGCCACCTGTAAAGTACTTCCAGGTCTTTAATTTAGTGTTACTAGTGTTACCGCCAATAATTAAAGGATAGATTATAGGACTAAGAAATTCGTGATGAATATTAAAACGATGCTTTGGTCTACTAGTAGAGTCTTTACTTATAGTATTTATTGAAAAAACACTACAGACATATAATGTCAAAAACACTGTTATTTTAAAACGTTTAATCACAGATTAGAATTAGAACATTAATGTAAAATTAGAAAAATATTTGTCTTACACAAGTTGTCAAATGATTGGTTTTTTGTCAAAGCTGATTTTCGAGTTTAGTTCTGGGTGCATTACTGCTAACGTTTTCGCGCTAAGCAACGGTTTGATTTGAAACTGTGTCTTGCCGAAATGTGTTTAACAAAGATAAATGTTTAATGGACTTTTGCAAAGCGAAAATAATTGTCTTTCGCGGAGCGACCGCTTTTGCAAAAGCTTTGATGTCTGCCAAACTGTTGCCTTAGCGTGTGTTATAAGCTGTTGCCAATACAAAAACATATACGACACGTGTCCCTCAATAGGCCTTGTCGAGTAATATTACATTATTGTCTGGATTTGTCACACTGTATTTAACAAAAAACCTATTATTCAAATAATATTCTCCAGTATTTCGTGGATATAAATAATGAGAACTTTTAATAGTGTCGCCACCTTGAGTCAAGAAATAAAATTTGAGACTAACATTTCCTTTTGATGCATTTTCAATTTGATAGATTTTACCAAAAGTTGTTGTTTCATCTCGCTCTCTTGTCTTTTTCACATAAGTTTGGTATAATATTGTTATGCTGAATAACGCTAAAACAAATATTGCTTCCCATTTAGTCCTTCTTGTAATTTTGAATTTCGATTTAAATGAGTCAATCATATTTTTCTAGAGCTATGTGTGTCTGGCAATTGCTTATAACGTTTTCGCGCTAAGCAACGGTTTGATTTGAAACATTGTCTACCGAAACGCTACTAACAAAGATAAATGTTTAATGGACTTTTGCAAAGTGAAAATAACTGTCTTTCGCGGAGCGACCGCTTTTGCAAAAGCTTTGTTGTCTGCCAAACTGTTGCCTTAGCGTGTGTTAGGCACTAGTTGTTTTATAAAGCATAAAAATATAACCTAAGTCCAATGATAAAGTCTGGCGTGTACTTTTTGCCTATTGTATAATATGATTGAATCAGATGCCCTTCTCTTTGGTCTGGCGCACTGCTCTCTGTCTCGGTTAACCCAATTTGATTTATGTTTTTATGTCTAGCCCCAATTCCAGCAAATAAGTCAAAGTAGATATGGTCTAACTTGAAGAATTGATTAGTTGTACCAAAATTAATAGTTAATGAATTGACTATTTTATGAACCTTGAAACTTAAGTTAACTTTGCTTGAGTCTACACTTATTTGTTTTGCACCAGGAATAGTGCAGTCTTTATAAAAATATTGCAGTCCCACATAGTAATTAAGATCTTTCCCGAAGTAATATTTAAAAGTTGTCCTAGTATTTAAACCTTGTCCATATCTAGAAAAATAGATTCCACCTTCTACAGCTAAGCCAAGTCTCTTATATTGAGGTTCTATTCCGCATTTTACATTTGGTCCTTCGATTCCGTCGAACAACGATAAAGGCGCTAAAGAAACTTTCATACTAAAGTCACTCTGAGAATGAATTGACAAAAGCGTCAAGGAAAGTAAAATAGTGTATATGTATTTCATTCTACAATTGTGCCTAACGGTTGCAAGCTAAATACCCGTTTGGAGTTTGAAACTTTGTCTACCGAAATATTACTAACAAAGCTAAATGTTTATTGGACTTTTGCAAAGCGAAAATTAACTAATTGTCTACCGCTTTTGCAA